>CAADIO010000004.1_pt1 | contig 550950 bp, 544 predicted proteins | sample 2381421 | NCBI WGS metagenome assembly CAADIO01 (sample SAMEA5147530, study PRJEB30075) | plant metagenome | biome: Evergreen rainforest; feature: Forest; material: Leaf | place: Madagascar | collected 2016-11
CGGACATCATGGGCGAGATCTCGGCGGCCTCGCAGGAGCAGTCGACCGGCATCGAGCAGGTCAACCGTGCGGTCACGCAGATGGATGAAGTGACGCAACAGAACGCCGCGCTGGTGGAAGAAGCCGCCGCCGCCGCGGGCTCGCTGCAGGAGCAGGCGGTCAAGCTTGCCGAAGCCGTGGCCGTGTTCCGCCTGCAAGGCGGGGAAGTGATCGACGTGCGTGCCCAGCTGGGCGGGCAACGTTCAAGCCCGGGTGCCGATGACGGCATGCCCGCGCTGGCTGGCGCCTAGCGGGTTCTAGGTTCTGCAAGGCCACAATCGCTCAAAGGGGGGGCGGTTGTGGTTGTGGCTTTGCAAGCGGTGATGCGCGTCCTGCAAGGGGACGCGCAATAGGTACTTAGCCACACCAGTACATCTCCCGCAACCTGGAAGAGAGTCCCGTGCGCAAGAATTTGCCTGTCTACGATAACGAAGTGCTGGTCCGCGAAGACCAGTACCTGATCTCCCGAACCGATACCAAAGGCATCATCACCTACGCGAATCCCGCGTTCGTGGACATCAGCGGCTTTTCGCTGAGCGAATTGCTCGGTTCGCCGCACAACATCGTGCGTCATCCCGACATGCCGCCGGCAGCCTATGCAGACATGTGGGAGACGCTGAAAGCTGGCGCCTCCTGGGGCGGCGTGGTCAAGAATCGCTGCAAGGACGGCAGTTTCTATTGGGTGCTGGCCACGGTCACCCCGATCATCGAGGAAGGCGAGATCACGGGGTATACCTCCGTGCGCGTGCACCCCGCCCGTGAGCAGGTCGAGGCAGCTGGCGCCTTGTATGCCCGCATCAATGAAGGTACGGCGCGCGGCGTGCGCCTGCACCGCGGCAAGGTCGAAGCCACGGGCTTGCGCCGCCTGGGCGGTGTGCTGGTATTTCCCTTCCGGTCCGGGCTGCGCAGCCGTCTGTTCCGCCAGGCGACGCTGTCGTCGGCCTTGCTCGCCGGCGCTTCCGCCACCGGTCTGGCGCAAGTCTGGAACAGCCTCGGCACGACGCAGGCGGGCCTGCTGGTGGGCGCCACGGTTGCCGGTATCGCCGTGATCTATCTCCATTCGCTGCGCCTGGGACGTTCGGTGCTGGAACCCCTGCGCGATGCCGCAGGCGTGGCGCGCCAGATCGCCGCGGGCAACCTGGCCATGCGCATCGATCACGAGGGCACCGACGAGGTCGCCCGCCTTCAGTTCTACCTGGACATGATGCGCAAGAGCCTGCTGGGCATCGCGCATGATGTCTATCGCGGCATTGGCGGCACCACGCAGGCCGCCGGCGGCATCCTGCAGGGCAATACGGATCTGTCCCGCCGTACCGAGGAGCAGGCGGCGTCGCTGGAGCAGACTGCCGCCAGCATGGAAGAGTTGACCTCGACGGTGCGCCAGAACGCCGACAGCGCACGCCAGGCCAATGCGCTGGCCGCCACCAGCATGGAAGTCGCCCGGCGCGGCGGCCAGGCGGTGGGACGCGTGGTGGACACCATGCAGGGCATCTCGCAGAGCTCGAACAAGATTTCCGAGATCGTCACGATCATCGAAGGCATTGCCTTCCAGACCAACATCCTGGCGTTGAATGCCGCGGTCGAAGCGGCGCGCGCGGGCGAGTCCGGCAAGGGCTTCGCGGTGGTCGCGGGCGAGGTGCGCAGCCTGGCGCAAAAGAGCGCGCAGGCGGCCAAGGAGATCAAGGGCCTCATCGAGGATTCGGTCCAGCGCGTGGGCGAAGGTTCGACCCAGGCATCCGAGGCGGGCGACACCATGCAGGAAATCGTGGATTCGGTGCGCCGCGTGACGGACATCATCAGCGAGATCTCCGCGGCGTCCGACGAGCAATCGACGGGCATCGAGCAGGTCAACCGCGTGGTCGCGCAGATGGACAGTGTCACGCAGCAGAATGCCGCGCTGGTCCAGCAACTGGGTGGCACGGTGACCGAGCTGTCGGGCCAGGCTCAGGCGTTGCGCAACGCCATCCGGGTGTTCCGGATCGAATCTCGCCAGCAGTAAAGACGGCAAGGACCGGCCGGCCGCCGCTAGCGTCCGGCCAGTCCGTCCACGACGCGGCTCATGGTTTCGAAGCCGCTCATGATCATGCGCTCGATGAAGGGCGTGGTCTGCGGCAGGACCACCATCAGGATCACCAGGCCCACCGTCAGGCTGATGGGGAAGCCCACCGCGAACACCGACATCTGGGGCACCGTACGGTTCAGGATGCCCATGGCCAGGTTGCCGGTCAGCAGCACCGTGATGAGCGGCAGCGCCAGGAGCAGGCCGGACATCAGGATCTGCGAGCCCCATTCCGTCAGCACGCCCCAGCCGTTGACGTCCAGCGGGCCCGCCGAGATGGGCAGCGTGTCGAAGGAGCGTACCAGCGTGGCCAACAGCAGCAGATGGCCGTCCAGCGCCAGGAACAACAACATGGCGAAGACGTTGAAGAGGCGCGAGAGCACGGCCGTGTTGGCGCCCATGGAGGGGTCGAAGAACGAGGCGAAGGACAGGCCCATCTGCAGGCCGACCAGCTCGCCGGCCGCCTGCACGGCGGCGAAGACCACGCGCATGGTCAGGCCCATCGAGATGCCGATGAGCACCTGCTGGATGATCAGCCAGACCGCGTCATAGGAGCCGGGGGGAACGTCGGGGATGGCGATGGCCGGCGAGACGGCCATGGCCAGCATGGCGGCCAGGCCGACTTTCACGCGGGCGGGAATCGTGGATTCGCTGAACAGCGGCGCGGTGCCGATCAGCGCCAGCATGCGCACGAAGGGCCACATGAACTGGCCCAGCCAGCCATAGAGCTGTTCGAGCGTGAAGGACAGCATGGGATGCCGGTGGCGCGCCCGGTCAGGAAACCAGGCTGGGGATCTGCTGGAGCACCTGGCGGATGTAGTCCGTCATCATGGTGATCAGCCAAGGACCCAGCAGCACCAGCGCCGCGCACATGGCCAGCAGCTTGGGAATGAAAGACAGCGTCATTTCATTGATCTGGGTGGCGGCCTGGAAGATGCTGATCAGCAGGCCGACGGCCAGCGTGATCAGCAGCAGCGGGCCGGCCATGGCCAGGGTGATCTTCATCGCCTGATAGGCGAGCGTCATGACGAATTGGGAATCCATCGGGGGGCGATCCTGCGGAAACTATTGGTAGAAACTGCGCGCCAGTGAACCCAGCAGCAGGTTCCAGCCGTCGGCCAGTACGAAAAGCATCAGCTTGAAGGGCAGAGCGATCGTGATGGGCGGCACCATCATCATGCCCAGCGCCATCATCACGCTGGCCACCACCAGGTCGATGATGAGGAAGGGAATGAAGATGCTGAACCCTATCTGGAAGGCTGTCTTCAGTTCGCTGGTGATGAAGGCCGGCACCAGGACGCGCATGGGCACCGCTTCGGGACCGTCCATGGCCGGAATGCCCGCCATGTCGGCAAAGAGCGCCAGGTCGGTTTCACGGGTCTGCTTCATCATGAAGTCGCGCAGCGGCACGGCGCCGCGTTCGACGGCGACCTCGAAGGAAATGGTGCCCGCCGACAGCGGCTGGTAGGCCTCGGCGTAGATGCGGTCGAAGACCGGCGACATCGTGTAGAAGGTCAGGAACAGCGCCAGGCCGATCAGCACGTGGTTGGGCGGCGTGGTGTTGGTGCCCATGGCGTTGCGCAGCAGGCCCAGCACGATGATGATGCGGGTGAAGCCGGTCATCATCAGCAGCATGGCCGGCAGGAAGGACAGCATCGTGAGCAGCAGCAGGGTCTGCATGCTGAACGAATACGTCGAACTGCCGCCGGGACCCGGCGTGGCGGTGATGGCTGGCAGCGTGGCCTGGGCCTGCGCGGCCCAGGGCAGCAGGCAGGCAGCCAGCAAGGCCAGCAGGGCGAGCAACGGAGTGAGTCCGCGGCGAGGAGTAGGCATACGGCGGGCGAGGGCGGTCATGTCCAGGCGGGAAAGTGGCAGTGCGCCCCGACGAACAGGGGTCAGGGCTTGCGCTGCAAGGCGCGGGCGAGCTTCTCGGCGAAAGGCGCGGCGGCCGTGGTTGCGGCGGCGGTGGCGGCGCCTGGCTCCAGCGGACGTGCGGGCTGCGTGTGCAGCAGGGTCATCTGGGTGTTGGTGACGCCCACCACGAGCCAGGTTTCATCGACCTGGATGACGGTGACGTGATTGCGCGGACCCAGGGTCAGCGTGGCGACGTTCCTGAGCAGGCCGGGAGCGCCCCGGGCCAGAAGGCCCGAGCGGCGCGCCAGCCAGGCGAGCGACAGTATCGTAGCGACGACCAGCAACAGCCCGACGACGACGCGTATGAGTGCGGTCTCGGTCATGGCGGCTTGCGATCAGCGGCGGGTGTTGAGCCGGTTGATGCGTTCGGACGGGGTGATGATGTCGGTCAGGCGGATGCCATAGCGGTCTTCGACCACGACGACTTCGCCCTGGGCGATCAGGTAGCCGTTGACGAAGATGTCCATGGGTTCGCCGGCCAGGCCATCCAGCTCCACCACCGAACCCTGGCCCAGCTGGAGCAGGTTCTTGATGGTGAGGCGGGTGCGGCCCAGCTCGACCGTCAGCTGGACGGGCACGTCCATGATGAGGTCGATGTCGGCGCTCACGCCGTCGGATTGCGCCGACAGGGGTTGGAACACGGTCTTGGCGGCCGATTGGGCAGCAGGCTTGGCGGGCGCGGGGGCAGCGGCAGCCGGCGCTGCGGCAGCCGGTGCTGCGGCTGCCGGCGCGGGTGCGCTGGCGGCGCTCTGCTCGGCCAGGGCGGCAGCCCAGTCGTCCGAATTCTGCAGGCCTTCGGCCTGCGTGGCGGCGGGGGTGGACTTCGCAGTCTGCTCGGCCAGGGCTTCGGCCCAGTCGTCGCTCGCCGACTTGGCGGTATCGGAATTCGAGACCGGCGCGGTATCGGGCTCTTTGTTGGCGTCAGTCATGAGGGGTGACCTTGTGGGTGTCTTCCAGGTGTTGAGTGCGCAGGGTGTTCACGCGCAGGGCATATTGGCCGTTATGGGTGCCGTAGCTGCATTCCATGACAGGCACGCCGTCGATCGAGCCGACGATCTGCTTGGGAATGTCGATGGGCAGCACGTCGCCGACCTGCAGGTGCAGCAGCTTGCGGATGGACGAAGGGATGCTGCCGAATTCCGCGACCAATTCCACGTCGGCGCTGCGGATCTGGCGGTTGAGCTGGTGCATCCAGCGCTGGTCGACGGCTTCGAGCGTGGTGTCCTGCAGCGGACGGATCAGGAGGTCGCGCACCGGCTCGATCATCGAATACGGCAGGCAGATGTTCAGTTCGCCGCCGCTGGCGCCGAATTCGATGTGGAACGAGGTGACCACGACGATTTCGTTGCTGCCCGTGATGCTGGCGAATTTCGTGTGCATTTCCGAACGCACATATTCGAACTCCACCGGGTAGACCGGCTCCCACGAGCGGCCGTAGCTCTCGAGGGTCAGGTTCAGCAGACGGCGGATGATGCGCAGTTCGGTGGTGGTGAAATCACGGCCTTCGACGCGCGTGTGGTAGCGGCCATCGCCGCCGAACATGCTGTCGATGACCAGGAACACCAGGTTCGGGTCGTAGGTGAAGAGCGCCGTGCCACGCAGGGGCTTCATCTGCACCATGTTCAGATTGCTCGGCACGGGCAGGTTGCGCTCGAAGTCCGAGTACTTCTGGATGCGGATGGAACCGACGGTGATGTCGGCGTTGCGGCGCATGAAGTTCAGCAGCAGCGCGCGCAACTGGCGCGCGAAGCGCTCGTTGATCAGCTCCAGCGTCTGCATGCGCCGGCGCACGACCCGCTCGGGGGAGCTCAGGTCGTAGGCGCGTACGCCGTTCTGTTCGGACGGCTTCTGTTCGGGACTGTCGTTTTCGCCGGTGACGCCCGCCAACAGGGCGTCGACCTCGTCCTGCGACAGGAAAGCCTCATAGGCCATGCTTACTGCACCACGAAAGCGGTAAAGAGGACGTCGGTGACGGCTTGGCCGTCAGGCAGCGGCGAGAAGGGGCGCGACACGGCCTGGATGACGGCGGCGACCAGATCCTGCTTGCCTTGCTGCGTGTGGATGGTTTGCGCTGGCTGGGCCGACAGGACCATCAGCACGCGGCTGCGCACTTCAGGAAGGTATTTTTCAATGCGCTGGCGCGACTGCTCGTCGGAGACGCGCAGCGTGATGCCGACGTGCAGGATGCGGTCCAGGTCGTCGGCCGGGCCCGAGACCGTGACCGTGAAGGGTTCCAGCGCGAAGAAGATGGGAGCGGGCACGGCCACCGGCGTGGCGGGCGGGGTCTTGTACGTGACGGGCACCGGGCCATCGGGGCCCTGGGCCTGCGCCTGTTGCGCCTGCGCTTCCGACTCGTGCATGCGGGTCGTGATCATCCAGGTGGTCGCCACGCTGGCACCCGCCACGAGCACGAGGGCTGCCACGGCCAGCAAGGGGCGCAGCAACCTGCTGCCACCGCTGGCGGGCATGGTGCTTCGTACGGGCATGGAGGAGGATTTTACGGTCGCCATCTGTGGTGTCTGTACGTGCGTGTGCCGCAAGAGCACAGGTTATCTGCCAATACTGCCGATTCTGAAGGAAATCGGCCCGCGATATGGGTAGGAAAAAGGGGTCTAAAGACGGGTAGCTCGTTCTATTGCATACGAGGTTCCCCGTCGGCGACCTGCGCCTCAGGCGAAGGTGTCCACCAGGGCGTTGCTGTCGATCCGGCGCGTGGCGCCGGCGTTGCCGGCCTCCGCCACCAAGCCGTCCGCGCTTTCACCGTTGCCTGAACGGCCTTGCGTGCCAGCCTGAAGGCCTTGCTGGGCCTGCTGGCTGGCCGTGCCCTGGTCACTGACGTTGGCCTGTCCGAGCGAGATGCCCGCCTGGGCCAGCGACTGCTCCAGGCTGGGCAGCGCCGATTCGAGCGCCTGGCGCACAGCCGGGTGCGCCGAGACGAACACGGCGCTTGCAACGCCATCCTGCAAGGTCAAGGAGACGCGCAGCGGACCCAGGTCGGGCGGATCCAGGCGTAGTTCCGCCACCTGTTTCAGGTTGTCGGCCGTCTGGCTCATGACGATCATCTGGCGGCCGAGCTCCGAGCCCCAGCCGGGCGCGCCCACGGGGGTTGCCAGGTGGCCGAGCAGCACGGGGGCGGCGGCAGGCGCCTGGCCCAGCGGCGAGGCGTGGGCGGGCGCTTGCGCCGCGTGGGCGAGCAGGGCGTCGTCGACGGGCGACTGGCCGCCCTGATGCGTGGCATGGGCTGATTGTTGAGCGGCTTGCGGCGCCGCGAGGGCTTCGAGCGCAGCCTGGAAATTGTCGCTGCGAGCCTGTTGTGCGGTCGTGGCCGTCTCGGTGTTGGCTTTTGGCGACAACGCCGAGGCCTTGAGCGCGTCGCCACGGATGGCTTGCTCGCGTGCGGCCGCGCCGCGTGACGTCACGGCGGCGCCGGCAGGCGCCTGGCCCGGGAGGGCGGCATCGGCCTGGGTCAGCGGACGGGCGAGGGATCCCAGCGCGGCTTGCAGCGGGACTGCGGGTTGGTCGTCCGCCTGGGCTTGCCCGGCGGGCACGCGCGCGGCGGCATCGGCGAGCAGGCCGCGTTCGGCCAGTTGGCGGCCACGGCCGGCGATCTCGCCGCTCAGCGCATCGGCGCGGCGGCCGGTTTGTGCGCCCGCATCCGGCTGGCCGGCGCCACGCAGTTGCGCGGCAACCTGCAGGGCAATGTCCAGCGCCTGCTCGGGCAGCGTGGCCTGGGCAATCAGCGCGGCCTCGGGCGTCTGGGCCGATTCGGCGGTGTCAGCGTCTTCCTGGCGGTTCGCCGGACGCTTGCCGCCAGCCTTGACCGGCTCGTGGCCTGCCTCTGGCAGGCCATCGTTGGCGCCGGCGCTGCGCTGGTCGGCCAGCACCTGGGAAAAGGGGCTGGCGGCGGCCGATTGGCTGTCCGCGGCGCCGGAGCTGGCCGCGTTGGCGGCCGGCTGGGCGGGGGAGGCAATCAGCGTCGTCACGATGTTGGTCATGGAAATTCCTTGGGGTATGCGTGTGGCGGCCGGCTCAGTGCACGCCAGCGGGGTGGCGCATCAGGCGAGCAGCGAACTCGTCATTGGCGCGCTGTTCCCGGCGGTTCTCGACGATCGCCTCGGCGCGTTCCTGGCGGACCAGCAAGGCGTCGAACGAGTTGAGGCGGCGCTTTTCCTCGCGCCACTTCACCTTGCCGCCCTCGAGCTGCTCGTCGGCGCGGCCCAGCACCAGCATCTGCTGGTGGATCGCCTCGTCGAGCGTCGCGATGAATCGTTGGTAGTTGTAGCAGTCGGCTGCGGGCATGCCGCCCTGCATCGCCTGCTGGAGCTTTTCCAGGTAATCCTGGCGGTAATCCTGCAGCATGCCGAGCTGCTGGGCTGCATGCTGGCGCGCACCTTGCAGCTGGCCCAGGCGGCGGGCGGCGTCGTCCGTGCTCTCGCGGGCAAGGCCGATCAGCGTGTCGAGGGGGAGCTTAGAAGCCATGGCCGTTACCTTGGAAAACGTTGCGCAGCTGCTCCACGGCCTGACCGTAATTCACGCTCACGCCGATGTCCTGCTGGAGGAAGCCTTCCAGCCAGGGATATTTTTCGATGGCCTCATCCAGCTGCGGATCGTTGCCGGGCGCGTAGGCGCCCACGGCGATGAGGTCACGGTTGCGCTGGTAGCGCGACAGCATCTGCTTGAAACGCCGCACCTGGGCGAACTGCTCCGCGGGCACGATGGCCGTCATCACCCGCGAAATCGATGCTTCGATGTCGATGGCGGGGTAGTGGCCGGCCTCGGCCAGCGAGCGCGACAGCACGACGTGGCCGTCCAGGATGGCCCGTGCGGCGTCTGCAATGGGGTCCTGCTGGTCGTCGCCTTCGGTCAGCACGGTATAGAAGGCGGTGATGGATCCTGCCTTGTAGCCGTTGACCGGGGCGCCGTTGCCGGCGCGCTCGACCAGCGCGGGCAGCTTCGCGAACACCGAGGGCGGATAGCCCTTGGTGGCGGGCGGTTCGCCGATGGCCAGCGCGATTTCGCGCTGGGCCATGGCATAGCGGGTGAGCGAGTCCATGATGAGCAGGACGTCTTTGCCCAGGTCGCGGAAATACTCGGCCAGGCGCGTCGCGTAGGCGGCGCCCTGCAGGCGCAGCAGCGGCGACACGTCGGCGGGCGCGGCAACCACGACCGCGCGGCGCATGCCCTCCGGGCCGAGGTTGTGCTCGATGAATTCCTTCACTTCGCGGCCGCGTTCGCCGATGAGCCCGACCACGATGACCTCTGCCTTCGTGTAGCGGGCCATCATGCCCAGCAGCACGCTCTTGCCCACGCCCGAGCCGGCGAACAGGCCCATGCGCTGGCCGCGGCCAACGGTCAGGAGACCGTTGATGGCGCGCACCCCCACGTCCAGCGCGGTGTCCACCGGCGCGCGCGTGAGCGGATTGATGGGCGGCGCGGTCAGGGGAGCAAGATCAGCGCCTTCCAGCGGGCCCAGGCCGTCGAGCGGGCGGCCCGCGCCGTCGACCACGCGGCCCAGCAGCGCCTGTCCCACCGGGAGGTGGCGGCCGCGGGCCGGCTTGGCGTTGCCGTTCAGCTCGGCCTTGCGGGGCAGGGGAATGGCGCGCTGCACGGGCGGCTCGCCCGGCATCACGCGTGCGCCGGGCGGCAGGCCGGAGATGTCGGCCTGCGGCATCAGGTAGAGCATGTGGCCGTCGAAGCCGACGACCTCGGCATCGGCCCAGTGGTCATGGCCCGGAGCGATTTCGATCTTGCAGGCGGCGCCCACGGGCAGGCGCAGGCCCGTGGCCTGCAGCACCAATCCGGTGGCGCGCACGATACGGCCCGTGGCGTGCCAGGGGTCGGTGGCGGCCGCACGGATCGAGCCGATCTGCAACTGCGTCGCCCAGCGGTCGATCACGGGGACCGGCGGGGCGAGCGGCGAGGAATCGGCGTGCGTGCTCATTCTGGGCGGCTCACGGTTCGGGGGACCATTCCTGGGATTTGCCCAGCGAGGCCGCGACACGGCGCCAGCGCGTTTCCAGCGTGGCGTCGATGGTGCCGTAGGCGGTCTCGGCCCGGCATCCACCAGGCGTCAGCGTTTCGTCGGTCCACAGGGACCACTTGCCGGCAGCCAGCTCGTCGCTCAGGTGCTGCCGGATCATCGCCTGGTCGGCCGGATGCACCCACAGCCGCAGGGGCGCGGCATCGCCGTGATCGGCGTGCAGCACTTCGCGTACGGCGGCAAGCACCGTGTCGGGCTGCTCGGCCAGGGTGGTGCGCACGACCTGGCGGGCGATGTCCAGCGCCAGCGTGAGCAGCGCCTGGCCCATTTCCGCCTCGACGCGCGACAGCGAGTCGGCGGTTGCCTGCACCAGCGCGTTCAGGCGCTGGGCTTCGGCCTGGGCGGCGGCCCGGCCGTCGGCGAGGCCTGCTTCATAGCCCGTTGCCTGGCCGGCGGCCTGGCCCTCGGCGCGCCCGGCCTCCAGGCCTTCGGCATGGCCTTCCTTGCGGCCGATTTCCTTGCCTTCCTCGTAGCCGGCCTTGCAGGCGGCTTCGTGGCGCGCGCTCAGCTCGGCGACGCGCCTGGCGGTTGCGGCAGCCGACTCCTCGGGCGTGAGTTCGTGCTGCGGCTGGTCGAACGCCGCCATCTGCCAGCGGCGCCACGGACGCGCAGGCGTCCGAACTCCCAAGCCGGCATAGGGCGCGTCAGACATACGCGTCGTCTCCCTGGCTGCCCAGGACGATCTGGCCGCTCTCGGCCAGGCGGCGGGCGATCTGCAGGATCTTCTTCTGCTCGCCCTCGACCTTGGACATGCGCACGGGGCCCTGGGCTTCCAGGTCCTCGCGCAGCGTATCGGCGGCGCGGCTGGACATGTTGCGCAGGAACTTGTCGCGCAGGTCTTCCGACGCACCCTTCAGGGCGATCATCAGCGTGTCGTTGTCGGTTTCCTTCAGGATGAGCTGGATGCCGCGATCCTCGACGTCGATCAGGTTGTCGAAGACGAACATCTCGTCGACGATCTTCTGGGCCAGGTCCGCGTCGCGTTCGCGCAGGCTGTTGACCACAGCTTCCTCGTCGGCGCTGTTCATCATGTTCAGGATCTCGGCCGCGGTGCGCACGCCGCCCATCTTGCTGCGCTTCGCGCCCTGGCCTGCCAGCATGTTGTTCAGCACCTCGGTCAGTTCGCCCAGCGCGGCAGGCTGCACGCCGCCGAAGGTGGCGATGCGCAGCATGACGTCGTTGCGCAGGCGCTCGGAGAGCAGGGCCAGCACGCCGGCGGCGCGGTCGCGCTCCAGGTGGACCAGGATGGTCGCGATGATCTGCGGATGCTCGTCGCCGATGAGCTCGGCCACCGTCGAGGCGTCCAGCCAGTTCAGCGAATCGATGCCGCTGCTGCCGTCGCCCGGATCCAGGATGTCTTCCAGCAGGCCGGCGGCGCGGTCGCTGCCCAGCGCCTTGGTCAGCACGGCGCGGATGTAGTCGTCCGAACCCAGGTTGACCGCGATGAACTGGTCGGCTTCGTGGCGGAAGTCTTCCAGCACGTCGCTGACGGTTTCGCGCGAGACCTGCTTCAGGCTGGCCATGGCCGCGCCCATCTGCTGGATCTCGCGGGCGTTCAGATACTTGAAGACCTCGGCGGCCGCGTCCTCGCCGAGCGACATCAGCAGGATCGCGCTACGGGTCAGGCCGTCATTTGCTTCCATCTTTCTCTATCCAGGTTCGAATGACGAGCGCCACGGCGCGCGGATCCTGGGCGGCCAGCTTGCGGGCCACCTCCAGGTTCTCTTCGTAGCGGCTGAGCTGGTGGGCCCGGGCCGCGGCGAGGGCTTCGCGGTCGGCGTCGAGGTCGACGGTCTCTTCGGCGGCGTCTTCCAGCACCGGGTCGATGTGGCGGCGCACCAGCGGACGCACGATGCTGCGCCACAGCCAGATCAGGACCAGGCCGATGACCAGGTACCACAGCAGCTGCTTGGCCAACGCGATGTTCTCGGGATCGCGCCAAACGGCGACGACCGGCTCGTTGTTGGTGAACGGGCTGTTGGCCACATTCAGGCTGTCGCCACGCGCTTCGGAATAGCCCATGGCTTCACGCACCAGCGCGGTCAGCTTGTCCAGCTCTTCCTGGGGCAGGGCCTTGGCCTCGCCGTTCTCGTCGGCGCGGTAGTTCAGCACCACCGCCACCGACAGGCGCGTGAGCGCGCCGGTGGGCTGCTTGACGTGGCTGATCGTGCGGTCCAGCTCGTAGTTGGTGGTGTTGTCGCGGCGGTTGTTGGTCGTGACGGCCGCAACCTGGCCGGTGCCGGCCTGCTGGCCGTTCTGCTGGCCTTGTTGGCCTTGCTGCTGCCCCTGTTGGCCTTGCTGGCCCTGCTGGCCGGGAGGCGGGGGCGTGACGATGGGGGCGACCGCGTTGGGCGGGGGCTGGTTGGTCAGCGCGCCGGGAACGCCCTGGGCGGGATTCACGCCCTGCTGGCTCGACTCGCTGGTCTGCTGGCTGCGGATGGAGGCCTGGCCGGGCTCCTGGTTCGGACGATAGACCTCGGAGGTCTGTTCGCGCTGGGCGAAATCGACTTCGGCAGTGGCCTGGGCATGGACGTTGCCGTAGCCGACCAGGGGATTGAGCAGGCTCAGGATGCGCTCGATGGTGCGCTGTTCCATTTCGCGGACATAGCGCAACTGGTCGGCGTCCATGCCGCGGCCTTCGCCGCCGGGCGAGGACAGCAGCTTGCCGGTCTGGTCGACGATGGAGACGTTGTCCACCACCAGTTCGGGCACGCTGGACGACACCAGCCAGGCAATCGCCGAGACTTGCGAGTCGCTCAGGCTGCGGCCGGGATAGAGGTTCACCAGCACCGAGGCCGACGGCGGTTGGCGCTCGCGCACGAAGAGCGACTGGCGGGGAATGGCCAGGTGCACCCGGGCGCCCTGCACGGAGTGCATGGACTGGATGGAGCGGGCGAGTTCGCCTTCCAGGCCGCGCTGGTAGGTGATCTGTTCGGCGAACTGGCTGGCGCCGAAACGGGCGGTGTCGAGGATCTCGAAACCGACGGAGCCGCCGCGCGGCAGGCCCTGGCTGGCGAGCTGCAGGCGCATCTCGTGCACCTTGTCGGCCGGCACCATCAGTGCGCCGCCGTTGTCGGCGAACTTGTAGGGGACGTTCATCTGCCCGAGCGCGGCCACGATGGCGCCGCCATCGCGTTCGCTCAGGTTGGAGAACAGCACCTTGTAGTCAGGCCCGCGCGTGAACAGCAGCGCGGCGACGATGACCGTCACCAGGGCGGCGGCGCCACCCAGTTGGACGGGGCGGGGCAGGGCGCGCAGCTTGTCCAGCAGCGGGAAGCGCGTGGCAGCCGGCGGCGCGGTGGCGACCTGCTCGTTCATTGACGGGCCTCCGGGCGGATTCGGGAAGTCAGGGGACGCATTGGAACGGGCGGGCGGGATCGCATGCAACGTGAATCTGATCAGACAAGCGTGGATTATGGCCGCGGGGACGCAGCCGGCAAGCGCCGAAAAGCCCGCTTTTTCCCCGCTATTTAGAACTATGGGCCTGGGCCGGGCGAGCGGTGGCGTTGGGGATGTGGCATCATGCTGCGCGCCTCTGCCCGGTCAACCGCCGAAATGTCGGGTTTTTTCCCGTTATTTGGGGGATATGCCTGCCATGGGACGAGTTAGCCTAGCTGCACTTGGCGTTTTCTACGGAATTATTCAGATGGCTATCCAGAACCTGTCTGGCATCGAAAGCATGCTTCAGCAGATGCGGGCCGCCGTGCGCGCGTCCCAGGCGGGAGAACTGTCGGCGATCAGCCGCGAGCCGAACGCAGTGCAGGGTGGTTTCGCTGCCGAACTGCAGCGTTCCATCCGCAAGGTTTCCGATGCGCAGAATGCCTCGCAGGCCCAGGCCCGGGCCTTCGAGCTGGGCGCGCCGGGTGTTTCCCTGAATGACGTGATGATCGATATCCAGAAGGCCAGCCTTGCATTCCAGGGCGCGGTCCAGGTCCGCAACAAGCTGGTCTCGGCGTACCAGGAAATCGCCAATATGGCGGTCTGAATGCTCGCAGGCGGTTTGTCCGGCGTGACCGGTACTTCCCTGTGGTCCGAGGCAGGGCGCTTGCCGGTGCGCGATGCTTGACACCTTTACTCTGCTGGTCGTCTCGATTCTTCTCTTCGAAGGTCTCGGTGTCGTCCTGCTGCTGTGCTGGTTCGTGTCCCGCCGGGGCGGCTCCATGCTGCTCGGCCTGTGCGGCGGCATCCCCCTGCTGATCGCGCTGGGACTGGTGCCCGTCTGGTATTTCTGGTCCGTCCACCAGATCAGCCTGCAATACCTGAACATGGCGCTGCTGGGCACGATGCTTTTCGTGCCCTGCGGCGTCCTGCTGTTGCTCACCATTCACTTCCTGCGCGCCGAGTCCATCGTGCGCGCCGTGCGCAACACGCGCAGCGGCCACAGCGTCTATGCGCTGTCGCAAGTGGTGGACATGGAATCCCTGGAAGATGACCTGCGCGCCGCGATGCAGTCGTCCGACCAGCTGTTTGTCCATTACCAGCCCATTTTCGATTCCGCCTCGCGTCAGCTCGCGGGTTTCGAGGCGCTCCTGCGCTGGAACCATCCCGAACGCGGCCTGGTGCCGCCGATGCAGTTCATTCCCCTGGCCGAGCAAACCGAGCTCATCGTGCCGCTGGGCGCGTGGGTGCTGGAAAACGCCTGCGCCGAAGCCGCGCGCTGGCCCGAGTCCTGGTACCTGTCGGTCAACCTGTCGCCGATCCAGCTGGAAAAAGTGCAGATGGTGCGCGATGTGCGCACGGTGCTGGACCGTACCGGGCTCGCGCCCGAGCGCCTCGAGCTGGAAATCACCGAAGGCGTGCTGGTGGCCGCCGCGGGCGGTGAAATCTCACGCCTGGCCGAGCTCCGGCGCGCTGGCGTGAAGGTCGCCATCGATGACTTCGGCACGGGCTATTCCAGCCTGGGCTATCTGCACCAGCTTCCCTTCGACACCATCAAGATCGACCGGTCCTTCGTGCGTGACCTGGAAACCGATCCGGGCGCCCAGGCCATCGTGGGCACCATCGTCGAGCTTTCCCGCCGCCTGGAACGCGAGATCGTCGCCGAAGGGGTCGAAACCGAGGGCCAGTATGCCGCCCTGGCGGCCTTGCAATGCCAGCGGGTGCAGGGCTGGCTGCTGGGCAAGCCGATGTCCGCCGAGGACCTTCATGCGACATTCATCGAGCCGCTGACGCACAAGGAAGAAGAGGCCCGTTCGGCGAACTGGGAAGAAGGCATGGAGCTGCCTGCGTCGGGCTGATGCCGGTTTGTCCGAATGACGTTGCCAAAAAAACCGCGATGGCCATCGCGGTTTTTTTCATTTCAGCGGCAGGTCCTTCGTGCGACTGCCGCCTCCCGCACGGCATCAGGCCGACAGTTCCCCGCGGATGATTGCCGCGCCCGCGCTCAGGGCGTTCAGCTTTCCTCTTGCCACGTGGCGGGGCAGGGGCGCCATGCCGCAGTTGGTGCAAGGATAGAGCTTGTCGGCGTCCACGAATTTGAGCGCCTTGCGCAGGGTGTTGGCCACCTCCTCGGGCGTTTCAATGGCGTGGGTCGCGACGTCGATGGCGCCCACCATGACTTTCTTGCCGCGGATGAGTTCGATCAGGTCGATGGGAACGTGGGAGTTGTGGCACTCCAGCGACACGATGTCGATGCTGGATTGCTGCAGCTTGGGGAAGGACTCTTCATACTGGCGCCACTCGGAACCCAGCGTCTTCTTCCAGTCGGTATTGGCCTTGATGCCGTAGCCGTAGCAAATGTGCACGGCGGTTTCGCATTTGAGCCCCTCGATGGCCCGTTCCAGGGTGGGGACGCCCCAGTCGTTCACCTCGTCGAAGAAGACGTTGAAGGCAGGTTCATCGAACTGGATGATGTCGACGCCGGCAGCCTCCAGTTCCCTGGCCTCCTGGTTGAGGATCTTGGCGAATTCCCAGGCGAGTTTTTCGCGGCTCTTGTAGTGGCTGTCGTAGAGCGTGTCGATCATCGTCATGGGGCCAGGCAGCGCCCACTTGATGGGCTGCCTGGTCTGCTGGCGCAGGAACTTCGCGTCCTCGACGAAAACAGGTTTCTGGCGGCTCACGGCGCCGACGACGGTGGGCACGCTCGCATCATAGCGATCACGGATCCTGACCGTTTCCCGCTTCTCGAAATCGACACCGCTGAGGTGCTCGATGAACGTGGTGACGAAATGCTGGCGAGTCTGCTCGCCATCGCTGACGATATCGATGCCTGCCTGTTGCTGCTCCTGCAGCGACAGGCGCAAGGCATCCTGCTTGCCTTCCACCAATCCTTCTTCCTGCAGTTTCCAGGGCGACCAGAGTTTTTCGGGCTCCGCGAGCCAGGAGGGCTTGGGCAGGCTGCCGGCGGTGGAGGTGGGCAAAAGCTTTTTCATGATGAATGGTTCCGCGTATTGGATTGGATCAGACGGTGTAGTTGGCAGCCCATTGCTCGAGCAGGTTTTTATATGGCTTGATGAAGTGCTCTTCCGTGAACTTTCCCTGCTTGACGGCAAGCTGGCTGCGTTCTTCCCGGTCGTAGACAATCTGCGTCAAGGAATAGTCCGTGTTCTTCAGGCTGGGCTGGTAGGCATTGCCTGCGGCCGAATTGGCGTTGTAGATCTCGGGGCGGTAGATTTTCTGGAAGGTCTCCATCGTGCTGATGGTGCCGATGAGCTCGAGATTGCTGTAGTCGCCGAGCAGGTCGCCCGAGAAATAGAAAGCCAGGGGCGCCACGCTGCCTGCGGGCATGAAGTAGCGGACCTGCAGGCCCATCTTCTCGAAATACCGGTCAGTCGAGGAAAACTCGTTCTGCAGATACTCGACGCCCAGGATGGGGTGGCGGTTTTCAGTCCGCAGATAGGTCTTGCTGCTCGATGCGCTGATGCAGATGACGGGAGGCTTGCCGAAGTGTTCCTTGTAGACGTCGGAGCGCATGAAGTGCTGGAAGAGCTTGCCGTGCAGATCGCCGAAATCATCCGGGATGCTGAACGCGGCCTTGTCGTTGTTGTGCTCGGGCAGCAATACGCTGAAGTCGTAGTCGCGCACGTAGGAAGAGAAATTGTTCCCCACGATGCCATCGATGCGCTCGCCGGTTTTCCTGTCGACGATGGTGGTTTTGAGGATCTCGATCAGGGGAAAGGCATTGCCCCCGTGCTTGGCCTCGAGGTTCATCTCGACGGAGATGATGTCGAGCTCGACGGTGTAGCGGTCTCCCTTCGGGTTGTCCCAGCGCGCCAGGCTGTTGAATCGGTTGTCGATCATCCTCAGGGTGTTGCGCAGATTCTGCTGGCGGCTCGTGCCCCTGGCCAGGTTGGCAAAGTTGGTCGTGATGCGCGTGCTGTCCGAGGGCTGGTAGTTTTCATCGAAAGCAATGCTCTTGATGCTGAATGTGAAGTCTTGGCTCATTGTGGTGTCTTGATTTCTACGAAAACTTGAATGATCCGGCTGCCTGGCGGCAGCCGCATTGCGCTCGCTTCAGGCCGCCGCCGCCATCTCGGGCGTGGCGGACAGGGCCTGGCGTGCCAATTCGATCAGCGGCAGCGCGCGCTGGACTGCCAGTTCGGCGCGCTGGATCAGGGCCTCGTCCTGCAGGCGGTAGTCCACGAAATCCTTGTCGGTCGCATACACGCCCAGCGGCAAGGTGCGTGCCTGGAAGAAGCTGAACAGCGGCCGCAGCTGGTGATCGATCATCAGGGCGTGGCGCTCGCTGCCGCCGGTGGCCGCCAGCAGGACGGGCTTGTCGACCAGGGCATCCTGGTGGATGAAGTCGAAGAAGTGCTTGAACAGCCCTGTGTAGGTGCCGCGGAACACCGGCGTTGTCACCACCAGGACGTCAGCCTGTTCGACGGCGGCCAGTTCCCGCTCGACGGCATCGGGCAGTTGAGCGCGCCAGGTCGCGCCGGCAAGCTGCGGCGCGAGCTGGCCCAGCTCGATCAGGCGCTGTTCGCAGGGCACTTCGCCGGCGATCAGGTCCAGCAGGTGCGTTGCCAGGGCCGCAGCCTTGGACGGGCGCTGCAGCCCGCCGGAAACAGCGACTAAACGGAGGGGACGTGTCATGGTTGATTCTCTAGGGAGTGGCTGGCGCGCAGGCGCTCGCGCACGCAAGGTCATGGCTTCGGCGATTGGGTCGGCGGGGTGGGCCGGGCGATCTGGTGGGCGGTGTGCCACCCTGCCTCGGGGATGCTTCTTGCGGCCAGCGCGCGTTCAGCTTGTCCGCGACGTCAGGCGCAGCCGTGAGCAGTCAGCGTTCAATGCAGGCACCTGCTCTGGTGCATCGGCAATGCGAGGGTGTTGATGATGGTCAAGGCATGCTCTGAAGAACTCGAATATGGAGCAGATGCTAGACAGGTAGGGTGATGAAGTAAAATGGTTTTATTTCACAAATCCATGAATCTGGATCATACAAATGCTTGAGCGCATCCACCTCAGCATCGTGCAGCAGGTCGAGAAACAGGGTTCGTTGACGGCCGCCGCGGGCGTGCTGAACCTGACCCAATCGGCCTTGAGCCACAGCATGAAGAAGCTGGAACAGCAACTGGGCACCGATGTCTGGCTGCGCGAAGGCCGGAGCCTGCGCCTGACGCAGGCGGGCCAGTACCTGCTGGCCGTGGCGAACAGGGTGCTGCCGCAATTGGACCTGGCCGAAGAGCGCCTGGGCCAGTTTGCGCAGGGCGAGCGCGGGGCGCTGCGCATCGGCATGGAATGCCATCCTTGCTATCAATGGCTGCTCAAGGTGGTGTCGCCCTATCTGGCGGCATGGCCAGACGTGGATGTCGACGTCAAGCAGAAGTTCCAGTTCGGTGGGATCGGTGCATTGTTCGGCTATGAGATCGATCTGTTGGTCACGCCTGACCCCTTGTTCAAGCCGGGGCTGACGTTCGAGCCGGTGTTCGACTACGAGCAGGTGCTGGTCGTGGCCAAAGGCCATGCCCTGGCTGGCGTGGCCTATGTGAAGCCCCAGCAACTGACCCATGAAGTGCTCATCAGCTATCCCGTCGACGTCGAGCGGCTGGATATCTACAACCAGTTCCTGTTGCCTGCCGGTGTGGCGCCCAAGCGCCACAAGGCCATTGAAACCACCGACATCATGCTGCAGATGGTGGCCAGCGGCCGTGGCGTGGCGGCCTTGCCGCGCTGGCTGGTCGAGGAGTACGCGGCCAGGATGGACGTGGTGCCCGTGCGGCTGGGCGCGCGCGGCATCGCCAAGCAGATCTTCCTGGGCGCACGGGAGGCGGACGATGCCACCGACTATCTGCGCGCCTTCATCGAACTTGCCCGGCAGTCTGCCATCGCGCCCGCCGCCAGCACCGCGCGGGATGCCCGCTGATGGGCGTTGCTGTCGTGCGCAAGCCAGCGCTGCATGCCTGCTACTCGATGGAAGTCAGCGCGAAGGACATCCCTGCGTTGACCGAGGTGGCGCCCCGTCTCCCGCCCGCGTCGACCATTGCCATCCCGTACCTGGCGGGCGAGGGCAACGAGGCGCGGCTGGCCGCAGCGCGGGCGGTGCGCGAGCTCGGCTTCGAGCCCATGCCGCATATCTCCGCGCGCCGTGTCGCGTCGCTCGCCGAGCTGCATGCCTTCGTGGAGCGCGCGGCCGCCGAGGCAGGCGTGGAACGCTGCTTCGTGATTGCGGGAGACCCTTCCACGCCCAAGGGGCCGTTTCCCGATAGCTTCTCGCTGATCGACACCGGTGTTTTCGAGCGCGCCGGCATCAAGGCCATCGGCGTGGGCGGCCATCCGGAAGGCCATCCTGTCATGAGCGTGGCCGATCGTTGGGATGTGCTCGAACGCAAGTGCCGGAGCATCGAGAGGCGTGGCATGGCGCCTTCGATCGTCACGCAGTTCGTCTTCGATGCCGACGTCGTGTTGACGTGGCTGGAGGCGTTGCGCGCGCGTGGCATCGCGCACCCCGTGCGGGTGGGCGTGCCGGGCCCAGCGGGCGTTGCGGTGCTTGCGCGCTATGCCGCCATGTGTGGCGTCGGCGCGTGCGCTTCGATGCTGTCCAAGTACGGCATTTCCCTCGGCAAGCTGCTTGGCACGGCGGGGCCGGATCGTTTCGTCGATCGCCTGGCTGCCGGCCTGACGCAAGCGCATGGAACGGTCAGCCTGCACTTCTTTCCATTCGGCGGCATCGCGCAGTCAGTCAGGTGGATAGAGCAGTACCGCGCGCGATGAGACAGCAAGACACCCGATGGCAGTCATCGGGTGTGGCGTGCCTTGCGCTGCCAGGGACACCGTTGCGGCGTGTCAAGCTGGCGCAGGACAGAGCCCAGGCAGCGCGATTGCCGCCGGGCCGGGCATCACTCGTGTGAGCTGTTGCGCTGCTTTTCCAGGCGCCAGACCACCTGCTGCAGCCAGGTCTCCTGGCGGGCATCCAGATCGACGAACAGGGCGCCCAGGTGCGTCAGGGGCGGATGTGCGCCGTGCGTCTGGGACTTGGCCACCGGGGGCTTCACGCCTTCGAGCGCCGGGTCGACATGCGGGGTCGAGCCGTCGGGCAGGGGTTGGCCCGGCTGGCGGCCCAGCGCATACGCGTTGCGGACCTGCAGCGAGGTGCGCAGGGTGCCGGCGTCGCCGAAATCCAGCGTCACGTCCTTCATGGTTTCGCCGGGGGCAGGCAGGTCGCTCAGCAGCGCGTTGCAGCGCATGCCGATGCCTTCGATCGAGATGTCACGGATGTTGAAGGTGTAGGTTTCGGCGGCCAGCGCGGCTGGCGTCCAGCGCGCCACGATGCCGGGCTGGCTGCCCGACACCTGGACCTGCGCGCGGAAGGAGCGGCGGCGCTGGATGCGGGCAAGCCTTTCCGGGAAGCCGGACCACAGTGCCGAACGGCCGTCATCCAGGCGCACGACTTCGGGGCGGCTGATGCGGAAGCGGATCTGCACGCCGCTGTAGCCGTGGCCGATGACGTCGAACACCGTGCCAGCCATCAGGCCGCGGGTGTCGTTCTCGGCGAAGTCCGAGCCTTCGTAGTCGCGGGGCAGCCAGAAGAACGAACGGGTGGACTTGTCGATCGCCAGCAGTTGCACGGCGAGCTCGCGCTCGGCCGGATCGCGCACGACGATGTGGCTGTCCGGGTGCATCAGTTCGAAGAGGGCCGCGCGGATGTCTTCCGGGCTGGAGAGCCAGTAATCGGGATCGTTTTCTGTGTTGGCCAGGGACATGTTGGATTCTCTTGGTTTACGACTTGCCCGGCTCTTCGATACGCGCGGATGGCGCATTATCGGCGGACTCCAGGCGATAGAGCCATGCCATCAGCTCTGCGACGGCGAGATACATCTGGGGAGGAATATGACTGTCGAGATCCACCTGCATCAGCAGGCCCACGAGCTCGGGCGATTCATGGACGTAGAGATCGTTTTCGTGCGCCGCGCGGAGAATTGCGTCCGCCAGTATCCCATAGCCCTTGGCCACGACGCGAGGCGCGCGATCCTGTGCCGAGTCATAGCTCAAGGCGATGGCGGTCTTGCGGTTCCCGGGCGTGAGTGGGCTCATGGCGACGGCTCCGGTGGTGGGGCGTCCGCCGCGTTTGCATCCACGCTGAAATGCGTCAGGGCAAAACCTGCCGCTTCATAGCGGTTGCGCAACAGTTCGGAGGCTTCCTGCAGCCGGCTGGCGCTGTCGGGCGCGGCCAGGCGCATGACGAGCTGGTTGCCCGCGGCAAGCTGAAGGTGCGCCTCGACGCGCCCGAGCGTCGGCAATTCCAGCACCAGGCGGCTGGACCAGGCGGGCCCTTGTTCGGGGCCGGCGTCTTGCTCGGCGTCGCGGCCCACTTCCCACCACATGGGGGCATCGGGCCAGGCCTCGCCGCGCCAGCTGACCATCTGGTTGGCAAGCACTTCCAGCTGCTGGCGCACCAGCATGGCGGAATCGGGGTGCACGCCCGAGGCGGTCAGCGTGGCGCCAGCCTGCGGCGGGGCGGCCTGCGGCGCGGGTTCCGTGCCGCGCGAGGACAGGATGTCGTTGGCGCGGGTCTGGGTCGCTTGCGAGGTGTCGGCGGCAGGGCGGCCGGCAGTATCACCGGTGCGCTGGCCGTCAGGCTGGGGATTCTGCTGTTGCAGGCGGGCCTGGGGCTCGGCCTGCAATTGCGCGGGCGTGCGCTTGCCAAAGGCCAGCGCCGCCAGGTGGGATTCATAGAACAAACCGCTGCCGTCCAGGGCCTGTGCCAGCGCACGGGCGAGGAGGGCGGCGCTGGGTGCCTGGGCCAGGGCAGGGGCGGCTTGTTGCGTGGCGGCCGTCGCGCTGGCGCCGCCTTGCGGCGCGGCAGGTTGGCCTTCCGTACGGGGGGCGGACGAGCCTTGGGCGCCTGGCGCGGCGGCGGCCGCCGGGGCAGGGGCGCCACCGGCACCCGCCTGCGCAGGCGTGGACCACAGCGGCGCCTTCCCGGTGGCGGGCGGGGCGGGGTCGGGGTAACGCGACAGCAGCGCCAGGATGGTGCGCGCCGTCATGCCCAGCGATGTGGGGGCCGAGGGCGTCGAGGCGGTGCTGGCATGGCGCATCCGGCCCGCAACGGCGGCGCCGTCGTCCTGGCCGGCGATCTGGCCAGCACCGCGGCCGGAGCCGCGCGTGCCGTCGATGCGGGTGCGCTCCAGCGTTTCCTTTTCCGTGCGGCTGCCCGGCACATCGGGGCCGAGCAGCCTGGCGGCCGCAGCCGCCTGAGCCAGGGCGTCAGGGCGTGCACCGTTGATCAGATTGGCATGCTGGGCAAGCGTGGTGCCCAGCACCGCATCGAGGCGCTGGACAAGCAGCGTGCCCAGCGCTGACGATCCGACGCTCATACTTCAGGCGCCGAGAGTCCGTAGGTGTGGATCAGGGATTGCTGGCGCTTCATGCGTCCCAGCAGATCGCCCAGCCGAGCCAGTTGGGGGACGGCGAGGTCGCGGGTCAGCGCATCGTTTTCGAGAATGCGCACGAGGAAGTCGTGCTTCTGTTCGCGTCCCGCATCATCCAGGGGGCCGGAGTCGTCGAGCGTGCGGATCTCCTCGGCCAGTTCGCAATATTGCTGGCCGAGTTGCAGGACGAGTGTCCAGTCGCCTTGGCGGGCGGCTGCAAGCATCGCGTCCGTGATGGCCGCGATCTTTTCATACTGGCGCAGGATGGGGGGCTGCGGCGAAGGGGAGGAGGAGGCGCGGGTAGACAAGGAAGTCCTTCGTAACGGAGAAGGTGGGAAGTTCAGCTCCCCTTGCCGGTGACGGCGCGCCAGGCATCGGCGATGTCGGCGAGCAGTCGATCGGCGACGTCCAGTCGCTCGATGTCGGCATTCAGGTTGGCCAGGAGTAGATTATGCGAGGCCAGCTCGTAGACATTGCGGAGATTGACGGCAATTTCACCGCCCTTTTCCATGTCAAGGCAGGCCTTCAGGCCGTTTTCAATGATGTCCAGCGCCTTGGAGATGGACTGGCCACGCGCCGGGATGTTGCCTTCTTCCATGTACAGCTTGGCGCGCGCGATGGCGGCGCGCGCGCCATCGAGCAGCAGGGTGATCAGCTTCTCGGGCGAGGCGCTGAGCACCTCGGTCTCGAGGCCGATATTGGAATAGGTGTGGGCGATACCGCGTGCGCCCGGGGACCGGCGGGTGGCGTAACTCATTAATTCTTCTTGGTGGCGTTGGCGCTCAGCATCTCAAGCTGTTGCGTGAGATAGCTGGACGTGGCGTTCATCTGGGTGACGATCTTGTCCAGGGCCAGGAACTGCTTCCGATAGACTTCCATCTGGCTGTCGATGCGCGCTTCGGCCGAGGCGAGTTGCGTCTTCAGGTCGTCCACCTGGCGCTTGGCGCCGCTCTGGGCGGTGCTGATGATGCCCTGCTCGGTGTTGAGGATGCTCTCGGTGGTCTTCTTCAGGCGGGCCGACAGGCCGTCTTCGCCAGCGAAGAAGGCAATCACTTCGGAGGGGTTCGCCTTCAGTGCGGCTTCGAGCTTGGTGTTGTCCACCGTCAAGGCGCCGGAAGCGGGATTGGTGGTGATGCCCAGGCCTGCCAGCGTGCCGACGGCGGTGCCGGGCAGCGAGAAGTCCAGGATCGAGCGCATCTGGCTCTGGATGTTGCGCGACACCGAGTCGCCGGTCAGCACGCTGGCCTGGCCGTCATCCGCGTTGTAGCTGGTCAGCTGGCGGATATTGGTGTTCATGTTGTTGTAGGCGTTCACGAAATCCGTGACGGCCTTGGTGGCCACCGAGGGATCGCGGGTCGCGCTGACGAGCACGGGGTCCGTGCTCGTCTTCTTGTTCAACGTGAGCGTCAGGCCTTCGACGGCGTCGGTCACCGTGTTGGTCTGGCTGGTGATCTCGATGCCGTTGATCGTCAGCTTGGCGTTCAGGGCCTCGGTCTTCTGCTCCAGGGTGTGGGCGGAGGGATCGGCCGCGTCATAGCCCAGCAGGTTCTGCAGGTCGGCGTTGCCGTCGACCGAGATGCTGGTGATGGAGGCGTCGGTGCCGGTCGTGCTGGCGGTCAGCATCAGGCGGTGGGGCGAGTCGGAGCCGTCGTTGATCAGCGTGGCGTTCACGCCCAGCGAGGGGTCTGCATTGATGGCTGCCACGATGGCGTCCAGCGACGTGTCCTTGCCGCTCAGGTCCAGCTTGGCCGTCGTGCCGTCTTCACGCGTGAAGGTGATGACGCCGCCGTTGCCGATGTTGCTGGTGCGATCTTCGCGGCCCAGGGCGACCAGCGACTGCGCCTTGGCCAGTTCCGTGATCTCGACGTTGTATTGCCCGGCGATGGCCTTGTCCGAACCCGTGACGGTCAGCGTGTCGGTGCTGTTCGAGGCGACCTTGACCGCGCCATAGGTGGACGCCTTGCCCAGGGCCTCGGCGGCCTTCTGCACGGCTTCGACGCTGCTTTTCAGTACGCCATAGGCGGACAGGCGCGCGTTGGCGACGGTCTGCTTGTTCTGGATGACGGTGAGCGGGGCTTCCGAGTTCTTGCGCAGATCAGCCAGAAGTTGATCCAGCGGAAGACCCGAACCGACGCCGATGTTGGAGATTGCCATGCTTCAGTGCTCCTAAGTTAGGTATTGTGCGCCCGGGTCCGTCCTATCTATCAGGCGGGAAAAGGGCACATCACCTGCCAATTCTTGAAATTCCGGTGACGCAGGCCTGTTTCAGGCCTGCGCGTTGACGATCTGGCCTTGCAGGCTGACGATGATTTTCGCCATGCGCAACACGGCTTCGCTGGGGATGGTGCGGATGGTGTCGCCCGTCTCGGCGTCCAGCACGCTCACCACCAGGCGCTGGATTTCGGGGTCGACCTCGAATTGCAGCTGGGTGGACCAGGCCTGCATGCCGCGGTTGAGTTCTTCGAGTGCGCCTTCGAGCGTCTGGGTCGCGGTGTCGGCGCCCGCATTGGCGGGGTTCTGTCCCTGATTGGAGGTCGCGGTGTCGCCCGCCGAGGATTTCTGGGCGTCGCCGACTGCCGCCACGGCCGTGCTGGGCAGTTGGAGAGCGGAATCGGGCAGGATCGGCGCGACCTGCACGGACGCGACTGCGGGAGTGACGGGAGGGATGGCCATGGGGGCTCCGAAAGGCAGTTTTATTCGCACCATGCGCGCACGGTGACGCCGCGACGCTTCTCGGACTGGTTACGGTCGTAATCCAGCGAACTTTAGGGTGCTGTTCAAAGGAATGGGGCTTCGGGTTGTCCCGTAGAAACGCGAGGCGCCTGCGCTACACTTCGGCCTTTCCCGTTCACACTGCTGTCATGTCGCTACCCGTACCTGGCGCCGCCGCCACGCTGGATGATTGGCTGGGCTATCTCGAATCCATCCACGCCCGTCCCATCGACATGGGGTTGGAGCGGGTGCGGCAGGTGGCCGAACGCATGGCGCTCAAGCTGGATTGCGTCACGTTCGTGGTGGCCGGGACCAACGGCAAGGGTTCCACCTGCGCAATGCTGGAGGCCATGCTCCTGGCCGCCGGCTACCGGACCGGCCTGTACACCTCGCCGCACCTGCTGGCCTTCAACGAACGGGCCCGTGTCAATGGCGAGCACGCCAGCGATGCAGACCTGATCGCCCAGTTCCAGCGGGTGGAGGCCGCGCGCGCCGAGGTGCCGCTGACCTATTTCGAGTTCACCACCCTGGCCATCCTGAGCCTGTTCGCCGATGCGGGACTGGACGCGGCCGTGCTGGAGGTGGGCCTGGGCGGGCGCCTGGACGCGGTGAACATCATCGATGCCGATTGCGCCATCGTGACCAGTGTCGATATCGACCATACCGACTGGCTGGGCGACACGCGCGAACGCATCGGCCTGGAGAAGGCCCATGTCTTCCGGCCGGGCCGCCCGGCCATCTGCAGCGACCCCGTGCCGCCTGAGTCCCTGCTGGCGCACGCGCAGGCCATCGGCGCGGACCTGTGGCGTTTTGGGCACGATTTCAACTATGCGGGCGACCGCCAGCAGTGGAATTATGGCGGGCGCAGCCAGCGCCGCCGCGCGCTGGCCTATCCGGCGCTGCGTGGCGCCAACCAGCTGTTGAATGCCTGCGCCGCGCTGGCGGCGCTGGAGTCGGTGCACGAGCGCCTGCCCGTGCCGCAGCAGGCGGTGCGCCTGGGGCTGGCCCAGGCTTCCTTGCCCGGCCGCTTCCAGATCGTGCCGGGCAAGCCCGCCATCATCCTCGACGTTGCCCATAATGCGCATGCCGCGGCCGTCCTGGCGCAGAACCTGGACAACATGGGCTTCTTCCCCTACACGCACGCGGTGTTCGGCATGCTGGCCGACAAGGACGCCGACGCCGTCATCCAGGCCTTGGGCCGCCGCATCGATCGTTGGCATTGCGCCACGTTGCCCGGCGTCCGGGGGCGCGACGGCGAGGCGCTGGCCGGGCGGGTGCGCGACACCCTGGCGCTGGATCCGCAGAAGGCCGACGAGCCCCGCGTGCAGGCCGCCGCCAGCGCGGCGCAAGCCTTTGAAACGGCGCTGGGCGAGGCAGGTGAGGGTGATAGAATCGTGGTGTTCGGGTCCTTCCTGACGGTGGCGGCCGTGCTCCGGGCATTGGGCCGCTCCGCTTGAGTCTTGGGCCACTGAGTCGGGGCCACTGAGCGCCGCCGACATGCACGTGGCCCGGTATACGTTTCCGATGCGTTCACCTCGACCCGTTCGCCACGCCAGCAAGGGATGTTTTTGATGGGATTGTTCTCGCGCAGTGACTCCGCCTCGTCCCAGAAGCAGGCGGGCAAGGCTCGTCCCTCTGTCTCCAGCGAGGCCCAGGCCGCCGAGTTGCGCGCCCGCGCCCGGCGGCGCCTGGCTGGTGCGGTCGCCCTGGTGCTGGCGGCCGTGATCGTGCTGCCGATGGTGCTCGACTCCGAGCCCGTGCCGGTGGCCGATGACATCCCCATCCGGATTCCCGACCGCAACACGCCCTACCAACCGCAGATTTCCGCACCGCAGGCTGCGCCCGCCGCACCCGCGGCAGCACCCGAGACCGTGCCGCAGCCGCCCGCGCTGGCAGGCGACGCCTTGCAGCAGCCCGCGCCTGCCCAGCCTCCCGTGGCTGCCACGCAACCGCCCGCGCAGCAGCAAGCCCAGCGTCCGCCCGCGCAGCATCCTGCCGAGCAGCGTGACACGCCCGCGAAGCCCGCGCCCAAGCCCCAGGATTCCCGCAGCGACGATGGCGCGCGCGCGCTGGCACTGCTCGAGGGCCGCGGCGAGGCGCCAGCCAAGCCTGCGCCCAAGCCCGCCGCCAACGCGCGGGGCGCCTTCGTGTTGCAGATCGCCGCCTACACCACGCAGGTGGATGCCAACAGCCGGCGCGACAAGCTGCATGCCGCGGGCGTGACCAACGCCTTCGTCGAGCCCGTGTCCGCCGGTGGCAAGCAGCAATATCGCCTGCGCGTGGGGCCGTTCCCGTCCCGCGACGCGGCCCAGGCTGCCCAGGCCCGCTTGCGGACGCTGGGTTATGACAACGGATTCATTGCCGCACAGTGACCGGATTCGATTTCGTCGTCCTGGCCATCCTGGCCGTTTCGGCGGTGCTGGGGCTGGTTCGCGGCCTGCTCAAGGAAGTGCTCTCGCTCATCGCCTATGCGCTGGCCTTCGTCGCCGCGATCTGGTGGGGGCCGACGGTGTACGTCTGGCTGGAACCCTATATTGAAACCTCGTTGCTGCGCATGGGTGTGTCCTACGCAGCGGTGTTCATCGTCGTGCTGCTGGGCGTTGGCCTGGTCAACATGACGTTGGCCGCGCTGCTGCGCAGCACCGGGCTGACCCCCGCCGACCACGGCCTGGGCGGCCTGTTCGGCCTGCTGCGCGGGGCGGTCATGGTGCTGGCATTGATGGTGCTGGCCGGATACACACCGCTGCCCCAGGAAACGTGGTGGCGCGAGGCAATGTTTTCAGGCACCGCCGAAAAGGCGGTGCGGCAAGTCAAGATGTGGCTGCCTCCATCGCTGGCAACGTGGGTGCCTTATGGCGAGCAGGCCGAGCCGCAACCAGTAATCAGTCAGTAGTCATCCAAGACAGGAAATCACCATGTGTGGAATCATTGGGGTTGTCGGGCGCGGACCGGTCAACCAGCTGCTCTATGACAGCTTGCTGCTCCTGCAGCACCGGGGACAGGACGCTGCCGGCATCTCCACGTCGCAGGCCAGCAACTTCAACATGTACAAGGCGCATGGCCTGGTGCGCGACGTGTTCCGCACCCGCAACATGCGCTCGCTGCCGGGCACCAGCGGCATCGGCCACGTGCGCTATCCCACCGCGGGCTCCAGCAGCAGCGCCGAAGAAGCGCAGCCGTTCTACGTGAACGCGCCTTTCGGCATCACGCTGGCCCACAACGGCAACCTGACCAACTGGCGCGAGTTGCGCGAGTCGCTGTTCCGTATCGACCGCCGCCACATCAACACCAATTCCGACTCCGAAGTGTTGCTGAACGTGCTGGCGCACGAGATGCAGCGCGCCGCCAATGGCGTGTCGCTGGACGAGGACGCGATCTTCCGCGCCGTGGCAGCGGTGCACAAGCGTGTGCGCGGCGGCTATGCCGTCGTGGCGCAGATCGCCGGCTATGGGGTGCTGGCCTTCCGTGACCCCAATGGCATCCGGCCCCTCTGCGTGGGCCGCATGGAAACCGAGGCGGGCGTGGAGTGGATGGTGGCCTCCGAGTCGGTGGCCCTGGAAGGCAGCGGTTTTGCCTTCGTGCGCGACGTGCAGCCCGGCGAGGCGGTGTTCATCGATGAGGACGGCCGGTTCTCGCAGCGCCAGTGCGCCGACAATCCCTCGCTGAACCCCTGCATCTTCGAGTACGTCTATTTCGCCCGCCCCGATTCGCTGATCGACGGCGTGTCGGTCTACGGCTCGCGCCTGCGCATGGGGGAGTACCTGGCCGACAAGCTGGCCCGCACGCTGCGCCTGGGCGACATCGATGTGGTCATGCCGATTCCCGATTCCTCGCGTCCGGCCGCCATGCAGCTCGCCGCCCGCCTCAACCTGAACTACCGCGAAGGCCTGATCAAGAACCGCTACGTGGGCCGCACCTTCATCATGCCGGGGCAGGCCGTGCGCAAGAAGTCCGTGCGCCAGAAGCTCAATGCGATCGGCATGGAGTTCAAGGGCAAGAACGTGCTGCTGGTCGATGACTCCATCGTGCGTGGCACCACCAGCCGGGAAATCGTGGACATGGCGCGCGCCGCTGGCGCGAACAAGGTCTACATGGCTTCGGCCGCGCCGCCCGTGCGTTTCCCCAACGTCTACGGCATCGACATGCCCACCCAGACGGAACTGATCGCCCATGGCCGGGACGAGCAGGAAGTGGCCCGCATCATCGGCGCCGATGCCCTGATCTACCAGGACATCGCGGCCATGCAGCAGGCCGTCACCGACCTGAATCCTGCGTTGACGAGCTTTGATGCGTCGTGCTTCACGGGCGAGTACATCACCGGCGACATCACGCCTGAGTACCTGGCCCGCCTGGGCGAGCGCCGCGAAGCCGCGGAGCATGAGGCAGGCGGCCTGCAGTTCAACATGGGCTATGCCGCGAACGAAGCTTGAGTGCCGGGCGACGCGCGCGCCTGGCGCTTGCGATGAATGACAGAACGCCCCGTCCGATGGACGGGGCGTTCCGTTTTCCGGGGCCTGCCGGCGGTGTCGGCCGAGGGCTCAGGTGCGCCGGGCGGCTGCCAGGATCAGCAGCAGGCCGAGCACGACGAACAGCGACAGGCTCCAGATGGCGTATTCGATGCCGAGCACGTGGACGACGGCGTCCATGCAGCTGGCATAGATGCCGAACAGCCAGGGCACCGCGGCGTCCAGGCCGATGCCGGTCATGAAACGATCGGCGAAAGTCTGGTCGCACGAGAACATCTTGGCGGCGACGTTGAACTGGTACCAGGCGGCCAGCACGCCGGAGGCGGCCAGCAGGGCGCCCAGGCCCGCCAGCGCGCGGCGCGCCAGGCCCGCGGGCAGGAGCAGCCCGAGCAGGCACAGTCCGCCGATGGCGAGGTAGATCAGGCGCTGCATGACGCACCAGGCGCAAGGCGGCATGTCGAAGGCGTATTGCGACACCAGCGCGATGCCGACGGCGCCCAGGCTGAGCGTGGCAACCAGGCCGAGCAGGAAGCGGGAATGGAAAGTCATGATGCGATTACCTTGCCGAGCAGGAAGGACAGGGGGGAAGGAGCCCCCGCGGGGGCGACCCCTGCACGGACCAGCCATTGCAGCAACAGTTCCGATATCCCGTCCCAGACGATCTGCACGCCCAGGCACAGCAGGATGAATGCGGACAGGCGCATGAACACCGCCGTGCCGCTTTCGCCCAGCCTATGCAGGAAGCGCGCGGCGAAGCGCAGGCACAGGAACAGCGAGAAAGAGACGAGCAGCAGGGCGGGCAGGGAGCCCGCCAGGCGGACCATGCTGGTGGCCGTCTGGTCGTCGCGCAGCGAGGCCCCCACGGTGATGGCCGCGGCGATGGTGCCGGGCCCGCAACTGATGGGGAAGGTCAGCGGGTAGAACGCGCGGGCGCGCGCCATTTCGCTGGTGAAGGGCTCGGCCAGCTGCGCGGCGTGGCCGGTGCCGCCGTCGGGCGAATTCACGAGACGCCAGGCGCTGGCGATGACGAGCATGCCGCCGCCCACGCGCACGATGGCCAGCGAGATGCCGAAGAACGCCAGCACGATATGGCCGAGCGTCATGGCGATCACCAGCATCATCAGCGCGTTCAGGGCAATGCGCTTGGCCAGCGCGGCGCGCGTGGCCAGCGACGCGCCTTCTGTCAGGGAGAGGAAGATCGGCGCGACGGCGGGCGGATTCAGGATCGGGAAGAGGGTGGCCAGCGCGAACAGCAGGCTGCTCAGGAAGATCGGGGCGTAGTGATCAAGCAGCACGTTTCGCCCCGTCCGACAGCAGCTCGATGATGCTGCGTTCGAAACGCAACTGGCTGCGCGGATGCTCGAGCGCGGAACCGTCGATCACGAAGACGTCCTCGACGCGGTCGCCCAGCGTCATCACCTTGGCGGTCTGCAGGTTGACGCCGTGTTCGTTGAACACCTGCGCCAGGCCGTGCAGGAGGCCGGGGCGGTCGGTGGCGGTCAGCGACAGGCGCCAGGACTTGCTGCGCTCATCGGGCTGCAGCTCGACATAGGGGCGGATGGGGAAGATGCGCGACAGCCGGGATTGCCGCGCGCTGCCGTAGCGCGCGCCTTGCTGTTCGACCTGCGCGGCGCTGGCGGGATCGGTCAGCCGGGATGCCAGTTCGTGTTCGACCAGCGTGGCCTGGGCGCGCAGGTTGCCGACGTGATCGGGCGCCAGCACGATGAAGCTGTCCAGTGCCCAGCCCAGGCGGGTGGTGTGGATGCGTGCGTCCTGGATGCTCATGTTGCGCATGCCGAAATAGCCGCAGATCGCGGCGAAGAGTTCCGGCGTGTCGCGCGTGTAGACCATGACCTGCAGGCCTTCGCCCTGCTCGGTGGGGCGCACCTTCACCACTGGCTCTCCGGGGTTCACGCGGTGGTACAGGTGGCGGGTGTGCCAGGCGATCTCGGCCGCATCGTGGCGCAGGAAGTAGGCCACGTCCAGCTGGTTCCAGAACGCGTCGCGGGCGTCGTCGCGCAGGCCAGCCAGGCGGGTGAGGCGGGCGGCTTCCTCGCGGCGTTGCGCCAGCACGGTGTTGGCGTCGCCCGGCCGGGCGCCGCCCAGCACGGCCAGCGCCAGGCGATAGAGGTCTTCCAGCAGCTTGCCTTTCCAGGCGTTCCAGACTTTCGGGCTGGTGCCGCGGATGTCGGCCACCGTCAGCAGATACAGGGCAGTCAGGTGGCGTTCGTCGCCAACGGCCTGCGCGAAGCCACGCACGACCTCCGGGTCGGAGAGATCGCGTTTCTGCGCCACCGTGGACATGAGCAGGTGCTTGCGCACGAGGAATTCGGCCAGCTCGGCGTCCTCGCTGTCCATGCCGTGGTCCTGGGCGAACCGCCGCACGTCGATGGCGCCCAGTTCGGAGTGGTCGCCGCCCCGGCCCTTGGCGATGTCGTGAAAGAGCGCTGCCACGTAGAGCACCCAGTGCCGGTCGAAGCTGGAGATCAACTGGCTGGCGAAGGGGTACTCCTGCGCATGCTCGGGCATGGTGAAGCGGCGCAGGTTGCGGATGACGGCCAGCGTGTGCTGGTCGACGGTGTAGACGTGGAAGAGATCGTGCTGCATCTGGCCCACGATGTGCCGGAACACCGGCAGGTAGCGCGGCAGGATGTTCAGCATGGTCATGCGGCGCAGCTCGTGCACGATGCCGCGCGGCTGCTGCAGGATCTGCAGGAACAGCTTGCGGTTGACCGGATTGTCGCGGAATTGCGCGTCGATGCGGTCCCGGGCATGCCACAGCGCGCGCAGGGTGCGCGCAGACATGCTGGTCAGTTCCGGGTGCTGCTGCATGGTCAGGAACGCGCGCAGCACCAGGGTCGGGTTGCGTTCGAACGCGTCGTCCAGCCGGATGTCCAGGCGGCCATGCAGGTTGCGGAAGTCTTCGTCGATCTCGTGCGCGTCGTCCAGGGGACGCGGGAACAGCCGCTCCTCGACGTTCTGCACCAGGATCGTATTCAACTGCGTGACCAGCCGCGCCGCCCAGTAATAGCGCTGCATCAGCACTTCGCTGGCGCGACGCGTGGCGGTCGCCTTGATGCCATAGACCTGGGCCAGGCCGGGTTGCAGGTCGAACAGCACGCGGTCCTCGCGGCGTCCGGACAGCAGGTGCAGCTCGATGCGCAGGCGCTTGAAGGCCTGTTCGGCGCGGCGCAGGTCGCGGGCTTCGGTGTCGGTCAGCAGGCCGTTGCGCGCGATGGCGCGCCAGGACTCACCGAATCCGGCCGCGCGCGACATCCACAGGATGACCTGCAGGTCGCGCAGGCCTCCCGGTGATTCCTTGCAGTTGGGTTCCAGGGAGTAGGGCGTGTCGTTGTAGCGCGCATGGCGCTGCTGCATTTCCACCCGCTTGTCCTGGAAGAAGCGGCCAGCGTCCAGGCGGTCCTGCATGGCCTGTTCGAACTGGCGCATCAGCGTGCGGCTGCCGCCCAGCCAGCGCGACTCCAGCAGCGAGGTCTCGACCGTGATGTCGGCATCGGCCTCGACCTTGCATTGCGCGATGGTACGCACGCTGTGGCCGGGCTCCAGGCCGATGTCCCACAGCGCCGCCACCAGGCGTTCCAGTGCGCTTTCGTCTGCCGTGTCCGGGGGGTCGGGCAGGAGCAGCAGTAGGTCGACGTCCGAATAGGGGTACAGCTCGCCGCGGCCGTAGCCGCCGACCGCGGCCAGCGTGGCGCCGGCGGGCAGCGGGCAGAGCTTCAGCAGCTCGCGCAGCGCGTGGTCGGTCGCGCGGCGCAGGTCGCCGAGCAGGGTGTCCGGGCGCAGGTGCTCGCGAAATTGCGCAATGGCGGCGGCGCGCCTGTTGCGCAAGCGGTCACGCAGGTCGGAGAGGTCGGTCTGGCGCATGCTGGGCTCGCGGTGGCGGGCGGGATCAGGGGTGCTGGGCTTGGGAGATCAGCGCGGGCGGCGCTTGCACGCCATCGGAAATGGTCAGCACTTCGTAGCCGGTGTCGGTGACCAGCACGGTGTGTTCCCACTGCGCGGAAAGGCTGTGGTCGCGCGTGACGACGGTCCAGCCGTCGGACAGTTGGCGGATTTCCCGGCGGCCGGCGTTGATCATGGGCTCGACCGTGAAGATCATGCCGGGCACGAGCTTCACGCCGGTGCCGGGCTTGCCGTAGTGGAGCACCTGCGGATCCTGGTGGAAGCGGCGGCCGATGCCGTGGCCGCAGAATTCGCGCACCACGGAATAGCCGTTCTTCTCGGCGTATTTCTGGATGGCCGCGCCCACGTCACCCAGCGTGTTGCCGGGACGGACCTTGTCGATGCCCAGCCACATGCATTCGAAGGTGATGTCGACCAGGCGGCGCGCCAGGATGGTGGGCTCGCCGATGTGGAACATGCGGCTCGTGTCGCCGAACCAGCCGTCCTTGATGATGGTGACGTCGATATTGAGAATGTCCCCGTTTTTCAGCACCTTGTCGCCGGGAACGCCATGACAGACCTGGTGGTTGACCGAGGTGCAGATGGCGCCGGTGAAGGGCGGGTAGCCGGGCGGGGCATAGCCCACGGTGGCCGATTTCACTCCCAGTTCCGCGCTGTACTCGCGGCACAATCGATCCAGTTCGCCCGTCGTGACGCCAGGTTTGACATGGGGAGCGAGGAAATCCAGGATGCGCGCGGCGTCCTGGCAGGCGGCGCGCATGTTGGCCAGATCGGCCGGATCGGTGACGAGATTCATGTGTGACTTGAGGGCTGCAGTGAAAAGATAGTAGAATTATAGGCTTGCCTCAAAGCGCTGGGACCGTTTTGGGGCTGATGGCAGGCAGGGGCGGGACCACGCCAACCCACAGGCCAGCCCACCGCCAACCCACAGTCTAGCGTGTCTCTTCGATGCGGATGGCTGTGCTGGCGGTGCTCCCTAGCCGGAGTGTGCCGTCGTCATCAGAAATTCAGAACTGTCCCGAATCGCGTGTTGCGCCACCAGGGTGCCACCTGCCCAGTCATCAGTCAGGGCAGAGGGTGCAGGCGCAATACCAGTCCAAACCCTAGGAGAAATTCTCATGTCCGTTAGCATGCGCGAAATGCTGGAAGCCGGTGTCCACTTCGGCCACCAGACCCGTTACTGGAACCCGAAGATGGCGCCGTACATCTTCGGTCACCGCAACAAGATCCACATCATCAACCTGGAACAGACCGTTGCCAAGTTCCAGGAAGCCCAGAAGTTCGCCCGCCAGATCGCCGCCAAGGGCGGTACGGTCCTGTTCGTCGGCACCAAGCGCGCTGCGCGCGAGCTGGTGGCCGCCGAAGCCGCCCGCGCCGGCATGCCTTTCGTTGACAGCCGTTGGCTGGGCGGCATGCTGACCAACTTCAAGACGGTCAAGAGCTCGATCAAGCGCCTGAAGGACATGGAAGCCATGTCGGTCGACGGCGGCCTGGAGCGCCTGAGCAAGAAGGAAGGCCTGCTGTACTCGCGTGAGCTGGACAAGCTGAACAAGTCGATCGGCGGCATCAAGGACATGAACGGCCTGCCCGACGCGCTCTTCATCATCGACGTCGGCTACCACAAGATTGCCGTCGCCGAAGCCCGTTCGCTGGGCCTGCCCGTCGTGGCCGTGGTTGACACCAACCACTCGCCCGAAGGCATCGACCACGTCATCCCCGGCAACGACGACTCGGCCAAGGCCATCGCGCTGTACGCCAAGGGCATCGCCGACGCCGTCCTGGAAGGCCGCGAGCAGCGCCTGAACGGTCTGGTCGAGGAAGTGGCCGAAGGCAGCGAAGAGTTCGTCGAAGTCCAGGACGACGCGCAAGCCTGATCGGACAGGGGGCGCCCGCAGGGCCGTGCGTGATGCGCGGCCCGCGGTGCGCCCTCGTCACACCTGATATTCACGCCCCGGCCTGACCGGGGTCTGTTTTACACATTTGGAGCGAACATGGCTGAAATTACCGCCTCGATGGTCAAGGAACTGCGCGAAAAGACCGATGCACCCATGATGGAGTGCAAGAAGGCGCTGACCGAGGCCGAGGGCGACCTGGCCCGCGCCGAGGAACTGCTGCGCGTCAAGCTGGGCAACAAAGCCAGCAAGGCTGCCGCCCGCGTCACGGCCGAAGGCCTGATCGGCCTGTTCATCTCGGCCGACGCCAAGCAAGGCGCCGTCATCGAAATCAACTGCGAAACCGACTTCGTCGCGAAGAACCCCGATTTCGTCGGCTTCGTGAATGGCCTGGCCGAGTTCGTCGCCACCCACAATCCCGCTGACGTCGCCGCCCTGTCGGCCGCGCCCTTCGGCGAAGGCACGGTCGATTCGACCCGTACCGCGCTGATCGGCAAGATCGGCGAGAACATCTCGATCCGCCGCTTCGAGCGCATCGAAACCCCGAACAAGCTGGCCAGCTACGTGCACGGCGGCCGCATCGGCGTGCTCGTCGAGTTCTCGGGCGCCGACGAACTGGGCAAGGACCTGGCGATGCACATCGCCGCCACCAAGCCCAAGGCCCTGGATGCCGCCGGCGTGCCGCAATCCGACATCGCCACCGAGCGTTCGGTTGCCGAGCAGAAGGCTGCCGAGTCGGGCAAGCCTGCCGACATCGTCGCCAAGATGGTCGAAGGTTCGGTGCAGAAGTTCCTGAAGGAAGTCACGCTGCTGTCGCAGCCCTTCGTCAAGAACGACAAGCAGACCGTCGAACAGCTGCTGAAGGAAAAGGGCGCCAGCATCGCCCAGTTCAAGCTGTACGTGGTGGGTGAAGGCATCGAGAAGAAGGTCACCGATTTCGCCGCTGAAGTCGCCGCTGCCGCGGCCGGCCAGAGCTGATCGGTCACGCCGCCGCCGTGTCGGTCTGGTCCTCGGGGCCGGCCGCGCGGCGGCGGTTTGCATTTGGGCCGGTCGTCCGATGTCGGACGCATCTGGCATAGAATGGCTTTCGTCGGAACGCGCTACGGGATACCACCTATGAGCAGCAGAACGTACAAACGGGTTCTTCTCAAACTTTCCGGCGAGGCGCTGATGGGCGAGGATGCTTTCGGCATCAATCGCAGCACCATCCTGCGCATGACCGAGGAAGTGGCTGAAGTCGCGACGCTCGGCGTCGAACTTGCCATCGTCATCGGCGGCGGCAACATCTTCCGCGGCGTGGCGCCGGGCGCGCAGGGCATGGACCGCGCGACCGCCGACTACATGGGCATGATGGCCACCATCATGAACGCCCTGGCGCTGCAGGACGCGCTCAAGCACCGCGGCGTCGACACCCGCGTGCAGTCCGCCCTGAACATCGACCAGGTCGTCGAGCCCTATATCCGTCCCAAGGCCCTGCGCTATCTCGAAGAGGGCAAGGTCGTCATCTTCGCCGCGGGCACGGGCAACCCCTTCTTCACGACCGACACGGCGGCCGCGCTGCGTGGTGCGGAAATCGGCGCCGAGATCGTGCTGAAGGCGACCAAGGTGGACGGCATCTATACCGCCGACCCCAACAAGGATCCCGAGGCGACCCGCTACGCCCGGATCAGCTTCGATGAAGCCATCGTGCGTCGCCTCGAGGTGATGGACGCGACGGCTTTCGCGCTGTGCCGCGACCAGAAACTGCCCATCAAGGTGTTTTCGATCAACAAGCCCGGAGCTCTCAAGCGCGTTGTGTCTGGCGCGGATGAGGGCACCCTGGTGCACGTCTGACCAAGGAATTATTCATGAGCGTTTCCGACATCAAGAAATCCGCCGAGTCCCGCATGGAGAAATCCATCGACGCCTTCAAGCTCGCGCTGGCCAAGATCCGCACCGGTCGTGCCCATGCCGGCATCCTGGATCACGTGCAGGTCGAGTATTACGGCTCGCCCGTGCCGATCGGCCAGGTTGCCAACGTGACCGTGATCGACGCCCGCACGCTGAACGTTCAGCCCTATGAAAAGAGCATGGTGCAGCCGATCGAGAAGGCCATTCGTGAGTCGGACCTGGGCCTGAACCCGCAGGCCATGGGCGAAAGCATGCGCGTGCCGATGCCCGCGCTGACCGAAGAGCGCCGCCGCGACCTGATCAAGGTCGTCAAGAGCGAGGGCGAGGATGCCAAGATCGCCGTGCGCAACCTGCGCCGCGAAGCCAACGAATCGCTGAAGAAGCTGGTCAAGGACAAGGAAATCTCCGAGGACGACGAGCGCCGCGGCCAGGACGACATCCAGAAGCTGACGGACAAGCAGATCGCCGAGATCGACAAGCTCATCGTCACGAAGGAAGGGGAGATCCTGACGGTCTGAGGCCGTCGTGATCCCGCTCGCCCATGACCATCAGCTCCACCCTGGCCGTCCCTGACACGCGCGCGGTCCCGCGCCACGTCGCCATCATCATGGACGGCAATGGTCGGTGGGCCACGCAACGCCTGCTGCCGCGCACCGCCGGGCACGCCAAGGGCGTGCAGGCCGTGCGCCGCGTCGTGGAGGCCTGCGGCCGCCACGGCGTCGAGTACCTGACCCTGTTCGCCTTCAGCTCCGAGAACTGGCGCCGTCCGGCCGACGAAGTGTCGCTGCTCATGCGGCTCTTCGTGCAGGCGCTGGAGCGCGAGGTCGACAAGCTGGAAGAGCAGGGCGTGCGCCTGCGCGTGGTGGGCGACCTGAGCGCCTTCGAGCCGCGCCTGCAAGACCTGATCCTGGCGGCGCAGGCCCGTACCGAGCACAACACGGCCCTGACCCTGAGCGTGGCCGCCAACTACGGCGGCCGCTGGGACATCCTGCAGGCGACGCGCGAAATGCTGCGTGCGCGGCCGGAACTGGCCGCGGATCCCGCCCGTATCGACGAGGCGGCGCTGGCGCCGTATCTGTCCATGGCCTGGGCGCCCGAGCCTGATCTGTTCATCCGCACCGGCGGCGAGCAACGCATCTCCAATTTCCTGGTCTGGCAGCTCGCCTACACCGAACTCTATTTCACCGACCGCTATTGGCCTGATTTCGGCCATGAAGAAATAGCGGCCGCGTTCCAGTGGTATCAGACGCGCGAGCGCCGCTTCGGGCGCACCAGCGCCCAGCTGGCAAACGGCGCCTGAGCCCCGATCCCCGACACCGGAGGCAAGCGCCATGCTCCGCACCCGTATCGTCACCGCCGTCGTCCTGCTCGCGCTGATCGCGGCGGCCCTAGCATCGGGCAGCATCTGGCCTTTGCTGGTTCTTTTGTCCGTTGCTACCGCTTGCGCGCTGTGGGAATGGCTGCGCCTGACCGCGCCGGGCCGTGACGCCGCCGCGGTCGCCGCCGGCATTGCGATGGGCCTGCTCACGCTGGGTTGCGCCTGGCTGTGGCAGTCTCCCACCGCCGATCTCTCCGCCCGCCTGACCGTCTATGCCATCACGACCCGGCTGTTCGTGCCCGTCGTCGCCGGTATCTGGCTGGTGGCCGGCACGCTCGCCGTGGTGCGCGGGCAGGTCGAGCAGGCCCCGCGCAGCATCCTGTGGTCGCTGTTCGCCATTCCCGCGCTGTATTGCGCGTGGGCCGCGCTGGCCTTGTTCTACATGACGCATGGCGCCCTGTATCTCGTCAGCATGATGGCGTTGGTGTGGGTGGCCGACATCGGCGCCTATTTCGCCGGCCGCGCCTTTGGCCGCCGCAAGCTGGCGCCGCGCGTCAGTCCCGGCAAGTCCTGGGAGGGCGCCATCGCCGGCGCCGGGTTGGTGGCGGTCTACGTTGGCGCCTGCGCGCAGTGGCCGGGCACCTTCGGCCATGACCTGGCCCAGCGTTGGGGGTTGCCTGCCGCGCTGGCCTTCGCCTTGCTGCTGGCCGCGTTGTCCGTCATGGGCGACCTGTTCGAATCCCTCCTGAAGCGCCGGGCCGGCGTCAAGGATTCCGGTTCGCTGCTGCCGGGCCATGGCGGCGTCTATGACCGCATCGACGCCCTGGTGCCGGTGGCGCCCGTGGCGCTGCTGCTTTCCGGAGTCGTGACGTGAGCGCCATGCGCCGTGTCACCGTGCTGGGAAGCACCGGCTCGATCGGGTGCAGCACGCTCGACGTCATTGCCCGCCATCCGGACCGCTATGCCGTCCATGGCCTGTCGGCCTACAGCCGCATGGACAAGCTGGCCGAGCAGGCGCTGGCAAGCCGGGCCGCCGTCGTGGTCGTGCCCGACACCGCGGCGCGCACCGCATTCCAGCAGGCGTGGCCGTCAGGCGTGACGCCGCCCGAGATCCGCGTGGGGGCGCAGGCCCTGGCCGATACCGCCGCCGCGTCCGGCACCGACAGCGTCATGGCGGCCATCGTCGGCGCCGCGGGCCTGCCGGCGGCGCTGGCCGCCGCGCGCGCGGGCAAGCGGGTCCTGCTGGCCAACAAGGAAGCGTTGGTGGCGGCGGGGTCCGTCTTCATGCGCGCAGTGCGCGAGAACGGCGCCGAACTCCTGCCGATCGACAGCGAACACAACGCCATTTTCCAGTGCCTGCCTCACGGCGAGCGGGCCGGCGCCCCGTCGGCGCCCGCGCCCGGCGTGCGGCGGCTCATCCTGACGGCGTCTGGCGGCCCGTTCCGCCTGCGCCGCTGGCAGGACCTGGGCGACATCACGCCGGACGAGGCCTGCGCGCATCCGAACTGGAGCATGGGCCGCAAGATCTCGGTGGACTCCGCCACCATGGTCAACAAGGGGCTGGAGGTCATCGAGGCGCACTGGCTGTTCGCCATGCCTCCCGAGCGCATCGAGGTGCTGGTCCATCCGCAAAGCGTCGTGCATTCCATGGTCGAGTACACCGATGGCTCGGTGCTGGCGCAGCTGGGCCAGCCCGACATGCGCACGCCCATTGCCTACGGGCTGGGTTTCCCGGAGCGTCTGGAAAGCGGGGTCAGCCCGCTGGACCTGGCCAGCCGTGGCCGACTGGATTTCGAGGCTGCCGAGCCTGGCCGCTATCCTTGTCTCGACCTGGCTTTCCAGGCCTTGCGCGCGGGTCAGGGCGCCTGCATCGCCTTCAACGCCGCCAACGAGGTCGCCGTGGCCGCCTTCCTGGCGGGCCGCTTGCGTTACACCGCCATCGCCGAGTGCATCGAGTCGGCGCTGTCATGGCAGGCGGGGCAGGCTTCTGCTACGCTCGACAGCCTTGAGTCGGTGCTGGCGCTGGACCAGGCGGTCCGGGAGCAGGCGAGCCGCGCCGAGGCGGTCTCCTGAGGCGCGCCCCGGTCCTCTGGCGCGGGGAACCTTCCATGCCCGCGCAGGCTCTGTCTTTCGATGGGATGGCTCCGCGTCCCCTGATCATTTCCGCGCCGTTGCGCGGCTACGCTCCCTCCTGACCCCGCCATGCTCTTCACGCTGATCGCCTTCGCCCTGGCCCTGGGCATCCTGGTTACGTTCCACGAGCTGGGGCATTATTGGGTCGCCCGCGCTTGCGGCGTGCGCGTCCTGCGTTTCTCGCTGGGGTTCGGCCGCGTCATCGCGCGCCGGACCGACAGGAATGGCACCGAATGGGCCTTGTCCCTCATTCCCCTGGGCGGGTACGTCAAGATGCAGGACGACCCGCCTCCCGGTGCGCCTGCGCATGAGGTGGCGCGCAGCTTCAATGCCAAGCCCGTCAGCCAGCGTATCGCCATCGTCGCGGCGGGGCCGTTCTTCAACCTGGCGTTGGCGGCCCTGTTGTATGCGTCGTTGAACCTGGCGGGCACCCAGGAACCCGAGGCCGTGGTGGCCGCGCCCGCCGCCGGCACGCCGGCCGCGACCGCTGGCTTCCAGGCAGGCGAGCGCATCGAGAGGATCGACGGCAAGGACGTGCGCTCGTGGAGCGATGCCCGCTGGAAACTGCTGGATGTGCTGTCCGGCGGTGGCCGCGCCCTGGTGGAAGTGCGCGGCGTTGACGGCGCGCAAGCTTCCCGCGAGTTCATGGTGCCGCCATCGAACATGGATCCCTCGGCCACCGATCCCCTGGCCGATGCCGGCCTGCGCCTGCAGGCGGGGCCGCCCGTCGTTCGCGGCGTGATTGCCGGCGGCGCCGGTGAGGCCGCGGGCTTGCAGGAGGGCGACCGCATCGTGGGCGCGGATGCGCTGCGGGATCCCACCACCCGCTCGCTCATCGCCGCCATCCAGGCCAGCGATGGCAAGCCCCTGCGCCTGGACGTGCAGCGCGGCGATGCCCGTATCGTCATTCCCGTGACGCCGACCCTCGAGGACGACGGGCAGGGCGGCCGGGTTGGCCGGATCGCGGTGCAGCTCGGCGCGGACGTTCCCATGGTAGAAGTGCGCTACGGCCTGGGCGAAAGCCTGGCGCTGGGTGTCACGCGCACGGTCGACACGGCGTGGTTCTCCCTGAAGATGATGGGCCGGATGCTGACGGGCGACGTGTCCTGGCGCAATGTCAGCGGCCCGGTCACCATCGCCGACTACGCCGGCCAGACGGCGCGTATCGGCCTGGGCGCCTACGTTGCGTTCCTGGCCCTGGTCAGCGTGAGCCTGGGGGTCCTGAACCTGCTGCCCATCCCCATGCTGGACGGCGGCCACCTGCTGTACTATTTCGTCGAGATCATCAAAGGCAGTCCCCCCTCCACCCGCTGGCTCGAACTTGGCCAGCGCGCGGGTTTTGCGATATTGGCCGGCCTCATGAGCCTGGCACTTTTCAACGATGTCGTGCGGCTTTTCACCTGACCGCGTTCTGCCTTAAAATCCCCCGCCATTTGACCGAAAAGAACCGATCAAGGATCGCCAAGGATGTTTTTTAGCCGGATTTCCACGCGCCGAGTCCCCGCATTGGGCAAGCCTTTGTTGCTGCCCAGCCTCATCGCCGCGTTGCTCATGCCGGTTGCCGCGCATGCCTTCGACCCCTTCGTCGTGCGCGACATCCGCGTCGACGGCCTGCAGCGCACCGACGCTGGCACCATTTTTGGCTACCTGCCGGTCAAGGTGGGTGAGCGCTTTACCGACGAGCAGGCCGGCGAGGCAGTGCGCCGCCTGTACGCCACCGGTTTCTTCAGCGACGTGCGCATCGAGACCGCCAATGACGTCGTGGTCGTGGTCGTGCAGGAGCGCCCCACCATCGCCTCGGTCAGCTTCACCGGCATGCGCGAGTTCGACGCCAAGACGATCACCGACTCGCTGCGTCAGGTCGGCTTCGGCGAAGGCCGGGTGTTCGACCGCTCCATGCTCGAGCAGGCCGAATTCGAGCTCAAGCAGCAATACCTTAACAAGGGCAAGTACGGTGTCGAGGTCACCTCCACCGTGACGCCGCTGCCCCGCAACCGTGTGGGCGTGAGCTTCGAGGTCTTCGAAGGCGAAGTCGCCAAGATCCGCGAGATCCGCATCGTGGGCAACCAGGCCTTCTCGGAAAGCGACCTGCTGTCCGAGCTGCAGCTGACCACGCCGGGCTGGCTGACCTGGTACACGGATTCCGACAAGTATTCGCGTGAAAAGCTGGAAGGCGACGTCGAGACGCTGCGTTCGTACTACCTGAATCGCGGCTACCTCGAGTTCTCCATCGAGCCCCCGCAGGTCACCATCTCGCCCGACCGCAAGGACATCTTCATCACCTTCACGGTGAACGAAGGCAAGCCCTACAAGGTTTCCGACGTCAAGCTGGCAGGCGAACTGCTGGGCCTGGACGCGGAGATCAACGGCCTGGTGCAATTGAAGGCGGGCGACACGTTCTCGGCCGAGCGCGCCAACGCCACCTCCAAGGCAATTACCGACTACCTGGGTGAGCTGGGCTACGCCTTCGCCAACGTGAACCCCAATCCGGTGCTGAACCGCGAGACGCACGAAGCCGACCTGACGTTCTACGTCGATCCGAGCCGTCGCGTGTACGTGCGCCGCATCCAGGTCGGCGGCAACACCCGCACGCGCGACGAGGTCGTCCGCCGCGAAATGCGCCAGCAGGAAGCCGCCTGGTACGACGCCGGCGACATCAAGATCTCGCGCGACCGTATCGACCGCCTGGGTTACTTCAACGACATCAACGTCAAGACCGATCCGGTGCCGGGCTCGCCCGACCAGGTCGACCTGAACGTCGACGTGAAGGAAAAACCCACCGGCATGATCAATCTGGGCGTGGGCTACGGCTCGTCCGACAAGGCCATCCTGTCGGCCGGCATCAGCGAAGACAACGTCTTTGGCAGCGGCACCAACCTGACGCTGCAGCTGAACACCAGCCGCACCAACCGCGCGGTCGTGCTGTCGCACACCGATCCCTATTTCACCCGTGACGGCGTCAGCCGCACGACGTCGGCCTATTACCGCGTGACGGAGCCGTTCTATAACAACGACGGCGATTTCCGCGTGAAGTCGATGGGCCTCGGCATGAATTTCGGCGTGCCCATCTCGGAGTTCGATCGCGTCTTCCTGGGTGTCAACCTCGAGAACAACAAGCTCACCACCTACTCCAACTCGCCGCAGGCCTACCAGGACTTCGAGCGGGAGTACGGTGATGGCGCCAATGCTGCCATCTTCTCGCTCGGCTGGTCGAAGGACACGCGCGACAGCGCCCTGGCGCCTACCTCTGGCTCGTATACCCGCCTGAAGAGCGATCTCTCCACGCTGGACCTGAAGTACTACATGCTGTCCGCGCAGCAGCAGTACTACGTTCCCTTCGGACGCAGCTACACGCTGGCGCTGAACGGCATGGTCGACTGGGGCAAATCCTACGGCGGCAACGCCTTCCCGGTCATCAAGAACATCTATGCCGGCGGCATGGGCACGGTGCGCGGCTACGAAGGCTCGTCTCTCGGCCCGCGCGACACGCTCACGAACGACTTCATCGGCGGCTCCAAGCGCGTGGTCGGCAACATCCAGTTCTACCTGCCGTTCCCCGGTGCGCAGCAGGACCGCACGCTGCGCTGGTTCGCCTTCGCCGACGGCGGCCAGGTCTACGGCGGCAACGACAACATCAAGTTGGGCGACCTGCGTTACTCGGCGGGTCTCGGCCTGTCGTGGAACTCGCCGCTCGGTCCGCTGCAGATTTCGTACGCCCGTCCGCTCAATGACAAGCCGGGCGACGACACGCAAAGCTTCCAGTTCCAGATCGGCACGGGATTTTGAGCCCCCGTTTAATGGCACAATAGGCCTTTGGGCTTGACCTTTTTGCTAGGTGAGAGTTTTATGAAGTCTGTTTCCGCACTCAATCCGTCTCCCGCTTTCGGTGCCCGGGTCTCGCGTGGCCTTGCCCTGGGCCTGGCCGCTGTCACGCTGGCCGCTGGCGCACTGGCGGCGGCGCCGGTGCAAGCGCAAGGCACGAAGATCGGCTTTGTGAACACCGAGCGGATCCTGCGTGACTCCGGCCCCGCCCGTGCCGCGCAAGCCAAGATCGAATCCGAATTCAAGAAGCGCGACGATGAGCTGCAGCGCATGGCCACCAGCCTGCGTTCGCAAGCCGAGAAGTTCGACAAGGACGCACCCGTCCTGTCCGAGTCCGAGCGCATCAAGCGTCAACGCGACCTGGCCAACCTGGACAGCGAACTGCAACGCAAGCGTCGTGAATTCCAGGAAGACTTCAACCGTCGCCGCAACGAAGAGTTCACCGGCATCGTCGAGAAGGCCAACGCGGCCATCAAGACGTTGGCCGAGCAGCAGAACTTCGACCTGATCATCCAGGACGCCATCACGGTCAATCCGCGCATCGACATCACCGACCAGGTGATCCAGGCGCTGGGCAAGTAATTTAGCCATGCCGTTGCTGCTTGACGCCGGACACGCGCCTGCACTAGACGACCTGCTGAAGTCTGTGAACACCCAGGGACTGGAATGGTCCCTGGTTCTGCCCGAAGGGCAGGCCATGCCGGTCATTGCCGGCATTGGCACGCTGTCCTCAGCGGGTGGACAAGAACTGTCCTTCCTCTCCAATCCGCGCTTCGTGAGCCAGTTGGCCCAAACGGGCGCGGGCGCCGTCATCCTGACGCCGGAGGCCTCACAGGCCTTGGAAGAGGGCACCGCCACCGCAGCCTTCGCGCGGATCCTCTGCGCGCATCCCTACCTGTTCTATGCCCGCGTGGCGCAGTGGTTCGACGCCACCCGCCATCCGCGCATGCCCGCATCGGTGCATCCGCTGGCGGTGGTCGAGCCGGGCGCGCTCGTCGAGGACGACGTGCGCATCGGGCCGCATTGCGTCGTCGAAGCCGGCGCCCGCGTCGGCCGCGGCAGCACGCTGGGGCCGGGTTGCGTCATCGGCGCGGGCTCCGTGCTGGGCCCCGACTCGGTGCTTCATGCGCGTGTCACGCTGTATCCCAATGTCCAGGTGGGCGCGCGGGCCATCCTGCACAGCGGCGCCGTGCTGGGTGCCGACGGTTTCGGTTTCGCGCCGGATCCCACGCTGGGCAAGGGCGCCTGGGGCAAGATCCCGCAGTTTGGCGGCGTGGTCCTCGGCGACGACGTCGAGATCGGCGCCAACACGACGGTGGACCGTGGCGCCCTCGAAAGCACGCTGGTCGGCAATGGCGTGAAGCTGGACAACCAGATCATGATCGGCCACAACGTGCGTATCGGCGAGCACACTGCCATGGCAGCGTGCGTCGGCGTGGCCGGCTCCACGGTCATCGGCGCCCGCTGCACGATTGGCGGCGCAGCCATGTTGTCTGGCCACATCACGCTGGGCGACGACGTGCACATTTCTGGCGGTACCGCCGTCACTTCCAGCATTTCCAAGCCTGGCCGCTATACCGGCGTGTATCCTTACGCCGAGCACGGGGATTGGCAGCGCAACGCCGCGGTCCTGCAGCAATTGGCGCAAATCCGCCGCCGCGTCCGGACGCTGGAAAAAGAGTAATTCGCGACGATGCCGGGCCGCCTTGGGGCGGCGCCGCGCCTCGCCTGTCGCGCCCGATCATACGAAGCAGGATAAAACCAACATGGAACTCGATATCAAGGGCATTCTGGACCGTCTGCCGCACCGCTACCCGATGCTGCTGATCGACCGCGTGCTCGAGATGGAGCAGGGCAAGTCGATCGTGGCGATCAAGAACGTCACGATCAACGAGCCCTTCTTCACAGGCCACTTTCCGCATCACCCCGTGATGCCGGGCGTGCTGATCGTCGAGGCGCTGGCGCAGGCCGCCGCGCTCTTCTCGTTCGCCGACCCGACCGATGGCGCTGGCCACACCGACACCGCCTATTACCTCGTTGGCGTGGACAATGCGCGCTTCCGTCGTCCGGTCGTGCCGGGTGACCAACTGCGCCTGGAAGTGACCGCGCTGCGCCTGAGCCGTTCTATCTGCAAGTACTCCGGTCGCGCGCTGGTGGACGGACAGGTCGCCGCCGAGGCGGATATCATGTGTGCGATACGCAGCCTGGAATCCTGATGCCGAATATCCATCCCACCGCGCTGGTCGACCCGCGCGCCGAGATCGACGACACGGCCGTCATCGGCCCGTTCTGCATCGTCGGGCCGAATGTGCGCATCGGCGCCGGCACGGAGCTGGGACCGCACTGCACCGTCGACGGCCATACCGAGATCGGGCGCGACAACCGTTTCTACCGCTATTGCTCCATCGGCGGCATGCCGCAGGACAAGAAGTACGCGGACGAGCCGACGCGGCTGGTGGTGGGCGATCGAAACACGGTGCGCGAGTACGTCACGTTCAACACCGGCACGGTGCAGGATGGCGGCGTCACCACGGTGGGCAGCGACAACTGGATCATGGCCTATGTGCACGTGGCGCATGACTGCCACGTGGGCGATCGCACCATCATCGCCAATGGCGTGCAGCTGGGCGGCCATGTGCACGTGAACGACTGGGCCATCGTGGGCGGCCTGACCGGCGTGCACCAGTTCTGCAAGATCGGCGCGCATTGCATGATCGGCGGCAGCAGCTCCATCGTGCAGGATATTCCGCCTTACGTGCTGTGCGCGGGCAACCCCAGCAAGCCGCATGGCGTGAACACCGAAGGCCTGAAGCGCCGCGGTTTCACCCCCGAGGTGATTTCGGCCCTGCGCGAGTCGTACAAGATCCTTTACCGCCGCGGCCTGTCCCTCGACGAGGCCCGCGCTGAAATGCAGGCGCTGGGCAGCACCGATCCGCAGATCGGCGCTGCCATCGGCGTCACCATCGATTTCCTCGGCTCGTCGACGCGCGGCATCGTCCGGGCGTAAACCGTGCCGGGCCGTCTCAACGCGAATGCCGCCGTGCCGGTCACGGTGGCGGTTTAGTGAGCGTCTCGTGACCCTGAATGTCGGAATGATCGCAGGCGAACCTTCGGGCGACCTGCTGGCCTCGCGCATCATCGCGGGTTTGCGCGAAGGCGCCGGCGGCGACCTGCGCTGCGCGGGCATCGGCGGGCCCCGCATGCAGGGCGAAGGCTTCGAGACCTGGCATGACATGCATGCCTTGACCGTGTTCGGCTATGTCGACGCCCTGAAGCGCCTGCCAAGCCTGCTGTCCACCTATGGCAACGTCAAGCGCCGCTGGCTGGCTGAAAAACCGCAGGTCTTCGTCGGCATCGATGCCCCTGATTTCAACCTGAGGCTCGAAGCCCAACTGCGGCCGGCGGGCATCCCCACGGTGCACTTCGTCGGCCCCTCGATCTGGGCCTGGCGCTACGAGCGCATCAAGAAGATCCGCGAGGCCGTCTCGCACATGCTGGTGCTCTTTCCCTTCGAGGAGGAGATCTACCGCAAGGAAGGGGTGCCGGTCACCTATGTCGGCCATCCGCTGGCCGATACGATTCCCATGAAGCCGGACCGTGCGGCGGCGCGCGCCAGCCTGGGGCTGGACGCGTCGGCGCGGGTGCTGGCCATCCTGCCGGGCAGCCGCCGCTCCGAGATCGACATCCTGGCGCCGCGCTTCCTGCAGGCGGCCCAGCAATTGCTGGCGCGAGACCCGGGCCTGCAGTGCGTGGTACCGATGGTCAACGCGCAACGCCGCGCCGAGTTCGAGGCCATCCTGGCGCAGTATCCGGTGCCGGGCCTGCGCTGCGTGTCCGCGCAGGAGGGCGATTCGAGCATGCCGGTGGCCTGGCGTGTCATGGAGGCCAGCGACGCGGTCCTGGTGGCCAGCGGCACGGCCACCCTCGAGGCCGCGCTCTTCAAGCGGCCCATGGTCATCTCGTACTACCTGTCGCCCTGGATGCGCCGCATCATGTCCTGGAAATCCGGGCAGGAGCGGCCTTATCTGCCTTGGGTGGGCCTGCCCAACGTGCTGGCACGCGACTTCGTCGTGCCCGAGCTGCTGCAGGACGACGCGACGCCCGACAAGCTGGCCGAGGCCACCTGGACGGCGCTGACCGACGACGCCCATGCCCAGCGCGTCGAGCAGCGCTTCACCGACATGCACGAAACCCTGCGGCGCGACACGCCGGCCCTGGCCGCCAAGGCCATCCTGGAGGCGGCGCGATGAGCGCGGCGCGCAGGAGGCCGGCCGCAGCGGCTCAGGTCGACGCCGGCCAGTCCGAGCTGTTCGCGGCGCCGCTCATCTCGATCATTGCCGGTGTCGACGAGGCGGGCCGCGGCCCGCTCGCGGGCGCTGTCTACGCTGGCGCGGTCATCCTGGATCCGGCCCGTCCCATTGCGGGCCTGGCGGACTCCAAGGTGCTGACGATGGCGCGCCGCGAGGCGCTGGCGGCGCAGATCCAGGAGCGGGCGCTGGCCTGGGCCGTGGCAACCGCCAGCGTCCAGGAAATCGACACCCTGAACATCCTGCAGGCCACCATGCTGGCCATGCAGCGGGCCGTCCAGGCCCTGTCCACGGCGCCCGAGCTGGCGCTGGTGGACGGCAATCGCGCGCCCAGGCTGGCGTGCGCCGTGCGCACCATCGTCAAGGGCGACGCGACCGAAGCCTGCATTTCGGCGGCTTCCATCCTGGCCAAGACGGCGCGCGATGCCGAGTTGCTGCGCCTGCATGCCTTGTATCCCGAATACGCCTTCGATCAGCACAAGGGTTATGGCACGGCGCTGCACCTGGCTCGCTTGCGCGAGCACGGGCCGTGCGCCGAGCATCGCACGAGCTTCGCGCCGGTGCGTGACTGGCAGGCGCCCGGTTCGGCGCAGATCATCGCAGCGCAGGGCGCGACAGCGTGAAAGACCTCAGTTCCCGGGAAAACCCCCGTTACAAGGCCCTGCGCGCGCTTGCGGGCCACGCCGGACGGCGGGGCGAGGCCACCTTGCTGGAAGGCGTGCATCTGTGCCAAGCCTGGCTGGATCGCGGGCTGCCCGTGGTGCAGGCCATCTTCGACGCCGACAGGCTGGCGCAGCCGGCGCTTGCCGCCCTGGCGGCCCGGGTGCCGGACGCACAGGCGGTGGCGCTGGCGCCGCGTCTTCTGGCGGGCCTGGAAAGCGTGGAAACGGGGCAGGGTGTGCTTTTCGTGGTGCAGCCTCCCGCGCCGGCCTTGCCGGCACGCCTGGCCGACGCCAGCCTCTGGCTGGATCGGGTGCAGGACCCCGGCAACGTGGGTACGCTGCTGCGCACGGCAGCCGCCGCCGGCATCCGGCGCGTGCTGCTTTCCTCGGGTTGCGCGGCCGCCTGGTCGCCGAAGGTGCTGCGCAGCGCCCAGGGCGCGCATGTCGCGCTGGCCATCCATGAGCAGGTGGACTTGCTGGCGGCCCGGACGCAGCTGGACGTGCCGCTGGTGGTGAGCACGCTGGAAGCGGCCGAGGACCTGTACGACGCCGATCTGCCCGCCGCGTGTGCGTGGGTGTTCGGACATGAGGGGCAGGGCGTGGCGCCTGCCTTGCAGGCCGTGGCCGACCGCCGTATCCGCATCGCGCACGACGCGCAGGCGGTCGAGTCCCTGAACGTGGCGGCAGCCGCCGCCATCTGCCTTTTCGAGCAGCGCCGGCGCCACCGCCTGGACTCGGCGTCCGCTGTGGCGCCCACTGCTCAGTAGGAGCGGCGCTCCAGCCCCACTTCCTGCAGCACGGTGGTGGAGATTTCCTCGATGGACTTGGTCGTGGTGGACAGCCACGAGATGCCCTCGCGGCGCATCAGGCGCTCGGCCTCGGCGACTTCATAGCGGCATTGCTTCAGCGAGGCGTAGACGCTGTCCGGACGGCGCTCGTTGCGCACTTCGTGCAGGCGCTCGGGCAGGATGGACAGGCCGAACAGCTTGTTGCGGTAGGGCATGACCGTCTTGGGCAGCGTGCCGCGCTCGAAATCGTCGGGAATCAGCGGGAAGTTCGCGGCCTTGATGGCGTATTGCATGGCCAGGTAGAGGCTGGTGGGCGTCTTGCCGCAACGCGACACGCCGACCAGGATCACGTCCGCCTGGGCCAGATCGGTGATGAACTGGCCATCGTCGTGCGACAGGCTGAAGTTGATGGCTTCGATCCGGTTGCGGTACTGCTCGGAGGTGGCGCCGGTGTGCGAGCGGCCGATGGAATGGCTGGATTTCACGCCCAGCGCCTGTTCCAGGGGAACCACGAAGGTGCCGAACAGGTCCAGGAAGGTGCAGTTGGCCTGGCGCACGCGCATCAGGATTTCCTGGTTCACCAGCGTGCTGAAGACGATGGGCGGCTGGCCCTGCTCGGTGGCGGCGCGGTCGATGCGCTCGGCTGCCTGAGCGGCCTTTTCCAGCGTATCGATGAACGGCAGCCGCACGTGCGCGAACTGCACCTGCTCGAACTGTGACAGGACGGAGTTGCTGAAGGTCTCGGCCGTGATGCCGGTACCATCGGAGACGATGAAAACTGTGCGGGACGTGTTCGAGGCGGGCATGTGTAACAGTTTTGAAGGGGGAAGAGGCGGCGGTACAATCTGACCCCGAAAGTCACCCCACGGGCGTCCCAAGGCCGGTTTGGCCAGCATCGTACACCTTGCCACGCAAGGCGAAACCCTGCTGCCCAAACTCGCTTTCTCTCATTGTAAAGGTGACTTCATGTCTTACGTCGTTCCGTTCGAGCAGCTCCGCATGACGGATGTGGACTCGGTAGGAGGTAAAAACGCATCGCTAGGTGAAATGATCAGCCAGCTGGCCAGCGCCGATGTGCGCGTGCCCGGCGGCTTTGCCACGACCGCGCAAGCCTTCCGTGACTTCCTGAAGGATTCGGGCCTGGACGCGCGCATCGCCGAGCGTCTGAAGACCCTGAACCCCGAAGACGTCCGCGAACTGGCCACGGCCGGCGCCGAGATCCGCCAGTGGCTGGTCGACGCCCCGTTCTCGGCCGAATTCGAAAAGCAGATCCGTGAGTCCTTCGCCGCGCTCGACGCCGACGGCAAGGGGTCGTTCGCCGTGCGCTCGTCCGCCACCGCCGAAGACCTGCCCGACGCCTCGTTCGCCGGCCAGCAGGAAACCTTCCTGAACGTGGTCGGCATCGACGACGTGCTGGACAAGATCCGCCACGTGTTCGCCTCGCTGTACAACGACCGCGCCATCTCGTATCGCGTGCACAAGGGCTATGCCCACGCCGAAGTGGCCCTGTCGGCCGGCATCCAGCGCATGGTGCGCTCGGACAAGGGCAGCGCCGGCGTCATGTTCACGCTGGACACCGAATCGGGCTTCTCCGATGTCGTGTTCATCACCTCGTCCTACGGCCTGGGCGAAACGGTGGTGCAGGGCGCCGTCAATCCCGACGAGTTCTACGTCTTCAAGCCCACGCTCGAACAGGGCCGGTACCCCATCGTCAGCCGCCGCATCGGCTCGAAGCTCATCAAGATGGAATTCGATCCCGAGCGCACCGAAGGCCGCGCCGTGCGCACCGTCGACGTGCCGGTGTCCGAGCGCAACCGCTACTCGCTGACCGACGAAGAGGTCATCGAGCTGTCGCGCTATGCCGTGACCATCGAGAAGCACTATGGCCGTCCCATGGACATCGAGTGGGGCCGCGACGGCGTGGATGGCAAGCTGTACATCCTGCAGGCGCGTCCCGAAACGGTGAAGTCGCAGCAGTCGGACACCGACGTGCAACTGCGCTACCGCCTGAAGGCCACCGGCGAGGTCCTCGTGACCGGCCGCGCCATCGGCCAGAAGATCGGCCAGGGCCCCGTGCGCGTCGTGGGCGACATCTCGGAAATGGACAAGGTCCAGCCGGGCGACGTGCTGGTCACCGACATGACCGACCCCAACTGGGAACCCGTCATGAAGCGCGCCTCGGCCATCGTCACCAACCGTGGCGGCCGTACCTGCCACGCGGCCATCATCGCGCGTGAACTCGGCATCCCCGCCGTCGTGGGCTGCGCCAACGCCACCGACGTGCTGAAGGAAGGCCAGCCGGTGACCGTGTCTTGCGCCGAAGGCGACGAAGGCCGCATCTATGACGGCCTGATCGAGACCGAAGTCGAGGAAGTGCGCCGCGGCGAAATGCCCCCGATCGAAGTCAAGATCATGATGAACGTGGGCAACCCGCAACTGGCCTTCGATTTCTCGCAGATCCCGAACGCCGGCGTGGGCCTGGCCCGCCTGGAATTCATCATCAACAACAACATCGGCATCCACCCCAAGGCGGTGCTGGACTATCCGAACGTCGACGGCGAGCTGAAGAAGGCCGTGGAATCGGCTGCCCGCGGCTACGCCAGCCCGCGCGCCTTCTTCGTCGAGAAGCTGGCCGAAGGCATCGCCACCATCGGCGCCGCCTTCTGGCCCAAGCCCGTCATTGTGCGCCTGTCCGACTTCAAGTCGAACGAGTACCGCAAGCTGGTCGGCGGTTCGCGCTACGAGCCCGAGGAAGAGAACCCCATGCTGGGCTTCCGCGGCGCGTCGCGCTACGTGGCCGATGATTTCGAAGAGTGCTTCCGCATGGAGTGCGAGGCGCTCAAGCGCGTGCGCAACGACATGGGCCTGACCAACGTCGAGATCATGGTGCCCTTCGTGCGCACCGTGAACCAGGCCAAGCGCGTGGTGGACCTGCTGGCCAGGAACGGCCTGGCCCGCGGCGACAACGGCCTGCGCGTCATCATGATGTGCGAAGTGCCCTCGAACGCCATCCTGGCCGATGAGTTCCTGGAGCACTTCGACGGCTTCTCCATCGGTTCGAACGACATGACCCAGCTCACGCTGGGCCTGGACCGCGACTCGGGCATGGAGCTGCTGGCCGCCGACTTCGACGAGCGCGACGGCGCCGTGCAGTTCATGCTGCGTCGTGCCATCCAGGCTTGCCTGAAGGCCAACAAGTACGTCGGTATCTGCGGCCAGGGCCCCAGCGACCATCCGGACCTGGCGCAGTGGCTGAAGGACGAAGGCATCCTGTCGATGTCGCTCAACCCGGATACGGTTGTCGACACCTGGCAGAAACTGGCTGAATAAAAGGCCCACCCCCGAAGCGCTGCGCGCTTCCCCCTCGAGGGGGCGGCGCCGGGGGACCGGCAAGGCCGGCTCCCCGGCGCCCCGGATTGGGGGGGTGGCTTGCCGGGATCAGTGATCTTGCCACGCCAATGAAAAAGGACCGCTGCGGCGGTCCTTTTTTCGTTTGGGGCCCACGCTGGGTTCAGGTATCCGAGTGGTACAGCGCGCCTGCCAGGACGTTGCGCCAGTTCTGCCAGGTGAGGCGCTGGCGGCCCGTTTCCTGGCGGTTGTAGGGGGCGTCGTAGAGGATGTGCTGCCAGCGCGGGCGCACGGCGCCGGTGATGCCGGGGCGGTCGTCGATCAGCAGGTCGCCCTGGACCAGCGTCTTGTCGCGGGTCAGGATCAGGCGCTCGGTGGCGTCGCGGCCCAGATGGTGCTCGATCCACTGGTACTTTTCCAGCACGCAATGGTCGTACTGGCGCAGCGGCGAACTGCAGATGCGGACGTCCAGCCCCAGGGCGATCAGTTCGCGCACGGCCTCGATGGCGCCAGGCACGGGCGGCAGCGTGCGGATGAAGCCAGGCGCGGTGTAGATCGCTTCGGCTTTCGCCCGCAGGGCTTCCGGATAGTCTTCCAGGAGGTGGAAGGATTTGCGGTCTTCGTATTCGACCGGTGCGATGTCGGGGTGGCGCGCGCGCCAGGCGTCGAGGAAAGCGTGTTCGAAATCGGCGAGCACGCCGTCTTGGTCGAGCAGGATCAGCATGGTGTCCGGCCGGTGGGGAGGGACGGACATTCTGTCATGCCGCGCCCCGGGCCGGCACGGCCATCAGGCGGCCAGCGGCTGCAGATCCTCGCGGGGATCGGGCATGAGCGGCACCTGGGGCGCGTAAAGCGCCAGGAAACGGCGCACCAGGCTGGCGGCTTCGGGGGTGGGGCGGATGTTCGAGACCAGCTCGGGCACGTCCAGGCCTTCGTCCGCATACTCCGCGCCGCGGCGGGCGATGTCGGCGCGCGGCACGTCCTGTTCGAACTCGGGGTGGAACTGGGAGGAGAGAATGCGATCGCCCATGCGCACGAGTTGGTTGTCGTCCTTGCCGGAACGGGCCAGGGAGACGGCGCCAGGGGGCAGGGTGACGATGGTCTGCATGTGCTGCATCTGCGCAGGGAAGACGGTGGGCAGGCCATCCAGCAGCGGATCATCCAGGCCGGCGGGCAGCAGTTCGATGTCGTGCGTGCCGGTTTCGCGGCCGGCGGGGTTGAAGTCCACCCGTCCGCCCAGCGCGTGCGCGAGCAACTGGTGGCCATAGCAGATGCCGAAGATGGGCAGGCCGGCCTGGGCGGCTTCGCGCAGCCATTGCGCGGTGCGCTCGCCCCATTCGGCGCCGTCGGTGACATTTTCGGGCGAGCCGGTGACCAGCACGGCGCTGTAGGCCTGCGGCGCGCGCGGCACGCCGTCCTCGAACACACGCACGATTTCCACGGAGGTGGGCGCCAGGCCCGCGGCGCGGCGCAGCATCTGCGCGTAGCTGCCAAGGCTGGCAAGAATGTCGGCGTGCGGATCGCCAGTGTGCAGGATCAGGACGGGCAGGAAGGCGGAAGAGGCGGGCATCGTGTGGCGGACTGACACAGGTGAGGGCGGGAAAGGGCGAGACTGCCGACCATGATAATCCACTTGTGTGGCATGTCACTGACATGCCGTCCCTCCCCGCCGCTGCTAGGGCCTCGCCTGTGCCCTCGGGCCCGCAGGCTGCGCGTCGGGACCCGAGAACGCCGGCACCAGCGCATTGCTGAACAGCGTCTCGACAGGCACGTCCGCGGACGCGAACTCTCCCGCTTCAGCCATGCGCTGGACATACTGCCGGATGACGGCCACATCGAAGCGCCCGGGCTCGCGCGGGCTGCCGTCCGGATGCAGCAGGATACGCTGCAGGCGGCGGCGCACGACCTCCTTGGCATCGGCCAGCGCCTTGTCCGGGTTGGTGCCGGCGGCAGGCCGTGCCTGCGGGTTGGCTTGCCAGTAGACCGTCACGCAACGTTCGATATCGGACTGGCAAGCCAGCAAGGCCTGGGTGTAGGCTCGGCCGAAGCGGGCATAGCGGTCCGGGTCGCGCGCCAGGGCGTCGCTGCGCGTGACGAAGGCATTGACCGACATCTCGCCGAAGACGCCGGGCATGCGGATGCGGCGCAACGGCGTGCCGGACAGTTCCAGGATGTCGTGCCAGCCCGCGTTGTAGTTCAGCGCGTCGACGCGGCCGCTGGTGAGGGCATGGAAGCCCGCGCCGAGCACGCCTACCGGCACGATGGAATAGTCACCGGCGGCCACGCCGGCGTCGCGCAGGATGGCGCGCGTGCTGGGGATGTTGCCCCAGGTCAGCGCGCCCACGCCGATTTTCCGGCCCTTCAGGTCTGACACCCGCTGGATGGGGGAATCGGCCAGGACGGCGAACTCCATCGCGTTGGCGGGCACGGCGTTGTAGAAGAAGGTGAGGCCCAGGCCCGATTGCCCCGCTGCCGTGGCCGACAGGATCGTCTCGGGGCTGGGCAGGCCGATGTCGATCTTCCCGGCGGCCACCTGGGGCACGAGCAGGCCGGCGCCCTCGAACTCCACCGTGCGGACCTGCAGGCCCGCGGCCGTCCACAGGCCCAGTTCCTGCGCGAGCAGCCATACGCCCCCGTCGGCGACGCTGGGCCTGACGGAAAGACCGACCGTCAAGGGCGCCAGGGACTTGGGCGCGGCCTGCGCGGCGGCGGACGTGGCAAGGACCGACGCCAGCGCAAGGCCGGCCAGGTGCGTCAGGCGACGGGCGAGGCGTCGGGGAGAAGGGCTGAGTGGGCGCATGGGCAGCATGAATAAGTTCGTACGTATGTATTGTGTTGCCCCGGCGTGCCTTGCGCCTAGACATTCGCGCCATACCCATATGCCACCGCGGGCGCGCGAGCGCGCCGCGCATGCACCAGAAATGCGCACGCGATGGGGAAAAATTGCCGATAATGACCCATTACGCGCGTATCGCGCGTGCAAGTCCTCCCAACCCAGAACAATCAAAAAGGAAGCATCCATGTGGTATTGGTTCGGCCTGGCGGCCCTGGCCTTGATCGGGGAAGTGGCCAGCGGCACGTTCTATCTCCTGCTGGTGGCGCTGGGCTTCGCGGGCGCCGGGTTGGCAGCCTGGGCCGACGTGGCTTTCGGCTGGCAACTGCTGGTGTGCGCGCTGGTGGCGCTGTCCGGCCTGTTCGTGCTGCGCCGCACGGGCGTGCTGAAGAAGCGCGAGGTCGATGCCGGCCGCAACGCCGACGTGAACCTGGATGTGGGCCAGGTCGTGGAGGTGGACGCCTGGTCCGCCGATCGCACGACCCGTGTCTGGTATCGCGGCGCCCATTGGGATGCCGCGCTGCAGGGCGGTGCTGCCGCCGCACCGGGCACGCACCGCATCGTGGCCCTGCAAGGGGCCCGGCTGGTGCTGGCGCCGGTCACGCCCGCGCCCGCTGGCACGCCCTGAATCACATGTTTCAGCCGTCGTCCGCGCCGGGATCTGGCGCGTGACGGCGATTCTTTCCATCCTGGCGGCCGCGGGCCGTCTCTGCTTCAAGGAGTTGGTTGCATGAACCCTTCCACCATTTTTCTGATCGTGCTGGTTGTCTTGGCACTGCTGGTGGTCATCAAGGCCATCGCGATCGTGCCGCAACAGCACGCCTGGGTGGTTGAGCGCCTGGGCAAGTTCGACCGCGTGCTGTCGCCTGGCGCTGGCTTCGTCATTCCCTTCATCGAGCGCGTGTCCTACAAGCACTCGCTGAAGGAAATCCCGCTGGATGTTCCCAGCCAGGTCTGCATCACGCGCGACAACACCCAGCTGCAGGTCGACGGCGTGCTGTACTTCCAGGTCACCGACCCGATGCGCGCCTCCTACGGCTCGTCGAACTACATCATCGCCATCACGCAGCTGGCCCAGACCACGCTGCGTTCGGTCATCGGCAAGATGGAACTGGACCGCACCTTCGAAGAGCGCGACTTCATCAACAGCACCATCGTGTCGGCGCTGGACGAAGCCGCGCTGAACTGGGGCGTGAAGGTGCTGCGCTATGAAATCAAGGACCTGACGCCGCCCAACGAGATCCTGCGCGCCATGCAGGCCCAGATCACCGCCGAGCGTGAGAAGCGCGCGCTGATCGCCGCCTCGGAAGGCCGCCGCCAGGAGCAGATCAACATCGCCACCGGCGAGCGCGAAGCCTTCATCGCGCGTTCCGAGGGCGAGAAGCAGGCCCAGATCAACCAGGCCCAGGGTGAAGCCGCTGCCGTGCTGGCCATTGCCGAAGCCACCGCCACCGCCATCAAGCAGGTGGGCGCCGCGGTGAGCGGCCCCGGCGGCATGGAAGCCGTGAACCTGCGCGTGGCCGAGCAATACGTGGACGCCTTCGCCAACGTGGCCAAGGAAGGCAACACGCTCATCCTGCCGTCGAACCTGTCCGATGTGGGCGGCCTGGTGGCGTCGGCCCTGGCCGTGGTCAAGGGCACGCAGATCAAGCCGTAAGGGTGGGGGGCGCCGCAAGGGCGCCTTCTCCTGCCATGAACAAAGGCGCCCCGGGGTCAGTGCAACTCCGGGGCGCCTTTGTCGTGATGGCCAGCCTTCCTGCTATCGGCCGCATCCTGCTGGCCGGGCCGCGGTTCATGCCATGGCATCGAGTTTCGCCAGCGCGTCGGGCGGCAGCACAAGCGTGGCCACGGACAGGTTTTCGCGCAAATGCGCGACGGACGAGGTGCCGGGGATCAACAGGATGTTGGGCGAACGGTGCAGCAGCCATGCCAGTGCGACCTGCTTGGGTGAGACCGAGAGCCGGGCCGCGACCGCCGACAAGGTGCTGGACTGCAGGGGCGAGAAACCGCCCAGCGGGAAGAACGGCACATAGGCGATGCCTGCCTGCGCCAGCGTGTCGATCAGCCCATCGTCGGCGCGTTGCACGATGTTGTAGAGATTCTGCACGCAGCGGATGGCGGTGATGCGACGCGCCTCGGCCACTTGGGTGGCGGTGACGTTGCTCAGGCCGATATGGCGGATCAGGCCCTGGCGCTGCAGTTCCGCCAGCACGGTCAGCGGCATTTCAATGGAGCCTTCGGCCGGGCTCGCCGTGTCGAACATGATCCGCAGATTCACCACTTCCAGCACGTCCAGCCCCAGGTTGCGCAGGTTGTCATGCACCGCCTGCGTCAGTTCCTGGGCGGAAAACGCAGGCAGCCATGACGCATCCTGACCGCGCTTGGCGCCGACCTTGGTCACGATGACGAGATCGTCGCGGTAGGGGTGCAATGCCTCGCGGATGATCTGGTTGGTGACGTGCGGGCCATAGAAATCGCTGGTGTCGATATGGTCGACGCCCAGCGCCACTGCTTCACGCAGCACCGCCAATGCCGCCTCGCGATCCTTGGGCGGTCCGAACACGTGCGGGCCGGCGAGTTGCATGGCGCCATAGCCCACGCGCCTGACGTGGCGGTGGCCCAGGAGGTAGGTGTCGGCTGGCTTGGATGGCGTCATTGCGTGTCCTTGTGCGGATGGCAGGAGAGGGAATCGACGCGAATCAGTATATGAAATAGTATTCACGTTTTGAATTCGCATTCCATGAGCCAAGACACCCCGGCGCTCAAGCCGCGCAAACTCCCGGTCCAGGCCCGCTCGGCCACGACGGTGGAGGCGCTGCATGCCGCAACCATTCAGGTTTTGACCCAGCAAGGGCTGGCCCGCTGCACGACCACGCGCATCGCCGCACGCGCAGGCGCGTCGGTGGGCAGCCTTTATCAGTATTACCCCAACCGCGATGCGCTGCTCGCCGCCGTCCTGGCACGCAAGCTGAGCGGCGTCAGTGCGGCCGTCGACCAGGCATGCCGCGCGCAGCAGGGCCAGCCGATCGCTCAGATGGCGGTGGCGCTGACGCGCGCCTTTCTGGCAGCCAAGCTGCGCAATCCGGACGAATCGAAGGCGCTCTATGCGGTGGCAGCGCAGCGAGGCGGCGCGGAGCTCATCGCACAGGCACAGGCCAGCATGGTGGTCTCGATTGCGACGATGCTGGCCAGCGCGGCGGATGTGCATGTCGCGAATCCGGCAGTGACGGCCGAGGTCGCGCTCAATGCCTTGATCGGGTCCGTGCGGGCTTTGCTGGAAGGGCTGATGTCCCCGGAGGTGGAGGCCACGCTGGAGACGCAACTGGGGGAGTTGCTGACGGCCTACTTCCAGACGCACGCCGTGGCGAGCGCAGCGGCATCTGCCTTGGCGCGCGAATAGCTTACGCGCGCCGCTCACGCGCGCGGGTCAATCCTTGCGGCGCGTGTCGTGCTTCATGATGCGCGCGTGCTCGCGCTGCCAGTCCTTCTCGCGCTCGGAGTCGCGCTTATCGTGCTGCTTCTTGCCGCGCGCCAGGCCGAACTCCAGCTTGATGCGGCCGTTCTTGTAGTGCAGGTTGATGGGGATCAGCGTGTAGCCGCGCTGTTCGACCTTGCCGATCAGCTTGGAGATCTCCTCGGCCTTCAGCAGCAGCTTGCGCGTGCGCATGGCATCCGGATGGATGTGCGTGGAAGCCGTGGGCAGGGGGCTCACGTGCATGCCCATGATCCAGATCTCGCCATCGCGCACGATGACGTAGCTTTCCTTGAGCTGCACGCGCTTGTCGCGGATGGCCTTGACCTCCCAGCCTTGCAGCACGATGCCGGCTTCAAAGCGGTCTTCCACGAAGTAGTCGTGAAAGGCCTTGCGATTTTCAGCGATGCTCATTGTGTATGTTCTTGGGGCTGGGGCAGTGGAGCGAAAAGCATCCTTTGGGGGCCTTGGAGGTCCGCTTCAGGGACTTCGCTGCGCCCGACGCCGTTGTACCGGTAAAATCGTTCATTCTAGAGCTATTTGCGATTTTCGATGCACAAGGTAGAGCGCTCCGTCCTGGTTCCCCACAGCGCGGCCCAGATGTTCGATCTGGTGGCCGACGTGGAGAAGTATCCTGAATTCATGCCCTGGTGCGGCGGCGCCGAGGTGCAGTCGCGCGACGACGCCGGCATGCAGGCCTCGATCACCATCGCCTTTGCGGGCATGCGCCAGCGTTTCACCACGCGCAACGTGCATGACTACCCGGACCGCATCACCCTGAACCTGGTCGACGGCCCGTTCTCGGCGCTGACCGGCAATTGGGTGTTCCAGCCGCTGGCCGAAGACGCCTGCAAGGTGCTCTTCACGCTGGAATACGCCTTCTCCAGCCGCACGCTGGAGGCATTGGTGGGGCCGGTGTTCAACCGTATCGCCAGCAGCTTCATCGACTCCTTCACCAAGCGCGCCCAAGACGTCTATGGCGGCTGAGACGCTGCGCGTCACGGTCAGCTATGCGCCGGGCGATCCGCTGACCGACAGGGTGTGGCAGCGCGAGCTCGTGTTGCCCGCGGGCGCCACGGTGGGCCAGGCCTTGGCCGCGAGCGGCTGGCAGGCGGATTTTCCCGGACAGGATCCCTGGCGTGTCGGTGTCGGGCTCTATGGCAAGCGCTGCGAGTCCTCCACCGCGCTGTCCGACCATGACCGCGTGGAGATCTACCGGGCGCTGGATTTCGACCCGATGGAGTCGCGCCGGCGGCGCGCGGCGCACAAGGAAAAAGCGCCGGGCAGCGGCAGGGCCAGGCGCTAGTGGGCGGCTGCTACATCCGGTACTGCAGCGTCAGCAGGACGTTCCTTGGCGCGGCGTAGAAATTGCGGTCGTAGCTGATCGAGCTGAAGTAGCGCTTGTCGGTCAGGTTCTCCACCTTCAGGCCGGCGGTCAGCCTGTCCGTCAGCCTGTAGCCCAGACGCGCATCCCACACCGTGTAGCCGCCTTGTTCGCGGCCGTAATAGGCGAAACCGGAGGACCGGCTCTGGACGGTCATGCCGCCGCCGACGGAGACACGATTCCATTCGCCAGGCAGCACGTAGTTGGCCCACAGCTTCGCCAGGTGGCGGGGAATGCCGGTGTTGGACGAGATGTCGTAGCCGACGGAGGGCACGTCGCTGCCGCGGTGGCGGGTCTTCGTATAGGTATAGGACGCCGCCAGCTGCAGGCCGCGCAGCACCTCGCCGCTGATTTCCGCCTCGACGCCCTGGCTCAGCACGTTGGCCGAGGGACGGTAGCAGGTGCCGCCGCAACTGCGGTCAGCCAGGTCCTGGTCGATGCCGCCCTCCTCGAAGGCCAGCTTCTTCTGCTCGGTGCGGAAAACGGCGAACGTGGCGTCCGCGCGGCCGTCGAAGAGTTCGCCTTTCAGGCCGAGTTCATAGGAGCGGCCGGTGACGGGGCTGAGGAATTGGCCGGTGACGTCGCGCTGGCTTTGCGGGCGGAAGATCTCGGCGTAGTTCGCATAGGCGGACCACTGGCCGTTCAGCTTCAGGATGAGGCCGGCGAAGGGCGTGAATTCGCCATTTTCCTTGGCGGTGGATTCCGAGTAGCCCCAGACGCCGTCCGAGAAATAGGTCTGTTCGAACCACGAATAGCGTCCGCCCAGCACCGCCGACAGCGAGTCCGTCAGTTGATAGCGCGCATTGGCATAGATGCCTTTCTTCTCGGACAGATAGCCGTCGTTCATGCGGTTGGCCGCGATGACGTCGTCCAGCGCGACGGGCGCTGCGGTGACACGCTGGTCGTAGCTGCCGTTCAGGGCCTCCAGGTTGCGCTGCCAACCCCACAGATCATGGCTGCGCTGGCGTGAGAAGTTGGCCCCGACGATCAGGTCCAGCTTGCGGCCGAACAGTTGTTCGCTGCCGGTCAGATAGGCATCGCCGCCCACGTTGCGCGACACCATGTCGAAGGCATAGGCGTCGCCGCGCATGGTGTTGGGCGGCCCCAGGCGGCCGGTGCGCAGCAGATAGAGGATTTCGTTCTCTTCATGGACGCGCACGAGCGAGGTCTTGAAGCGCCAGCCGTTGGCGAAGCGATGGCTCAGGTCCAGGAACCAGCTCTCCTGGGATTTCTTTGCATAGTTCCAGGGCGCGCTCAGGTTGGTGGCGCGGCCATACACCGGCATGCTGCCGTCGCCGTTGTTGGGCAGGCCCGACCAGTCGATGCCGCCATAGGGCGTCTCGCGGCTGTAGCCCAGGCCCAGGGTGGTGGCGGGCCCAAGGTCGATGTCCAAGGCGCCGTACAGCGTGCGTTCGCGCGAGTTCAGGTAGTCGCGGAAGGAATCGCCGCGGTCGTAGTTGGCCACCACGCGGCCACGCACGCTGCCGCTGTCGTTCAGCGCGCCGCCGTAGTCGGCTTGCGCGCCCACGCGGTCCCACGAACCGGCCTTGCCGGTCAGCACCAGCTGGCGCTCCTGCGTGGGGCGCTTGCGCACCAGGTTGACCGAACCCGATGGATCGCCGGCGCCTTCGAACAGGCCTTGCGGGCCGCGCATCAGCTCCACGCGGTCATAGATGCTGGTGTCGGTGTTGAAGGCCGAGCCGCGTGCATACAGCTGCCGCTCCAGCGGCACGCCGTCGAACTGATAGCTTTGAATGAAGAAGCCGCGCGAATAGAAATGGCCGCCGGGTTCGTTGGACACCGTGGACACGCCCGGCGCCTGGTTCATGGCTTCGCGGATATCGCTGATGTCCTGGTCATCCATGCGCTGGCGGGTGATGACGGTGACGGCCTGCGGGATCTCGCGCAGCGATTGTTCGCCCTTGCCGATGGTGACGGCGCTGGACGTGTACGAACCCGAGCCTTCGGTGGTGGAAGGCGATCGGCCCAGTACGGTGACCGGGGCAAGCGTGGACGCGCCGGCGGGCCGGGCGCGCAGGCGGAACTGGCCGCCCGTGTCGCGCACCGCCTCCAGGTCCGTGCCGGCCAGAATGGCGGACAGGGCCGCGGCATCGTTCAACGTGCCGCTGACGCCGCCGCTGCGGCGGTGCTGCACCAGCCCCGGCGGGCTGACCAGCAGCACGCCGGACTCGGCGGCGTAGCGCGCCAGCACGTCTTCCAGCGCGCCAGGGGGGATGTCATAGCGGCGGGCGCCGTCGGCGTGCGCGGCGGCCGGCGTCTGCGCCTGCGCGCCTTGCGGCATGGCAAGCAGGGTCAGGCTGGCCAGCACGGCGCTGCCCAGCGCAGCAGACAGTGGCGTGCGGCGCTGGGCTGCCTGGCGGGCAGGATGGGCAGGGCGGGTGGACATGAAGCACTTCCTCGATGGCAACAGGGCTGTGGGCGCGCCGGCGTGGCGGCCTTTCACCTCTTCATCGAAGCAGGCGGGAAAATCGGAACCCTGACAGGGGAAATATTTTTTGCCGGCGGATCAACGCGGCATGACGCGCGTCCAGCCAGGGAAGGGGCGCTGCACCCGGATCGGCATGACCGACTCCAGCATGGCCAGCACGCGGTCGGGCTCCGTCATGGGGAAGCTGCCGAAAACAGGCAGGTCAGCGATCTCCGGCGACACGCTCAGGTAACCCCGCCGATAGCGGCCCAGCGCCTGCAGCATCTCTGACAGCGGCACGTTCCTGGCCACATAGCGGCCGCGCGGCTCCTGGGCATCGGCAAGATCGGCGGGCGTCAGCGCCGACACGCCCTGCGCGGACACGCGTGCCTGCATGCCCGCGGGAATGATCACGGCGTGACCGCTGGCCGCCGTGGCCTCGACCGCGCCTTCGTAGACGGCGATGCGGGTGTCGTCGCCGTCCAGGCGGCTGAGGAAACGCGTGCCCAGTGCGCGTAGCCGTCCTTGCGGCGTGTCGACCACGAAGGGGCGGCTGGCGTCGGCGGCGGTCTCCACCAGCATCTCGCCGCGCCACAGCCGCAGCCTGCGCAGGCTGGCGGTGTAATCCGCGTCGAAGGCGCTGGCGGTGCCCAGCCAGACCTGCGTGCCGTCCGGCAACCACAGTTCGCGCACTTCTCCGGTGGCTGTGCGGTAATCGGCCAGGCCTGCCGACAGGACCGTGGGAAGAACGCCGTAGTCCCGCGCCATCCAGCCTGCCAGGCCGGTGCCTGCCAAGGCTGCCAGGCTCAGCACCAAACGCCGCCTGCCAGGGGAGGCCAGCGCCGAACGGTAGGCCGTGGCGGCGGCGCGGGGGTCGGGGACGGCTTGCAAGGGCGCGAAGCGCTGGCTGATGGCTTCCACCCGCGCCCAGGCCTGGCGGTGGGTGTCGGAGGCCTCGCGCCAGGCTTGCCATGCCTGGCGTTCGCGTGCCGTGGCGTCGCCCGCGCACAACCGTGCGAACCAGTCCGCGGCCTGTGCCAGCACGGCCTCGGGAATGTCGTGTTGCGCGCTCACGCGGTCTTCAGGCAGTGCAGCATGGCCTGCGCGATGTACTTGCGCACCATGCGGTCGGATACGCCCAGTTCCTGCGCCACTTCCACGGTGGACATGCCGCAACCGGCGCTCATCACGAAGGCCTGCGCGGCCTTGGCCGGCAGGCTGCGCAGCAGCGTGTCCATCTCCTGCAGGGTTTGCAGCACCATCACCTGATGCTCGGCCGATGGTGCCCGGTCCTCCGGCAGCGCGGCCAGCGTATCCAGCCAGGCCTGCTCGATCTGGCGTCGCCGCCACAGGTCGACGCACAGCCCGCCGGCCATCGTGCGCAGATAGACCCGTGCTTCGGGCAGGCTGCCGAAGATCCGCGGCGAGGCGAGCAGCCGCAGGAACGCGTCCTGTGCCAGGTCGGCCGCGTCGGCGGCGTTGCCCAGGCGGCGGCGCAGCCAGCCTTGCAGCCAGGGGTGGTGGTCGACGTAGAGCGTTTCGACGGAGGGCGGGGAAAGGTAGTCGGAGGAGTTCAAGACCTGGCGGGCCGCTAGGCGCGGCGCAATCCGGAAAGCAGGGCGGGAAATTCAGTGCGAACGATTATCACTTAATAGTTCGGGCTCGGGCAATGGCTGGGTGAGGCAAGCAAGCAAATGTCGCGCACAGGACTGTGCAGGCGAGTGCCTTGAGGTAAGTTGGGAGTTACGCGGGTTTACGTTTACGTAAACTGCCCACACAATCCGGAGACACATCCGGCAGGCACGGTCACCCGTGCCTCGTATCCAAGGAGACAAGCGTGGATCTGGAACTCAACGACGAGCAACAGGCTTTCGTGCAGGCGGCCCGCGATTTCGCGCAAGGCGAACTGGCGCCGCATGCGGCGCGCTGGGACGCCGAAAGCGTGTTCCCCAAGGAGGCATTCGCCCGCGCTGGCGAGCTTGGCTTCTGCTCGCTGTACGCCAGCGAGGAGATCGGCGGCCTGGGCCTGCCGCGCCTGGATGCCACGCTGGTCTTCGAGGAATTGGCGGCCGTGGATCCTTCCACGGCGGCCTTCCTCACCATTCACAACATGGCCACCTGGATGGTCGGCAAATGGGCCACGCCGGCCGTGCGCGAAGCCTGGGGGCCGGACCTGGCCGCAGGCCGCAAGCTGGCCTCGTACTGCCTGACCGAGCCCGCCGCGGGATCGGATGCCGCGTCGCTGTCCACGCGCGCGGAAAAACAGGGCGACGTCTATGTCGTGAACGGCGCCAAGGCCTTCATCTCCGGTGGCGGCGACACCGACCTGCTGGTGCTCATGGCGCGCACGGGCGGGGCGGGGGCGGGCGGCATTTCCACGTTTGCCGTGCCGGCCGACCTGCCGGGCATCACCTATGGCCGCAAGGAAGAGAAGATGGGCTGGAACAGCCAGTCCACGCGGCCCATCATGTTCGAGAACGTGAAGGTGCCGGCCGACCACCTGATGGGCGTGGAAGGCGAGGGCTTTCGCATCGCCATGAAGGGGCTGGACGGCGGGCGCATCAACATCGGCACCTGCTCGGTGGGCGCGGCGCAGGGCGCATTGACTGCCGCGCGCGACTACATGCTGGAGCGCAAGCAGTTCGACCGCAAGATCGCCACCTTCCAGGCCTTGCAGTTCAAGCTGGCCGACATGGCCACCCACGTGGTGGCGGCCCGCCAGATGGTACGGCTGGCGGCGTGCAAGCTGGATGGCGGCTCGCCTGATGCATCGACCTATTGCGCCATGGCGAAACGTCTGGCGACAGATTTAGGGTTCCAAGTGTGCCTTGATGCACAGCAAATTTTCGGCGGTTACGGTTATCTTAAGGACTACCCGCTGGAAAGATTGGTGCGCGACACGCGCGTGCATCAGATCCTCGAAGGCACCAATGAGATCATGCGCGTGATCATCGCGCGCCAATTGCTCGAGAAAGGAACGGACCCGAGATGACTGCCCCGGTATTGTTCGAGGAACTGGATTGCGCGAACGGCACGCGCTTCGGCGTTGCCACGCTGAATGCCCCGCAGACGCTCAATGGCCTGACGCTGGAAATGGCCGAACTGCTTGCCGAGCGGCTGCAGGTGTGGGCCGCCGATCCCGGCATCGCGGTGGTGGTGCTCAAGGGCGCGGGCGAAAAGGCCTTCTGCGCCGGCGGCGACCTGCACAGCCTGTATCGCAGCATGCGCGAGAACACCAGCGGCGATCCGCTGGCCAACGACTACGCGCGCCGTTTCTTCGAGACCGAGTACCGGCTGGACTACGCCATCCACGTCTATCCCAAGCCCGTGCTGTGCTGGGGCACCGGCATCGTCATGGGCGGCGGCATCGGCCTCATGGCCGGCGCCAGCCATCGCGTGGTCAGCGAAACCTCGCGCCTGGCCATGCCCGAAATCACCATCGGGCTCTTCCCCGACGTGGGCGGCAGCTGGCTGCTGGGCCGCATGACGGGCCGCAGCGGCCTGTTCCTGGCCCTGACCGGCGCGCCGCTGAACGCCAGCGACGCCATCTTCACCGGCATGGCCGATTACCGCATCCACACGGAAGACTGGGATGACGTGATGGCCGACCTGCTGCGCCAGCCCTGGGCCATGGGCGGGCTGGACGGCGATGCCGCGGTCACCGGCCGTGGCGTCAACGACGGCCTGCTGGAGCGCGCGTTGCGCAGCCACGCGCCGGAAGAGGGCGGCGAGCACGGGCCGCTGCGCCAGCACCTGTTCCTCATCAACACCTTGTGCGGCGGCAAGACCCTGGAAGACGTGGCCGATGAAATCGCCACCCTGAACGGCCACGAAGACCCCTGGCTGGCCAAGGCCGCCGCCACCTTTGCCGCTGGCGCGCCCAGTTCCGCGCGCATCGCCTTCACGCTGCAGCAACGCGCCCGCCTCATGTCGCTGGCCGATGCCTTCCGCGCCGAATACTGGGCGGCCCTGCGCTGCGCGGCCGACGGTGATTTCGCCGAAGGCGTGCGTGCGTTGCTGATCGACAAGGACAAGAAGCCGCGCTGGCATCCGCGCGCCATCGAAGAGGCCGACGAGGCCTGGGTCGAGCCGTATTTCCAGCCGCCCTGGGAGCCCGAGGCGCATCCCATGGCCGACCTGGAGCAATCCGGCAGCCCCTTCTTCGGCGTGGAAAAAACGTAGTCCCGCCGAGGTCCCCGCCCCGGCTTTCATGATTTCCAGAAAAACAAACGAGGAGACATGCAACATGAAGCAAATCGCTTTTATCGGCCTGGGCAACATGGGGGCGCCGATGGCGCTGAACCTGCTCAAGGCGGGTCATGCGCTGAAGGTATTCGACCTTTCCGAGAAGGCCTTGAAGCAGGCCGCGGAGGCGGGGGCGTCGGTTGCGGCGTCGGCGCAGGATGCGGTGACAGGCGCGGACTGCGTCATCACCATGCTGCCGGCCAGCGCACACGTCGAGAAGCTGTACCTGAGTGATGACCTGCTGGCCGGGGTGCGTGCGGATGCTTTGGTCATCGACTGCAGCACCATCGCACCGGAATCCGCGCGCCGCGTGGCCGCGGCGGCGCAGGCGCGCGGTATTGCCATGATCGATGCACCGGTGTCAGGCGGGACCGGGGGCGCGGCGGCAGGCACCTTGACCTTCATCGTGGGCGGTGCTGCCGAGTCGCTGGAACGCGCGCGGCCCTTGCTGGAAAAGATGGGCAAGAACATCTTTCATGCGGGCGATGCGGGGGCAGGGCAGGTGGCCAAGATCTGCAACAACATGCTGTTGGGGGTGTTGATGGCGGGGACTGCAGAAGCCTTGGCCTTGGGTGTCGCGAATGGGCTGGATGTGAAGGTGCTGTCGGACATCATTTCCAAGAGCTCGGGACGGAACTGGGCGACCGAGCTTTACAACCCCTGGCCTGGGGTGATGCCGAATGTGCCGGCGTCGAAGGGGTATGAGGGCGGGTTTGGGGTGGATTTGATGTTGAAGGATCTGGGGTTGGCTGCGGAGGCTGCGTTGGCGGTCAGGGCTGCTACGCCGCTTGGGGAATTGGCGCGGAATTTGTATGCGATGCATAGCGCGCAGGGGAGTGGGGGGTTGGATTTTTCTAGTATTTTGGGGTTGGTTCGGGGGGCGGGATAAATAGATATGGGGATTTAATCTGGCCGTTATCGGCCAGAAGCTGTCCTTGACGGCGCTCTGCAAATGACTGCCTCAGGCTGGTCAGTGTCGCTCACAGTCGACAGCTTGGGCGGCTGCTTCGATCAGCACTGGTCAATCGACGGGCTGTGATGTGTATGGCCGGTGCGCCTCCAAAACCTGCCACTCGACATCTGATAGCTACGGTGCAACCCAAGCGGGACGACGGAGAGGCTGAATACCTATAATGTAGACATGCTACATCCCGGTGACGCGTACAGTGCTAGAGGTGATACAGAATGCCAAGTACTAGCACGGCTTTCTCGATAGCCCGGAACCCTTGATGCGGCTGCCCGACCGACAGAATGTCGGCCACTCCCAAACCGCCAATCGTCTCAAACCTGCGCAGGTGGGAAAGCGGGGCCGGAAGTTTCTCGCCCACCCTTTTGAAAATGCTAGAGCCATCATCAAGATGGAGCGCGACGTAAGCATCGGAGTATTTGTCCAACTCGTGCAGCTTGATCTGCTCCCCGCCCAGCGCGATCTGCCCAGGAAGAGCGAGGGGGATGGCACTATCCTCCTTGATCTTGTACGCACTTCTGACATTGGCCAAACAGCCACTGCCATCAACCTGAACCACTTCTGACTTGGATGCTGGCGACGTAACATTTGGGTTGAGCAGCATTCCGACGATGCGGTGCAAAGCCACCTCGTCTTCCCGAAGCAAAAGGGTCGGCGGGCTCTTGCGTGGATCAGGAGTTTCCGCTGCCAGTGCCAGCATCGACGTGTCGGTGGGGCATAGCGCTCGCCGGGCATAGGTTTCTTTGCCATGACGGGCGATCACAAGGCGTCTGTCTTCGGCCCGGGACAACTCGGCTTCGACAATGGCGACGCTCGTTGCTGGCCCCGCAAAGCCAAGATTGCTCGACCGCAGCAAGAAGAACGCTTTTCCGTCGAACCACGATGAACTCAGCTCCTCAAAATCGGTTTCCTGCGAATCACCGACGTTCGCACCTCGCACGAAGGCAGCCAGGCTAGGCTGAATGAGAACCCTAAAGGTCGGTACCGCCACTGGCTGGATTGCCACGGGTTTCGCCAAAGGCGGGCTCAGAGGCTCCCGGCGGCAGAAAAGCCGGAATTCCTGGTGGAGGCTTTCTATTAACCGGCGTACACGTTCGAGATCGGCGACAACAGGCTTTACCTCAGCGGGCCGGACTGTCAATTTAGAGCTGTGGTGCACCTTGTTCAACAGCTCCAGTGCTGGGGCCTTGTCTTTCAGCGCCGGGTCATTGCAGAACGCCGTGAAAACGGAACTTTTGAACAACTCGTTCGATCCGTTTCTCATCAACCCGCGCAGGCGGTTCAGGTGATCTGCAAACGTGGGGGCGAATGTGTGTGTCGAGGCGGTTGGGAACGCTGCATCGTCGAAGATGTCGCCCATCCGGCCTTCGATGAAAACACGACATTCGGAGACATAGTGCTGTGCATTGGCAGCATCATCGTAGTCGTCCACGTAAGCATCATGAGCCAGTTGAACCTGCGTCACGCTAGGTGTGAGATGAATGCGCCCATCCGTCTTAGCTGTAGCCGGGTGGACGTATTGATGATTCAACTCGACCTTCGTGCCGTGTGCCCGCCTCGCGACTGACGCGGCGAACTTTCCGTCATGGGTGGTCAGAATCAGCTGGGCATTCGCTGCATGTAGGCTCTTGATCGAATCCGCCAGCTTTTCCCTATTATCGACATCAAGCAGCTCCTGCGGATCATCAAGGAGAAGGATTTTCAATCCCCCGCGCTTTTCTAGCATATATTCCCAATAAGCGAGGAAGAAGCCTACGAGGCTCGCGCGAAGGGCCGACGCGTTCGATACGTGTTGCGCAGGAGCAGCCAAGCCAGCCGCGCCAACCATGAGTTGAAGCTCACCATCGCCACTCATCTTTGTCGCGACAAGATCGAGATTGGTTGACGGAAACGCCCCCGTATAGATCCGGGACCGCCAGCCTACGGCCTTCTGATGCAATCGATTTTGAAGCTCTTCAACCTGTTGCTCCGCCAGTTCCCCGACCTTCATGCAATCCGCTAGCGCTTCGCTCGTCACTACATACGACGCCAGCCGCCTCTCCTTCTCTCTCCGCTTCTTGATATCATCGCCCATCCGCTTGATGAGCGTTATGGCCTGACTGACGGGCTCGATGCCATCAACCATCGCTTTCAAGCTTTGCAACTGCGCCAGCAAGGATGTGGGGGTTGTTTTTTTGTCTGACGCGGGCGCCTGCCCGACAATGGATTGCATAAAGGCAGCGATCTTCGTCTTGTGAGTGTTTCGCCATTCCGCGAACGCGATGGCCTTGTTGAGGCGTGCGAGTGCTGCATTAAGTGCGGCAAGATCTTTGTGTCCGTTGCCCAACTCGGGCAACGCGGCAATCTCCATCGCCGGAAAGGCGGAAACGGCCTTATCACAAGCCTTCTTGAACCCAGGCTTCAAAAGACCCAACGAACTCTTGAACGGTTCGGTATTGAACAACTCTTCAGCCAGCGCCTTTTGAATGAGACTTCCTGGATGCTCCGGGAGATCGGACCGTATCTCCTGCCCCAGGACTTCCGGCAGGCTATGGCTTAGCTGGCCGAGTTCGTGCTTCGCCCATGCCGAAAATGTCTGCCCCAGAAAATCGCTGTCTGAGGCTACGGCGGCCTGCAGATGATCTTTGATGGGCGCGCCCGTCACCGGATCAACGGCCTCTTTCAGGTCGTGCCGACAGACGATGCAAGTATCTATGTCTCCGGCGAGATGCATGTGCTCTTTCTGCCATGCCGCGATCCGGGAGTACAGCCGCAACCGGCCAGCCTTGTCGGGGTCGGCGGCCAGCTTTGCGAGTTCTTCGGATTCCCTCTGAAGAGACACAATCCTATTCTTGGCCTCTTCAACTTCTTCGGCTGTAAGTTTTGCGAGCGCCCCAAGACGGGTGGCGGAAGGAAGGCTGGAAATGCCTTTTGAAACCTGCGAAAGGGCTGGCTGAATGTTGTCTTCCAGATCGGAGCGTTGCCTTGCTTCGTCTGGATCGAACGATTCCCCCAGAACCGTCTTTGCATCTGCGAGGCCTTTTGCCTTCACTCCTTCAAGATGCTCCAATGCCTCCGTAAGGAGGGTCTCGACTGACCTGTCTGCGGACGGCTCCGGGATCGCCTTTCCAAAAGTGATTACCGGATTCTTTGCGAAGATGTCGAGCAAGTCCGCGCGGCTACGCTTGAATGCTTCATCAAAGGACTGGATTTCCTGTTCGCGATCCTTTTTGAAGTCACCGTCGATTTTCTTCCTTACCCGCTCCGCGTGAGATGCCAGATTGACCAAAGGGGCCATGCCTGTCAGCTCGGCGACGGCCCGTCCAAGTTTTGAATCGGATCCAACCTGGATAAAGGGCAGCAGTCCTGGCATCACCGTCCCTATCCTCGCGCCAACCGGATCGAGTCCAAGCGCGGCAAGGCCAGACTCTTCTTCCTGCAGCTTATTTCTAGCTGTGCGCTTTTGAGAACGCCTTACCGAGTAGCGCGTCTTGCTTTCGTCCTCGAAGACGAGCTCAACCCAGGTGTCAACAGGAATGGCGGCAAATGCCGGTTTTTCTACCGATGGATCGGGCAGCGGCATCACAGGCGAAAGCGTGTGCTCCGATGTTCCATCAATCTCACAGGTAAATTCCTTGTTCGCCGGTTCCGGCGCGCGCTGGGGACGAAGCACTTCGCCCGTAAGCGTCCAGATAATCGCGTTTAGGAGTGATGTCTTCCCGCAGCCGTTAAATCCCTCAAACATCGTGACACCAGGCCCGAAGGAAAAGGTGAAGTCTTCCGGCTTGCCTTTGGAACTTCCTCCGCGATGAAGACCGCCGAACTGATGGGCGCGGATCGAAACAAGGGTGTAGCGCTTCTTCTCCTGCGGGGGCGGAAAAATCGCTTCAGGAATGCTGTCCGGCGGCTTTGCTATGCACTCCACAATGGCCTCCACGTCCGTGGATTGCACGTTGCCAGCCCATTTGTTCTTGTGACCGTAATACCAGTTCAGAACTGATCGCGCAGCATCTGAAGCGAGCTGAAACGGTGTGTCATCCTTTCCCACGCCGACAGGCCGTACGCTGATCAGATCGGCGCATAAGCTATCGATCGTGTGCAGGTGAAGCGCCCTAAGCGGCTTCTTTTCCATCGTATATCCCCTTAGTTTATTCCCTGTTGATACGCAATATACTACCTTTGAGAGTGGCGAATGGAAAATGGTGATGACGCGATTGATCAATATTGCAATCTAAAACTTGTAGCGTGCGAAATCGAATTGACGAGTACGTGCATCGGGCTTTGGGCCGGCACTGTGAGTAAACGCGGCGGGGAAGCTGTTATTTAGGTAGCGATCCCCCCATTCGCCACCCATAGGCAGCTGTGCCTCGTACAGCGGTCGGCGAAGCCAACACAGGCATTGCGACCCGCTGTCACTTGCCGATGCCTGCGGTCAGCAGGCTTGCCGGCCACAACCAGCTCCTGACGCTGCAAGGTAGAAATTGCTCAACGAAACCGAACGGCCGAAAGGGGTCGAAAGCAGTCATTCAGTACGCTTCGTTAGTTTGGGGCAGATGAGCCATCGATTGTCGATTTCTAGTATTGTTGTTTTCAGTTTTGTTGGAATATTTTTTCTTCGACTTGCCTCAAAATGATGAGTAATAAAATTCTCGAAGAAATGTGGGCCATCCTCGCCCCCGTAGACATTAACGACTTCGAAGTCGTCGCAGGCGCAGCCAGCCCTGATCGCTACGACGCCTACGAGCAAAAACTCGGCTTCACTCTCCCCGACACATTCCGCGAACTCTCCCTCTCCAAAATAGGCGGTGTCCTCGTCTCCGTCCGCGAAGAAGTCTGGCCGCAGGCCAAGGCCTTCGACGTCGGCCCGGCATGGACATTCTGGCGTGGCGTCATGGTGTTCGGCCTGGCGCCCGACGTGCCCGACTGGCTTAACCTGGAGCGCATGCTGGATCGCGCTCGGGAAGAGGGCGCCTCTGACGATTTCGCGCCGGTGCTGAAAGTCGAAGGCGATGGGCATGTCTTCGGTTATCGGCCTGACCACACCCTGGCTGTGTTCAACGGCTACGACATCGAACCCGACGAGGCAGGGTCATTTGCTGAACTCTATCGGCGCGAGATCAATGCGCTGCTGGAGCGGCTGGGGGACATGAAGACCTTGCAGGCGGAGCGCGCCGCCAACAAGAAGAAGCCGCGCCTTCCCTGATCGAAAACGGAACGCAGCAATGATTGGAAGATTGATCGCGTGCGCGTTGGCGATGACAGCGATGCAGGCCCTGGCCGCAACACCCGCCGCCGACTACGCCACCCAATATGAGAACTGCCTGACGGACGCAGGCGGCATCAACAATGGGACCGTCGAGGCCTGCTCATCTTCCGTGGACGCCAACGTCAAGCAAGAAATGAACGCAACCTACGGCCGCCTGCATGCCCGCCTGAAGGCCCAATCCCTCGACGATGCCGACAAGCTCGAAGATACGCAGATAGCCTGGCTGGCCTACCGCAACGGCCAATGCAGCCTGGCGACGATCTACGTGGGTTCACCGATGCACGGCTATTGCCCGATGATGCTGAATATCCAGCGTCTTGAAGAGCTAAAGGAAATGGCCGGGCAGTGAATCAAACCGCGCCGGCCATATTCCCCCGCGACAGGACTCAGCCCTGCGGCACGATCGCGTAAGGCAGCGCCGTCACCGTGATGGCAGGCCCATCCGGCGCACCCACGCACGGCGCATGTCCCGTTTCCAGCGCAGCCAGCGGCGTTTCGAACAGCACCGCCCCGCCAGCCACATCCACGATCCGCCCAGACGGCTCGTCTTCGCGCTCCCCATCGAACACATCTACCCCCGCCTCAGCCGGCGCGGGCGGCGTCTCGGCCAACACGCCATACGCCATCCGCCGCTTCACCGTCCCACGGTAATGGCTGCGCGCGACAACTTCCTGTCCCGGGTAGCAGCCCTTGGTGAAGCTGACGCCACCCACCAGTTCCAGGTTGACGGTCTGCGGGATGAACACATCCTGCGTGCTGGCCTGGATCCAGGGCAGGCCCGCGGCGATGTCCGCGGCCTTCCAGGCCTGGGCATCGGCGGCTGCCGATGCGGCCAGCGCGGCGGCGCTGCCGGCCAACTGATCCAGGGCGGCAACCCACCACCAGCGCGGCGAAGCGCCTTCCGCCGCCGGGGCGGCGATCCAGGTGCCGCTGTCCAGGTCGACGCGTTGCCAGGCCTGGGCCGGCAACTGTGCGCCGGCGGCTTCGGACACTTCGGTCAGCGCCGTGGTCTGCGGCGCTTCGACGCCGAAGACACGCAGCTCGGTCAGCGAGAGCTTCACCTTGGCGCGCAGCACGAACATGCCCAGGCGCTTGACCAGGGCTTCCGCCAAGTCGCGGCGCACCAGCAGGCGCACACCCGGGACTTCCTCGGTGTCGGCGCGCCAATAGACCATGGTGGCCAGCAGCCGGCCCTTGGCGGTGCAATAGCCCCCGAAGCGCGCGGCGTCGGCGGGCAGGCCGGCCACGTCATTGGTGAGCTGGCCTTGCAGGAAGGTGAGGGCGTCGGCGCCGACGGCCTGCAGGACGGCATAGTCCGTGTCCAGGGCGTAGACGTTGGGCGCGCCTTCGCGCTGGGCGGCGGTGGGGGCGGGGAACGGAGTGTTCAAGGTCATGTCTGGATAGGCTCTCGTTTGGGCTATCGCGGCGATGGCGGTAGCGCTGTCACGGTATCGTTCGATGATACGCCCTGGGACGCCGCCTTCCGGTAAAGCCCTCGAACGGGTTGCGGGCAAATGTATCCCGCGCCGATACGCCAAAACAGGTCCGGCGGGGGCGGCTGCCCGCCTCGCCGCGATCCATTACACTTTCGCCTCTCATGAAACGTCTGCGCGCAATCCTCCTCTTCTTCGTGCTGGCCGCCTTCGTGGCCGTCGGCGTCGCCGGCTGGATGGCCTGGCGCTGGACAGACACGCCCGTCACCATGCAGGCCGACAAGGTCGACTTCATCGTCGACCCGGGCAGCGGCCCGCAGGCGGTCGCGCGTACCCTGAACAAGGCGGGCGTGGAAGTGCATCAGCGCGGCTTCGCCTGGCTGGCCCGCTACCTGGAGCAGGACAAGCTGCTGAAGGCCGGCGCCTACGAGGCCCGCCAGGGCGATACGCCGCGCACGATCCTGGCCCGCATCGCCGGTGGCGAGATGAGCCAGCGGCAGGTGACCTTCGTGGAAGGCTGGTCCTACCGGCAGATCCGCGCGGCGCTGCGCGCGCATCCGGACATCAAGCAGACGCTGGAAGGCGTGAGCGACGCGCAACTGCTGGAAAAGCTGGACGTGCAGGCGCCCAACCCGGAGGGGCTGTTCTTCCCGGACACCTATCTCTTCAACCCGGGCAATTCCGATTACGAGATCCTGCGCCGCGCCTACCTGGCGCAGCAGCAGATGCTGGACCAGGTGTGGGCGCAGCGCGAGGAAGGCTTGCCGCTGGCCACGCCTTATGAAGCGCTGATCCTGGCGTCGATCATCGAGAAGGAAACCGGTCACGAGCCCGAGCGCGTGCGCGTGGGGGGCGTCTTCATCAACCGCCTGCGCGTGGGCATGCCGCTGCAGACGGACCCGACGGTGATCTATGGCATGGGCGAGGCCTACCAGGGGCGCATCCGCAAGCGCGACCTGCAGACCGACACGCCCTGGAATACCTATACGCGCAGCGGCCTGCCGCCCACGCCCATCGCGAGCCCGGGCCGGGCCTCGCTGCTGGCGGCGGTGCAGCCCGAGGCGCACAACTTCTTCTATTTCGTGTCGCGCGGCGATGGCACGAGCCAGTTCTCGGCGAACCTGGCCGACCACAACCGCGCCGTGGCGCGTTTCATCCTGGGACGGAATCCATGACCTTGCCTGCCACGAACGCGCCCGCGCGCGGCCGCTTCCTGACCCTGGAAGGGGTGGATGGTGCGGGCAAGAGCACGCATGCCTCGTGGATTGCGCAGGCCTTGCGCGACCAGGGGCTGATCGTGCTGGAAACGCGTGAGCCGGGCGGCACGCCGCTGGGCGAACGCCTGCGGGACTGCCTGCTGTCCGAACCGATGTCGCTGGAAACCGAGACGCTGCTGATGTTCGCCGCGCGCAGCGAGCATCTGCGCCAGGTGATCGAGCCCGCGCTGGCGGCCGGCACCTGGGTGCTGTGCGACCGTTTCACCGACGCCACCTATGCCTATCAGGGCGGCGGCCGCGAACTGGGCCAGGCACGCATCGCCGCGCTGGAGCAGTGGGTGCACCCCCATCTGCAACCCGACCTGACGTGGCTGTTCGACGTGCCGCTGGAAGTGGCGCGGGCGCGCCGCAGCGGCGCCCGCGAGCCGGATCGCTTCGAGCGTGAACAGGATGCTTTCTTCGAGCGCACGCGCGCGGTGTATCTGGCGCGGGCCGACGAGGCGCCCGGACGCATTCGCCGCATCGATGCCACGCAGAGCATCGAGGCCATCCGAGAGGTGTTGGCCGGGCAATTGCGCGCGCTGACGCAGGCGGTGGCATGACGGCGCAGTTCCTGCCCTGGCAGCAGACGCTGGCGCGGCAGTGGCTGGGCCAGCGCGAGCGCTTCGCGCATGCCTGGCTGATCCACGGCCTGGCCGGTATCGGCAAGCTGGATTTCGCCCTGGCCGCGGCCGCCGCGCTGTTGTGCGAGTCGCCGGAAGATGGCGTGGCCTGCGGAAAGTGCCTGGCCTGTGGCTGGGTGCGCGCGGGCAACCATCCCGACCTGCGCCGTATCCGGCCCGAGGCCGTGGCGCTGGAAGAGGGCGCCGAGCATGCCGTCGAGGGCGGGGACGAACCCGCCGCCGAGGCGGGTGGCGGGGCGGCCAAGCGCGCGCCGTCCAAGGACATCCGCATCGAACAGATACGCGGGCTGGAGTCGTGGTTCAACACGGCCACCCACCGCGGCGGCTGGCGCGTGGCGGTGCTGTATCCAGCCCATGCCATGAACGTGGTCTCGTCCAATGCCTTGCTGAAAGTGCTGGAAGAGCCGCCTCCGCACACGGTGTTCCTGCTGGTGGCGGATGCGCCGGATCGCCTGCTGCCGACCCTGGTGTCGCGCTGCCGGCGCCTGCCCCTGGCCGCGCCGGGGCAGGAAGCGTCGCTGGCCTGGCTGGGCGAGCAGGGCGTGAAGGCGCCCGGGGAATGGCTGGCCGCTGCCGGTGGCGCTCCGCTGGCCGCCCTGCGCTTGTCGAATGAACGGGATTCGGCCTGCCCGGATTGGCTGCAGGCCCTGGTGCGCACCTTGGGCAAGGGGCAGCAGCCGGATCTGGGCCAGATGGTGGAAGCGCTGGAGAAGACGCCCACCGGCCAATGGCTGGACGCCTTGCAGCGCTTCTTTGCCGACCTGATGCTGGGCGCCGCGGGCGCGCCGCCGCGCTATTTCCCCCAGCTGGCCGAGGCCACCCAGGCCCTGGCCGCACGCGCCCCGCGTGCCAATGTGGCCGAGACCGCGCGCTGGCTGGGCCAGCAGCAACGCCTGGCCAGCCACCCCCTGAACGCGAAGTTGCTGCTGCATGCCAGCCTGCAACGGGTGGTGCTATCCTGCCAAGGCTAGGACGCGGAGATTTTCCGTGCTCTGAGCGTTGCTTTTTTCTTACGGCGTCAAGGCAGGAAACTGCCTTTATTTGATGTAGTCGGATTGCACGGATCGGCGTGCGGCCGATGTTGCGTCCCTTAATTTCCCCTTTTGGCTTGTTGATGTGGTTTCAAGCCATAAGTCTGTCCCTTTTTAATCATCCTTGTTGCACCCGCTGCACCCGTATCCATCATGTACGTCGATTCCCATTGCCATCTGAATTTTCCTGAACTGGCCGCCCAGCTGCCCGAAATCTTCGCGCGCATGGACGCCAACCAGGTGTCGCAGGCGCTCTGTGTCAGCGTGAACCTGCCGGATTGGCCGGGGTTGATGGAGATCGTGGAGGCCCATGACCGCCTGTGGGCCTCGGTGGGCGTGCATCCGGACTATGAAGACACGCCCGAGCCGGACGTGGCCCTGCTGGTCGAGCGCGCGCGGCACCCCAAGGTGGTGGCCATTGGCGAGACCGGGCTGGATTACTACCGCCTGGAAGGCAAGCCCGAGTGGCAGCGCGAGCGCTTCCGCGTGCACATCCGTGCCGCGCGCGAGACGGGCCTGCCGCTGATCATCCACACGCGGGCGTCCGCCGAGGACACGGTGCGCATCCTGAAGGAAGAGGGTGCCGACGAGGTGGGCGGCGTCATGCACTGTTTCACCGAGTCCTGGGAAGTGGCCCAGGCGGCGATGGACCTGAATTTCCACATTTCGCTGTCGGGAATCGTGACCTTCAAGAACGCCCATGTGATCCACGAGGTGGCCACGCGCATGCCGCTGGACCGCCTGCTGATCGAGACGGATTCGCCGTATCTGGCGCCGGTGCCGTTCCGCGGCAAGCTGAACGATCCGTCGCTGGTGGTCCACGTGGCCGAGAAGATCGCTGACCTGAAAGGCATTTCCGCCGCCGAGGTGGCGCAAGCCTCCACGGATAATTTCTATAATCTTTTCAGTAAGATAGAACGGGAAGTTAAAGTCTGATGATTAAAGTGATTTCTGAAGATTTTTCCAGCTTGGGCCGCGTCGGCGGGTGGTTGCTGCGGCGCGCCGTGCCCGGCTTGCTGGCCGCGTCGGTGTCCGTGAGCGCCATGGCCCAGAACACCAGCTGGTGGCGGGACATCCGCAATGACCGTGCGTCGGCCGTGGCCGAGCAGTTGCGTGCGGGCGCCGATCCCAATCAAGTGACCGACAAGGGCGAACCCGCGCTGATGCAGGCGGTGCGTGACGATGCTTGGGAGGTCTTCGATGTGATCCTGGCCGACAGCCGCACCGACGTGAACATCATGAACGGTGTCCAGGAAACCCCGCTGATGTACACCGCGCTGACGGGCCAGCTTGCCCGCAGCCAGGCGCTGGTCAAGCGCGGCGCCGAGGTGAACCGCCTGGGCTGGACGCCCTTGCACTATGCCGCGGCGAAAGGGCATGCCGACGTGGCGAAATGGCTGATCGGCCAGAAGGCCATCGTGAACGCGCCGTCACCGGATGGCACCTCGCCGCTGATGATGGCGATGCGGGCCAACAGCGTGGACACGGCGCAGGTGCTGATCAACGCAGGCGCCGACCCGTCGCAACGCAATCTGCAAGGGCAGGACGCCATCGACATGGCGAAGCAGTTCGGCAACGAGCGCCTGGCGGACGCCATGGAAAAGCTGGTGCAGGACCGCCGCAAGGCACAGGGTCGTTAATATGTCCCCATTTTATATTTCCATGAATTAATGGGGACGCATATGTAATTTTGCGCGGACATCTGCCTACAATGCCGGGATTGTCCGCAACGGAGCCATGCATGTCGCAGCAGCAAAACCACGCGCTTCCCTCTTACCTGGACCCCAACGACCTGGGGCCCTGGGGCATTTACCTGAAACAGGTCGACCGCGTCACGCCCTACCTGGGGTCGCTGGCACGCTGGGTCGAAACCCTGAAGCGCCCCAAGCGCGCGCTGATCGTCGACGTGCCGATCGAACTGGATGACGGCCGCATTGCCCACTACGAGGGCTACCGCGTCCAGCACAACACCTCGCGCGGCCCCGGCAAGGGCGGCGTGCGTTACCACCAGGACGTCACGCTGTCCGAGGTGATGGCCCTGTCGGCCTGGATGTCGGTGAAGAACGCCGCCATCAACGTGCCTTTCGGCGGCGCCAAGGGCGGCATCCGGGTCGACCCGCGCACGCTGTCGCAACCCGAGCTCGAACGCATGACGCGCCGCTACACCAGCGAGATCGGCGTGATCATCGGACCGTCGAAGGACATCCCCGCGCCGGACGTGAACACGAACGCGCAGATCATGTCCTGGATGATGGACACGTATTCCATGAACGAAGGCCTGACCTCCACCGGCGTGGTCACGGGCAAGCCCGTGGCGCTGGGCGGCAGCCTGGGGCGCACCGAAGCCACGGGCCGCGGCGTGTTCGTGGTGGCCTGCGAGGCCGCGCGCGACGCCGGCCTGGACGTGGCGGGTTCGCGCGTTGCCGTGCAGGGTTTCGGCAACGTGGGCGGCACGGCCGCCCGCCTGTTCTATGACGCGGGCGCCAAGATCGTGGCCGCGCAGGATCACACCGGCACGGTGTTCAAGGCCGACGGCCTGGACGTGCCCGACCTGATTGCGCACGTGTCGCGTGCCGGTGGCGTCGGGGGCTTCGAAGGCGGTGAGGCGATTGCCACCGAGGACTTCTGGGGCGTGGAAACGGACTTCCTGATTCCCGCCGCGCTGGAAGGCCAGATCACGTCGAAGAACGCCGACCGCATCCGCGCCCGCTTCGTGGTGGAAGGCGCCAACGGCCCGACCACGCCCGAGGCCGACGACATCCTGACCGACAAGGGCATCACGGTGGTGCCCGACGTGCTGGCCAACGCCGGCGGCGTGACGGTCAGCTACTTCGAATGGGTGCAGGATTTCTCTAGCTTCTTCTGGAGCGAGGAAGAGATCAACCAGCGCCTGGAGCGCATCATGCGCGAGGCCTATGCGTCCATCTCGCAGGTGGCCAAGCAGCACCAGGTAACGCTGCGCACCGCCGCCTTCATCGTGGCGTGCACGCGCATCCTGCAGGCGCGCCAGGTGCGCGGACTGTATCCCTGATGCGGGGTCCGGGGCGTCCTGCTGGCGCCCCGGTGCTTGGCGTCCTGCCCGGCCGCCTCAGGCCGCGTCCAGGAAGTCCAGGACCGCGGCATTGAAGGCACGCGGGTGGGCCAGGTTCATGCCGTGGCTGGCCCCGGCAATCTCCACCACCCGCGCATCGGGCAGCCAGCGCGCCAGCGTGTCCACCGTGACGACGAAGCGCTCGCGGCTGCGTTGTCCCTTCACCAGCAATACCGGCAGGGCCAGTTGGGCGACGTCCGCTTCCGCATAGGCGGGCAGCGGGTCGTCCATCTGCGAGACCAGCGTGTGGGCGTTGTCCAGCGCCATGCGCTTGAAATCGCGCGGGCTGTGCAGCCAGCTGCCGGCGCGGCTGACGCCATCGATGAACTGGCCGACGGCCGATTCGTATTCTCCGCGTGCCAGCTTGGCCGACAGCGCGGCTTTCCACTCCTGCATCAACACCGGATCCGCGGGCGTGCCGGCCTGCGTGGCGCCGCCGGGCTCGGCCAGCACCAGCCTGCGCACGCGGTCCGGGCGCTGCCGCGCCAACTGGTAGGCAATGGCGCCGCCGCGTGAATGGCCGATCAGGTCGACGGGCGCATCCGGGCTCAGGCGCTCGATCAGGGCAAGCAGATCGCTGACGTCGCGCCGCCAGTCCAGCCTCACCGTGGGATCCGGCGCGGCGGGGAAGTAATGGCGCAGGCTGGGCGAACATAGCCGGCGGCCGGCAGAGAGGTCGTCGAACTGCGGCCACCAATATCGTCCGTCGCAGAGCGAACCGTGGATCAGGATGCAGAGGCGTTCGCCCTGGCCGAGTTGCAGGCAGGACAGGCTGTCGTTGCCGGAGAGCGGAATGCTGGCGAAGCTGCCGGTGCTGGGCAGCTGGCTGGGGTGGGACATGTGCGGGGAGGGACGAAAGCGGGTGCGAAGCAGGCGAGGCGGCCGGCAGGCCGCGACGCGCTAGTGTACTGGGCGGGCGGCCTGTCCGCGCGCCGTCCGGGGTCCCGCTGCGGCCTGGTCCTCAGCGTGCCGGCAGGTAGGCCGGTTTCAGGATGCCGGTCAGCTCGTCGTACGGAATGGTCAGTTCCGGTTCGCCATGCGAATAGGGGGCGATGGCGTAGGCGTCGTACTTGATCGTGACGCCGTCCTTGGCCAGCGCGTAGTTGTCGCTGGGCGAGAAGGGCCAGAGCTCCGCGTAGCGCGTGGGGTTGTCCTGATAGTCGCGGTTGCCTTCCAGCCAGCGCTTGTGGGCGCGCGCCAGCGCCTGCACGAACTGCGGGCCGCGGCCGGGTTCCAGGACGTCCGCCAGCCCCAGCACGCGTTGCGCGCCGCGGTCCCAGTTCAGGTATTGCGTGGCGGGGATGCCATGGGCGCCGCCCGTGAACTGGTAGCTGGACAGCGTGAGCACGGTGATCGGGCCCTGCTGATGCTTCAACTCCGCTTTCAGCACCACGGCATAGCGCGGTTTGGCGGTGCGCCAGTAATACTCCTCGAACTCGGCAATCGACAGGTAGGTGGGCTGGACGTTGGATTCCAGTCCCGTCATGGTTGCCAGCGCGTGGTCCACCAGGGCGGTGAGTTTTTCGTCTTGCGGGAAGGCCAGCGAGTCGACTTCGATGCGCGGGCACTCGCGCTTGCAGCCGGGCTTGTCGCGCTTCCAGCGCACGGGTTCGCTGCGCAGGGCCTGGCCGGTGTCGGCGGCGGCCTGGGCCGAGGCAGAGGGCAGGCTGATGGAGCTGGGCGTGGAGGTGCCGCAGGCCGACAGCAGCAGCGCCGAGGCCAGGGAAAGAGAGAGAACGACGGGCTTGTAGGTCATGGTCGATATCCTGGCGGCGGGTGTCAGGGCACCTGCGCGGTCCATTCCGGGGTGGAAAACTTGGCGTCGGCCTGCTCGCGCGCCTGCTCGCGCTCGGTGTCGCGCAGGGCGCCGGGCGTCAGGCCGTAGCGGCGGCGGAAAACGTCCAGCATGCGCGCGATGATTTCGGCGCGCGGCATGCCGGTCTGGCTGCGCAAGGGGTCCACGCGCTTCTTGGCGCTGGCGATGCCCTTGTCCGAGAGCTTCTCCTTGCCGATGCGCAGCACCTCGGTCATCTTGTCGGCGTCGATGTCATAGGACATGGTGACGTGATGCAGCACGGCGCGGCCGCGGCGGGCCTGGGCCGCGCCGCCGATCTTGCCGGCATCCGAGGCGATGTCGTTCAGCGGCTGGTACCAGGCGCGGATGCCCAGCTCGCCCAGCGCCTCCAGCACCCAGTCGTCCAGATAGGCGTAGGACTCCTGGAAGGACATGCCGCGCACCAGCGCATCGGGCGCATAGATGGAATAGGTGATGGTGTTGCCGGGCTCGACGAACATGGCGCCGCCGCCGCTCACCCGCCGCACGACGGTGATGCCGTGGCGTTGCGCGCCGGCGGGTTCGACTTCGTTCTGCAGCGACTGGAACCGCCCGATGACCACGGCGGGCGCTGCCCATTCCCAGATGCGCAGCGTGGGCGGGCGCCGGCCCGCGCCGACCTCGTCGGCCAGCACGGCATCCAGCGCCATGTGCATGGCCGGTTGCTCGGGACCCTCGTGGATCAGTTGCCAGTCGAAATCCCGCCAATCGGCGCGGGGGGGCTGCTGCGCAGTGCTCATTCAGTCGATGCTCGAAAAGCGCCACGCCGGCAGGGCCGGCGCGTGGTCGCGGTCAGGGGAAAATGGCGGCCGCCGGCGCGGCGGCGGGGATCAGCCCAGCGCCCGGCCGACCGTGACGGCGACGGCCTCGGACGAAAAGCCGAACAGCTCGGCCTTGTCGGGCAGGGCCAGCTGGACCGCCAGCGCGATCTCGGTTTCGCTGGCTTCGACGGGCATGCCTTCCAGCGCGTCATTGATGGCATCCAGCGCTTCGGGCGGCTCGAGGAAGAAGTCGCCGCTGATGCGCACGTTGCGCATCTGGCCGTCCACGACCTCGAGATCGGCGACAACGAGTTTGCCGCCGGGAACCTTGTACTCTGCATGCATGGTTGCGCTCCTTGCGTGGTGGGCGGCTCAGCGTTGGACCGAGGCCGCGGTTTGCCCGAAGAGAATCCGGCGCGACGCCTCGTCGCTGACGGATGGCTGCTGGTTGATCGCCTCGGCGCGCGCATAGGCGCGCACCGTGGCCGGCCGCGCCTTGATGGCCTCGAACCAGCGCTTCAGGTGGGGAAAATCGTCCAGGTCCTGGCCTTGCTTCTGGTGCGGCACGATCCAGGGATAGGACGCCATGTCGGCAATCGAATAGTCGCCCGCGATGAATTCACGGTCGGCCAGGCGCTTGTCCAGCACGCCGTACAGGCGGTTGGTCTCGCGCACGTAGCGGTCGACGGCGTAGGGCAGTTTTTCCGGCGCGTATTGCGAGAAGTGGTGGTTCTGGCCCGCCATGGGGCCCAGGCCGCCCATCTGCCAGAAGAGCCACTGCAGGACGTCGGCGCGTCCGCGTGGATCCGTGGGGATGAACTGGTGCGTCTTTTCCGCCAGGTAGAGCAGGATGGCGCCGGACTCGAACAGCGGGATGGGCGCCTGTCCGTCGGCGGGGTCGTTGTCGACGATGGCCGGGATGCGATTGTTCGGTGCGATCGCCAGGAATTCCGGCGCGAACTGCTCGCCCTTGCCGATATTGATCGGATGCAGGGTGTAGGGCAGTCCAGTCTCTTCCAGGAAGAGGGTGATCTTGTGGCCGTTGGGCGTGGTCCAGTAATACAGGTCGATCATGGCGATGGTCCTGTCGGGCGAAAGGTCAGGGGGTGGCGGCAGGCGCGGGTTGCGCCAGCGCGGCGTCGATGTCCTTGCGCAGGCTGGCGGGCGTGTCGGTGGGCGCGTAGCGGCGGATGACCTGGCCATCACGGCCGACCAGGAACTTGGTGAAGTTCCACTTGATGGCCTCGGTGCCGAGGATGCCGGGCTTCTCGCCCTTGAGCCAGCGGTAGAGCGGCGCGGCGTTGTTGCCGTTGACCTCGACCTTGGCGAACATCGGGAAGGTCACGCCGTAGCGCAATTCGCAGAAGGACTTGATGCTGGCTTCGTCGCCCGGCTCCTGGTGGCCGAACTGGTCACAGGGAAAGCCCAGCACGGCGAAGCCTTGCGCGGCGTAGTCGCGCTGCAGCGCCTCCAGGCCTTCGTATTGCGGGGTGAAGCCGCATTGCGACGCGACGTTGACGACCAGGGCGACCTTGCCCTGGAAATCAGCGAGGGCGCGGGGGGCGCCATCGATATCGGTGACGGAAAACTCGTACAGGGAGGACATGTCTGGCTCCTGGTGCTGCATAGAAGACGGGTTCATGACTTGTACTCGCTTGCGCGAAAGCAGTCTGGCGCCTGGCCCGGCATGGCTGGCGCCTCGTTCCTGCCCGCAGTGTATCAAGCCGCAGGATGGGACAAGCCACCAGACGTATCGAACTGGCTCAATATCGGGGACCGAGCCCCTTCCTGGACATTCTTCGTTACCCGGTTTGTGAATTTTGGCGGAGATGGGAGGGCTCGCCGGGCGCTTCTGGCGCCCCGGCCGGCCTCGTCACTTCAAGCCCGCGTAGGCATCGATGGCCCGCTGGCGGCTGGCCTTCAGGTCCACGATGGCCGCCGGGTAGCCGCAAGCCTTGCGCTGCGCGGCGCTCGGATCATGGATGGCCTTGTTGTCCAGGTTCGCCAGTTCGGGCAGCCAGCGGCGCAGGTAGACACCTTGCGGATCGAAGCGCTGCGATTGCGACACGGGATTGAAGACGCGGAAATAAGGCGCGGCGTCGGCGCCGGTGGAAGCCGACCATTGCCAGCCGCCATTGTTGGCCGCCAGCTCGCCATCGACCAGGTGGGCCATGAACCAGGCTTCTCCCAGCCGCCAGTCGATGAGCAGGTTCTTGGACAGGAACATGGCGGTGACCATGCGCGCCCGGTTGTGCATCCAGCCGCAGGCCAGCAGCTCGCGCATGCCGGCATCCACGATGGGCACGCCGGTGCGGCCCTGCTGCCAGGCCTGGAGGTCGTCGGGCGCGTCGCGCCACGGCACGGCCGCCGTCTCGGGCTTCATGGGCTGGTGCATGGACAGGCTCGGGAAACCCGCCAGCAGATGCTGGTAGAACTCGCGCCAGAGAATCTCGGTGATCCAGGTGCGCACGCCCGTGCTGCCGCTGTCGAGCTCGCCCTGGTTGGCCGAGAGCGCCGCGCGCAGGCACTGGCCGGGCGACAGTACGCCGGCCGCCAGGTAGGCTGAGACGCGGCTGGTGCCGCGGTGGGCGGGCAGGTCGCGGCGGCTGTCATAGGCCGCGATGGCCTCGCCCACGAACGCATCCAGCGCGGCATGGGCGGCGTCCTCGCCGGCAGGCCATTGATCGCTGAGTGCGGCCGGCGGCGTCTCGAAACCGTCGGCCGACAAGGGCGTGGGAGCGGGGGCCTCGCCGCGTCGCGGGACCGACTGTGCGGCGGGCGGCGGCAAGGCAGCCAGCGGCGCTTCGCGCAGCAGGTCGCGGCAGCGTTTCGAGAACGGCGTGAAGACGCGGTAGTAGTCGCCGCCGCCGGTGCGAACCGTGCCGGGCGCCAGCAGCACGGTGCCATGGTGGCCCAGGAGTTCCACGCCGCGTTCGCGCAGGCGGCGCGCCACCAGGCCGTCGCGGCGCCGCTCGTTGACGGGATATTCGATGTTGCAGTGGACGGCGCCGATGCCGTGGGCGTCGCAGAAGTCGGCCAGCAGGTCGGGCGCCTCGGCCCAGGTGTCCATCTTCAGAACGTGCAGGTCGATGCCGCGCTCGGCCAGCGCGCTGGCGAAGGCGCGCAGGTTGCGCAGCCAGAAGTCGATCTTCGCGGGCGCGTCGCCGTGGATGCGCCATTGGCCGGGGGCCGCCAGGTAGACGGCCGTCACCGGCCCTTGTTGCGCGGCCGCGTGCAGCGCCGCGTTGTCATGCACGCGCAGGTCGGTGCGCGCCCAATACAGCGAAGCCATCGCTTATTGCTTTTCCGGGTTGTTGCGCGGCGCGTGGGCGCCCTGGTGCCAGGCGCGAACGGCCTCCATCGTGTTCTTCACGTGGTTGGACGGGTCGCCGCTGGCGTATTGGTACAGCACCTTGCCTTCGGGCGAGATGACGAAGGAGACGCGGTTGGCCACGCCGGGCAGCACGGCGTGCGCCACGTCGTAGTTCTTCATGATGCTGTGGTCGCTGTCGGCGGCCACGGCGAACTTGCCGCCGCAGGCGCTGACGCTGAATTTCTTCAGCGTGTCGAGGTCGTCGCCCGACACGCCGATCACGGTGGCGCCCATCGATTTGTAGGTGTCGGTGGCCTCGGCGAACAGATGCGCTTCGATCGTGCAGCCTTGCGTGAAGGCCGCGGGATAGAAGTACAGCACCACGGGGCCTTCCTTCAGGGCTTGCGCCAGGTCGAAGGTGAAGGGCTTGCCGGCCAGGGCCGCCTCGGCGGTGAACGTGGGCGCCTGTGCGCCCGCGGACAGTGCCGCGTGTGCGGAGGGCAGGGCGTGGGCGCCGGCAAGACCCAGCAGGGACGCTGCCAGCGCCGCGCGGGTGACAAGGCGGCGGGCGGGGCGCAAGGCGATGGCGGGCAGGGCGGTCATGGCGCGGACTCCGTGGCGGTCGACGAGGACGGGGAAGAACGTTGAACCCATCATGCCATAGCGGCGGCGGGGCCGATGTTTCAGCTGGGAACAGGACGGGATTCTGCCTTGTTTCCCGCTTGACGCGCGAGGCGGCATCGGCAACGCTAGCCCTGTTCAGAGGCATCCGGAGTTTCCCATCATGGCCCGCACCCTTTCAGGCTCGGCACTGGCCCGCGCGCTGGGCGCCGCAGCCACCGGCACGGCGTTGATGGCGCTGGCCATCCCGGCACTGGCCCAGGGCGCCAACCAGCCCGCTTTTCGTTACACGCCCGCGGCCGAGATGGCGCGCGCGACGCCGGCGCCCGTCATCGATGTGAACCCGGCGCCAGGCACGCCGCTGACGCCCGCGCCACCCGCGGCGCCCGCGGCTGTCAATCATCCGATGCCGCAGGTGCTGCCCGGCGGCGCCCAGGTGCAGGCGGCGTCGCCCGGCGGGCCCACGCCAGGGCAGGTGTATTCGACCTCGCAGCCTGCCGCGCCCGAACCCGTGAAGCCCATCCAGCCCGCGGCCAAGCCGGCCGCGCAATCGGTGAAGCCTGCCGCCCGGCCCGACAAGGTCTATTCCACGTCGCCCAAGCCTGCCGCGCCCAAGGCCGCGCGGCCGGCCGGCGAGACCAGCGCCAAGCCCGACATTCCCGACAAGGTCTACAGCACCAGGTCGCTGTCCACCCAGCAACCCGCCACGACCCGCCGCGAACGGCAGGTCACGCCGATGCAGATCCAGGTGGAACCCGTGGTGCCCATCCGTCCGCCCCGCGACCGTTACCGGGACGTGCGTCCGCGTGATCCCATGCCGGGGCGGTGAGCGTCGCTTCACCGCGGATGCCACGGGATCGCAGTCGATGGTTGCGCGGGGGGCGGCAAGCTGCTAAGTTGCGCGCAGGTTCGTTTCAGGGTGTTTTGCCCGGACGAATATTTCCTTTTCACTTCAAATGGATAGACGCGAATCATGTCCACCAATGACGACGCCGGCAAGCTGCTCCTCCGACTGACCATCGGCATCCTTCTGCTGTTCCATGGCCTTTTCAAGCTGACGAACGGCATCGCCGGCATCCAGGGCATGGTGAGCGCCGCCGGCTGGCCGACCTTCGTGGCCTATGGCGTCTTCGTGGGCGAACTGATCGCCCCGATCCTGCTGATCATCGGCCTGTACACGCGCCCGGCCGCGCTCATCGCCGCCGTCAACATGCTGGTGGCCATCGCGCTGGCGCACAGCTCGCAGCTGTTCGGCTTCACGAACAACGGCGGCTGGCAGCTCGAGCTGCAAGGCCTGTTCCTGTTCGGCTCGCTGTCCATCGCATTGCTGGGCGCCGGCCGCTACAGCGTGGGCGGCCGCTACAACTGATCGTCGCCGTATTCAAGTCTTGACGGAGAAGGCCCGGTGCGCGGATGCGTACCGGGCCTTTTTCATGCGGGCAAGGCTGCTCAGCGTTTCAGGAAGTCCAGCAGGTCCTGGTTGAAGCGCGCCTTGTGCGTGTCGGTCAGGCCGTGCGGGGCGCCCGGATAGACGATCAGCTGGGCGTTCCTGACCAGCGCGGCGGATGCCTTGCCGGAACTGTCGAGCGGCACGATCTGGTCGTCGTCGCCGTGGATGACCAGGGTCGGCACGTTGAACTTCTTCAGGTCTGCGCGGAAATCGGTGGCCGAGAACGCCGCGATGGAGTCATAGGTGTTCTTGTGGCCAGCCTGCAGGCCCTGCGCGCGCCAGCTGTCGATGAGGCCTTGCGAGACCTTGGCGCCAGGGCGGTTGTAGCCATAGAAGGGGCCCGAGGCGAGATCCAGGTAGAGCTGCGCCCGGTTTTCCAGCGAGGCCTTGCGGATGCCGTCGAAGACTTCGATCGGCAGGCCGCCCGGATTGTCCGCCGTCTTCAGCATCAAGGGGGGCACGGCGCTGACCAGGACGGCCTTCTTGACGCGCGCGGTGCCGTGGCGGCCGATGTATCGCGCCACTTCACCGCCGCCGGTGGAGAAGCCGACCAGGGTGACGTCCTTCAGGTCGAGCGCATCGATCACGGCGGCCAGGTCGTCGGCGTAATGGTCCATGTCGTTGCCTTCCCAGGGCTGGCTGGAACGGCCGTGGCCACGGCGGTCATGCGCGACCACGCGATAGCCCTGCGAGGCCAGGAAGATCATCTGCGATTCCCAGCTGTCCGAGTTGAGCGGCCAGCCGTGGCTGAAGGTCACGACCGGGCCGTTCCTGGGGCCCCAGTCCTTGTAGTAGAGGTCCACGCCGTCGGGCGTGGTGAGGGTGCTCGCATTGCGGATGACGGGGGTGCCGGGCGCGGCGTGCGCGGCGCCGGCTTGCACGGCCATGGCCAGGAGGGGGGTGGCGAGAAGTTGGGAAAGCAGTTTCATGATGGGCGTGTCCTGTTCGGGTTCGAGGGTGGGCGTCTGTGTTCGCCGTAGGAAAGAGTTTGCCCGCGCAGATGGAACCCTTGGTGATATATAGTCCTGAAAACTTGATCAGGAGTACGGCATGGAAGATAGGCTTGCAGCCTTGATGACGCACTTTCCCGTGCGGGCGCAGATGTTCAACGCAGGCGCGCTGTGCGGCCTGAATGTGGTGGACAGCGACGGCGCGCGGGGGCAGCTGCACCTGATTCGTGCAGGCGCGGCGCAGGTGCGCTACGGCCAGGAGACCCTGCATATCGCGCAGCCCAGCCTGCTGCTGTTTCCGCGTCCGCTGAGCCACCGTTTCGTCACGGACCCCGAGCGCGGCGCCGACATGGTCTGTGCGCACCTGAGTTTCGATGGCGGCGCCGACAATCCGGTCGCGTCGGCATTGCCGGGGGCCGTGTGCCTGCCCCTGGATCGCGTGGGAGGGGCTGCAGCGGTGCTGTCGTTGCTGTTCGAGGAAGCCTTCGAGCAGCGTTGCGGGCGCGTGGCGCTGGTCGAACGGCTGTTCGAAGTGGTGATGATCCAGGTCCTGCGCCAGTTGATGGAAAGCGGCGAGGTGAAGGGCGGGATGCTGTCGGGCCTGTCGCATCCCCGGCTGCGCCATGCGCTGGTGGCGATGCATGAGGCGCCCGCGCAGGCGTGGACGCTCGACGCGCTTGCCGGCGTCGCGGGCATGTCGCGCAGCGTGTTCGCCACGACGTTCCGCGATACCGTGGGCAGCACGCCGGGACAGTACCTGCAATGCTGGCGCGTGCGGCTGGCGCAGCGCGCGCTGCGGCAGGGACGTCCCTTGAAGCTGATCGCGGATGAGGTCGGCTACGGCAGCGAAGCCGCCTTGTCGCGGGCGTTCAAGGCCCAGTCCGGCTACTCTCCTCGGGAATGGAGGAACCAGGCGCCCGTCGCGGCCGGCGCCTGATCCAGCGGATTGGCGTTCCCTTTCCGGACAGGAGGTGGCGGTCTAGCGCGAGCGCCGGCCGGGTCCGCCCGTGCGAGGGGCGCCCGGGCGGCTGGGGGCACGGCCATCGCCTGCGCCACGGCGCGGCTGCGATGATGTGGCGGTCCGGTTGCCGGCGCCTGCCCGCTGGGACGGGGCGGTGTCCCGGCCCGGGGCGGAACGGGAGGGGCCGCCTGGACGCGTGCGTTCGGCGGGGGGAGCGGCTTCTGCCTCGTCGTCCCGGGTCGTGCCGTCCATGACGCGCACGCGGAAATGACGGCCCTTGATGTTGCCGTTGGTCAGCGCGGCCAATGCGCGGGGCGCGACGTCGCGGGCGATGGCGACGTAGCTGTAGAACTCCTGGACGGTGATCTTGCCCACCTGTTCCTTGGTGAGTCCGGCCTCGCCGGCCAGGGCGCCCATCAGGTCGCCGGGGCGCAGTTTCTGTTTCTTGCCGCCCAGGATGCTGAGCGTGACCATGGGGGGCAGCAGCGGGCCGCCGGGGGCAGGCGACAACTTCGTGATGTCGTCCCAGCGCAGCGGCGTGCCCAGGTACTTTTCCACCAGCGTGGCCCAGCGCATCTCGTGCGGCGCGCACAGGTTCAGCGCCAGCCCTTTCTCGCCGGCGCGGCCCGTGCGGCCCACGCGGTGCACGTGCACTTCGGTGTCCTGCGTCACGTCGACGTTGATGACGGCGTCCAGCGAACTGATGTCCAGGCCGCGGGCGGCCACGTCCGTGGCCACCAGCACCGAGCAGCTCTGGTTGGCGAATTGCAGCAGCACCGCATCGCGGTCACGCTGTTCCAGGTCGCCGTGCAGCGCCATGGCGCTGATGCCGCGCTCGCGCAGGAAGGCGGCCTGGTTCTCGCACTGGGCGCGCGTATTGCAGAAAGCCAGCGTGGACACGGGCCGGAAATGGCGGATGAGCGTCTCGACCGCGGCTTCGCGCGTCTCGCGCGGAATCTCATAGAAGATCTGGGTGATCTGCGTGGGCGCGTGCAGCGCCTCGACCTTGACCTCTGCCGGCCGGTTCAGGAAGCGGGCGCTCGCACGGCGGATGTCGGCGGCATAGGTGGCCGAGAACAGCAGCGTCTGGCGGCGCGCCGGGCACTGGGCGACGATCTGCGCGATGTCGTCGAAGAAGCCCATGTCCAGCATGCGGTCCGCCTCGTCGAGCACCAGCGTGCGCAGGCGCTCCAGCGCCAGGTTGCCGCGCGCCAGGTGGTCCATCAGCCGTCCGGGCGTGCCCACGACGACGTGGGCGCCGTGGGCCAGCGACTCGGTCTGGGGGCGGATCGGCGTGCCGCCGCACAGCGTCAGGATCTTGATGTTCGGAATGGCGCGCGCCAGCTTGCGCAGCTCCAGCGCGACCTGGTCGGCCAGTTCGCGCGTGGGGCAGAGCACCAGCGCCTGCACCGCGAAGAGGTGCGGGTTCAGCGCGTGCAGCAGTGCCAGCCCGAAGGTGGCCGTCTTGCCGCTGCCGGTCTTGGCCTGCGCGATGAGGTCCTGGCCGCTCAGGATGACAGGCAGGGCTTCCGCCTGGATGGGCGTCATCTCGGCATAGCCCAGCGTCTCCAGGTTGGAGAGCAGGGCGGGGTTCAGGGGCAGGGCGGAAAAGGCGGTTTGGGTCACGGGATCGGTCACGGAATCGGGGCCAGGGCGGCCGGAAGACAGGCGCAGGGCGCGCAGGCCGCCAGTCTAGCCCGTTTTGCCGTCCGGGCCGCCGGTGGCTGGCCAGCGTGCGTGGCCAGCGCGTGGCCGCTTGCCCATTGGCCTTGGGTGCATGGCGGCAGTACCATGATGGCAGCAAGCAAGCTGGCGCGTACAGCCGGCGGCCGTCCTCGCGGGAACGGCCTCGCCCCAGGGGCAATCGGGTTTCAGGCGTCAGCGGAGGGAATCATGGACAGCAAGCGCATCGACAGCGGCATTGGATTGACCGTCGGGCAAGGCGACGCCGGCAAGTGGGAGTGGCGCATCAACCGGCTGAAGGAAGACGGCACCCCCGGCGAACTGCTTGGCGCCGAGCAGGGCTATGACACCGAGACCGAGGCCCACCAGGCTGGCCAGGTGGCCAGCGGATTGCTGGGCGCGTCGGCGGCCTAGCCGGCCTGTATTCAGCCGCGCTGAGCCGCGGCGTTTTCCGCCGAGCCCGGGTCTGCCAGCGTGCAGGTGAAGGCCAGCTTGTTGCCGTCCGGGTCGCGCACATAGGCCACGTAGAACGTCGGGCCATAGCGCTCCCGCACGCCGGGGGCGCCCTCGTCGCTGCCGCCGTGCCGCAGCGCCAGGGCGTGCAGCGCGGCCACTTCGCCGGCGTCCCGGTTGCGCAGCGCCGTCATGACGCCATTGCCGGGCCGGGCGGGCGCGCCGTCGAACGGCAGGCAGGCGAAATAGCGGGGGGAAGACGTGTCGTTGGGATCGCCCCAGCACACTGCCTGCGCATCGCGCCAGCATTGGGCCAGCCCCATCGTTTCGAAAATCGGCTGATAGAACGCCGCGGCGCGGTCGAGGTCGGCAACGCCCACCATGGTGTAGCTGATCATTCCGGTCTCCTGGAAACAGCCCTTCGTTGTATCACGGCCTTGCCGCCATCCTATGAACCTTGGTAGTTGCCGCCAGCGCGGCGCGCCCGTGAAATGCCGGTAGCGGCATGGGACGCGACAGAGGGCGAGGCATGGGTATCTCGGAGGTCAGGACGGCGGCGGCAGTGACGGTTTTGCCCGGCCCGCGCGACAGCGCGGCTGCGGGTGCGGCGGCGCGCCACCGTTACCTGCTTCCCCTGCTGCTGGCGGGCCAGGCGATGGCCGCCATGGATACCTCGATCGCCAACGTGGCAGCCCCCGCGATGCGCGCGGACCTGGGCCTGTCCGGTGCGGCGCTGCAGCTTGCGGTGGCGGGCTACGTGCTTGCCTACGCGGTGTTTCTCATCACCGGCGCGCGGCTGGGCGATGACCACGGCTACCGGCGCGTCTTCGTGCTGGGCGTGTCGATCTTTACCGTGTCCTCGCTGGCCTGTGGCCTGGCGCCCAGCACCGGGTGGCTGATTGCGGGGCGCGTGGCGCAGGGCGTCGGCGCGGCGCTGCTGGTGCCGCAGGTGCTGTCGCTGATCCAGCATCACTACACGGGGGGCGCGCGTGCGCGGGCCATCGGCTATTACTCGATGATCCTGGGACTGGGCGCCACGGCGGGCCAGTTGCTGGGCGGGGTAATCGTCACCGTGGACCTGGCGGGCAGCAGCTGGCGCCCCGCGTTCCTCATCAACGTCCCGATCGGGATCGCGCTGGTATGGCTTGCGCGCCGCGTCATTCCTGATACGCGTGGCGAGCGCAGGCGGCTGGACCTGGCCGGCGTGCTGACCCTGTCGCTATCGATGCTGGGCGTGGTGGTCCCGCTGACCTTCGGCCAGGATCTCCACTGGCCCGCGTGGACCTGGGCCAGCCTGGCGGCGGGGCTGCTCGGCCTGTGGGGGTTCTGGCGCTACGAGAACGCACTGGCGCGCCGAGGCGGCGCACCGCTGCTCAATCTGCAGGCCTTGGCCACGCCTGGCATCCGTGCCGGCCTCGCCGTGATCGCCACGGGTTTCATCGGCTACGGCGGCTGGCTCTTTGCCGCGGCCCTCTATCTGCAGGCGGGCATGGGCTTTTCGCCGCTGACCTCCGGGCTGGTGTTCACCGCCTACGCGCTGGGCTTCGGCATCTCGAACCTGAAGTGGTCCAGCCTGCCCGCGGCCTGGCTGCGCTGGACCCCCGCCGCGTCGCTGGGCGCGATGGGCCTGGCCAACCTGGCTTTCGGCGCGACAGCGCTGGGCCTGGGCTGGGCCGCGACGGCGATGGTGCCTCTGCTGTTCCTGGCTGGCGGCAGCCATGGCCTGGGTTTCGGCACCACGGTGAACCAGATGACCCTGCGCACGGCGCCGGCGCATGCGCCAGCCATCAGCGGCCTGGTGACCACCGCGGTGCAGCTCTCGATCGTGCTTGGCATCGCCTTGCTGGGCGCGCTGTACCTGGCGCTGGGCGTGGCGGGCGACGCCAGGACGTCGTCGCGGGCGATGGCGGGCGTGACCTTTGCCATTGCTATCGGCGCGTGGCTTGCGACGGTGTGCGCGGTAAGGCTGGCGCGTGCACCGCTGGCCGCCGCCCCTGCGGACCCGGCGCGCCATTGATCGCGTCCCTGCGTCGCGACGCGTCCGGCATCCATTGTTGCCTTTGAAGGAGACCCTCTTCGTGCAAGCGCCTGTGATCCGATCCGACCTCTCCGCCAGCCAGGTCCAGCAGGAAGTGCGTGCGCTGTTCGCGCAGATGCTGGGCCTGCCTCCCGAGCACATCGACGAGACCGAACCCTTGTCGGACTATGGCATCAACTCGGTGGACATGATCGATGCCGCCGTGAAACTGGAGGCGCGCTTCGGCATCCAGTTCGATCCGCAGACCTTGCGGGACCTGAGCTGCCGGGGCTTTGCCGACAGCATCCGCGCCGCGGGCGTGGGCGCCTGGGAGGGGAACGCATCATGAGAGACATGCCTATCGCGATTACGGGCGTCGGCGTGTTCTCGCCGCTGGGCGGGACGCCGCAGGCCATGTGGGATGCCCTGGCGGGCCAGGCGGAACTGCGCGGCTCCTGGGCCAAGCGGGCGCTATCGGCCTATCCGGTGGACAACGTGGTGTCGATTTCCGAGGACTTGTGGGCCAGCCTGCCGGGCGCGCAGGCGCGCGGCGACAACCGCTCGCGGCGCATCGCGGCCTATGCCGTGGACGCCGCGCTGGCGGATGCCCAGGCCGACCCGCTCAGCCAGCGCGCGGGCTGCGTGCTGGGCACGACCACCGCAGGCGTGGAGATCGCGGAAGACCAGTTGCGCCTGCCGCCCGCGCGCTGCGAGGCATTGAGCGAGGTCGACATGGATGGGGCCAGCATCGTGCCCGATCACGCGCGCGGCGCGCCTTGGCGCGGGCCGACCCTGGTGCTGTCGATGGCCTGCGCATCGGGCTTGGCGGCGCCAGCGCAGGCCATCGACATGCTGCGCGCGGGCGAGGCCGACCTGATGGTCGCGGGCGGCGTGGACGTGCTGCTGGAATACACCGTCTGCGGCTTCAACGGCCTGCGGCTGGCCTCGGGCGGACCCTGCCGGCCGTTCGATGCGGGCCGGCGCGGCGTGGTGCTCTCCGAGGGCGCGGCCTGTTTCTGCCTGGAGCCGCTGGACGCCGCGTTGCAGCGGGGCGCACGGGTGCGGGCGGTGATCGCCGGATACGGCATCAGTTGCGACGCCGAGCACGTGACGGCGCCGGATATCGATGGCGTGCGCCGTGCAGTCTGCCAGGCGCTTGCCGCGGCCGGCGTGCAACCTGAACAACTGGGCGCGGTCTTCACCCATGGCACGGGCACGCTTGCGAACGATGCCACCGAGGTCGCCGCGTTGCGCGCGGCTTTCGGCACCCAGGCCTTGCCGCCCCTGACCTCGGTGAAGTCGATCCTGGGCCACTCCCAGGCGGCCGCGGGCGCCTTCTCGCTGCTGGCCGCCACCTTGTCCCTGGAACAGGGCGGCGTGCCGCCCACGGCGGGCCTGCAGCAGATCGACCCCGCCCTGGACGTGGACGTGGTGCACGGCGGCGTGCGCGCCTTGTCCGCCCGGCATGTCCTGGTCGATGCCTTCGGGTTCGGCGGCAACAACTGCGTCATGGTGCTGGCGCATCCGGCGGCCTGCGCGGCGGATATCGGGAGGCTGGCGGCATGAGCGCCCGGCCACTCGAAGGCGTTCGCACCGCAGCGCGCCAGCGTGAAGGTCGTCCCGTGAGCGCTCTGGTGATCTCCCATGCGGCGGCCAACCGCGTCCAGGGAGCCGAGGGGCTGGACGAGGCCAGACTGTGCCGCGAGCGGCGGTCGAAGAAGGTGGGCGCGTTGCCGCTGCGCGCGCGCATGGTGCTGCACGCAAGCGCCCGCTGCGTGGCGCCGGACACGCAGGTCCCGTCGGACGTGGGCGTGAGCCTGGGCACGCAGTTCGGCGCCATCGATGTCGCCGAGCAGGCCCTGGAGACTGTCGCGCGCGAAGGCTTCGGCGGCGTGACGCCCTCGGCGTATGCCACGGGACTGCCCAATGCGGTCGCCGCCATCGTGGCGTCGGTGCATGGCCTGCAAGGGCCCAACCTGACCTTGCTGGGCTACCAGTCGGGGCTGGACGCGATCATCGCGGCCTGCCGGCAGATCCGCGCGGGCAATGCGCGTGCGATGCTGGCCGGCGGCTTCGACTTGCCGAGCGAACGATACGCGGCACACCTGCAGGACACGCCGCGCTACGCGGATGCCGGGCCGATCCTGCCAGGCGTCGGCCTGCTGTGGGTGCGCGAGGCGGATCCCGCCGATGAGACGGCGGGGGCGGTGGTCATGGGATGGGCCAGCGGCCACCTGGCGACACCCCTGTCCACGTTGGGACAGGACACCGGGAGCGATCCCGACGTGCGCGCCTTGATCGCGCGGGCCGTGCCGGGGGAGGAGGGCACGGGCATGCGGATCCATGCGCTGTATCCAGGCCGGCCCGGTTTGCCGGATTACCTGGCGGCCAGCGCGCCGCTGTACCTGATCGAGACGGTCCTGGCGGCGCCGGCGCCCGGCGTGCATGCCGTGCTGGTCCAGGGCTTCCATCCCACCGCCTGCCTCTGCCTCGTCATCCGCAAGATGGCGGGGCGCGTGGCCGAACGCGCGCTGCCCGGCAGCGAGGAGACCTAGCCATGTCCGCCCTTGCTCGACGATTGCCCTATCTTTCCGAGGCGGACCAGGCCTTGCCCGTGCTGGCCGCCCTGGAGGGATTGCGCCCCGGCACGCTGCTGACCGACGACGGCGTGCCGCTGGCCTTGTTCGAGGCGGGCACGCCCGGGCGTCCGGTCGTGCTGCTGGTCAACGCGCTGGGGGTGTCCGTGGTGCTGCTGGCGGCGCTGGCGCAAGCGCTGGCGCGCGACTATCACGTGCTGCTGTGGGAGTCGCGCGGCTTGCCGGACCTGCACGCCTGCGACCCGGCACGCGATCTCTCCGTGGCCCGGCAGGCGCGCGACGCGGCCCAGGTGCTGGATGCGGCAGGCGGCCGGGCGCACGCGGTGGTGGCCTATTGCTCGGGCGCGAACACCGCGGTCTATGGCTTGGCCCATGGCCTGCTGCGCGCCGGCCGGCTACTGATCGCGAGCCCGTCCATGGTGTTGCCCGGCGTGGCGCAGCAGACCGATTATCAACGCACGATGTTGCCGATGTGGGTGAAGGTGGCGCAGGAAGGCCAGCGCTACGCGGCGCTGGTGCGCCTGTTGCTGCAGAAGAACCCGCCCGCTGGCGCCGACGCCACCGGCCGGGCCTTGCTGGCCGTCAATGCCTTGCCGTTCGCGAGCGATGCCTCGACGCATCGCTACGCCCTCCTGCAGGCCGCCTGCCAGGCAGAGGATTGGCAAGCGCTGTTGCCGCGGGTGGACGTGCCGGCCCGCGTGCTGCATGGCGAACAGGACGATCTCATCCATCTGGAGAGCGCGCGCGCCGTGGCCGAGGGACTGGGCCGAGGCAGTTTCGTGGCGCTGCCGGATGCGGGGCATTTCGGCGTCTTCCAGTCGCGCGCGCTGCACCGGGAGGCAATCGCCTTTCTTGGCAGCCCCTCGGCAGGCGCGCCCGTGCCTTTTCCTCACGATACGGAAGGAGCCCGACATGTACACGACGGTCAACGATGACGCGGCGCTGTCCCGCGATGTGATCGCAAGGCTGGGCCGAAGCTGGAACACCCGGGTGGCGGTGCGCCAGGAGCGCCTGGACCTGAGCCAGTACTACGACCCGTCCATTCCCGACTTCCCCGTGGCGATGGTGCCGTTCTGGCACGATCCCGCCATCGGGGCGCTGGACGAGGCGACGCGGTTGCGGCTGCTGGCGGCGGCATGGGTGGCCTACAACGAAAAGGCCATCTACCTCGAGGACGAGATCGTCCAGCCGCTGTGCGCGCAGCTGCTGCGCGGCGACCTGCCGGGCGTCGGGGCGGCGGGCGTGAAACAGGTCATCGCGCAGATCCAGGTGGATGAGCAATTCCATATCCTGATGTGCCTGGACATCTGCAACAACGCCCGCGAGCGTCATGCGCTGCACGATTACGTGGTGCCGCCGCCCAAGGTGGGACTGCTGATGAAGGCGCGCCTGGCGCAGGCGGCAAGCGCGCGGGAAGCCGTGCTGCTGCGCATGGCCTATGCCTCGGTGGCCGAAATGTCGATCAACGCCTACCTGAACCAGGTGTCCAGCGACCAGACCATCCAGCCCTTGAACCGGATCAACACCGATCTGCATCGCAAGGACGAGTCCGCACACAGCGTGGCCTTCCACGAAATCGTGGGATCGGTCTACAAGGCGCTGGGCGACGAGGACCGGGCCACGTTCCGCGCAAGGCTGGTGGATGCGATGACGGACTTCACGACGGCGGACCACGGCAGTTGGGCCTCCATCCTGGCGTACCTGTCCGTGCCGGGGCGGGAGGGCATCCTGGCGCGCCTGGAAGAGACCGGCAAGGACCGCCGGCTTTCGCGTGACTACACGGTGCTCAGCAGTCTTTTCGAAGCCTTGGGCATCGAGGACACGCATGGTTTCTTCAGCCGTTGAGGCGGGCGCGGACGCGCCGGTGGCGTTGATCACGGGCGGCGTGCGCGGCATCGGCGCCGCGGTGGCGCGCCGCCTGGGCCAGGCCGGATACCGGCTGGTCCTGTCCTATCGCAGCGATGACGCTGCCGCGAGCGCCTTGTCGCGCGAACTGGATGCCCAGGGGGTGCAACATGCGATGGTCCGCGCGGACCTGTCCCTGGCGGCGGAGCCGGACCGGCTGGCCGCCGAGGCCGGGGCGCATTTCGGACGCCTGGATGCCGTGGTCAGCAACGCGGGCATCACCGATGACGCGGCCTTCCTGACGCAGGCGCGGGAACGCTACGCGCAGGTGCTCGCCACCAACTTCCTGGGCGCGGCGCGATTGGTGTCGGCCGCCTTGCCGCAGTTGTCGCGCTCGCCCGCCCCCGCCTTGGTGGTGGTGGCGTCCCTGGGCGGCATCGCGGGCAAGGAAGGGCAGGTGGCGTATGCCGCCAGCAAGGGCGCGCTGATCGGCATGGTGCACTGGCTGGGCCGGCGCCATCGCGGGTCCGGCTTGCGCGTGAATGCCGTGGCGCCGGGTTTCATCCAGACGGACATGATGGCGGGACTGTCGTCCGCGATGACCGCCCACGTGGTGCAGGGCGCGGCATTGCGGCGCGTGGGGCAGGCGCATGAGGTGGCGGAGGCGGTGGCCTTCCTGCTGGCGCCGGGCTACCTGCAATCGACCACCTTGCGCGTGGACGGCGGCTTCCAGCGATGAGCCGTGCATCCGGCCGGGTCGGCCATCCCCAGCAACCATGAAGGGCCAGGATATGGAAAACCACACGGCGCCTGCCGGCCCGCAGCATCCGGACGCCGGCATCACGCACCGGGTGTGCTACGCCGATACCGACGCGGGTGGCTATGTCTATCACGCGCGCTACATCGAATTCGCGGAGCATGCGCGCAACCAGCTGATGTACGACGCCGGCTACAGCTTCGCCTCGCTGGCCTCGGCCCACGGCGTGATGCTGGTGGTGCACAGGGTGGAGGCACAGCACCACCTGCCGGCCAGGCTGGAGGACACCCTGAGCCTGCGCGCACGCATTGCGTGGTGCCGGCCATCGAAGTCTCGCTGGGTGACCGAGGCGCGGCGTGGCGATGCGCTGCTGGCCACCGTCACCATCGACATGGTGGCGCTGAACGTGCGCACGCGCGAGCTGGCGCGTCATCCCGAGCCCTTCCTGGCAGCCCTGCTCGGCATGGGGCGGGCGCAAGCGTAAGGCCGCAAGGCTACGAAAGTTGGTAGTTGGCGCTTCCGGCAGAGGACGTTGAAATCCAAAGGACGCGCCGCTTGCGCGGACTGGCCGCGGGCCACCGGGCGCGCATCCAACCCCTGAAGACGTGGAGACCCGACATGAAGAGAGCCGCAACATCGACCTTGGCCCTGGGCGCGCTGGCGCTGGCGGTGAGCGCCGGACTTGCGCTGGGCGGCAGCCAGGCCGCCGCGCAGGAAGAGCGCGTGATCAAGATCGTCGGATTCGGCGCCAAGAGCGGCGTCCTGCGTCAGTTCGGCCTGAACAGCGAGGCCGCCTTGCGCGCGGCGGCCAAGGAGATCAACGATGCGGGCGGCGTGAAGCTGGGTGATGGCAGCCGCGGCAGGATCGAGATCGGGTATTACGACGACCGCTGCAACGTCGACGAAGGCATTTCGCTGGTGCGGCGTTTCGCCGCGGCCGATTGGCTCGCGGGCGTGGGCACGACCTGCTCGCCCGTCGTGGAGGCGGTGTTCGGCATCCAGCAGAAGCGCGCGGGCGACGCCAAGGATTCGGGTGTGCAGTTCCCGGTGTTCACCGACGTGGCCATGAAGATCGGCCTGGCCAGGCAATCCGACTGGGCCTTTCGCAACATTCCCGACGAAATCGAGCTGTACCGCCAGCTGTTCGCCTGGGTGAAGCAGCACCATCCCGATGCCAGGACGGTCTATGGCGGCGTGGAAGAGAACTTCGTGCATTCCAACCAGACCTGGTATTCGATCATGAAGGCGCGTGCCAACCAGGATGGCTACGACGTCAAGGGCGAGGCGAAGTGGCTGCTGGACGATACCAACTTCACGGCGCAGGTGCGCGAGATGAAGGCCGCCAATGCGGATATCGTGGCGATCTCGGCGCATCCCTTCACGGCCTGCGGCGTGCTGAAGGAAATGGCCCGCCAGGGTGTCAAGCCCAAGGTGCTGCTGGGGCTGACCAGCATTTCCAGCCCCGAGACCCTGGACGTCTGCGCGCAGCAGGCCGAAGGCCTCATCATCCCCACCAGCTACGCGCCGGTGAATCCGCAGGCGCGCGCCGCCGCCGATGCCACCGCGCAGTTCAAGGGCTACGCCGACCTGCACAGCATGTCGGCCTGGGAGAACCTGTACGCCATCAAGGCCGCCATCGAATCGGAGGGCGTGCTGGGCAAGCCCGACACCGTCAAGGCGGATCGCGACAAGATACGCGCCGGCCTGTCGAAGCAGACCCAGATGGATGGCCTGCTGGGCATTTCGCAGCGCACGCCCGAGCGCGAATCGATCAAGCCCTTCGTCTTCGTGCAGGCCACCGGGGCCGAGTGGGCGGTGGTGCACGCGCCGGTGCAGTAAGCCGCGCGCACGATGGCGATGCTGCTGGCGGTTCGTGGCCTGGCCTGCCGTTACGGCGGGATTCAGGCGTTGAGTGGGCTGGACCTGGAGCTGGCCGCGGGCGAAGTGCTCGGGCTGATCGGCCCCAACGGGTCGGGCAAGAGCACCACGCTGGACCTGCTGGCGGGCGTGCGGCCCAGCCCGCCCGCCGCCGTGCAGTTGGCGGGCCAGCCCATCGGCCATCTGCCCGCGCATCGGCGCGCGCGCCTGGGGTTGCGGCGCACCTTCCAGGAGCCGCGCCTGGTGGCTGCGCTGACGGTCAGGGAGAACCTGGCCGCGGCGCTGCCCGTGGGGCGCGGCTGGCCGTGGCGGCGCACGGACGGCATGTCCTGGCTCGAGGCTTGCGGCCTGGCGCATGAGGCGGGCCGGCTGGCCGGCGAATTGTCATTCGGCGCGCGACGGCGGCTGGAACTGGCCCGTGCCTTGTCGCCAGGGCCACGGCTGGTCCTGCTGGACGAACCGGCGGCGGGCTTGACCGAGGAGGAGGTCGGCATGCTGGGCGAAACGATACTTCGCATCCGGCGCGCGGGCGTGGGCGTCGTGCTGGTCGACCATGTGATGCGTCTGGTCATGGCCGTCTCGGACCGGCTGGCGGTGCTGGAGCGCGGTTGCAAGATCGCCGAGGGATCGCCCGCCGCTGTCAGCGCCGATCCCCGTGTGCGCCGGGTCTATCTGGGAGAGGGGACATGACGGCTGCCCACGCGGCGGTGCTGACGGTGCGCGGCCTGGCGGCGGGCTACGGGCCGCAAGGGGTGCTGCGCGACCTGTCACTGGCCGTGCCGCGGGGAGCGGTGGCCTGCCTGCTGGGACCGAACGGCGCGGGCAAGACGACGCTGTTGCGCGCCGTGATGGGCGCGATCGTGCCCGCGCGGGGCAGCCTCCGTTATGCCGGGCGCGAGGACAGCGGCGACATCGAGTTGGGCGGCAGGCCGCCCGCCGATATCGTGGCGCTGGGCGTCGCCCTGGTGCCGCAGCAACGGATGGTCTTTCCTTCGCTGTCCGTGCGTGACAACCTGCTGGCGGGGGCATCGCAGCGCCGCGACCGGCAAGGAATCGGCGCCGACCTGCAGCGCATGCTGGTCCGTTATCCGGCGCTGGCCGAACGCCAGCGCCAGCGTGCGGGAACCCTCTCCGGCGGCGAGCAGCAGATGCTGGCCATCGCGCGCGCGCTCATGTCCCGTCCCGCGTTGCTGCTGATGGACGAGCCCTCGCAGGGACTCGCGCCGCAGCGCGTGCAGGAACTGTCGGCCTGGATCCGTGAACTCGCCGGCGAAGGCATGGGCATTCTGCTGGCGGAGCAGAACGTGAAGTTTGCCAACGCCGTCGCCGATCGCAGCTATCTGTTGCAGGATGGCAAGGCGCTACGCCTGGACCGCGGGGACGCCGGCGGGCAGGACGCACGCGCGGCTGTCTCGGGCTGGTGGGAGGCGGGAGCAGGTCTGCCGGCGTCGGCGCAAGACGCGCGTGCAGGAGGCTGAGCCATGTGGCAAGCCACCCTGGATGGCCTCGCGGTCGGCGCCAGCTATGCCTTGCTGGCCATCGCCTTCACGCTGGTGTTCGGCGTGCTGCGCAGCATCAACCTGGCGTTCGGCGCTTGCATCATGCTGGGTTTGTATGCGGCCATGTGGGCCCGGCAGCAGTGGGGAGTGGATGGCTTGTGGCTGCTGCCGCTGTGCGTGCTCGTCACGGCGGCGGCCGGGCTTTATGTGGACAGGCTGTGCTTCGCGCCGCACCGCCAGCGCGCGGCGGTCACCATGATGGCGGCCTCCTTCGCCATCTGGATGCAGCTGGAGGAGTTCGCCACGGCGCTGTTGCCGCGTCACACGAACGCCTTTCCGTCCCTCTTCGGCATCGGTGAGCGCGCGGGGGAACAGGCGCTGCTGCGGCCTGATTATCTCGCGGCGATGGCGTGCGCGGGCGCCACGGCCGGCCTGGCCTGGTTCCTGGTGCATCGCACGCGCTGGGGCGTGTCGTTGCGGGCGGTGGCGGATCTCCACGATGCGGCAACGCTGGTCGGCATCCGCGTCGAGCGGGTGATCGCCTGGGTGACGCTGCTTGCCGCCGCACTGGGCGGCGTGGCGGGCTTTCTCATTGCCAGTATCGACGCGCAGGTCACGCCGATGTTCGCGATGTGGGCGACCATGAAGGGCATGATCGCGGCCCTGCTGGGTGGGCTGGGATCGTTCGGTGGCGCGTTGGCCGGCGGTCTGCTGCTGGGCCTGCTGGAATTCCATGCCCAGCGGACCTTGGGCGCGCAGGGCAGGGAATTTCTCGGTTATCTGCTGCTGCTCCTGGTGCTGTGGCGCTGCCCGGGCGGGCTCGCGGGCCTGGCGCGCGGCGGCCGGTCCGCGGCGGGGGCGGCATGATGGGCGTCGATGCGCTGAGCCTCGCCGCGAACGTGGGCCTGCTGGCCTTCCTGGCCCTGTCTGCCTATGTGTTGCTGATCGGCGGCGAGATCTCGTTCGGCCAGCAGGCCTTTTTCGGACTGGGCGCCTACGGCGCGGGCCTGGTCACGGTGCTGGGCGGGGCGCCGCTGTGGGCCGCGCTGCTGGTGGCCGGGCTCATCGGCGCGCTGGCCGGGGGCGCGCTGGGGGCGCTGACCCTGCGCCTGCGCGGGCTCTACTTCTCCATGTCGACGCTGGCGGCGGCCGAGGCGACGCGGGTGGCGCTGCAGTGGCTGTCATGGCGGCAAGGCGTCCCGTCCGATGGCCCCCGGGGCAGCCCGCCCGAGATGGCCGGCCCCGACGGCGCGGCAGGCTTTGGCGGCATCCGCTACATCTTCGAGCATGGCATCGATCCGGCGCGCTACGTGTCGCTGGTCTGGTGTCTCCTGCTGGCGCTGGTCGCGGGCCTGTGGCTGCTGGAGCGCTCGCGTGCCGGCCTCGTGCTGCGGGTCGCGGGCCATGATCCGGCGCTTGCCGAATCGATGGGGATCGACGTGCGCCGCGCCAAGCTGGGCGCGGCCATGTTGGCCGGCGCGATCGCGGCCCTCGGCGGGGCGCTCTATGCCCACTACAACACCTATATCGAACCGCGCAATTTCGACGTGATGCTGGGCATCCATGGCGTGTCCTACGCGCTGATCGGTGGCTTGGGCACGCCGCTGGGCCCGCTGCTGGGCGTGGCGCTGGACATCGTCCTGCTCGAGGCGACACGGGCCTTCCAGGGCTACCGCATGGCCGTGTTCGGTGGCCTGGTGGCCGTGCTGCTCATCGTGCGCCCGCGCGGGCTGCTCGACGAAGTCCTGGTCCGCCGCCTGGCGCGCTGGCTGCGCAGGCTGCCGCGCCGCCGGCGCGTCCGTTCACTCACTTCCGAGGAGCTTCCATGAAGACGCGATGCCAACGTTGCGCCATCGGCGCGCTGCTTGCCGTCACCTGGCTGGGGAGCGCCTGGGCGCGCCCCGCGATCACGCAGGCCAGTTGCACGCCGGCGCCACAGCCGCTCATGTACGACTGCCGCGTGGTGCTGGCCGATGGCGGGCAGCCGGTGACGGCGGCCGTCTTCACCCTGACGGCCGACATGCCCGCGATGCCCATGGCGCACCACGTTCCTGCCGTGCCCGCCGAGCCCACCGGCACGGCGGGCGAGTATCGCGCGACGGTCAGGCTGGAGATGCCGGGCACCTGGACCCTCAAGTTGCGGGTGACCCGGCCCGCGCCGGACCTGTTGCTTCGCAATATCGAGATCGGCGCGCATGGCAAACCGGCAGGCGCGACGTCGCCCCACGCCGGGCATTGAGCGGGAGGATGTCTTTCACATTCTCAATGGGAATGTGATGGCTTCCAATTGATAGCTTGAAGCCCGGCGGGGCGGGGCGTGTAATGGTCCGGACCGTCGGCGGCTGTCGCGATGGCGTGCAGGAGACGAGCGGCATGGGCATTTCCGAACAGGTGTGGCAGCGGCGCTGGCTGCTGGTGGTGGCGGGCGGCGTGATCATGGGGATGGCGCTGGGCATCCGGCACGTCCAGGGCCTGTTCATGCAGCCGGTGATCCTGGATCGGGAATGGTCGCGCGAGGCCTTCGGCTTTGCGCTGGCCATCCAGAACCTGGCCTGGGGCATCTTCCAGCCTTTCACGGGCATGCTGGCCGACCGCTATGGCTCGGCCAAGGTGCTGTTTGGCGGGGCGCTGGCCTACGTGCTTGGGCTGGTGCTGATGGCGCAGTCGGTCACGCCCTTGCAGTTCACGCTCACCAATGGCCTGCTGATCGGGATCGCGTTGTCTGGCACGGCCTTCGGTGCGGTCTACGGCGCGCTGAGCCGCCTGTTCCCTGCCGAGCATCGGAGCTGGGCGCTGGGCGTGGCCGGCGCCATCGGCGGCCTGGGCCAGTTCTGCATGGTGCCGCTGGCGCAGGGTCTGCTGGATCGCATGGACTGGACCATGGCGGCCATCGTGCTGGGCATCCTGATGCTGCTGATCGCGCCGCTGGCGGCGTTCCTGCGCGAGCGCCCGGTGCAGCAGGCCGCGCAGGAGGCGCGCCAGACCATGGGCCAGGCGATCCGGGAGGCCTTCTCGCATCGCGGCTTCTGGTTGCTGAACCTCGGCTTCCTGGCCTGCGGCTTCCAGCTCGCGTTCATCGCGACGCACATGCCGTCCTACCTGATGGAGAAGGGCCTGAGCGCGCAGCAGGCCGGCGCCACGCTCGCCATCATCGCGCTCTCGAACATCCTGGGCACCTACCTTTGCGGCTACCTGGGCGGTTTCCTGCGGCGCAAGTACCTGCTGTCGTGGATATACCTGCTGCGCGCGGTCGCCATCGCACTCTTCATCACGGTGCCGCTTTCGCCCCTGTCGGCGTATACCTTCGCTTTCGTCATGGGCCTGCTGTGGCTGGGCACCGTGCCGCTCACCAACGGGCTCGTCTCGCAGGTCTTCGGCGTGCGCTACATCACCACGCTCTTCGGCTTCGTCTTCTTCGGCCACCAGGTGGGCAGTTTCTTCGGGGTCTGGCTGGGCGGCTACGTCTATGACCAGACGCGCTCCTACGACCTGCTGTGGCTGGGCTCCATCGGGGTGGGGCTCATGGCGGCGATGCTGCATTGGCCGATCAATGACCGGCAGATCGTGCGGCCCACGCTGGCGGGCGGGCAGACGGCATGAGCGCCCCGCGCACGCTGATTCCGCTGCGGCGCGCCTTGTTGCGGCGGCTGCTGGGGCGCTGCCTGGGCGCGGTCGTCGGCATCGGCCTGCTTGCCCTGGTCTTCCATGCCTGGCTGCAGTCCTCGGTGCTGTTGCCGCTGCTCGGCGGGATGTCGTTTTGCTGAGCCTTGCCTGCCGGCGAAAGCGTCTGCCGCTTGCCAGCCGGCGCCCGCGGCGTTGCGTGTCGGCGCGCTCGCGTTGACGCCCCGACGGCCCCTCACAGATTGTTTTCGATGAAGCCGATGCCCAGTGGCACGACCATCCCTGCCAGCGGCAGCGCAGGCTGGGCCAGGAAACCGCACAGCGCCTGCGCGGCGTCCGCCGCGCGCATCGGGCGGAACTTCATCGCATAGGCTTTCAAGCCGTCCCGCGCGGCGCGCCAGGCGTCCTCGCCGGCGTCTTCCTGGCAGGCTTGCAGTTGCGCACAGTTCACACGCACGCCGAAGCGCAGCATTTCCTTGGCGAAGCTCTTGGCGGCGGCGTGGCGGGCCTGGCTTTCGATCGCGGCCAGCGGTAGCCCCAAACTGTCGCGCAGGCTGTCTTCGCGCGTCATCACCCAGAGTTGGCCGCCGTCTCCGCGCGCAAGCCGCTGCCCTGCGGCCTGCAACACGTCCAGGAAACGCAGGATGGCATCGTGCGCCGTGTCGGGCCAGGCCGTGTCATCGCCAAGCCCGTCGGGCGGGCCGATGAGCACGGCCGACAGCGGCAGGGCGCTGTTGTCCGGATCGCGCAGCCAGGCCGCCGGATCCGCCTGTTCGATGACGCATATGCCGTCAGGCTGGCCGGCGCCCCGGCCCGGGCGCACGAGCGCGGTCACCGCGCGGCCTTGCCCGGCCAGCGCGCGGCCAAGCGCCTGGCCGAGCGCGTCGTGCGCGTCGATCAGCAGGACCGCGCCCGCCCGTTCGTCCACCGCCTTGGCCTCAGGCGCTGGCGCGGGTGTCTTGCGTGGCGAGTTCGCCGGCAATGTAGCGGGCGAGGGTGCCCACGTCCTTGCAGGTGCGCGCGATGAAGGCCTTGTCGGGGTCGGGCAGCTTGATGCCGAAGGTCTTCTCCGCCGCGACCAGAAGGTCCAGCGCATCCACCGAGTCCAGCGCCAGGCCCTCGTCGATGAGCGGCGTGTCGTCCTGGATATCGGCCAGCGTCACGCCGCCATTGGCCAGATCTAGCTTGTCCAGCAGGAGGTCCTGCTTGATGGTTGCGATGATGTCCTCGAGATGCCATGCCTGTGCCATGTCGGCTCCTTATAGGGGGCGGGGGGAGTCCAGCGGGGCGTCGGGCTCGCCGACGGTATAGATGTTCACGGTGCCGCGCATGCAGCGCTTGCCGCCGGCGTGCGCGCTCGCGCGGAATGTGACGATGCGCCCGCCCTCGGCGCCACTGGGCACCTCGCGCAACAGCCGGACCTCCGCCGTGACGTCTGCCGGCGGGCGCACCACATGGTTGAAGCGCGCGTCCTCCACGCCCACCAGATAGCCTTTCAAGGCCCGGCCGGCACGATGGCTCAGCAGCAGGTTGGCGGTCTGGGCAAGCATCTCGACGAGCACGACGCCGGGCACGATCGGATCGCCGGGAAAGTGTCCGTCGAAACAGGGGGCATCCGGCGTGAAGGCATGCACGCCCCAGGCCTGCATGCCGTCCGCGCCGATCTCGGCATGGTCCACGAAGAGAAAGGGCTTGCGATGCGAGAGATAGTCGGTGGTCTGGACGACCGCCTGCCTGGCTTGCGTCACGGAGTGTCCTGGTCGCGGTCGGCGCGGCGAAGGCCGCGCCAGCGAGGCTATTTCAGCCCGCGCCCCGGGCAGGCGGCAACTACCAACGGTGGTAGGACGCGGCGGGACGCGGTTCAGGCAAGGATCGCCAGGGCGTCGGGCGCCGCCAGCGCCGCGGCTTCCGCGCGGATCCAGGTGACGACGTCGATCACGTCCTGGCGTGGCTGGGTGTCGGCCTGGATCAGCCAGTAGCCATAGCCGCCCGCATGCCCGCCAGGCAGCGAGTCGAGCGAGATGAGCCGGCCATCGGCCAGCATGGGCGCCACCAGGGAGTAGCGTCCCAGCGCGATGCCCTGGCCGGCGACCGCGGCCTGGATCACCTGGTCGTACTGGTTGAAGCGCAGCAAGCCGCGCGCGCGGGTGCTGTCCAGGCCCGCCACGCTGAGCCTGTCGGCCCAGTGCAGCCAGGGCCGGCCAGGCACGTCGAACTCCAGCAGGACCAGCTCGCCAAGGCCTTGCGGCGTATCGAGCCTGGCCGAGGCGAAGGACGGGTGCGCCACGGGCAGCACCGCCTCGCCGAACAGCCGCAATGCGCCGTGCGGCGCCTGCTGGTCGGCGCAATACCGGATGGCCAGGTCCACGTCTTCCTGGCGCAGGTCGATGAGCTTGTTGTTGGCTGCGACCCGCACGTCGATGGCGGCGTGCTGCTGTTGGAACCGGCCCAGCCGCGGCAGCAGCCACAACGCGGTCACGCCGATGCTGGCCGTGATGGTGACGGGTTGGCGTTCGCGGTCATGCGCAAGGGAGTAGAACGCATCCTGCAGTTGCTGCACGACGCTGTCGGCGGTCCGGAACAGCCGTTCGCCTGCGGGGGTGAAGGTGATCGCGCGGTGACCGCGCAGCAGCAGCTTCACGCCCAGCGCGGTCTCGAGCGCCTGGATCTGGCGGCTGACCGCCGACTGCGTGAGACACAGGTCCTCGGCGGCCAGGGTGATGCTCATGCGCCGCCCGACCGCGACGAAACCGCGGATCAGGTCCAGCGAAGCCAGGCGGACTAGGGGTGTTGACATTCCATTCACTCATGCGAAGGGTCCTGAGAAGATTGATTGAGTCTTTTGGCCATGTCAAGTGAAATGGAGGCAAATCCTGATGGGGAGCATCTGCCTATGTCCACCCAGCCTTCACCGCCCCTGCCCATTTCCTTCCAGGCCGCCGACGGCTACACCCTGCATGGCATGCTGTGGCGCCATGAGGGCCGGGACCCGGATCGCAACCTGGTGATCCTGAATGCGGCGACATCCGTGGCGAGCCGCTATTACGGCCGTTACGCGGCTTACCTGTTCCGGCACGGCATGGATGTCATGACCTATGACTATCGCGGCATCGGCCTGTCGCGCGGGGAGTCGTTGCGAAAGCTGGATGCCGGGTGGACGACCTGGGGCGAGCAGGATTTCGAGGCGGCCATCCAGTACGCCTTCACCTCTCGTCCCTACCAGCCCATCGACGTGGTGGCGCACAGCGTGGGGGGCTTCGTCACCGGGTTGGCGGCGTCCAACCACCGCTTGCGCCGGGTGTGCACCGTGGGGGCGCAAATCGCCTATTGGCGCGACTTCGCGCCGCGAGACCGCTTGCGCATGTTGGCCAAGTGGCAGGTCGTCATGCCGGCGCTGACCCGCCTGCTGGGCTATTTCCCGGGCAAGGCGCTGGGGTGGCTGGAGGACACGCCGCGCGGCGTCGTGCACGAATGGACCACGCACATGCGGCGCCTGGAAAGCCAGTTGCGCCGCGGCGTGCCGCCCGAGCGGATCGCGGGCCGGCAGGCGCTGGTGGAGCGTTGTGAAAACCTGTCCGCGCCCATCCTCGCCGTCAGCGTGACGGATGACGATTTCGGGACGGTGGCCGCCATCGAGCGGCTGCTGGCCTACTTTCGCAACAGCCGCGCCACGCATCTGCGGATATCGCCAGAGTCCATCGGCGAGCCGCATATCGGCCATTTCGCCTTCTTCCATAGCCGATACGAGAAAACGCTATGGCCGGTGTCCCTGAACTGGTTGAGGACGGGTTGCTTGGCCCCGGGAACGCCAGGCGTGGTGGTGGCGGCAGGGCGCCGCAACGAGGGCATGCCGCCGGCCCGCGCTGCGGGCGGATCGCCAGGGGGGGTGTTGGGCGCGGCCGAGCCGCCAGGACAGCCCTGATACCGCCCCTCAGATGAGCAAGGGGCTGTCGGTCAGGCGATTCGGGGTGCCGGGCGCTTCACCCGGCAGGGCGGCGCGCAACGTGTCCTCGATGTCTGAAATCGCCGCCAGCAGACCCGGCAGGTAGCGGCCCGCGCGCAGCGCCGACTGCAGCGTGTCGCACAGGGTCTGCCAATGCGCATCCGCCACCGGGACGCCACGGTCGGCGATGAGTTCGATCCGGTGGTCGCCCAACGCCACGTACAGCAGGACGCCGCTGCGCCCGGGCGTGTCCCAGACACGCCACCGCCCGAAGACCTCCAGCGCGCGTTCATGGCTGTCGATATGGCGCGAGGGGAGAGCGGTTTCCAATACGACGAGCAACTCGCCGGTGTGGCCCACCTCGCTGGCGCGGATGGCGTCGGCCAGCCGGGCGAGCGCGACCGGGCCAAGCTGACGCCAGCGTATCCAGTGCCCGGCAAGCGCGGTCCAGCCGCTGGCCGAGGCGATCCTGCCCGAAACCCTACCAACGACCGGATGCACCACCGCCTCCACTGCGGCCGCCGCCGCCGCCGAATCCACCGAATCCGCCCGAGCCGCGGCTGGACCAGCCGCCCCCGCTGCGGCCGCTGCCGCCGCTTGAACCGGACCAGCCGCCGCGGGATATCCGTGACGACGAGGCTTCGCGCTTGCGCGCATCGGCAAACGCGAGCGACGCCAGGAAGCCGATGCCCGCGCCCAGCAGGCCCAGGATCCACGACCCCATCAAGGCATAGCCAAGGACCGCGCCCGCGCAGGCCGCGACCCACGGCGGCAGGGCCAGGATGAAGAGCCCGAGTATCGCCAGGACCTCGAAGGGCAGATGACCCAGCAGGGATCCCAGCACCCCGGTGAACCCTGCGCTGCGTGCCACCGGCGGCGGCAGCGGCTCGCCCCGCACCAGCAGGTCCAGGGCGTCCACGCCTGCCTGGATGCCGCGCGCGTAGTCGCCTTGCTGGAAGCGTGGCGTGATCTGTTCGCGGATGATGCGTGCCGCCAGGACGTCCGGCACCGCGCCTTCCAGGCCGTAGCCCACCTCGATGCGCAACGCGCGATCGGACTTCGCCACCAGCAACAGGATGCCGTCGTCCACGTTGCCGCGGCCCAGGCGCCAGGCGTCGAAGGCGCGCGTTGCGTACTGCTCGATGGTGTCATTGCCGGTCGAGTCGATGATCAGCACCGCAAGCTGGGCACCCTTGTCGCGCTCCAGCGCGGCCAGTTTCCGGTCGAGCGCGTCGCGGGCGCTGGCGGGTAGCGTGGATGTCTCGTCCGTGACGCGTTGCCGCAGCGCGGGCACCTCGACCCGGCTGGCGGACGGCGCCACGACGGCAGGCGAGGGGCTTCCTGCGCCGGCCGGGGCGCCCACGGCCGGCGAGCCCAGGCCAAGGCTTGCAGCGACCAATATCAGCACGGACAGCCAGGCGCGCCAGATGCGCAAGGCCCTCGGCCCGGCTGCCGCGAGCACGGCCATCATTGCGCCGGCGCGGGCTTCGGCGGTTGCGCGCCGTTGCCGAATTCGATGCGGGGCGCGTTGGAAATGGCGGCTTCGTTCTCGACGGAGAAATTGGCCTTGGGGCTGTAGCCGAAGATCTTGGCGGTGATGACACCGGGGAACTGGCGCACCAGCACGTTGTATTGCTGGACCGCCTGCACGTAGCGATTGCGTGCCACGGTGATGCGGTTCTCGGTGCCTTCCAGCTGCACCATCAGGTCGCGGAAGAGCCCGTCGGCCTTCAGTTGCGGATAGTTCTCGGTGACCATCAGCAGCCGCGACAGCGCCGAGCTCAGTTCGCTCTGGGCCTGCTGGAAGCGCTGCAGCATCTGCGGGTCGTCCAGCTGGTCGGCGGTGATATTGACCGATCCCACGCGGGCGCGGGCATTCGTCACGTCGGTCAGCACCTGCTGTTCGTGGGCGGCATAGCCCTTCACCGTGGCGACCAGGTTGGGCACCAGGTCGGCGCGCCGCTGGTACTGGTTCAGCACTTCCGACCAGGCCGCCTTGACCTGCTCGTCGGCCGCCTGCATGGCGTTGTAGCCGCAACCGGACAGGCTCAGGCTGGAGAGAAAGAGGAACAGGTAGGCGGCGAGACGTTTCATCTTTTGGGGCTTGGACGAATAGAGGTGCCTGATTACAACAGGTTTGGACAAGACAGGGCAACGGTGCGCGCGCAGCGGGTATATCCATATGAAACATCAGTCCTAGGACAGGCACGCCGCGCTTGCTACTGTGTCCGGTTGATCTGTCCCCATCTGGAGGCCCGCCTTTGACTTCAGCCGTCGATCGCTTCGGCGACATCACGCCGTTCATCACCCTGCGCCGCGACCTGCACGCCCACCCCGAGCTGGGGTATGCCGAACACCGCACCGCCGGGATCGTCGCCGCCCGCCTGAGGGAATGGGGCTGGACGGTGCACGAGGGCATTGCCGGCACCGGCGTGGTCGGGGTGCTGCAAGGCAGCCTGCCCGGCGGCACGCGCACCATCGGCCTGCGCGCCGACATGGACGCCTTGCCGCTCGCCGAGGAAAACCAGTTCGCGCACCGTTCGCGCCACGAAGGCCGCATGCACGCCTGTGGCCACGATGGCCACACCAGCATGCTGCTGGCCGCAGCCTGGGAACTGGCCCGCACGCGGCAGTTCGCGGGCACGGTGCACGCCATCTTCCAGCCTGCCGAGGAAATGGGGCAGGCGGGCGCGCGCAAGATGATCGAGGAAGGGCTGTTCGAACGCTTTCCCTGCGACGCCGTCTTCGCGCTGCACAACTTCGCGTTGGATCGCGTGGGGGCTTTCGCCTTGAATCACGGGGCGCTGATGGCGTCCAGCAATACCTATCGCATCACGGTGACCGGACAGGGCACGCACGCCTCGCTGCCGCACACCGGCGTGGATCCGGTCGCGGCCACCGTCGACATCGCGCAGCAGCTGCAGACCCTGGTGGCGCGCCACGTCGATTCGCGCGACCGGGCATTGCTGGCGGTCACGCAGATCCAGGGCTCCAACGCGCCCAACGCCATTCCCGACACTGCCTGGGTGGGCGGCACCGTGCGCACCTTCTCGCTGGACGCGCTGGACCGCATCGAGGCCGCCTTGCGCCGCCAGGCCACGCACACCGCGCAGGCGCATGGCTGCACGGCGGAGGTGAGCTTCGTGCGGGCCTCGCCGCCGCTGGTCAACCATCCGGCGGAAGCCCGCTTTGCCGCCGACGTCATGCGCGAGCTGGCCGGTGAAGACGGCGTGCAGGAGGACTATCCCGCCGTCTTCAGCGCGGAAGACTTCGCGCACATGCTGCACGCGCGCCCGGGCTGCTATGCCTTCATCGGCAATGGACAGGGCGACCACCGCCTGCCCGGGCATGGCGCGGGCCCCTGCGTGATCCATAACCGCTCCTACGACTTCAACGACGCCATCCTCGCCACCGGCGCGGCCTATTTCTTGCGGCTGGCCGAGCGCTGGCTGCAACCCTCCTGATGCAAGGAACCCTCATGCGCTTCATTCCCTTCACCCTTCGCGGCGTGGCCATCCTCGCCGTGTCCGCAACGCTGGGCCTGGCGTCGGCCGCCGTGCAGGCCGAACGCGTCATCCGCATCGTCGTGCCTTTCGGCCCGGGGGCCACGCAAGACACCGTGGCGCGAACCTTCAGCCAGGAGCTGGGCCAGGCGCTGGGCGCCACCGTGGTGGTGGAAAACCGCGCGGGCGCGGGCGGCAGTGTCGGCACCGCGCAGGTCGCGCGCAGCGCGCCGGACGGCAACACCCTGGTGCTGGCGGCGGCCAGCCACCACCTGAGCGGCCACCTGTACAGCAAGCTGCCCTACGACCCCGTGAAGGACTTCGTCGGCGTGGCCTATCTTGGCCGTACCGGTTATGTGGTCGGTGTGCCGGCCTCGCTGGGCGTCGACTCCCTGCAGGGCTGGATCGCACAGGCCAAGGCCAAGCCGGGTGCCTTCAACTATGCGTCGGCAGGCAACGGCAGCGCTTCGCACCTGGCGACTGCGCTGCTCGCGGCCAAGGCGGGGCTGGACCTGCAGCACATCCCGTTGAAGTCGACGGGCGATGCGACGACGGAACTGCTGGCGGGCCGTGTGCAGGTGGTGACGGGCGCGTCGATCGCCATGCTGGCCTTCAAGGAAGATGCGCGCGTGACGCTGCTGGCGTATTCGGGGCAGTCCCGTTCCCGCTTCCTGCCCGACCTGCCCACGGTGGCCGAGGCCGGCGTGCCGGGCTATGCCTTCGATTCCTGGCTGGGCCTGCTCGCGCCCGCAGGCACGCCGCCCGCGGAAATCGAAAAGCTCAACAAGGCCGTCAACCAGGTGCTGGCGAACCCGGTCGTGCAGGAACGCCTGGCACGCGTCGGCGTGGAGGCCGCGACGGAATCGGCGCAGGGCTTCCAGGCCTTGCTGCAGAAGAATTGGACGCTGTCGGGCGAGGTCGTGCAGGCGGCAGGCGGACGGATAGACTGAGTCGGGGGGGCGCGCACGCCCCTCTTTCGGAGGGCCGGAAGCGAAACGTTTCCTTGACGCGCTTACTCGATGTTCTGCGCCTGTTCCCGCATCTGCTCGATCAGCAGCTTCAGGTCCATCGCCGCGCGCGTGACCTCCATGCCGCCGGCCTTCGAGCCCAGCGTGTTGGCCTCGCGGTTCATTTCCTGGAAGAGGAAGTCCAGGCGCTTGCCGGCGCTGCCGCCGCGCTTGCCGCCGGCCTCGCCGGTTTGCAGGATGTGGCGCAGCTCCTGCAGGTGGGCGCGCAGGCGGGCCAGTTCCTCGGCCACGTCGATGCGCAGCGCGAAGAGGGCGGCTTCCGACGACAGCCGCTCGGACAGTTCCTCGCCGCTGATGTGGGTGAAGCCGCCCGGGAAGGCCTGCTCGACCGTGTCGCGCAGCTTGGTGGCCAGGCGTTCGCGATGGTCGGCCAGCAATTGGGGCAGGTGGCCTTCCACCTGGTCGACGATGGCGGCCACCTGGGCCGCGCAATCCAGCATGACTTCCGCCAGGCGTTCGCCTTCGCGGCGGCGCGCCGCCTGCAGTTGGGCCACGGCGTCGCGCGCGGCCGTCACCGCGCCCGCGGCCCAGGCCTGCAGGTCGGGGCCGGTGTTGTTGCGCTGGCCGGGCCAGTTCAGCAGCTCGACCAGGCGCGGCTGGTCCATGCCGGGAAACACGGCGCGCGCCACTTCCAGGTCATCGGCGACCGAGCGCAGCCATTGCGGGTCCAGCTTGGGCGTCTCGGCGGCGGCGCGGCGCGCATAGGCGGCGCGCACTTCGATCTTGCCGCGTGCCACCGAGCCGTTCAGCAGGTCGCGCAGCGGCGCCTCGGCCAGGCGCAGGTCCTCGGGCAGGCGGAATTGCAAGTCCAGGAAGCGGCTGTTGACGCTGCGCAGCTCCACGGTCAGGGTCACGTCGTCGAGTTCGGTCTGGGCGCTGCCGAAGGCAGTCATGCTGTCGAGTTGGGGTTTCATGCAGGGGCGCGTCGCGTGTCAGGGAGGTAACGCCCCATGATACGCGTTCCGGCAGCGCTGCCTTGCCGGGCGGTGTTCCTGTGCTTGCGGCAGCCCCTTACAATCCGGGCACTACGCAAACCAGGAGTCCAGCATGACCGCCCCGTCCACCCCGATCACCCGCCGTCCCGAAGGCCGCGCCGCCGACAGCCTGCGCCCGCTGGCCATCACGCGCGGCTATGCGCCGTATGCCGAGGGCTCCGCGCTGATCCAGCTGGGCGGCACGCACGTGCTGTGCACGGCCAGCGTGCTGGACAAGGTGCCCGGCTTCATGAAGGGCCAGGGCCGTGGCTGGGTGACGGCCGAATACGGCATGCTGCCGCGCGCCACCCATACGCGCGGCGACCGCGAGGCCGCCCGGGGCAAGCAGAGCGGCCGCACGCAGGAAATCCAGCGTCTGATCGGCCGCAGCCTGCGCGCGGTGTTCGACCTGGAAGCGCTGGGCGAGCGCACGCTGCAGATCGATTGCGACGTGATCCAGGCCGATGGCGGCACGCGTTGCGCCAGCATCACGGGCGCCTGGGTGGCGGCGGCCGACGCGGTGGACTGGCTGATCGCCCGCGGCGACCTGAGCGCCACCCCGCTGCGCGACCATGTCGCCGCCGTATCGGTGGGCCTGGTGCAAGGCCAGCCCTTGCTGGACCTGGACTATCCGGAGGACTCCGGATGCGACGCGGACGTGAACGTCGTCATGACGGGCAGCGGCCACCTGGTGGAAGTGCAGGGCACGGCCGAAGGCCTGGCCTTTTCCCGCGCGGAACTGGACCATCTGCTGGACCTGGCGCAGGCCGGCATCGGCCAGCTGGTGGACGGCCAGAAGGCTTGCCGCGCGGGCTGATCCGCGCCGTCCCATGCGCGGCGGGGGCCGCGCATGGGACTTGCCCCAATGGGGGGCGCCAGAAAGCGACATGATCCGTCATGAGCGGCAAGTTTCGGCGCTTTTGTCCGGCAACTGTAAAGAAACCGCCAAGTCCGCAATCGATAATCCTGTACAAAGCGCCGCTTGTGGCGCCAGTCGGATCATCATGCAGAAAAAAATTGGCGTAAATATGGCTCTGTCCGCCGTCCTGGCGGGTTTCGTCTTGCTGTTCGCCGCCGCGGGTGTCGTCGGCATCGCAATGCTCAACAGCAACCAGGTGGCCATCGAGGCCCTGGGCAAGGGCAACATCGAACGTTCCAGCGACCTGGCCAATGGCGCAGGCAGCGTCTTCCAATCGCGCAGCGCGCTGACCGACGCCAAGACCTTCATGGAAGGCGGCATGATCGAAGAGCGCGATGCCGCGCTGGGCGGGGCGCGCAAGCTGCTGGCCCGCGCGCATGAAAGCTTCGAGGCGCTGCGCGCCAACCCCGATACCGCCGCGGCGTCCAAGCCGCTCTACGACGACGTGCTCACGCGTTACGACGCGCTCGTCGCGCAAGGCCTGCAGCCGCTGCTCAAGGGCATCGAAGGCTGGAACGGTCCCGAGATCAATCGCCTGAACGACAAGGTGCTGCCGGGCCTGAACGGCGACTTCGTCGCCGCCGTCGAGGCCTTCCAGCTGCAGTCGCGCCGCGATGGCGAAGCCGCCATCCAGAATGCCGCCAGCGCCCAGGCGTTCGCCGTCAAGGCCGTGGTCGGCACGCTCATCTTCGTGCTGGTGCTGGCCGTGTTCCTGCGCATGGGCTTTCGCCGCGTCATGCTCAAGCCGCTGGACGAGGCGGGCAGCCACTTCGACCGCATCGCCGATGGCGACCTGACCGTGTCCATTTCCGATCGCGGCCGCAATGAAATCGGCGTGCTGTTCTCGGCCATGCGCCGCATGCAGGCGGGCCTGAGCAGCGCCGTGACCTCGGTGCGCAGCGGCGTGGACAGCATCCATGACGCCTCGGGCGAAATCGCCGACGGCGCCGCGCACATGTCCGACCGCGTGGCCAGCCAGGCAGCTTCCGTCCAGCAGACATCCGTGAACCTGGCCCAGTTGACCGAGTCTGTGCAGGAAACCGCCGGCAATGCCAGCCTGGCCAATACGCAGACCTCGCAGGCCACGGAACTGGCCAAGCAGAGCAGCAAGGCGGTGGACCGCGTCAGCGCCACCATGCGTGACATCGACGTCAGCTCGCAGCGTATCGCCGAGATCGTCGGCGTGGTCGACAGCATTGCTTTCCAGACCAACATCCTGGCGCTGAACGCCGCGGTGGAAGCCGCGCGCGCCGGCGAGCAGGGCAAGGGCTTTGCCGTGGTGGCGGGCGAGGTGCGCAGCCTTGCGCAGCGCAGCAGCCAGGCCGCAAAGGAAATCAAGGTGCTGATCGAAACCTCGGCTGACCGCGTGAACGCGGGTGTGCGCGAAGTGGGCATGGCCGATGCCACCTTGCGCGAAATGCGCTCGGCGATCGAGCAGGCTGCCGACCGCGTGACCGCCATTTCCGGCGCCGCCGATGCCCAGGCGCATGGCCTGCGTGAAATCAACCAGGCCATTGGCGAAATCGAGCAGTCCACGCAGGAAAACGCCGCCATGATCGAGCAGACGGCTGCGGCTGCCTCGGCCCTGGCCGGACAGGCCACCGAACTGCGCGAAGCCGTGGCGGTCTTCCGTGTGCGCGGCCAGGACCGCGAGCCAGTGATGCAGGAACCCACGCATTTCCAGGGCGGCGGCGAGGTCTATGAAGAGCCGCCGCTGGCCTTGGGCCACCAGCGTCGTCCCATGCTGGACATGGTGATGGGCCGCCGGGATGACGCATTCCGGGCCGATGCCGTCTAGGCAGGCAGCCGCTTGAGGCAGAACGGGCGCCTTTCGAGGCGCCCGTTCTGCTTTTTGGGGTAATGGCCTGCTTGCCAGGTTCGCATGAAAGAAAGCATGAAAGAAACAAGGCACCCCGAGGGGTGCCTTGTCATTTCTGGCTTGCTGCCGGCGAGTTCAGCGGCCGACGATGTCGTTATAGCGCTCGGTGACCAGCGACAGGCTGCCGTGCTTGACCTTGTGCTTGACCTGCGCGGCGGCCGAGGCGATGTCCTCGGGCCGGATGCGGCCGCACAGGGCGGGGTTCACCATCAGTGCGCCAACGCTGAGCGTGACGAAGGGGAAGAAGCGCGGCACGCCATAGCGGTCCTCGGCTTCGATGCCGCCCCGTGCGCGGCCTTGCTCGTCGTACAGCGACATGGCGCGGGTGTTGAACTCGTCGATGGCGCGGCGCACGCGTTCCAGCCAGTCGGGGCTGCGCAGCAGCACGACGAAGTCGTCGCCACCCACGTGGCCGACGAAGTCCCGCTGCGGATCGCAGTGGTGCTTCAGGATGTCGGCGCACAGCAGGATCATGTCGTCGCCGCGCCAGTAGCCATAGACGTCGTTGAAGGGCTTGAAGTTGTTCAGGTCGCCATAGCAGGTGACGAAGTCGGCGCCTTGCTCCAGCAGCCCGCCGATGTGCTGGCTGATGGGGATGTTGCCCGGCAGCGAGGTCAGCGGGTTGGCGTAGCGCGCAGCCTCGATGCGCATCTCGGTGACCGAGCGCACCAGGGCTTCGCCGGTGCCCAGGCCGTCATAGCGGCCGTCGCGCGTGATGATGAAGCCGTCGATCAGGTAGCGCTGGTCGTCGGAGATCAGCACGCGGCTGAGCTGGTCGATGGAGGCGTGCAGGTCGACCAGCACGGGATCGGGGTTCATGAAGCGCGAGCACAGGTCGCGGCCGAAGAGTTCGCGGGTGTAGCGCTGCGCATAGCGTTCCGAGAAGTCGCGGCGGTTGATGATGCCCACCGGACGGTCTTCGTCGTCGACGACGGCGACCGCGTGCAGTTCCTTGTGTTCCAGGAAGAGGCGATGGACTTCGTCGTTGGTGTGGCTGCCCACCAGCACCGTGGGGGCCTCGACGCGCAGGCTGGCGGCGGTGCCACCCTGGCCGCGGCCGCTGTGCGTCTGCAGGGCGCGCGAGGCGAGGCAGGCCGATACCTTGGCAGGCAGGCTGGGCGTGACGGCGGCGGCGGGGCGGCCCAGGTACCAGCCCTGGGCATAGCGGATGCCGAGGTCGCGGGCGACCGCCAGGTCGTCCTCGGTCTCGATGCCTTCGGCCAGCAGCGGCGTGCCGAGCGATTGCGCGGCGGCCAGCACGGCGCGCACGAGCTTCTGCTTGCCTTCATCGCGGTTGATGCCGTTGAAGAAATAGCGGTCGATCTTGACGAGGTCGGGACGGGTCTCGGCCCACAGTTGCAGGCTGGAGTGGCCGACGCCGTAGTCGTCCAGCGCGATGCGCATGCCGTGCACGCGCATGGCCGCGAAGACCTCGGACAGCACCTGGATGCGGCAGGCCACCGGGTCGTGTTCAGTGAGTTCGATGATGACGCGCGAGGGCGCGAGGCCGCTGTCGCCCAGCAATGTCAGCGGGAACTGTTCGCCGTGCTGGTCCCAGTGCTGCATGAGCGCCGAGGCCGACATGTTCAGGAACAGGTAGCCCGGCGACTTCTGCTCGCAGAAATGGCGTGCGCCGGCCTGGGCGCTGATGAGTTCCAGCTTGGCGTTGATGTTCAGCCGGCGAGCCTCGTGGAAGAGGGCGTCCGGGCTGTAGAGCAGGGTATGCTCCGGTCCGCGGATCAGGCTCTCGTGACCATAGATGGCGCCTTGGACCAGGTCGATGACGGGCTGGAAGTGAGGCAGCAGCAGGCGCTGGCGGATCACGGTGTCCAGCGTCATGGTGGCGTAGCCATCGGCCTCGGAGGGGGCGGCGGGCGACGCGGCGAGGGAAAGTGCGGACGCGGACATCTGAAAGGAAGACCCTTGCTGCGAGTGTGGCGGTTGCGGACATTGTCATAGTGCTGTGACAATGTTTCCATACTGTTTCAAAAACACGAAAAAAGTATCAACTTGGGCGGCGATACAATCCTGGAATGACTGATATCTCGACTGATGGCCTTGCCCGCGTGGTGTTGGCCTCCAATAACCCGGGCAAATTGAAGGAATTCGCCAGCCTGTTCGCGCCGCGCGGCGTGACGCTGGTGCCGCAAGGCGAACTGGGCGTGCCCGAGGCGCCCGAGCCTCACGTGACCTTCGTCGAGAATGCGCTGGCCAAGGCGCGCCACGCCAGCCAATTGACCGGGCTGCCCGCGCTGGCCGACGATTCGGGCCTCTGTGTGGCCGCGCTCGGCGGCAAGCCGGGCGTGCTGTCGGCCCGTTATGCGCAGTCGGAAGGCGAGGGCGCGCGCGACGACGCTGCGAACAATGCCCTGCTGGTGCGCCGCCTGCAAGGCGTGGCCGACCGCCGCGCGTGGTATGTGGCGTTGCTGGTCATGGTGCGCTCGGCCGATGATCCCCAGCCGCTCATCGCCGAAGGCGTGTGGCATGGCGAAATCGTCGATGCGCCGCGCGGCGCGCAGGGTTTCGGCTACGACCCGTATTTCTTCCTGCCCGCGCTGGGCCGCACGGCTGCCGAGCTCGAGCCTGCCGAGAAGAACCGCCACAGCCATCGCGGCCTGGCGCTGGCCGGGCTGCTGGCGCGCTGGCCCCAGCGCTGATTTTCCAGGCGAAGCAAGGCGCCATGGCGCTCACCATTCCCATCGTCGCAGAAGGCCGCCAGGCCCCGTCCCGTCCCCCCGGCGCGCACGGGCCGGGCGCGTCGCGCCTGACCAGCCTGCCGCCCTTGTCGGTCTATGTGCACGTGCCCTGGTGCGTGCGCAAGTGCCCCTATTGCGATTTCAATTCCCACGCCATCGTGGGAGAGCTGCCCGAGCGGCGGTATCTGGACGCCTTGCGGCGCGACCTCGAGCAGGCCTTGCCGTCCGTCTGGGGCAGGCAGGTCGTCTCGGTCTTCATTGGCGGGGGCACGCCCAGCCTGCTGTCCGCCGCGGGCGTGGACGAGTTGCTGGCCATGCTGCGGGCCTGTCTGAACTTGCTGCCGGACGCCGAGATCACCCTCGAGGCGAACCCGGGGGCCACCGAGGCCGCGCGCCTGCGCGACTTTGCCGCCAGCGGCGTGAACCGCATCTCCCTGGGCATCCAGAGTTTCGATGACGCGCAGTTGAAGGCCTTGGGGCGAGTGCATGACGCCGGGCAGGCGCGCGCCGCCATCGACGCAGCGCAGAAGGCGGTCGTGCGGGTGAATCTCGACGTGATGTTCGCGCTGCCGGGACAAAGTCTGGACGGCGCCTTGCTGGACCTGCGCACGGCCTTGTCGCATGGCACCGAGCACCTGTCGCTGTATCACCTGACGATGGAGCCGAATACGGTCTTCGCCAAGTATCCGCCCGAGCTGCCGGACGACGACACCAGCGCCGCGATGCAGGATGCGCTGGAGGCAGCCACCGCCGAGGCAGGCTTGACGCGTTACGAGGTGTCCGCCTATGCGCGGCCGGGCGCGCGCAGCCGCCACAACCTGAACTACTGGGAATTCGGCGACTACCTGGGCCTGGGCCCGGGCGCGCACGGCAAGCTGTCCTTCCACGACCGCATCGTGCGCGAAGCCAGGCTGCGCAATCCGGACAGCTGGATGACGCAGGCCCTGGCCGGCGACGGCTCGCACCTGGCCCACGGCACGCAGGTGGAGCAGGAGGCCTTGCCCTTCGAGTTCATGCTGAACGCCTTGCGCCTGCGCGAAGGCGTGGCCGCCACGATGTTCACCGAGCGCACCGGCCTGCCGCTGGCCGCCATCCTGCAGCCCCTGCAGGCCGCCACCTGCCGCGGCCTCCTGGATCCCGACCCCACTCGCCTGCGCGCGACGCCGCTGGGTTGGCGCTTCCTCAACGACCTCCAGGAAATATTCCTGTAGGGGGTAAGCCCCACAATGGGGCCTAATGCACCACTATACGCACTATAATGGTGCGTATTGCCCGATTTTCTCGCACGGCTCCCCGTCATGACGCGTGTTTCAAGTTGGCACGCAACTTGCTTGATGTAATCCCGCCGGTCGAGCGACGTTCTCGACTCTTTGTTGATACCCCCTGGAGATGACATGGCCACGCCCCAAGATGTTCTGAAGCTGATTAAAGAGCATGAAGTCAAGTTCGTCGACTTCCGCTTCACCGATACCGCTGGCAAGGAACAGCACGTTTCCGTGCCGCACCACGCTGTTGACGAAGACAAGCTGGAAGGCGGCCAAGCCTTCGACGGCTCGTCGATCGCCGGCTGGAAGGGCATCGAAGCTTCGGACATGCTGCTGGTGCCGGACACCTCCACCGCCCGCCTGGATCCGTTCCGCGAGGAAGTCACGCTGAACCTGACCTGCGACGTGGTCGAGCCGTCCGACATGAAGGGCTATGACCGCGACCCGCGCTCGCTGGCTCGCCGCGCCGAAGCCTACCTGAAGTCCAGCGGCCTGGGCGACACCGCCTACTTCGGTCCGGAACCCGAGTTCTTCGTGTTCGACGGCGTGACCTGGAACGCCGACGCGTCGGGCTGCTTCGTCAAGATCAAGTCGGAAGAAGCCTCGTGGTCGAGCGCCCTCGAATTCGAAGGCGGCAACCTGGGCCACCGTCCGCGCGTCAAGGGCGGCTACTTCCCCGTGCCCCCCGTCGATTCCTTCCAGGACATGCGTTCGGAAATGTGCCTGCTGCTGGACCAGCTGGGCGTGCCCGTCGAAGTGCATCACCATGAAGTGGCCGGCCCCGGCCAGCTGGAAATCGGCACGAAGTTCTCGACCCTGGTCCAGCGCGCCGACTGGAACCAGGTCATGAAGTACGTGATCCACAACGTGGCCCACGCCTACGGCAAGACCGCCACCTTCATGCCCAAGCCCATCGTTGGCGACAACGGTTCCGGCATGCACGTCCACCAATCCATCTGGAAGGACGGCCAGAACCTGTTCGCAGGCAACGGCTACGCCGGCCTGTCGGAGTTCGCGCTGCACTACATCGGCGGCATCATCAAGCATGCCCGTGCCCTGAACGCCATCACGAACCCCGGCACCAACTCGTACAAGCGCCTGGTCCCGCACTACGAAGCCCCGGTCAAGCTGGCCTACTCGGCCCGCAACCGCTCGGCCTCGATCCGCATCCCCTACGTCGGCAACCCCAAGGCCCGCCGCATCGAGACGCGCTTCCCGGATCCCCTGGCCAACCCGTACCTGGCTTTCTCGGCCCTGATGATGGCCGGCCTGGACGGCGTCCAGAACAAGATCAACCCGGGCGATCCCGCCGACAAGAACCTGTACGACCTGCCGCCGGAAGAAGACGCGAAGATCCCGACCGTCTGCTCGTCGCTGGAGCAGGCCCTGGAAGCCCTGGACAACGACCGCGAGTTCCTGACCCGCGGCGGCGTGTTCAGCAACAGCATGCTCGACGCGTACATCGACCTGAAGATGCAGGAAGTGAACCGTCTGCGCATGACCACGCACCCCGTCGAGTTCGACCTGTACTACAGCCTGTAATCAGGTCGAGGTGACGCGCCGCGGCGCGGGGCTCAGGCCCTTGCCGCGGCGTCGATACCCGCCGCGCGGTTCCGGTTCCGGTTTTTTCACGCACCGCGCCGCGCGGCGCACGCAGTGCCCCGCAGTCGTCGTTGCCGCAGTCGCCCTCAGTTCACGCATTGCCTTGTCGTTGCAGGCAGTTTGCTGTCTCCCGCAGTGCCCGCCCGCCGTGCCTTCGGGTCCACGCCTTCCCAGACGATCAATGAATGTAGATGCCTTCGATCTGCTCGCCACCGCCGTGCTGCTGCTGAGCAGCGAAGGCAAGGTCGAGTATGCGAACGCCGCCGCGGAAGACATCTTCGGCCGCTCTCGCAAACAGCTGACCGGCAGCCGCGCTGCCGGCCTGTTCGAGGAGTCCGACGACATCCAGGACGCCATCGGGCAGGCGCAGGCGCGACGTTTCGTCGATCGCCGCCAACTGGTCACGCTGTATCGCGGCCACGATTTCTTCCAGGTCGCGGCCACCATCGTGGCGCTCACCGACCAGCGCTGGCCGGTGCTGATGGAAGTGCGCGAGATCGAGCAGCGCGTGCTGGCCGACCGCAATCAACGCCTGGTCGACGAGATCGAAACGCAGCGCGAGCTGCTGCGCAACCTGGCCCACGAGGTGAAGAATCCCCTGGGCGGCTTGCGTGGCGCGGCGCAATTGCTGGAAGCCGAGCTGCCCGATCCGGCGCTCACCGAATACACGCAAGTCATCATTTCCGAGGCCGATCGCCTGCAGTCGCTGGTCGATCGCCTGACCACGCCGCACCGTGCGCCCATCCACACGCGCGCGGTCAATATCCACGAGATCTGCGAACGCGTGTGCGCGTTGATCCGCGCCGAATACGGACGCGACATCTCGCTGCTGCGCGACTACGACGCGTCGGTGCCTGACATCCAGGCCGATGCCGAGCGGCTGATCCAGTCGCTGCTCAATGTCGTGCGCAACGCCGCGCAGGCGCTCACGCAGCCGCAGGTGACCGCTGGCGCGCAGATCACCTTGCGCACGCGCGTCGCGCGCCAGGTCATGCTGGCGCATCGGCAGCACCGCATGGCGCTCGTGGTCGCAGTCATCGACAACGGTCCGGGCGTGCCCGAACCCTTGCGCGAGCGCATCTTCCACCCCCTGGTGACGGGCAGGGCGGATGGTACCGGCCTGGGCCTGTCCCTGGCCCAGGACTTCGTGCAGCAGCACGGAGGCATCATCGAGTTTGAATCCCGTCCCGGGCACACCGAGTTTCGCCTGGTCTTGCCCATGGAGCCTGCATGAAACCCGTTTGGATAGTTGACGACGACCAGGCCATACGTTGGGTGCTGGAGAAGGCCCTGGGCCGCGCCGGCATTGCCACGCGCACGTTTTCCCAGGCCCCGGACGTGCTGGCGGCACTGCAGGAAGGCACGCCGGCCGCGCTGGTGTCCGACATCCGCATGCCCGGCGGCAGCGGATTGGACCTGCTGCGCCAGATCAAGGAACGCCATCCGGGCCTGCCCGTGATCGTCATGACGGCGTTCGCCGATCTCGACAGCACCGTCTCGGCCTTCCAGGGCGGGGCCTTCGATTACCTGGCCAAGCCCTTCGACATCAATGACGCCGTCACGCTGATCCAGCGCGCGGTCAAGGAGTCCGCCGAGCCTGAGGCGCAGTCGGGCGCCAACGAGCCGCCCACCGAACGCTGGATGATGACGCAGTCCTCGTCCACCTCGATGCAGGAAGTCTTCCGCGCCATCGGCCGCCTGGCCCAGTCGCGCGTGACGGTGCTGATCACCGGCGAGTCCGGCACCGGCAAGGAACTGGTGGCGCGTGCCTTGCACGGCCACGGCGCGCGCGCCAGCGGCCCCTTCGTGGCATTGAACGCCGCCGCCATTCCGCGTGACCTGCTGGAAGCCGAGCTCTTCGGGCATGAACGCGGCGCCTTCACGGGCGCCAGCAACCTGCGCCGCGGCCGCTTCGAGGAAGCGCACGGCGGCACGCTGTTCCTGGACGAAATCGGCGACATGCCGCTGGAGCTGCAGACGCGCCTCTTGCGCGTGCTGGCCGAAGGCAGCTTCTATCGCGTCGGGGGCGCGCAACCCGTGCGCGTCGACGTGCGCATCGTGGCCGCCACCCACCAGCCGCTGGAGCAGCGCGTGCAGCAAGGCCTGTTCCGCGAGGATCTGTTCCACCGCCTGAACGTCATCCGCCTGCGCCTGCCGCCGCTGCGCGAGCGCCGCGAGGACATCCCCGCGCTGGCCAATCACTTCCTGGCCGCCAGCGCGCGTGCGCTGGGCGTGGCGCCCAAGCGCCTGACGCCGGAGGCCATGGCGACGTTCACGCGCTTCGACTTCCCCGGCAACGTGCGCCAACTGGAGAACTTCTGCCACTGGCTGACCGTGATGGCGCCGGGCCAGACGATCGACAACGAGGACCTGCCGCCTGAAGTGCGGGCGCTGGACGATCCCGCGTTCGCCGCCAGCGCCGCGCCCACGCTCATCACCGGGACGACCACGCCGCCCGTGGGCGCCGTGCCCGCGGCCGCGCCTCACCAGGCGGCCGGCGACTGGACGCAAAGCCTGCAGCGCGACGCCCAGGCCCGCCTGGGCCGTGGCGAGCCGGCAGTCATGGCCACGCTGACGCGCCAGTTCGAGCGCGTGCTGCTGCAAAGCGCGCTGGACGCCTGCCGTGGCCGCCGCGTCGAGGCTGCCGCGCGCCTGGGCATCGGCCGCAACACCATCACGCGCAAGTTGCGCGAGCTGGGCATCGAGGACGAGTGAGACGAAGGCGGGGCAGGTTCCCGTCGTTGTCTTGTTTGGGCGGCCAGTGGCGTTGCGCAGCGCGCAACGCTGTGTCCGATATATCGGCCCTCCGGCCAGCCCCAAACCTGCGGGGCGGGATGCTACAAGGAGTCATGGCGCGCGCCGCGCCGTGATTTCCGACGAGGCCCGCATGAGCATTCCTTCCCAGCAGACGTCTTCCGGCACGATCGAGACGATCGTCGTCCCCCGCAGCAGCGATATCGGAGGGTTCGAAGTGCGCCGCGCCTTGCCTTCGGCCCAGCGCCGCACGGTCGGCCCCTTCGTCTTCCTGGATGAGTTCGGCCCCACGGTGTTCGATGCCGGCACGGGCCTGGACGTGCGCCCGCATCCCCACATCGGCCTGTCCACGTTGTCGTATCTCTACGAGGGCGAGATCGTCCATCGCGATGGCAAGGGTCACGTGCAGACGATTTCCCCGGGCGAGGTCAACTGGATGACGGCGGGCCGCGGCATCGTGCATTCCGAGCGCACCGATCCCGCCCGCCGCCAGCAGGCGCATGGCCTGTCCGGCTTGCAGACCTGGCTGGCCCTGCCGCGTGAACACGAAGAGACGGATCCGGGGTTTTCGCACTACGCCCGCGACCCGGCGGCGACGCTGGAAGGCGAGGGCGTGAAGGCCCGCGTGGTGGCCGGCAGCCTGTTCGGCAAGACCTCCTCGGTGCGCACCTTCTCGCCCTTGTTCCTGGTCGACCTGGCGCTGGAGGCCGGCGCGCGGATCGAACTGAGCGCCGAATACGCCGAGCGCGCGGCCTACATCACTACCGGTGAGATCGAGATCGAGGGCCAGGTGCATGGCCCCGGCCGACTGCTGGTGTTCGCGGCAGGCAAGCCCGTCGTGCTGCGCGCCTGTACGCAGGCACGTTTCGCCTTGCTGGGTGGCGAACCGCTGGACGGGCCTCGCTTCGTCTGGTGGAACTTCGTGTCCAGCCGCAAGGAGCGCATCGAGCAGGCGCGCGAGGATTGGATGCGCAACCGCTTCGACCAGACCCTGCCTGGCGAAGAGAGCGAGTACATTCCCGCGCCGGAACGCAAGGTCCTGTAAGGAAAAGGGGAGGGAGGCGGGCGCCTCCTTCCTGGCGGATCAGGCCCGCGCGTAGGCCTGGGCGCGCTGCTCGGCCAGCGCCTCGCGGCGGATGAAGCCCGCCACGACATCATCGGCCGGATGATGGTGCAGGTTGTAGGGCGTGTCCCATTGCGCGATGCGGCCTTGCGCCATGACGCCGATGCGGTCGGCGATGGCGAAGGCTTCCGCCTGGTTGTGGGTGACCAGGATGGCCGTGTGGCCCGTGTTCTTCAGGATGTCGCGCACCTCGAAGGCCAGCCGTTCGCGCGTGTCCACATCCAGGTTGGAAAACGGTTCGTCGAGCAGCAGCAGTTCGGGTGAGGGCGCCAGGGCCCGCGCCAGCGCCACGCGCTGCTGCTGGCCGCCGGACATCTCGTGCGGGAAGGCATTCGCCGAGCCCGCCAGGCCCACCAGTTCCAGCAATTCGTGGATGCGCCGGGCGCGCGCCGCGCGATCCAGCCTGCGCAGGCCGAAGCCGATGTTGCCCGCCACGTCCAGGTGGGGAAACAGCGCATAGTCCTGGAACATCATGCCCACGCGGCGCTTTTCGGGCGCCAGCATGCCTGCCGGACTCGAGACGGGCTTGCCGTCCAGCAGGATGTGGCCCGCGCGCAGGGGTTCGAAGCCGGCAATGGCGCGCAGCACGGTGGTCTTGCCGCAGCCCGAGGCGCCCAGCAGGCAGCCGACGCTGCCGCGGCCCAGTTCCAGCGACAGGGATTCGACGACGGTGCGCAGCCCCTTGGGTGTGTCGTAGCCCAGGGAAATGCCGTCCAGCTGCAGCAGTGCGCCGTGGGTGGGAGAGGTGTCGGGGGAAGCAGTCACGTCAATGTCCGATCTTCAGGTTGGTGCGCGCCAGCAGGATGACGGGCAGCAGGCCCGCCAGCACGATGGCCAGCGCGGCGACCGCGCCTTCTTCATAAGTGCCGCGGGCTGCCTCGGCATAGAGCCAGGTCGCCAGCGTGTCGAAATTCATCGGTCGCAAGAGCAGCGTGGCGGGCAGCTCCTTCATGGCGTCCACGAAGACCAGCAGCGCGCCCGCGGCCAGGGCAGGGCGCAGCAGCGGCAGGTGCACGCGGCGCAGGGTGCCGCTGGCGGTCTCGCCCAGCAGGCGCGAGGCCTGTTCCATGGAGGCAGGGATGCGGGCAAGGCCCGCCTCGATGCTGCCGGTGCTGATCGCCAGGAAGCGCATGGTGTAGGCAATGACGAGCGCGGCGCTCGACCCCATCAGGAAGAGGCCCTGGATGCCCAGCGCTGGCGCCAGGTAGCGGTCCAGCAGCGTCAGCGGCGTGAGCAGGCCGATGGCGAGCACCGTGCCGGGCACGGCATAGCCCAGGCTGGCGATGCGGGCGCACCAGCGGCCCGGGTTCCAGCGCGCGCTCTCGCGCAGCGTGCGGCCGGCCCAGGCAACCACGAGTCCGCAGAACAGGGTGACGACCGTGGCGACCAGCGCGATGCTCAGCGTATTGAACAGGCCGTTCAGCAACTGGTTCGAGACGCCGCCCACCGAGTGGAAGCGCTTGTAGGTTTCGTTCACCAGGTACAGCGCGGGCGCGGCGAAGCCGATCAGCACGGGCACGGCGGCGAGCAGGATGGCGACGAGGGCGCCGGGGCCGCTCAGGCGGCGCGGCTGCATCGGGCGCATGCGCTGCACGTTGGCGTAGCGCTGGCGCTTGCGGCCCTGGCGTTCCAGCAGGATGAGCGCCACCACGATGACCAGCATGGCCAGCGCGATCTGGGCGGCGCCGGCCAGGTCCGAGCGCGTGACCCAGGTGGTGTAGACCGACACGGTCAGCGTCTGCACCCCCAGGAATTCCGAGGCGCCGATGTCGTTCAGCGTCTCCAGCAGGGCCAGGCTGACGCCCACGGCTATGGCCGGCCGGGCCAGCGGCAGGGCCACGCGCAGGAACACGCCGACGCGTCCGGCGCCCAGCGTGCGGCCGGCTTCCAGCAGGCTGGCCGCCTGGGTCATGAACATGACGCGGGTGCTGAGATAGACGTAGGGATACAGCACGAAGCCCAGCACGAATATCGCGCCGGGCAGCGAACGCAGGTCGGGCAGGCGGAACTGGCGCGGGCTGTCGTAGCCCAGGATGTCGCGGATCAGCGTCTGGACGGGGCCGATGGGATGCAGCAGGTCCAGGTAGGCGAAGGCGATGATGTAGGTGGGCACGGCCAGCGGCAGCAGCAGCGCCCAGCTGAAGAACTTGCGGCCGGGGAAGTCATAGGCGGTGACCAGCCAGGCGCTGCCGGTGCCCAGCAAGGTCACGAGCACCCCCACGCCCAGGAGCAGCAACAGCGTGTTCCGCATCGCCTGCGGCAGGACGTAGTTGACCAGGTGGGTCCAGTGCGCGAGGTCGGCGTCCAGGGCGGCGGCGGCCAGGGCCGCCAGCGGCGCCAGGACGGCCAGCGCGATCAGGAAGGCGCCGGCCAGCCAGCCCGCGCCACGCTCGGCCGGGCCCAGGATGCGGCGGGGAAAGGAAGAGGAAATCTGCATGCGGCTCAACAGCGGCAAAAAGGCCAAGGCGGCCCGGACAGGGGCCGCCTTGGCCACTCGCGAAGGAGGGAGGCGCCGCTGTCCGGGTGGGGACGGCGGCGGCAACGCGAGGCGGTCTTAGTTGTCGAAGCCGACCTTGTCGACCAGTTCGCTGGCTTGCTTGCGGTACTTGGCGATCTCGGTCAGTTGCAGCGGATCGACCTTCAGGGGGCCGAAGCTTTCCACCACCGGGTCCAGCTTCACGCCGTCGCGGATCGGGTATTCGTAGTTGGCCTGGGCGTAGAGCGCCTGGGCAGGTTGCGACACCAGGTATTCCAGCAGCTTGACGGCGTTGTCGCGGTTGGGCGCGTGCTTGGCCACCGAGGCGCCGGTGACGTTCACGTGCGTGCCGCCGCTCTTGCTGTTGGCGAAGGTCGGGCGGATGACCTTGATGGCGTCGCCCCACTTGCGGTTGTCGCTGCCTTCGGCGGCGTTCTTCATCTGGCCGACATAGTAGGCATTGGCCAGGCCGATGTCGCAGATTCCGCCCAGGATGTCGCGGGCCACGTCGCGGTCGCCGCCGGCTGCCTTGCGGGCCAGGTTGGCCTTGACGCCACGCAGCCACTTCTCGGTGGCTTCGGCGCCGTCATGGGCGATCATCGAGGCGACCAGCGCGGTGTTGTAGGGGTGCTGGCCGGAGCGGATGCAGACCTTGCCCTTCCACTTCGGATCGGCCAGGTCTTCATAGGTGAACTTTTCCAGCTTCAGGTCTTTTTCGACGTACAGCACGCGGTCGCGCAGCGACAGGGCGTACCACTGGCCATCGGCGCCACGCAGGTTGGCGGGGATGGTCGATTCCAGCGTCTTGGACTGCACGGGCTGCGTCACGCCGCCGGAGACCAGGTCGAGCAGGTTGCCGATGTCCACGGTCATCAGCACGTCGGCGGGCGATTTGTCGCCTTCGGCCTTCACGCGCTCGAGCAGGCCGTCCTTCACGAAGACGGTGTTGACCTTGATGCCCGTTTCCTTGTTGAAGGCGTCGAGCAGCGGCTGGATCAGCTTGGGCTCACGCGTGGTGTAGAGGCTGACTTCGCCTGCGGCGAACGCCTGGGCGGAGAAAAGCGCAACGCCGGCGAGCGCGAGTCCGCGCACGAGCGGCAGGGGAAGGAAACGCTTGGCATTCATGGTCTGTGTACTCCAGGCCTGGGGGTGTCTCGAAGGGAAGGGAGCGGAAATGCTTTTCAGTCTTTTGCGCATCAGGATGGGCGGGGCATTCTTGCGTTTGCCTCGTCGCGTTTTCGTGAAATGCTTCAGACGCTCATCTGCTAACGAAAATTATTATCAAATGACAGGCAAGCATAACAGTCTGTTTTTTTCCTTACAAGCAGATGAACACTACTCGGGGGCGGCCTGTTTGCGGCGCGGCGCGGACGGGCAAAAAGGGGGAGCGTGCTTGACGCTTGATCTGAAATAAGCTTATTGCCAGGATGGATGAGAACACCTATCAACAAGCATGGTTAAAATAGGCGTTCGGACCCGCCATCGCGGGTATTTCCTCTTTCTTCTATCGAGTCCGGCGACGCCCCGCAGGCGCCGCGGCCAGAGTCCTTCATCCATGGCTGCTTTCAATACCGAGCGCGTGCTGAGCGTGCATCACTGGAACGACACGCTGTTCTCCTTCACCACCACGCGCGACGCCGCGCTGCGCTTCCACAACGGCCACTTCGTGATGATCGGCCTGGAAGTCGAGGGCAAGCCGCTGCTGCGTGCCTACAGCATCGCCAGCGCCAACTACGAGGAAAACCTCGAGTTCCTGAGCATCAAGGTGCCCGATGGCCCCTTGACCTCGCGCCTGCAGCACCTGAAGGTGGGCGATCCCATCCTGGTCAGCAAGAAGCCCGTGGGCACGCTGGTCGTCGACGACCTGAAGCCGGGCAAGAACCTGTACCTCTTCGGCACCGGCACGGGCCTGGCGCCCTTCATGAGCATCATCAAGGATCCCGAGGTGTACGAGCGCTTCGAGAAAGTGATCCTGGTGCATGGCGTGCGCTGGGTCAGCGAGCTGGCCTACGCCGATTACATCCAGAACGACCTGCCCAACAACGAGCACTTCGGCGAGCTGGTGAACGGCAAGCTGGTCTATTACCCGACGGTCACCCGCGAAGCGTTCCGCAACCAGGGCCGCATCACCGAGCTGATCGCCAACGGCAAGCTGGCCCAGGACGTGGGCCTGCCGCCCATCAATCCCGAGACCGACCGCGCCATGCTGTGCGGCAGCCCCGCCATGCTGACGGACATCAGCGCCTTGCTGGACGGCCTGGGCTTCGTGGTCTCGCCCGGCACGGGCCAGCCCGGCGACTACGTCGTGGAACGGGCCTTCGTCGAGAAGTAATACTATTGACCCCCGCGCGGCGCATGCCGCGCGCCCGGGCTCATGGCCTGGCGAACTCCCTGGCAACACTGCCCGGGGTGCCGCCGGGCCTTTTCTTTTCTGGAGACACACACGCATGCAGGCCATTGCCCGCTTCAGCCGTTTCGTCGGCAACACCTTCGTCGTCTGGGTGCTGCTGTTCGCCTTCCTGGCCTTCCTGCAACCGCAAGGCTTCCTGTGGATCGGACCGTACATCGTGCCGCTGCTGGGCCTCATCATGTTCGGCATGGGACTGACGCTGCAGAAGGAGGATTTCCGTGAAGTGCTGCGGCGGCCAGGCGACGTGGCGATCGGGGTGGCGGGGCAGTTCGTGATCATGCCGGGCCTCGCCTGGCTCCTGTGCGTGTCGCTGGACCTGCCCCCCGAGATCGCGCTGGGCGTGATCCTGGTGGGCTGCTGCCCGGGCGGGACGGCATCGAACGTCATGACCTTCCTGGCGCGTGGCGACCTGGCGCTCTCGGTGGCCATCACGTCCGTCACCACGCTGATGGCGCCGGTGGTCACGCCCGCGCTCATCTACCTGCTGGCCAGCCAGTGGCTGGAAGTGAGCGCGGCGGCGATGTTCTGGTCCATCGTGCAGGTCGTGGTCGTCCCGATCGCGCTGGGCGTGGCCACGCAATACCTGCTCAAGGAAAAGGTGCAGGTGGGTGTCGCCGTGTTGCCGCTGGTGTCGGTGGTGGCCATCGTCGCCATCGTCGCGGCCGTGGTCGCGGGCAACCAGGCGCGCATCGCCTCGAGCGGCGCGCTGATCTTCGCGGTGGTGGTGTTGCACAACGGCCTGGGCCTGCTGCTGGGCTACGTGCTGGCAAGGCTCTTCGGCATGAGCCTGCCCAAGCGCAAGACCCTGTCCATCGAGGTCGGCATGCAGAACTCCGGCCTAGGCGTGGCGCTGGCGACGGCGCATTTCTCGCCGCTGGCGGCCGTGCCCAGCGCCATTTTCAGCGTGTGGCACAACATCAGCGGCCCCCTGGCCGCGACGCTGTTCCGCCGCATGCGTGATCCGGAGGCAGGGGAGCAGGCCGGCAAGGCCTGATGCCTGCGCGTCTCCACAGAAAGTCTTAGTGCTTTTGGGCGACAGGCGCTGATCGAATATCCCGATAATTTTTCCGGCTTGTCGTCCCTGCCGTTGCTTGCTCTTTGCAATTCCGCATGGGCAAAACGGTGTCATTGGGCCTTACGAGCTTGGGTGATCTCACGATAATTTTTCGTGTGAGTGTCATTCGAGCGTCACAGAATCGGATGCTCTGTGTTTGGCGGGATCCACACCTGCCTGGCAGTCCCCTTCGCTTCTGGAACCTATGGATATCAAGCCGAAGAAAGCACGGCGAGGCACGCGGGCCGAGCCCGCGGTCATCGATCCCTACCTGTCTACGGTCACCATGCTGGACCTGGACAAGCACATGTCGCGGATCCTGGCGCAGGCCAGGATCCGGCCCATCTCGGTCTACCGCTATGGCGCGCCTTATGTCTGGATCCTGCCCCATGAGGTCTGGCTGGGGTCGGCCAAGCTCGATGACTTCATCCCCAACCGGCATCCCTTGACCCTGCTCGACAGTGTCGTGGCGCGCGAACTCCAGGGGCATGCGAACCTGCTCAGGCGCATCGGCTTGCGCCTGCGCCTGCAGATCAGCGCTGAATCCCTGTTGCGCGCCCTGATGCTGCAGGCGGCCTATTCCCTGCCCACCGAAGGCGCGCTGCATGACCAGTTGCGCTGCAACCTGGCGTTTCGCTGGTTCGTCAGGCTCAGCCTGAACGCGCCGGTCTGGGAGGCTGCCGAGTTCGTCAAGGAGGTCAGGCTGCTGCTGGGCAGCGACGAGGCGGTCGAACTGCTGCAGGACGTCCTGCAGGTCTGCCTGCCCGTGCTGCAGCGCATCGATGTCGACTTCCGGCTCAACAGCGCGCTGGTGCGCGCCTGGGCCTTGCGGCATCCCCGGCTGGAAAAGCGGGTGCCCAGCAAGGCCTGGCACGAAGAGCGCCTGTTTCTGGCGCCGGGTTGAAGTGCAGGGGGGAAGCGCCTGCTCAGGGCGCGCGCTTCACCAGTCCGATCTCTGCTGCGCGGCGGTTCAACGCGTCCCGGGCCTGCTGGACCGACGCCTGCACGGCCTTGCGCCGGGCAGCCAGCTCGGCCGAAGGCGGGGCGCCGCTCCGCGCGATGCGCATGGCTTCCAGCTCCACCTCGATCTGTTCCGTCAGCGCTTGACGATGCGCGATTTCCGCCTGCGCGTAGTGGCCGACCGGGTCGTCGCTGCCCCATGACAGCGCAGCCAGGCGGCCGGACTCGCTGCGCAGCACGGTCAGCATGGCCTGCAGCGCCTTGGCTTCCTCGTCCAGCCAGGCCGTGCTGCCCGGCGCGTGGCCGGCCTGGCGCATGCGGTTCGCCTCGATCTGCTGCAGTTGCTGGTGGGTGCTGTTCCGCACCGCGTCGATCTCGTGCAGGTTGGCGGTGAAGTGCGCCAGGTCACGCGCGGCCGGCGCGGCGGTGTGGACCAGCGCGGGCACCGCAGCCAGGCACAGCAGCGCGCCCAGCGCTTCGCGCGTCAGTCGTTGCGTGGCCGAGGTCGTGGCATCCGGATGGCCGGCCATCAGCAGGCCCAGCAGGACGCCGGCCACCAGGCCGCCCAGGTGCGCGGCATTGTCGATGCCGCTGTTGGTGAAGCCATAGAACAGGGAATAGCCGATGAAGATCGCCATGCTGGTGATCAACTGGCTGCGTTGCGCGATGGGATAGCGTCCGCCGCTGCGCAGCAGGATCGCCGACACGGCGCCGGCCACGCCGAACACCGCGCCGGATGCCCCCACCGACACATGCAGCTGGGCCGCGAAATGCAGGCTCAGCGCGCCGCCGGCAAGCCCCGAGGCCAGGTACACCAGCAGGAAACCGCGATTGCCGACCCAGCGGGTGAGCAGCCGGCCGGCCTCCCACAGTGCATACATGTTCAACGCCAGGTGGACGGCCCCGCCATGCAGGAACATGGCGGTGAGCAGACGCCAGCTTTCGCCCGCCTGCACGGCGGAAGCCGCATTGCCGCCCGCGCCATACAGGGCATCGGGCGTGGGCGTCATCGGGTCCATGCCCGCCAGCACGCCCGCCAGCCACGCCAGCACGCACAAGCCGATCATGCCGATCATGGCCCAAGGGCGCGAGGACAGGGTGTCGAGATGGGTGTGGAAGGCGTCGCTGGCCTGCTGCTCGCGTTCGTGCGCGGCGTCCAGCGCGCGGGCGTGTTCGGGCGCGGCCCGTTGGTGCTGGCGCAGCGCTGCATGCAGGACGGGCACATGCAGGGCCTGGTCCAGCGCGCTCAGCGCGATGCGTTGCTGCGAGCGTCGACGCCAGGTCCAGGCGGAGCGCGGGTCAGGCTCCCCGGGCGGCACCACCATCGTGATCTCGAGCCAGGCGGCGTAGGGCAGGCCGGTGTAGTCGATGCGGGCGATCCGCTGCCAGGGCAGCAGGGGGCCTTGCGCGCCCGCGATGCCAGCCTGGTCCAGGCGCAGGACCGGGCGCCGGGCCAACAGATGGCGCAGATGCACGAACACGCCGATGAGCAGGATGCAGGCGGGGGTGATGAGAAACAGTGCGCCGGTCCAGCCCCCGAGGGCATACAAGCCCCACGCGCCCAGGATGAACACCCCGATCAGGATCAGGCAAAAGCGCAGACCTCGGCCCGACGGGCTGCGCCACGAGGGCATGAGCGGTGTGTCGGGCAGGCCTGGCAAGGAGGGCGGCGGGGCGGTCTCTGTGGACATGGGCGATGCAGGTGGCAGGCGGACGGACAGCGAGGATAACAAGCGGGGAGGGGACACGCATGACGCTGGCGCGCCGAGCGCGCGATGGCGTGTCGGTCGCAGGGGGGCGGCAGCGGCGTCCAGGAAGCCGGGCGCAGGTGGCCAGGTTCAGGAGGCCAGGCTCGAAGCGGCATGCGCCTGCGCCAGGCAGTCGTGGAAGAGCCGCGCGGCGCGCGAGGGCTGGGGGGAGCGGCGCACGATGCTGACGAAGCGGCAGACATAGCTCAGCCGCTGGGGCGCCACGGCCTGGATGCGGCCCTGGCGTTCGAAGACCTCGGCGTAGTGGTCTGGCAGGAAACCCAGGTAGCGGCCCGACAGCACCAGCGTGGCGATGGCCTCCTGGTCGAACCCCGTCGCCGCGCGGGTGAGCTTGGCCTGGTGGCTGAAGGCCATGTTGGGCGAGTGGTAACCCAGCCCCGCGAAGGCATGGTCGCGCAATTGCGGCCAGCCGATGCGGGCATGCGGCTGGCCGAATAGCGGATGGCCCGCGCCGCAATAGAGGTGCATGGTTTCCGGGTACAGGTCGGCATAGACCAGGCTGTCGGCGCGGCGGTGTTCGGGAATCACGCCCACCTGGTAGCGGCCGTCCAGGATGCCTTGTTCGATCTCGCCGATGCCGGCGACGTGAAGCGTCAGCGTCACGGCGGGCGCCAGCGCGCCGTAGCGCGCGATGGCCACGTCCAGCCGCGCCTGCGGGTGGGTGGCGGTCTTGTCGAAGACCGCCACGTGCAGTTCTCCCGCCAGCCGGTCATGGATGGCGTCGATGCGGCCGCGGAACGATTCCATGGCGCCCAGCAGGCGCTGGGTTTCCTCGTGGACCGCGCGGCCTTCGTCGGTCAGCGCGAAACCCGCCCGGCCGCGCCGGCACAGGACCAGACCGATGCGGGTTTCCAGGTCCTTGATGTGGCGGCTGATGGTGGAGATGCCGATGTTCAGCTCCAGCTCCGCCGCCGCCATGCCGCCGCAGTCCACGACGGCCTTGAACACGCGCAGCAGGCGCAGATCCATGTCGCTGACCTGGCCGAGCAGGGCGCGGGGGCGGGGGGCTGAAACTTTCATGGTCAGGCAAGTGAATAGTGATAGTTGCGTATTCAAAAGACTATCCTCCCGGCGAATAATCTGCAAAACGAATTTGCAATCCGCGTTGCAGCGCCACCGCCACCGCCACCGCCGCCACATGCCGCGCGCCCGCCTGCGGCTGAACAGACCATCAAGGGAGAATCGCCATGACCGTCACCGCCCCCACCGACATTCCCCAGGACGACGCCGTCCGCCTGGATCCCGCCTGGCTGGAGCCGCACTGGATGCCTTTCACGGGCAACCGCAAGTTCAAGGCCGAGCCGCGCATGATCGTCGAGGCCAAGGGGGCGTACTTCACCGACGCCGAAGGCCGCAAGATCTTCGACGGCCTGTCCGGGCTGTGGTGCACAGGCCTGGGGCATGGCCGCAAGGAAATCGCCGAGGCCGTGGGCCGCCAGGCCGCGAAGCTGGACTACGCGCCGGCCTTCCAGCACGGGCATCCCTTGTCGTTCGCGCTGGCCAACCGTATCCAGTCGCTGATGCCCAAGGGCCTGGATTACGTGTTCTTCACCGGTTCAGGCTCGGAAGCCGCCGACACCTCGCTGAAGATGGCGCGGGCGTACTGGCGCACCAAGGGGCAGGCCGGCAAGACGCGGCTGATTGGCCGGGAGAAGGGCTATCACGGCGTGAACTTCGGCGGCATCTCGGTCGGCGGCATCGCCGCCAACCGCAAGCTGTTCGGGCAGGGCGTCGAGGCGGACTTCCTGCCGCACACGCAATTGGCCGAGAACGCCTATTCGCGCGGCCTGCCCGAGAACGGCGCGCACCTTGCCGACCGCCTGCTGGACCTGATCACCCTGCACGATGCCTCGACCATCGCGGCGGTCATCGTCGAGCCCTTCGCCGGCTCGGCGGGCGTCATCGTGCCGCCGGTGGGCTACCTGAAACGGCTGCGCGAGATCTGCACGGCGCACGACATCCTGTTGATCTTCGACGAGGTCATCACGGGCTTTGGCCGTGCGGGGGCCTATACCGGCGCGGAAGCCTTCGGCGTGACGCCCGACATCCTGAACCTCGCCAAGCAGGTCACCAACGGCGCGCAGCCGCTGGGCGCGGTGGTAGTCAAGAAGGACATCTACGACACCTTCATGGCCGCGGGCGGCCCAGACTACATGCTGGAGTTCGCGCATGGCTACACCTATTCCGCGCATCCCGTGGCGTGCGCGGCGGGCCTGGCAGCGCTGGACCTGCTGGTGAAGGAGGACGGCCCGGGCCTGGTGCGCGCGCTGGCGCCTGCCTTCGAAGCCGCCGTGCACGGCCTGAAGGGGGCAAGGCACGTGGTCGACATCCGCAACGTGGGCCTGGCCGCGGGGATCAGCCTGGCCCATGCGCCGGGCGAGCCGGCGAAGCGTCCCTACGAGGTGGCGCGGCGCTGCTGGGAGAAGGGCTTCTACGTGCGCTACGGCGGCGACACCATCCAGCTGGCGCCACCTTTCATCAGCCAGCCGCGCGAGATCGACAACCTGGTCAGCGCGCTGGGCGATGCACTGGCGGAGACCGCCTAGGCGGCGCTCAGGTGCTGCCGCGCACGACCAGTTCGTAGTCCAGCTCGACGCAACCCGGGGCGGGCTGCGAGCCGCGCATCATGCCCAGCAGCATGGTGGCGCCGGCGCGGCCGACCTCGCTGCGTGGCGTGCGCATGGTGGTCAGCGGCGGCACCATCTGGTCGCTGCCCGCCAGGTCGTTGAAGCCCGCCACGGCAACGCGGTCCGGCACGGCGATGCCCAGGCGGTTGGCTGCCAGCAGGCCGCCCTGTGCAATGTCGTCGTTGCAGAAGAAAATGGCGTCGACGTCCGGCGTGCGCGCCAGCATGTCCTCGAACAGCCTGGCGCCTAGCGCAATGGAAGAGCGTTCGGGGCTGAGCAGTTCCAGGCTCGGGTCGTACAGGCCGGCCTGTGCCAGGCAGTGGCGGTAGCCCTCTGCCCGCTGCATGACGCGGGGGTCGAGCTGGGCCGCGCAGAACGCGATGCGGCGGCGTCCGCGGTCCAGCAGGTGCCGGGTGACGGCCGCGCCCGCATCGCGCTGCGAGAAACCCACGCACGGCACGCCCGGCGTGGTGCTGGTCTCCATCAGGTGCACGCAGGGCACGCCGCTGCGCGCGATGAGCTGGCCGCTCGCCTCGCTGCGGTCGAAGCCCGTGACCAGCAGGCCCGCCGGCCGCAGGGGCAGGTAGGTGCGCAGCAGCAATTCCTCTTCGGCGCTGTCGTAGTGCGTCACGCCGATCAGGGGGTGGTAGCCCTCGGGAAAGAGCGTGCGATGGACGGCTTCCAGCAGGTCGACGAACAGCGTGTTCGAGAGCAGGGGCACCAGCACGATCACCTGTGAACTGCGCTGCGAGGCCAGCGCGCGGGCGGCGGGGTCGGGCACGTAGCCGAGCTGTTCGGCGGCCTCGTGCACCCGCTGCGCCAGCGTGGGGTCCACGCTGCGCGCGTTGCGCAGGGCGCGAGAGGCCGTGATGGGGCTGACTTCGGCGGCGCGGGCCACATCGCTCAAGGTGATGCGGCCGCTGGAGGGACGGGAGCGTCGGGTCACGGTGATAGCGGGTTTATCCGAATAAGTGTCTGGGCGATTATCTCTTAAGATAGCGCTATCCTGCGAAACAGGAAACCCGGAAGGCCAGGGCATCGATCTGGTTTCTGCCCGGCGGATCCAAGGCGGCGGCAAGCGGCACGCATCGCTTGCGCCTTTTTTTGAGCATGTATGGATAGCGCTATCCAAGATTTTCGACCCACCGCCATCGTCGTGATGGGCGTCTCCGGCTGCGGCAAATCCAGCGTGGGCGAAGCCTGTTCGAAGGCCCTGGGATGGGCGCTGCTGGAAGGCGATGCCTATCACTCGCCGGAAAGCATCGCCAAGATGCGCGACGGCATTGCGCTGACGGACGCGGACCGGGCCTGCTGGCTGCTGCGCCTGTCGGACCTGCTGCGGCAGCGGCAGCCTGGCGAAGGCGTGGTGCTGACCTGTTCGGCCCTGCGCCGTAAGTACCGGGACAGCCTGCGGGCGGGGCATGCGCAATTGGGCTTCGTCTTCCTGGCGCTGGACTACCACGATGCGCTTGCCCGCGTGCGCGAGCGGCCCGGCCACTTCTTTTCGCCGACGCTGGTGGCCGACCAGTTCGCCACGCTGGAGTCGCCCGCGGGCGAGCCCGGCGTGCTGGTGCTCGATGCCAGGCTGCCGCTGGACACGCTGGTGGCGGCAGTGCTCGACTGGCTGGCGCCGCAGGCTTGCGGGAGCAGCGGCCGCGAATCCACAACACCCATAACACCCATGACAGGAGACACAGCATGACATCCAGCGATACCGGGCAGGCGGCCCGCCGCAAACCCGCCTTGCAGCGGCTGGCCGAAGGCCTGATGGTCGCCGCGCTGGCCTGTATGGTGGCGGCCGTCTTCATCAACGTCGTGCTGCGCTACGTCTTCGACACCAGCATCGTGTCCTACGAGGAAATCGCCAGGCTGCTGTTCGTGTGGCTGGTGGCCATCGGCGCCATCGTGGCTGCCTTCGAAGGCAAGCACCTGGGTTTCGACATGCTGACCTCGCGCGTCCGGGGCCCGACGCGCAAGGCGCTGTTCTGGGTCAGCCAGGCGCTGGTCGCCTTGTGCATGGTGCTGCTGGTCATGGGCTCGTGGGAGCAGGTGCTGGCCGGCATGCAGAGCTACAGCACGGTGCTGGGCTATCCGCTGGCGCTGGGCGCCGCCGCCACGCTGGTGCTGGCCGTGGGCCTGCTCGTGGCCCTGGTGTTCGACCTGCGCCGCGGCGTGCCCCCGCCCGCGTCGGACAGCATCGAAGGCATGGTGGAGTAGGGGCAGGCCATGATCGTTACCGCCATCTTCCTGGCCGTGCTCATCGGCGGCATGGCCATCGGCATGCCCATCGCCCACGCGCTGGTGCTCACCGGCGTCGCGCTGATGTGGCACCTGGACTTCTTCGATTCGCAATTGCTGGCGCAGAACCTGCAGGCGGGCTTCGACAACTTCCCGCTGCTGGCCGTGCCGTTCTTCATCCTGGCCGGCGAGCTGATGAATGCCGGCGGCCTGTCGCGGCGCATCATCGACCTGGCGCGCGCCTTCGTCGGCCACATCCGTGGCGGCCTGGGCTTCGTCGCCATCGGGGCGGCAGTCTTGCTGGCGTCGATGAGCGGCTCGGCCATCGCCGACACCGCGGCGCTGGCCACCATCCTTCTGCCGATGATGCGCAAGCAGCAGTATCCCGCCAGCTACAGCGCCGGCCTGCTGGCCTCGGGCGGCATCATCGCGCCGATCATCCCGCCGTCGATGCCGTTCGTCATCTACGGCGTCACCACCAACACCTCGATCAGCCAGCTCTTCCTGGCCGGCGTGTTCCCCGGCCTGATGATGGGCGCCTTCCTGGTCGTGGCCTGGTGGGGCATTGCCCGCCGGCACAAGCTGGCGGCCCTGGCGCGCGTCGGCTGGAAGGACCGCCTGCGCGCGCTGGCGGGCAGCTTCTGGGCGCTGATGATGCCGGTGATCATCCTTGGCGGCCTGAAAGGCGGCCTGTTCACGCCGACCGAAGCCGCGGTGGTGGCCGCCGTCTATGCGCTGCTGGTCTCGACCCTGGTGTATCGCGAGCTGAACCTGCGCGACCTGTACGACGTCTTCCTGGCCGCGGGCAAGACGACCGCCGTGGTGATGTTCCTGTGCGGCGCGGCCACGGTGACGGCCTACATGATCACGCTGGCGGACCTGCCCAGCATGCTGGCCGACAGCTTCGCCGGCGTCATGAGCGACCCGATGCTCTTCATGGCCTTGATGATGCTGTTCCTGCTGGTGGTGGGCACGGCGATGGACCTCACGCCCACCATCCTTATCTTCGGGCCGGTCTGCGCGCCGCTGGCGGCCAAGGCCGGCATCGATCCGGTGTATTTCGGCTTCATGTTCATCTTCGTGGGCGGCATCGGCCTGATCACGCCGCCGGTCGGCACCGTCCAGAACGTCGTGGCGGGCGTCGGCCGGCTGCGGATGGAAACCGTCATTCGAGGCACCACGCCATTCCTGGCTGCGTATGTGCTGATGCTGGCGCTGTTCGTGGTGTTCCCGGGGCTGGTGACGACGCCGCTGGGGTGGTTGCGCTAGCGGGCAATCCATCGGTGTGAGTTTTTTTGCTTTACCTGCATGACCCAACGACAAGGAGACAATCATGCGCTTGCCTTACGTTTTTGCCGGCCTGCTGGCCGCGATGCTGGCCGTGGGCGGAACCGCCCAGGCCGCGGATGACTTCAAGCCCCGCCTGGTGCGTTTCGGCTTCGGCCTGGTCGATGACTCGAACCAGGGCCGCGCCGCGCGGCTGTTCGCCAAGGAGGTCGAGCAGGCCACCGGCGGCAAGATGCGCGTGCGCGCCATCGGCAATGCCTCGCTGGGATCGGACACGCAGATGCAGCAGGCGCTGATCGGCGGCGCGCAGGAAATCATGGTGGGTTCCACGGCCACCCTGGTCGGCATCGTCCCGGAAATGGCCGTCTGGGATACGCCGTTCCTCTTCAACACCGCGGAAGAAGCGGACGTGGTGCTGGATGGCCCGGTAGGCGAGAAGATCAAGGCCAAGCTGGAAGCCAAGGGCATGGTGGGCCTGGTCTATTGGGAAAACGGTTTTCGCAACCTCACCAACAGCAAGCGGCCAGTCGAAAAGCTCGAGGACCTGGGCGGCGTGAAGCTGCGCGTGATGCAGAACAACGTGTTCATCGACAGCTTCAAGACGCTGGGCGCGAATGCCGTGCCCCTGCCGTTCTCGGAACTGTTCACCGCGCTGGAGACGCGCGCCGTGGATGGCCAGGAGAATCCGTTCAATACCGTGCTCTCCAGCAAGTTCTATGAAGTGCAGAAGTACCTGACCGTCAGCAACCACGTCTACAGCCCGTGGATCGTCACCGTCAGCAAGAAGTGGTGGGACACCCTGAGCCCGGCCGAACAGAAGGTCCTGAGGGATGCCGCCGTCAAGAGCCGTGATGCCGAGCGCCAGGACACGCGCCAGGAGGCGGTCAAGGCGCTGGCCGACCTGAAGGCCAAGGGCATGCAGGTGAATACCTTGCAGCCGGCGGAAGTCGATCGCATGCGCGAGCGCCTGGCCTCGGTCAATGCCGGCATCGCCAAGAGCGTGGGCCAGGAAACCTGGAACGAAGTCGAGGCGGCCGTCGCCCAGGCACGCGCGGCAAGGAAGTAGGACATCATGGCCCTGCATGCCACCCTCGAAGCCGTCACTGCGCGCATCCGTGCGCGCAGTGACGAGCCGCGCGCCGCCTACCTTGCCAGGCTGGAGGCCCAGTCACGGCGCGACCGCGGCGCCGACCGCCTGGGCTGCGCCAACGTGGCCCACGCCTTCGCCGGCATGCCGGGCAATGACAAGCTGCGCGTCGTGGCCGAGCGCGCGCGCAACATCGGCATCGTCACCGCCTACAACGACATGCTCTCGGCCCACGCGCCGCTGCAGCACTATCCGGACGTGCTGAAGGACGAGGCCCGGCGCCACGGCGCCACGGCCCAGGTCGCGGGCGGGGTGCCCGCCATGTGCGACGGCGTCACGCAAGGCACGCCGGGCATGGAACTGTCGCTCTTCAGCCGCGACGTGATCGCGATGGCGACCGCGGTGTCCCTGAGCCACGATGTCTTCGATGCCGCGCTGATGCTGGGGGTGTGCGACAAGATCGTGCCCGGCCTGTTGATCGGGGCCCTGCATTTCGGCCACCTGCCGACGGTGTTCGTGCCTGCCGGGCCCATGACCTCGGGCCTATCGAACAGTGCCAAGGCCCGGGTGCGCGAGCGCGCCGCGCAGGGGCTGGTGGGCCGCGCCGAACTGCTGCAGGCCGAATCCGCGGCCTACCACGGGCAAGGCACCTGCACGTTCTACGGCACGGCCAACAGCAACCAGATGCTGCTCGAGGCAATGGGCCTGCATGTGCCTGGCACGGCCTTCATCAATCCTGGCGAGGGCCTGCGCGAGGCGCTGACGCGCGACGCCGCGCGGCGTGTGCTGGCGCAGGGCTGCCCGGCCATCGGCCGGGTGGTGGACGAGCACGCCATCGTCAACGCGATGGTGGCATTGCTGGCCACGGGCGGCTCCACCAACCACCTGATCCACTGGGTGGCGGTGGCGCGCGCGGCGGGCCTGGTCATCGACTGGGACGATTTCGCGGCGCTCTCTGCCGTCGTGCCGCTGCTGGCGCGCGTCTACCCGAATGGCGCCGCCGACGTGAACCAGTTCCAGGCTGCCGGCGGTCCAGGCTATGTGCTGCGCGAACTGCTGGATGCCGGGCTCATGCACGAGGACGTGCTGACCATCAGCGCGGACGGGATCCGTGCCTATACCCGTCTGCCGGCGGCGGCCGAGGACGAACGCCTGTCCTGGGCGCCCATTGGCGACAGCACGGACCTGGACGTGCTGCGTCCCGCCGCCGCGCCGTTCAGTGCGACCGGCGGCCTGCGCCTGCTGCAGGGCAACCTGGGGCGCGGCGTCATCAAGGTGTCCGCCGTGCCCGAGGACCGGCACGTGATCGAGGCGCCGGCGCGTGTCTTCGACACCCAGGCGGATCTGCAGGCAGCGTTCCAGGCGGGCGAGCTGGATCGCGACGTGGTGTGCGTCGTGCGCTGGCAGGGCCCGCGGGCCAACGGCATGCCGGAGCTGCACAAGCTGACGCCGCCGCTGGCGGTGCTCCAGGGCAAGGGATTCCGCGTGGCGCTGGTCACGGATGGCCGCATGAGCGGCGCGTCCGGCAAGGTGCCCGCGGCCATCCACGTCACGCCCGAAGCCCTGGCGGACGGACCGCTGGCGCGCGTGCGCGATGGCGACGTGATCCGGCTGGACGCCGTGCAGGGCACGCTGGACGCGCTGGTGGACGCCGAGACCTGGGCGGCGCGCGTGCCCGTCCGTCCGCCGGCATCGATGGACGAGGCCAACGGCACGGGCTGGGGCAGGGAACTGTTTGCCGGATTCCGGCGCAACGCGCTTGGCGCGGAAGAAGGAGCCTGTACATGGCTGTAGCACTCACCGCGGGAGACGTCCTCGAGGATGCGCCCGTGATCCCGGTCATCGTGCTGGACGATCCGGAACTTGCCGTGCCGCTGGCGCGCGCCCTGCTTGCCGGCGGAATCCGCATGCTGGAAGTCACGCTGCGCACGCCGCGCGCGCTGGATTGCATCGCGGCCATTGCCCGCGACGTGCCTGAGGCCATCGTGGGGGCGGGGACCCTGCGCTGTGCCGGCGACGCCGCGGCTGCTCGCCGCGCCGGCGCCCGTTTTGGCGTGAGCCCGGGCTTTACGCCGGCAATCGGCCGCGCCTGCCAGGCGCTGGCGCTGCCGCTGGTGCCGGGCGTCGCCACCAGCAGCGAGATCCTGGCCGCCACCGAGGCGGGTTTCCAGGCGCTGAAGTTCTTTCCAGCCGTGCAGGCGGGCGGCATTGCCCTGCTGAAGGCCTGGCAGGGGCCTTTCGGCGACATCGTCTTCTGCCCCACGGGCGGCATCCACGCCGGCAACGCGGCGGATTTCCTCGCCCTGGACAATGTGGCGTGCGTGGGCGGCTCCTGGCTCGTGCCGGCCGATGCCCTGGCGGCGCGGGACTGGCCGCGCATCACCGCGCTCGCGCGCGAGGCCTGCGCCTTGCGCGGCTGAGGGGGAATGGGGGCGGCTGCAGTGAACGGGGCGCTTCGTACGCCCCTGTTACGTCATTTTCGTTTAAGTGCAGGGTTGTTTCGGCGCTTTCTCCTAAGCTTGGAGCAAGCCGGTCTGTCAGAGACCCCCCGGCCTTTCCCAGCCAAACCGGAGCAGCCTTCATGTCGAAACGTCACCGCCTCTTCGCCGCCCCCGCGCTCGTCCTGTGGTTCACCATGGGCGCCTCCATTGCCGTGGCGCAGTATGTCGGCCCGGGCGTCATTCCCCGCATTACCGTCCAGGAGCTGCAATCGCGCGGCGTGCACGACCAGCAGGGCGTGCTGACTGGAAATCTGCTCAGGCCCGACGGCGGCGATTTCTACGTCTTTGACGATGGCACGGGCCGCCTGCGGGTGGAAATTCCGAAGAAAGTGTTTCCGCCGGCCTTGCCCATCGCGCCGGAACGCGTGGTGGAGCTCACGGGCGAACTCGCCAAGGAAGGCCGTGACCTGACTTTCGAAGTGCGGGAAATGCGGGTGCAGCAATAGCAATGCGCGGATGCGCCGGCCCTCAGCGCGAGGCCATCGCGCAAGCCCGGTCCAGCGACGTCCAGTCGATATCCGCTTCCTCGAAGACATCTTCCAGCGCGCTGGTGGAGTGCGCCTGCGCATAATCGATCTCGTCCGCCGAGACCGCCTGCACCAGCAGCCAACTGACGCGCCTTCCCGCGAATTCCTTGACCTCGTCCAGCCCCTCATAGGCGAAGGGCGTGGTCAGCAGCGCGTGCGGCACGCGCGATTCCGGACGGAAACGCCCGATCAGTCCGTGCAGGAAGATGCCCGGGCAGGCAAAGCCCCGGGTCTTGCCGACGAAGGTGGCGGCAAGAAAGAGCGCTTCGGCCAGGTCGGATTCCTGGCCTGCCTCGCAACTGGCGATGAACTCCACGCGGGTGTGCGGAAACTCGGTGCCGTCGTCCTGGTAGAGCGGGTGGTTGGACACGCCGATGGTGCTCAGCGTGACCAGGCCCGGTGAGGGGGTGTCCTGCGCGTGCGCGATCCCGATGTAGAAGGGGTCTTCAGCGGCCGGACGGTGCACGACGACCCGGGGGCGGGCGCCGAAGACGGTTTCCAGGTGTCTGGCAATGGCCTTTTCGCTGTCGGAGATCTGCATGGCGGTTGCGGCCTGGGAAGGTGTCAGGGGTTGCGCCCGATGGCGCTGGCCGGGCAGGGGAATGCCTGCCTCAGCGCCTCGGCGACCAGCGGGGCGGCGTTCCCGGTCAGGCTGGCGGGGTCGAGCTCGCGCAGCGCGGTGTGGACGTGGCCGGCCAGCTCGTGCGGCAGCACGCCGGTGACCGTGCACCACAGCTGGTTCTGCGTCAGGTCGGCCACGCCTGAGACATAGGACTGCGCGCGGGCGGCAGACAGCAGGCGGCTGTGCTCAGGGTCGCGGAATTCCGTGGGCATCTTGCCTTCGAGCGCGGCCAGGAGCTCCTTGCCGGTGAAGTGCCAGGTGCGAGGCGCGGCGGCGGAAGCGGTGGCGGCAGAGACGGCCAGCAGGGCGGCGAGGAGGAGGCGGGTCATGGCGTCGGACGTGGTGTCGTGGACGGGATGAACGACCTTACACCATCTGGCCGTACAAGGTGTCTCGCATCTCGGCGGAAGCGCCGAGCCGGCGCGCCAGTTCATCCGCATGCGCCAGGATGACGGCCTCGAAGCGCCCGGCATCGACGGTGGCGAGGCGTGCGGAGGGGCCCGCGATGGTGAGGGCGCCGACATAGCGGTCCTCGTTGCCGATGATCGGCACGGACCACGACGCGGTGTAGGGGTCGCGCGCACCGCTGGAAAAAATGGGCAGTCGCTCGGGCGGGCGTTGCGTGCCTTGCGCCCAGATCGCGAAGACCTGGCCCGTGGACGAGCGGTCCGGCGGCATGACGCTGCCGGCCAGCACCTGGCTGTGCAGGCCTTCGTGGGGTTGGTGGCGAAACAGGCACAGGCGCTGGCCGGGCTCGCCGCCCTCGACGTAGTACGCGGCGCTTTCGCCCGTGTCGGCCGAGAGCTTTTCCAGGATGGGCAGGACGACCGCCGAGAGGTCGAAGCCGCGTTCGTAGACCCGGGCCAGAAAGAGCACGCGCGGCCCCAGGCCATATCTGCCATCGGGTTCCCGCACCACATAGCCGGTGCGCGCCAGCGAGTTCAGCAGCCGGAAGATGGTCGTCTTGTGCAGGGGCAGGCGGCTGGCGAAATCCGCCAGCGCCAGACGCTCGGCCCCCGGCTTGAAGCAATCCAGCACCTGCATGGCGCGCTCCACCGCGATCACACCGTCATTACTCATGAAATCTCTTCAAGCCTTTTGTTTATGAGTCTTGTTGTACACAGTACAACGTCATTTCACAAAAGTAAAATGCCGCCAACAACCTGGAGACAACGATGGCGGATTCGATACTGGTGGTCACGGCCCATGTGGGCGACTTCGTGTGGCGTTGCGGCGGCGCCATGGCCCTGCATGCGCAACGCGGCGTCGACGTGCATGTGGTGTGCCTGAGCTATGGCGAGAACGGGGAGTCGAATGCGGCCTGGCAGGGCGATGCCCGGCGTGACACGGTGAAGGCGCTGCGCCGCGCGGAGGCCGAGGAGGCGGGGCGCATCCTCGGCGTGGCGTCGATGGATTTCCACGACCTGGGCGACTATCCCTTGCCGGAGTCCGCGGACTCTGTGCGCCGGGTCTCGCAGTTGCTGCGCCAGACCCAGGCGGCGGCGGTATTGACGCATCCCGAGCACGATCCATCCAACCTGGATCACTGCCGTACCCATGAAATGGTGTTGCGGGCCCGCATGCAGGCCATGGCGCCCGGCCATGGCGCCGACTTCGTCGTGCCGCCGCAGGTGTACAGCTTCGAACCGCACCAGACCGAGCTGTGCGGGTTCAAGCCCAATGTGCTGCTGGACATCACGGATGTCTGGGATCTCAAGTGGCAGGCCATGCAGGCCATGCCCACCCAGCGCAATCTGTGGGCCTATTACGAGCGTGTCGCCCTGCAGCGCGGGGCGCAGGCCGGGCGCCGCGGCAAGACCGCGGGCACGCGCTATGGCGAGGCGTACCAGAGCGTTTTCCCATCCGTCGTCACGGCGTTTGCCGGCTGAGACGTCGGGCCCGCCTTCCGGCAAGGCGGGGCGGGGCGGCATGCCGCATGACAGCGGCCAGACACAAGAAAAACCCAAGTCCATCCACAAGGAGGAAGACAATGCTGAAACAGAAAACCCTGGGCATCCTTGCCCTGATCGCCGGCCTGGCGCCGGCCGCCCACGCGCTCGCGGAGTATCCCGAGCGTCCCATCCGCATGGTGGTGCCTTTCGCCGCCGGCGGTCCCGCCGACATGGTGGGGCGTGAGTTCGCCCAGCTGTTCAGCGAGCAACTGGGCCAGCCTGTGGTGGTGGTGAACGCGGGCGGCGGGCATGGCGTGCCGGCCTTGAACCAGGTGCTGGGGCAGGAGGCCGATGGCTACACGCTGCTGATGCCTGCCTCGGGCAACATGACGATCCCGTCGAAGGCCATGGCGGGCAAGGACGTGCTCGGCCTGCTGGCGCCCATCAGCCTGCTGACGGAAAGCCCGCACGTGCTGGTCGTGACCGCCAAACTGCCGGTGAACTCGGTCCAGGACCTGGTGGACTATGCGCGCCAGCATCCGGGCCGGGTGAATTTCGGCTCCGCGGGCGTGGGCGGCGTGGCGCACCTGGGCATGGAGTTGTTCAAAAGCGAGGCCAAGGTGGATGTGGTGCACGTGCCTTATCGCGGCACGTCGCAAGTCCTGACGGACATCGCGTCGGGGCAGGTGCAGGCCTTGTTCAGCAGCATGCCCTCGCTGCAACCGCTGATCGACAAGAAAGCGGTGAAGGCATTGGCCATGAGCGCACCGAGCAAGGGAGAGGTGACGGCCAGCCTGCCCTTGATATCGGAGACCCTGCCCGGCATGTCGTACACCACCTGGTATGCGCTGTTCGCCAAGGCGGGCACGCCGCAACCGGTGCTGGACAAGTTGAACAAGGCTGTCGTGGAAACCTTGAAGAATCCCGCCCTGAACAAGAAGTTCGAGCCGCAAGGGGTGGAGTTCGTGTCCAGCACGCCCGCGCAGCTGACCGAGATCGTCCAGCGCGACACCCGCAAATGGACGGCGCTGATCGAGCAGGCGGGCATCGAGATCGACTGACGCGTGCGCGCCCAGGCCGGGCCTGGGCCTTGTCAGGGCAGGGACTTCACCACGTCGATCAGCGCGCGCAGCGCGGGCGGCGGATGGCGGTTGGCCGGGAAATATAGGTACAGCCCGGGGATGGCCGGGCACCAATCCTCGAGCAGGGGCAGCAGCCGCTTGCGCGCGAAGTAGGGCGCGGCATAAGGCTCTGGCACGTAGGCGATACCCAGTCCGTCGGCGGCGGCCTCGGCCATCAACGCGCTGCTGTCCAGGGTCAGCGCGCCGGGGACGTCCAGCGCCAGCTCCTGGTCGCGCCGCTTGAATTCCCAGCGATAGCGCTTGCCGCTGGGCAGGCGCTGGCGGATGCATTGGTGGGTCATCAGGTCGTCCGGCGTGCGCGGTGCGGGGTGGCGGCGCAAATAGGCGGGCGAGGCCACGGGCAGGAAGCGCAGCTCGGACCCGAGGCGGACCGCCACCATGTCCTTGGGCACGGCTTCTCCCAGGCGGATGCCGGCATCGAAGCCGCGTCCGACGATATCCACCAGTTCCCCGTCCACGGACAGGTCCAGTTCGATGCGGGGATGGCGAGCGCGCAAGGGCGGCAACACGGTCTGCAGCAGCAGGCGTATCGCGCCTTCACTGCCATTGATGCGCACCACGCCGCTGGGCTGGCCGCCTGCGGCGGACGTTTCACCCAGCGCCTGGTCCAGGTCCCGCAGGATAGGCGTGAGGCGCGTCAGCAGTTGCTCGCCCTCCTGTGTCAGCGACACGCTGCGCGTGGTGCGATTCAGCAGCCGCACGCCCAGCTTGGCTTCCAGCCCGCGCATGGCCAGGCTCAGGGCGGAGTGGGACACGCCCAGGACATCGGCCGTGCGGCGAAAGCTCTTGTGCGAGGCGATGGCGGCGAACGCATGCAGGTCGGCGAGGGAGGGCGGGTTCATTGGTTGATAATACTCACCAATTCATGCAGAGAAAACCCTCTTCTCTAACCAGTTTTGCCTCCTTACGATGAGGGCCGATGCAGTCATCACAAGGAGCAAGGCATATGAAGAAGACGTGGTTCATCACCGGGGCCTCGGCGGGATTGGGACGAGGATTGACCGACACGTTGCTGGCGCGCGGCGACACGGTCGTGGCGACCGTGCGGCGCGAAGGCGTGCTGGATGAGGCGCAGGCCCGGCATGGCGAACGCCTGCGGGTGCTGAGGCTGGACGTGACCGATACCGAGGCCATGCGCGATGGCGTGGCGCAAGCGTTCGCCGCCGTCGGGCGCATCGACGTGGTGGTCAGCAATGCGGCTTACGGGCTTTTCGGCGCGGCGGAAGAGCTGGACGACGCACAGATCGCGCGGCAGATCGCCACCAATCTCACGGGCTCGATCCAGTTGATCCGCGCGGTGCTGCCTTTCCTGCGCAAGCAGGGCGGCGGACGGATCGTGCAGGTCTCGTCAGAGGGCGGCCAGATCGCCTATCCGAGCTTCAGCCTGTATCACGCGACCAAGTGGGGTATCGAAGGGTTCGTGGAGTCGGTCGCGCAGGAAGTGGCGCCCTTCGGCATCGATTTCCTCATCGTCGAGCCCGGCCCCACACGCACGAATTTCGCCGCCGCGCTGGACCACGCGCCGGCCATGGCCTGCTACGACGACACGCCCGCCGGAGCAGTGCGGCGCGCCGTGGCCTCGGGCAATTTCGCGGATTTCGGCGTTGCGGGCAAGACGGTGGACGCGATGATCGCGGCCATCGATGCCGAGCGGCTGCCGCTGCGGCTGGCGCTGGGCAGTTCCACCTTCGACAAGGTGGGCGAGGCCTTGCGGCAGCGGCTGGCGCTGTTGCAGTCGCAAAAGGAAGTGGCCTTGTCCGTGATGGCGTGAATGACAGGAGACGGGATCATGGGATTGGCGAAGATGAATGCCGCTGTCGGCCTGGCGGCCATGGCATTGCTGTTTGCCGGCACGCAATCCGCGCGCGCCGCGCCCGCCAACCAGGTGCTGGGCACCTGGCGGATGGTAAAGGCGGAAGTCGAGCAGGACGGCACCACGCGGCCGGCCTATGGCACGCAGCCTCGGGGCATGCTGGTGTTCACGCCGGACATGCATTTCGTGGAAGTGCTGACGGATGCCGCCGTGCCCCGGTTCGCGTCCCAGGCGCGCGGCCAGGGCACCGATGCGGAAAACCGCGCTGCCATGGCCGCGAACATCGGTTTTTTCGGCACCTATACGGTGGATGCGCAGGGGGAGTTCAGCGGCAACCGCGTGCAAGGGGCGACGTTTCCCAACTGGGTGGGCAGCGCGCGCACGCGCCAGGACTTGAGCCTGGTCGTGGAGGGCGACCGCATGGTCGAGCATTTCCGTCGACCCGAAGGTGCGCGGGTGTATATCGAGTGGGAGCGGGTGCGGACGGCGCAGTAGGGGCTTTCGGGCGGATTCCCCGGGCTGCCGTAGAATTCCCGATTTGGGCCTGCCCTTGCTTTTCAAGTTGTTCCCTTTGAGCGATACCCCCACCCCGACCGCAATGCCTTCCTCCGCCGTATCCATACGCTCGGAAGTACAGCTTCCCATCCAGTTGGCCGATGGCACGGAGGCTTGCGCCCTGGTCTACAGTTTTCGCGGGCTGAGCGATGGCAAGGAGCACATTGCGCTGAAGTTCGGCGAGCCCGCCGCCGTGCCGCTGGTGCGCGTGCATTCCGAGTGCATGACGGGCGATGTGTTCGGTTCCCTGCGCTGTGATTGTGGTCCGCAGCTGGAAGAGTCGCTGAAGACCTTGCGGGAAGAGGGCGGCTACCTGCTTTACCTGCGCCAGGAGGGCAGGGGAATCGGCCTGTACGCCAAGCTCGATGCCTACCGCCTGCAGGAACAGGGACAGGACACCTATGCCGCGAACGTGATGCTGGGGCATGGGGCGGACGAGCGCGACTACATCGTCGCCGCGCAGATGCTGCGCGCCTTGGGAGTGGGGCGGATCGAACTGCTCACCAACAATCCCCAGAAGTGCAAGCAGTTGTCGGGCCTGGGCATCAACGTGGCCGCCACGCGGCGCACGGGGGTGTATTCCAGCGCGCACAATCTGGCGTATCTGCAGGCCAAGGTGCGGCAGACGGGGCATTTGCTGCAGTTGAACCCGGCAGGCCAGGACGAACAGGAATAAAGGGTTGATCCAACGCGTCAAGGGCTACCGGCAGTCGCCTTACCGCAGCGCGGCGCCCAGCGCCCGGTCCACGCGCCGGATGGCTTCGGCGCCGCTGCCAGCGGCCATCAGATCCGCTTCCAGCTTGCGGCCTTGCTCGATCTGCGCCGGGCTCATCTGCGCGGCAAGCGCGTCGCGGTAGCCGGCCAGGTCCTCAGGCAAGCGCGCCGTGCCGAGCAGCGCATAGGCAACCGGCAGGTTGCGCGGCACGCCACGTCCTTCGGCATACATGACGCCCAGATTGATGCGGGCACGGGGGTGGCCTTGCTCGGCGGCCTTGCGCCACCATGCCACGGCTTGCGCTTCGTCCTTGCCGACGCCATCGCCATCGGCATACAGCGCGCCCAGGTTGGATTGGGCCTTGGCGTAGCCCTGTTCCGCAGCCTTGCGATACCAGGCTACGGCCTGGGAGATGTCCCGTGCGATGCCCCGTCCGAAGTCGTATCCCACCGCCAGGTTGTACTGGGCATCGGCGTCGCCTTGCTCGGCCGCCCGACGAAACCATTGCATCGCGGCCTCGGGATCCCGCGCCACGCCCAGGCCGTCCAGGTACAGGGTGCCCAGATTGTTCTGCGCCACGGGCAGCCCTTGCTGCGCGGCCTGCCGCAGCCAATGCACGGCCTGCGCGTTGTCGCGCAAGGGCCCTTCCGTGACGGCATACAGTTCGCCCAACCTGTTCTGCGCCTTGGCGTGGCCTTGTTCGGCGGCCTTGCGCCACCACTGCAGGGCCTGTTCGTCGCTCTGCTTGACGCCATCGCCGTTGGCGTACAACTGGCCCATGCAATATTGCCCGTCGGCGTAGTCCTGCTTGGCGGCTTTCGCGCACCACCGCGCGGTCTGGGCATAATCCCGCGGCACGCCTTGGCCATTGGCGTACATCATGCCCAGGTTGAACTGGGCGCCGGCTTCCCCTTGCTCGGCCGCCTTGCGCAACCACGACACGGCGGAGACGTCATCGTGGCCAGCGATCTGGCCGTGGGCATGCAGCAGGCCCAAACCATACTGAGCCGGTGCATGGCCCGCTTCGGCCAGCGGCTGCCAGTATTGCTGCGCACCGGCATAGTCGCCGGCTTCGTAGGCCGAGTAGCCCTGTTCGAAAGCAGGCTGGGCGGAAGGCTGCGCAAGGGCCGGCGCGCCGACGGACAGGGCCAGCAAGAAGAGCGGAATGCGGAGTGTCATTGAGGTGGCGTGCGATCTTCGATGGGGCGGGCAAAGGCTAGCAAAACGCGGCTGGCCTGCGTGCATCCGATTGTTTCCCTGGTGATGTCGCTGCATGACAAAGGGTGACAACGGTTTGCGGCAGGGCGTATCGCTTGTCTGGCGGCAAGAGGGATTGGATAAACTCTGCCGGCGCCAATGCCCGACAAGGCCAACCCCGTCGACAAGGAAGCGATGACGCATGTTCGATTCCCCTGATCACGCCGCGCAGGCCATGCAGGCATTCTTCGCGCCGCAGCAAGTCCAGGAAGTGGTGCAGGCCCTGGTGCCCGCGATTGCCCTGCGCCCCATGCCTGCGGCCGGACAGCCAGGCGCTTCAAGACTGGGCGGCCTGCCCGACATGCCCGCGGGGGCGCAATGGCCGCGCCCGCCCATTCCCGACGATATCGATGCCATCGCCCAACGCGGCAACGCGTCGGCCGCGGCCGAGATGCGCGAGCATCTGGGCAAGGGCCTGCCTTTCGCCTTCATCGGCCAGATCGACCTGGAAGAGGCCAGCCGCCTGGGCGCGGCGGCGGCCGCTTTGCCCGCGCATGGCAGGCTGCTGTTCTTCCATGATCTTGCCATCGGCCCCTGGGAGTCGGGCGCGCGCACGGTGCGCGTGATCTGGGACGAGACGCCCCGCGAGGCGCTGCGTCCGCTTGCCATGCCCGTTGACCTGGCCGACGCCGCGCAGGCGGAATGGCGCGCGCTGGAAGCCGTGTTCCGCGAATACGACCGGGCCGGGCAGGGCGCCAGGCAGCAAGCCACCGTCTACGGCGCCCAGCCGCGTCCGGTGTCGCTGCGAGCCATGCTCGTCGCGCCCGATCCCGCGTCGCTGGAAAGCGAGGGCCTGCCAGGATTGCGGCCAGGCGGCGATGCGGATGAGGACTTCGCCGATGCCTACGAAGGCATGCGTGAAGACCAGGGACTGTCCTGGCCCGCCGAAAAATGGAAGCGCCACCAATTGCTGGGCAGCCCGGCGCCCGAGCAGGATGATCCGCGTTACCAGGCTGTGATCGTGACCGATTACAGGCAGGAATTCCTGGATCGCGAGACCTGGAAGCGCGAGCGCGATCGGATCACGCAGCGAGCGCGGGACTGGCGGCTGCTGTTGCAGGTGGATCTGGCGGACTGGAGTGGCGACGTGCTGGGTGAAGGCACCGTGTACTTCCTGATCCGCGGCGAGGACCTGGCTGCCAGGCGGTTCGACCGCGTGGTCGCTGTCTACCAGCAGACATGAACCCCGCCGCCACGCCGGCCTTGGCCAGCCGCCGCCGATCTGCTGCGGATCCAGGCCGCGGCGGGCACCGCATCCTGCAGGGCAGTCACATCCGCGCAGATTGGCCTCGGGAGGTGGCGTTCCTGGATGGATTGCTGGCGCTGGGACTGGATATCAATGCCGGGTCGAGGATGTGCGGTTGCTGAAAGACCGTGGTGCGGATGGAAGCGTCCGGGACAAGGCGGGCAAGCTGCCGGTGGATTACGCCGAGTATGCAAAGGCGGACGTGCGTCGGGCGCTGGGGGCTTGAGGGGAAACTGGCTGTTTGGCTGTGTCTTGCCTGCCCGGGCCGTCTGTCCAATGTTCGTATAATGTATATTATGAGAAGTCTCGTATTGAGAAAGATCCCATGGGATTGAATCCCGCAACGATTGAATCCCGCACCTTTTGACAGGTTTATCGGCGTTTATTGGTCAAAAGAAAGCCTCTACTCTCCTGGGATGCTCAATCGCAAAAAACTACAGCGCGCCGCTCGGGCGGGCGTCACCTGTGCATCGCTCCTCCTTCTTGCCGCCTGCGGCGGCAGCGATGATCCGCCTGTATCTTCTCTCCCTCCTCCCATTCCCGGCACCCAGGCCGTCGGCGGCGTCGTCACGGGCCTTGCCGGCTCGGGCCTGGTGTTGCAGATCAACGGCGGCGAAGTGCTGGCAGTGGCCGCCGACGGCGGCTTCACGTTTCCCACGCCCCTCGCCGAGGGCGTCGCTTATACGGTCACGGTGCGATCGCAGCCTTCGGACCCTACGCAAATCTGCTCAGTGAGCCGTGCCAGCGGCATGGTGGGCGCGGGGCCAGCAGACGACATGAAAGTGGTGTGCGCCACGCAGGCGTTCGCGGTCGGCGGCATGATCAGCGGACTGAACGGCACCGGCCTGGTGCTGCGGAACAATGCCGCGGACGACCTGGCCCTGGCGGTCGATGGTCCGTTCGCGTTTCCCGTCCCGGTGGCCAGCGGCGCAGGCTACGCCGTCACGGTGCAGGCGCAGCCTGCCGGTCAGGTCTGCTCCGTAGGGCAGGCCACTGGCACGGTGGGCGCGGGGCTGGTCACCTCAGTGGTCGTCACTTGCTCCACACAGAGCTATACCGTCGGCGGCAGTGTGAGCGGTCTCGTGGCCAGCGGACTGGTGTTGCAGAACAACGGCGCCGACGATGTGTCGGTCGTCAGCGGCGCCAGTTCGGTCACGTTCCCCACGCCGGTGGCTCATGGCGCTTCGTACGCGGTAACCGTGGCGACCCAGCCCGTCGGCCTGACGTGCACGGTGAGCAATGGATCCGGCGCCATCGATGCCGGCAACGTCATCGACGTGGCCGTGGCCTGCACGGTCGACAGCTACCGTCTGGGCCTGACGGTAAGCGGCCTCGATGGGCAGGACCTTGTGTTGCAGAACAACGCGGGCGACGACCTTGCGGTTGCCGCCGACGGCACGCACCAGTTCGATCAGCGGCTCGTCCCGGGAGCGGGCTATTCGGTGACGGTGAAATCGCAGCCGCGCATGCTGACGCAGTCCTGCTCGGTGACCCATGGCAGCGGCACGATGGGTTCGGCCGACATCGGCAACGTTGCGGTGGCATGCGCTACGGCCACGAGCCGGTTCTCCTATTGGCTGATGCCCGGTGCGCAGACCCTGCAGGGTCATGTGGAGTCGGCAGGCTGGCAAGCGGTGCCGGGCGCGTCGCTGGCACTTGACCCCGACGTCGCGCTGCTGGCTTCCGACCCCCGGGGCCGCTTCGTCTTTACTGGAATGTCGGCGTCGGGTGCGATCCGTGTCCACCCCATCTCCGTTGCGGGCGAAATCATGCCGGTGGCGGACGTGAAATGGGCCGCCAGCAACCTGGCCGCGATCACGCTGCATCCCGATGGTCGGGCGTTGTATGTGTCGACGAATGACGGCAGTATGGTGGCGGACTTCGCACTCGACGACAGCGGCGTGCTGACGTCATTCGCGGGATATCCCCTGGCCATGGTGGGGACGGGAGGAGCGCTGGCCATGGACCCGCTCGGACGTTTCCTCTACGCATACCACCGATACGGCGACGAGATCCGTGTGTTTCGAATCGGGGCGGATGCCTCGATTTCACCCACCGCAGTATCCACCAGCAATCTCGGCAACGCGGTCTCCATGACAGTGCATCCGTCCGGCCGCTTCCTGTATGTACTCAAGGCCGACGGCACGCTGGAGGTTTTCGCCATCGACGCGACGACGGGCGGGCTGGTGACTGCCTGGTCCGGCGCGTCGGGCATCACCAGCCCTCTGCAGGTGCAGGTCCATCCGCGCGGCCGTTGGCTGAGCCTCGTCGGCGGGGCGCCCGGAAGCTCTCCGGCCATCCGCGCCATAGACCCTGCAACCGGAGCCCCGGGCCCGGCGTTGCCGCCATTCTTCACCAGCGAAGAAGTTTCCAGTGCGACCTTCGACGCGACGGGCGATCGCATGTTGATAGGGACCCGATCGCCCCAGTTCATGTTTCGCTTCGCGCTTTCGCCGAGCACAGGTACACCGCTGTCCAACACCGGCATCTCGGCCGGCGACGTACCCGCCGCCGTGGTCGTCATCAATCGCTGACGGGGCGCCGTCGCGGCGAGTCGCCCTCCTCACGTTCGGCAAGCTGGCGTTCTAAGGCAATGCCGCCCGGAAGCGAACTGTTACCGGGTGAAGGAGGCTTAGTTGGCAGAATGGCGGACCCAACCTGCTGACACGCCCGTGATGACCTCGACCGCTGCCGCCCTGCCCGCCCTTGGCCCGACCCTGCTGCGCTGGATGCTCGGCGCAGCACTTGCCACGTCGGCATCGGCCGCCTTCGCCCAATCCGCCGAGGACGGCCTCCAGGACGCCGTCGGGGTGGTCGAGGAAGATGGCTCCGTCACCGCCTATTCCGACCCGTTCTGCGCGGGCTTCGCGGAGTCCTTCAAGAAGAACGGCGGCGACAGGTCGTTGATGCCGGAATGCCCCGAAGAGCCCGTGGAGCCGATGTCGATGTCGCCCCATGCCAAGGGCGAGCGCGCCGGCCTGGCGTCGGCGCTGGCCTACGTGGACTTCCGCAAGCACCAGAAGGCGAATGGCAAGGACCTGCCGCTGCTGCCAGGCTTCTACGACAAGTCGCAGGACGCCTGGATCATGCGCGAGGACGGCTATTACCCGTTCACGTCTTTCGACGGCGACCCGTATGCCGTGATCTCGAAGGAAGACGTCGGGATGGGCGTGATCGACAGGCTGGGCCACATTCTCGTGCCCATCGAATACGGCCAGATCGGGTTCGAGTCGACCCGCCAGGTCATTTCGGTGCGGGACAGGAAGAGCGAGAAGGCCGGTCTGTATTCCATCCAGGGCGAACAACTGGTCAAGCCACGCTACGACGCTGCCGAATTGATCGACGGCAAGCACCTGCTGACCTTGCGCGACGGCGTGTACGAGGTGCTGGACCTGAAGGGCAAGGCCTTGTTGAGCACCCGCAAGCCCATCAGTCCGGCAGGCGAGGATCGCTTCTGGTTCATGGAGGCGCCGCAGCGCCACGGCATCATGGATGCGAAGGGCAAGGTCATCGTGCAGCCCGAGTTCACCTATACGTCCGGCTTCCAGGACGGCAAGCTGGTGTCCCAGAAGGAAGGCGGCGAGAACTACGTCATCTACCGCGACGGCAAGGTGGTCAAGCAGCCCTAAACTGGCGCGTCTCGGCCACGCGCCACCAGTCGGGCAGCAAGGCGCGCACCTTGCGCTGGCGATAGCGGTCGTCGATGAGATAGACCGTGCCGGTGTCCGTTTCGGTGCGGATCACGCGCCCGGCGGCCTGCACCACTTTCTGCAGGCCGGGATAGAGATAGGTGTAGTCATAGGCCAGCGCGTCGCCGAAGCGTGATCGCATGGCGGCCAGCATCTGTTCGTTCACCGGGTTGACCTGCGGCAGGCCCAGCGTGGCGATGAAGGCGCCGATGAGGCGGCGGCCCGGCAAGTCCACGCCTTCCGAGAACGCCCCGCCCAATACCGCGAACCCCACGCCCTGCCCTGTCTCGGTGAAGCGCCCGAGGAATGCCGCGCGGGCGTCGTCGTTCATCCGCGCGGCTTGCGTCCACGTGGGAATGCCAGGGTGTGCGGCGGCCAGTTGCGCAGCCACCTGTTCCAGATAGGCGAAGCTGCTCAGGAAGACCAGGTAGTTGCCCGGCTGGGCGGCGTATTGCCTGGCCACCAGCTCGACGATGGGCGCGACCGAGCCGGCGCGGTCGCGCCAGCGGGTGGAGACATGCCCGACGACATTGACCTGCAATTGCTCCTGGATGAAAGGCGCGGGGACATCGACCCAGCCTGTCGTGGCGGGCAGGCCCAGGGTGTCCTGGTGGAAGGACCGCGGGCTGAACGTGCCCGAGAACAGCACGGTGCTGCGCGCGGCGGCGTGGCGGGAGGCCAGGTAGGGCGCGGGCACGACGTTGCGGATGCAGATCTCTGATTCGGGCTTGGCATGCAGGCCCGCGCCTTCGGTGACGGTGAGGTCGAACAGCGCATGGGTGCCGAAGCTGTCGGCCAGGCGGCCGAACTGCAGCAGCGTGAAGTACAGCGACAGCGCGGGGTCATCGGACGCCGCCGGCCCGTCCGCGAAGTGTTCGGCCAGCGCCGTGCTGGCGCGTTGGGCGGCTTCGCGCAGGTTGACGGGCACCATGTCATAGGCGGCATAGGCAGTGGCCTGCTTCTTCTGGACGGCGCGCCACGACCGGAGCAGCGCGTCCAGCGGCTTGCGCAGATGCACGGGCGCGGCCGTGCGCGCGGCGCGCACCTCGGCCATCGACAGCGTGACGCTGTACATGCGGCGTGCGCGTTCCAGCAGGTTGTGCGCTTCATCGACCGCCACCGCCACGCGCCATTGATGCGCCAGGGTCAAGGCATGGAGCATGGCGTTGGCGTCGAACCAATAGTTGTAGTCGCCCACCACCACGTCGCTCCAGCGCGCCAGCTCCTGGTTCAGGTAATAGGGGCAGACGTCGTGCGCATCGGCGACGGCCCGGACGGCCTCGCGGGTCAGCGTGGCATCGGGGCGCGCCAGGGCTTGCGCGCGGGCGGCCGGCAGGCGGTCGTAGAAGCCGCGCGCTCGGGGACAGGAGTCGCCATGGCAGGCGCGGTCCGGCTCAGCACAGGCCTTGTCGCGCGCCACCAGCGCCACCACGCGCAGCGGCAATCCGCCTTCGCGCGAGGCGTGCAGGCGGGCCACCGCGTCCAGCGCCAGGCCGTGGCCGGACCCCTTGGCGGACAGGAAGTAGAGCTTGTCGAGCCCTTGCGTGGCGCAAGCCTTCAGCAGGGGAAAGAGCGTGCCCAGGGTCTTGCCGACGCCGGTGGGCGCCTGCGCCATGAGCGGGTGGCCGTCACGGGCGGCGCGGTAGACCGCCACCGCCAGTTCGCGTTGGCCGGCGCGCATCTGGCCATGGGGAAAAGCGAGCTCTTCCAGCGCGCCATCGCGGGCCTGGCGGTGCGCGCGCTCCTGCCTGGCCCAACTGGCGTAGCGTGCGCACAGGTCGTTGAAGACGCTCGCCAGCGCGGCGGCGTCCAGGGTTTCGGCCTCGGCGGTTTCCTCCTCGGTGTCGAGATTGAAATAGACGACGGCCACGGTGATCTCGGACAGTTCACGCGAGGCGCACAGCATGTGGCCGTAGACCCGCGCCTGCGCCCGGTGCAGCGCGCGCTGGTTGGCGCGCAGCGACGCCAGGTCGCCGCGGTAGGTCTTCACCTCCTCGACACGCCGAGCCTGGGGATCGTAGCCGTCGGCGCGGCCGCGCACTGTCAGGCCGGCGTGGGTGGCCGACAGCGTGACCTCGTGTTCGACATGCGCCGCGCGCCGGTGCGCGATGACGGCGTGGCCGGCCATGCCTTCCAGCGCCGTCGGCGCGGGCGTGAAACGCGAGTCCAGGTCGCCCGCGCGCGCGGTGAAGTCGCACAGCGTGCGCACGGCCACTTCCAGCTTCATGCGCCCTGCTCCACCGTTGCCCATTGCACGTGGCAGACCCGCACAGGCAGCGCGTGGCTGCGGGCGTAGTCCAGCCAGCGGATCTGGTTGTCCTGCAGGCGGTCGCCCGGGCCTTTGACCTCGATGAGTTCATAACGGCGTTCGGCCGGCCAGAAACAGACGAGATCGGGCAGGCCCGAGCGATTGGTCTTGATGTCGGCCAGCAGGCGCGCGAACCACAGCGCCAGGTGGGTAGCCGGAATGCAGTCCAGCGCGGTCTCGATGAGCGCGCGCGTGAGCAGTCCCCAGGACACGAAGGGCGACTGGATGCCGGCCTTGGCCTTGTAGCACGCCAGAATTCGGGCGCGATGGCCGCCGTCTTGCAGCAAGCCCAGGCAGGCGTCGAACGCCTGGGCGCGCCGGGCATGGAAGTCGGGTTCGTGCAGGTCGGCCGGGCCGCGCTGGAAGGGATGGAAGAAGGCGCCTGCCACGGGCAGGAAGATGGCGTCCCAGCAGAGCAGCCCGAACAAGGAATTGATGAGCCCGTTTTCCACCCAGTGCACGCTGGCGCCGTCGCGGGCGTAGTGGTCGCGCACAACGCATTCGACGCGGGGCGCATCCGCAGGCCGCGTCAGGACCAGCGTGTCGGGGACGACGCCGTGCCGCTTGCGCCGGGGGGCGGCGGCCAGCCCGGCCTGGCGGGCCAGGCGCGGCAGCATGCGCGTGACGCCCTGCCGCTCGGCTTCATTGCCTGCCTTTTCCTCTGCAAGCACTGCCGTGGCCAGCGCATGCGCCTCGGCATGGCGTTGCTGGCGCTCCAGCACGCGGATCAGGCGCTGGCGGGCGCCTGGGTACGTGCTGGCGCGATAGGCCTGCTCGGCCTCGGCCCAGTCGGCGCCGCGCTCGCACCGCTGTCCCAACCGGAACAGCACCTTGGCCTGTCTGCGGGCAAGCCAAGGCACGGCCGTGGCGCAGGCAAGCACCTGTTCGCGCAGCGCCGGTGCGGGCATGGGCTCGGGGGCATCGAGACCGTCACGCAGGGCCTGCAGCGCCAGATAGGCATCGACGTGGGCGGCCTGCTGGAAGGCGCGGGTGCTGGCATCGATCCGCACGGCTTCGTATTGGAAGACGCCCAGGTCGGCCAGCACGAACTCGGACCATTCCTGGTGGAGATTGCCGAAGAACATCAGCCGCAGGCGCTGGACCAGCGGTGCGATCTCGACGGACCAGATCGCTTCGCCGGGCGCGGCGCCCCAGGCGCTGCAGGGCTGGGCAGGCGGCGTCCCGAGGAACGCTTCCAGCCCGGCCAGCAGCTCTGCCTTGCGCAAGGTGGCGCGCAGGCCCGACTGGGGATAGCGCCGGGCGAGCGCGTCCTTGGTGTGCAGGCTTGCCCACGCCGGCCAGTCCAGCACCGGGTCGGCAAGCAGCCAACCCAGCGCCAGCAGGGGCGCGGCTGCCGGTACCACCGGGCCGATTTCCTCGTAATGCAGGCGGTCCGCGCGGTGCACCGTGGGCCGGCGCATGAGCAAGCGCACCAGCAAGGCCTGGGAAGCCTGGGGCAAGGCTGGAAACGCCTGCAGGAATGCGGTTTCGGCCGGGCCCAGCACATCGGTGTAACGCGTGCCCAGCCAGTCCAGCGCGCGCTGGAAGTTGTGCAGGTAGTAATAGCGGTGGGCGGGGAACATGCCGGGCGGGCGCATTGCAGAAAATAAGACTGGATACTTATCCAGTTCTCATCATAACCCTTGTCGGCGGCGGACACGCATCGGCGAGGTAGAATCCTGCCGTCAGGCGAAGTATTCGCCCGGCCCTTCAAGGACGGCCTTGAACGCGCGTGCACCTGGGGACGGCCCCATTCTTGCAGGATGACGCCATGGCCCCTCTCCCCCCTTCCCCCGCTCTGTCCTCCCCACCCGACCCGCGCACGCCGCGCGCCACCTGGCTGCGCCTGGCGCTGGCCTGGGCGATGGTGGCCGCCTTCACCGTATTCGGCCCTGCCTGGCTGGCCGCGCCCCTGACGCCGCTGGTGGCGCTGGCCGCCTTCCTGGCGCTGTTCCTCACCATCCTCGCGGCGTCCTTCGGTGTGGTGCACGAGGCCGACGGCCTGGCCCATAAACTTGGCGAGCCCTATGGCACGCTGATCCTGACCCTGTCCATCGTGCTGATCGAGGTGATCCTGATCGCCTCGGTGCTGCTGGGGCCGGGTGAGTTCCCGACCATCGGGCGGGACTCGATCTTCGCCGTGATGATGATCATCGTGAACCTGGTGATGGGCATCTGCCTGGTGGCGGGCGGCTTGCGGCATGGCGAGCAGGAGTTCAACGCCCAGGGCGCCGGCGTCTATCTGTCGATGATCATGCTGCTGACGGCGGTGTCGCTGGTGCTGCCCAATTTCCTGGCGGGCGCGGGCGAATTCGATCGGCTGCAAGGCTGGGCCGTGGCGGCGCTGACGGGCGCGCTGTATGCCGTCTTCCTGTGGCTGCAGATGCGCGGCGAGCGCAGGCTCTTCATCCAGCCGCCCCTGGGACAGATGGAAGTGCGCGTGGCGCGGCGCCCGGACGCCGGCAGTGTCGGCACGGATGCGGCGGCACGCAGCGGCATCCTGCGCGGCACGCTGCTGCTGATCGGCATGATCGTGCCCATCGTGCTGCTGGCGCATCACCTGGCCATCGTGATCGACTATGGCGTGGCCACCGTGGGGGCGCCGGTGGCCTTGTCCGGCGTGCTGATCGCCATCATCGTCTTCACGCCCGAATCCATTACCGCGGTGAAGGCGGCGCTCAACAACGAGATGCAGCGGGCCGTGAACCTGTGCCTGGGCGCCTTCGTGTCGACGGTGGGCCTGACGGTGCCGGCGGTGCTGGTGATCGGCCTCGTCACCGGCAAGACGGTGACGATGGGCATATCCGGCGTCGAGACGGTGCTGCTGGTGGCCACTGTCTGGCTGGCGACGCTGTCCTTCAAGGGCCAGCGCACCTCGGTGCTGCAGGGCGTGATGCACCTGGGGCTGTTCGCGCTCTATGGCTTCCTGCTGTTCGGGGCCTGAGCCTTCGCCCGGGATCAGTCTGCAGGCCTGCCCGCCAGGGGCACCTGCAGGGTGGCCTTGACCCGTTCCAGCGCGACGATGGTGCGAAACCACTTCACGTTCGGGTTGTCGTGGAAGAGCCGCTGGGCCAGCGCCTGGAAGACGGTCATGCTGGACACGGTCAGTACCAGCAGGAAGTCCGCGTCGCCGGTGACGTAATAGCACTGCTGGATCTCGGGCCCGGAGAACTGCGCCTTCATGGCCGCGAGGTCCGCCGACTGCGTGCGGTCGGCGTGCACCTCGACCATCAGCGTGATGACCTGGCCCAGCTTCTCGGGGTCCAGCACGGCTGTCGTCGCCTGTACATAGCCGTCCTTCTTCAGGCGCTGGATGCGCCGCTGCACCGAGGCGGTGGACAGGTTCACGCGCTCGGCCAGCGTGCGCAGGGGCACGTCACTGTCTTCCTGCAAGGCCTGCAGCAGAGCCAGGTCGAAGTTGTCCACGGCGGGCATCGTCATGAGGGCGGGATCAGTAGTGAGAAATTTTCCCATGAACAGGCCTAAATAAGCGTCCCTGTCCCGGGCAACGAGAGATAGATTATCGCGGGCTTCGCGTCAAAACACGCGGCTTTCTTTCCTCTCCACTGGTCTCCCGTCATCCCGCCATGTCTTCCCCTGTCGTGAACACGCCCTTGGGCGTGGCCTGCAACGTGCTGTCCTCGGTGCTGTTCGCCGCCATGTATGCCTATTCGACCTTGCTGGCGCCGCTGGGCGGTGACGCGATCTATGGCTGGCGGATCCTGCTGACGGTGCCCTGCCTGACCGTGCTGGTGATCGCGACCGGCTGCTGGCCCCAGGTGCGCGACGTCCTCCGGCGTGTCAGGCACGAGCCGCTGTTCTGGGCGACGCGCCTGCTGTCCTCGGCGCTGCTGGGCGCGCAGCTCTGGCTGTTCATGTGGGCGCCCGTCCATGGCTATGGCCTGGAGGTGTCGCTGGGCTATTTCCTGCTGCCGCTCACGATGGTGGTGCTGGGCCGATACGCTTTCGGCGAGCGGATCAGCGGCATGCAGCGGCTGGCCTGCCTGCTGGCGCTGGCCGGCATCATCAGCCAGCTGCTGCTGACGCGGGCGGTGTCGTGGCCGACGCTGGCGGTGTGCCTGGGCTACCCGGGCTATTTCTGGCTGCGTCGGGTCACGCGCACCAACAACCTGGGCGGCGTCTGGGTGGACATGGGCCTGAGCCTGCCGGTCAGCCTGTGGTTCGTGTCCGGTGCCGCGAGCGCCTCGTTGAGCGGCATGCCCTGGCTGGTGCTCGGCCTGGGGGTATTGAGCGCGGCTGCGCTGGGCAGCCAGGCCCTGTCGGCGCCACGCCTGAGCCTGAGCCTTTTCGGCTTGCTGACCTACGTCGAACCCGTGCTGCTCGTCATGGTGGCGCTGCTGCTGGGCGAGACCATCAGTCCTGCGCTGTGGCCCACCTATTTCCTCATCTGGGCGGCGGTGGTGGTCCTGGTCGCCGAGGGCAGCCTGGCCGCGCGCCGGCGAGGCCGCCTGCCCGCGCCCGGCGGTGCTGGCTGAGTCCGGCTTTCTTGCCGCCCTTCCCCGCCGCTATGATGGCGAAAAGTCAGCCGCCATAAAAAACGCCGCGGCAGCAAGGGGAATCATCATGATGTCGGGGCTGGGTTTTCTCGTCGCGGCCAGGCAGTGCGAGATCGACGAGCTGGAACAACTTGCCGGCACCATCGCGCTGGCGCAGGCGCTGGGCGAGCTTGTCCATCAATTGCAGCGCGAGCGCGGCCTGTCCAATCTGTTCGTCGGGTCAGGCGGGGCCAGCTTCGGTCCCCAGTGCCTGGCCGCGCGCCAGGACACCGACCGTGCCATCGCCGTCGCGCACGAGCATTTCGACCAACTGCCCGGCGCCACCGGGTATCCGGGCAGCCGCGCCCGGCTCTTCAGCCGCATCGCCTATGCCCTGCATGGCCTGGACGCGCTGGCGGGCCTGCGCCAGCGCCTGGATCAACTTGCGCTGGGCGTGGATGCGGTCACGGCGGCGTACTGCAAGCTGGTCGCGAGCCTGCTGTCGGTGGTGTTCGATGCCACCGACAATGCCGCGGACCCCGAGGTGTCGCGGCTGCTGCTGGCCTACTTCAATTTCGTGCAGGGCAAGGAATACGCCGGCCAGGAACGCGCCGCGGGAGCGGCCGCGTATGCCTCGGGGCGTTGCGACGCCCGCCGCCAGCAGCAACTGCTGACGCTCATCGACGCGCAGGAGGAATGCCTGCAGACCTTCGGCGCCTTTGCCGATGCGCGCGGCCACGCAAGCTGGCAGGCCGCTCAGGAAGGCCTGCGGCTGGCGGAACTGGAGCGCCTGCGCCGCATCGTCTGTACGGCGCCGGCCGATGGTCGGCTGGACCCGGCCCTGAGCATGACGTGGTTCGAGCACTGCACGGCCCGCATCGACGCCATGAAACAGGTGGAGAACGCGCTGGGCGAGCAGTTGCGCGACCGCTGCGAGCAAAGCGTGGCTGCCGCGCGGCGCGACCTGCATGCGCACGAGGCGGTGCTGCAGAAACTGGTCAGCCAGGCGGATGCGCCCTCCCCGCCCGGCGAAGCCGCCGCGCCGCTGGCGGCATTCTTCGAGCGGGAGGAGCAGGCGGCCTCGGATGGCGCGGGCCGCGCAGGCGCGCCGGCTTACGGCCCGCACATGGAACGCGAGATCCTGGCCATGCTGCGCGAGCAGGCCCGCCGCTTGCAGGCCACCAGCGACGAGCTGGCCACGGTGCGCGCGGCCCTGAACGAACGCAAGGTGATCGAGCGCGCCAAGGGCTTGTTGATGGCGCACCGGCAACTGAGCGAGGAAGCCGCCTACCGGATGCTGCGGCAGACCGCCATGGAGCAGAACCGGCGGCTGGTGGACGTGGCGGAATCGGTGCTGGCCTTGTCCAGCTATCTGAGCGGACAGTCGCCTGCGGCGCCGTAGCCGCGCTTGCCTAGCGTGGCCGGCGCAGCCGCGCGATCCAGACACCGCCAGCGATGACCACCGCCGCACCGGCCAGTGCGCCGGCGGACGGGCGTTCGCCGAAGAGCAGCCAGCCGAACACCAGGCCGAAAACGATCCAGGTGTAGCGCAAGGGGCCGATGACCGCGGCATCGCACAAGCGGAAGGCGCGCAGATTGCAAAGCATGGCCACCAGCGACAAGGGGCCCAGCGCCAGGAAGGCGGCGGTCATGCCGGCGCTCATGGGTGTCCAGTTCAATGCCGCCACGGACAACAGCAGGACCGCCGCGATGAGGTTCACGTACCAGAGCACCGTGAAGCTCGACTCGGAACGGGACAGCGTCTTCAGCAGCAGGCTTTCGCAGGCGATGAAGAGCGCGCCCATGACCGCGACCAGCACGGGCGCGAGCGATCCGCCCTGCGCGCTGGGAAGGCCTGCCTGGGCTACGACCACCCCCAGGGCGCCGGCCAGGCACAGCAATGACGCCAGCCACAGGCGCAGCGGCGGCCGTTCGTGCAGCAGCAGCACGGCCAGCGCCAGGGTGAACAGGCCGTCCAGCAGGCCCAGCGCGCTGGCCGAGGCGAGCGGCAGATGGGTGGCTGCGTACATGGCCGCGGTCGTGCCGGCCGCCCCGGTGAAGGCGCGCAGCACATGCCGGCCCGGCCGTTGGGTGCGCAGCGACGCCACCTGTGCGCCGCGCGCCAGCCACCATATGGCCAGCGTCAGGAACGCGCCCAGATAGCGCATGGCCATGATCTGCAAGGCCGGCACCTGGCCGCCCGCAAGCTTTCCCGAGGTGAAGATCAGCGTGAAGATGCCCACCGCCAGCACCGCCCAGCCCACGCCGGCGGCCGAATAGGTCATGGCGGGCGCGGCGGGCTTGGCGTGGGAGGACATGGGCAGACGGAAAGGGGAAAGGCCGACAGCATAAACGGCGGGACGCGTGCCGGTGCAGCCTCTTGGTGCGGCACTGCACCATTATCAGGCCTGGGCTGCCGGCTGTGTGCACCGGCAGCCCTTCGCGCCAGCCCTTTGCCCTGCCTGCACGGCATCCGGATCGGTTTGGCACGGCTCTTGCTTGGGTAGGCATGCCGAGCCGCCAATGATGGTGTGCGCGGCACCGCGCAGGAACCGCCCGTGGCCGCCACGGGCACGTTCCGCGCACCGGACAACGGCGTCCCTCGCGCGTCCCCGCTGGCAGGCCCAGCCACGGCGCGCGATGGGACGCCGTTTTTTTTCGCCTTGGTGTTACCGGAGCCCTTTCATGAGCCAGCCTGTCATCCCCGAACTGCCGTCGTCCACTGGCATCGTCACGTCCGAGGGCGCCGCGCAGCGCCCCGAGCGCCGCCGCTTCCTGCTGCAGTCGGCCGCCGTGGGCGCCGCCGCCCTGCTGCCGGCGCTGGGGCATCGCGGGGCGTATGCCGCGGGCTCGGACAAGCCGGAGAAGGAAGAGGTCAGGATCGGGTTCATTCCGCTGACCGACTGTGCCAGTGTGGTGATGGCGTCCGTGCTCGGCCTGGACAAGAAGTACGGGGTGAAGATCACGCCCAGCAAGGAAGCCAATTGGGCATCGGTGCGTGACAAGCTGCTCAATGGCGAGAACGATTTCAGCCACGTCCTGTACGGCATGCTGATGGGCTTGCAGGCAGGCATCGGCGGTCCGAAAAGCGACGTGGCGCTGCTCATGACCTTGAACCGCAATGGGCAGGCCATCTCGCTGTCGAGGAAAATGGCGGATGCGGGCGCGGTGGACCTGCAATCGCTGGTGGCGCTGATGAAGCGCGAGCCGCGCGAGTACACCTTCGCGCAGACCTTCCCCACCGGCACGCACGCGATGTGGCTGTATTACTGGCTGGCCAGCGGCGGCGTGAATCCGATGAAGGACGTGAAGGTCATCACCGTGCCGCCGCCCCAGATGGTGGCCAATGCGCGGGTGGGCAACATGGATGGCTTCTGCGTGGGCGAGCCCTGGCACCATCGCGGCATCCTGGATGGCGTCTCGGCCCACGTCGTCAGTTCGCAGGAGATCTGGCTGGACCACCCCGAGAAGGTGCTGGGCACCACGGCGGCCTTCGCCGACAAGTATCCCAACACCTGCCGCGCGGTCACGGCCGCCATCCTGGAGGCAGGCCGCTGGATCGATGCCAGCGCCGCCAACAAGGAAAAGATGGCCGAGGTGATCGCCGCGCGCGCCTATGTGAACACCGACAAGTCCGCCATCGTCGACCGTATCCAGGGGCGCTACCAGAATGGCCTGGGCAAGCGCTGGGAAGACCCCGACCACATGAAGTTCTATGACGAGGGCCAGGCCTCGTATCCCTATCTGTCGGACGCCATGTGGTTCCTGACCCAGCACAAGCGCTGGAACCTGCTCAACGCGCATCCCGATTACGAGGCGCTGGCCAGACAGGTGAATCGCACGGCGATCTACCGCGAGGCCGCGGCGGCGGCCGGGGTGCCGGTGCCCACCAGCGATCTGCGCAGCAGCAAGCTCATGGACGGCAAGGTGTGGGACGGCAAGAACCCGGCCGCCTACGCAGACAGTTTCTCCGTCCACGGCTGAGACCGCGCCTTATCCATCCGTTCTTGCTTCAGGAGTCCGACATGGCCCGAGCCCTTACCTCGTCCCCACCCTCCGCCTCTGCCGCGGCGCCCGCCCTGCCCGCCCGTTCGAAGGAATGGACGAGCCGCCTGCTGCACACCGTGGCGCCGCCTGCCTTCGGTTTCCTGCTGCTGGGCCTGTTGTGGCAGGCATTGGCCCAGACCGGTGGCGGCATTCCCACGCCGGGCCAGACCTGGCAGGCGGCCGTGGAACTCTTCGCCGAGCCGTTCTACCAGGCCGGGCCGAACGACCAGGGCATCGGCTGGAACGTGCTGGCTTCCCTGCAGCGCGTGGCGCTGGGCTTTGGCCTGGCGGCGCTGGTGGGCATTCCGCTGGGCTTCATGATCGGCCGCTTCCGTTTCCTGAACCGGATGGTCGGGCCGCTGATCAGCCTGCTGCGCCCCGTGTCGCCGCTGGCCTGGCTGCCCATCGGCCTGCTGGTGTTCAAGTCGGCGAATCCGGCGGCCATCTGGACCATCTTCATCTGTTCGATCTGGCCCATGATCATCAACACCGCCGTGGGCGTGCAGCGCGTGCCGCAGGACTACATGAACGTGGCGCGGGTGCTGGACCTGTCCGAATGGAAGATCGTCACGCGCATCCTGCTGCCCGCCGTGCTGCCCTATGTGCTGACCGGCGTGCGGCTGGCCGTGGGCACGGCCTGGCTGGTGATCGTGGCCGCCGAGATGCTGACGGGCGGCGTGGGCATCGGCTTCTGGGTGTGGGACGAGTGGAACAACCTGAACGTGGCCCACATCATCATCGCCATCTTCGTCATCGGCATCGTGGGCCTGCTGCTGGAGCTGCTGCTCGTGAAGCTGGCCGCGCGCCTCACCTTCGAAGACACCGCGTCCTGAGCGCAGGGAGACCCCTCATGATCAACGACCATCGCTACATCGAGATCCGCGGCGTCGCGCAACGTTTTCCCACGGCCAAGGGCGACTACGTGGCCTTGCGCGACATCGACCTGGACGTGGCGCGCGGCGAGTTCGTCGCGCTGATCGGCCACTCGGGCTGCGGCAAGTCTACCCTGCTGAACCTGCTGGCCGGCCTGACGCTGCCGTCGGCGGGCACGCTGATCGCCGCGGGGCGCGAGATCGGCGGGCCCGGTCCGGACCGCGCCATGGTGTTCCAGAACCATTCCCTGCTGCCCTGGCTGACCTGCGAGGGCAACATCATGCTGGCGGTCGAGCGGGTGTTCGGCGCGCAAGAGGACCGCGCGCAATTGAAGGCCCGGACCGCCGCCGCGCTGGAAAAGGTGGGCCTTGCCCACGCCGCGCAGAAGCGCCCCGGGGAGATATCCGGCGGCATGAAGCAGCGCGTGGGCATTGCCCGGGCGCTGGCCATCGAGCCCAAGGTGCTGCTGATGGACGAGCCTTTCGGCGCGCTGGACGCGCTGACGCGCGCCACGCTGCAGGACGAGCTGCTGGCCCTGGTGGCGCAGACCGGTTCCACCGTGGTCATGGTGACCCACGACGTGGACGAGGCCGTGCTGCTGTCGGACAAGATCGTCATGATGACCAATGGCCCGGCCGCGACCATCGGCGAAGTGCTGACCGTGGACCTGCCGCGTCCGCGCGACCGCAAGACGCTGGCCGACGATCCGCGTTATATGCAGGCTCGCAAGGCGGTGATCGACTTCCTCTACACTCGCCAGGGTACGCCCGCCAGACAGGCGGCCTAGCTTGCGGGGACTGCCCGCCGCGCGGGCCCGCGGCAGGCAGGATGAGGAGAGTGTGCAGTGGGCATCAGCCATTACCTGAAAGAAATCGGCCGGGGCGCGCGCGGCGCGAAGAGCCTGGACGAGATCGAGGCCGAGGACCTGTTCGGGCAGGTGCTGGATCGCGAGGCCTCCGACCTGGAGATCGGCGGTTTCTGTCTGTCCATGCGCTTCAAGAGCGAGACGCCGGCAGAGATGTCAGGCTTCCTGTCGGCCACGGCAGCCCGGATCACGCCGGTGCCGCCCGCCTCCGATGGCCGCGCCACCGTGGTGCTGCCCAGCTACAACGGCTCACGCAGGCTGCCGGTGCTGACGCCCCTGCTCGGCCTGATGCTGGTGGCGCGCGGCCTGCGGGTCGTGGTGCATGCCGGCGAGCCGGATCCCGCCCGCGTGACCACCGAGCAGGTGCTGGCGGCGTTGGGGCACACGGCGCTCGGCCACGTCGGCGACGTGCGCGATGACGCCGTCAACCTGCTCCCCCTGCCCGTCTTCGCTCCGCAATTGGCCTGGCTGCTCGGCGTGCGCAAGATCGTGGGCGTGCGCAATCCGGCGCACAGCCTGGTGAAGCTGCTGAACCCCTGCGCCGGCCGCGCGCTGGTCGTGGGCAGCTACACCCATGCGCCTTATGCGGCCTTGATGGATGCCACGTACCGCCTGACCGGCGCGGACGCCATGCTGTTGCGCGGCGTGGAAGGCGAGCCGGTGGCCGATGGCCGCAAGCTGCAGCAGATCGACGCCTATGTGGCGGGCGTGGCCTATCGCTTGCAGGACGCGCAGGACGGGCGGATGCAGGCCGTGGCGGAGTGGCCCTCGGACCTGTCGCCCGCCAGCCAGGCCGCCTATGTCGAGGCGGTGCTGGCGGGCCGCCTGCCGGCGCCGGAACCGGTAGCCCGCCAGGTGGCGCATATTGAAGCCGTCTGCGCGGCCATGAGGGGCGTAAGCGCGCTGGCGGCGCCCCTGGCGCCGGCGTGGCCGGCGCTGGACGAAGACGGGCAGGCCGACGGGGAGTGATCCAGGCGTTTCAGTGCAGCGCGCTGTTGCGCGTCTCGACGTCGATCAGCGCGATGAAGCCCGCGGCCAGCACCAGCAGGACTGAGAACGCCACCAGCGAGAGCCCGAAGCTGGCCGCCATGACCGGCGCCAGCACCGAGGGCGCGAGCAGGCCGCCGAAACGCGCCACCGCGCCCGCGCTGCCCATGCCGGTGGCGCGCAGCGTGGTGGGATAGATCTCGGGCGTATAGGCATAGATGCTGGCCCAGCAGCCCAGCAAGGAGAAACTCATCAGCAGCGTGGCGGCCACCACCACGGTGGTGGTCTGTCCCAGGCCATACAGCAGGCAGCCCGCGGCGCTGAACAGCAGGAAGCCGGTGAGCGTGCGCCGCCTGCCCCAGCGTTCGATGCCATGGGCGGCCAGGGCATAGCCGGGCAGTTGCGCCAGCGCGATGACCACCAGGAATTCCTGGCCGCGCAGGAAGCCGAAGCCCTGCCTGGCCAGTTGCACCGGCAGGTAGACGAAGACGCCGTAATACGACATCGAGATCAGCAGCCAGGCCAGCAGGATCAGGATGGACCGCCGCCGCAAGGCCGGCGAGAACAGCGCGGCGGCGGATTGCCGTTCAGCCGTGTCGGCCTTGAGCGGCGGCAGGTCGTCGGGCTGGCCGTTGCGGCGGGCCACCCGCCGCAGCACGGCGTGGGCCTCTGCCGAGCGGCCTTGCTTGTTCAGGTAGAACGGCGATTCGGGCACGGACAGCCGCAGCACGATGCCCACCAGCGCCGGCAGGCTGGTGACGAGGAAAATGGTGCGCCAGGCTTCCGGATCGCCGGAGACGGCCAGGGCCAGCAGCGCCAGGGCGACAGTGCCCACGGCCCAGAACGATTCCAGCCCCACCAGCCAGCGCCCCCGCCGTCGCGCGGGCAGGAACTCGGCCATCATGGCGTAGTCGACCGGCAAGGTGCCGCCCACCCCGATGCCGGTCAGGAAGCGCAGGACGATCAGCCAGGTGAGATCGGGTGCGAAGGCCGAGGCGATGCCGAAGACGGCGTCGATGACGATGGCGCCCAGCAGCACGGGGCGCCGGCCGATGCGGTCGGCCAAGCGGCCCAGCACGAAGGCGCCCACCAGCATGCCCAGGAAAAATGCCGTGCCGGTGCGCAAGGCTTCGGGGATGCCGACGCCGAAGGTGGCGGCGATGGAGGCGACGGTGAAGCCGATGGCCAGGACCTGCATGGCGTCCGCCGTCCAGACGAGGCCGAAGATGGCGAGCAGGCGCTTCTGGAAGCGGCCGACGCCGGCCAGTTCGATGGCCTGGTCGACGCTGATGGGAGAGGACATGAGGGGCACCGTCGCAAGGGACAAGCAGGCGGGACAGCCTGCGTGCCGATGGTACAGAAAAACCGCCCCATTGCGGGCGTCAAGGCAAGACGATCAGCCCTTGGGGCTGGCTTCCTCGTAGCGGTCCACGGTGCGCAGCGGCTTGAAGATCCGCATCCAGGCGGCCACCACGCCCAGCGTGCAGAGGCTGCCCAGCACGGCCGCCGGCACCGCGCCCACGGCGGCGGCGCTGGTGCCCGCGCGGAATTCCCCCAGCTCGTTGGACGAACCGATGAAGAGCATGTTCACGGCGTTCACCCGCCCGCGCATCTCGTCGGGCGTGGAGAACTGCACCAATGCGCCGCGGATGTAGACGCTGACCATGTCTGCCGCGCCCGCCACGGCCAGTGCCGCGAAGGACAGCCAGAACCAGGTCGAGAGCGAGAACACCAGGTTCGCCAGGCCGAAGATGGCAACGGCCAGGAACATGCGGGCGCCCACCTTGCGTTGCAGCGGCCGCATGCTGAGGATCACGCCAGCCACGACCTCTCCCATGGCCATGGCGCTGCGCAGCGCGCCCAGGCCTTCGGGCCCGACGCGCAGGACCTCCGCCGCGTAGATGGGCAGCAAGGCGACCACGCCGCCCAGCAGCACCGCGAAGAGATCGAGCGAGATGGTGCCCAGGATGATGGGACGCGTGCGGATGAAGACGATGCCCGCGCCGAAACGCTGCCACATCGTGCCCACCGCCGCGGCGGGGGCGGAGGCGTATTTCGTGGTGACGAGCATGAGCAGCAGCGCGCCCACGGCGAAGGCGCCCAGGCAGACGGCGTAGGTCAGTTCGCCGCCGCCCGCGGCATACAGCACGCCGCCCATCACGGGGCTGGCGATGCTGGCCACGCGCATGATCATCATGTTGGTGGCGATGGCCTGGGCCAGTTGCTCGCGCGGGACGATCTGCGGCAGCAGGCTCTGCATGGCCGGACCGCCGAAGGCCCGCGCGCAGCCGAACAGCACCAGCACGGCATAGATGCCCGCCACCCCCGCATGGCCGTGGCCGGACAGCCACCACAGCATGGCGCTGCACACGCCCGACACGGTCCAGCTGACCATGAGGATGTGGCGGCGGTTGTAGCGGTCGATCAGGTCGCCCGCCGGCAACAGCAGGCACAGCATGGGCAGGAACTGGGCCAGGCCGACGTAGGCCAGCGAGAGCGGCTCACGGGTCAGGTCATAGACCTGCCAGGCCACGACGACCGCCTGGACCTGCTGCGCGAAAAGCGCCAGGACGCGCGCGCCAAGGAAGGCGATGAAACCGGTGTGGTGGGAAAGACTGGGTGCGGCGGGAGGCTGGGCGGGTGGGGTCACGACTGGGCGCCGCAAGGCGTCGGCGGGGCGGAAAAGCGCTAATACTACTCCCGCCGGGCTAACGAGATGCTGACGACTTTATCGTTTCCCTCCCGCCTCGCCCGCCTTCACTCCAGCTTGCCGATGCGCTGCACGGCCTGGGACAGGGCTGCCGAGTCTTCCTTCCAGTACGCGTCGAACTCGGGCGCGTCCTGGTACAGCACCGGGCTGCCCGCGCCGGCGATCTGCTTGCGGAAGGCCTCGTCCCGGGCCACCGTGCGCAGCGCGTCACGCAGCCGCTGCACCACCGGCGCCGGCGTGCCGGCCAGGGCGAAGACGCCGGACCATTGCACGAAGTTCGCGTCCAGGCCTTGCGAGCGCAGCGTCGGCACGGCGGGCAGGCTCTCCAGCGGCGCGCTGCCCCAGTGCGCCAACGCCTTCAGCCTGCCCGCCTCCACCAGTTGCCGCACGCTGGAGGGGCCGGTGGCCACCGCCTGCACCTGGCCGCCCAGCAAGGCCTGCACGGCCGGGCCCGCGCCGGTGAACGGCACATGCGTCATCTGGATGCCGGCGGCGTCCTGCAGCATGGCCATGGGGACGTGCATGGTGCCGTAGATACCCGAGCTGCCGTAGTTGATGGCGCCGGGCTTGGCCTTCGCCGCCGCCACGAAGTCCTGCACCGTGGCCCAGGGCGCGTCGGCCCGCACCACCAGCACGGTGGGGTCGGCGGTGATGCGCGCCACCGCCACGAACTGGTCCAGTTGATAGGCAGGCTTGCGCGCCAGCACGCGATCGGCGGCGGGCAGGATCGAAATGGAGGACAGGCTGAGCAGCAGGGTGTAGCCGTCGGGCTGCGCGCGCGCGGCCTGGGCGATGCCGATGCCGCCCCCCGCCCCGCCCTTGTTCTCGATGACCACGGGCTGGCCGAGTTCCTTGCCCAGCGCCTGGGCCAGCGGCCGGGCCACGGTATCGGCCACCCCGCCGGGCGGGAACGGCACGATCATCGTGATGGGACGATCCGGATAGGCGCCCTGCCCCATCGCGGGCCAGGCGCAGGCGGCCAGCGTGGCAGCGGCGAGCAGGCGGGCAGCGGCCCGCGCCGGGAAAAACGCGTCTGTCTTCATGTCTCTCTCCAGGTGTCGGCCCGGCCCCCGTGCGTTGCGGTGGCCGTGGCGCTGTGGGTCGCGGGCGTGCCTACACGCAGCGGTTCTCGATCTGGCCGATGCCGTCGATCTCGATGCGCACGACGTCGCCAGGCTTCAGGTAGGTGGGCGGCGTCAGGCCCATGCCGACGCCCGCCGGCGTGCCGGTGGCGATCACATCGCCCGGCAACAGCGTGATGCCGCGCGAGCAGGTTTCGATGAGCGTGGGGATGTCGAAGATGAGATCGGTGGTGCGGCCATCCTGGCGCGCGGTGCCGTTGACCCAGCAGCGCACGCGGGTATCGGTGCCATCGAGTTCGTCGGCGGTGACCAGCCAGGGCCCCATGGGGCAGAAGGTGTCGAAGGACTTGCCAAGGTCCCATTGCTGGTGCCGCATCTGCACGTCGCGCGCCGTGACGTCGTTGACGATGGTGTAGCCAAACACGTGCGACAGCGCCTCGCCGCGCGAGATGTTGCGGCCCGGCTTGCCGATCACCACGGCGAGTTCGGCCTCGTAGTCGATCTTGTCGGAGATGCCCGCGGGCAGATGGATCTCGTCTTGCGGCCCCACGACGGTCTGCGGCACCTTGGTGAAGACGATGGGCCAGGACTCGGGATTGGCATCGTTGCCCTTGAACACCGAGTCGGACAGTTCCTTGGCGTGGTCGCGGTAGTTGCGGCCCACGCAGAACAGGTTGCGGCGCTGCGCGGGCAGCGGCGCTTCGTGCTGGACCTGGTCCCAGGCGTAGGCCTCGCCCACCGTGGCAGGCAATGGCTTGCCGGCGGCCAGCGCGTCGATGACGGCCAGTGCGCCACCGGCAGCCAGCTCGGGGGGGAAGTCCAGGGCGCTGACGGTCTTGCCGTCCTTCGACACCAGGCCGACCTTGCGCGCGCCGCCGGCGCGAAATACCGCGATTTTCATGCTTGCTCCTCATCGTCCAAGCGGGCCCGCCGAGCGCCGGCCCTGACCTTGCGTGAAAACTAGGCTAGGACCAATGTTCTTTATCGTCAATACCAAAAAATACCTAATCAAGGGATTGGCACTTGAATGGTTTCATTCGAACCAGACGGGAAGCCGCACCATTGTTAGGCTGGGAAGCAATGGGGCAGCATTCTCCACGCTGGCCAGATTGGCATTTTTTGGTATCATCCCGCTCACCCTTCCCGATGATTCCCGATACCAGGACAGCCAGGCATTCCATGGACAAGGCCGCGACGTTGCGCGAACACGTGCATCAACAACTGCGTTCCGGCGCCTGGGCGCCAGGCCATCGCCTGCCCACCGAGCGTGCGCTGGGCGAGCAATTCGGCCTGAGCCGTTCCACGGTGCGCCGCGCGCTGGCCGAGTTGAAGGCGCGCGGCCTCATCGTGCAGACCGTGGGCAGCGGCACCTATGTCAGCGATCCGGCCGCGCCCGCGGATGCGGCCGAAGCCTTGCGCGACGAGGCCGCAACGACCAGCCCTGCCCAGCTCATGGCCGCGCGCGTGGCCCTGGAGCCCGCCATCGTGGGCATGGTGGTGCAGCACGCCACGCCGGCCGATTTCGCGCACATGCGGCATTGCTGCGAAGAGGCCGAGGCCGCGACCAGCTTCGAGGCCTTCGAGGTGTGGGATGGGCGCCTGCACGAGGCCATCGCGGCCGCCACCCACAATCCCTTCATCGACAGCGTCTTCCGCCTGATGAACGCGGCGCGTTCCCACGCGTCGTGGGGCGCCTTGAAGCGCCGCAGCCTGACGCCGGACCGCAGGCTGGCCTATCAGCGCGAGCATCGTGAGCTGGTCGAGGCCTTGGCGGACAGGGATGCCGCACGCGCCACCGAATGCGCCCGCCGGCACCTGGTGCACGTGCGCGAGAACCTGCTGGGCGATTGAGCCCCGGTGGCCCGCCAGGCCGCATGGATCCTGAATTTCAGCTGAACGGATGTGCCCGGGCGGCGTGGTATGTTGTCGCCCTTTCGCATGATCCGCGTGCAGCCGGCGGTCCTGACTGGACGTCCAGACTGCCGCTGTTTTCCGGAGACACCCCGTGGCACCGCAGTCCGATCACCGAGACCCTGACTCCTCCCATCTGCAGCGCAATCTCTCGAATCGGCACATCCAGCTCATTGCCATAGGCGGGGCCATCGGCACCGGGCTCTTCATGGGTTCGGGCAAGACCATCAGCCTGGCCGGCCCGTCGGTCATCCTGGTCTATCTCATCATCGGCGTGATGCTGTTCTTCGTCATGCGGGCGATGGGCGAACTGCTGCTCTCCAACCTGCAATACAAGTCCTTCATCGATTTCTCGTCCGACCTGCTGGGCCCGTGGGCGGGCTTCTTCATGGGCTGGACCTACTGGTTCTGCTGGATCATCACGGCAATCGCCGACGTCATCGCGATTGCCGCCTATACGCAGTTCTGGTTCCCCGACCTGCCGCAGTGGGTGCCGGCGCTGGCCTGCGTGGGCCTGCTGCTGTCGCTGAACCTGCTGACGGTGAAGCTCTTCGGCGAGATCGAGTTCTGGTTCGCCATGATCAAGATCGTGGCCATCGTGGCGCTGGTGGGCACGGGCCTCTTCATGGCCTATTCGGCATTCGTGTCGCCCAGCGGCCGGGTGGCGGGGCTGTCCAATCTGTGGAATGACGGCGGGTTCTTCCCCAACGGCATGATGGGCTTCTTCGCCGGTTTCCAGATAGCGGTCTTCGCCTTCGTGGGCATCGAGCTGGTGGGCACCACGGCGGCGGAAGCGCGTGATCCCGAGCGCACGCTGCCGCGCGCCATCAACTCCATCCCCGTGCGCATCGTCATCTTCTATGTGATGGCGCTGGTGGCCATCATGGCGGTCACGCCCTGGCGCGATGTCGTGCCCAGCAAGAGCCCGTTCGTCGAGCTCTTCGTGCTGGCCGGCCTGCCGGCCGCCGCGGGCATCATCAACTTCGTGGTGCTGACCTCGGCTGCGTCATCGGCCAACGGCGGCGTGTTCTCGACCAGCCGCATGCTTTACGGCCTGGCCGAAAAAGGCGATGCACCCAGGCGGTTTGCCGTGCTGTCCAGCCGCCACGTGCCGGCCAGCGGCTTGATGTTCTCCTGCATCTGCCTGCTCGGCGGCGCGGCGCTGATGTACGTGATTCCCGACCTGGTCGAAGCCTTCACGCTGGTCACCACCGTGTCGGCCACGCTCTTCATGTTCGTGTGGTCGCTGATCCTGCTGTCCTACCTGGTCTATCGCAAGCAGCGCCCTGCCCTGCATGCGGCCTCGCGCTACAAGATGCCCGGCGGACGGTTCATGGCCTGCGCCTGCCTGGCGTTCTTCGCCTTCATCGTGGTGTTGCTGCTGCTGGAGGCCGACACGCGCCAGGCGCTCTTCGTCGCCCCCTTGTGGTTCCTGCTGCTGGGCGTGGGCTACGCCGTGGCCAGCAAGCGCGCCATCCAGGGCCGGCCGGACTGAGCCCCGGCCCCGGGGCGCGCCTGCTTCAGTCCTTCAGGTTGAGCTTGGGCACCAGGGTCTTGAAGGCCACCGCCTGGCGGTCGATGTCGGCGGCGAACGCGTCGCTGTCGGCATAGGCAGGCGTCAGGTTCTGCTTGCGCAACGCCGCGTCGAACGTCGACGATTCCGATATCTGGCGTGCCACCTCACGCCATTTCGTCACCGCCTCCGCCGGCGCCTGCCTGGGCAGGCCGATGCCGCGCCACACGCTGAACTGCAGGTCCATGCCCTTTTCCTTCAGCGTCGGGCTGTCCAGGCCCTGCACGCGCTTGTCGGCCATGACGGCCAGCGTGCGCAGCTTGCCGGTTTCCACGTGCTGGCGCAGTTCGGCGTAGGCCACGGTGGTGGCCTGCACGTCGCCGGCCAGCAATCCCATGATGGCCGGCGACGAGCCCTGATAAGGCACATGCGTGAACTGCACGCCGGTGGCCTCGCCCAGCGCCGCGGCCGCCAGGTGCGGCACGGTGCCGATACCCGCGTTCGAGATCGCCACGTTGCCGGGCTTCTTCCTGGCGTCGGCCAGGAATTCCTCCAGCGTCTTCCAGGGGGCATCGGCGCGCACGGTGACGGAGGACGGATCGTCGGTGAAGCGCGCGATGGGCTGGAAGTCGTCCACCGTGGTCTTGCCGATGCCCATCAAGGGCACCACCAGCATCTCGGTGGTCATGAGCACCGTGCGATAGCCATCGGGCTGGCCATTGGCCACGTAGGCCCAGCCGATGGAGCCGCTGGCGCCCGGGCGGTTCAACACCACCACAGGCTGCGGCATGAGAGGACGCGCGACATCCGCGATCAGGCGCGCGGTGTTGTCGCTGCCGCCGCCGGGTTGGTAGGCAACCATCAGTTCGATGGAGCGGGTGGGATAGGTCTCGGCCTGGGCGGCGGGCAATGCCCCCAGGCCGGCGAACAGCAGCGTGGCAAGCGCGCGCGGGGCGCGGAACAGTGTGGTCATGGTATTTCCCCTTGGATGTTATGGATGGGTCGTGCCTGGGCTTCAGTCGTAGCCCAGCGCCTTCAGGTCCGCCAGGGTCTGGCGGGTGATCTGGATGGTGCGCTCGCGTTCGGCGCCGCTCAGCACCAGGCGTGGCGCCTTGACGGTTTCGGCGCTGCCGGTGATCAGGTGTTCGGCCAGCTTGATGTGCTGCACCAGCTTGACCACGGTGTCCAGGTGGAAGAGCGGCGTCAGGGCCGCGTACAGTTTGCGGGCCTGCGCGAAATCGCCGGCGATGGCGAGGTCCAGCAGTTGCACGGATTGGCGCGGCAAGGCGTTGGCCATGCCCGAAACCCAGGCCTGGGCGCCCAGCGCCGCGCTTTCCACGATCAGGTCGTCCACGCCGCAGACCACCGCCAGGCGGTCGCCGAAGCGCGAGATCAGGTCGGTCACGCGCGTCGTGTCATAGGACTCTTCCTTGATGGCGACGATGGTGGGGGCTTCCAGCAGGTCGGCCACCACGTCCGGGCGCAGGTCCACGCCGTAGCCGCGCGGATTGTTGTAGAGCAGGATCTCCAGGCGGCTGGCGGCGGCCACCGTCTTGTAGAACGCGATGGTCTCGGCGTCGTCCGATTTGTAGGTCAGGCCGGGAAAGACCATCAGGCCGTCCACGCCGATCTTCTCGGCTTCGCGCGCATAGGCCACGGCCTTCTCGGTGCTGGTCTCGGCCAGGCCGGAGACCACGGGCACGCGGCCGCGCACCGTTTCCTTTGCCGTGCGCAGGACCGTCAGTTTTTCCTCGGGCGAGAGCTGGGCGTTCTCGCCCACCATGCCCATCATCACCACGCCGGCCACGCCGTTCTCGATCAGGCGGTCCAGGCCCGCGCGGATCGCGTCCAGGTCCAGCGCGCCGTCGGCCTTGAGCTTGGTGGTGACGGCGGGGAATACGCCTTTCCACTGGATCGTCATGTTGTCTTCCTTTGTTTGGTTTGTGTTGGATTTGTCGTGAACAATATATTGGATCCAATTTGAGGGATCAAGAAAAATGCCGCGGTGGGCGGCGCTTTTTCGGCATCCTGGCGCGTTTCGGGTCCGCGTCGGGCTTGCGGGTCTGTCCGGATCGGCCGAACATTGGATCCAATATATAATCAAACCTTACACGCAAGCATGGCCGCGGCAACACTCGGGATAACCCTGATCCGCCTGCCGCCCAGAAGACGACGAGACATGGAACTGGACACCCTCCCCGCGCAAGCGCCCGGCCGCCTGGTGCGCAAGACCACCGTGGAACTGGTCGTGGACGCCCTGCGCGCCCGCATCCTGTCGGGCCAGCTGGCGCCCGGCCAGCCTTTGCGCCAGGAAGCCCTGGCCGATGACCTGGGCGTGAGCCGTATCCCCGTGCGCGAGGCGATCCGGCTGCTCAGCGCCGAAGGCCTGGCGGACCTGGTGCCGCACAAGGGGGCCTATGTCTCCACCCTGTCGCCCGGCGAGGTGCAGGAGCTCTTCGACCTGCGCCTGCGCATCGAGCCCTGGCTGATCCACGAGGCCGCGCCCGTGATCCCGGAGGCTGCCCTGGTCCAGGCCGAGGCGATGGTGGGCGCCATGGACGCGGCGCAGGATGCCGACTGGGGCCAGTTGAACCGCGATTTCCATGAGTTCCTGTACCGCCCGGCGGGTCGCGCCACGGCCATGAACATCGTGCGTTCGCTGCATGAAAAATCGGAACGCTATTTCCGCCTGCAGGTGTTCAACGCGCCCATCAAGCAGCAGGCGCGCGAGGAACACCTGGCCCTGATCGAACTCTGCCGCGCGCGGCAGGCCGATGCCGCCCAGGCCTTGCTGACCCGTCACATCGAGGACGCGGCGCTGCAGATCCGCGGCATCATCGACCGCCTCATGAAGGACGGCTAGGTTGCTTGTCCCGGGCTTGTCCCGGGCCCGGGCAGGGTCAAGCGGCCTGCAAGGTTCCCGCTGTGTTAGCGTGGGTCACGCGCCCACCGGGCGGCACCCGGGAACACGGAGGAGCAGGCAAATGACCCAAGCCACCAGCGTCAGCATCGCCGAGTTTGGCGACGCATCCGTCATGCAGTTGTCGTCGCACGCGCTGCCTGCGCCCGGCAAGGGCGAGGCGCGGATCCGCCAGACGGCCATCGGCTTCAACTTCATCGATATCTACCAGCGCCAGGGCGCGTATCCCCTGCCCTTGCCCACGGGCCTGGGCCACGAGGCCGCGGGCGTCGTCGAGGCGGTGGGGCCAGGCGTGGACGAATTCCAGCCGGGCGACCGGGTGGCCTACATGAACGCGGGCGTGGGCGCCTATGCCAGCGCGCGCAACGTGCCGGCCAGCAAGCTGGTGCGCCTGCCCGATGGCGTGTCGGACGTAACGGCGGCCGCCGTGCTGTTCAAGGGCATGACCGCGCAGTACCTGCTGCGCAAGACGCATCGCGTGCAGCCGGGCGACGTGGTGCTGGTGCATGCCGCCGCGGGCGGCGTGGGACAGATCCTCTGCCGCTGGGCCAAGGCCCTGGGCGCCTTCGTGGTGGGCACAGCGGGTTCGCCGGAAAAATGCGAGCAGGCGCGCGCGGCGGGTTGCGACGTGGCCATCGACTACCGCCAGCCCGACTGGGTGGCGACGCTGCTGGATCGCCTGGACGGGCGCAAGGCGCGCGTGGTCTATGACTCGGTGGGCCGCGACACCTTCCTGCACTCGCTGGACTGTGCCGCGCCTTTCGGCCTGGTGGTGCTGTATGGCGCCGCCTCCGGCCCGGCGCCGGAGATTTCGCCCGAATTGCTGAACAAGAAGGGCTGCCTGTTCCTGACGCGGCCTTCGGTCTTCCCGCACAATGCCGACCCGGCGGTGTTCCGCGCCAATGCGGCCGAGCTGTTCGAGGCGATCGCCGCGGGCGCGGTGCGCGCCGAGATCGGGGCGCGCTATCCGCTGGCCGATATCGTGCGCGCGCATGAAGACGCGCAGGCGCGCCGCAGCACGGGCGCCATCGTGCTGTTGCCCTGACGCGACGCCACGGGCGGCGCGGGAGCGACGCTCGGAGTACAGTGGCGCCTTTGCCGGCGGCGCATCCGCCGCCGGCGGCTTTCCACGCCTTGCGCCATGTCCGTTCCCGTCCGCCCCGATACGCCCCCTGCCCGTCCTGCCGTGCCGAGCGCGGCCAATCTTCCCCTGCTGGGCTTTACCCTGCTGCTCCTGTGCCAGGCCGTCGGCGAAGCCCTGTCGCGCCTGCTGCACCTGCCCTTTCCCGGGCCCGTGGTGGGCATGATGCTGCTCCTGCCGGCGTTGCGCAGCGCCTGGGTGCGCGCCGCGGTCGTGCCCGCCGCGCAGTTCCTGCTGGCGCACCTGGCCTTGCTGTTCGTGCCGGTGGGCGTGGGCGTCATGGCCTATGTCGGCCTGCTGGCCGACCATGGCTTCCGTCTCCTGGCCGTGATTGCGCTGTCGACCTGGGCGGGCATGGCAGCCACCTTGTGGGCGCTGCGCTGGCGCAGCCGTGACGAGGACGGACAGGCATGAACGATTTCGTCGAACTCTGGATCTACCTGTCGTCCACGCCGCTCTTCGGCCTGACGGCCACGCTGGCGGTGTATCTGCTGACCGGGACGGTCTATGCGCGCCTGGGCCAGAACCCGCTGGCCAACCCGGTGCTGTGGAGCGTGGTGCTGATCGCGCTGGGCCTGTTCCTCACTGGCGTGCCTTACCAGACCTATTTCGCCGGGGCGCAGTTCATCCATTTCCTGTTGGGGCCGGCCGTGGTGGCCCTGGGTTGGCCCTTGTACCAGCGCTGGCCGGCCCTGCGCGCGCAATGGCGCCGCATCGGGGTGGCCGCCGCGCTGGGCGGCGCGGTGGCCAGCGTCAGCGCGCTGCTGCTGGGCTGGCTGTTCGGCCTGCCTGCCGAGATGCTGCGCAGCCTCGCGCCCAAGTCCGTGACGGCGCCCGTGGCGATGGGCATTGCCGAAGCCATCGGCGGCATTCCCGCGCTGGCGGCGGTCATCGCCATCCTGACGGGCTTGGTGGGCGCCCTGACGGGCAAGACGCTCTTCGACCTGCTGCGTATCCCGCGTGACGAGGCGGGCTGGATGCAGCGCGGCATGGCGCTGGGCGTGGTCTCGCACGGCATCGGCGCGGCGCGGGCCATGCAGGTGAACGCGGATGCCGGCGCCTATGCCGGCCTGGCGCTGGGCCTGCAGGTCGTGCTGGGTTCGCTGTTGATTCCGGCGCTCTACCGCCTGGCCGACCTGTTCTAGGAAACCCGCCCGGCGCTGGCGCGTGTCAGTCCGCGCGCCAGCGATTGCCGCATTCCGTGCAGCGCCAGACGTTCTGGTCGCCAGGCGGCAGGGGCAATTGCGCGGCGTGCACCAGCAGCATCGACAGCCGCCAGCGCCAGCCGTGATACGGCTCGGCAGCACCCTGGCACGCGGGGCACGCGATGCCTGCGGGGGCCCCCGATGCGAGCGGGGCGTCGGCGCTTTCCAGCGCGTAATGGCCGGCATCGAGCCGGGCGAGTATGTCGCGCGCGGCCTCTTCCTGGGGCGCGGGCACGCGTATCTTCACGCCGCCCAGGGCGTTCGCCATCAGCCAGTTGGCCGAGACGTAGTTCGCATCGGCAATGTCCGCGTCCAGCCCCTCGGCCTGCAGCCTGCCGGCGGCCATGTGGGCCAGCATCACGCTGTCGTAGCTGGCGACGGTGCGGTAGGGATCGGTGTCATCGTTGCGCATGGCTGACCTCGATGGACGATGGGGATGCGGGAACGATAGCAGTTGGGGCGACGCATTGGATTGCAGACTGTAAGTCCCTTCGCCCAGGGCATGCCACGGCTGACCGCGGTTTCCGGCATACCGTTATGCGGCGCGCCGGCGGGGATCGCTGCTATCGTGGGCGCCTTTGCGCTACCGCCCTCCCCGCCGTGATTCAGACCTTCGACCTCGACCTGCTGCGCACCTTCGTTGCCGTGGCCGACCAGCGCACCTTCGCGGGTGCGGGGCGGTACACGGGCCGCAGCCAGGCGGCGGTGTCGCAGCAGATGCAGCGGCTGGAGGCGCAGGTGGGCCTGCCGCTTTTCAGCCGCCAGGGCAGGCACAAGCGGCTGACCGAGCACGGCGCCAAGCTGCTGCGCTATGCCCGCGACATGCTGAGCCTGAACGACGACGCGGCCCGCGCGCTGGGTGAAAGCGATATGCACGGGTCGCTGCGCATCGGTTCGCCGCACGATGTCGCGGACACGCTGCTGCCGCCCATCCTGGAGCAGATCGCGCGCTCGGCGCCGCGCCTGCGCCTGGAGATCGACGTGGGCCGCAGCCCTTTCCTGATGGAAGCGCTGCATCGCGGCGAGATCGACATGACGCTGTCCACGCGCCATGACCGTTCCTTGCAGGGCCTGGTCTTGCGCAGCTCGCCCACGGTGTGGGTGTGCGCATCGCAATACGTGCATGCGCGCGAGCAGCCGCTGCCGCTCATCCTCATCGACGAACCCAGCATCTTCCGGCGGCTGGCCATCGAGGCGCTGGACCGGGCCCGCGTGCCGTGGAAGCAGGCCTACCTGTCTTCCAACCTGATTGGCGTGAAGGCCGCCATCCGCGCCAACCTGGGGGTGACGGCGCGCAGCATGGAGCTGTTGGGGCCGGACATGCGCGTGCTGGGCGAACGGGATGGCCTGCCCACGCTGCCGGACGTGACCTATTACCTGTGGATCCGCCCGAACACGGTCAATCCGCTGGTACGGCAGGCATTCGACCTGCTGAGCCGCGCGGGCCGGTATGCGCCCGTGGCGGCCGTCGGCTGAAGGACGCGGCCGGCGACGATTCGGTGGCTGGCGAAGCGTCATGCACACTGGCCGGGCTACAGTGCGGGCATGTCGCCCACCTGGAGTTTCCGCATGCGCTGTTCGTCCTTTCCCTGTACCCCGTCCCAGCCCGAGCAGGCGGTGTCGGCATGATCGCGGTCATCTTCGAACTGTGGCCGGCCGAGGGCCGTGGCCAGGATTACTTCTCCATTGCCGCGGGCCTGCGCGAAGACCTCGCGCGGATCGATGGCTTCATTTCGGTGGAGCGCTTCCAGAGCGTCTCGGAGCCGGGCAAGTATCTCTCCCTGTCCTTCTTCCGCGACGAGGCCGCGGTGCAGGCGTGGCGCAACCGCCAGGCGCATCGGCAGGCGCAGGAGAACGGCCGCGGCGGCATCTTCGCCGACTACCGCCTGCGGGTGGCATCGGTCATGCGCGATTACGGCCTGCACGAGCGCGCCGAAGCGCCCGGCGACAGCCGCGCGCATCATCCCGCGCCGTAGGCCGCGATGCCGCAGGTTGATAAGGCCCTGCATACGAAAACATCAGCAGAACTTATCAATTGATGCTTCGACAAGTGTCGCGTCAGCGGTGTTGGTCCTGGCCTGAAGCCTTGCTGGGCAAGGGTTTGCGGGGCATGGCCTGGCGCGCGGCAGCTGGATGTCGCGCCCGCGACCCATAACCATATCGCTGATTTTGATTTTCCCGGCGCGCCGCGCAGCGCCATCATTCGTGCCTCCTTCCTGATCCTTGCCTGCCTGGCGAGGACATGCACCGGACACGACTCGCCATGCCCTCCGCCGCGCCGCGCCTTGCCCTCCCGCCCGTGTTCGCCTCGCCGGCCGACATCCCGGGCAGCCCCTTGCACGAGGTGCTGAAGCAACCGCTGTTGCTGGGGCTGTTCCTGCCGGTGCAAAGCGGCGGCTGGAGCCCGTCCACCCTGCCGCGCGGGACGGACTGGCAGTTCGACTACAACGCGCGCCTGACCTTGCAGGCCGAGGCGCTGGGCTTCGACCTGGTGTTCGGCCTGGCGCAATGGCTGCCCAAGGGCGGCCACGGCGGCGAGATCCGCTATCGCGAGGAATCGCTCGATCCCTTCGTGACCACGGCCGCCCTGGGTGCCCTGACCTCGCGCATCCTGCTGATCTCCACCATCCAGATCCTCTATGGCCCGTGGCACCCGCTGCACCTGGCCAAGTTCGGCGCCACGCTGGACCACATCACGGGCGGGCGCTGGGGGCTGAACATGGTCACCGGCAACCTTCGCGCGCAGGCGCTGATGTTCGGCCGCGAGCAGATCGCGCACGACGAGCGCTATGCGATGGCCGAGGAGTTCACCGATTTCCTGACGACGCTGTGGGGCCAGGACGAGAACCTGAGCCGCGCGGGCCGCTATTGGCAGACGCAGGACGCCTATGTGTCGCCGCGGCCGCGCTACGGCCGGCCCATCCTGGTGAACGCAACGGGCTCGCCCGCCGGCATGCAGTATGCGGCGCGGCATTCCGACCTGGTATTCGTGACCAGCCCGGCCGGCGCCGAGATCGAGGCCGCGCTGCAGGCCTTGCCCGCGCACATCGCCGCGCTGCGCCAGGCCGGCGCCGCCGAGGGCCGGGCATTGCGCACGCTGATCAATCCCATGGTGATCTGCCGGCCGACGGAGAAGGAGGCGCGTGAGTACCACGACGCCATCGTGGCCGCGCAGGACCGCCAGGCGGTCGACGCCTTCCAGGCATCCTCCACGGCGCGCGACAGCCAGGCGCATCGCGGCCACCAGCGCGACCAGCGCGCGGTGGGCGGCAATGTGCAGGTGGTGGGCAGCCCCGAGCAGGTCGTGGCGTACTTCCTGCGCCTGAAGGCGGCGGGTTGCGATGGCGTGCAACTGACTTTCTATGACTTCGCGCCCGACCTGGCGTATTTCGGCGAGGCGGTGCTGCCGCTGCTGAAGCAGGCCGGCCTGCGCATCGGATGACGGGGAGAGACGCTTGCGGGTTTCGCTTTCCTCCTTGCGCTACGTGCTGGCGCGCACGGCCCAGGTGCTGCCGGTGGCTTTCCTCGTCATCGTGCTGAACTTCATCCTGATGAAGACGGTGCCGGGCGACATGGCCGACGTGATCGCCGGCGAAGCGGGCGCCGCCACCCCTGAGTTCATGGCGCAGCTGCGGGCCCAGTTCGGCAGCGACCAGCCCTTGCCCAGCCAGTTCCTGAGCTACGTGGGCAAGGTGCTGACGCTGGACCTCGGCTGGTCCTTCCGCCACAACGCGCCGGTGGCCACGCTGATTGCCGAGCGCGTGCCGGCCACCCTGGCGCTGATGAGCACCGCCCTGCTGCTGTCCGCGCTCCTGGGCGCCTGGCTGGGCGCGGTGGCGGGCGTCACGCGCTGGCGCTGGCTGGACCGCCTGATCTCCGCCCTGGGTGCGCTGGGCTTCGCCGTGCCGCTGTTCTGGCTGGGCCTCATGGCCATCGTGCTGTTTTCCGTGACGCTGGGCTGGCTGCCCTCCGGCGGCATGCAGCAGCTGGGCGCCTCGCACCAGGGCTGGGCCAAGGCCTGGGACCTGGCGCGCCACCTTGCGCTGCCGGTGCTGTGCCTGACCTTGCATTACACCGCGGTCTACATCCGGCTCATGCGGGAGTCCGTGCGCGACGTCAGCCAGCTGGACCACGTGCGCACGGCGCGCGCCAAGGGGGCTTCCCGCCGCAGGCTGGTGTGGCGGCACATCGTGCCGAATGCCCTCCTGCCCATGGTCACGATGACGGGCCTGCAGTTCGGCGCCTTGCTGAGCGGCTCGGTCACGGTGGAAACGGTGTTCGCCTGGCCCGGGCTGGGCCAGCTGGCGCTGTCGGCGGTCTCGGCACGCGACATCAACCTGCTGCTGGGCATCCTGCTGGTCAGCGCGCTCTTCGTGGTGCTGGTGAATCTCTTCACCGACCTGCTCTATGCGGTGCTGGATCCGCGTATCGACATGACGGGAGGCCGCGCATGAACACCCTGGCCCACGCGCGACCGCGCCGCCTCCGGCTTGCCCACCCTGCCCTGTGGCTGGGGGCGGGCAGCCTGGCGCTGATCGGCCTGGTGGCCCTGCTGGCCGGATTCCTGTCCAGCCCCGACCCCATGGCCATGGTGGCGCGGCCCTATCTGTGGCCGGGCACCGACCCGGCCCATTGGCTGGGCACGGACATGATGGGCCGCGACATCTGGAGCGGCCTGGCCCACGGCGCCCGCGTGTCCCTGTCGGTGGGCCTGCAGGCCGGGCTGGCGGCCTCGGTGCTGGGCGTGGCAGCGGGCTGCCTGGCGGGCTATTTCGGCGGCCGGATCGACAACGCCATCATGCGGCTGGCCGAACTGTTCCAGATCATGCCGGCGCTGATCTTCACCATCGTCATCGTCGCCATCCTGTCGCCCACCGCGCAGAGCATCGCCCTGGGCATTGCCGCGACCAGCTGGCCGAACGTCGCTCGCCTGGCGCGCGGCGAGACGCTGAAGCTGCGCGAGGCGGACTTCGTGCAAGCCGCCACCGTCATGGGCATGGGCCATCTGCGCATCGTCGCCACCCATGTCGTGCCCAATGCCCTGTCGCCCGTGGTGGCGCTGCTCTCCCTGCTGACTGGCCAGGCCATCCTGACCGAGGCTGCGCTGGCTTTCCTGGGCCTGGGCGACCCGAACGCCATGTCCTGGGGCAGCATGATCGGCTCGGGCCGTGAAGTGCTGCGCACCGCGTGGTACATGACCGCGCTGCCCGGCGCGGCCATCTTCCTGACCGTGCTGGCGCTGAACCTGCTGGGCAGCGGCCTGAACGACCTCGTCAACGCCCGGCGCGGGAGCCTGTCATGAGCGCCTGCGCCACGCCGCTGCTGCGGGTCGAGGACCTGCGCATCGCCTACCAGGGCAGCCGGGGACGGCCAGACGCCGTCGCCGTCGACGGCCTCTCGTTCGAGATCCATCGCGGCGAAACCCTGGCCCTCGTGGGCGAATCGGGTTGCGGCAAGTCGACCACGGGGCTTGCCCTGCTGCGCCTGCTGCCGGCCTCGGCCCGCATCTCCGCCCGCCGGCTGGATTTCGCAGGGCGCGGCCTGCTGACGCTGGACGAACGCGCGCTGCAGTCGGTGCGCGGCGGCGGCATCGGCATGGTGTTCCAGGATGCCTTGTCGGCGCTCAATCCCATCATGCGCGTGGGTGACCAGGTGGCCGAGGCGGTGCGCCTGCACCGTCGCTGCTCGGCACGCGAGGCGCGCGATGAAGCCCTGGCGCTGCTGGAACGCGTGCGCATTCCCGAAGCGGCGCGGCGCATGCGGGAGTATCCGCAGCGCCTGTCCGGCGGCATGCGGCAGCGCATCGTGATCGCCATCGCGCTGGCCGGCAGGCCTTCGCTGCTGGTGGCCGACGAACCCACCACCGCGCTGGACGTGACCATCCAGGCGCAGATCCTGACGCTGCTGCGCAGCCTGCAGCGCGAGCTGGACATGGGGCTGCTGCTGATCACCCACGACCTGGGCGTGGTGGCGGAAATGGCGGATCGCGTGGCGGTGATGCGTGACGGCGTCTGCGTGGAAAGCCGTCCCGCCGCGGCGCTGTATGCCGATCCGCAACATCCCTATACGCGCGCCCTGCTGGCGTCGCGGCCCGGGGCGGCCGCCATCGGCGCCGAATTGCAGGCGTCCGCATGAGTGTCACACCCCTTATCCAGAACGTCGCCACGCGTGCGCGGCCCGAAGGAAACGCCATGACCGATCCCTTGCTCGACATCCAGGCCTTGCAGGTCCGGTACCGTACGCCGCGTGGCGTCCTGACCGCCGTGGATGGCATCGACCTGCGCGTGCAGGCCGGGGAAACCGTGGCGCTCATCGGCGAGTCGGGCTGTGGCAAGACCTCGCTGGGCAAGGCCGTGCTGCGCCTGATGGCGCCCACGTCGGGCCGGATCCTGTTCCAGGGCGTCGACCTGGCGGCCCTGCCGCCGCGCAGGCTCAAGCCATTGCGGCCCGACCTGCAGATGATCTTCCAGGACCCGCTGGCGGCCCTGGACCCGCGCCACGCGGCGCTGCGCATCGTGCAGGCGCCGCTGGCCCTGCACGGCACGCCGCGCGCGCAACGGACGGCTCGCGCCCAGGCGCTGTTCGAGCAGGTCGGCCTGCCCTGGTCCTTGCGCGAGCGCCTGCCCCACCAGTTGTCGGGCGGGCAGCGCCAACGCCTGAACATCGCGCGGGCGTTGGCAACCTCGCCACGGCTGGTGGTGTGTGACGAGCCGGTGTCGGCGCTGGACGTGACCCTGCAGACGCAGGTGCTGGCGCTGCTGCGCACGTTGCAGGACACGCTGGGCGTGGCCTATCTCTTCATCAGCCATGACATCTCGGTGGTCGAGGCCCTGGCTGACCGCATCGCGGTCATGTACCTGGGACGCATCGTCGAAGTGTTGCCGGCCGGCCAGCTCTGGCAGGCCGCGGCGCATCCCTACACGCGCCTGCTGCTGGCCTCGGTGCCGGGGCGGGATCCGGGAGCGCGGCGCCTGCCGCAACAGGCCGCGCCCGCCGTCGAGCTGCCCAGCCCCTACGCCCTGCCCCAGGGTTGCCGCTTCCAGTCGCGTTGCCCGCAGGCCACCGAACTGTGCCGCCGCGAGGACCCGGCGCTGTCGCCGCTGCGCCCGGGCCAGGAGGTGGCCTGTCATCACGCCGCGACGCCGTCCGCGTTGCGCCCCATTCCCGTCCGCATCCTTACACAGGCTGATCCATGCCCCACGCCCAAGCTGTCCATCGCCGTCTGAGCGCGGCGCCTTCCGATCCCGAGGGGCCGCAGGCGGATGCGCTGTTGCGGGCTGCCCAGGCGCTGGCCGAGGAGTTGGCCGACGTTTCCGCGCACCGCGATGCGCAGCGGGCGCTGCCGCATGCGCCGTTCCAGCGCTTGCGCGCCGAGCGCATCGGCGCGCTGCGCGTGCCGCGCGAGCACGGCGGCGCGGGCGGCAGCGTGGTCCAGATGGTCGACGTGGCGCTGGCATTGGCGCGCGGCGACAGCAATGTCGCGCAGGCCTTCCTTTCGCATTTCGTTTTCCTGGAGCGGCTGCGGCTGATGGGCACGCCCGCCCAGCAGGCGTGCTACCTGCCCCTGGCCGCCCGCGGCACGCTGTTCGGCGCCGCGGCCGCCGAGCGCGGCGGCAAGACGCGCGGCGAGCTGGCCACGCGCCTGGTCCGCGACGGCGATCACTATCGGCTGGATGGCCTGAAGCACTACAGCACGGGCGCCTTGTTCGCCGACATCCTGAAGATCCGCGCCCTGGATGACGAAGGCCGCATGGTGGCGGCAATGATTCCGGCGGACCGGGACGGCGTCACGCGCATCGACGACTGGGACGGCATGGGCCAGCGCTGCACCGCCAGCGGAACGACCCGGCTGACGCGTGTGCGTGTCGAGGCTGACGAGATCCTGCTGATGCAGCCCTGGCTGGCCCAGCGGCACCACACGGGCGCACTGGCCCAGATATTCCATTGCGCCGTGGACGCGGGCATCGCCCAGGCGGCGCTGCGCGACGCGGTGGACTGGGGTCGGCGCGGCCTGCGCACGGTGAAGGAAAGCGGCGTGGCGCGTCCCCAGGACGACCCCTATGTCCTGCAGACCGTGGGGGGCATCGCCGCCCAGGCCGCTGCCGCCGAGGCAATGGTGCGGGCCGCAGCGGCCCGGATCGATGCCGCGGCCGACGCCCGATTCGGCGCGGCGTCCGCCGAGGACATCGAACGCCTGACGGTCGCCGCGTCCATCGCCACGGCCCAGGCCAAGATCGTCTCCACGCGCGCCAGCCTGCACGCTGGCCAGGCGCTGTTCGACGTGGGCGGCGCGGCCACCACGCTGCGCGGGCACAACTTCGACCGCCACTGGCGCAACGCGCGCACCCACACCACCCACGACCCGCTGGCCTACAAGTTCAGGACCGTGGGCGACTACCTGCTCAACGACAAGGCGCCGCCGCTGACGTTCTCCTATTGATCCGCCCGTTCCTGCCCCGACACGCGCCCGCCCTCCCTCGCGTTTCCACAAGGTAAAGACATGTCCTTCGATAGCCCCGCTTTCAACCGCCGCCATTTCCTGGAACTGCTTGCCGCAGGCCTGGGCGCCGGCATGCTGCCGTCGGCGCTAGCCGCCCAGGCCGCGGCCGCCGGCCAGCCCGTGCGCGGCGGCACGCTCATCGCCAACGTCAGCCCCGAACCCTCGGCAGGCCTGGTGGGCGGCATCAACATCTCCGCGCCGGTGCTGCCCATTTCCGCCAGCATCTTCGACGGCCTGGTCACCTATGACCGCGACTTCAAGCCCCAGCCGCAACTGGCGGAATCATGGGAACAGTCGGCCGACGGCAAGACGATCACCTTCCGCCTGCGCCGTGGCGTGACCTGGCACGATGGCGTGCCCTTCACCTCGGCCGACGTGCAGTACTCCATCCTGAACGTGGTGAAGAAGACCCACCCGCGCGGCGGCTCCACCTTCGCCAAGGTCACGTCGGTGGATACGCCGGACGAACACACCGTGGTGCTGAACCTGTCGGGTCCTTCGCCAGTCATCTGGTCGGCGCTGTTCGGCACCGAGACGCAGATCGTGCCCAAGCACCTGTACGACGGCACCAATCCGCTGACCAACCCCTGGAACAGCAAGCCCATCGGCACCGGCGCCTTCGTCTTCAAGGAATGGGTGCGAGGCAGCCACATCCTGCTCGAGCGCAACCCCGACTACTGGGACAAGGGCAAGCCTTACCTGGACCGCGTCATCTTCAAGGCCATTCCCGATGCGGGCGCCCGCGCCGTGGCGCTGGAGAACGGCGAGATCCTGCTGGCGGCGAACAACCCCGTGCCGGAAAGCGACGTGGCGCGCCTGGCGGCCAATCCGTCGCTGGTGGTGAACACCGAGGGCTGGCAGGCGCCGGCGCCCATCTTCTTCTTCGACTTCAACTGGCGCCAGGAACGCTTCCGGGACATCCGCGTGCGCAAGGCCTTCGCCCACGCCATCGACCGCAAGGCCTTGGCCGAGAACGTCTGGTACGGCCTGGCCACGGTGGCGACCAGCCCGGTGCCGAGCTACCAGAAAGCCTTCCACAACCCGGACCTGCCGCAATACGAGTACGACCCGAAGAAGGCCGAGCAACTGCTGGAGGACGCGGGCCTGAAGCGTGACGCCAACGGCGTGCGCCTGTCGATCACGCACGTGACCTGCGCCCCCTACGGTCCGGTGTATGTGCGGGCAGGCGAGCTGTTCCGCCAGCAGCTCAAGCAGATCGGCGTCGAGGTCAAGCTGATCAACTACGACCTGGGCACCTATGTGCGCAAGCTGTTCACCGACTACGAGTTCGACACCTCGTCCATGTGGTACTCGTGCTATCCCGATCCGCAGATCGGCGTGCAGCGCCGCTTCTGGAGCAAGAACATCAAGCCGGGCTCGCCGTCCAGCAACGGTTCGGGCTACAGCTCGCCCGAGATGGACCGCGCCATCGAAGCCATGCAGGAGGAAGGCGACGTGGAAAAGCGCAAGGCGCACATCTTCGAGATGCAGCGCATCGCCCAGGAGGACGTGGCGTCCATCACCCTGCTGGAGCTGCAGTTCTACGGCATCTACAACAAGCGGCTGCAGGGGCTGCGCGCCGGACCGCTGACCTTCTATTCCACGCTGGCCGACGCGTGGCTGCAATCATGAGCGCCGTGACGCAGGCCGAGGAAGGGGCTGCCCGCCTTGCGGTCCTGTCGCCGGAGGCCCTGCTGGCGCGGGCCGAGCGCCTGGCCCGCGACCTGGCGGCGCATGCCGCCGCGCGGGACCTTGCGGGGGAGCCGGCCCGGGAGGCCTATGCCGACGCCTATGCGCGCATCCGCGCCGACAGGCTGGGCGCGCTGCGCGTGCCCGCTCGCCTGGGTGGCGCAGGCGGCAGCGTGCGGGACCTGGCGGCGCTCGTCATCACGCTGGCCTCGGGCGATTCCAGCGTGGCCCAGGCCCTGTTGCCGCATTTCGTCTTCGTGGAACGCACGCTGCTCATGGCCACGCCCGCGCAGGCGGACGATTACCTGGGCCGCATCGCCGGCGGCGTGCTGGTGGGCGGCGCCTCGGCCGAGCGTGGCACCGGCGTGCGCGGCGAGGTCCGCACGCTGTTGCGGCGCGAGGGGAATGGCTACCGCCTGGACGGCACCAAGCACTACAGCACCGGCGCGCTGTTCGGCGACCTGGTCAAGGTGACCGCCGTCGACGAGGCCGGCGACAGCGTCCTGGTGGTGCTGCCCGCCGGGCGCACCGGCATTCGCCTGCTGGACGACTGGGACGGCATGGGCCAGCGCGGCACGGCCAGCGGCACGAGCCACTTCGAGAGCGTGGCCGTGGCCGGGCACGAGGTGCTGCGCACGCAGCGCTGGTCCACCGAGCGTCATCACACGGGCGCGGCTTCCCAGATCGTCCATTGCGGCATCCAGGTCGGCATTGCGCTGGCCGCGCTGCGCGACGCGGTGGCATGGGGCCGGCGCGGCCTGCGCAGCGTGAAGGAAAGCGGCGTGGCGAAGCCCCAGGACGACCCCTACGTGCTGCAGGTGCTGGGCGACATCTCGGCGCAGGCCGAGGCGGCGCGTGCGCTGACGCTGCACGCCGCCGACCAGGTCGATGCCGCCGCCCGCGCCCGCTTTGGCGGCGAGGCCTCGGCCGAGGACGTGGACCGCCTGGCGGCGCATGCCTCGGTCGTGACGGCGCAGGCAAAGGTGATCGCCACCCAGGCCGGCCTGCATGCCGGCCAGGCGCTGTTCGACGTGGGCGGCGCGGCCACCACGCTGCGCGAACACAACTTCGACCGGCACTGGCGCAATGCCCGCACCCACGCCACGCACGACCCGGTCGCCTACAAGCTCAAGGCCGTGGGCAATGCGCTGCTGAACGACGTGGCGCCGCCCGTCAGCTACCTCTATTGACCTTTCATCGCTGAAGCCCGATCTCTTCCATGACTGCTTATCTTCACGCGGATACCGTCTCTGCCTGGCTTGCCGATGGCCAGGAAATCGCCTTGCTGGACGTGCGCGAGCATGGCCAGTACGGCGAGGGCCATCCTTTCCTGGCGGTGAACCTCCCCTATAGCCGCCTGGAAATCGAGGCGCCTGCCCTGCTGCCCAGGCTGGACGCACGGCTGGTGCTGCTGGACGACGGCGACGGCGTGGCAGAGCTTGCGGCGGCCGCCCTGGCGGTCCGGGGCTACGGCAACCTGCATCTGCTGCAGGGTGGCGCGCCGGGTTGGCAGGCCGCCGGCCACACGCTCTTCAAGGGCGTGAACGTGCCGTCCAAGACTTTCGGCGAACTGGTGGAGCATCACGCGGGCACCCCGCAGGTGAGCGCCGAGACGCTGCAAGCCTGGCAGGCCGAGGGGCGCGCCCACGTGCTGCTGGATGGCCGCACGCTGGCGGAACACCGCAAGCAGACGATTCCCGGCGCCATTCCGGTGCCCAACGGCGAGCTGGCCTTGCGTATAGGTGCGCTGTTGAACGGGCCGGACGAACCCGTCGTGGTGCATTGCGCGGGCCGCACGCGCAGCATCATCGGCGCACAGACCTTGCGGGAGCTGGGGTTGCCGAACCCGGTGTATGCCTTGGAGAACGGCACGCAGGGATGGCAACTGGCGGGTTTTGCGCTGGAGCGTGGCAGCGCGCGCGAAGTGCCGGCGCGGCCGAGGCCTGCCCTGGCCGGCCAGGCGCGCGCCAATGCCGTCGCCTCTGCGCACGGCGTTCCCCGCCTGGACGCTTCGCTGGCCCAGGCCTGGCTGGACGACGCTGCGCGCACGACCTACGTGCTGGACGTCAGGACGGACAGCGAATTCGCGGCGGCAACCCTGCCGGGCGCCCGTCATGCGCCCGGCGGCCAGTTGGTGCAGGCCACCGACCATTACATCGCCGTGCGCCGTGCACGCGTGCTGCTGCTGGACGATGACGGCATCCGCGCCCCGTTGGCGGCGGCGTGGCTGCGCAGGCTGGGATTCGAATCGGCGGTCGTCGAGGATGGCATTCATGCGCCCTTGCGCGTGCCGCACAGGCAGGCGGCGCGGCTGCCTGATGCGCCCAGGGAATGGCAGGCCCCGGATCTGCGCGCGCAAGCCCTGCCCCGTATCCTGGATGCGCGCAGCAGCCTCGCGTATCGCCGCGCGCATCCGGCCGGGGCCGTCTGGACGACGCGCAGCCGGGCGGCGGACGCCTTGCAGGGAGAGGCAAGCGTGTTGCTGCTTGCGCCCGATGCCGCCGTGGCCGCGCTGCTGGCAGACACGCTCAAGGCGCTTGGCGCCACCGTCCAGGGCTGGACGACATGGGCGGCGTGGCAGGAAAGCGGCCTGCCTCGCGCCGCCAGTCCCGGCGTGCCGGATGACCAGGCGGCCATCGACACGCTGTTCTTCGTCCACGACCGGCACGACGGCAACCTTGATGCGGCGCGGGCCTATCTGGCTTGGGAAACCGCCTTGATCGAGCAATGCAGCGCGCAGGAACTGGCGCAGTTCAGGCTGGGCCCGGCGCACGGCGTGGCGGCGGCATGAGGCGTTGCGCCCGGGGCGGCAAGGCGCCGCCCCGACACGGCAGGACAGGCTCAGATATCGTCGAAACCGCCCATGTCGCTGCCGAAATCGCCGCCACCGTCATCCCAACCTTCCTCGGCGGGCGGCGCGGCATCCTGCGCGTCTTGCGCGCCGGCATCGGCCTCGGGCGTGGCTGCCTGGGCTTCATTGCCGCCCAACAGGCCGCCCAGGAAATTGCCCAGCATCAGGCCGCCGGCCACGCCCAGCGCGGTCTGCATGGCCCCGGCCATGAAGCCGCCGCCACCGCCGGCGCTGCGGCCAAAGCCCGCATTGGCGGACAGGCCCTGGTTGGCGGCTGGCGCCTGCGCGGGCGGAACCGCCGCATTGCCGCCGGGCACTGGACGGTCGCTGGAGAACTGGCGGCCCAGGCCGGAAGCTCCCGTGGCGCCGGATGGGGCGCCCTTGCCCGTTTCCAGGTCCGCGATGCGGGCTTGCGCGGCCTTCAGCGCCTGCTCCTGGATCACCACCGTCTGGGCGAGGTAATAGGCGGCGCCGGGTTGGGCGTCCATGCGGGCCTGGATTTCCGCCTCGGCCTCTGTATCGCGCGCGCCGCCTTGCGCCTGCACGCTCTTGAGACGATCAAACACGCTGTCGATGGCGGCTTTGTCCTGGCTGTTCATGTGTGTGCTCCTGCTTCTGAGAGTTGCCGCGGGTGGGCGCGCCGGGCGGGATGCCTGGCCTTGCGCGCCGGCTTGCAGCCGGGGCCCGCGTCAGGGAGGTAAGACCGTGGAAATGCTGACAGGTTCCTGAACGAAGGTTGGCGCCAGCCGGCCAGGAACCGGATCAATCCTCGCTGGCGGGCACGGCAGGCGCCCCGGCCCGGGGGTGGTGCTGGGCGTGCAGCAGCTTCAGGCGTTCCCGTGCCACGTGGGTGTAGATCTGCGTGGTGGAAATGTCCGCATGGCCCAGCAGCAACTGCACGACCCGCAGGTCGGCGCCGTGGTTGACCAGGTGGGTGGCGAAGGCGTGGCGCAGCACGTGCGGCGAGATCGGGGCGTGGATGTCCGCCTGGCGTGCATGCTTGTCGACAATGAGCCAGAAATTGCGCCGGGTCATGGCATCGCCGCGCGCCGTGACGAACAAGGCGTCGCTGCGGCGACCCGACAGCAGCAAGGGCCGCGCATGCGCCGTATAACGCTCGATCCAGTGCGCGGCTTCCGCGCCCAGCGGCACCAGCCTGTCCTTGCCGCCCTTGCCGTTCACGACCCGAAGCACGCCTTCGTTCAGGCTGACATGCAGCAGGCCCAGGTTGACCAGTTCCGAGACGCGCAGGCCGGTGGCATACAGCGTCTCCAGCATGGCCCGGTCGCGCAGGCCCAGCTCGGTCTCGGGCCTGGGCGCGGCCAGCAGGGCTTCCACCTGTGCTTCCGACAGGGTGTTGGGCAGGCGCTGCGGCTGTTTGGCCGAGCGCAGGGTCAGGCACGGGTCCGCCTGCACCTGGTGTTCGCGCAGCGCCCATTGGAAATAGCGCCGCAGCGTGGACAGCCGGCGGTTGGCGGTGGTGGGCCGGGTCTGCGCGTGCATGGCGGCGAACCAGCGCTCGATGTCCGCCGTTTTCGCCTGGGGCAAGGCCCCTGCCCCGGCCTCGCGCAGCCACAGGTCGAAGCCCGCCAGGTCGTTGCGATAGGCGTCCAGCGTATTGCGCGACAGGCCGTGCTCCAGCCATAGGGCGTCGATGAACGCCGGAATGGAGGGGTCGATGTCGTGGCGGCTGGCCAGGGAGGGAGACGAGGTATCGGAAGACAAGACGGCGCGGGGTCGGGCACGAGGCCCGGCCACTGTAGCGCGATTCCCGCGCCGCGTGTCGCATGGCGGCCGGCATGGCAGTCGCTTCCCTCTGTCTGGAACGTCCTGGCCAGACGTCAGGCGGGGGCGCCGCTCAATTGCCGGATGAAGGCCGCGTTGAACGCGGGCAGGTCGTCCGGCTTGCGGCTGCTGACCCAGTTGCCATCCTGCACGACCTCTTGGTCGACCCATTGCGCGCCGGCGTTGCGCAGGTCGTCCTGCAGCGAGGGCCAGCTGGTGAGCGTGCGGCCGCGCGCCAGGTCGCTGGAGATCAGCAGCCAGGCGCCGTGGCAGATCACCGCCAGGGGCTTGTTCATCTTGTCGATGGCGCGCACGAAGGCCTGGGCCTTGGCATCCATGCGGATCGCGTCGGCATTGGCCACGCCGCCAGGCAGGATCACCCCGGTGAAATCGGCCGGGTCGGCTTGCGCCCAGGTCAGGTCCACCGGCACCTTGCTGCCCTTTTCGTCGTGCTTCATGCCCTGGATGGGGGCCGTGTCGGTCGACACGACCGACACCTTCGCGCCGGCGGCCTTCAGGGCGTCACGGGGGGACTCGAGTTCGGATTGCTCGAAGCCGTCGAGCGCGAGTATCGCGATGTGATGCTGCTTGAGCGAGAGTGTCATGCCTGCCTCCTGTTGCGGCGCGCGCGCAGGAACGCCGATCGCGCGATGGAGATTGCAGTGTCCGCGCGCCGCAGGGACAGCGGTTTATATATCGGCAAGCAAGGGTAATTTCATATTTCGCGTGCGCCGCGGCCTCCCTGGGAAACCGCTGTCATGTGGGGGGATTCGGTTTCGACCCGTGGCGCTTTGGTGGAATTTGCGCGGGAGGATCATTCGGGTCGGCGCGTGGCCTGGCCGGCCAGGGCGTGGGCCATGCGCCCCAGGGTTTCCACTGCATCCAGCGCGCCGTCCGCATGGCCGTAGTTCAGCCGCAGGCAATGCCGGTAGCGGTCCTGCGCCGAGAAAATGGGCCCGGGCGCCACGCTGATGCCCTGCGCCAGCGCATGGCGGTGCAGCGTCAGCGCATCCACGCCGGCCGGCAGTTCCAGCCACAGGAAATAACCGCCCTCGGGGCGTGTCGCGCGCGTGCCTTCGGGAAAGTGCCGTGCCACGGCCTGCACGAAGGGCTGCTGGCGGGCCGCCAGCGTATCGCGCAGCCGGCGCAGGTGACGGTCGTAGCCGCCCTTCTCCAGATAGGCCGCCAGCGCGGCCTGCGCGGGCGCGCAGGAGCCCAGCGTGGTGCTGAACTTCAGGCGGGTGACGGCGCGCGTGAAACGCCCGGGCGCGGCCCAGCCCACGCGATAGCCCGGCGCCAGGCATTTCGAGAACGAGCCGCAGTGCATGACCAGCCCTTGGCTGTCGTAGGCCTTGGCGGGCAAGGGACGGCGCACGGAAAAATACAGTTCGCCATAGACGTCGTCCTCGATGAGCGGCACGCCGTGGCGCGCCAGCAGCGCCACCAGCTCGCGCTTCTTGGCCTCGGGCATGAGGCTGCCCAGCGGATTCTGGAAGTTGGTCATCAGCCAGCAGGCTGCCGGCTCGTGCTGCGCCAGGGCCTGCGCCAATGCGGCCAGGTCCATGCCTTCGCGCGGATGCGTGGGCACCTCGACCGCGTGCAGGCCGTTGCGTTCCAGCGCCTGCAGGGCGGCATAGAACGTGGGCGATTCCAGCAGCACGGTGTCGCCGGGCCGGGTGACGGCGGACAGGCACAGGTTCAGGGCTTCCAATGCGCCATTGGTGATCACGATCTCGTCGGGATGCACGGTGAGCCCGTCTGCCAGGTAACGCAAGGCGATCTGGCGGCGCAATCGGGCATTGCCGGGCGACAGGTCATCCAGCGTGCTGGCCGGGTCCATGCGTTGGCCGGCGTGGGCCAGCAGCCGCCCCAATCGTTGCAGGGGAAAGAGTCCGGGCTCGGGAAAGGCGGAGCCCAGGGGCGCCACGCCAGGCGCGCGGCTGGCTTCCAGCACGTCGAACACGCGGTCGCTGACTTCCACTGAGGCGGCGTGTCCGATCTCTGCGCCCGCCCGCGAGCCTGCCGCTGGCAGCGTGTCGTCGGGCTCGGGTGGCCAGACGGCCGCGTGGCCCAGCACGTAATAGCCCGAACGCGCGCGGGCGCGGATGAGTCCGCGCGCTTCCAGCAGGTAATAGGCCTGGAACACCGTGGAAGGGCTGACACCGCGCTGCTTGCTGGCCTGCCGCACCGACGGCAGCCGGTCACCCGGCGCCAGCACGCCCTGGCGCATGGATTGCGCGATGTCCTCGGCCAGGGCTTCGTAGCGTTTCATGCCGCCCTCTCCTGCTGCGCGGCCGTGCTCAACGCAGGCTGTCGCGCACGCGCCGGACTTCGGGCAGCGTGACCGGACTGGCGCGGTTGCCCCAGCTGTTGCGCACGTAGGTGGCCACCGCGGCAATGTCCGCGTCGCTCAGCGTCGGGCCGAAAGGCGGCATGCCGTGCGGGCGCGGATGGGCGGGGGTGGCGGGCGCGAAGCCGCCATCCAGCACCAGGCGGATCAGGTTGTCGGGCGCCTTTGCCAGCACGCCGGGATTACCGACGAGAGCGGGCCAGGCCGGCATGAGCCCTTCGCCCTTGGCCTGGTGGCATTGCAGGCAAAGCCCTTCATACAGCTTGCGGCCCTGCGCCATGACGCCGTAGTCCGGCGCGGCTGAGGGCGCGGGCGCCGGCCCGGCAGGCAGGCGCTTCAGGTAATGCGCAATGGCCTGCGCGTCGGCCTCGGAGGCATGCTGGAAGCCGTTGCGCACCGACTCGGCCATGGGGCCGGCCGCGAAGCCATGTTGCGACAGCCCGGTGCGCAGCAGCTCGGCGATGTCCTGCTCTTGCCAGTTGCCCAGTCCGGTGCCGGGCTCGCCCGTCAGCGGGGGCGCATACCAGCCCTGGCCCGGCATCATGGCGCCGCCCAAGGGCGCGTCGCCGCGCAAGGCCCCCAATGGGTTGCGCGCCGTGTGGCACTCGGCGCAGTGGGCCAGGCCTTCGGTGAGGTAGCGGCCGCGCAGCCACTGCGGCGAGGCCTCGGCGTCGCCCGCCGATGGCAGGGGCGCGTCGGCACGGAAATACAGCGCGCGCCAATAGGCCAGCAAGGGGCGCAGGGAATACGGGAAGGACAGTTCGTGATCGATGTTCGGGCGCGGCACGGCGGGCAGCGACTGGAGATAGGCAAAGAGCGCGTCGGCGTCGGCGCGCGTCAGGTGGCGATAGCTGGTGTAGGGAAACGCCGGGTACAGCAGGCCGCCGTCCGGCCGCTTGCCGTGGCGCAGCGCGCGCCAGAAATCGTCCTGGCTCCAGTTGCCCAGGCCGTGTTCGCGGTCGGGGGTCAGGTTGGGCGCATAAAAGCGGCCATAGGGTGTGACCAGCGCGTCGCCGCCTGCGTACAGGGCGCCGCGGCCCGAGGGCTGGCTCGGGTCGCGTGCGGCGGTGTGGCAGCCCATGCAGTTGCCCAGCGCGGCCAGGTAGCGGCCGCGGGTGATCTGGCCTGGTTCGTCTGCGCCATGCGCCGTGCCTGGCACGGAAGCGGCCGCGTGCGCAGGCGGGTCGGCGGGTTCGCGCGTGCCCAGCCAATGGCCCAGGCCGGCAAGCGCAACGAGCAGCATGAGCAAGGCCAAGCCGATGCGGCGCGCGGTACGCGAGACAGTGGGACTCATTGCTGCCCCCCTGTCTTGGCGCGAGGGCCGGGCTGGCTGCCACAGGCAATGGGCAGCTTGCCCTCGGGCGCGGGCTCGGGTGGCGGCGCGCCCGCCATGCGCTGCGACGAGAGCCAGGCGGAGATCGCCGCCACTTCGTCGGGCCGCAGTTTGGCGGCGATGTCGGCCATGCAGTCGGGCGCCAGCGCGCGCCGCGTGCCGGTGCGCCAGGCGCCGAACTGCGCCGCGATGTAATCATGCGGCAGGCCGATGAGGCCGGGCGAGGCGGGCAGCACGCCCGTCAACGCCGCCCCATGACAGGCCACGCAGGCAGGCAGCCCGCGCGAGGCGTCGCCGCGCAGCACCAGCTCGCGCGCTGTCATCAGGGTTTGCGAGGGGGCGGTGGTGCTGCGGGGCGCCAGATAGGCCGGCGCCTGCGCCGAGAACCACTGCGCCATCTCGCGCAGATAGGCATCGGACTGGTGGGCCAGCAGCACCTCCATGGCGCGGTAAGGCCGCAGGCCGTCGCGAAAACCGGTCAACTGGTTGTAGAGGTATGCGGCGGGCTTGCCGGCGATGCGCGGGAAATAACCATCCGCGCTGCCGCCGCCCAGGGCGCCATGGCAGCCGGTACAGGCGGCCAGGCGCGCGGCCATGGTGCCCGCGTGCAGGCTGCGTTCGTCCTCATCGGCCGGCCGCCGCGGCGTGTCGGACAGCATGGGCAAGGCATGGTCGGGGTCGATACGCGGGTCCAGCGCCGCGGCCGGCGGACAGGCCAGCGCCAGCAACGAGGCAAGCATGCACGCCAGCACGGCGGCCAAGATGGCGCCGCGCTGCTGTCTTCTCTCCAGGCGCCCAGTGGCTGGGCAGCCCCACCTCCTCAGCCTTGTCATCTGCTGCTCCGGGTTGGCATGCGGCGATTGTAGGAGGTCGGCCCGCCGCAGAACAGAATCAAGAAGGCGGGAAAACACCATATCAGTTGCCGTGGCGAGCATGCACCAGATTGGTGATTCAAGTGGGGTTTCCTCAAGATTCGTTAAGAAATCGTTTGCCGAAATGCGATCTATTTGCAACAATTGCAGATTATTCACGGCCAGGAATGCGTCGCGTTTCAGACGAAACGTGCAGGGCCGGCCGTGGCCACGCCGCGTTTCATTCGCGCGTTCACGCAGAATCCCATGTCCAAACCGTCGCGCTCAAAACTCTGGTTCCTCGTTCACAGCTGGGCCGCCCTGCCCATCTGGCTCTTCATGTTCTTCATCTGTGCCACCGGCACGATCGCAGTCATCAGCCAGGAAATCGTCTGGCTGGTGCACCCTGCGGTGCGTGCCCAGGCGCCGGATGCCAATACGCCCCGCATGGGCTACCAGGAACTGCTGGACACGATCAAGAAGCAGGAACCGCGGGCGCACATCAACCGCCTGTCCTGGCCCGAAGAATCGCAGTTCGCCCTGACCGCCTCGGTCACCTATCCGGGCGCGCGCAGCACCTCGCTGTACGTCAATCCCTACACCGGCGCGGTGCAGGGCCCTGCCCTGTCTTTCGACCTGCGCCAGTTCATGCGGGCGCTGCACGGCTGGCTGCTGATTCCGTTCACCAACGGCTATAGCTGGGGCTGGTACCTGGTGTCCATCCTGTCCATCCCGATGCTGGTGTCGCTGGTCACCGGCCTGGTGGTCTACAAGCGCTTCTGGCGCGCCTATTTCCAGAAGCCGCGCCTGCGCACGGGCCAGGGCTCGCGGATCTACTGGGGCGACTTCCACCGCCTGGCGGGCCTGTGGTCGATCTGGTTCGTGCTGCTGATTTCCATCAGCGCCATGTGGTTCCTGGTGCAGGCCATCCTGGGCGACACGCACACCACCATTTCCACCCAGGGCATTCCCGCCGTGGTGGCGCGCGACCAGGTGCCGACGGTGAAGACGCCGGGCGAAGCCGTGCCGCGCCTGTCACTGGACCAGGTCGTGGCGAACGCGGAACGCGACCTGCCCGGCATGGAAACGCAGCAGATCTTCTTCTCGGGCAACGCCTACGACCCGGTCACCGTGGCCGGGCGCGGCGCCTACCCGCTGATGTACCAGTACGCGCAGATCAATCCCTATGACGGCAAGACCGAAGACCTGCGCCGCCTGTCGGACCGCAATGGCCTGGAGTTCTTCACGGAATCCATGCGCCCGCTGCATACGGGTGATTTCGGCGGTTTCTGGCTGAAGCTGGTCTGGTTCTTCTTCGGCCTGCTGCTCACGATGATGAGCCTGAGCGGCCTGCTGATCTGGACCAAGCGCACGACCCAGGCCACCGTGAAGGCGGTGCGTGGCGAACGTCCCCAGACGGCCCGCCGTCCCGCTGGCAAACCCGCGCGCGCCGCGGATCCGGTCCCGGGTACCGCAACCGCGCGCGAGGTGACCGAATGACGAGCCCCAGGCGCGCCGCCCTCCCCGTCTTTTTCCAAGCAGGTCCGCAATCATGAGCAAGACCGCCACGCTCAATCCCGCGCCGCCCACCGGCAGCCTCTGGCGCCGTTACCGCTTCTATCTGAGCGGGCTGCTGTTCATCCTGCCCCTCATCTATCTGCAGCCCTATTTCGACCAGCTGGCGCTGTTCCGCGGCGCGGCCGGGCTGGGCCAGCGTCCTGCCGGTGAAGTGCAGGTCGGACCCTGGAAGATGCAGATGGCCGAGTTCGAAGTGGGCGCCCCCAAGTCCGACCCGGCCGGCAGGGTGAAGACCTTCACGATGGCGCTGTGCCAGGGCTGCGAGAATGAAGTCCGCGCGGTCTACCTGCGCGTGGGCAAGCCCCGCAGCCTGCGCGCCGCGGGCGCCATCTTCTTCGGCGGCCCGCACCGCGCATTCGCCACCGTGCCCATTCCTGCCCGCACCAAGCCCGACGACGAGCTCTGGTTGACCGCGGAAGGCTGGGACGGCAGCATGCACCAGGCGCCGTGGCCGCTGTCCGCCGCCTCCCCGACCACCGTCGCATGGCTGAACACGCAAGGAGCCAAGCAATGAACACTCCCCTGACCTCCCTCCGTCCCGCCGTGCTGCGCGCGGCTGCCCTGCTCGCCCTGCTGGGCGCCGGCGCGCCGGCGCTGGCCCACAACCCCATGGCCGAGTGCAAGCCCGCGGCCAACGAGCAGATCCAGTGCACCGGCGGCTTCTCCGACGGCAGCGGCGCGCCCGGCGTCACCATGGACGTCATTTCCTATGACGAGCAGATCCTGGTGCCCGGCAAGCTCGACCAGAATTCGCAACTGACGTTCAAGCGTCCCGACGGCGATTTCTACGTGCTGTTCGACGCAGGCCCCGGCCACGTGGTGGAAATCGACCACGTGGACATCCAGTAAGGCATGCCGTCCACCCAAGTGATACGGCCGGCAGGCGCCGGCCATGAAACCCTTGCCGTCCTGGGCGCCTGCGCATTGATCGTCGCGCTGGCCGCCAGCTACATCGGGCTGCGTCCCGCAGCCGTCGAGACCCAGGCGGTTTCGGCCAACCAGATCGATGCGCGCCGCGCGCTGACGCCTGCCGAGCAGGGCATCTATGCCGACCTGCGCGTGGCCAGCGAAGAAATCAGCTTCGCCGCCCAGGCCGAGGGCGCGCTGCCCGGCGTGGCCGGCCTGGCCGAGCTGGGCCTGCCTCCCTTCGTCGTCGACAACAGCACCGCCGTCCGGGGCGGCCATGCCTGGACTGCCCAGCCGCAAGCCGCGCAGACGCTCTACGTGGGCCGTAGCGCCGACAACGAGGTGGCGGGCTCCTTCATCCTGCGCGTGCCATCGGCGGCAAATGCCGCGCCAGCCGCCGACGGCCATGACCACGGCCACGCCGGCGCCAGCCACGGCCTGCCCGACGGCGAGCCCGACGTCTGGCTCAGCCGCGAGGCCTCGGCCAGCCTGCCCGATCCCGCCAACGACGCCGCCCTGGCCGCCGCCGGCTGGCGCCAGGTGGTGGCACAGTTCGACAGCGGCGTCACCCGCCAGAGCCGGCCCTAGCCTTCGCCGCGCCCTTCCCCGCTCCCGTCTTCCGCGTTCCCTTCCGATACCCGAGATCCATGCACGCATCCACCGCTATCCCGATGTTCCTGCGCCGCCGCGCCCGGCAACTGGCCAGCCTGCTGTTGCTCGCCGCCGCCGCGTTCACCGTGGCCGCGCCCGCCCAGGCCGCCGACAAGCGCCTGCGCATCGGCGTGACGCTGCATCCCTATTACAGCTACGTCGCCAACATCGTGGGCGACAAGGCCGAGGTCGTGCCGCTGATCCCGGTGGGCTTCAATCCGCACGCGTACGAGCCGCGCGCCGAGGACATCAAGCGCATCGGCACGCTGGACCTGGTGGTGCTGAACGGCATCGGCCATGACGATTTCGCCGACCGCATGATCGCCGCCAGCGAGAAGCCGAAGATGCCCGTCATCGAAGCCAATGCCCAGGTGCCGCTGCTGGCCGCCGTCGGCATGGCCGCGCGGGGCGGAGACGCCTCGGGCAAGGTGGTGAATCCGCACACCTTCCTGTCGATCACCGCCTCGATCGCCCAGGTCAACACCATCGCCCGCGAGCTGGGCCGCATCGACCCCGACAATGCGCAGACCTACACCGCCAATGCCCGCGCCTACGGCCAGCGCCTGCGCAAGCTGCGCGCCGACGCCCTGGGCCAGCTGGTCTCGGCCCCGAATGCGGACCTGCGCGTGGCCACCATCCACGGCGCCTATGACTACCTGCTGCGCGAATTCGGCCTGGAAGTGACGGCCGTCGTCGAGCCCGCCCACGGCATCGAGCCCAGCCCGGCCCAACTGAAGACCACCGTCGACCAGCTGAACAAGCTGAACGTGAAGGTGATCTTCTCGGAGCTGAACTTCCCCTCGGCCTACGTGGAGACCATCCAGCGCGAGACCGGCGTGAAGCTGTACTCGCTGTCGCACATTTCCTATGGTGAATACGGCGCCGACCAGTTCGAGAAGGAGATGAAGCAGAACCTGGACACCGTCGTGCGGGCCATCAAGGAGGCCGGCGCATGACGCAGGACCTGCCCGCCGGCCCGCGCGGCCCGGCGCTGGCGTTCACGCAGATCTCGCTGGTCCTGGGCCGCACGCCCATCCTGCGCGACGTCAGCATGACGGTCGCGCCCGGCAGCGTGCATGCCCTGGTCGGGCCCAACGGCGGCGGCAAGAGCTCGCTGATCAAGACGCTGCTGGGCCAGATGCCGCACCGCGGCCAGCTGTCGGTGACCTGGCCCGGCGAACGCGCGGGCATCATCGGCTACGTGCCGCAGGCGCTGGAGTTCGATCGCGGCCTGCCCATGACCGTGAATGACTTCATGGCCGCCATGTGCCAGCGCCGCCCGGCCTTCCTGGGACTGTCGCGCACGCGCTCGGCGGACATCGACGCCGCGCTGGGACGCGTGGGCATGCTGGAAAAGCGCCATCGCCGCATGGGCGCGCTCTCGGGCGGCGAACGCCAGCGCGTGCTGCTGGCGCAAGGCCTGGTGCCCATGCCCTCGCTGGTGATCCTGGACGAACCCATGTCCGCGCTGGACGAGGCCGGCATGCGCGTGTTCGAGCAACTGCTGGCCGACTGGCGCGCCGAAGGCGTGACCGTCTTGTGGGTGGAGCACGACCTGGCGGCCGTGGGCCGTCTGGCCGATCGCGTTACCGGCCTGAACCGCCAGGTGCTGTGCGACGGTCCGCCCGCGCAGGTGTTGACGCCTGACCGGCTGCTGGCGCTGTTCTCCACGCGGCCGCTGCTGGGCGACGTGGCCGAGGAGCGCGCGGCATGAGCGCTTTCTTCGATACCCTGCGCCAGCTGATCCAGGGCTGGGCGCAAGCCGGCATGCTGCCGAATTCCCTCACCTATGGCTTCGTGGTCAATGCCCTGCTGGCCGGGCTCATCATCGGGCCGATCCTGGGCGGCCTGGGCACGTTGGTGGTGGTCAAGCGCTACGCCTTCTTCTCGGAGGCCGTGGGGCACGCGGCGCTGACCGGCGTGGCCATCGGCATCCTGCTGGGCGAACCTTACACCGGCCCTTACGGCAGCCTGTTCAGCTACTGCCTGATGTTCGGCATCCTGCTGAATTACCTGCGCAACCGCACGGGCCTGACGCCCGACACGCTGATCGGCGTGTTCCTGTCGGTGTCGCTGGCGCTGGGCGCAAGCCTGCTGCTGATCCTGGCCGGCCGCATCAACATCCATATCCTGGAGAACGTGCTGTTCGGCTCGGTGCTGACCGTCAACGGCCAGGACCTGGCGGTGCTGGCCTGCGTGGCGCTGTTGACGGTGGCCCTGGCGCTGCCGAACTACAACCGCCTGATGCTGGCCAGCTTCAATCCGCAGCTGGCCGCCGTGCGCGGCGTGCCGGTCAAGGCCATGGACTATCTCTTCGTGGTGCTGGTCACGCTGGTGACGGTGGCCTCGGTCAAGGTGATCGGCGCCATCCTGGTCGGCGCCCTGCTGGTGATTCCGGCCGCGGCCGCACGCCTGCTGTCGCAATCGCTCAAGGGCTTCTTCGGCCTGTCGGTGCTCCTTGCCACGATCAGCACGCTGGCCGGCATCATGCTGCCCATCGAACTCGAACTGCCGGTGCCCTCGGGCGCGGCCATCATTCTGGTTGCAGGCGTCTTGTTTGCGGCCTCGGCAGTGGCGCGCGGCGTCCTGCCCAGCTTGAAAGGAAACGCAGGATGACTTCCCAGACCCTCCCCCTCTCCCTGACCCGCCTGGCTGCCGTGGTCGCGCTGGCCCTGGGCGCCGCGGCCGCCGCCGTGCCCGCCCACGCGCAGGAAGGCCGTGCCACGCGCGCCTCGCGCGCTGCCGAGCAAGCCAGCGGTCCGGCTGCCGGCGATGCCTCGGCCACCGTGCTGACCGCCCATCCGGTCGTGCACGCCCTGACCGAGAGCCTGGCCAAGGGCACCAGGATCCGTGTCGAGCGCGCCGCGCCCGCCAACCTGCCGCCCACCCGCCTGGCCTCGTATTTCGGTGGCCGGGGCGGCCCCGCGCTGGCCAAGGCGGCCGGCACGGCCGACGCCGTGGTGGGCCTGCGTTCGCTGTGGGCGGATGACCCGCTCTTCCCGGTCGCGCGCCGCAGCAACATCCGCATCGTCGAGATCGACGCCGCCCGGCCGCTGGACGGCGCGCTGAATGGCATTGCGCTGCAGGGCGGCAATCCCGGCGCGCAGTTCGCCGCGCATCCTTGGCTGAGCATCGTGAACCTGGGCCGCATGGCCGATATCGTGGCCGCCGACCTGGGCCGTCTGTCGCCCTCGGATGACAAGGCCATCGAGACCAACCTGGCCGCCATCAAGCGCCGCCTGGTGACGCTGAATGCGCGCAGCCAGAAGGGCCTGGCCGCCGCCAGCAATGTGTCCGTGGTGAGCCTGTCCGAGCGCCTGCCCTACCTGGTGTCGGAGTTCAACCTGGACCTGATCGATACCCTCGCGCACGACGACAAGGAATGGACGCCCGAGGCGCTGGCGCAGTTGACCACCACGCTGAAGGACAACGGCACAGCCGCCGCGCTGTTGCACCGCGAGCCCACGCCCGCCCTGCGCGAGGCCATCGAGGCCGGTGGCGCGAAGGCCATCGTGCTGGCCACCGACGGCGCGGACCCCGTGGCCGAGCTGGAAGGCAATGCGGACCTGCTGATCAAGACGCTGGCGCCCTGATCCTCCAGGGCGGGAACGCCCCGCCCCTGCCTGGCCTCCGGCCCCTTCAAGCCCCCGACGGCGCATCCATCGATGCGCCGTTTTCCTATGCGCCGTTGTCCTGCGTGGCGGCCCCGTCGCTGATGAGGGATGCCTGCGTGACGCTGCTGTGCGCCGGAACGGAATTGGTGAGCCAGACATTGCCGCCGATGACGGAGGCGCGTCCCACGGTGATGCGGCCCAGGATGGTGGCGCCGGCGTAGATGACCACGTCGTCTTCCAGGATGGGGTGGCGCGGCAGCCCTTTCTTCAATTCGCCGTTCTCGCTGGCGGGGAAGCGCTTGGCGCCCAGCGTGACCGCCTGGTAGAGGCGCACGCGTTCACCGATGATGGTGGTTTCGCCGATCACCACGCCCGTGCCGTGGTCGATGAAGAAGCTGGCGCCGATGGTGGCGCCCGGGTGGATGTCGATGCCGGTGTCGGCGTGGGCGATTTCCGCCACGATGCGGGCGACCAGCGGCGCGCCCAGCTTGTAGAGCTCGTGCGCCAGGCGATGGTGGATGACCGCGATGACGCCTGGATAGCACAGCAGCACCTCGTCGACGCTGCGCGCGGCGGGGTCGCCCTGGTAGGCGGCGATGACGTCGGTGTCCAGCATGACCCGCACGCGCGGCAAGGCGGCCGCGAAGGCGCTGACCAGCTCACGGGCCTGGGCCGCGATGGTTTCCGGCGCCACGGCCGAATGCCGGGCGCCGTAGCCCAGCTCCAGGCGCACCTGGTGCGACAGCTGGTCCAGCGCCTTGGCCAGGGTCAGCTGCACATAGGCGTCTTCGTTCTCTTCGCGCAAGTCGATGGGGCCCAGGCGCATGGGGAACAGCGCGCCACAGAGCAGCTCGACCGCGCAGCGCACCTGCGCCACCGAGGGAAACTCGCGCTCGCCCGAGGCGCGCATGCGCCCGCTGTGTGCGCGCCACTGCATCCGCGCATCCCGCAGTCCGTTGACGATCTGGCTCAAGCCCCAGTTCTGGGAAGTGCCGTTGGCCCCGCATTCGCTCATGCTGCCCTGCTCCTGTATTCCGGTCGGTCTTGCCCGGACGGTGGGTCCAGGCAGCCTGTCATATTACCGGGCCGCGCGGCGATGTGCCGGCGCAGGCTGCATTGCCATCAGGGTCTTTGGGCGGCCGCCTGCCGGTAATGCGCGCTCAGGCCTGGCCGCCTGCGCCCGCCGCCAGCACCTGGCGGGCAAACGCCTCCAGCTTCAGGCCGCGGCTCATGGCCGTCTTGCGCAGCTTGTCGTGGGCTGCCGCTTCGCTCAACTGGTGGCGGGCCATCAGCAGCTGCTTGGCCTGCTCGATGTGCTTGCGCGCATCCAGGCTGCTGCGGGCGTCCGCCAGTGCTTCGGACAAGGCCTGCAAGCGTTGCGCCTGGGCCTGCACGAGGTCCAGCAGCGAACGGGACAGCTGGGGCGACAACGGCGGGCCGGCCAGGTCGGGCGAGCCCGCATCCAGGGCGTTGCCCTGCACGGTGAAAAGCACCGGCGATGCCGGCGGCTCCGCCAGCTGGCGAGCGAGCCGACGATGATTGTCCAGGTCATCATGCGCGCGGGTGATCCGTGCCTGGCACAGGGCCGGCAAGGCGGCGGAAAGCTCGGCCTCGACCGCGCGCATGCCGTCGATGCGGGCGGTCTGGACGTCGAACCAGATCTGCGCCAAGGCGGCGTCCACGCGCGCCTCGGGCGACGTGCGGACAGCCATGCCGCGCAACTGGCGCAGCTCGGCTTCGCTTTCCGCCAGCGCCGCCCAGGCTGCCTGTTGCGGCGGCTGGGCGTGGGCCAGGAAGGCCTCGAAGCAACGGTCCTGGCCGTCGATCAACTGTGCCAGCTGGGCATGCTGCGACGCCGAGAAATGGCCCGCGGCAAAACCGCGCACGCCACAGGCGCGCTCCTGTCCGGCCAGTTCCTTGCCCTGCATCAGGTTGAAGAGCGCCACCAGCGCCCGCGTCACCTCGGGGTCCAGGGCGGTGTCGGCCGCGTCGAAGACCAGTCCCAGCAGTCCGTTGATCAGCCGCGTGTAGTGCGCCAGCGAGGTCTCGATGTCCAGGTCGTGCGCCAGCACGCGGCGGCGCAAGGCGGGCAGTTCGTCCAGGCGATAGAGCACATAGGCCACGCGGGTCAGCAGCCTGGCCTTGTCGGCGGTTGCCTGCGCGGCGGGATCCAGCCGTTGCAGGCCTTGCCTGAGCGCCCGGGCCTGCACGTCGGCATGGGCGGCATACGCCAGCAGGGTCTCGCGGGCAGACGCGTGCTCGGCCGCCAGATAGACGTTCGAATAGCCGCGTTCCTTCTGCAAGGCGTGCACCAGTTCACCCGCCTGCGTGACCAGCGTGCAGACGTGCGCCAGCGCCTCGAGGCCGGTCGTCTCGGCGCGCCGGGCGGCAAGGAGGTAGCGCAAGGCGTCAGGCAGGGTGTGCTCGTTCATCACGTGTCAGGCGCAGGCGCGCAGGTCCGCCCTCGCTTCCTGCGCCCTGGCCCAGGCCGCGACGTCACCGATCACCAGCACAGCCGGGCTGCGCAGGCCGAAGGCGCGCGCGTCGTCTTCCATGGCCGCCAGGCTGCTCACGCAATGCCGCTGCGCGGGCAGCGAGGCCCCTTCGATCATCGCCACCGGCGTGGCGGGCGCCATGCCCGCGGCCAGCAGGTGTCCTCGCGTGGCGGGCAAGGTCGCGACGCCCATGTAGACGACCAGCGTCGCGCCGCTGGCCGCCAGGGCCTTCCAATCCGGCGCGGAATCGTCTTCGGTGTGCGCGGTGACCAGGGTGACCGCGCGCGCCACACCGCGCAGGGTCAGCGGAATGCCGCAGTCCGTGGCGGCGGCCAGTCCGGACGTGATGCCGTTGATGATCTCGCAGGCCACGCCATGGCGGGCCAGCCATTGCTGCTCTTCCCCGCCGCGGCCGAACACACAGGGGTCGCCGCCCTTCAGGCGGGCCACCCGCCTGCCCTGCCGGGCATGGCGCAGCATCAGCCGCTGGATGAAGTCCTGCGGCGTGGACCGGCAGCCGCCGCGCTTGCCCACGCGCACGACGCGGGCCTGCGGGCAATGGGCCAGGATCTCCGGATTCACCAGGTCGTCGACCAGCACGACCTCGGCCTCGCCCAGCGCGCGCACGGCCTTCAAAGTCAGCAGTTCCGGATCGCCCGGCCCGGCGCCGATCAGGCGGACGGGAGGATGAGGGGGGCCAGGCTTCATGTGCGTCATGGCGCCCTCCTCAAGCCAGTTCCACGACGTCGGCGCGAAGACGCGCCTGCCAGGTGCGCAGGCGCTGGCCGGCATCCTCCAGGCAGACGCCGTCGCGCAGGCGGAAATGCTGCTTGTAGAGCGGCGAGGCCACCACCAGTTCACCCCCCAGGCGGCCCACGATGCCGCGGCCGATGATGTTGACGCCCGAGAACGGGTCGTGGTTGGACACGGCATAGACCTCTGTTGCATCGCCGGGCACGTGGAAGATCGCGACCTGTTCGCCATCGACCAGCGCGACGACGCCGGACTCGGCCACCAGGTCGGCGCGGCGGCACACGGTGCGCCAGGCTCGGGATTCGTCAGGCACCGTCATCACAGCACCTCCTCGACGATGGCGATCTCGCGCAGGGCCGCAGGCCTCGCGGGACGCGGCTGGCCGCGTTCGTCCTCCATGCGGATGTCCGGGTCGCCGCCCTGGGCGTTCACGAAGGTGCGGAAGCGCTTGAGCTTCTCCGGATCTTCCAGCGCATTGGCCCATTCGCATTCATAGCGATCGACTACTTGCTGCATCTGCGCCTCCAGTTCGGCGGCCAGGCCCAGGCTGTCCTCGATCACCACGGCCTTCAGGTAGTCGAGCCCGCCTTCCAGCGACTCGCGCCAGACGGAGGTGCGCTGCAGCTTGTCGGCGGTGCGGATGTAGAACATCAGCAGGCGGTCGATGTACTGGATCAGCTTGCGGTCGTCCAGGTCGGTCGCGAACAGCTCGGCGTGGCGCGGCCGCATGCCGCCGTTGCCGCACACGTACAGGTTCCAGCCATGCTCGGTGGCGATCACGCCGATGTCCTTGCTCTGGGCTTCGGCGCACTCGCGGGTGCAGCCGGAGACCGCGAACTTCAGCTTGTGCGGCGCGCGCAGGCCCTTGTAGCGATGCTCCAGGTCCAGCGCCATCCGCACGCTGTCCTGCACGCCGTAGCGGCACCAGGTGCTGCCCACGCAGGACTTCACGGTGCGGGTCGACTTCCCATAGGCATGGCCGGTCTCGAAACCAGCGGCGATCAGTTCGGCCCAGATGTCCGGCAACTGCTGCAGCTGCGCGCCGAAAAGATCGATGCGCTGGCCGCCGGTGATCTTCACATAGAGCGCATATTTGCGGGCGATCTCCCCTATCACGATCAGTCCCTCGGGCGTCACCTCGCCCGCCGGGATGCGCGGCACCACCGAATAGGTGCCGTTCTTCTGCATGTTCGCCATGAAGGTGTCGTTGGTGTCCTGCAGCGGCACCAGCAGCGGGTCCTGGATCGGCCGATTCCAGCACGAGGCCAGGATGGAGCCCACCGCGGGCTTGCAGATGTCGCAGCCCACGGTGCCACGGCCGTGCCGGGCCAGCAGCTCGCCGAAGTGCTCGATGCCCTCCACGCGCACGATGTCGTAGAGCTCTCGCCGCGTGTAGGCGAAGTGTTCGCACAGGCTCTTGTCCACGGCCACGCCGCGCGCGGTCAGCGCGTGCTCGACCACGTTCTTCAGCAGCGCCGTGCAGCCGCCGCAACCCGTGGCGGCCTTGGTGCAGGCCTTCACCTGTGCCAGGTCGGCGCAACCGCCGTCGATGGCGGCGCTGATCGCGCCCTTGCTCACGTTGTGGCACGAGCAGATCGTGGCCGTGGCCGGCAAGGCTTCCACGCCCAACGCCGGCGCGTCGCCGCTGGCCGGCAGGATCAGGCTGGCCGGGTCGGCGGGCGGCGCGATGCCGTTCTGCACGTATTGCAGCAAGGTGTCGTAGTAGCTGTTGTCGCCCACCAGCACCGCGCCCAGCACGCGCTTGCCGTCGCCCGAGACCACCAGGCGGCGATAGCTGGCCCCGGCCTCGTCGATGTAGCGATAGCTGCGCGCATCACGGGTCGCGCCGTGCGCGTCGCCCAGCGAACCCACGTCCACGCCCAGCAGCTTCAGCTTGGTCGACATGTCGGCGCCCGTGAAAGGCTGGGCGGCTTGCGCACAGAGTTGCGCGGCAACGGTGCGCGCCATCTGGTAGCCCGGTGCCACCAGCCCGAAACAGGTGCCCTGCCAGGCCGCGCATTCGCCGATGGCATAGATGTCGGCATCGCTGCTGCGGCAATCGTCGTCCACCACGACGCCGCCGCGCGGGCCGATCGTCAGGCCGCTGGCGCGCGCCAGGCTGTCCTGCGCGCGGATGCCGGCCGAGAACACGATGAGGTCGGTTTCCAGGTGCTCGCCGTCGGCGAAGTTCATGCGGTAGCGATAGGTCTCGCCCGCGGTGACGGACTGGGTGGCGCGCGACAGGTGCACGCCCACGCCCAGCGATTCGATGCGCGCCTTCAGCGCCTCGCCGCCCAGCTCGTCCAGCTGCACGGGCATGAGCCGCGGCGCGAATTCGACCACGTGCGCCTCCAGGCCCAGCGATTTCAAGGCGTTGGCGGCCTCCAGGCCCAGCAGCCCGCCACCCACCACGACACCGCGACGGGCTTGCGCGGCGGCGGCACGGATCACGTCCAGGTCGTCCAGCGTGCGATAGACCAGCCGTGCCGCGTCCTCCGCGCCCTCGATGACCGGCACGAAGGGATAGGAGCCCGTGGCCAGCACCAGCGCGTCATAGCGCTGCTCGCCTGCCTGCGTGTAGACCACGCGGCGCTTGCGGTCCAGCCCCAGCACCGGCGCGTCCAGGTGCAGCCGAACGCCCTCCTGCTCATACAGCGCGGCCTCGCCCAGCGCCAATGACACGGCGTCGCGGCCCGAGAAGTATTCGGACAGGTGGACGCGGTCATAGGCGCGATGCGCCTCCTCGCCATAGACATGGATGCGCCATTGCGCCAGGGCGCCGGCGGCGACCAACTGTTCGACGCAGTGGTGGCCCACCATGCCGTTGCCGACGATGACGAGGTCCCGGATCTCGGAGGGGGGTGGACGTTGCATGCTGGCTCCTGCTGCCTTCAAAACGCGAAAGGCGCCCTGGACCACGCGGGTCTGGGCGCCTTTGCCGGGTACTGCTCTGTGAGGGATGTGCCGCGCGTCCTTGCGCGAACATGGACTGACAAGCAAGTCGCGTGCCAGACTTGCCAGCGAGGCAGGACGGCAGGCGTGCCGGGCCGTTTTCCTCCCGCTGGTGCACGCCGGAGGGCGTTGCGCACCAGCATGGGGCACGCTTGCCTGCCGTTCTGTTAGGCTAGGTGGCGGTGGGCCGTCCTTTGGGGGCCTGCCTTTCGTTTTTTCGGCGCGCCTGCGCGCGTTCCGCCGTGTCCCCCCTGGCTGCCGCTTTGCCCCCAATGATGTCCGACTCCTCCGCTTCCTCCGCTTCACCCTCCCGCTCCGCCGCAGGCATCCTCTGCGTCATCGCGGGCATCTGCAGCCTCAGCATGAGCGACAGTCTTGCGAAGTGGCTGGGCGAGGCGTACGCCCCCATCCAGCTGCTGTTCCTGCGTGGCGCTTTCGCGCTGCCGGTGGTGGCCTTGCTGGTGGTCTGGGTGGGCGGTCGCCGGGCGCTGCGCACCCGCCACCTGGGCATCCACGCGATGCGCGGCGCCATCAACGTCGCCAGTGCCTGTGGCTTCTACTTCAGCCTGACCCTGCTGCCCCTGGTGGAAGCCACGGCCATCATCTTCGCCGCGCCGCTGTTCGTGACGCTGCTGTCGGTGCTGGTGCTGCGCGAAGAGGTCGACACACGCGGGTGGATCGCCGTGCTGGCGGGTTTCCTGGGCGTGCTGGTGGTGGTGCGGCCCGGCATGGCGGGGTTCCAGCCGGCGGCCTTGCTGCCCCTGGCGGGCGCCGTGGGCTATGCGGTGATGATGGTCAGCGCGCGCCGCATCAGCGCGCAGGAAAGCATGTTGACCACGACCTTCTACATCGCAGCGGCACAGGCCGTCATCAGCCTGCCCTGGCAGCCCTGGTACTGGACCCCGGTGCAGGCCGAGCACCTGCCCGGCCTGCTGGGGATCGCGCTGTGCAGCACGCTGGGCCTCACGCTGATCACGCAGGGCTTTCGCATTGCGCCCGCCTCGGTCGTGGCGCCCTTCGACTACACGGGCCTGCTGTGGGCCACGCTGTTCGGCTGGCTGTTCTGGCGCGAACTGCCCGACACCTGGGCCTATATCGGCGCCGCGCTGATCGCGGGCAGCGGGATCTATATCGCCTTGCGCGAATCCCGCCGCGCGAAACGCCGGCCGGCCTGAGGCGCTTCCCGCAAGCGTCTTCCGGGCAAGCTATTCCTGCAGGCCGACCCGCAGCAGCTTGCCTTCGCTGCTGTCGGTCAACACATACAGGCTGCCATCCGGCCCCTGGCGCACGTCGCGGATGCGCTCGCCGCGATCCTTCAGCAGCCGTTCCTGTTCCACGATCTTGCCGCCTTCCTGGGTCAGGCGGATCAGGCTCTGGTCCTTCAGCGCGCCCACGAAGATCGACCCCTGCCAGGCCGGGAAGCGCGCATGCTCATAGAAGGCCATGCCGCTCACGGCGGGCGACTGTTCCCACACGAAATCCGGTTGCTCGGTGCCGGGCACGTGCTTGCCCTTGGCCTCGGGAATCGGCGCGCCGCCATAGTTCACGCCGTGCGTGGCCAGCGGCCAGCCATGGTTGGCGCCCGCCTTCGGGATGTTGATCTCGTCGCCGCCCTGCGCGCCGTGCTCGTTCAGCCAGACGACGCCCGTCTGGGGATGCAGCGCCATGCCCTGGGCGTTGCGGTGGCCATAGGACCAGATCTCGGGCCGCGCGCCGTCCTTGCCCACGAAGGGATTGTCCTTGGGCACGCTGCCATCGGCATTCAGGCGCACGGTCTTGCCCTGCAGCTTGTCCAGGTCCTGCGCCGTGGGCCGCTGGCCGTTGTCGCCCAGCGTGATGAAGAGCATGCCGTCGCGGTCGAACACCAGGCGCGAGCCGAAGTGCTGGCCGTTGGACAGCTTGGGCGCCTGGCGGAAGATCACGGTGAAGTCCTGCAGGCTGGCGTTGTCCTCGGCCAGCTTGCCGCGGCCCACCGCCGTGCCGGCGCGGCCGTCGCCCGCTTCCGAGTACGACAGGTAGACCATGCGGTCCTTGGCGAAGTCCGGCGACAGCGCCACGTCCAGCAGGCCGCCCTGCCCCTGCGAATGCACCTTGGGCACGCCGCGCAGCGGCTGGGACACGCCCTTGCCGTCCTGCCACAGGCGCAGGTCGCCCGCGCGTTCGGTGATGAGGGCGCCCTGGCCGTCCGGCAGGAACACCATGCCCCAGGGGTGGTCCAGGCCGGTGGCAAGCTCCTGCACGGCGGGTCCGGCGTTGGCGGCCTGGGCATCCTGCAGCGTGGCCAGCGAGGCGCCGGCCGCGCCAAGCACGGCGAGGGAAAGCGTGAGATGACGTCGGTTGATGGCGATCATGTTGTTGTAACTCCCTGCGAGTGAGTTCTTGTGAGTTGCATTTACGCATACGGTTCCCGCTGCGTACCGAAACATTGCGTAAAGACGTTGAAATCCGCGCGGCGCTACAACCGGGGTTGGTTCATCCTCGAAAGGAGCGCTTCATGGCCTATGACTTCTGGTACTGGGACGGCATCCCCGGCCGCGGCGAGTTCGTCCGCCTGGCCCTGGAGGCCGGCGGCATCGACTACGTGGATCGCGCCCGCGAGAGCGGCGGCGATTCCTCCAGCCTCATCGAGGACCTGCAGGCCGGCCGGCCCGATCCGCCTTTCGCCCCGCCCTATCTGGTGGCCGACGGCATGACGCTGGCACAGACCGCCAACATCCTGCTGTTCCTGGGCGAGAAGCACGGCCTGGCGCCCGCCGACACCGCCGGCCGGCTGTGGATCAACCAGGTGCAGCTGACCATCGCGGACCTGGTGGCCGAGGCGCACGACGTCCACCACCCCATCGCGGCTGGCCTGTACTACGAAGAGCAGAAAGAGGAAGCCTTGCGGCGGGCCGACGACTTCCGGCAATCCCGGATGCCGAAGTTCCTGGGCTACTTCGAGGGCATCCTGGATGAGAAAAGCGGCTGGCTGAGCGCCAAGGACTGGACCTATGCCGACCTGTCGCTGCACCACGTCGTGGACGGCCTGCTGCATGCCTTCCCGCGCCGCATGAGCACGCTGGCCTCGCGCTATCCGAGGTTGATGGCCCTGCACCAGCGCGTCGCGCAATTGCCAGCCCTGCGCAGCTATTTCGCCAGCGAACGCCGCCTGCCTTACGGGGACGGCATCTTTCGGCACTATCCCGAGCTGGACGCCGAATGAAAAAACGCGCCGGCCTGCCCTGCCGCGGGGCGGGACCGGCGCGTTGCAGGGGCTGCCCGGGTCAGGCGCCCAGGTAGGCCTTGCGCACGTCGGCGTTGGCCAGCAGGTTGGGACCGGTATCGGCCAGCACCACGCGGCCGTTTTCCAGCACGTAGCCGCGGTCGGCCACGCCCAGCGCCTTGTTGGCGTTCTGCTCGACCAGGAACACCGTGACGCCTTCCGCCCGGATGGTGCGGATGATGTCGAAGATCTGCGCGATGATGAGCGGCGCCAGCCCCAGGGTGGGTTCGTCCAGCAGCAGCAGGCGCGGCTTGGACATCAGCGCGCGGCCGATGGCCAGCATCTGCTGCTCGCCGCCCGACATGGTGCCGGCGCGCTGGCTGGCGCGCTCCTTCAGGCGCGGGAACAGCGTGTACACGTGGGCCAGGCCCTCCTGCATCGCATGCTTGTCCGCGAAGAAGCCGCCCATCATCAGGTTCTCGGCCACCGTCAGGTCGGGAAAGACGCGGCGGCCTTCCGGCGAAATGGCGATGCCGCTGCGCATGATCTCGTGCGTGGGCAGCTGGGTGATGTCCTTGCCCAGGAACGAGATGGTGCCGCTCCTGGCCCGCGGCGAGCCGCAGGCCGTCATGAGCAGCGTCGTCTTGCCCGCGCCGTTGGCGCCGATCAGCGTGACGATCTCGCCTTCGTTGACCTCGACCGAGACGTTGTCCAACGCCTGGATGGCGCCATAGAAGGTACTGACGTTTTCCAGTTTCAGCATCACTCTTCCCCCAGATAGGCCTTGATGACCCGGGGGTCGTTGCGCACGTCGTCCGGCTTGCCGGTGGTGATGGGCTTGCCGTGTTCCATGACCAGGATGCGGTCGGACACGCCCATGACCAGGCCCATGTCGTGCTCGATGAGCAGCACCGCCACGCCGAAATCGCGGCGCAGCGTGTCGATCAGGCCTTGCAGCTCGCGCTTTTCCTGGGGATTCAGGCCGGCGGCCGGCTCGTCCAGCATGAGCAGGCGCGGCTTGGTGATCATGCAGCGGGCGATTTCCAGGCGGCGCTGGTGGCCGTAAGGCAGGTTGCCGGCTTCACGGTTGGCGAACTCGCGCAGGCCCATGAAGTCCAGCCACTGGGCCGAACGGTCGAGCGCCTCGGCCTCCGACTTGCGATAGGACTTCAACTTCAGCAGCCCGGGCAGCAGGCGGTTTTCCACCTGCGTGTGCTGGGCGACCAGCAGGTTCTCCAGCACGGTCAGCTGCTTGAACAGCCGCACGTTCTGGAAGGTGCGCACCAGGCCGTGCTGCGCCACCTTGTGGCTGGGCAGGCCATTGATGGGCTTGCCGTCCATCACGACATCGCCCGCGGTGGGCCTGTAGAAGCCGCCCACGCAGTTGAACACCGTGGTCTTGCCGGCCCCGTTGGGGCCGATGATGGCGAAGACCTCGTCGCGCTTGACGTCGAAGGCGACCGAGTCGACGGCCAGCAGGCCGCCGAAGCGCATCGACAGTCCGGATACTTGCAGCAGGGAATCGCTCATTTGCGCAACTCCACGTGCGGGCGCTTCATGGGCAACAGCCCTTGCGGTCTCCACATCATCATCAACACCATGACCAGGCCGAACAGCAGCATGCGGTATTCGGCGAATTCGCGCGCGAGCTCGGGCAGCACCGTCAGCACGATGGCGGCCAGGATCACGCCTACCTGCGAGCCCATGCCGCCCAGCACCACGATGGCGAGGATGAGCGCGGACTCGATGAACGTAAAGGACTCAGGATTGACCAGGCCCTGGCGCGCCGCGAAGAAGGCGCCGCCGAAACCCGCGAACATGGCGCCCAGCGTGAAGGCCGAGAGCTTGATGCGGGTGGGGTTCAGGCCCAGCGACCGGCACGCGATCTCGTCCTCGCGCAGCGCCTCCCAGGCACGCCCCACCGGCATCCGGATGAGCCGTGTCGAGACGAAGAGCGTGATCAAGGCCAGCAGCAATGCCATCAGGTAGAGATAGATGACCATGTGCTGGTTGTTGAAGGTCAGCCCGAAGAAGTCGTGGAAGGTCACGGCGTCGGGGTCGCGCGAGCGGCGCACCATTTCCATGCCCAGCACCGTGGGCTTGGGAATGCCAGAGATGCCGTCCGGGCCGCCCGTCCACTGGTTCAGGTTGATGAGCAGCAGGCGGATGATTTCGCCGAAGCCCAGCGTGACGATGGCCAGGTAGTCGCCGCGCAGGCGCAGCACCGGGAAGCCCAGCAGGAAGCCGAACAGCGCGGCCATGGCGCCCGAGAACGGCAGCGCCTCCCAGAAGCCCCAGCCAGCCCAGTGGTACAGCAGCGCATAGGTGTAGGCGCCCACCGCGTAGAAGCCCACGAAGCCCAGGTCCAGCAGCCCGGCGAAGCCCACGACGATGTTCAGCCCCAGGCCGAGCATGACGTAGATGAGCACCAGCGTGGCGATGTCGACTTCGCTGCGGCCGCCGAAGAACGGCCAGACCACGGCGATGAGCAGGATCAGCAGCATCAGCGGCTTCCTGCCGCGCGTGGGCGAGGCAGGCAGCGTCGGCAGCTTGATGCCCGACAGGCCGCGGGCCAGCGTCGGACGCACGAGCTGGAAGACGAAGACGATGCCGGCCGACAGCGCGATCAGGTCCCAGCGGGCTTCCAGGTAGGTCGTGACGCCCTGGCGCAGCAGCTGGAGCCCGAAGACGGGCGCCACCAGGACCGCGGTGAGCAGCGCGGCGATGAATGCAGGTTTGACAGTGTTGGCCATCAGACTTTTTCCACTTCGGGTTTGCCCAGGAGCCCCGTGGGACGGAACAGGAGGATCAGCACCAGCAGGCTGAAGGCGACGATGTCCTTGTACTGCGACGAGATGTAGGCCGCGGCGAAGGTTTCGGCCAGGCCCAGCAGCACGCCGCCCAGCATGGCGCCGGGAATGCTGCCGATGCCGCCCAGCACCGCCGCCGTGAAGGCCTTGATGCCGGCGATGAAGCCGATGAAGGGATTGAGCTTGCCGATGGTGACCGCGATCAGCACCCCGCCCACGGCGGCCATGACGGCGCCCAGCACGAAGGTGAAGGAGATGACGCGGTTGGTGTCGATCCCCAGCAGGTTGGCCATGCGCATGTCCTGCGAGCAGGCGCGCGAGGCACGGCCCATGCGGGAATACTTGATGAAGAGCGTGAGCGCGATCATCAGCGCCACCGTCACCAGGATGATGAGCAGGCGCGAATACGGGACGGTCACGTCGAAATCGGTGCCCATGTGGAACTGCGCGGCGCCCGAGATCAGCGAGGGCACGGCCATGTCACGCGCGCCCTGCCCGAGTGCCACCCAGTTCTGCAGGAAGATGGACATGCCGATGGCCGAGATGAGCGCCACCAGCCGCGGGCTGGAGCGCACCGGGCGATAGGCCACCCTTTCGGTGGAGAAGCCGTAGATGCCGGTCACCGCCATGGCGACGACGATCATGGCCGCGATCATCAGCGGCAGCGGCATGCCGCTCTGCGTGCCGATGGCGGTCAGGGTGACCAGGCCGACGTAGGCGCCGATCATGTAGATCTCGCCGTGTGCGAAGTTGATCATGCCGATGATGCCGTAGACCATCGTGTAGCCGATGGCGATCAGCGCATAGATCGCGCCCAGGGACAAGCCGTTGAACAGCTGCTGGGTCAATTGGGGGATGAGGTCGGACATAGTGCCGGGCTCCAGATAAATGCCCTACGCCGCGTCCCTGGCGCAAGCGACTCCCGGTTGTGGAGTCTTGCGCCAGGGGCCGGCCCGGCGGAAAACGGAACCGGCCCCGGTATGGTTTGCCGGAGCCGGAATCCAGGGCATGCAGGGTAATCGACCGCACCGGCCCCGCGCCGGCGCGAATCCTTGGGGATCAGAGCTGGGTCTTCTTGCCCGCCTTGTCCCACTTGTAGACGGCGAATTCGAAGTTCTTCAGGTCACCCTTGGCGTCGAATTCTACCTTGCCGATGGACGTGTCGAAGCTGTTGGCGTGCAGGTAGTCCGCCACCTTGGCGGGGTCCTCACCCACGGCCTCGATGCCCTTGGCGATCAGTTCCACCGCGGCGTAGGCCGGCATCTGGAAGGCGCCGTCCGGATCGCGCTTGGCGTCGTGGAAGGCCTTCACGATGCCCTCGTTGCCCGGGCGCTTGGTGAAGTCGGCGGGCAGCGTGACCAGCAGGCCGTCGATGGCCGGACCGGCGATGGCGACCAGATCCTGGTTGGCGGTGCCTTCCGGACCCATGTACTGGACGTTCAGGCCCTGTTCACGCGACTGGCGCAGCAGCAGGCCCAGTTCGGGGTGGTAGCCGCCGAAATAGACCAGGTCGACGCCGGCCGACTTCAGCTTGGTGACCACGGCCGAATAGTCGCTGTCGCCCACGTTGATGCCTTCGAACATCACGATGTTGACGCCTTCCTTCTTCAGGGCGTCGCGCACCTGCGTGGCCACGCCCGAGCCGTAGGTCTGCTTGTCGTGCAGCACGGCGACCTTGGCGGGCTTGAGCGTCTTGGCGATGTAGCCGGCGGCGAACGGGCCTTGCTGGTCGTCGCGGCCGATGGTGCGGAAGAAGAAGTGCGGCTTGGTCGTGTCGGTCACCAGGGGCGAGGTGGCGCCCGGGGTGATGGCCACGATCCCTTCGGATTCGTAGACGTTCACGGCCGGCACGGTCACGCCCGAGCAGGCGTGGGCCACGGCGAACTTGGCGCCGGAGTTGACCACGCGGTTGGCGGCGGGCACGGCCTGCTTGGGCTCGCAGCCGTCGTCGATCAGGATGGGTTCGAGCTTCTTGCCCTTGACGCCGCCCTTGGCATTGATGGTCTCGATGGCGGTCAGCGCGCCTGCCTGGATCTGGTCACCGTATTGGGTGTTGGGACCGGTCATGGGCTGGGGGATGCCGATCTTGATCGAGTCGGCGGCGTGGACGGCGCCGGCCAGTGCCATGGCACCGATGGCGAACGTGATGGGGGTCAGGCGCTGTAGCAGCTTCATGCTTGGGGTCTCCAGCAGAGGATAAGGGTCGTCCGGGTGTCTCCCGGGACTCGTGCGAGCCCGGGGTTCGTCCCGGACAACGGGGATCACCAGTCTTGGGGAACACGAACGTGGCGCGTATTCTGAGAGTCAGGACATACGCTGTCACTGCGTGGATTCCCCAATATGGAAACCATCCGCAATAAGCGTGCCATATCGCTCCGTAAGGCCTCGTAACGTCTTTTCGATGCCGTTGCGCGCCATAGTGGGTCCGTTCCCGGCGACTTTGCACCAAAACGGCGCGGCCGCCGCGCCACGAGCGGGCACGATGTTCCAACCTTCAAGTAATTGCGCCCCGGGGATCTTTCCGCCTCCCTGCACGCGCCGGTCATCCGTCCGGCGGATTTGCGCGACCTCAAATGGCGGCGTCTCAACACACTAAAACACAATATATGGGGGTAGGATGGCCGAACACTACTAGATGAGGTATCGCCATGTCGCCAAGCACCGCCCTCGCGCAGCCCTCCTGCTGCCCGACGCACGCCGCTCCTGCCCTGCCCCCGCCCGGCGCGCTGGTGGACGTGGCCCACGCCATGGAGGAGTACCTGTCTCGCCGGGACTGGCGCATCAACGCCAACGCCAACCAGGGCTACAGCCTGGGCGGCCTGATCCTGAACGTCGCGGGCAAGGTCACGGCCAACTACTGGCTCAACGAGGTCTATACGCCCGAGGCGGGCAACGCCCACCGCGACGGCTCCTTCCACATCCACGACCTGGACATGCTGAGCGGCTATTGCGCCGGCTGGTCGCTGCGCACCCTGCTGACCGAAGGCTTCAACGGCGTGCCGGGCAAGGTCGAGGCCACGCCGCCGCGCCATATGTCGGCGGCCATCGGGCAGATCGTCAACTTCCTGGGCACCCTGCAGAACGAATGGGCGGGCGCGCAGGCCTTCAGCTCCTTCGACACCTACATGGCGCCCTTCGTGCGGCAGGACCGGATGTCCTACCGCGAGGTGCGGCAGATGATGCAGGAGCTCATCTACAACCTGAACGTACCCAGCCGCTGGGGCACCCAGACGCCGTTCACCAACCTCACCTTCGACTGGACCTGCCCGCCCGACCTGCGCGACCAGATCCCGTACATCGGCGGCGAGGAAATGCCCTATTCCTATGGCGCGCTGCAGGCGGAAATGGACATGATCAACCGCGCCTACATCGAGGTGATGATGGCGGGCGATGCGCGCGGCCGCGCCTTCACGTTTCCCATCCCCACCTACAACATCACGCCGGATTTCGACTGGGACCATCCCAACACCCAGCTGCTGTTCGAGATGACGGCGCGCTACGGCCTGCCCTACTTCCAGAACTTCCTGAACTCGGACCTGGAACCGCACATGGTCCGCTCCATGTGCTGCCGCCTGCAGCTGGACCTGCGCGAACTGCTCAAGCGCGGCAACGGCCTCTTCGGCTCGGCCGAGCAGACGGGGTCCATCGGCGTGGTCACGATCAATTGCGCCCGGCTGGGCCACGAATTCGCCGGCGACGAAGCCGGTCTCTTCGCCCGCCTGGACCGCCTGCTGGAACTGGGCCGCGACACGCTGGAGACCAAGCGCGAGGTGGTGCAGCACCATATCGACCAAGGCTTGTATCCCTATACCCGGCGCTACCTGGGCACCTTGCGCAACCACTTCAGCACGCTGGGGGTGAACGGCATCAACGAGATGATCCGCAACTTCACCGGCGACCGTGAGGACGTGACCACCGCCGCCGGCCACGCCATGGCGGTCCGGGTACTGGACCACGTGCGGGCGCGCATGACCGAGTTCCAGGAGCAGACCGGGCACCTGTACAACCTGGAGGCCACGCCAGCCGAGGGCACGACCTATCGCTTCGCCCGCGAGGACCGCAAGCGCTATCCGGACATCCTGCAGGCCGGCACGGCCAGCCAGCCCTATTACACGAACTCCAGCCAACTGCCCGCCGGCCACACCGACGATCCCTTCGAGGCCCTTGCCCTGCAGGAAACGCTGCAGGGCAAGTACACGGGCGGCACGGTGCTGCACCTGTACATGAACGAGGCCGTCTCCACTGCCGAGGCCTGCAAGACGTTGGTGCGGCGCGCGCTGGAGAACTTCCGGCTGCCCTACATCACCGTCACGCCGACCTTCTCCATCTGCCCGACGCACGGTTACCTGTCCGGGCGTCACGAGTTCTGCCCCAAGTGCGATGCGGAACTGCAGGCAAAGGAGGCCCAGGCCGCAAGCGCGCGCCAGGCCGAGCCGGCCGAAGCCGTCTAGGCAGCCGCCACACCGCTCAGGCTGGCCGGGCAATCCTGCCGCGGCCGGCATCCCGGGCCTTGCGCCCGATCTTTCCGGAGCACGTCTCATGCAAACCTGCCTCACTCCTTCCTCGGCCCCCCGCGACGACAGCCAGCGCACGCGCTGCGAAGTCTGGACCCGCGTCATGGGCTATCACCGCCCCGTCAGCTCCTTCAACACCGGCAAGCAGGGAGAATTCAACGAGCGCTGCTTCTTCACCGAACCTTCCGCCACCCAGCGCTGAGAAGGGGCCTGCCATGTCCGCGCACGCGCATCACGCCGCCCGTTGCCCCACCGAGCACCGGCTGATCCCGGCGCACGGTCGCCTGGGACCGCGCACGCCGGCCCTGGGCGGGCTGACCCGCTATTCCAGCGTGGACTGGCCTGGCAAGCTGAGCGCCGTGGTGTTCGTGGCGGGCTGCCCCTGGCGCTGCCATTACTGCCACAACCCGGGCTTGCAGCAGCGGGTCCGTGAACTGGATTGGGACGAGGTGCTGCGCTTCCTGGCGCGGCGGCGCGGCCTGCTGGACGGCGTGGTGTTCTGCGGCGGCGAGCCGCTGTCCGAACCCACGCTGCCCGCGCTGGCCGGACAGGTGCGCGACATGGGTTTCGCCGTGGCCTTGCACACGGCGGGCATCTATCCCGACCGACTGGCCGAGATGCTGCCCGGCGTGTCGTGGGTGGGGCTCGACATCAAGATCGATGCCGAGGGCTACGACGCCCTGACCGGCCGCAAGCGCAGCCACGCGCCGGTACGCCAGAGCCTGGCGGCCCTGCTGGCGCACGGCGTGGATTTCGAGTGCCGCACGACCTGGAGCCCGTCGTGGCTGCCGGAGCCGGCCTTGCTGGCGCTGGCCGAGACGCTGGCGGAACAGGGCGTGCGCCATTACGCCGTGCAGCACTATCGTTCCTCGCCGGACGCACTGGCGGCGGCGCCGCTGGCCGAGGCCACGCGGCAGCGCCTGGAAAGCCTGTTCCTGACGTTCGAGGAACGTTAGGAACAGGAACGTCAGGCCTGGCCGAACAGGCGCGCCAACCAGGCCGGACGCTGCGAGGCGTCCAGCCAGTTCTTCACGATCAGCCCCAGTTCGGTGTCGCCCGAGATCATCAGGCGGCGCTGGAAGAACAGCGTGTCCGCGTCGATGGCGCCTTGCCCCAGCGCGATGAAGTCCGACAGCGCAGCGGTGAGCGACAGCGAGACGTCCGAGCCTGCCTGGAACACCGGGCGGAAACGGCCTTCCTCGCAGCGGAAGACGTGCCGCAGGCCCAGGTCGCTGACCGTGATGGCATACGCATGGCCGTTCAGTTCAGCGGGCGGCGCCAGCCCCGCCAGCGTGCGCGCCAGCTCGAGGCCGGCCACGGCATGCAGGGACACCAGGCCGCAAGGCAGGCGGCGGCCCACCTTGGCCAGCCACGCCGGGGGAGTGAAAGACGGATTCATGCGTGTTCCTCGTTGGGGGTGTGCCAGGCGATGCCGGGCTGGCCGAACCAATAGCCGTTGCAGCGCGCGATGCCGGCGGGCGGCGACACGGGGCGGGACGCCCTGCCCTGGCGCTGCTCGGACAGCACCGCGACGGCGTCCCAGGTGCCCTGGCTGTGCGGACTGATCCGCAAGGCGTCCACGCCCATCGCGGCCAGTTCCGTGGCCTGGTCCAGCAGGTCCAGACAGGCCGCCGATTGCGTCTGCACGCCGTTGATCGCCAGGAAGTCCGTGGCATCGCGGGTGCGCAGCATCAGGCCATCGGGATGCTCGCTGCAGCGATACGCGCACTCGTCCTTCTTCAGGCGGAAGTGCCGGGCGGTGAAGCAGCGCGCCGAAAAGGCCAGCGGCATGCGGCCCCACACCATCACTTCGGCCCGCATGCCCGCGGGACGCTCGGCCAGCAGCAACGCAAGCGTCTCGCGGTCCATTTCCAGCGGCGCGACGAAGCCCGCCGCGCCCAGCGACGCCAGCCAATGCAGCGTGGGGCCGTTATAGGCGTTCATGTGCGGACCGGCGATGAACGGGCGTCCCTGCAGGTGCCGCACGGCACCGGTTTCCCCCGCCTCGAAGCCATAGCCCTCCTCGCTGCAGAGGCGGCGCACGGCCTGGCCTTCGCCCGCGGTCTCCACCAGCGTGCGCGTCACCAGCCGCACGGACTTCCCCGCGGCGCGCAAGTCGGCGGCCAGGTCCAGCCAATCGGCCGCCTTCAGCTCATGACGGCGGCTGCAGACGGTCTCGCCCACGCAGATCTCGTCGACGGCGCTGTCGGCCGCCTCGGCATAGAAATTCAGCGTTTCCTGGCGGCTCCAGTAGTACAGCAAGGGGCCCAGCGTGATGTGGTAGCTCATGGCGTCATTTCCAGGGACGGTCGAAGGCGCCTTGGGTCACCTGCGCGCCTTCGGCATGGCGGGCCAGCGCGGACATCCATTCGGGCCTGGCGGCGAAGCGGGAAGGCGCGGCGCAGGCGCTGTCGATGGCCGCGCGCAAGGTGGCGACGACCTGCGAGACATAGGCGGGGCTGCGCTGGCGGCCCTCGATCTTGATGGCGGCCACGCCCATTTCCGCCAGGCGCGGCAGCAGGCCCACGGCATTGAGGCTGGCCGGCTCTTCCAGCACGTGATCGGCCTCGCCATCCACCTCGAAACGCCCCTTGCACAACGTGGGATAGCCCGCGGATTCACCCGGCGCATAGCTGTCGATCAGGATGCCGTTCAGGCGCGCTTCCAGATGGCCGGCCTGCTCGGTCCAGCGCACCGCGTGCGCCGGCGAACAGACGCCCTTGTTGTTGGGCGAGTCGCCCGTGGCATAGGAAGACAGCAGGCAGCGGCCTTCCGCCATCACGCAAAGGCTGCCGAAGCCGAACACCTCGATCTCCACCGGCACGGCCTCGACGATGCGGCCGATTTCGGCCACCGTCAGCACGCGCGGCAGCACGACGCGCTGGATGCCGAACTGCTCGTGCATCAGCGCGATGGCATCGGCATGGGTGGCCGAGCCTTGCACGGAAAGATGCAGGCGCAGGTCGGGATAGCGGTCGCGGGCATAGGCCATGAGGCCGGCATCCGCCATGATGACGGCGTCGGCGCCCCAGTCGTGCGCCGCATCCACCGCCTCGCGCCAGGCAGCGTTGCGGCCGGCCTGCGCAAAGGTGTTGATGGCGAAGAGCACCTTGCGCCCCATCTGGCGGGCCAGCGCCACGCCGGCCCGGATATCGGCTTCGGTGAAGTTCAGGCCCGCGAAATTGCGCGCGTTGGTGGCGTTGCGCAGCCCCAGGTAGACGGCGTCGGCGCCTGCGTGCAGCGCGGCCTTCAGGGCGGCAAGGCTGCCCGCGGGGGCAACCAGTTCCATGGCATGTGGGTTCGCATTCATGCGGGGCAGTATGCAAGCCGGCTGCGATGGCCGCCTTGCCCAAGCGCAATGAATGCGATGTTGTGACCCTGATGGCCGCAGGGGGATCAGCCCCGGGTTTCAGCCCGGGGGCTCAACCTCGGGGTTCAACCTCGTGCATGGCCGGCGTCCGCCGGTCTTGCGATGTTCCACATCAACGCGCGGAACGGGGCCAGCAGCCCCGCATTGACGGCCAGCTTGACCATCAGGTCGCCCAGCAGCCAGGTGATCCAGGGTGCGCCGGTTGCCGCGAAGGCGATGCCGAAGAACAGCGAGGTGTCGAGCGTGGCGGCCAGCGCGCCGGACACCAGCGGCGCACGCCACCAGCGGCCTTCGCGCAGCCTGTCGAAGACGTGGATGTCCAGCATCTGGGCGCAAAGATAGGCCACGCCCGAGGCCAGCGCGATACGCGGCGAGGCCACGAAGACCGAGGCGCCCAGCGCCAGCGCGAAGCCGATCCAGGCCACGCGGCGCGCGGCCGCCGGACCGTAGCGCCGGTTCAGGAGATCCGTGACCAGGAAGGCGACCGGATAGGTCAGCGCGCCCCAGGTCAGCCAGTCGTTGATGGGGAACTGCACGAGGAAGTTCGAACCCACCACGATGATGCCCATGGCCAGCACCGCCAGCGCGAAGGCGGCAGGCGGCAGCGGGGCGAAACGCGTGGGGGACGGCGTGTGCTGCATTACTTGCGGCCTTCCTGGCTGCCTGCCCTGGCGGCCGGTCCGGCGGCGGCGCCGAACTCGTCGCCCAGTTCCCTGCCCCGCTGGGCTGCCGCGGCCATGGCGCGTGCCACGGTCTGGGGCAGTTGCGCCTGGGCAAACACGGCCAGCGCGGCGGCGGTGGTCCCCCCCTTGGACGTCACGCGCTCACGCAGCACTGCCGGCGATTCGGTGGATTCCGCGGCCAGCTGCGTGGCTCCGTCCAGCGTGGCCAAGGCCAGTTGGCGGGCCTGTCTGGCGTCCAGCCCCAGCGCCTGGGCGCCCTGGATGAGCGATTCGAGGAACAGGAAGACATAGGCCGGCCCGCTGCCCGACAAGGCCGTCACGGCATCGAGCGCGACGTCGTCGGCCACCCAGACCGTCAGGCCGACGGAGCCCAGGATGGACTGGGCGAGGTCGCGGTCCTGGGCCGTGGCGCCGGGCAGCGCCGCCAAACCCGTGGCACCGGCGCCCACCAGGGCAGGCGTGTTGGGCATGCAGCGCACCAGGCGTTGCCAGGGCGCATCGGGCGTGCCCAGCCAGGCGGCCAGCGTGTCGGCGCGGATGCCCGCGGCCACGCTCAGCACCAGCGTGTCGTCGTCCAGCCAGGCACGGGTGGCGGCCACGGCCTCCTGCAACTGCTGCGGCTTGACTGCGTAGACCCACACCTTGCGGCCGGCCAGCGCGTCGTCGGGGCGGGCCGAGACCGTCATGCCCTTGGCAAGCCAGGGATCATGCGCGCTTTCATTGATTTCCAGCACGTGGATGGCCGAGGCCGGGCAAAGCCTGCCGGCAAGCCCTGCCGCCAGCGCCGCGGCCATGTTGCCGCCGCCGATGAAGGCAATGGAAAGCGTGTCCTGGGTCGTGGCCATGTGCGTGGATTCCTCGTGGGTTTCTATTGGGGATTCAGTGCCGGGGATTCAGTGCCGGAAAAACACCGTCTGGGCGAAGATGCCCGCGAAGATGGCGAAACCGAACCAGGTATTGTGCAGGAAAGCGCGGAAGCACGCTCGCGGGTCGCGGTGCCGGATCCAGCGCAGGTGCGTGATGGCGATGCCGGCGGCGCCCAGCAGGCCCAGGGCATAGGGCCAGCCATAGCCCAGCATGGCGCCTGCCACGCCCAGCAAGCCCACGGTGGCGGCGTAGAACACGCCGATCATCGCCACGTCCCAGTTGCCGAAGGTGATGGCCGAGGTGCGCAGGCCCAGCTTCAGGTCGTCGGGCTTGTCGACCATGGCGTACTCGGTGTCATAGGCAATGGACCAGCAGATGTTGGCCAGCAGCATGATCCAGGCGGCGGCCGGAATGCTGCCCTGCAGCGCGGCGAAACCCATGGGAATGCCGAAGCCGAAGGCGATGCCCAGGTAGGCCTGGGGAATGGCGAAGAACCGCTTCATGAGCGGATACGACGCCGCCAGGAAGGCGCCCACGAAGGCCAGCTGGATGGTCAGCGCGTTCAGCGGCAGCACCAGCAGGAAGGACACCAGGGCCAGCACGATGGCCACCGCCAGCGCTTCGCCGGGACGGATCCTGCCCGAGGTCAGCACGCGTTTTTCGGTGCGCTGCACGTGCAGGTCGAAGTCGCGGTCGAAATAGTCGTTGATGGCGCAGCCGGCCGAGCGCATCAGCGCGGTGCCCAGCGTGAAGATCACCACGACGTGCCACGCCGGGCTGCCCTCGCCCGCCGCCCACATGGCCCACAGCGTGGGCCACAGCAGCAGCAGGATGCCGATGGGCTTGTCCGCGCGGACAAGCAGGAAGTACAGCGGCAGGCGCTGCCGCAGGAAAGCCAAGATATGCATGGGGTGCAAGGATACCAGCGACGGCGCCCGCGCCCAGGCGCCCGGCCTGCTGCGCACGCAAACGGGGACGCGGCATTGACCGATGATCGCGCGGGTGCGACATTCCTATGTCACATGACCGTCACAAACAATACGATAAGCTGGCTCGCAACGGCGCCCGATCCTGCTGGTCGAGGCGTCACGCGTTCGAAGCCCACGGAGACATCATGCGCAATCGCCTCGCCACCCTCAGCCTCGCCACCCTGTTCACTGCCGTGGCCTCCCCCGCCCTTGCCGCCACCGACATCCAGTTCTGGCATTCGATGGAAGGCGCGCTGGGCGAGCGCGTGAACGAGCTGGCCGCCGAATTCAACAAGCGCCAGACCCATTACCAAATCAAGCCGGTCTACAAGGGCACCTACGGCGAGTCCATGAACGCCGGCATCGCCGCCTTCCGCGCCGGCAATGCGCCCGACATCCTGCAGGTCTTCGAGGTCGGCACCGCCACCATGATGCAGGCCAAGGGTGCGATCAAGCCCGTCCAGCAGATGGCCAGGGAAGCCGGTGACCCGATCGACCCGTCGATCTTCGTGAGCGCGGTGGCAGGCTATTACTCCTCGGCCGATGGCGAACTGATCTCCATGCCGTTCAACAGCTCGACGCCCGTGCTCTACTACAACAAGGACGCTTTCAAGAAGGCAGGGCTGGACCCCGAAAAGCCGCCCAAGACCTGGCAGGCGCTGGCGGAAGCAGGCAGGAAGCTGAAGGCGGCGGGCCAGGAATGCGGCTACACCACCGGCTGGCCCTCGTGGGTCCAGCTGGAGACGTTCTCGGCCTGGCACAACGTGCCCTACGCCACCGAGTCCAACGGCTTCGGCGGCCTGAACGCCCGCCTGTCCGTCGATTCCGACCTGCACGTACGCCACATCGCCAACCTGGCCGCACTGGCCAAGGAAGGCATCTTCACCTATGGCGGCCGGGGCGACGATCCCAACGCCCTCTTCGTGTCGGGCAAGTGCGCGATGTTCACGGGCTCCAGCGCCAGCCGCGCCAACATCCTGAAGAGCGGCAAGTTCGAGCTGGGCATTTCCACCCTGCCCTATTACGAAGGCGTGCAGGGCGCGCCCCAGAACACCATCATCGGCGGCGCCTCGCTGTGGGTCTTCGCCGACAAGTCGCCCGAGATCTACAAGGGCGTGACCCAGTTCTTCAAGTTCCTGGCCAGCCCCGAGATCGCCGCCCGCTGGCACCAGCAGACGGGCTACGTGCCGGTCACCAAGGCTGCCTTCGAAGCCACGCGCAAGGCCGGTTTCTATGAAAAGAACCCCGGCACCGACGTCGCCGTGACGCAACTGAACGTGGAAACGACGGCGCAGTCGCGCGGCGTGCGCCTGGGCTACCTGCCGCAGATCCGCGAGATCGCCGAGGCCGAGATGGAACGCGTGTTCTCCGGCAAGTCGGAAGCGAAGACCGGCCTGGAGAACCTCGTCAAGCGCGGCAACGAGCTGCTCGAGCGTTTCGAGAAGAGCGCGCGCTGAGCCAAGGCGCAGCCGGCGTCCGCGGCGCGCCGGCGGCTCCGCCCAGCGCCTCGTGGCGCGCCAGCGCAAAATACGGGGCCGGACTACACTTGCCGATGATCCGGCCCCCGGCGGCGCGTCGCGCCGCGAGGCCGGATCCCTTCCCCTCCCTGCCGGTACATGGATAAACGCGCCCGCTACGGCCACAAGGTCCTGCCCTATCTGCTGCTGGCGCCGCAGTTGGCCGTCACCCTGATCTTCTTCTTCTGGCCCTCGGGCCAGGCGCTGTGGCAATCGCTGCGCATCGAGGACGTCTTCGGCCTGTCCTCCCAGTTCGCCGGCCTCGACAACTTCACCGAACTCTTCGGCAACCGGGATTATCTCGAATCCTTCCGCGTCACCGCCTATTTCTCGGTCATGGTGGCGGGGCTGGCGCTGTCCCTGTCGCTGCTGCTGGCCGTCATGGCCGACCGCGTGGTGCGCGGCGCGGGCGTCTACAAGACCTTGCTCATCTGGCCGTACGCCGTGGCCCCCGCCGTCGTCGGCGTGCTGTGGCTGTTCCTGTTCTCGCCCGCCGTCGGCGTCCTGGCCGTCGCGCTGCACAAGATCGGCGTGGCCTGGAATCCCAGGCTGGATGCCAACCACGCCATGACGCTGGTCATCGTGGCAGCGGTCTGGAAGCAGATCTCCTACAACTTCATCTTCTTCCTGGCCGGGCTGCAGGCCATTCCGCGCTCCCTGATCGAAGCCGCCGCCATCGATGGCGCGGGCCCCATCCGCCGCTTCTGGACCATCGTCTTTCCCCTGCTGTCGCCCACCACCTTCTTCCTGCTGGTGGTCAACATCATCTATGCCTTCTTCGACACCTTCGCCGTCATCGACACCACCACGCAAGGCGGTCCGGGCACGGCGACGGCGGTGCTGGTCTACAAGGTCTATGCCGACGGTTTCCGCGGCCTGAACCTGGGGTCGTCGGCGGCGCAGTCGGTGGTGCTGATGACGATCGTCATCGTGCTGACGGTGGTGCAGTTCCGCTATATCGACCGCAAGGTCCATTACTAGGCCCACCATGATCGAACGCCGCCGCTGGCTAGACGTCTTCGCCCACGCCGTGCTCCTGGCAGGCCTGGCCGTGGTCGCCTTCCCGCTCTACGTGACCTTCGTGGCCTCCACGCAGACCGCGCAGGAGGTTGCCGCCGCGCCCATGTCGCTGCTGCCCGGCACGCATTTCATCGAGAACTACACCCAGGCGCTGCTGGCGGGCACGGGCGGCGCGGCAAGCCCGCCCGTGGGGCGAATGATGTGGGTCAGCCTGGTCACCGCGCTGGGCATCGCCATCGGCAAGATCGTCATCTCGCTGCTGTCGGCCTTCGCCGTCGTCTACTTCCGCTTCCCCTTGCGCAAGGTCTTCTTCTGGATGATCTTCGTGACGTTGATGCTGCCCGTGGAAGTCCGCATCTCGCCCACCTATGCCGTGGTGGCCAACCTGGGCCTGCTGAACACCTATGCGGGCCTGACCTTGCCGCTGGTGGCGTCGGCCACGGCCACCTTCCTGTTCCGGCAGTTCTTCATGACGGTGCCCGACGAACTGGTCGAAGCCTCGCGCATCGACGGCGCCGGTCCCATGCGCTTCTTCCTCGACATCCTGCTGCCGCTGTCGCGCACCAGCATCGCGGCGCTCTTCGTCATCCAGTTCATCTATGGCTGGAACCAGTACCTCTGGCCGCTGCTGGCCACCACCCAGGAAGACATGTACCCCATCGTCATCGGCATCAAGCGGATGATCAGCGGCGGCGACAGCGTCACCGAGTGGAACATCGTCATGGCCACGGCCATCCTGGCCATGCTGCCGCCGGCGCTCGTCGTGATCCTGATGCAGAAGTGGTTCGTCAGGGGCCTGGTGGACACGGAAAAATAAGAGACTCCTGATGGCAAGCCTGAGTTTTCGCAAGACCAGCAAGACCTATCCGGGTGGCGTCACGGCCATACACGGCGTCAACATGGAAATCGCCGATGGCGAATTCATCGTCATCGTCGGCCCCAGCGGCTGCGGCAAGTCCACGCTGCTGCGCATGGTGGCGGGCCTGGAAAGCGTGAGCGGTGGCGAGATCCTCATCGACGAGGCCGTCATCAACGAACTGGAGCCGGCCGAGCGCGACATCGCGATGGTGTTCCAGAACTATGCGCTTTATCCGCACATGTCCGTCTACGACAACATGGCCTACGGCCTGCGCATCCGCGGCATGCGCCGCGACGCGATCCGCGAGCGCGTGGAGGCGGTGGCGCAAACCCTGGAGCTGACGCCGCTGCTCACGCGCCGGCCGCGCCACCTGTCGGGCGGCCAGCGCCAGCGGGTGGCCATGGGCCGTGCCATCGTGCGCGAGCCGCGCGTGTTCCTCTTCGATGAGCCGCTCTCCAACCTGGATGCCAAGCTGCGCGTGCAGATGCGCCTGGAAATCCAGAAGCTGCACCGGCGCCTGGCCACCACCAGCCTGTACGTCACGCACGACCAGGTCGAGGCCATGACGCTGGCCCAGCGCATGATCGTCATGAACCAGGGCCGGGTGGAACAGATCGGCACGCCCGCTGAGGTTTTCGAGCGCCCGGCATCCACCTTCGTCGCCAGCTTCATCGGCGCGCCGCCCATGAACCTCATGACCGTCCAGGTCGGCAGGCAGGGCGGCATCCAGACGCCCGACGGCATTGCGCTGCACATCGCGCCAGGCGCGGTGCCGCAGGCCGTGCGCGGCCAGGAAGTCGTGCTGGGCACCCGGCCCGAGCACCTGGTCATGAACGGCCACGGCGTCGGCATGACCGTCGAGATGGTGGAGACGCTGGGTTCCGAGCAATTGCTGCACGGCCATTTCGGCGCCACCCGTCTCGTCGTGCGCTGCAATACGCGGCTGACGGCCGAGGCGCAGAACCAGGTGGGCGACGTCGTGGAAATCGGCCTGGACGATGGCCGCCACCCGCTGCACTGGTTCGACCTGCAATCAGGCCGGCGCATCGAGGCCTGACGCCAGCGGGGCGCCATGGCCCCGCCGGATGCGGCAAGGCCCCCGGGACACCGCCAGCGCGGCGGCATCCCGGGGGCCTTTTCCCATGACGTGCCGCGTCTTACTTGGCGACGGTCTTGCTGCCGTCCTTGTGCCAGGTGAAGACGTCGAACTCGAAGTTCTTCAGGTCGCCCTGCGGCGTCCATTCCACCTTGCCCACCGGCGTGTCGAAGCTGTTGGCGTGCAGGTACTTCGCCACCTCGACCGGGTCGGTCGACTTCGCGCCCTTGATGCCGTCGGCGATGACCTGGGTGGCCGTGTAGGCCGTCATCTGGAAGGCGCCCGCGGGATTGCGCTTCTTGTCGGTGAAGGCCTTGGTCAGCGCGGCGTTGTCCGGGTTGGCCGAGAAATCGGCGGGCAGCGTCACCAGGAAGCCTTCCACGGCGTTGCCGGCGATGGCGTTGATGTCGGGGTTGCCCGTACCTTCCGGACCCATGAAGCGGGCCTTCAGGCCCTGCTCGGCGGCCTGGCGCAGCAGCAGGCCGGCCTCGGGGTGGTAGCCGCCGAAGTACACGAACTCGACGCCCGCGGACTTCAGCTTGGTGATGACGGCCGAATAATCGCTGTCGCCGGCGTTGACGCCTTCGAACACCGGCACCTCGATCTTGGCTTCCTGCAGGGTGCTGCGCACGGCGGTGGCGATGCCCTGGCCGTAGGACTGCTTGTCATGCAGCACCGCGACCTTGGCGGGCTTGATCTTGTCGATGATGTAGCGGGCGGCGGCCGGGCCCTGCTGGTCGTCGCGGCCGATGGTGCGGAAGATGAACTCGTGGTTCTTGCCGTCGGTCAGCGCGGGCGCGGTGGCCGAGGGGGTCACCATGACCACGCCTTCGTTGTTGTAGATGTCGGCGGCCGCGATGGTGGCGCCCGAGCAGACGTGGCCCACCACGAAGCCGATGCCGTCGTTCACGACGCGGTTGGCGGCGACCGGACCTTGCTTGGGTTCACAGCCGTCATCGATCAGGACGACCTCGATCTTCTTGCCGTCGACCCCGCCGGCGGCGTTGATGCGCTCGACAGCCGTGGAGACGCCCTCCTTGACCATGTCCCCATATTGCGTCAAAGCACCTGTCATGGGGCCGACAACGGCGATCTTGATGGATTCGGCGTGGGCGGTGGACGCGAAGGTCATACCCAGTGCGACGGCCAGGGGCAGCAGGCGGTTCGCGGTAGTCATGGGAGGTCTCCTTGTTTAGGAATGGGAACGATGCTGCCCCAGCGGGACAGACGGCCGGCCGATCTGGGGTGGCCTGGCGGCGGAGGGGAAAGAATACACGATCACCTTTGGCGGCATGGACCGCTCCTCATATTCCCAATTTCGTATATGCAAAGGGGAAATTATTAGTTTGGGTTAGGAAGGCGCGGCGGCATCATCCTTCCCATGCGATTCCAAGCGATCATCGTCCCCGGCTGGAAGAACTCCGGCCCCGAGCACTGGCAAAGCCGCTGGCAAGCCACGTTGCCGCACGCCGTCCGGGTGACGCAGCACGACTGGGAAACCCCCGACCCCGCCCTGTGGACCGCCGCGGTGGCCCAGGCGGTGGATGCCGCCACCTGCCCCACCCTGCTGGTGGCGCACAGTCTCGGTTGCCTGGCCGCCGCGCGCCTGCCGGTCGCCTTGCGCACCCGGGTGGCGGGCGCCTTGCTGGTGGCCCCGGCCGACGTCGAGCGTCCCGATGCGCCAGACGTGCTGCGCGCTTTCGGGCCGGTGCCCGACCAGCCCTTGCCCTTCCAGAGCGTCGTGGTCGCCAGCGACAACGATCCCTATTGCCGCCTGGAACGCGCCCGCGGTTTCGCCCATGCCTGGGGCAGCCGCCTGGTCGTGGTGCCGCAGGCGGGCCACATCAATACCGATTCGGGCCACGGCGACTGGCCGCAAGGCTTGAAGCTGCTGGCCGCGCTGCGCCGGCGCGCCCTGTGGCGCGTGACCCCGCCCGCCGAACGCATCCCGCCCATCCCCGAATCCACGGGCAGCCGCGCCGGCTGACGCGCCGCCCCTTCCCCAGATTCTTTTCATCGTCTTGCCTCCGCCTTCCGGCGGCTTCACCTGGAAATACCGAGAACATGAAACTCCAACGCCTCCTGGCCCTTGCCGCCACCACCGCCACCCTGGCCGCCGCCGCGCCCGCCGCCCTGGCCCAGCAGACGCTGCTGAACACCTCGTACGACATCGCCCGCGAACTGTTCACCGAGATCAACCCGAAGTTCGTCGACCACTGGAAGAAGACGACCGGCGAAACCATCACCATCGAGCAGTCCTTCGGCGGCACGTCCAAGCAGGCCCAGGCCATCCTGCAAGGCCTGAAGGCCGACACCGTCACCTTCAACCAGGTGCCCGACGTGGACATCCTGGCCAACCGCGGCCTGGTGGCCAAGGACTGGCAGAAGCGCTTCCCCAACGCCAGCTCGCCCTACTACAGCACCATCGCCTTCCTGGTGCGCAAGGGCAATCCCAAGAACATCAAGACCTGGGATGACCTGGTGCGCGACGACGTGAAGGTCGTGTTCCCGAACCCCAAGACCTCCGGCAACGCCCGCTACACCTACCTGGGCGCCTGGCTCTACGCCAGCGAGAAGTTCAATGGCGACGAAGCCAAGGTCAAGGAATTCGTCGGCAAGCTGCTGCGCAACGTCGAAAGCTTCCCCACGGGCGGCCGTGGCGCCACCGTCGCGTTCGCCCAGAACAACCAGGGCGATGCCGTGCTGACCTTCGAGTCCGAGGTCAACAACATTGCCAAGGGCGACGAGTTCAAGGCCCAGGGCTTCGAAGTCGTGGTCCCGCCCGTCAGCGTGCTGGCCGAATTCCCGGTGGCCGTGGTCGACAAGGTCGTCGACGAGAAGAAGACCCGCAAGCTGGCCGAAGCCTTCCTGCAATACCAGTACTCGCCCGAGATCCAGGCGCTGCTGGCTGGCTACAACTACCGCGTGCATGACGCCGAGGTGGCGAAGGCCAACGAAGCCCGCTTCCCCAAGATCAAGCTGATCAACCCGCAGACCGTGCTGGGTTCGTGGGATGACATCACCAAGAAGCACTTCGCATCGGGTGGCGTGCTGGACGAGCTGCTGGCCAAGGGCCGCTGAGCGGGTCGATGGCCCACACCCTGCCCGGGGCGCGGGCGGGGCCGAACGCCGGTTGTCCAACAGGGGCAACCGGCTTTTTCCCGTGTATCCTGCCGGCCATGCCGAAATTCTTCACCCGTCACCCGACCCTGCCCGGCTTCGGCCTGAGCTTTGGCGTCAGCGTGCTCTTCCTGTCGCTGGTCATCCTGGTCCCGATCGCGGCCCTGTTCCTGTACGTCAGCGACATGACCTGGGCGCAATACTGGCGCGCCATCACCGATCCGCGCGTGCTGGCCAGCTACCGCGTGACGCTGACGGGTGCGGCCATCTCGACGTTCCTGGCCACGGTGATCGGCATGCTGCTCGCCTGGGTGCTGGTGCGCTACGCCTTCCCCGGCCGCCGCTTCCTGGATGCGCTGGTGGACCTGCCTTTCGCGCTGCCCACTGCGGTGGCGGGCCTGACGCTGTCGCTGCTGCTGTCGCCCGGCGGCTGGATCGGCCAGTGGCTGGCCCCCCTTGGCTGGAAGGTGGCCTATGCCTTCCCGGGCCTGGTCGTGGCCATGACCTTCACCAGCCTGCCTTTCGTCGTGCGCTCGGTGCAGCCGGTGCTGGCTGACCTGGGCACGGAATACGAGGAAGCCGCCCACACGCTGGGCGCCACCGACACGCAGACCATCTGGCGGGTGCTGCTGCCCGCGCTGGTGCCGGCCATCTTCACCGGCGCCTCGCAGGCCTTCATCCGCAGCCTGGGTGAGTTTGGCGCGGTCGTCATGATCGCCGGCAACATGCCCTTCAAGACCGAGATCACCTCGCTGATGATCTTCGTGCGCCTGTCCGAATACGACTACCCGGCCGCCTCGGCCATCGCCAGCGTGGTGCTGCTTGCCTCGCTGCTGCTGCTCTTCCTCCTGCAGGTGCTGCAGGGCCGCATGCTGCCGTGGCAGCGCGCCGGAGCGCTGTGATGACGATGCGCGCTCTTCCTGGATACCCGCCGGAGCAATACGCATGAGCGGCCCCACGCTGAACGTGCCCACCGGCCGTGCCGCCGGTCCGGGCCGCCCGCAAGGCTGGCGCCAATGGACGCTGATCGGCCTGGCCATCACCGCCGCCTTCCTGTTGCTGGTGATGCCGCTGGCGCTCATCTTCGCCCGCGCCCTGTCGGGCGGCTGGGACATGCTGATGGCGAACCTGGCCGACGGCGACATGCAGCACGCCATCGGCCTTACCTTGCTGGCGGCGCTCATCACCGTGCCCATCAACGTCATCTTCGGCGTGCTGCTGGCCTGGTGCGTCACGCGCTATTCCTTCCGCGGCCGCAAGCTGTTGCTCACGCTCATCGACATTCCCTACGCCACCTCGCCGGTGGTGGCGGGCCTGTGCTACCTGGTGGTATACGGCCTGGAAAGCACGGTGGGCGCGTGGTTCTATGCGCGCGACATCCAGCTGATGTTCGCGTGGCCTGGCATCATCATGGTGACGGTGTTCGTCACCTCGCCTTTCGTGGCGCGGATCCTGATTCCGCTGATGCAGGCGCAAGGCAGCGAAGAGGAATATGCCGCGCTCACCCTGGGCGCAAGCGGCTGGCAGATCTTCCGCCTGATCACGCTGCCCAACATCAAGTGGGGCCTGCTGTATGGCGTGGTCATCACCAACGCCCGCGCAGTGGGCGAGTTCGGCGCCGTCTCGGTCGTGTCGGGCGCCATCCGCGGCAAGACGCTGACCCTGCCTTTGCTCATCGAGCAGCTGAACGACGACAACAAGACGGTTGCCGCCTTCACCGCCGCGGCGCTGCTGGCCTGCATGGCGCTGGTCACGCTGGTGGTGAAGACCATCATGGAACGCCGCCAGGAGCGGCTGGGGCTGCGCCACTGAGGGCGTCGGCGGATCGCAAGGCAAAGGGCGCTTTCATCAAGCGCCCTTTTTCTTTCATACCGTCCACAGATACTGCGCCGCATAGGCGCGCCAAGGCCGCCAGCGCTCGGCATGCGCCAGCAGCCTCTTCGCGGTCCAGGTCTGGCCGTCCAGTTTTTCCATCGCACGGATCAGCCCGATGTCCGAGGCCGGAAACGCATCCGGCTCGCGCAGTTGTCGCAGCGCGATGTATTGCGCCGTCCACTCGCCGATGCCCTTGATCTCGCGCAGCCGGGCCACGGCGGCCTCCAGGCTGCCTTGCGGTGCGAATGCCTGGGGATCCGCCAGTGCCGCCGCGGCCACCGCCGACAGCGTGGCCGCCCGGCTGCCTGGCATGCCCAGCGAGGCCAACTGCGCGGGGGCCAGCGCCTCGGGCCGCGGAAACACGTGCGTGAGTCCGTCTTCCGCTTGCGCCATCGGCGCGCCATGAGCCTGCACGAGCTTGGCCCCCAGCCTGACTGCACCGGCCACGGTGATCTGCTGGCCCAGCACGGCGCGCATGGCCAGTTCGAAGCCATCCCAGGCGCCGGGCAGGCGCAGCCCTGGCCGCGCCTGCACCAGCGGGGCCAGCACAGGGTCCTGCGATAACTGCGCGCCGATCGCCAGCGGATCGCTGGCCAGGTCGAACACGCGCCGCAGCCTGGCGATGATCACGGGCAAGGCATCCAGCGCCGGGAAGCGCACGGTGACCCGCAAGGCGCTGTCGCCGCCGGGTTCGACCCGCACCGTGCCCTGCCCCCCATCCAGGCAGATGGTACGTGCATAGTGGGTGTCGCCCGTCACCTCCATGCCGGCGATTGCCCGCACCCGCAGGAAATGCAGCATGGCCGGCCAGTCGTAGGGCGGCCGGTAGCGCAGCAACAGGGAGATCTCGCCACGCGGCCCCGCAGGCACCTCGGGCTTGCCGGAGCGGCGCAGCGCGCTGGGCGGACGGTTGAACAGCGCCTGGAAGCTCTCGTTGAAGCGGCGGATGCTGCCGAAGCCGGCCGCGAAGGCGATCTCGGCCATCGGCAACTGGGTTTCATGGATCAATTGCTTGGCCAGCAGCACGCGGCGCGTCTGTGCCACGGCAACCGGCGACGCGCCGACCTGCGCGCGGAAATGCCGGCGCAGCTGCCTGTCGCCGACGCCGAGGCGGGCGGCCAGCGTGTCCAGGCTGCCCTCGTCCAGCGCGCCATGCTCGATCAGGCTCAGCGCGCGCGCCACGATGGCGGCGCCGGCGGGATCCCCGCTGGCGCGGTCGCCCAAGGGACCACCCACTGCCGCCGCCAATTGCGGGGCCGTTTCCGGTCGGCAGCGCAGGCAGGGATGAAAGCCCGCTTCCTGTGCGGCGGCGGCCGTGGGAAAGAACATGACGTTGCGCGACAACGGGGTGCGGGCGGGGCAGACCGGGCGGCAATAGATGCCGGTGGTCTTCACCGCCGTGAAGAACTGCCCGTCGTAGCGGGCGTCGCGCGCCGAGACAGCGCGATAGCAGGCGTCGTGGTCGAGATCCATGCCGCCATGCTAGCGCCGGCGCAGGCGCCCTGCTAGCGGTTTTCGGACACCGATGCGGGCTTCACATGCCTGTCCGAAAACCGCCAGCAGCAGCGGCCGGCCGGCATTACAGTGACGGCTGGCTTATCGGAGACCCACCATGTCCGAGCTCACTTTCCTGCTCGATCGCTTCCGCACTCCCCTGGGTGAAATGCTGCTGCTCATCGACGATTCCGGGCAACTGCGTGCGCTGGACTGGCACGACTACGAAGATCGCATGCACCGCCTGCTGCGGCGCCAATATCCCCGACAGGCCATCGTGGTCCGCGAACGCGCCTCGCCGTCGCCGGTCCGGCTATCGCTGCAGCACTACTTCGAAGGTGACCTGGCGGCGCTCACCCGCATCCCTGTCGCCACCGGGGGCACGGCATTCCAGCGCGCCGTCTGGGCCGCCCTGCGCGGCATTCCCGCAGGCGAAACCCGCAGCTATGGGGAATTGGCCCGCGAGATCGGCCGTCCCCAGGCCGTCCGTGCGGTTGGCCTGGCCAATGGCGCGAATCCTGTCGGCGTCGTGGTGCCCTGCCACCGCGTGATTGGCGCCAACCGCTCCCTCACCGGCTATGCCGGGGGGCTGGCGCGCAAGCGCTGGCTGCTGGCGCACGAGGCCGACTGGCGGGCACGCGGCCCGGCGATGCGCGCGGCATGAAAAAAAACCGCCCGGGGCGGCATGCCCCAAGGCGGTTTTTCCCGGCGCGACAGGCGCGCCGGCACGATCGGACCGCAACGCGGCGGCCCGGCCTGGCGGGATTACTGCAGCAGGCTGCGCAGCATCCAGGCGTTCTTCTCGTGCACGTCCAGGCGCTGCGTCAGCAGGTCGGCCGTAGGCTGGTCGTTGGCGGCGTCGGCCTTCTCGAAGGCGGCGCGGGCGGTCTTGGCGACAGCCTCGTTGCCCTTGACCAGCAGGCGCACCATTTCCAGGGCATCCGGAATGTTGGTTGGCTCGGCGATCGACGACAGCTGCGCGTATTCGCGATAGGTGCCGGGCGCATAGTGGCCCAGCGCGCGGATGCGCTCGGCGATGTCGTCCAGCGCATTCCACTCTTCGGTGTATTGCGTCATGAACATCGCGTGCAGCGTATTGAAGAGCGGACCCGTGACGTTCCAGTGGAAGTTGTGCGTCATCAGGTACAGCGTGTAGGAGTCGGCCAGGGTCTTCGAGAGCTCGGCCGCCACGGCAGCACGGGCGCTGTCGGTGATGCCGATGTCGATGTGCGGCACCGATTGGTCGCTCTTGGGAGCCTTGGTCTTTGCGGGGGCTTTGGTTTTCAATGCGCCTTTGACTGCGCTTTTGACTGATTTAGTCGCTTTTGCCACGTTCTTCTCCTGTGGATCGATGCGGTCTGTCGAGGATACCACCGCCACGAAACCAGCCGATGAATAATACTGATGGGCGCGATCGGCGATTTGCAAATCTTTGTTCGAACGCAGCGCGTCGTTTTCAATCGCTTTGCCGCGCCGCCTCTTCCGTATCCAGCATCGTCACGTTTTCCAGGCCGCACTCGAACACGGCCTGCGACAGCGCCTCGATGGCGGCCAGGCGCGGGAAACTCTTGCGCCAGGCCAACACCACCCGCCGGTCGGGAACAGGCTTCCTGAACGGGATGTAGCGCAGCAGCCCTTCCGGGTCCACGTGCTTGGGCACCGAGGTCATGGGCAGCACCGTCACCCCGATGCCCGCCGCCACCATGTGCCGGATGGTCTCCAGCGAAGAGCCCTCGAACGTGCGCTGGATGCCGTCATTGGCGGCCGAGAAGCGCGAAAGCTCCGGACACACTTCCAACACCTGGTCGCGAAAACAGTGGCCGCTGCCCAACAGCAGCATCGTTTCCTGCTTCAAGGCCTGCGCATCGATGGTCGCTTCCTTCGCCCATTGATGGGATTTCGGCACGGCGACCATGAACGGTTCGTCATAGAGTGGCCGCACCACCAGCCCCGCCTCGGGCAGGGGCAAGGCCATGATGGCGCAATCGATCTCGCCCTGGCGCAGCAGCTCCACCAGCCGGACGGTGAAGTTTTCCTGCAGCAGCAGCGGCATCTGCGGCGTGCGGGCGATCTGCGCGGGCACGAGGCGCGGCAGCAGATACGGTCCGATGGTGTGGATGACGCCCACGCGCAAGGGCCCTGCCAGCGGGTCGTGGCCCTGGCGCGCGATCTCCTTCAGGTTGGCGCTCTCCTCCAGCACCTTCTGCGCCTGCACGACGATGCGCTGGCCGATCGGCGTCACCCCGACCTCGCTGCCGCCGCGCTCGAACAGCGTCACGCCCAGTTCGTCCTCCAGCTTGCGGATGGCGACCGACAGCGTGGGCTGGCTGACGAAGCAGGCTTCGGCCGCACGGCCGAAGTGCCGTTCCCGGGCAACGGCGACGATGTATTTGAGTTCGGTCAATGTCATGGCGGTCTCTGTCCCGGACGTGCCGGTCGCTGAAAGGCGAATTCAGGTTCTCAGGAAGTCCTCGCGGCCCCGCATCCAGCGCCTCAGGTGCGCCGAGACCACCTCGGGGTGGTCTCGGCGCAGCCACGCGGCGGCTTCGCGGGCCTGCTCGGCCAGTTCGGTATCGGTTTCGATGTCGGCAAAACGCAGCAGGGCCAGGCCCGACTGGCGCGTACCCAGGAATTCGCCCGGTCCCCGCTGGGCCAGGTCGCGCCGGGCGATCTCGAAACCGTCGGTGGTCTCGAACATGGCGCGCAGGCGCTCGCGCGCCACCATGCCCAGCGGCGCCTGGTACAGCAGGACGCAGACGGACTCCGCGCTGCCCCGCCCTACCCGGCCGCGCAACTGGTGCAACTGGGCCAGGCCGAAACGCTCGGCATGCTCGATCACCATGAGCGAGGCGCGCGGCACATCCACGCCGACCTCGATGACGGTGGTTGCCACCAGCAGGTCCAGCTCGGCGGCATAGAAATCCTTCATGACCTGGGCCTTCTCGGCCTGCGGCAGCTTGCCGTGGACCAGGCCGATACGCAGGTCCGGCAGGACCTGGCGCAAGGTTTCACAGGTGTCGACGGCAGTCTGCAATTGCAGGGCCTCGCTTTCTTCCACCAGCGGGCACACCCAGTAGGCCTGGCGGCCCTGGCGGACCTCCTGCGCAACCCGTTCCACCACCTGGTCGCGGCGGCTCTCGGCCACGAGCTTGGTGACGATGGGCGTGCGCCCCGGCGGCAAGGCATCGATGACCGAGACGTCCAGGTCGGCGAAGAAAGTCATGGCGAGCGTGCGCGGGATGGGCGTGGCGCTCATGTGCAGCTGGTGAGGCGCGAGCGGCCCGCCCTCGCCTTCGCCCTTGCGGCTGAGCGCCAGCCGCTGGCCCACGCCGAAACGGTGCTGCTCGTCGACGATCATCAGGCCCAGCCGATGGAAAACGACATGCTCCTGGATGATGGCCTGCGTCCCGACGATGAGTTGCGCGCTGCCGTCGGCCGCGGCAGCCAGGCCTGCGCGGCGCTGCTTGGCGGACAGGCTGCCGGTCAGCCAGGCGACGGTCACGCCCAGCGGCGCCAGCCAGTCGCCCAGCTTGCGGAAATGCTGCTCCGCCAGGATCTCGGTGGGCGCCATGAGCGCGACCTGGGCGCCGCAGGCGATGGCCTGGGCGGCGGCCAGCGCCGCCACGACCGTCTTGCCGCTGCCGACATCGCCTTGCAGCAGGCGGTGCATGGGATAGTCCCGCGCCAGGTCGGCGGAAATCTCCTCCACCACGCGCATCTGCGCGTCGGTGAGCTGGAACGGCAAGGCCTGGTACAGGCGGCGCACCAGGCCTTGGCGCCGGGTGTCCAGCGGCAGTGTCTCAGCCCGCTTGTCCCGGCGGGCAGCGCGGGCTGCCGCCAGCGACAACTGCTGGGCCAGCAGTTCGTCGAACTTGATGCGTTGCCAGGCCGGGCTCGACCGCTCCTGCAGGAAGTCGTCCGCTCCCCCCGGAGGCGGTTGGTGCAAGGCTCGCAGGGCTGGTTCGAAAGGCATCAGGCCATAGCGGTCCAGCACGGCCTGCGGCAGGGTGTCGCGCAGTTCCACTTCCTGTAGCGCACGGGCCACGGCCTTGCGCAGCACGGACTGGGGCAAGCCTTCCGTGCTGGGGTAGACGGGCGTCAGCGCGGTAGGCATCGGCGCATCGGCGCGCGTCATGCGCGGATGCACGATCTCCCGGCCGAAAAGGCCGCCACGGATCTCGCCGCGCGCGCGCAGCCGGGCGCCGGGTGTCACCTGCCGTTGCTGGCTGGGGTAGAAGTTCAACCAGCGCAAGCCCAGCTCGCCGGTCTCGTCGGCGATGACGGCGGTCAACTGGCGCCGGGGCCGCAGGATGACCTCCGAGCGCAGGATCTCGCCTTCGACCTGCGCCGTCATGCCAGGCTGAAGGGAAGCAATGGGGAGATTGCGCGTTTCGTCCTCGAAACGCAGCGGCACGTGCAGCGCGAAATCGATGGGCGTTTCCAGGCCCAGGGAAAGCAGACGGCGCTCGACGTCGGAGCGCGGCGCGGGCTTGCCCGCCGTCGTGGCGGCGCTCTTTTTTGCGGTTTTCCTTGCGACCTTCTTCGCAGGCGCGGCAGGCGCCACGCCACCCGATGCCGTGCGCCCCGATGCCGGGCGCCCCGGCTTGGCGGCAGCCTGGCGCGCGGTTGCTCCCGGCGCGGCCATGCCTTGGCCGCGTCGTGGCGCCTTGGGCGGGGAACTGCGCGCGTTCATGGCTGCCGCTGGCCGGCCGCGACGTGAATCAGAGGACCAGGATCGCCTCGACCTCGAACTGGGCGCCCTTGGGCAGGCTGGCCACGCCGATGGTGGAACGCGCGGGGTACGGCTCGGGGATCACTTCCGCCATGATCGCATTGGCGGCGGCGAATTTGCTGAGGTCGGTCAGGAACAGCGTCAGCTTGACGATGTTGGCCGTGGTGCCGCCCGCCTCAGTAATCACCGCCTGCATGTTGGAAAATGCCTGGCGCACCTGGGCATCGAAGTTTTCCGACACGAGTTCGCCGGTGCCTGGCTCCAGGCCGATCTGGCCCGACAGGTAGACGGTTTTCGTGCCAGCGACGGCAACGGCTTGCGAGTAGGGGCCGACGGCTGCCGGGGCGGCATCCGTATGAATGATGGTCTTGCTCATGGGCGGGATCCTGTCAGTGGCGGATTGGTGAAAACAACTATCGCAGTGTAAACACCAATAGGCCTTTATGAAAGACCAGCCGGCGTGTTGCGCGCGCCGATTTCGCCCCGCCGCTGCATCAGCAATTGATAGAGCGTTTCCGCCGCGACCGACAAGGTGCGCCCTTCCCGCTTGATCAGGTACAACGCGCGCGCCAGGCCCTTGCCGGCCAGCGGACGGATCGCCAGTTCCGGACGGCGGAAATGGAAGAGCGTCATGGCCGGCACCACCGTCACGCCCAGGCCCGCCATCACCAATCCGGCAACCGTGGCCAGGTGTTCGACTTCGAGCACGGGCGGCGGCAACTGCGCGCCCAGCGCATCCTCGAGCAACACGCGCACGCTGCTGTTGCGCGCCAGCTGGATCATCGGCCAGCGCACCACGTCCTGCATGCGGACCTTGGCCTGTTCCGCCAGCGGATGTTCCGCCGGGCAGACGAGGTGATAGCGGTCGCTTTGCAGCAGCACGGTTTCCAGTTCGGTCATGTCTGGCCCGCGCGCGGCCACGGCGAAGTCCACCCGGCCGCTGTGCACCATCTCGAGGCAGCCGCCCAGCAGCGCGTCGCGCAGGTCCAGGCTGATGCCCGGATAGGCTCCCTTGAAGTCGGCCAGGATCGCGGGCAACCAGCCTGCGGCCAGGGACGGCAGCGCCGCCAGTGCGACGTGGCCCCGCCGCCTTGCGGCGTGGTCCTGCAGATCGGCCATGACCAGGTCGAAATCGGCCAGCAGGCGCCGTGCCGACGCGTCGAGCACCGCGCCTTCCGCCGTCAATTCCACGTGCCGCGTGCTGCGATGGAAGAGCTTGACGCCGGCATCGTCCTCGATGCCGCGGATCAAGGCGCTGAACGCGGGCTGGGTCAGGTGGCAGCGCGCCGCGGCGCGCGTGAAGTGCCGTTCGTCCGCCAAGGCCACGAACGCGCGCAATTGCCGGGTCGATAGATTCATTTGATTCCTGTATCAATGAATACTTTTTTTCTATTTTACCGATGACTGGACGCTGCCTATAGTGACCTCGATCAAGGCGCGCCAGACAGTCAAGGCTGCGCCGATGCGACTGGAGACACAGGCATGGCCTCGCAGCCCCCGCTATTCATCGGTTGCGCCACCGGCTTCTCGGGCGACCGGACCGACGGCGGCAGCGCCGTCGTCGACACCCTGATCGCCCAGGGCGGTGGCGTCCTCATATTCGAAACCCTGGCCGAACGCACGCTGGCCCTGGCGCAGCTTGCCCGCCGCCAGGACCCTGAAGCCGGCTATGAGCCGCTGCTGGACGAACTGGTGGCGCCGATCCTCGCGCGCTGCCTGCGCCATGGCATCGCCATCGTCAGCAATTTCGGCGCGGCCAATCCTGCCGCCGCCGCCCGCCGCATCCTGGCCCTGGCCCGGGAGCAAGGCCTGCCCGCCCCGCGGGTGGCCGTGGTCGAAGGGGATGGCCTGGACAGCCCGGAACAGCGCGACTTGCTGCGTGAACGGCTGGGCGAACGACTGGCCGGCGTGGACATCGCCAGCGCCAATGCCTATCTGGGCGCGGAACAGATCGCCGACGCCTTGCGCGCCGGCGCGCAGATCGTGGTCGCGGGACGGGTAGCCGACCCCTCGCTCACCGTCGGTCCCGCGCTCGCCCACTTCGGCTGGGCGCTGGACGATTGGGCTCGGTTGGGCCGCGCCACCATGGCAGGCCACATCCTGGAATGCGGCTTGCAGGTGACGGGCGGCTACTTCTGCGTGCCCGGCCTGAAGGACGTCCCGGATCTCCATGACGCGGGCTTTCCCATCGTGCGCATCGATGCACAGGGCGAATTCGAGGTCACGAAGGCACAAGGCACCGGCGGGCGCGTCGACACGCGCACAGTGAAGGAACAACTGCTGTATGAGGTCCATGATCCGGCCCGCTACCTGACGCCCGATGTGACCGCCGACATCAGCCAGGCCGAGGTCTTGGAACTGGGCCCGGACCGGGTGGCCGTGCGGCAGGTGCGCGGCCATGCGCGCCCGCAGGAACTGAAAGTGAACGTGTGCCACCTCGGTGGTTGGCTCGCCGAGGCGGAAATCTCCTATGCCGGCGTGCAGGCCGAAGCCCGCGCACGACTGGCCGGCGACATCGTGCGCCGCCGCATCGGCTCGGCCCTGGCTTTGCGCACCGACCTCGTCGGCGTGCTGAGCGTGATGGGCGACGACGCGGGCGCCTTGGCCTTGCAGCAGCCCGATGGCGCTGCGCGCGACGTTCGGCTGCGCGTGGCGGCAAGCCACCCCGAGCGCAAACAGGCCGAGCGCGTCCTGCGCGAAGTCACCGCGCTTTACACCTGCGGGCCGGCGGGCGGCGGCGGCGTACGCACCTCGCTGCGCCCGCGCCTGAACATGGTCTCCTGCACCATGCCGCGCGATGCCGTGCAGGCCCGCTGGCGCATGCTGGATCCGGCGCAGGCCTGAGCGGCGCGCACCCCATCAAGGAAAACCGATATGACCGCCACGCCATCCGTGACCGTTCCGCTCTACCGCCTGGCCCACGGCCGGTCGGGCGACAAGGGCGACATCTCCAATCTCAGCCTCATCGCCTGGACGCCCGCCTGCTACGACGTCCTGGCCGAACAGGTCACCGAAAAACGCGTCGCCGAATGGTTCGCGCACCGCCGCCCGCGCACGGTGACGCGGTATCTGCTGCCCTCCTTGCACGCCATGAACCTGGTCCTGGATGGCGTGCTGGATGGCGGCGTCAACGATGCGCTGAACCTCGACACCCACGGCAAGACCCTGTCCTTCTGGCTCCTGGACATGCCGGTGGAGGTCGATGCCGAACTGGCGCGCACGCTGCCCGACGTCCCCGCGCGCGCCCATTGAACGCTGCCTTTCCCACCCCGTACCGCCAGACCCGCCATTCGCGGCAATACCCAAAACACAACGAGGAGACATCGCCATGAAACACCCCCTGCCCCGCCTGCTGGCCCTGCTGGCACTGAGCACCCTGGCGCCGCTGGCCGCCGCCCAGTCGAACTTCCCGAACAAGCCCATCACCTTCATCGTGCCTTTCGCGGCAGGCAGCGCCACCGACCAGATCGGCCGCGCCATCGGCCAGGGCGTGACCGAACAGACCCAGCAGCCGGTCGTGATCGAGAACCGTCCGGGCGCCAGCGCCATGATCGGTGCCCAGACCGCGGCCCGTGCCGCGCCGGATGGCTACACCATCCTCATCACCACCAATACCACGCACGCGGCCAATGAACACCTGTACAAGTCCCTGTCCTATGACCCCGTGAAGGACTATGCGCCGCTGACCCTGCTGGGCAAAGGCGGCCAGATCATGGTGGTGAATCCGAAGTCGCAGGCCAGGACGGTGGCGGAGTTCATTGCGATGGCCAAGAAAGAGCCGGGCAAGCTCAGCTTCGGCAGCGGCAGCTCCAGCAGCCGCATTGCCGGCGAACTGCTGCAGCAGATGGCCAACATCAAGCTGCTGCACGTGCCTTACAAGAGCAATCCGCTTGCGGTCACCGACCTGCTCGGCGGCCAGATCGACACGATGATCACCGACACGGCCACCGGCCTGCCGCAAGTGGCGTCCGGCAAGCTGCGCGCCCTGGGCGTCACCGGTCCCAACCGCTCGCCGCTGGCCCCCGACGTGCCCACCATTTCCGAGTCGGGCGTGCCCGGCTATGAAATGGGGTATTGGTTCGCGGCATATGCGCCCGCCGGCACGCCGCCCGAGGTGGTGTCGCGCCTGCACGAGCTGCTGAGCAAGGCGACCGAATCCAAGGCTGCCAAGCAGTTCTACAGCCAGACCGGCACCGACCCCGCCGTGTCCACGCCCAAGGAACTCGCTGCCTTCCAGGCCGAGGAGTCCAAGAAGTGGGGCGACATCATTCGCCGCGCGGGCATCCAGCCGGAATAAGCGCCGAAGGACACGGACCAATCAAGGCGGGCGCCTGCGATGCAGGCGCCCGCTTTACGTTGCCTGGACAACCCCCGGCGCCCGGCATCACGCCGCCGCGGCGTCCTCGACGCTGCCCCGCAGCAGGCGAAGGCGGGCCGGGAAGCGATCCAGCGGCGCGTCCTCGAGCAATTCAGCCAGGACAGCGGGCGCGGCCTCGTGATAGCGCAAGGCATCCGCCTCCTGGACGAAGCGTCCCAGCGCCGCGAAATCATCGGGCAAGCCGACGAACCAGCGGCACAGCACGTGGTACGACAGCTGCTCATGGAAATAGCGGTCGTCCTCGATCTGGTGAATGGTGCGGTAGATCGTCGCGCGCAGCAGGAGATCCAGCAGGCCGGGCGGCAAGGTGTCGCCCAGCAAGGCGGCGTAGCGGTCTGCCGCCCGCTCCAGGCGAGCATCCACGTGCTCGCGCAGGCCATAGAGCGGGTGGCCGGCGGGAATCATCTCGGTCCACGGGTCGGGACGGCGCCAGCGGCCATGCGTCACCAGCCAGATCCAGGGCGCGCCGCGCCGGTGCACCGCCACGGGCATACGCTGGGCAGTCTTCAGGATGCGGCCCAGATGGCGATCCAGTTCCTTCATGCCCACTTTCTCGGTTTGCAACATGTCCATCTCCTCTGCCTTGCTGCGGGCGGCACGCGGGCTCGGGGCATTTGCCTCTGGCTGCCTGCTTGCGCGCCATCTCGGGCGCCCCTCGCGCCCGCGGGTATGGGGAATTACTGTCCTGCGTGCAGGAAAAGCCGCGTGACGCGGGTCGCGGGCGGCGGCGATACCCGGCGCTGCTTTACCGCCAGGCGAGCGCGCCAGACACCCAGCAGGCGGCATTCCGGGGAAATGCCCGACTGCGCCGCAGCAGCGCCGACCGGGGCTTGCGCCAGGATATCCTCCAGCAGGGAAACCGCGTGCTCGTCGCGGGTCATGGCGGCCAGGGTTTCGACGAAAGTCGAAACATCACGCGTGACCTCGCGGATATCCGTGCCGACAAAATCGCGAAACAGCAGGTTGTAGACCAATTGCTCATGGAGCGCCTGGGGACTTTCCATGTCATACAGGGCTTGCAGGATCAAGGTCCGCAGCATGGTGATGCTGGGCGGGGGCTGGTAACGCTCGTTGGCCTGCCGCAGTATCTGGGCGGCGCGGTGCTGCAATTCGGCGTCCACATGCTGGCGCAAGGCCATCAGCGGGTGATCCGGCAACACCGGATCTGCGGTGCCCAGCCGGCGGCGCCAGGTGTCGTGGGACACGATCCAGATCCAGGGCGAGCCATACCGCGACACCATGACGGGCTGCTGCCACGATGACTCCGCGAGTTTGGAAAGCTGCTTCTTCAGGTCGGTGGTTCCGAGGTTCATGATTCGTCTCTCGATGGCACCGATACAATCGGTGATACCTTAAGACGAGATTCACGCCCAAAACCCGAACACTTAATCAAAAAAAATCGAGAGAAAATAAATCCAGGGTTCAATAATCCCCCAGGTCCACTGAAATTCAAGTATTCAAACAGGATTCCTGTCCGCTTTGAGACTACGTGATAATACGTAGCCCTGCCGTGTTTCCGACGAGCCGCAGACAAAATGAAAACGCCAACGCGGAACACAGGTTCCGCGTTGGCGTGACGCTGGAAGGCTGAAAGGATTCAGCTGAGCAGGACGATATTGCCCGGCAGGCTGCGTGCATCCACCCGGAATGCCAGGCTGATCTGCTGCAGGACCTGATCGAGATCATCGATGCGGAAGCGGCCGCTGAGCGGCAATTGCGCCACCGACTGCTTCAGCAGGATGACCTTGCCGGGCCGGTAACGGTTGATCTCGTCGATGACATCGACCAGGGCGGTTTGCCTGAACAGCAGGATGCCATGACGCCATGCCGAGGCGGCCTCGATGTCCACCGCGCTGGTGGCGCCCAGCGCCACACGGTCGTATTCCACCTGCTCACGCTCACGAAGCACCAGGGTGCCTGCGCTGTGCCGGACGCTGACCTCGCCCGACAGGCAGGTCACGCAGCTGCGGTCCGCCAGATGGCGGACCTCGAAGCGCGCCTGGCCGGCACGGGCTTCGGTGCGCCCTGCCCCGGCCAGCACGGCAAACGCGCCGGTGCTGCGGGCGGTATCCACGGCTGCCTCGCCGTCGAGCAATTCAATGGACTGGCCTCGGGCCGTTCCCTCGCCACGCACCGCGACCCGGGTGCGCGTATTGAGGTCGAGCTCGACCTGGCTGTCGAGCACCACATGGCGCTGCTCGCCCGTGCCCGTGCTGTAGTCCGCGCCCAGCGCCTCCAGGGACAGTCCGAGCATGGGCTGCGCCACCACGGCCACGGCGCCCGCGCCTGCCGCGGCCAGGCCGCCGACCAGGAGACGGCGGCGCATCGGCCGTGTCGCGGCCTCCCGGGCAGGACGCCGGGCCGGCAGAGGGTCGCGATTGGACACGCTGGCGCCTGCGACACCGATCGCCTGCCAGACACGCTGCGCACGCGCGAATGCGGCGGCGTGCTGGTCGCTGCGGGCGCACCACTGGCGCATGGCATCCGCGTCGTCAGCGGTTGCCGCGCCGGACGTCAGAAGACGCACCCAGGCATGGGCCTCGGTCTCGAGGGATCCCAAGACTCGCGCGTGGCGGTCGGGGGTACTCATAGGATAGGTGTGCTCGCAGTCAATGGACGGATGCGGTGAGCGGGCAAATGGCGGAATTTATCGCCAGGATCCCTGCAAAGTCACCGACTTCTTCAAGTATTGAGACGGAACTCATCCCGCAAACCCGCCCACGTTGTTACTTCTCGTTGAATATTTCGGCGCAATGCTCGTGGGCGCGCTTGAGTTCGCGCTGCACGACCCGCACGGAAATGCCCAGGCGCTCGGCGATTTCGTTCTGGGGCGTGCCATCCAGGCGGACCGCCAGGAGAATCGCGCGCCGGCGCGCCGGCATGGCCTCCATCGCCTGCGTCAGGATGTCGCAGTCCGACCGGGTCAGGGCGATGCTCTCGGGCGTGGCGCCCGCATCTTCCAGGTCCAGCAGCGCGTCGATCTGGGCGGCATTGAGCAGGTGCTTGTTGGCGCGCTGCTGGTCCACGGCGATATTGAATGCCATGCGCAACAGATAGGACTGGGGGCTGGAGACCTCACCGACGCCGGTCTCCTTGTTGTTCAGGCGCAGCCACGTGTCCTGCAGGGCATCGCCGGCCATGTCGGCACTGCCCAGGCGCCGCGTCAGGCGGCCTTTGAGGTCGTCGTAGCGCGAGACCAGGAAAGTCCTGAGCGCGAGGAGGCCATCGCTCATGCGCGCGCTCCCGTATCCAGCGATCCTTCATTGACCGTCATCGCAACTCGCCGTCCTGCCCGCTGAAAGCGGCAACATGATCATCGTAAATGGCTGCTCGAAACCCGGCGGCGGCGGACCGACCACTGCCTTTTCCAGGGACCTCAGCAACGCGTCATCTCTTGCGGGCAAGCCTGTCGAATCGAGCAGGCGGATCCGCTCCAATCTTCCTCCGGCCGACACCCAGAACTGCAAGGCGGCTCGGAAATCTTCCTCGGCCAGCAAGGGGTCACTGCACAGCGCTGCCTGCAGGGCGCCCTGCACCGCGCCGTAGTACTGCCGGTACCTTCCCGCTCCCGGCCGGGGAGCCGCCGGCGCGGATGCACCGCGCTCGGAATCCGGCGGGCGCACGAGCACCAGCGCATTCTGGCTCGTGTAGCGCGCCGACAGGCCCGAGCCCGCCAACAGCCGCCGCAAGGCGGCTCCGGCCTCGAGGCGCCCCGACACGGCCTGGGATTGCCTGCCTGTGACCAGCGTGCCCAGATACACCACGGACACGCCCGTCACGGCGCCGTATTGCTCCAGCGCATCCTGCAAGGTTTGCGCCGGGATATTGAAATCAAACACCCGCTTCGCGTGATTGCCTGCGTCGGCCTGTTCGGCCGGCGCGGGCATCGTCCAGCTCGCCGTTGGCAGGCTCGCGCAGGACAGGACGAGGAACGAGGCCAATGACCAGGCTGCTCGATATTTTTGCAAAGGAGAACCAGCGCCCGCAGGCCAGACGCGATGCATTGCGCTTCCACAGGAAGCCGCCTTGCCTGGATCACCTTGCACGGGAAAATCTGGGCGCATTTTTCAAGCAAGCCAGCTTACTTGTCACATATTGCGGGCGCATGACGTGACCACTCCATTTCAGGGGCCGCAACGTGCGCGGATCGGGCGTGCCGGCTTGCCGGATGCGCGCCAGGGCAATCCAGTATGCACGCAAAACCCAAGCGGCGCGATCCACCTTCAATGGGGCTTATTTGCACATATCCGGCTGTTATCTTCTGTAATAAATTCCTGCTCTCTGCACTGAAAGTGATAATCCCCTACAATCTGCTGCGTTTTTCCCGTTCTTTACCGGTATTTGACTTGCACGCGCGCCGTGTGCCGGGTGGGTGGTTCCGCCCCGGTTGCCCGCGCCTCCTTCGCCTCCTGCCCGACGCCTAATGACGCCGCCCCAACGACATCACGCGCCCGCCTCCGTTTTTTCGGCAGTGCCGCGCACCCGCGCACTGCTTGCCCTGCTCCTGCTGGCCGCCGCGCCCCTCGCCGCCCAGGCCACGCCGCAAGAACCCACGCCGATCCGCATCGAGCTCAAGCCCGAGTCCGTGGCGACCGAAAGCGCGCTCAAGCGCCCCTCGGCCAAGCCCGTCAGGCTGGAAACCTGGATGCGCCGCCATGCCAGGCAGACGGTGGGCGAGCGGGTGGTGACGGCCTCGCTGGCCGAAATCGGCACGCCCTATTCCTGGGGCGGCGACAATCCCGAAGACGGTTTCGACTGCAGCGGACTGGTGCGTTTCGTCTTCGCCAAGATTGCGGACATCGATATGCCGCATCGCGCTCGCCAGCAGCGCACGCTGGGCAAGCCGGTGAAGACTGCACAACTGCGACCCGGCGACCTGGTGTTCTTCAACACCATGCGCCACCCGGCGTCCCACGTCGGCATCTATATCGGCGAAGGCAAGTTCGTCCACGCGCCATCGCGTGGCGCCAAGGTTCGCGTCGACAAGCTCAGCAACAGCTACTGGGCCAAGCGCTATACCGGCGGGCGCCGTTACCTGGAACAGGAAACGCTGGCCAGCGCCGGCTGATCCCGCGCGCCCGGGCGGGCGCGGATGATCTCCCTCTTCTGCAAGGGCCTGCCCAGGCCCCGTTCACGTCCTGCTCAGCCCCGCCCCACGAAGGGCATGGTCGTCGCCATGATGGTGATGAACTGCACGTTGGCTTCCAGCGGCAGGTCGGACATGGTGGCCACCGCGCGCGCCACGTGGGCGACATCCATGCGGGATTCCCGTTTGCGGGAACCATCGGCCTGGAGGATGCCGTCGGCCATGGGTTGGGTCATGTCCGTGGCGGCGTTGCCGATGTCGATCTGTCCGCAGGCAATGTTGTAGCCGCGGCCATCCAGCGAAATGGACTTGGTCAGGCCGGTGATGGCGTGCTTGGTGGCGGCGTAAGGGGCCGACATCGGCCGCGGCGACTGGGCCGAGATCGAGCCATTGTTGATGATGCGGCCGCCCTGCGGATCCTGCGCCTTCATGATGCGCATTGCAGCGCGTGCGCACAGGAACATGCCGGTGAGGTTGACGTCGACGATCTCGCGCCAGACATCCACGGGAATCTCGTCCACCGGCAGCTCGGGGCTCATGCGCCCGGCATTGTTGAAAAGCACGTCGACGCGGCCGTATTCGCGCTGCGTCTGGTCGAACAGGCCGCGCACGGACTCTTCATTGGTCACATCGGTCGGCACGACGAGCGCACGCAGCGCGTCGTCGCCTGCCGCCGTGCGGGTTTGCTCGAGCTGTTCGCGCCGGCGTCCGGCCAAGGCCACGCGGTAACCGCAGGCAAGCAGTTCCAGGGCGACCGCTCGACCGATGCCTGTTCCTGCGCCGGTAACCACCGCTACCTTGTTCTGCACACCCATGCTGACTCCTGATTGATCCGGGGTGGCAGCATGCTAGCGCATCCGATTTGCCGCAACGCACCCAAAAGGATGTTCGTATCCACCGGGAACAGACGGTTGCATGTGCAGGGAACCGCAGTAACCGCGATGCCCGGCAGGCGCCCGATGCGCCGCCAGGCAAGCCTGCGGGATCAGGCCGTACCGGTAGCCACGGGCGCGCCGGGCTGGGCGCTCCATTCGCTCCAGGAGCCCGGATACAGCGTCGCGCCGCCCAGGCCGGCCACTTCCATGGCAAGCAGGTTGTGGCAGGCGGTGACGCCCGAGCCGCACTGGGCCACCACGCGCGCCGGTGCCGTGTCGCCCAGCACTGCGGCGAACCCGTCACGCAACTCCGCGGGCGACTTGAAACGCCCCTGGGCCGTGAGGTTGTCCTTGAAGAAGCGATTGCGCGCGCCCGGGATGTGTCCGCCCACCGGGTCCAGCGTCTCGTTTTCCCCGCGGAAGCGATCTGCGGCGCGTGCGTCGATCACCAGGCGATCGCCCGCTTCGACATGGCCACGCAGCGTGTCGTAGTCCACGCGGTTGACGAGCGAGGGAGCCGGCGCGTAACGGCCGGCCGCGCGCGGGGGCGTGGCCAGGTCGCTGGCTGGAAAGCCCGCGTCGCGCCATGCCGCCAGGCCGCCATCCAGCACCGCGACGGCCTCATGTCCCGCCCAACGCAGCATCCACCACAGGCGCGCGGCGTACATGCCGCCGGCATTGTCATACCCCGCGACCTGCATGCCCGGCTCCAGGCCCAGGGCGGCCATGCGGGCCGCGAACTCCTCGACGGTGGGCAGCGGATGACGGCCGTTGCGGCCGGTCTTGGCCGTGCTCAGGACGTCGTCCAGGCTGACGTAGACCGCGCCCGGCACGTGGGCCGCCTCATGCGCGCGGCGTCCGGCCTGCGGGTCGGTCAGGTCGAAGCTGCAATCGCAGACCAGCACGGCGGCCGGATCCGCTTGCAGCAGGGACTGGAGTTCGTCGGGCTGGATCAGCGTGGTGTACGGCATGCGGGGACACTCCTTAATATGAGAAGGCCAGTGTAAGGCTGCCGCCCCATTTTTGTTATTCTTCGTCCTTCGCTTCATCTCCCCGAATTCCCATGTCGTCTGCACGCGCCGGTAACGTGTTCATGGTCGCCGCCCCCAGCGGGGCCGGCAAGTCCAGCCTGGTCAATGCGCTGCTCGAGCGCGATCCCAGCATCCGCCTCTCCATTTCCTGCACCACGCGCGCGCCGCGGCCCGGCGAAGTGGATGGCCGCGAGTATCGTTTCGTCGACATCGAGCAGTTCAAGCGCATGCGCGACGGGAACCGGTTGCTGGAATGGGCCGAAGTGCACGGCAATTTCTATGGCACGCCGCGGGATTTCATCGAGTCGTCCACGGCCGAGGGCCATGACGTGCTGCTCGAGATCGACTGGCAGGGCGCGCGCCAGGTGCGCGGCCATTACCCCGCCGCCATCGGCATCTTCATCCTGCCGCCCTCCATCGAGGCACTGGAAAGCCGCCTGCAGAAACGCGGCCAGGATGACAGCCATGTGATTGCCCGCCGCCTGCTGGCCGCGGGCGGCGAAATCGCCCACGCGCCTGAATTCGAATATGTTATTATTAATCAAGAATTTAGCGTCGCATTGAACGAGCTTTCACAAATCGTTCAAGCGACGCGTTTGCGATTCCTGTCGCAAGCAGCGCGGCATCCCGACCTCTTTTCGCAGTTGAGCATCACGCCGGGCGTGAGCCAGGCTGGCGGAAAGTCCTCGGCGACGCCTTTGGCCTGAGTTGGCGTTCATGCGTTAAAGTTCAAGCTTAAGGTTCAGGCCCGCGCGCTGCATTGCTCCCCCCTCACCTCATTTTCTCCAGGTAATTGCCATGGCCCGTATCACCGTCGAAGACTGCCTGCAACAGATCCCCAACCGCTTCAACCTGACGCTGGCCGCCACCTACCGCGCCCGTGAACTGGCCCAGGGCCACGCCGCGCGCGTCGACAGCAAGGACAAGCCCACGGTGACCGCCCTGCGCGAGATCGCCGCCGGCGTCACCGGCCTGGAAATGCTGCGCAAGGTTCCCACCTGATTCATCACGCAGGCGGCTTTCCTTCATGGCTTTCGGATTCAGGAACGCATCCTCCGGACTGCTCGCCGCACTGAAAGCCGGGTCGCGCCTGGGCAGGCGCACCGGCAAGCAAAAATCCCACGACAAGAAACCCGGCGCCGAGGCGGCAGAAACCGCCACGGCGCCGGTGGCTGCGCCCATCGCATCGCTGGCGGGCCTGACCGAGATCATCTCGCATTATCTCGACGAGAAAGACGTGGCCCGCGTCCGCGAGGCCTATCGCTTCTCCGACCAGGCCCACCTGGGCCAATTCCGCGCCAGCGGCGCACCCTACATTTCGCACCCCATCGCCGTCACCGAGATCTGCGCGGGCTGGAAGCTGGACGCGCACGCGCTCATGGCCGCCCTGCTGCACGACGTGATGGAAGACCAGCACGTCGCCAAGCACGAGCTGGCCGAGCGTTTCGGGGCGGAAGTGGCGGAACTCGTCGACGGCCTGTCCAAGCTCGACCGCCTGGATTTCGCCTCCAAGGCGCAGCAGCAGGCCGAGAGCTTCCGCAAGATGCTGCTGGCCATGGCGCGCGACGTGCGCGTCATCCTCATCAAGCTGGCCGATCGCGTGCACAACATGCGCACGCTCGATGCCGTCTCGCCGGAAAAGCGCCGCCGCATCGCGCGCGAGACCCTGGACATCTATGCGCCCATCGCGCACCGCCTGGGCCTGAACCTGCTGTTCCGCGAGCTGGAAGACCTGTGCTTCGAGGCCATGTGCCCGAACCGCTACCGCGTGCTCAAGCGCGCCGTGCTGTCTGCCCGAGGCAACCGCCGCGAGGTCATCGGCAAGATTTCCGATGCCGTGCGCGCCGCCCTGCCCGCCGCCGGCATCGAGGCCGAGGTCAGCGGCCGCGAGAAGACGCTCTACGGCATCTACCGCAAGATGGCCGACCAGAAGAAGTCCTTCTCGGAAGTGCTGGACATCTACGGCTTCCGCGTCATCGTGCATACGCTGCCCGAGTGCTATCTGGCCCTGGGCACGCTGCACCAGCTCTACCGGCCCGTGCCGGGCAAGTTCAAGGACTACATCGCCATTCCCAAGCTCAATGGCTACCAGTCCCTGCACACCACGCTGGTCGGCCCCTACGGCACGCCGGTGGAGTTCCAGTTCCGCACGCGCGACATGCATCACGTCGCCGAGGAAGGCGTTGCTTCGCACTGGCTCTACAAGGAAGACGATCTCACGCTCAACGACCTGCAGAAGCGCACGCACCAGTGGCTGCAGTCGCTGCTCGACATCCAGAGCCAGACGGGTGATTCGGGTGAATTCCTCGAATACATCAAGGTCGACCTCTTCCCCGACGCGGTCTATGTCTTCACCCCGCGCGGCAAGATCATCTCGCTGCCGCGTGGCGCCACGCCCGTGGACTTCGCCTACGCCATCCACACCGACGTGGGCCACCAGGCCGTGGCCGCGAAGATCAACAACGAATACCAGCCGCTGCGCACCGAGTTGAACAGCGGCGACACGGTCGAGATCATCACGTCGGCGGCCTCTCGCCCCAGCGCGCAATGGCTGAACTACGTCCGCACCGGCCGTGCCCGCTCGGAAATCCGGCATTACCTGCGCACCGTGAAGTACGCAGAGTCCGTCGGCTTCGGCGAGCGCCTGTTGTCGCAGGCCTTGCAGGAAATCAAGCTGGACCTGCCCGCGGCCGACGATCCGGTCTGGGACAAGCTGGCCCGCAGCACGGGCGCGCGTTCGCGCGACGAGATCCTGGCCGACATCGGCCTGGGCAAGCGCCTGGCCGCGGTCGTCGCGCGCCGTTTCGCGCCCGAGCACCCGCTGGTGGCCACCACGGCCGCTGCGGTGGATGAAATCACCGCGGCGCGCGCCGCGCCCATGACCATCCAGGGCAACGAGGGCCAGGCAGTGCAGTTGGCGCCTTGCTGCGGCCCCATTCCGGGCGACAGCATCATCGCCGGCATCCGCCTGGGCCACGGCCTGGTCGTCCACACCGAAGACTGTCCGGTGGCGCAGCGCAACCGCGCGCGCGAACCGGAACGCTGGGTGGCGGTGGCCTGGGATGCCAACACGGCCAAGCACTTCTCCACCCGCCTGGACATCGTCACCCGCAACGAGCGCGGCGTGCTGGGCCGCATCGCGGCCGAAATCACGGCCACCGATGCCAACATCGTCCATGTGAACATGCACGACGATGCCGTCTCCACGGTGGCGCTGAACCTGACCATCCAGGTCGAGAACCGCAAGCACCTGGCTCACGTCATCCGCGCAGTGCGGCGCGTGCCGCACGTGCAGAAGATCGTGCGCGTCCGGGGCTAGTTTCCGGCCCGGCCTTCCTCCTTGCCCGCAATACCGGTTGCGGAAACGAAATCGCAGCCCATAGAATAATAATAATTCTCATTATTCCGGGCTGCCTTCCTTTCTGCCCTGATTTCGCTCAAGGACCGCATCGTGCCGGGTGCCACACTCGACTCGCAACATCTCCACGCCCTCTACAGCGATCATCACGGCTGGCTGCATGGCTGGCTGCGCCGCAAGCTGGGCAACACCTGGGACGCCGCGGACCTGGCCCATGACACCTTCATCCGCGTGATGACGGGCCGCCGTCCGGTGGCGGACCTCGGCCCCGAGCCGCGCGCCCTGCTCACGCATATCGCCAAGGGCCTGGTGGTCGATCATTGGCGCCGGCAGGAGGTCGAGCGGGCCTATCTCGACGCCTTGTCGCAATTGCCCGAGGCCAGCCATCCGTCGCCCGAGAGCCGCCTGCTGATCATGCAGGCGCTCTACCGCATCGAGGCCATGCTGCGCGGGCTGCCCGCCCGCACGCGGGAGATCTTCCTGCTCGCCCAGCTCGATGGCCTGACGTATGCCGTGATCGCCCAGCAGATGGGGGTCTCGCTGATCACGGTGAAACGGCACATGCGCGATGCCTTTCTTGCCTGCCTGGCGTTGGACTGATGCCGGCCGCTGAATCCCTGCCGCTGGGCGCTGCCGCGCCGCACACCCTTGACCCCGCCATCCTTGGCGAGGCCGCCGACTGGCTGGTGCTGCTGCAATCCGGCGAGGCCAGCCAGGCCGACCGGGACGGGCTGGCCCGCTGGCGCGCGCTCGATCCTGCCCATGAAGCGGCCTGGCTGCGTGCCGAGGGCTTGCTGCGCACTTTCGGCCAGGTGCCCGCGCCGCTCGGGCGCAGCACCCTCGCGCGCCTGCGCCGCCCTGGCCGGCGCGCGGCGATGGGCCTGGGGCTGATCGCGCTCCTGGTGCCCATGGCGTGGCTGGGCGGACGGCGCGCGCCTTGGCCGACCTGGACCGCCGACCTCTCGACCGAGACAGGGCAACGCAAAACGGTGACCCTGGCCGATGGAACGCTGTTGCACATGAACACCCGTACCGCCGTCGATATCGCATTCGACGCGTCGGCGCGCGTGCTGATCCTGCGCAGCGGCGAAATCCTGCTGACCAGCCCGAAGGATGCCGCCAACCGCGCCCTGCCCCCCTTCGAAGTGCGCACGGCCCAGGGCAGCCTGCGCCCCTTGGGCACGCACTACGCCGTCAGGCAGATGGCCGAGGCAACGCGGGTGTCCGTGTTCTCGGGTGCGGTGGCCCTGCGTCCTGCCCAAGGCCATCCGATGGTGTTGCGTGGGGGCGAACAGGCGAGCTTCACTGCGCGGGACATTTCGCCCGTCGGCGAGGCCGACCCCAACGCCCAGCTTTGGGGCCAGGGCATGCTGATGGCACGGGAAATGCGGCTGGGCGCGCTGCTGGACGAGTTGGGCCGCTACCACCGGGGCATGCTGCGCCTTGACCCGGCCGTGGAAGACCTGGCCGTCACCGGCGCCTTCCCCTTGGACGATATTCCGCGCAGCCTCTCATTGCTGTCCCAGACCCTGCCGGTACGCCTGGGGGGCTACCCGCCGTACTGGATCACCGTCGATCGCGCGCCGGACCGGCGTCCGGATGGCGCGCACTGATACCTTTCCGGCACTTGTCCGGTGTGCATGGGGAAGACGGCATCGAGGCCGCCACCCTCTCACTCTCAAGGCAAAGGTAGACCATGACGGCACGCCGGCATATCCAAGCGCGGGGCGTACGCCACGCAGCGCACGTGTCCCCGACGGACACGACTGGCCAGATCAATCCCCCACGACGGGCCCCGATATTGGCCCTGGCCGGCGCGCTGCTCGGCGTGGGGCTGGGCGCCCTCGCCCATCCCACTGCCCTGCTGGCGGCCACCGTGCAGGAAGGCGACGCGCGGCGCACCTATGCCATTCCGGGCGGCAGGCTGGGCGACGTGCTGGCACGTTTTGCCGCCACCGCCGGCGTGCCGCTCTCGTTCGACCCGCAACTGCTGGCGGGGCGCGGCAGCGACGGGCTACAGGGTCCATACACCATCAGGGAAGGGTTCGACCGATTGCTTGCGGGCAGCGGCTACGGCTTGCGCGACATGGGCGCGGCGGGCTATTCCCTGCAGGCGCTGCCGGCGCCGGCCAGCCAGTTGCAGGCGCCCCACCTGCTGGCGCCGGTGACGGTCACCGCCACGCTGTATGGCTCGCGCGAAACCACCGCGCTGAGCGACTCCTCGGCCTCGGTCGGCATTGTCAAGGCCGAAGACATCGCGCTCGGCCAGATCACCACTGTCCAGGACAGCTTCCGCCGGCTGGCGAACGTGATGGACGCAGCCTTCCTGAATTCCGGCTTCGTCATCCGTGGCATGAGCACGGAAGGCTTCGTGCCGTCTGGCGCGCCCATGGGCTCGGTCTATGTCGACGGGGTCCTGCAAACGCGCTACAGCGCCCGCTTTGGCGCACGCAATCTGTGGGATGCCGAGCAGGTCGAGGTTTATCGCGGCCCGCAATCCACCCTGAGCGGCCGCGCCGCGACGGCGGGCGCGGTGTACATCAAGACCAAGGATCCCACCTTCGAGCGGGAAGCGGAACTGTCCGGCACGGGCGGCAACCATGACCTGTGGGGCACGGCCTTCATGCTCAACACGCCGCTCTCGGACGACCAGCTGGCGCTGCGCATCAGCGGTTCCGTCGAGCGGGCGAAGACGCCCGTCAGCTATCCGACCTATCGGCAATACGCCAACTACGACCGATTCAAGACCGAGATCAGCAACAACCTGCGCGCCAAGCTGCTGTTGCTGCCCGCCTCGGCGCCCAGCACCAGGGCGGTGCTGAGCTACGCCTATTCGGACGACCGGCCCAACGAGCGCCTGGTAGGCGAAGGAGCGGACTTCGGCTTCGGTGACGAGCGTGGAGACTGGTACGCCTTCCCGACCTACGCGGAGTTCAGGCAGACCACCGTGCACAACCTGGGCCTGGAACTGAGCCATGACTTCAACGACTCGCTGCGCCTGACCTCGCAGACGGGCAACCACCTGGGCAAGACGCGGCGACGCTCCGTCGACGTGGGCACGGCCGGCCTGGTCGACGGCCTTTCCGGCGAAGTCGAGGACAGGCTGCTCACGCAGGAACTGCGCCTGAACTACGAAGGCGAGCGCTGGCGCTGGGTGGCGGGCGTGTTCGGCAGCTACCAGGACTATGACTCCACCTTCGGCGCGGCGCTGGTGCCGCACCTGCAACTGGCCGAAAGCTTCCGCCGGCGGACCACCAACCTGGCGGCCTTCGGCGAAGCCACCTACGAATTCCTGCCCACCTGGCGCGCGACGCTGGGCGGCCGCCTGGACTACCTGCGCGAACGCACCGCGCAGCGCAACGCCGAAACCTACCCCTATGGCGGCGTGCCCTTCACCTACGAGAACAGTGCCGACTTCGATGAGTACAACTTCGTGCCGAAAGTGGGACTGTCGAAATCGATCACGCCGGACCACACGGTCGGCGCCACCTATACGCAGGGGTTCCGCACGGGCGGCTTCTACGTGAACTACAACACGGGCGAAGCCCAATACTACGACCCGGAAACCGCGCAGAACTACGAGCTGTACTACAAGGGCAGCTATCTGGACGGGCGCCTGTCCTTGAACGCCAACCTGTTCCTGACGCGCTACAAGGACCAGCAGATCGAGATCCGCCCCGATCCAACGGACCAGTCCTATCGCGAGACCGCCAACGCGGCCTCGTCACGGACCTGGGGCCTGGAAATCGAGCCCACCTACCAGGCCAATGAGCGGCTGTCCCTGTTCGCGTCGCTGGGGTACCTGAACACCAGGTTCCAGCGCTTCAACCACGCCAGCTACGGCGATCTGTCCGGCCGCGCCTTCCCCGAAGCGCCTGAGTGGAGCGTGGGCCTGGGCGGCCGGTATCAGTGGCCCGGCGGTTTCTACCTGGGCGCCGACGCCAAGTACACCTCGGGCTACGAGGGCCGCTTCGGCATTCCGCCGCAGGACACGGTCGGCTCGCGCGTCATCGTCAACGCGCAACTCGGATACCGCCAGGATCGCTGGCAGGTGAGCGTGTTCGCCAGGAACCTGTTCGACAAGCGCTACGTCACCTTCATCGACCGGGAAGCCCAGCCCGCCTATGCGCAGCTGGGGGCCGAGCGCAGCGTCGGCGTGAACCTGAAACTCAGGTTCTGATGCGCAACGGCCCCAAGGCACGCGGATGCCTGGGGCCGTTGCCCGCAGCCTCTACGACTCAGGCCACGTGCTGCAGGAAGTCCTTCAGCCGCTGGCTGGGCGGATTCGCCAGCAGTTCGGTGGGCGGACCATCATGCGCCACCTTGCCCCCGTCGAAGAACACCAGCCGGCTGCCCACCTTGCGGGCGAACTCCATCTCGTGCGTGACCACGATCATGGTCATGCCTTCGTCGGCCAGGGTTTTCATGACCTGCAGCACCTCGTGCCGCAGTTCGGGATCCAGCGCCGAGGTGGGCTCGTCGAACAGCATCAGCTTGGGCTTGATGGCCAGCGCGCGGGCGATCGCCACGCGCTGCTGCTGGCCGCCGGAAAGCTCGCTGGGATAGTGGTCCATGCGTTCGGCCAGTCCGACCTTGTCCAGCAGGGCCTGCGCCTGCTGGCGCGCTTCGGCGCGCGGCGTGCCGCGCGTGTGGACCGGCCCGAACATCACGTTCTCCAGCGCCGTCATCTGCGGGAACAGATTGAACTGCTGGAAGACCATGCCCGCCTCGCGGCGGATTTCCCGGACCTGCTCGGGCGTACCGGTCACGCTGATGCCGTCCACGCGCAACTCGCCGCCCTGGATGGTTTCCAGCACGTTGATGCAGCGCAGGAAGGTGGACTTGCCCGACCCGGACGGGCCGACCACGACGACCACCTCGCCCGCATCGATGTCGAGGGTGACACCGTTCAGGACGACGTTATCGCCGAACTTCTTCGTGACGTCGCGAAATTCGACCATGCTCATAGTATGCGCATCCTCCGTTCGATCAGGCGCAGAACCAGCGCGATGGTGCCTGTGAGTATCAGGTAGATGATGGCCACGGCCGACCAGATTTCCACGGCGCGGAAGTTGCTGGCCATGATTTCCTGGCCCTGGCGCGTCAGTTCGGCCACGCCGATGACGATGAAGAGCGAGGAGTCCTTCAGGCTGATGATGCACTGGTTGCCCAGCGGCGGAATCATGCGGCGGAAGGCCACCGGCCCGATGATGTGCAGCAGGATCTTGTGGAACGGCAGGCCCATGGCCTGGCCGGCCTCCTTCAGGCCCTTGTGCACCGACAGCAGCGCCCCGCGCACGATCTCGGCGATGTAGGCGCCCGAGTTGATGATGAGCGTGACGATGGCCGCCCACTCCGCATCGACGCGGAGGTTCGCCAGCAAAGGCAAGGCGAAATAGATGAACATCACCTGCACGACGATGGGCGTGCCGCGGATGATGGAGACGTAGACCTGTGCGATGCCTGACAGGACGATGTTCCCGTAGGCCCGGGCAACGCCCGCGAGCGCGCCGAGGATGAAGCCGCCGAAAAGCCCCCATAGGGTGATCTTGACGGTCATTTTGGTGCCCTGGATGAGGCTGGGCATGGCTTCGGAGATGACTGTCCAGTCGAATTCCAAATGCGTCTCCTGGTTGGACGGGGCGGATGCGGCGCAGGGCCGCGCGCCCGGGAAGCATGGCGTTATGCGGATGCCCGGCGCTGCGGCGCCAGGTCCGGGCCATTGCCCCGCCGATGGCCGGCGGGGCAATGCGTTCATGCCGTCTGCAAGGCAGTCGACAGACCTTGCTCAGCTGGCTTTCACTTGGCCTGCTTGCCGAACCACTTGGCGTAGATCTCGTCGTACTTGCCGTTGCTCTTCAACGTGGCGAGCGCCTTGTTGACCTGCGGCACCAGGTCGCTGCCCTTGGGGAAGGCGATGCCATAGAAGTCGCCGCTCTTGACGGCGCTGGTGACCTTCACGCGGCCCTTGCCGGCGCTGTTGGCGTAGTACTGCACGTTGGGGGTGTCGTGCACGGCGGCATCGACGCGGCCCGTGGCCAGTTCGAGATAGGCGTTGTCGATGTTGGGGAAGAGCTTGAGCTTGGCGTCGGGCACTTCCTTGCGCAGGAAGTCCACCGTGGCCGTGCCGGTCTTCACCGCGACGGTCTTGCCCGACAGCGACTTGGCATCGTTGATGTCGGTGTTCTTGTCGCTGACCAGGATGGACAGGCCGCTTTCGTAATAGGGATCGGAGAAGTCGATGACCTTCTTGCGGTCGTCGCGGATCGTGATGCCGGCCAGCGCGGCGTCGATGTTGCGGGTCTGCAGGCCCGGGATGATGCCGTTGAAGTCCATGGGCTGGAAGCGGAACTTCACGCCCATTTCCTGCGCGATGGCAGTCCACAGGTCGATGTCGAAGCCGACGTACTTGTCGCCCTGCTTGAACTCGAAGGGCACGAATGCCGTATCGGTGGCGACCACGAGTTCCTTGTTCTGCGCCGCGGCGGGGGCCAGGGCGGTCACGCTGAGGGCCATGCCGGCCATGAGGGCGGCAAGCTTGCGATGGATCATCATGAAGGGCTCCTTGCAGTGTTGGCGGGCCTGTGGGGCTTGTGGCCCTTGTTTTCGTCCGGCATCGCTCGGGTGTGCCGGGCTCGATGCCGATCTTACCCCAGGCGGCTCGCCCAGGAAGTAGCGCCTTGTTAGCGATTCCGAGGGAAATCCCGGGCAGGAATGTCGGACCACTGGTTCTCGTCGAACAGCGGCAAGGTGTGCGGGTCTCCCGCCTGCCGTACCGTTGCCGTGGGCAACGCGGCCGCCGGATCATCCGCCCGCAGCAAGGCCCCTGCCCTGACACCCAGCAGCCGCAAGCGCCGCGACAAGGGCACGCGCTTCAGGCACTGCCCCGCCGCCTGGCGGATCGTTGCGGCATCGGCCGTGGGCAAGGGCAAGGTCAGGTCGCGCGTCACGATCTTGAAGTCGTCGTAGCGCAGCTTGATGCCGATGGTGCGGCTCACATAGCCCTTGCGCGCCAGGTCCGCCGCCAGCTGCGTGCACAGCCGGGTGAAGATGGCGCCCAGCTCGGCCTTGTCCCGCACGGCATGCAGGTCGCGCTCGAAGGTGGTTTCCCGGCTGATGGACTTCGGCTCGCTGAAGGTGACGACGGGCCGGTCATCCTGGCCATGCGCCACCCGGTGCAGCCAGCCGCCGGTGTTCTCGCCGAAGGTTTCGCGCAGCCAGTCGGCCTGGGCTGCCGCGATATCCCCGACCGTGCTCAGGCCCAGCGCCTCCAGCTTCTCCGCCAGCTTGGGGCCGATGCCGTTGACCTTGCGCGCGGCCAGCGGCCAGATCCGTGCAGGCAGGTCCGCCAGGCTCAGCACGGTCAATCCGCCAGGCTTGTCGAGCTCGGACGCGATCTTGGAGAGCAGCTTGTTCGGCGTGATGCCGATGGAACAGCTCAATCCGGTGGCCGCCAGGACGCGCTGGCGCAGCGCCTGCCCGACCGCTCGGGCGCCCGCCAGCGGGTCGTCGGCCGTCGTGTCCTGCGCGCCAGGCACATCGGTGAGGTCCAGGTAGATCTCGTCCACGCCGCGATCCTCCATGACCGGCGCGAGTTCGAGCACGGCGTCCTTGAACCGGCGCGAATACTGGCGGTAACGGTCGAAATCGACGGGCAGCAGGATGGCCTGTGGCGCCAGCGCGGCGGCCTTCATCATGCCCATGGCCGAGTGCACGCCGAAGGCGCGCGCCTCATAGGTGGCGGTCGTCACCACGCCGCGGCCGGCGTAGTCTTTCAGCAAGGCATGGCGCCAGCTGCCATCGGGCAATTGCTCGGGCGCGCGCTCGCGTCCGCCGATGACGACGGGCTGGCCTTTCAGGTGGGGATAGCGCAGCAGCTCCACGGACGCATAGAAAGCATCCATGTCCAGGTGGGCAATGAGACGGCGCGTCACGATGGCGCGCCGCGCGGCCCGAAGGACGCGCGGCGGATGGGACTTACTTCTTGCGCACGGGCGGCAGGTCCGTGCAGGCGCCTTCGGCGGCTTCCGCCGCCAGGCCCACGGATTCGCCCAGCGTCGGGTGCGGGTGGATGGTCTTGCCGATATCCACCATGTCCGCGCCCATTTCGATGGCAAGCGCCACTTCGCTGATGAGGTCGCCCGCATGGGTGCCGACGATGCCGCCGCCCAGGATGCGATGCGTCTCGGCGTCGAAGAGCAGCTTGGTGAAGCCTTCGTCGCGGCCGTTGGCGATGGCGCGGCCGGAGGCCTGCCACGGGAACAGCCCCTTCTCGACCTTGATGCCGTTCTTCTTGGCCTCGTCCTCGGTCAGGCCCACCCACGCCACTTCCGGATCGGTGTAGGCCACCGAGGGAATGACGCGCGCGTCGAAGAAGCTCTTCTGGCCGGCGATGACTTCGGCCGCCACGTGGCCTTCATGCACCGCCTTGTGGGCGAGCATGGGCTGGCCGACGATGTCGCCGATGGCGTAGATGTGCGGCACGTTGGTGCGCATCTGGCGATCGACCTCGATGAAGCCGCGGTCGGTCACCTGCACGCCCGCCTTGTCGGCGGCGATCTTCTTGCCATTGGGCGAGCGGCCCACGGCCTGCAGCACCAGGTCGTAGCGCTGGGGCTCCTTCGGCGCACCCTCGCCTTCGAACGTGACGTAGATGCCATCCTTCTTCGCCTCGGCCCCCACCGTCTTGGTGTTGAGCATGATGTTGTCGAAGCGGGGAGCGTTCATCTTCTGCCAGACCTTGACCAGGTCGCGGTCGGCGCCCTGCATCAGGCCGGGCAGCATCTCGACCACGTCCAGGCGGGCGCCCAGCGTGGAGTAAACCGTGCCCATTTCCAGGCCGATGATGCCGCCGCCGATGATCAGCATCTTCTTGGGGATGGACTTCAGCTTCAGCGCGCCGGTCGAATCGACGATGCGCTCGTCGTCGGGCAGGAACGGCAGCTTCACCGACTGGCTGCCCGCCGCGATGATCGCGCTGGCGAACTTCAGCGTCTGGGTCTTGCCGTCATCGCCCTTGACCGACAGGTGGTTGGGGTCGAGGAATTCCCCCACGCCCTGCACCACCGTGACCTTGCGCGCGCGGGCCATGCCGGCCAGGCCGCCGGTCAGCTTGCTGATCACGCCGTCCTTGAAGCCACGCAGCTTGTCCAGGTCGATCTTGGGTTCGCCGAAGGTGATGCCGTGATCGGCCTGCGCGCGCGCCTCGTCGATGACCGCGGCGGTGTGCAGCAGCGCCTTGGAGGGAATGCAGCCCACGTTCAGGCACACGCCGCCCAGGGTGGCGTAACGCTCGACCATCACCACGGACAGACCCAGGTCGGCGGCGCGGAAGGCGGCCGAATAGCCGCCGGGGCCCGCGCCCAGCACCAGCACGTCGTACTGGCCATCGGCGCCACCCGTGTGCGTGGCAGCCTTCGGCGCGGGCTTGCCGTCCGCCTTCTTGGCCTCGGCCTTGGCTTCCGGCTTGGCCTCGGCCTTGCCTTCCGTCTTCGCGGGCGCGTCGGCGGGCTTGGCGGCGGCACCCGCCGCTGCTTCCACTTCCACGACCACGCTGCCCTGCGACACCTTGTCGCCGACCTTGACCTTCACCGACTTGACCACGCCGCCCTCGGACGCCGGGATCTCCATCGAGGCCTTGTCCGACTCGACCGTGATCAGGCTTTGTTCGGCCTTGATCGTGTCGCCCTCGGCCACCAGCACCTCGATGACTTCGACCGCGTCGAAATCGCCGATGTCGGGAACCTTGATTTCAGTGAGATTGCTCATGAACGCTCCCGTTTACAGCACGATGCGGCGGAAGTCCGCCAGCAGCGCGCCGACATAGGCGTTGAAGCGCGCGGCAGAGGCGCCGTCGATGACGCGATGGTCATAGGACAGCGACAGCGGCAGCGTCAGGCGCGGCTCGAATTCCTTGCCGTTCCAGACAGGCTTGTGATACGAGCGCGACACACCCATGATGGCCACTTCAGGCGCATTGATGATGGGCGTGAAGTGCGTGCCGCCGATGCCGCCCAGCGACGAGATCGAGAAGCAGCCGCCCTGCATTTCCGAGGGCGACAGCTTGCCGTCGCGGGCCTTCTTGGCCAGTTCGGACGTCAGTTGCGCCAGCTCGGCCACGCCCTTCTTGTCGGCGTCGCGGATCACCGGCACCACCAGGCCATTCGGCGTGTCGGCGGCGAAACCGATGTGGTAGTACTGCTTCAGCACCAGGTTGTCGCCGTCCAGCGAGGCATTGAACTCGGGGAATTTCTTCAGGGCCGCGACGACGGCCTTGATCAGGAAGGCCAGCATGGTGACCTTCACGCCCGACTTCTCGTTCTCCTTGTTCAGCGTGACGCGCAGCGCTTCCAGGTCGGTGATGTCCGCTTCGTCGTTGTTGGTGACGTGCGGGATCATGACCCAGTTGCGGTGCAGGTTCGCGCCGGAGATCTTCTTGATGCGCGACAGCGGCTTGGCTTCGACCGGACCGAACTTGGTGAAGTCCACCTTCGGCCACGGCAAGAGGCCCAGGGCCGCGCCATCGGCGCTGCCGGCGGCGGCCGGGGCGCCGGCGCCCTGCCCTGCCAGCACCTTCTTCACGTAGCCACGCACGTCGTCCTGCGTGATGCGGCCCTTGGGACCGGAGCCTTGGACCTTGCTCAGGTCGGCGCCAAGCTCGCGGGCGAACTTGCGCACCGACGGCGAGGCGTGCGCCAGGCGCTGCTTGGCATCGTCCACGCCGTCGGCCTTCAGGGCCTGGGCGGGCGCTTCCTTGGCCGGCGCGGCGGGCGCGCTGGCTTCGGCGCGGCCAGCCTCGGCCTTGGCGGGCGCGGCAGCGGCGGCGGCCTCGGGCTTGGCGGCCTTGGGCGCTTCCTTGGCGGGCGCCGACTCACCGGCGGCCTCGACCTGGGCGATGATGCTGCCCTTCGCGACCTTGTCGCCCACCTTCACTTTCAGCGACTTCAGGACGCCGGCGTGCGAGGACGGGATTTCCATCGAGGCCTTGTCGGACTCGACGGTGATCAGGCTCTGCTCGGCCTCGATGCTGTCGCCTTCGGCGACCAGCACCTCGATGACCTCGACCGAGTCGAAGTCGCCGATGTCCGGCACGGCCACGTCGACCACGCCGCCCGAAGCGGCCTTGGCCGGCGCCTCGGTCTTGGCTTCCTTGGCTTCCTGCTTGGGCGCGGCCGAGGCCTTGCCGTCTTCCTTGGCAGGCGCTTCCTTGGCCTCCTTGGCCGGCGCGGCGTCGGCCTTGCCGCCCGCGGCAGCCTCGACCTCGACGATGACGCTGCCCTTGGCGACCTTGTCACCGACCTTGATCTTGATGGACTTCACCACGCCGCCTTCGGAGGCGGGGATTTCCATGGAGGCCTTGTCGGACTCGACCGTGATCAGGCTCTGTTCGGCCTGGATCGTGTCGCCTTCGGACACCAGCACTTCGATCACTTCCACCGAGTCGAAGTCGCCGATGTCCGGCACTTTGATTTCCACCGTATTGCTCATGTCTCGGACCCTCAGGCGTATTGCGGGTTGGCTTTTTCGGGATCGATGCCGTACTTCTTGATGGCTTCGGCCACTTTCTCCAGCGGCAGCTTGCCTTCGTCGGCCAGCGCCTTCAGCGCGGCGACGGTGACGAAGCGGCGGTCAACCTCGAAGTGCTCGCGCAGCTTGGCGCGGAAGTCCGAGCGGCCGAAACCGTCGGTGCCCAGCACACGGTATTCGCGGCCCTTGGGCATGAACTGGCGGATCTGGTCGGCGAACAGCTTCATGTAGTCCGTGGACGCGATGATCGGGCCCTCGGTCTTTTCCAGCTGCTGCGTGACGTAGGGCACGGGCTGCTTCTTGTCGGTCGGATGCAGCAGCGCGTGACGCTCCGCATCCAGGCCGTCGCGGCGCAGTTCGGTGAAGCTGGTGACGCTCCAGACGTCCGAGGCGATGCCCCAGTCGGCTTCCAGGAGTTCCTGGGCGGCCATGACTTCACGCAGGATCGTGCCCGAGCCCATCAGCTGGACGCGCTGCTTGCCCTTGCCCTGCGACTTCAGCTTGTACATGCCGCGGATGATGCCTTCCTCGTCGCCGGCGGTCAGGCCAGGCTGCGGGTAGTTTTCGTTCATCACCGTCAGGTAGTAGTACACGTTCTCCTGGTCTTCGACCATGCGCTTCATGCCGTGCTGGATGATGACGGCCAGCTCGTGCGCGAAGGTCGGGTCGTAGGACACGCAGTTCGGGATGGTCGAGGCCAGGATGTGGCTGTGGCCGTCTTCGTGCTGCAGGCCTTCGCCGTTCAGCGTCGTGCGGCCGGCGGTGCCGCCCAGCAGGAAGCCGCGGGCCTGCATGTCGCCGGCAGCCCAGGCCAGGTCGCCCACGCGCTGGAAGCCGAACATCGAGTAGTAGATGAAGAACGGCACCATGATGCGGTTGTTCGTGGAGTACGACGTGGCCGCCGCGATCCACGAGCTGAACGCGCCCGCTTCGTTGATGCCTTCCTGCAGCAGCTGGCCGTTGGCCGACTCCTTGTAGTACATGACCTGGTCCTTGTCGACCGGCACGTACTTCTGGCCTTCCGGCGCATAGATGCCGATCTGGCGGAACAGGCCTTCCATGCCGAAGGTGCGCGATTCGTCGGCCAGGATGGGCACGACGCGCGGACCGACGTCCTTGTCGCGCAGGATCTGGTTCAGCACGCGCACGAAGGCTTGCGTGGTCGAGATCTCGCGGCCTTCCGCGGTGGGCTCCAGCACGGCCTTGAAGGCTTCCAGCTTGGGCGCCTTCAGTTGCTCGTCGGCCTTCACGCGGCGCGCGGGCAGGTAACCGCCCAGGGCTTTGCGGCGTTCGTGCAGGTACTTCATTTCCGGCGAGTCTTCGGCGGGCTTGAAGTACGGCAGCTTTTCCAGCTGGTCGTCCGGCACGGGAATGTTGAAGCGGTCGCGGAATTCGCGGATCGCTTCCACGTCCAGCTTCTTCTGCTGGTGGGTGGGGTTCTTGGCCTGGCCGACCTGACCCAGGCCGTAGCCCTTGATGGTCTTGGCCAGGATCACGGTGGGCTGGCCTTCATGCTTGGTGGCCGCGTCGAAGGCGGCGAACACCTTGTGTGGATCGTGGCCGCCGCGGTTCAGGCGCCAGATGTCCTCGTCGCTCATGCGGGCGACCATTTCCAGCAGCTTGGGGTGCTTGCCGAAGAAGTTCTCGCGCACGAACTTGCCGTCATTGGCCTTGTAGGCCTGGTATTCGCCGTCGACCGCCTCTTCCATGATGCGGCGCAGGATGCCTTCCTTGTCGCGGGCCAGCAGGGGATCCCAGTAGCCGCCCCAGATCAGCTTCACGACGTTCCAGCCGCTGCCGCGGAAGTCGCCTTCCAGTTCCTGGATGATCTTGCCGTTGCCGCGCACCGGGCCGTCCAGGCGCTGCAGGTTGCAGTTGATGACGAAGACCAGGTTGTCGAGCTTCTCGCGAGCAGCCAGGCTGATGGCGCCCAGCGATTCCGGCTCGTCCATTTCGCCGTCGCCGCAGAAGACCCAGACCTTGCGCTTGCTGGTGTCGGCGATGCCGCGGGCGTGCAGGTACTTCAGGAAGCGCGCCTGGTAGATGGCCATCAGCGGGCCCAGGCCCATGGACACCGTGGGGAACTGCCAGAATTCCGGCATCAGCTTGGGATGCGGATAGGAGGACAGGCCCTTGCCGTCGACTTCCTGGCGGAAATGGTTCAGTTGCTCTTCGGTCAGGCGGCCTTCGAGGTAGGCGCGGCCGTACATGCCGGGCGAAGTGTGGCCCTGGAAGTAGACCAGGTCGCCGCCGTGGTCCTCGGACTCGGCGTGCCAGAAGTGGTTCTGGCCGCAGCCGATCATGGTGGCCAGCGAGGCGAACGACGCGATGTGGCCGCCCAGGTCGCCGCCATCGGGCGGATTGTGCTTGTTGGCCTTGACCACCATGGCCATGGCGTTCCAGCGGACGTACGAGCGGATGCGGGCCTCGAGCTCGAGGTTGCCGGGATGGGCGGGCTCCAGGCCGGCCGGGATGGTGTTCAGGTAGGCCGTGTTCGGCGAATACGGAATGTGGGCGCCCGAGCGGCGGGCCTCGTCGATCAGGCGCTCAAGCAGGTAGTGGGCGCGCTCGGGACCTTCGTTTTCGAGGACGGCGGACAGGGCTTCCAGCCATTCCTGGGTTTCTTGCGTGTCTTCGTCGTTGGCAGCAGACTGCGCGCCACCATTAAGGGCGAAAGAGGACATCTTGTGTCTCCAGTGGGGTTTCGCGACCGTGCCGGGCATGTTGCGCCAGGCGACTCAAGCCCCCGATCCAGCCGGGCCGACCCTGTGATTATCTGTTCAGTTAACGGCAAGAGGGGTATGGCAACTTCTCCCGGCATTCTAGGGAATGTGGACAAGGCCGGGCAAGCAATATTCCACCTTGCGAGATGTATTTTCATAATGCGGAAAGTGAGAGCGGTTCCCCTGGGTAGAACCCTCCTATGGCGCAAGGCCGCGACAGCGACTTCTCCGCCCGAATTAGAATAGCGCCGTTGCTTTCATCATCCTGACATGGCCAGCCCTCCCAAGTCCTATATCGCCACGCAGTTCCACGACCACGCCCGCCTGCGCCGGCGCGGCTGGTACTGGCTGACGCCCATGGTCGTGCTGGTCCTGTACCTGTGCGTGATGGGCGTCTTCTTCTGGCTGCAGCGCATCCGCGACGACAGCGTCATGTTCGTCACCATCGACCAGGAATTGCGCCAGCAGCGCCTCACCTGGCTGGTGCTGGCGCTGTCCTGCGTGATCGTGATCAGCCTGCTGGCCCTCTGGCGCTACACCCGCTACCGCTCCGAGGCCGAGGCTGCCCAGGCGGCGGAAACCAGCTTCCGGCGCGCCATGGAGAACTCCATGTCCACCGGCATGCGCGTGCTGGACATGGAAGGCCGCATTGCCTACGTGAACCCGGCCTTCTGCCGCATGATCGGCTGGAACGAGGCCGACCTGATCGGCCGCAGCCCGCCCTTCCCCTATTGGGTGCCGGGCCGCCATGAACAGCACCAGCACACCCTGGACCTGCTGATGTCGGGCAATGCGCCCAGCAGCGGACTGGAGGTCGAGTCCCAGCGCCGCGACGGCTCGCGCTTCACGGCCCGCATGTATGTGTCCCCCCTGCGCGACCCGAACGACGATCAGATCGGCTGGATGACGTCGATGACCGACATCACCGAACCCAAGCGTATCCGCGAGGCCCTGACGGCTGCCCACGAACGCTTCATGACGGTGCTGGAAGGCCTGGATGACGCCATTTCCGTGACCGCCGACACCCAGGACGGCCTGGAGCTGCTGTTCGCCAACCGCACCTATCGCCGGGTCTTCGGCGCCCAGACCGACGGCCACGAGGAACTGCTGGCCGGCCGCCGCGGCCGCTTCACCGACGAATCGGTGGAGGTGTTCGCGCCGTCGGTGCAGCGCTGGTTCGAAGTGCATCACCGCATGCTGGCCTGGACCGACGGCCGCCGCGTGCGCCTGCAGGTGGCGCGCGACATCACCGAGCGCCGCAAGCACGAAGAGGCATCGCGGGTGCAGCAGGAGAAGATCCAGCTCACCAGCCGCCTGACCACCATGGGCGAGATGGCCTCCTCGCTGGCGCACGAGCTGAACCAGCCGCTGACGGCCATTGCCAACTACAGCATGGGCGCGGTCGCCATGCTGCGGTCCGGCAACGCCGATCCCGAGCGTCTGCTGCCCGCCCTGGAAAAGGCGGCATCGCAGGCCGAACGCGCCGGCAAGATCATCAGCCGCATCCGTGAATTCGTGAAGCGCAGCGAACCGCGCCGCCAATCGGTGCCCATCACCCAGATACTGGACAATGCCGTCGCGTTCGCGGAAATCGACTCGCGCAAGCGCCGCATCAGCATCGCACAGCAGGTGCCGGCCGACCTGCCGAACGCGCTGGCCGACCCCATCCTGATCGAGCAGGTACTCTTGAACCTGCTCAAGAATGGCCTGGAAGCCATGGAAAAAAGCACCGTCGACACCTTGCGGGTCGTGGTGCAGCAGCAGGAAAATCAATTGGAAGTCGCCGTGATCGACGCGGGCCACGGCCTGGCCGACCCCGAGCGCCTGTTCGAGCCGTTCTTCAGCACCAAGTCCGAAGGACTGGGCATGGGGCTGAACATTTGCCGCACCATCATCGAGTCCCATCACGGACGCCTGTGGGCCGAAGCCAATCCCACCGGCGGTACCATTTTCCGCTTTACCCTGCCTTGCGCCGCGCCACAAGCGCCTATCCAACGCGATAAGTCCGAGGAGTTGCCTGCATGAACATGCCCCACCAAGCGAGTACCGTCTACATCGTGGACGATGATGAAGCGGTCCGCGATTCGCTGCGATGGCTGCTGGAAGCCAATGGCTACCGGGTGCGCGCCTACGCCAATGCCGAGATCTTCCTGGCGGAATACGACGCCGACCAGGTCGGCGTGCTGATCGCCGACGTGCGCATGCCCGGCATGAGCGGCCTGGAACTCCAGGAGCAGCTGCTGGCCCGCAAGGCGCCCTTGCCCATCGTCTTCATCACCGGCCACGGCGACGTGCCGATGGCGGTGTCGACCATGAAGAAAGGCGCCGTGGATTTCCTGGAAAAGCCCTTCAACGAATCCGACCTGCGCGAGATCGTTGCCCGCATGCTCGAACAGGCCAACCAGCGCGTCACGCAGGCCAATGCCCAGCGCACCCACGACGCCATGCTGGCGCGCCTGACGGCACGCGAGCAGCAGGTGCTGGAACGCATCGTCGCGGGCCGGCTGAACAAGCAGATCGCCGATGACCTCGGCATCAGCATCAAGACGGTGGAGGCGCATCGCGCCAACATCATGGAAAAACTCGAAGTCACCACGGTTGCTGATTTGATGAAAGTTGCATTGACCAAACCCGAGGCGCACGCATGACGGCGCGCATCATCGACGGCGCGGCGCTGTCCGAGCAGATCCGCGCGGAAGTCGCCCAACGCGCGGCCAGCCTCACGGCCCGCGGCATCACCCCCGGCCTGGCCGTGGTCCTGGTGGGCGAGAACGCCGCCTCCCAGGTCTATGTGCGCAACAAGGTCAAGGCCTGCGAGAAGGCTGGCATGCATTCGGTCCTGGAGCAGTTCCCCGCATCCATGACCGAGGAAGAGCTGCTGGCGCGCGTGAATGCGCTGAACGAAGACCCGTCCATCCACGGCATCCTCGTGCAGCTGCCCCTGCCCGCCCACATCGATGCGCACCGCGTCATCGAGACCATCGCGCCCGAAAAGGACGTGGATGGCTTCCACATCAGCAACGCCGGCCTGCTCATGACCGGCCAGCCGCTGTTCCGTCCGTGCACGCCTTACGGCGTCATGAAGATGCTCGAATCCGAGCAGGTGTCGCTGCGCGGCGCCGAGGCCGTGATCGTCGGCGCCAGCAATATCGTGGGCAAGCCCATGGCCATGCTGCTGCTGGCCGCCGGCGCCACCGTCACGCTGTGCAACTCCAAGACGCGCGACCTGGGCGCCCAGACCCGCCGCGCCGACGTGCTGGTGGTGGCCACCGGCAAGCCCGGCATCGTCACCGGCGACATGGTCAAGCCTGGCGCCGTGGTCATCGACGTGGGCATCAACCGCGGCGAGGACGGCAAGCTGTGCGGCGACGTGGACTTCGCGTCGGCCAAGCTGGTGGCGGGCGCCATCACCCCCGTCCCGGGCGGTGTCGGTCCCATGACCATCGCCATGCTGCTGGTCAATACCATCGAGGCTGCCGAGCGCGCCCTGGCTGGCGCCGCCACGCCTGCCTGACGCGCCATCCGGCCGGGCAGCATTGCTCCCCGGCCGGATTCCTGCCCGCCCAGCCCGGGAACACGGGCTTGAAATCGCGGGTCTGATCGCCACCTCATCCTTACCTCTCACTCGCCGCAACCCGCCATGAGCCTCCCCAGCGCCAATCCCCTGCTCGCCCCGGTCGCCGACCTGATCGACTACGCCGCCGTCACGCCCGAGCATGTGGCCCCCGCCATCGAGTCCCTGCTCGTGCAAGCGCGTGCCGCCGTCGAGCATGCCGCCGATCCGGCGTTGCCCCCCACCTGGGAAGCCGTGGTGCAGCCGCTGGACACCGCCTCCGAGCGCCTGTGGCGCGCCTGGTCAGTGGCCGGCCACCTGAATGCCGTCGTGAACACGCCCGCGCTGCGCGAGGCCTATAACGCGATGCTGCCCAAGGTCAGCGAGTTCTCGACCTGGGTCGGCCTGCACGAAGGGCTGTACCAGCAATACCAGCGCCTGGGCGCGGCGGCCGACTTCGCGGCCTGGCCCGCGGTGCGCCAGCGCATCGTCGAACTGGCCCTGCGCGACTTCCGGCTGGGGGGTGTCGAATTGCGGGGCGAGGCCCGTGAGCGCTACGCCGAGATATCGGACCGCGAAGCGCAGGTGTCGCAGAAGTTCTCCGAAAACGTGCTGGACAGCGTGGATGCCTGGTCGCTGATCGTGACCGACGAGGCGGAACTCGACGGCCTGCCCCAGGACGTGCGGGAAGCCGCCCGCGCGGCGGCGAAGGAAGACGGCAAGGAAGGCTGGAAGCTGACGCTGAAGATGCCCTGCTACCTGCCGGTCATGCAGTACGCGCGCCGCCGGGAACTGCGCGAAACGCTGTATCGCGCCTACGGCACCATCGCGTCGGAACAGGCCGACGCGCAATACGACAACTCACCGCTCATCGAAGAACTGCTGGCCTTGCGCGCCGAGGAGTCCGCGCTGCTGGGCTACGCCGATTTCGCCAACCTCAGGCTGGAAACGCGCATGGCGCGCGACCCGCAGGAAGTGGCCGACTTCCTGCGTGACCTGGCGCGCCGCGCCCGTCCGCACGCGGAACAGGACCTGGCCGAGCTGCGCGCCTATGCCGCCAAGGAACTGGGCCTGGCCGAACTGGCCCCTTGGGACATGGCCTTTGCGTCAGAACGGCTGCGCGAAGCCCGCTACGCCTATTCCGATGACGAAGTGAAGCGCTATTTCACCGAGCCCACCGTGCTGGCGGGCCTCTTCTCGGTCATCGAGCAACTGTTCCAGGTGCGCCTGGAAGAGCAGGCCGTCTCGTCCTGGCACAAATCGGTGCGCGGCGTGCGCGTCACCACGCCCGAGGGCGCCACGCTGGGCCACCTGTATCTTGACCTGCATGCCCGCTCGGGCAAGCAGGGCGGCGCCTGGGTCGACAGCGAGCGCAGCCGCCGCGCCATCGCCGGCACGGTCCAGACGCCGGTGGTCTACCTCACCTGCAATTTCGCCCAGCCGTTGGGCGACAAGCCCGCGCTGCTCACGCACGACGACGTCATCACCCTCTTCCATGAAACCGGCCACGCGCTGCACGCGCTGCTGTCGGACGTGGACGAGCCCGGCGCCTCGGCCTTCGCGAGCGTGGAGTGGGACGCCATCGAACTGCCCTCGCAGTTCATGGAGAACTTCTGCTGGGAATGGGACGTGGTGCGCGTGCTGTCCGCCCATGCCGACAGCGGCGAGCCGCTGCCGCGCGCGCTGTTCGACAAGCTCGTGGCGGCCCGCAACTTCCAGAGCGGCATGCAGATGCTACGGCAGGTGGAATTCTCGCTGTTCGACATCCTGCTGCATGGCAAGGCCGAGCGCGTCTCCATCGCGCAGGTCATGAGCCTGCTGGGCGAGGTGCGCAAGGAGGTCTCGGTGGTGTTCCCGCCCGACTGGCACCGCCTGCCCCACGCCTTCTCGCACCTGTTCGCGGGCGGCTATGGCGCGGGCTATTACAGCTACAAGTGGGCCGAGGTGCTCTCGGCCGACGCCTACAGCGCCTTCGAAGAGGCCGCCAAGACCGCGGGCAGCACGCTGGACGCGGACACCGGCATGCGATTCCGCCGCGAGGTGCTGGCGGTGGGCGGCTCGCGTCCGGCGGCGGACTCCTTCAAGGCCTTCCGCGGCCGTGAACCCTCCATCGACGCCCTGCTGCGCCATAGCGGCATGCTGGCGGCCTGAGCGGCGGCCGGCATGCGCCACTGATCACGTCCCAGGATTCCAGCCATGAAGCGACTGTCCCGTCTTTCCCGCCTGCTGCTCCTCGCCGTGACGGCTGCCACGCTGTCGGCCTGCAATCCGAACTCGGATGAATGGTCGCTGTATGACGTGAAGGGCCACGTGCCCAACCTGTCCTTCACGCTGTCGGCGGCGGGCGGCAAGACCATGACCGAGAAGGACCTGAAGGACAAGACGGTGCTCATGTTCTTCGGCTACGCCAGTTGCCCGGACGTCTGCCCGACCACCATGGCGCAGTTGAACGAAGTCATGCAGCGCCTGGGGCCGGAGGCGGCCGAGAAGGTGCGCATCCTGTTCATCAGTGTCGACCCGCATCGCGACACGCCTGACGTGCTGCAGGCCTATGTCGATGCCTTCAGCCCGAACGCCGTCGGGCTGACCGGCACGCCGCGCCAGGTGGCGGACCTGGCACGCCGCTATCGCGTGGCGTTCGAGATCGAAAAGCCCCGGCCCGGCGATGACGCCGACGTCTATGAAGTCAGCCACAGCCGGGGCATCTACGTCTTCGACAATCGGGGCCGCGCGCGCCTGCTGGCCTCGGACTCCGAGTCGGTCGAGGCGCTGACCCACGACCTGCGCCAATTGCTGGCGCAAACCTCCTGACACGCCCTCGTGCCTGGCCGGGAGATGCCGGGCGCAGGCCCCTTCCGAGAGACTTTGTCACACGCCGCGGGGCCACTCACCGCTATCATCGGTGAGCGGCGCACATCCGTGCACCGCCCGCATGCACAGCAAGGAGCAGCAGCATGAGCATTCTCATCATGATCATCGTCGGCTTCATCGTCGGCCTCATTGCCCGGGCAATCCTGCCCGGCGAGCAGAAGATGGGCTTCATCCTCACCACGCTGCTGGGCATTGCAGGGGCGCTGGTGGCGGGCTTCGCGGGCCAGCAGATGGGCTGGTACGCACCCGGTGAACCCGCTGGATGGATCGCTTCCGTGATTGGCGCGATCATCCTGCTGGTCATCGTGGGCTTGCTGCGCCGCAAGGGCTGACGCAGCCGCCTGGAATCCGTCCTGATTTCAGGCCTGCGGCGGGCCCTCCCGGCAGTCACGCGGGTCCGCCGCGCATTTCACCTTGGCCTGGGCATCGCGCAAGGCTGTGCGCAGGCCTTCCTCGATGACCGGGTGATAGAACGGCATCTGCAGCATCTGCGCCACCGTCAGTTCCTGCTGCCTTGCCCAGGCCAGCAGATGGGCCAGGTGTTCGCCGCTGGGCGCGATCATCTCGGCGCCCAGGAACCGCCCTGTCGCACTCTCCGCATACACATGCAGCCGTCCGGCGTTGCGCAGCATCACGCGCGAGCGCCCCTGGTCGGAGAAATCGACCTCGCCGACCACGAACGTGCCGGGTGACAGATCGCGATAGCGGCGGCCGGCCTGCGCAATCTGCGGATCGGTGAAGACGATGGCCAGCGGCGCGCGGCGCGCGCCAGGCTGCACGTCGGGATAGCGCGCCGCGTTGCCGCCGGCGATCTTGCCTTCGTCCGAGGCCTCGTGCAGCAAGGGAAGATCCTGATTGGCGTCGCCAGCAATGAAGACGGGCGAGTCCCCGATGCGCAAGGTTTTCGTGTCATAGACCGGCACGCCACGATCATCCAGCGGCAAGCCTGCTGCTGCCAGATCCAGGCCATCCAGGTTCGCCTTGCGGCCGGTGGCCACCAGCGCAAAGTCGAAGCGCTCGGTCTGCTCCACGCCGTCCAGGTCGATATAGCGCACCACCACCTCATCGCCATCGCGCCGCGTTTCCTTCACGTCGGCCTTGGGGTCGAGGTAGAAGCTCTCGCGCATCAGGCCCAGCGCCTGCTCGCGGATCACGGGATCGCCCAGGCCCGCCAGGCTGCCGCCCTTGCCGAACATGCGCACCGTGACGCCCAGGCGCGCCAAGGCCTGCCCCAGTTCCAAGCCGATGATGCCGGGGCCGAACACGGCGACACGCTTGGGCAGCTCGTCCCAGGCGAACACGTCGTCATTGACGATGGCGAGCTCGCCCAGCGCCTTCAGGGGCTCGGGCACGATGGGCGAGGAGCCGGTGGCAATGACGACGCTGCGCGCATGCACCTCGGTGTGATCGTCCACGCGCAGCACCGTGGGCGAGACGAAGCGCGCGTGGCCCGTGAGCTTGTCCTCTTCGGGCATCTGCGCCACGCTGCGCAGCACGAAGCCGACGAAGCGGTCGCGCTCGCGCTTGACGCGCTCCATGACCTCGCGGCCTTCGATGCGTATCGTCCCGTCGACGTGAACGCCAAATGGCGCGGTGTGCGCCGCGGCATGCGCCGCCTCGGCGGCGGCGATCAGCAGCTTGGAGGGCATGCAGCCCACGCGCGCGCAGGTGGTGCCGTGCTCTCCGCCCTCGATCAGCAAGGCCCGCTTGCCCGCGTTACGCACGGCACGGTAGGCCGACAGGCCAGCCGAGCCCGCGCCGATGATGGCCACATCGGTGTCCAGTCTCTTCATGTCAGGGGTTCCTTCGCGCGTTGGAGGACGGTAATCCGTCAGGCCTGGTCTTCGACGATCTCGCTGGGCGAATAGCCGGCCTCGCGGATCGCGGCCTCGATGCGGTCGCCCTCGGTGGCGCCCACCACCGCCACGGTCTGGGTCGCCAGGTCCACATTCACCTGCACCCCGGTGCTGGCCGCCTGCACGGCCTCGGTGATGGTCTTCACGCAGTGTTCGCAGCTCATGTCGGGAACGTGATAGCGGATGGTCATGGCGAAACTCCTTATCTTGTTGTGATGCCCCGGCGGGCGGATGCGCCACGCACTCGCAGGCAACGCCAGGATAAACCTGCCCGTCATGGGAAGGTCAAGCCAGGGATGGTGAGCCAGCGTAGAGGTCTGTAACCCGCGCCGGACCCGTCTGTCCTGGCGCCTTCCTGCCAGATGGGGACGGACTGTTGGCTGGCAAGCCGCCGTCTGACATCGGTGCGCAGGCACCAGCGCTCGGGCAAGGCCGCGTTGACCTTGCCATAATGGGAAGGATGATACTGCCCATGTCGATGCATTTCCGTCTGGAGAAGACGCCATGAATACCCCCTCTCCCGCGCCAGCGGGCGGCCACCTGGACCTCGCGATCTCGGGCATGACCTGCGCCGCCTGCGTGCGCCGCGTGGAAAAGGCGCTGGCGGGCGTGCCCGGCGTGGCCGCGGCCCAGGTCAACCTGGCCACCGAACGCGCCCGCGTGGCCCTGGATGGCCCGGACGCGACGGCACAGGCCTTGGCCGACGCCGTCAAGCGCGTGGGCTACACCGCCACCGTGGTGGAAGACCCCGCGCGCCAGCACGCGGCGCAGGCTGCCGAGCGTGAACGGGCCACCCGCCGCCTGACGCGCGCCTTTCTCATCGCCGCCCTCCTCACCCTGCCCGTCTTCCTGCTCGAGATGGGCGCGCATGCCAGCGCCACGCTGCACCACTGGATCCATGCCACGCTGGGCGAGGCGCGCAGCCAGCAACTGCAGGCCGTGCTGACCACATTGGTGCTGGCCGGCCCCGGCTGGCCCTTCTTTCGGCTGGGCGTGGCTGCGCTCTGGCAGCGCGCGCCGGACATGAACTCGCTGGTGGCGCTGGGCGCCGGCAGCGCATGGAGCTACTCCATGGTGTCCCTGCTGGCGCCGCAATGGCTGCCCGACGGCACGGCCCACATCTACTTCGAAGCCGCAGCCGTCATCGTGACGCTGATCCTGCTGGGCCGGGTGCTCGAGGCACGCGCGCGGGGCCGCACCGGCGCCGCGGTGCAACGGCTGATCGGCATGCAGGCACGCTCGGCACTGGTGCTGCGCGACGGCCAGATGCACGACGTGCCGCTGGAAGCCATCCGCGTCGGCGACGTGGTGCGCGTGCGTCCCGGCGAGAAGATCCCCGTCGACGGCCAGGTCTCGGAGGGGAGTTCCTATGTCAACGAGGCCATGATCACGGGCGAGCCCGTGCCCGTCGAGAAAGCCCCGGGCGACGCCGTGACGGGCGGGACGCAGAACGGCAGCGGCAGCCTCACCCTGCGCGTCACGCAGGTCGGCGACGACACGGTGCTCGCAGGCATCATCCGCCTGGTGGAGGCCGCCCAAGGCGCGCGCCTGCCCATCCAGGCGCTGGTCGACCGGATCACGGGCTGGTTCGTGCCCGCCGTCATCGGCGTGGCGCTGGCCACCCTGTTGGCCTGGCTGCTGCTGGGCTCCTCGCCCGCGCTGGGCACGGCGCTGGTGCACGCGGTCACCGTGCTCATCATCGCCTGCCCCTGCGCCATGGGACTGGCCACGCCGACCTCCATCATGGTCGGCACGGGCCGCGCCGCCGAGCTGGGGATTCTGTTCCGCCAAGGCGATGCCCTGCAAGGCCTGCGCGACGTGCAGGCCGTCGCCTTCGACAAGACCGGCACCCTGACCGCCGGCAAGCCCGCGCTGACCGACTGGGTCGAGGTCGACGGCCAGGCTCGCGGCGAAGTGCTGGGCGTGCTGGCCGCCGTGCAGGCGCATTCCGAGCACCCCATCGCCCACGCCATCCGCCAGGCGGCCAGCGCGGCAGGCATGGCGGCGGCCTTGCCCGAGGCAAGTGCATTCCGCGCCCTGACCGGCGCAGGCGTCGAAGCCCAGGTGAATGGCGTGCGCGTCATCGCCGGCGGTGAACGGCTGATGCGCGAGGAAGGCGTGGACATCGCCGCGTGGGCCGCTCAGGCCGAACGCTGGGGCGAGGCAGGCGGCACGCCGCTGTACGTGGCGCGTGACGGCCGCCTGGCCGCCCTCTTCTGCGTCACCGACCCCATCCTGCCGCAATCGGCCCAGGCCGTGGCGGCGCTGCATGCCGAGGGCGTGCGCACCGTCATGATGACGGGCGACAACCGCCACACCGCGCAGGCCGTGGCCCAACAACTTGGCATCGACGACGTCCGCGCCGAACTGCTGCCCGAGGGCAAGGTGGCCGCCATCGAAGCCCTGCGCAAGGAAGGCATGAAGGTCGCCTTCGTGGGCGACGGCATCAATGACGCGCCCGCGCTGGCCGCGGCCGACGTCGGCATCGCGCTGGGCACCGGCACCGATATCGCCATGGAATCGGCATCGGTGGTGCTCATGTCGGATGACCTGCGCAAGGTGCCGCAGGCCATTGCCCTGTCGCGCGCCACGCTGGCCAATATCCGGCAGAACCTCTTCTGGGCGTTCGCCTACAACGTCGCGCTGATCCCGCTGGCCGCCGGCCTGCTGTCGGCGCCCTTCGGCATCACGCTCACGCCCGTTTTCGCCGCGGGCGCCATGGCGCTCTCCAGCGTCTTCGTGGTGGGCAATGCCCTGCGCCTGAAGGCGCACGCACGCGGCACGGCGAACCTGATCGAGGAGCACGCATGAACATCGGCAAAGCGGCTGAGCAATCAGGCATCTCGGCGAAGATGATCCGCTATTACGAACAGGTGGGCTTGCTACCCCCGCCGGAGCGCACCGACTCGGGCTATCGCGTCTACACGGCGCAGCACGTCCATACGCTGAGCTTCGTGCGCCGCGCGCGCGACCTGGGGTTTTCGGTGGAGCAGATGGGCGAGCTGCTGGCCCTGTGGCAGGATCGCAGCCGCGCCAGCGCGGACGTGAAGCGCATTGCCCGCCAGCAGGTGCGCGCGCTGGAGAAGAAGGCGGAAGCCTTGCAGCAGATGGCCGAGACCCTGCGCCACCTGGCCGAGCATTGCCATGGCAACGACCGGCCCGACTGCCCCATCATCGACGCGCTGGAAAACGGCCCGGACTGCTGCGGCGCGCGCGCGACCGGCGTGCACGGGCCGGGCGGCCTGTAGGACGGCAGCCTGGCGCCGAGTCAGGCCAGGCCGCCGGCGTCGGCGCCTCAGGCGCCCACCGCCTCGCCGGTCCACACGCGCACGAAGCTCTCGGGCTCGGGGCGCCTGGCAGGACCGCTGTCGGCAGCGGGCGTGCCGATGGCCAGGAAGCCCAGGAACTTGTGGTCCAGCGCATCGAAGCCCAGGGCTTCCTGCACCGTTTCCACATAGGTGCCCAGGCCGGTGCTCCAGAACGCGCCGAAACCCGACAGATGGGCGGCGTTCAGCAGATTCATCACCGAGGCGCCGGCGGCAAGCAGTTGCTCCTGCTCGGGGATGCGGCCGCCATGGTCGATCTTCTGGGCCACCGCCACGATCAGCGGAATCTCGGCCAGCCACTGGCGCACGGCCTTTTCCTTTTCATCCGTCATGCGCGGATCGCCGCTGGCGCGCACCGCGCCGATGGCCATGTCGGCCAGGCGGCCGATGGCCTGCGGCCCCTCGATCACGACATAGCGCCACGGGCGCAACGCCCCGTGGTCGGGCGCGCATGCGGCGGCCTGGAACATCTTGCGCAGGGTTTGCGCGTCGGGGCCGGGGCCGCGCAGGAATTTGGCGGAACGGCGGCTGGTCAGGGCGTGAAGGGTATCGGTCATGATGGAAACGGAGTGGATAACGGTTGGCCGGAACGTGGCGAGCGGGCCGGCGGCTAGCCCAGGTGGGTGTGCCGCTCGGGGCGCTCTTCCGCCTGCATGGCCGACAGGCCATGCAGGATGCCACAGTCCTCGGTATCGGGACGCGCCTGCGCGCAACGCTGGCGCAAGGCCGCCAATTGCGACTTCAGGTCATGGAGTTCGGCGATGCGGGCATCGACGTGGGCGATGTGGGCGTCGAAAAGGTCGTTGATGCGGCCACAACCGCTGGCGTGGTCGTCCGTCAGCGACAGGATGGCGCGGATTTCCTCGTGGCTCATGTCCAGCGCGCGGCAGTTGCGCACCAGACGCAGGCGTTCGAGGTGCGCCGCGCCATAGCTGCGGTAATTGTTCTCGCCCCGATCGGGCGCGGGCAGCAGTCCTTCCTTCTCGTAGTAGCGGATGGTTTCGACGGTGGTGCCGGCCGCCTGGGCCAGTTCTCCGATGCGCATGCCTGCCTCCTCGGATAGCCGAGATCATGGAGTGGGGGATCGTTCCCCCCCCGGGGGGGGCTTGACCCTATAGTAACTCCAAGGTGTGGAATGACGCCATGGACAGCCAGAAGACCTCCGCCATGACGACTTCCCACTCCCACGATCACAAGCATGATCACGACCACGATCATGCGCCCGGCACCGCTTGCGGCAGCGCGCCCAAGGCTGCAAGCAATTGCTGCGGCACGGCATCCGCTGCGCCCGCGCCGCGCGACGACACCCTGCCTTCGCCCGCTGCCGGCGAAACGCTCAGCCGCTATCGCATCGCGCAAATGGACTGCCCCACCGAAGAGACCCTGATCCGCGGGGCGTTGAAGTCGCTGGACGGCGTGCGTGCCCTGGCATTCAACCTGATGCAGCGCCAGTTGAGCGTGGTGCATGCCGACGGCGCCGGCCCCGCCATCGTGGCGGCCATCAAATCGGTGGGCATGGAGGCCGTCCCCGCCGACGGCACCGCCGCGCCACCGCCCGCCACCGGCAGCGCCATGAGCCGCTGGATGCTGGCGGGCGCCGGCGTCCTGGCCGCGCTCTCGGAAGCCGCGCATTTCGCGGACGCCCCCATCTGGCTCATTGCCGCGCTGTCGCTGGCCGCCATCGTGGCTTGCGGCCTGAACACCTATCGCAAGGGCTGGATCGCCGTGCGCAACGGCGAACTGAACATCAATGCCTTGATGAGCATCGCCGTGACCGGCGCGGTGCTGATCGGCCAGTGGCCCGAGGCGGCCATGGTCATGGTGCTCTTCAACGTTGCCGAGCTGATCGAGGCGCGGTCGCTGGACCGCGCGCGCAATGCCGTGCGGCAATTGCTGGACCTGGCGCCGCAGACGGCAACCGTCCAGCAGCCGGACGGCACCTGGCGCAAGGTGCCCGCCAGCGAGTTGAGCGTGGGCGACCGCATACGCGTGCAGCCGGGTGAGCGGATCGCCGCCGACGGGCAGATCGAAGCCGGCGCCTCGGCCATCGACCAGTCCGCCATCACGGGCGAAAGCCTGCCGCTTGAGAAGACCGTCGGCGATGCGGTCTATGCCGCCACCGTCAACACCTACGGCGGCTTCGAGTACCGCGTCACGGCCGCCGCCGGCAACACCACGCTGGCGCGCATCATCCATGCCGTCGAATCGGCACAAGGCAGCCGCGCGCCCACGCAGCGCTTCATCGACCGTTTCTCGCGCATCTACACGCCTGCCGTCGTGGCCATCGCCATCGCCATGGCCGTCATCCAGCCGCTGTTCTTCGGCGTGGCCTGGCTGGACGCGCTGTATCGCGCGCTGTCGCTGCTCATCATCGCCTGCCCTTGCGCGCTGGTGATCTCCACGCCCGTCACGGTGGTCAGCGGACTGACCGCTGCCTCACGGCGCGGCATCCTGATCAAGGGCGGCGCCTATCTGGAGCAAGGCCGGCAACTGCGCTGGCTGGCCCTGGACAAGACCGGCACCCTGACCCACGGCAAGCCCCGCCAGACCGACTTCGCGGCAATGGAAGGCGTGGACGCCGAGCAGGCCCGCCGCATCGCGGCCAGCCTTGCCGCGCGCTCCGACCATCCGGTGTCCAAGGCGCTGGCGGATGCCGCCGATGCGGATGCCCTGACGCTGCTGGCGGTGGAGGATTTCGCCGCCCTGCCCGGCCGTGGCGTGCGTGGCGTCGTCGACGGCCAGCCCTATGTGTTGGGCAACCGGCGCCTGCTTGCCGAGCAAGGCCTGCTGGATGACGCGCTGTCCGCACAGCTGGATGCCTGGGAGGCGCAGGGCCGCTCCAGCGTCGCGGTGGCCAGTGCCACGCGCGTGCTGGCGGTGGCGGCCGTGGCCGACACGGTCAAGGAAAGCAGCGTGGCGGCCATCGCCGACCTGCACAGCCTGGGCATCCGCACGCTCATGCTGTCGGGTGACAACCAGGGCGCCGCGTCGGCCATCGCCGCCGAAGTCGGCATCGACGAAGCCCGTGGCGAATTGCTGCCTGAAGACAAACTGCAGGCCGTCACGCTCAAGCGCGAGCAAGGCCGCATCGGCATGGTGGGCGACGGCATCAACGACGCCCCGGCGCTGGCCGCCGCGGACATCGGCTTCGCCATGGGCGCGGCGGGTTCCGGCACGGCCATCGAAACGGCCGACGTGGCGCTGATGGACGACGACCTGCGCAAGATCGGCGTCTTCGTGCGGCTGTCACGGGCCACGCACAGCGTGCTGGTGCAGAACATCGCACTGTCGCTCGGCCTGAAGGCCATCTTCATGGTGCTGGCGCTGACGGGCTATGCCACCTTGTGGATGGCGGTGTTCGCCGACGTGGGTGCGAGCCTCATCGTGGTGGCCAACGGCCTGCGGCTCCTGCGCGCCAGGGTTTCCTGATACGCTGCGCTCATCGCCCGACTGGGCCTGCCGGAAGCCCGCCATGGGCCCCTCGCCATGAATGATGCCTGGTCCCTGATCCTGGACACCCTCCAGCAGGAGTTCTCCGACTTCAACGACCTGGGCGATACCGTGCGCATCATCGTGCGCCTGTCCGTGGCCGTGCTGCTGGGCGGCCTGATCGGCTACGAACGGGAAAGCCAGGGCAAGTCGGCGGGCCTGCGCACCCACATGCTGGTGGCGTTGGGCGCGGCGCTGTTCGTGCTGGCTCCCACGCTCAGCGGCATGAACGTCGGCGACCAGAGCCGCGTGTTGCAGGGCATCATCGCCGGCATCGGCTTCCTGGGGGCCGGCGCCATCATCAAATCGCAGACGCAAGGCTCCGAGGTACGGGGCCTGACCACTGCCGCCAGCATCTGGCTGACCGCGGCGGTGGGCATCGCCGCCGGCATGGGCCGCGAGATCCTGGCTATCGCCAGCACGCTGCTGGCCCTGTTCATCCTGGACGTGTTGCATCGCCTGGAACGGCGCATTGCACGGCGCCAGCACGACCGGCACACCAGCCAGCAGTTGCGGCTGGCCAGCGAAGGCAGGCCGCCTGCCCCCGCCGCCTCGCCGGACGACTGACCGGCACGGCGCCTAGCCTGTGCCGGACGCGGACTTGGGCACGCGCAGCGCCCAGGCAAACAGGGCAAGGCTGGCAAGGCCGGCAAGCAGGTTGTAGCGCGTGGCGGACGCAAGCGCCTGACCGTGGGCGGCGGCATCCGCGGTGGGCGCCTGCGCCAGCGCCGCGAAGAACAGCACGCCCACCACCGTCACGCCCACGGCGGTGCCCACGGTCTGCAGCGTGCTGATCGTGCCCGATGCCGTGCCGGCCTGCTCGTCCCGCACGCGCCCCAGCAGCAGGTTCAGCGCGAGCGGAATGACGACGCCTTGGCCGAAGCCATTGAGGACGATGCCGACGACCATCCACTCCAGTGCTTGCGGCGCGCGGGCGCCGACATAGGCCGACAGGGCCAGCCCCAAGACAAAGGCGAGCTGCCCCGCCAGCAGCGCGCCAGGACCGATCAGCCGTGCCAACCTGGGGCCGGAGAGCGACCCCGCGAAGAAGGCAATGGCCGATGGCGTGAAGACCAGCCCCGCCGCCAGCGGCGCCAGGCCCAGCCCGGCCTGCAGCAGCAGAGTCAGGGACAGGAAGAACGAACTGATGGCCGAATACAACAGGAACATGGCGGTCACGCCCGCCAGGAAACCGGGCTGGCCGAACAGCGTCACGTCGAACATGGGCGCGCCGCCACGGCGCGGCAGCACGGTCTCATAGCGCCAGAAAGCGGCCAGCACGCCGGCGCCCGCCAGCGGCAAGCCCCAGGACCATGCCGGCCAGCCGGCTTCGCGCCCCAGCATGACGGGCACCAGCACGAGCGCCACGCCCAATGCGCTCAGCACCGCGCCCGGCAGATCGAGCCGCTTCGTCCCTGCCGGCGCCGCCTGCGGGACGAAAGCCAGCGCGCCCCAGATCGCCAGCAGGCCAATGGGCAGGTTGATGAGGAAGACCATGCGCCAGCTCATGCCCGCCGGCGCATGCTCGATGAGCCAGCCCCCCGCGATCTGCGACAGCGACGCGGCAACGCCCTGCACCGCGCCCAGGATGCCGAACGCTTTCCGGCGCTCATCCCCCTGGAACAGCAAGCGCAAGCTGGCCAGCACCTGGGGCATCAGGAGCGCGGCGCCCACCCCTTGCAGGATGCGGCTGCCGATCAGCCAGGCGGGCGTCGGGCTCAGCCCGCACAGCAGGGAGGCCAGCGTGAAGATCGCCATGCCCGCCAGGAAGATGTTGCGGCGGCCATAGAGGTCTCCCAGCCTGGCGCCGTTCAGCAGGCAGATGCCGTAGGCGGCGGCATAGCCCACCAGCACCAGCTGCACCTGGGCATCGCTGGCGGCCAGGTCGGCGCGCAGGCTGGGAATCGCGACGTTGACGATGAACAGGTCCAGGATCGTCACGAAATTGCCTGTCAGCAGCACTGCCAATGCCAGCCACCGCCTGTCCCCGCGCACCTGCCCTGCCCCTCCCGTGCTGGTCGTGTCTGAAATGCCCATGCCGCCTCCTTTCCCATAAATAAGCACGATCGTACTGATTCAAGGAAAGGTCGGTCAACGCCTGTGCACGGTGGCATAGCGTCACGTTGCGTGGCGGCAGCGTGCCGGGGCGAGCCGCCATTCCCCCTATACGAAGGTCGAAAATCTCGGGAGGTTATGTGTCAATATCAGTACCATCTTATAAGACATCACGATAATTACATCGTCAAAGAATCTAAAATTAAAAGCACGTTCGTATTTATAGTTGCACTCAAGCAGTTCGTGACATTCCAACGCTTGAGAGATTCGCATGCCTGACCTGGAAAAACTGATAAGGCTGTCCAAGGAGCGCCAGTACGACGTCTATACGCGTTTCGATTGGCCTGAACGTGTCGCCGAGGACAGGCTGTGGTGCGACGAGAACCTGCTCACCACCTACGGCACCGACCTGCACGGCACGCTGAGCGAGCAGCAGTTGATCGCCTTGAGCAAGTGGGAGGCCATCAACTTCTACAGCCTCAATGTGCACGGCATCAAGGATGCCCTGGAGTTCGTCTGCCGCAAGATGTACGCCCGGCGCTACGCGGACTACACCGAGTACATGCACATTTTCCTGGCCGAGGAGAACGCGCACATGTGGTTCTTCGCCCGGTTCTGCCAGGACTATGGCGGCAAGATCTACAAGACGCTGGCCTACAAGGAAGACCAGGCGGGCACGCCGCCGCTGCTGGACGACCTGTACATGTTCTCGTCCACGCTGATCTTCGAGGAGTTCGTGGACTACTACAACCGCAAGGTCGGCGAGAACGCCTCGGTGCCCGACATCGTGCGGGAAATCAACCTGCAGCACCACCTGGATGAGTCGCGCCACGTGAAATTCGGCCGCGACATCATCAAGGACATCCTGACGTCCATCAAGGACGAGGCCGAGGACTGGCCCGAGACCCAGTCGCGCATCGACGCGACGATACGGCGGATATTCCTGCACTTCGTCGGGCTCATGTACAACCCGCACGCCTATGGCGACGCGGGGGTGTATCTCAGCCCGGATGCGCCCTCGGCCGCGCAGACGCGCAACTACCTGCGCAACGCGCCCCAGCGCAGGACCCACCACGAACAATGGTTCAAGCGCACCGCGCGCTACTTCGAGAGCATCGGCGCCATCAGCGACAGCAATTTCCTTTGAGGCGGCGCCGTGCGCGGCCGCCCGTTACCTGCCGGACCGCGCGTGGCGGCTGGCCCACTCCCCAGTCACCAGAGGTATCCATCATGACCCAGCACGCCAGCAATCTCGCCGCCCTGTTCGAACAGACCGCCTCCCTGCATCCGGATCGCGAAGCGATCTTCCTGTCCGGTGGCGCCGTGCGCTACGCGGATCTGGCACGCAAGGCCCGCTGGCTGGCGCGCACCTTGCACCAGGTCGCCGGAGATGGCGCGCGCGTCGCGATCTTCGCCGATCGCAGCCTGGGGAGCTATGTCTCGGTCCTGGCCACGCTCTATGCCGGCGGCACCTATGTCCCCATCAGCCCGGTATATCCGACCGCGCGCAGTGCCGCGATCCTGGCGGCGTCCGGTGCCGCCGTCCTGGTCTACCAGCGTTCCAGCGCCGCGGCCCTGCAGGACCTGCTGGCCGAATTGCCTGCCGGGGTCACGCCCGTCGAGCTGGACAGCCTGGACGACGCGCCCGAGGGGGACGATGCGTTTCCGGACTGGCAGCCTCCCGCGCTTGCGGCCGCGCAGACTGGTACCCCGCCCGCCAAGCCGGCCTACATCCTTTTCACCTCGGGCAGCACGGGCCGCCCCAAGGGCGTGCCGATCAGCCATGCCAGCGTGCTGCACTACCTGACGGTGCTGGGCGAGCAGTTCGACTTCAAGGCAACGGACCGCCACACGCAGAACTTCGAACTCACGTTCGACCTGTCGGTGTTCGACCTCTTCGTTCCCTGGCGTCATGGCGGCGCGTTCTGCGTGCCGTCGGCGCTGGATGCCGCCACGCCTTATCAATACCTCAAGCGCCACGGCATCACGGTCTGGTTCTCGGTGCCCTCGGCAGTGCAGATCCTGCAGCGCAACAAGCTGCTCAAGCCCGGCAACTTCCCTACGCTGCGCATCAGCCTGTTCTGCGGCGAGGCCCTGACCTGGGACACCGCCCACGCCTGGGCGCAAGCCGCCCCGCAATCCGCGATCGCGAACCTGTACGGCCCGACCGAACTCACGATCAGCTGCTTCACCTATCAGCTTCCCTCCCCCCTGCCCGTCGCGCCCGCGGGCAGGCCCCTCGTGCCGATCGGCCGGGTGCACGCGGGCCACGTCCACCTGGTGCTGCAGGAGGACGGCACGCCCGCCCGGCCTGGCCAGGAGGGCGAACTGTGCGTTGCCGGTCCGCAGCAGTTTCCGGGCTATCTCGATGACCCGGCAAAGAGCGAGGCGGCCCATGTCCTGAAAGCCGGCGCGGACGGTGCCTGGCGCGTCTATTACCGGACCGGCGACCTCGTGAGCGAAGACGAGGCGGGGGTCGTGCACTACCTGGGACGGATCGACCATCAGGTCAAGGTCAACGGCTATCGCGTGGAACTCGAGGAGATCGAGCGTGCGATCCGCAGGCTGCCGGGTTCGCCCAACGCCGTCGTGCGCTACACGCGCAACCCCGTCAGCACCGACCAGCAGCGCAAGCTCGTTGCGTTCCTGACCGGCGAACCCCGGGACGACCGGGAGATCCTGCGCGAGCTGGCGCGGACCCTGCCCCACTACATGCTGCCCGACGTCATCGTCTGGGCCGGCGAAGCCTTCCCGCTCAACGGCAACGGCAAGGTGGACGTGAACAGCCTGCTCGCAACCGTCGCCTGAACGCCCGCAGCCACCAGGAAGATTCGCATGCACCCACGTATCGGCGTCGACCTCGTCAGTGTCTCTCGCGTCAAGGACATGATCGCCACCGCGTTCGGCAGCACCGTCGAGCGCATGCTGCGTCCCGACGAAATCCAGGCCTGCCGGCGCGCCGGCCAGCTGGACGCCGTGTCGGTGGCCGGCCGCCTTGCCATCAAGGAGGCGGTCTTCAAGACGTTCCAGAGCCGCGGCCATCCGCTGCCCTGGCGTGACATCCAGGTTCATGGACAGCACGGCGAAGCTCCATGCGTGGCGCTCTTTGGCCGGGCGCGCCATCTTGCGAGCGCGGCCAGCATCGGCGAGGACATCACCGTCAGCCTCACCCATGAACACGACTATGCCGTGGCCGTGGCGTTCTGCCTGGCAGGCCCTTGCGTTTTCCCCACCCCTCCCTGAAGGACGATTCATGACCACAGTACACACCCAAGGCATCGAGCAGCTCAGGCATTGGCTCGAATCCCGCAACAAGGAAGGCGTCGAGATCACGGACGACCTGGACCTGATCGAGGCCAGGCTGGTCGATTCCCTCTCTTTCGTCGAGTTCATCTACATCATCAGCGAAGCCAGCGGCCAGGAGGTCGACCCCGAGAACCTCGATCTCGAAAAGCTGAAGACGCTGCGCGCCATCGCGCAGACCTATTTCTGAGCGGCAAGGAGCATCGACATGGAGAAAGTCTCTTACACGGCCCAATGGACTGCGGCCGCCCGGGCCCTGGAGTCCGAGCGGGGCGACGACGCGCGTTTCCGTGATGACTATGCCCGCCTGCTGGCCGGCGAAAAGGGATTCGAGCTGCTGTCGCGCTATGACGGCACGGCCGTGGCCGAGTACGTCGCCCTGCGCACGCGCTTTGTCGATGACGCGATCCTGGCCATCCTTGCCAGGGAGCCCATCGAGCAGGTGGTGCTGGTGGCCAGCGGCATGGACACGCGCGCCTATCGCCTGGCGTGGCCCGAGGGCGCCACGCTCTATGAAGTCGATCACGTGGACCTGTTCACCTTCAAGAACCAGGCCTTGCAGGCCCACTCGGCCAAACGCCTGGTCCCGACGGTGGACGTGGGCGCCGATCTCGCGGGCGACTGGGTGCCCAGGCTGAAGGCGGCCGGCTTCGACGCCGCGCGGCCCACGCTGTGGGTGGCCGAAGGCCTCTTCTTCTTCCTGACCGAGCAGCAGGCGGCAACCCTGTTGCGCGTGCTGGCCGAGCAATCCACGCCGGGCAGCCAGCTCGTCACGGACATGATCAGCCGCTCCCTGCTGGTGCATCCCATCACGCAGCCCTTTCTCAAGACCCTGCGCGGCGACGGAACGCCCTGGCAATTCGGCACCGACGAGCCCGAGGCGTTCCTGCGCGACAACGGCTGGCAGGCCACGCGCGTGGCGCAGCCGGGCGAACCCGGCGCGGGCGAAGGATATTGGCCCTATCCCCCCGCCGAGCGCGCCTTGCGAGGCGTGCCCCGCAATTGGCTGATCACGGCGCAACGGGCGTGACGCGGCACGGGGAGCAGCCATGAGCACCGTCACCATCGAACGCGTGGAGAGCCACCTGGCCGGCGAGCCGATCAAGATCGACGCGGTGGCCGGCCGCCTGGGCCTGCGTCCCACCGAGATCGCGGTGTTCCGCAAGATCTACGGCCTGGACGCGCTGCATTTCGACCCGGACCAGGACATCCACGATCTCGTGCTGCCCGCGCCGCGGCGCCTGCTGGCGGCGCTGGATGCGGCCACGCGGACCAGCATCCGCTACGTGATCTATGCCCACACCATGCAGACCGTCGCCCCTCCCGATGTGGACCTGGCGCGCCAGATCCGTGACCGGCTGGGCCTGTTCCACGCCGAAGCGTTCGCGCTGGGGCAGCAGGCATGTGTCAGCAGCCTGGGCGCGGTCGACCTGGCCGGCAAGCTGCTTGCCGCGGAGGGGTCGCCCGGCCAGCACGCGCTCATCGTCACGGGCGAACAGGCCTACAGCAGCCAGATCCAGCTGATTCCCCACAGCGCCATCATGGCCGAGGCAGGCGCGGCCTGCCTCGTCTCCCGGGATGGCGCAGGCGACGTGGTGCGCGCCTTCGTCGTGCACACCCACGGCGGCTACGCGGCCGGCCTGCTGCTGGACGAGGACGGCATCCGGGGGTTTGGCGCGGCCTATCCGGAAGCGCTGGCCAGCGTCATCCGCCAGGCCGTCGACGAAGCGGGGCTGTCGCTCGATGACATCGCGCTGGTCATCCCGCACAACGTCAACGCCATCAGCTGGAGGCAGGTCATCAAGACGATCGGCCTGCCGCCCGAGCGCTTCTTCCTCGACAACATCGCGCGCACCAGCCATTGCTATGCCTCGGACGCCTTCGTGAACTACACCACGCTGCGCGACGCCGACAGGCTCGCCCCGGGGCGGCATTACGTCGTGGCGTCCGTTGGCCTGGGCGCGACCTTCGGCGCCATGGTGCTGACCCATGGAGGGACGGCGTCATGACCCGGTCCGCCGCCTCCCGCATCGCCGCGCTGCGCCGCGCGCTCACGGGCGACAGCCAGGCGCGGCTGGTCTGGCTCTGCAATTTCGAGGTCGAGCGAGACTGGGCCGTGGGCCACACCGGCATCCCCGGCCAGGGACTGGCGCAAAGCACGGCGGTGGTGCGGCGTCTGCAGGAACAGGGTTTCCTGCTGGCCGAGCCCGGCGACGTCGTCATCACCAGCGTGCCGGCGGACGCCGGCTTCCTGGACTACCTGGCGCGCGCGGGCCTGCCCGTGGCGAAGGAACTGGTGGTGCCCGATCCTGGCGGACTCGGGCCCGTCGCCAGCATCCTGCAATCGCCGGCCGCGCTGGCCGGCCTGCGCGCGCTTGCGCAGGCCGGACTGCACCTTGCCCCGATGGGGGTCTCCGACGGGATCGAGGCGCTGGCAGAGGCCACCGGCCTGCCGCTGGCCGGCCCGCCCGCCCGGGTCTGTGTTCGGGTCAACAGCAAGCAATACAGCCGCGACCTGGCGCATAGGCTGGGCTTGCGCGAGATTCCCGGCGTCAATTGCCACACGGTGGACGAGTTGGCGCATGCCCTCCTGCACGGCGGCGCCGGACCGTTCCCGCTGATCGTCAAGGATGCCTACGGCGTGTCTGGCCGTGGCCTGCTGGTCCTGCGCGACCTCGCCGCGGCGCGCGCGCTGCAGGCAATGGTGGCCCGCCGCGCCGAGCGCACGGGCAATGGCACCGTGCACCTGCTCGTCGAACAGTTCCTGGACAAGCAGGCCGACCTGACCTACCAGGTCACCATCGGCCGGGACGGCGCGGTCAGCTTCGATTTCGTCAAGCGGGCCTTGATCCATCAAGGCGCGCCGCAAGGCCACCTCATCCCCGCCGGACTGACAGGCGCGCAGCACCGGGATATCGAATCCGCGGCGTACAAGCTGGGCGCGGCCCTCCATGCCGACGGCTATTTCGGCGTGGCCGGCATGGATGCGCTGATCGACGCGCAGGGGCTCGTCCGTCCCGTGGTGGAGATCAATGCACGGCTGAACCTGTCCAGCTACCAGGAGCGCGCGCTGCAGCGTTTCCTGGCGCCGGATGGCCAGGCCGTCGGCCGCCAGCTGGCGGTCCCCGCCGGGGAGGCGCCGCTGTCGTTCGCGCACCTGCTCGACGTGCTGGGCCCCTCGGGCCGCCTGCCCGAGAACGGCGCGGGACTCCTCATCACCTGCTTTGGCACCGCCAACGCCGGCGGCGATGCGCCCGGCACGCGGGCCGGCCGGCTGTACACCCTGTTCTTCGGCCGCGATCCGGCGGCCCTGGATGCGCTGCAGGACGCCGTCGCCCGCGCGCTGTCGGGCCTGCGCAATCCGCACCCCGCCCTGCATTGAAGGAGACGCACATGGACCTCACGCTTGCGCCCGGCCAACGGCAGGCCTACCTGGCCCTGGCCGAGCAGTACGGCACGCCGCTCTATGTGTACGACGGCGACGCCATCGCGGCCCGCTATCGCCAACTGCGGGCGGGCCTGCCGCCCGAGGTCGAGATCTACTATTCCTTGAAGGCCAACCCGAACGTCAGCGTATGCGCGCTGCTGGGCCGGGAGGGCGCGGGCGCCGAGGTCTCGTCGCTGGCCGAGCTGGAAACGGCGCGCTGGGCGGGCGTGGCCACGCAGGACACGATATTCCTCGGCCCCGGCAAGAGCCACGAGGAGCTGCGGGCCTGCGTGGCTACGCCGCCCCTGGCCGTCATCGTCGAGTCGCTGCAGGAACTGGCCGCGCTGGAGCGGCTCGCTGCCGCGGCCCGCCAGCCGCTGGACATCCTGCTGCGCGTCAACCCGGCCGCCAGCGCCCGGCATCGCGGCCTGTCCATGGGCGGCAAGCCCAGGCAATTCGGCATCGACGAAGAGACCGTCCTGGCCAGCGCCGATACCCTGCGTGCCTTGCAATGGCTGCGCCCGCGCGGCCTGCACGTGTTCTTCGGCACCCGTTTCCTGGTCTACACCGAGATCGTCGCCAATACGCAGCGGGTATTCGAACTGGTGCATGCCTACGAGGCCGCCACCGGGCTGGCCGCCGACATCGTGGGCATCGGCGGCGGCTTCGGCGTGGCCTATTACGACAACGAGGCCGACCTGGACATCCAGGCGCTGCTGCCCGCGCTGTCGAACACGGTCCGGCACTTCCTGGCAGGCCGGGGCGCCACCCGCATCATCACCGAGCAGGGGCGCTACCTGACCGCCGAAAGCGGCGCGTTCCTGACCCGGGTGCGCTATGCGAAACCCTCGCGGGGGCAGGTATATGCGGTCGTCGACGGCGGCACCAACCACCACCTGAGCGCCGTGGGCGTCGGCAATGTGCTGAAGAAGGATTTTCCGCTGGTGTCGCTGGCGCCGGCGGACGCCCGTGCCACGGTGCCCGTCACGGTGGCAGGCCCCTTGTGCACCCCCAGCGACGTGCTGGCCAGGAGAGTCCCCCTTCCCGATCCCGAACCTGGCGACCTCCTGGCCGTGCTGCGATCAGGCGCCTATGGTCCGTCCGCCTCGCCCGGCCTCTTCCTGGGCCACGGCTTCCCGGCGGAGGTCCTGCTGCGCGACGGCGAATCGCACCTGGTGCGCCGCCGCGACACGCCGCGGGACGTGCTCGCGCCGCAGCGGCTGGCGCCCCCGTTTGCTTCCCTTCCTTCCTTACCTGACGAGGCTTCCATGACCCGATCCACCATCGTGCACACCCTAGGCGCCGTCATCTCGCGCGTCACCGGCCAGGAGACAGGCGAGGTCACGGCGCGCACCCGCGTCTTCGATGACCTGAACCTGGACTCGATCTCCATCCTCGAGGTTCTCGTGGCGCTGGAGAACGAGTTCGGCATCGATGTCGATCCCGACGAGCTCACCGCGCAGGACCTGGAAACGCTGGGCGCTGTCGCCGACTACGTCGAGGCGCGCCTGCCCGAAACGCAGCGCTGAAAGGAGCCTGCCATGCAAATCGTCCATGCCCGACACGTGCGCCTGCCCGCCCGACCCCGACCGGACTGGCTGGGCGTGAACCAGTCGCTCTACCAGGACCTGCTGGGCCGTCACGGCCGCCAGGTGGATGAGACGCTGCTTGCGCGCGGCAGCTTCCACACCCATCAGGATCTGGCGGACGCGCTGCTGGCCGAAACCTTGCCTAGCCGGCCGCAACTCATCCTGGTGGCCCAGGCCCTGCCCGACCTGCTGCCCTTCACGGCGGTCGCGCCCTACATCGACCACCTGCTGCATGGCAACGGCACGCAGACGCTCTGCCTGGGGGTGTCGCAGACAGGCATCGCCGCGCCTTTTTTCGCCTTGCGGATCGCCGCGGCCTACGCCGGACAGTCGCGGTATCGCGAAGCCGCGATCTTCATCCTGGAACAGGCCACCCTGCCCGCCTCGCGCCCCGGTGTCGATGCCGGGAACCTCGCGGATACCGGCGTGCTGCTGCTGACCGGCAGCGGCGGTGGCGGACGGCATCTGCCCTTGAGCGTGCGCCGCGCGCCGGATGCCGCCACGCTGGAAAGCCTGGTGCGCGAGATCCTGGCGCAACCGCCCGGCGACGTGCCCGAACACGTGATCCTGGGGCATGCCTTGCCCTGGGAAGGGCTCGGCGTGCCGGTGACGCGGGCGCGGCCAGACCAATACACCACGGGCGTGTGGAGCGCGCTGGCGGCGCTGGACCCGCCGGTGCACCGCGTGCTCGTGGCCGATGCGGACCCCGGTTCGGGTGACTATCACCTGGCCGTCCTGGCCTCGCCAGCCACGGCCGCCCATTGATGCCCGCCCTCACCCCGTCTTTCGCGAGGACGCGATGACAGACCCTGCCCTGCTCGCCAGCCGTTCCCTGAGACCGGCGGGCTTCTCCGCGCCCTCCGCCGGCGCCGTCGTCTTCTTCCCCTACGCGGGCGGCGCAGCCGCCAGCGGCAGGCGGCTGCTCGAGCATCTGGACGGGACCCTGGCGGGCCTGGCCGTCCAGTATCCCGGCAAGGGCGACCGCAAGCAGGAAGCGGAGCCTCACGCCATCGAGGACCTGGCCGCCGACATCGTGGAAGACCTGGCGCAGGCGGGCCTGCTGGCGGGTCCGCCATTGACCCTCTACGGACACAGCATGGGCGCGGCGGTGGCCTTCGAGACCGCGCTGCAGCTGGAGGCCGGCGGGCACGTCCCCCGGCTCGTGTGCGTCTCGGGCAGGCGCGCGCCCTCGGTTTCGCTTGGCTTCACCCTGCCGCTGAGCGACGCGGTGATCCTGCGCAACATCGAGGCCGGCGCGGGGGTGCCGGCCGAGGTCCTGCGCAACCCCAAGTTCCGCGACGCCCTGATCGCGGGGGTGCGCAACGACTACACGATGAACGTGACCTATCACCGGCCACCCGAGGCCACGCTGCGGGCGCCCTTGCGCTTCCTGCTGTCGGATGCCGATCCCTACGTCGACGAAGCGGCGGCACTGGCCTGGCGCGCCCACGCCGCCGGCGCCTTCGACCTGCTGCACTTCCAGGGCGGGCATTTCTTCATCGACCAGAACCTGGACGCCGTCGCGCGGGCCTTGCGCCAGGGGTGACGCGCGCAGGCAATGTTTTTATTCCAAAACAGTACATAAACAATCGTGCGTATAGATTAGTATCGTCGGACATTGTCACACCTGGCGCCTCGCCAGGCCCGTCCCTTCCCGTCCTGCGCACATGATCCGCTTCCAGCCCACCCGCCGCCGCATCCTTTCCCTGGGTGCCGCCAGCCTGCTCGGCGCCGCCGTCCTGCCCCGGCCGGCACGCGCCAATCCGGTCTTTCCATCCAAGCCGGTACGCATCGTCCTTCCCTATCTCACCAGCGGCCCCAACGGCATCGCCACCCGCATCCTGGCCGACCAGCTGTCCGAGCAATGGGGCGTGCCCGTGATCGTCGACAGCAAGCCCGGCGGCAACGGCACGATCGGCGCCTTGGCCGCCAAGGACGCCCCGGCCGACGGCTACACCCTGCTCTCGGGCGCCATGTTCGTGGTGCTCAATCCCCTCATCGACACGCAGACGCGCTTTGCCACCGGCGACTTCCTGCCCATCGCGAGCTTCGGCGCGCCGCCCAACGTGATCGTGGTGCGCGAAGACTCGCCGTGGCGTTCGCTGGAAGACCTGGTGGCCGCGGCCCGCAAGGCGCCCGGCCGGCTTGCCACCCCGCATCCGGGCGTCGGCAGTTCGGTGCACCTGGGACTGAGCCTGTTCCTGAAAGATGCGGGCATCGAGGCCATCGTGGCGCCGTACAAGGGCTCGCCCCCTTATGTCGTGGACCTGCTGGGCGGGCAGCTGGACTTCGCCTTCCTCAGCGTGCAGCTGGCGCTGCCGCAGGTCCAGGGCGGCAAGCTGCGCGTCCTGGCCACGGTGTCGAACCAGCGGCTGGCGGAGCTTCCCGATGTCCCCACGCTGGCCGAGGCCGGCTATCCGCAGGCCGTGGTCACGCCCTGGTCGGGGCTCTTCGCGCGCGCGGGCACCCCCGAAGACGTGCTGCAGGCCTTGCGGCGCGCCACGCAACAAGCCTTGGCGAATGCCCAGGTGCAGCAGAAATACCGCCAGATGTATGCCGAACTCCCGCAGGACCCCTTGCAGTTCGGAGCGCTGGTCAGCGCCGAGGAAACGCGTTGGCGCAAGATCGTCGCCAGCCGTGCCATCCAGGATCTTTGATGCGGCGGACGCTCCCCCTGGTGAGCCAGCCGGCGACGGCCTGCCCGCCCGCTTCAGGCGATGGCCGGCTTGCGCCTGCGGCTGCGGGGCGCGGCCACGGCCTGTGCCAGCACCCGCTGGCGGGACAGCAGGCGCGCGGTCTTGAAGAGCGCATCGTCGCCCATCAGCGAGGCGACGTTGGCAGAGGTCTGGTAGGCCAGGAGCGAGAACGCCAGCGCCTGCACGTCGGTGTCGGGCAGCAGTTGCCCGGCTTCCTTCGCGGCCTCTATCCATTCGCGCAGGCGCGCCAGCCCGGCGTGCCGGTAGCTGTTGATCGTGTCGCGGATCCTGCCCGGACGCGCCCGGTATTCACTGCTGACCGCGTTCAGGAAACATCCGCCGGGCAGCACGCGGGCCTCCACGAAGTCATACCAGTTGTCGATCCAGGCAAGCAGGCGGTCCAGCGGCGTGCGCCTGGCCGCGGCCGGCAGCACCACCGCCTCGCGGAACCGTTCCATGACGCGCAGGAAGGTGGCGATCTGCAGCGATTCCTTGTCGCCAAACAGCACGGTGATATTGCCTTTGCTGACACCCGCCTCGGCGGCCAGGCGGCCGATGGTGATGCCTTCGAGGCCCTCGACCGAGGCGATCGCGATGGCGTGATCCAGGATGTGCGCCCGCGAACGGTCGCCGCGCAGGCGGCGGCCGTCGGTTTCTTCAGTCGTCATGGTGGATGTCCCTGACCGTCAATAAGGTCGTCTGTACGTTTTTTTCATCATAGCAGGCCGTATTTTCCATGTCCGCGATTTCCGACACTTCCCCGACCTCCAGTGCGCTGTCCCTGCGCCGGGGCGACGCCGTGCACGCCCTGATCGCCGCCACCCGCCACTTGCCGCGCGAGCCCGACGGGCGTCCCGCGGACCTGCCGGAAGTGGCCCGCCAGCTCACCCGCCTGGCCTTGCGCACCGAGCTCTTTCCCGAGGCGGACTTCCCGACGGATCCGACGCGCACCACGACCTTCTATCGCCTGGCGGAAGACCCTGACGGCGGCCACGCCCTGTACGTCTCGGCCAGCCTGCCCGGCCGCAAGCAGTTGCCGCATGACCACACGACCTGGGCCGTCATCGCCGGCATCCGGGGCCTGGAGCGCAACGTGGTCTACCAGCGCCATCCCGCGCCGGAAGCGGGCCGCTACACCTTGTCGGAACAGGCCGCGGTCACGGTCGGCCCCGGCGACGCCGTGACCTTGGCGCCCGAGGCCTATCACACCACCGAGATCGTCGGCGACACCCCTGCGCTGCACCTGCATTTCTATGGCCTGAGCCAGGAGCGGATGGTGGACCGGGTCAAGTTCGACGGCCCCGAAGGCGGCGTGCCCGTCCCGGTTCCCGTCCCGACCCAGATCCGCCATCCCGTCGTCTCGGCCCAAGCGCTGCGCACCTGGCTGCAAGGTGCCGAGCCCGTCGCCGTCCTGGACGTGCGCGACGAAGCCGCCTACGCCCGCGGCCATCTTCTGCAGGCCTCGAACGCGCCGCTGGGCCACCTGCCCTGGCTGGCGCCCGTGCTGCTGCCCGCCCTGGGCACGCTGATCGTCGTGGTCGACGAAGACGAGGCGCAGGACCAGGCCCACGCCGCCGCGGCCCGCCTGGTCAGGCAGGGCTACGCGAACGTTTCGGTGCTGCGCGGCGGCACGCGGGCCTGGCAGGCCGCCGGCCATGCGCTCTACCAGGGCGTGCACGTGCCGGGCAAGGCGCTGGCCGAACTGTCACGCCTGGCGCTGTCCATCCCGGAGGTGGATGTGCCCACGTTCCGCCGCTGGCAGGCCGAGGGCCGCCCTTTGCGCCTGCTGGATGTGCGTCCGCACGAGGAGTACCGGCGCTATTCGATCCCGGGTTCGGTCAACTGTCCCACCGGCACGCTGGCCTTGAGCGTGCCGGCACTGGCGCTCGCGCCGGGCGAAATCCTCGTGGTGCATTGCGCGGGACGCGCGCGCAGCCTGATCGCCGCGCAGACGCTGGTGGCCACCGGACTTCCCCATCCCGTCCATGCCTTGCGCAACGGCACCATGGACTGGGAACGCAACGGCGGCACGCTGGCGGTGGGCCAGGACCAGGCGCTCGCGTTGCCTGCCACGTCCAGCTATCCGCAGCGCGCGCGTGCCGATGTGGTGCGCCTGCGCGCGGGCGTGCCCTATGTCTCGGCCCAGACGGTGGCGGCGTGGCTGGCGGAGTCCTGGCGGCCAGTGCACCGGCTGGACATTCGCGAGCCGGACGAGTTCGAGGCCGGGCACCTGCCGGGCTGGCGCAACACGCCAGGCGGCCAGTTGCTGCACACCCTGGATGCGCAGGTCGCCGCGCGCAACGCGCGCATCGTGCTGGTTGACTGGGACGGGGTTCGCGCGCCCTATATCGCCGCCTGGCTCGCCGCCTGGGCCCGGCACGATGTGGCCCTGCTGCGGCCGGATGCCCGCGCGCTGTTGCAGACCGGCTCCGGTTTCACGCCCCTGCGCCGCGTGAACGACCAGGCCGCGCCGTGGATCGGGCCGGCCGCGCTTGCCTCGGCCCTGGCGGCCGGCAACGCGGCCGTCTTCGATGTCGGCCGCGGCACCCACTACCAGGATTGGCACATCGCCGGCGCCCGCCACGCCACGCTGGCCAGTCTGCGGGCATGGTTGGCGCAAGGACAGGACGCGGGCCTGCGCATCGTGCTCAGCGCGGACGACAGCGCGCATGCCCAATCCCTTGCCGCGGAACTGCGTGACGCGGGCCATGCCAATGTCCTGGCCCTGCTGGGCGGGAATCGCCGCTGGCGACGCGAGGGCCGTCCGGGCGATAGCGGCGGCGCCAGCCTGCCGGGAACCGACGATGCATGGCGCGGCCCGCACACCTTGCGCGACGCGGACGCGCGCGCGGCGGCGTTTGCCGAATACGTGGCGTGGGAGGCCGGCCTGCCCAGGCAACTGGCCGACGCCGGCGACGATGACTACGACCCCGCGCGCGCGCCCGCCGCCCCCGCGCTGCCCGGGGCGGGAACAGGAGACCCGCATGCCCTTGCCTGAGGTGGCCGGCATCCCCTCGCCCGTGGACGGCGAGGTCTTCCATCCCGGCGAGCGCCTGCTGCAGGCGCACTTTGGCGTGCGCACGCGCGTGGCCGAGAACGGCGTGCGCGCCATCCAGCCCGCGCTGGCAACGCCGCACCAAACCTTTCTTCAAACCTTGCGCTACGTGCTGCTTGCCGCCTGCGACGCGCAGGGCTGGCCCTGGGCCTCGGTCCTGCTGGGCCAGGCCGGCTTCGTCGACGCCCCGGACGCCTCGACGCTGCATATCCGCGCCTGGCCGCGCGAAGACGATCCGCTCCTGCCCGCCCTGGTCTCGGGCGCCGCGGTCGGCATGCTGGGGATAGACCTGGCGGCGCGCCGGCGGATCCGCGTGAACGGACGCCTGGCCCTTGGCGGGCCGCAGGGCATGGTACTGGCGGTGAGCCAGGCCTACAACAATTGTCCTCAGTACATCTGGCCACGCGCGGACGGCGTGGGCGCACCGTCACATGGCGCCGCCGGCGCGGGCCCCACGGAGGAATCCGCCGTGCTGCCTGCGGCCATCGCCACCACCGTCGAGGACCAGGCCGTCCGAACCCTCCTCGCGCGAGCGAACACCTTCTTCATCGCCAGCAGCTACCAGGCCCGTGACGACGATCCCGCCCGGGTGGCCTCGGGGGTGGATGTCTCCCACCGAGGCGGGCGGCCAGGTTTCCTCACGCTGGCGCATGGCCGCCTGAGCTGGCCCGAATACACCGGCAACGCCTACTTCAATACGCTGGGGAACCTGCTGGTGGACGGACGCTGCGCCTTGCTGGTGCCCGACTTCGAGACCGGCGCGGTCCTGCAATTGCAAGGCCTGGCCACGCTGGACCTGTCGCCCCCGCCCGCCGCGCCGGCGCAGGCCGGCCTGGACGAGGGACTGCGACGCAATGCCGTCGTGCACCTGGCCCCCCGGCAGGCCGTGCTGCGCCCCGGGGTGCTGCCGCCCGATTGGTTGCTGCTCGACCGTGCCAGCACCCGTGACACCACCCTGTAGCGCCTCGCGCCATCGAGGTTTCCCGCTGATTTTCCCTTCGCCACGAGATACGCCATGATGCCTTTCCAGATGACGCAGCGCCTGGCGCGCACCCTGCACGGCCTGACCTTGACCCTGGCCCTGCTGACGCTCCTGCCCGCCTCCCAGGCCGCGGAGACACCGCGGCGCGGCGGCGTGCTGACCGCCATCGTCCAGCCCGAGCCGCCCAATCTCACCGTGGCGTTGCAGCAGTCCTCGCCCACGCAGCTGGTCGCCAGCAAGATCTATGAGAGCCTGCTCACCTATTCCTTCGACCTGAAGCCCTTGCCCAGCCTGGCCCGCAGCTGGGAGGTCTCGCCCGACGGGCTGACCTATACCTTCCACCTGCAGCGCGGCGTCACGTGGCACGACGGGCGTCCCTTCAGTTCCGACGACGTCGTGTTCTCATACCAGAAGGTCCTGGCCGGCAATGCCCGCACCCGCGGCCTGATGGCCAATGTCGCCTCGCTGGAGGCGCCGGATGCCAATACCGTGGTCTTCCGGCTCAAGGCGCCCTACGCCGCCTTCCTGTATGCCTTCGACCTGGGCGGCGGGGCCATCTATCCGCGCCACCTGTACGACACGGACGTGCCGCTGGCACAGAACCCCAGCAATGCCACGCCCATCGGCACCGGGCCGTTCAAGTTCAAGCGCTGGGAACGCGGCGCCTACATCGAGCTCGTGCGCAACGAGCACTACTGGCAGGCCGGCAAGCCCTATCTGGACGGCATCACCTATCGTGTCATCCCGGATGCGGCGTCGCGCCGGCTCGCCATCGAGCAAGGCACCGTGCAACAGGCCGTGGGCCAGGACATCGAGCCCACCGACCTGGCCCGGGTGGCGGCGCTGCCCCACATCGCCAGCACCCGCAAAGGCTACGAGTACTGGTCGTCCATGCACTTCCTGGAACTCAACGCCCAGCGCAAGCCCTTCGACGACAAGCGCTTCCGGCAGGCCCTCGCCCACGCCATCAACCGGGAATTCATCACCGAGAAGATCATGTTCGGCACCGGCGTCGTCCCGACCGGGCCCATCCACCGCAACACCCGCTATTACGACCCCGACGTGCGCCGCTATGCCTACGACCCCAAGCGCGCCATCGCCTTGCTCGACGAAATCGGCTTGAAGCCCGATGCCAATGGCGTGCGGGTCACCATCGGCTTCATCCCCTCGCCTTTCGGGGAGCTCCAGCGCCGCATCGCGGAGGTCATCCGGCAGAACCTGTCGCAGGTCGGCATCAAGGTCGAGATCGAGAACCTGGACCTCGGCGGCGTGATATCGCGCGTGTCGAACTGGGACTACGACGTGCACGCCAATGGCGTCTTCCAGTATGGCGACCCCGCGATCGGGGTTGCGCGCACCTACCTGGGCAGCAACATCCGCAAGGGGGTCATGTACAGCAACACCTCCCACTACAACAATCCCGAGGTGGATGCGCTGTTCGAGGAAGCCGCCCGCAGCAACGACGAAGCCCGGCGCCAGGCGCTGTATTCCCGCATCCAGAAGATCCTGGCCGAGGACGTGCCGGTGCTCTGGCTTGCCGAGACCAGCTACACCACCTTGCTGGACCGTCGCGTGCGCGACGCCATCGTGACTGGCCTGGGCGCCAACGGCACCTATGGCGACGCGTGGCTGGCCGAACCATGACCGGCATGGGCAAGGTCCTGCGGCATCGCATCGCCAAGAGCCTGCTGGTGCTGGCGTGCATCGCGCTGCTGAATTTCTTCCTGGTGCGCGCGGCGCCCGGCGACCCGGCGCTGATCCTGGCCGGCCAGTCCGGCGCCGTCGATGCCGGCACCCTTGCCCAGTTGCGCCAGGACCTGGGGCTGGGCCGTCCGCTGCCCGCCCAGCTGGGCAGCTACCTGTGGGGCCTCGCCCAGGGCGACCTCGGCGTGTCGCACCGCCAGCAGGCGCCCGTGCTGTCGCTCATCCTGGCGCACCTGCCGGCCACCTTGCTGCTGACCGTCACGGCCTATCTCTTCGCCCTGGCCGCAGGGGTGGGACTGGGCCTGGCGGCGGCGGCGCGCGCGGGACGATGGACCGACAACGCCGTCATGACGCTGGCGCTGCTGGCCTATGCCACGCCGCTCTTCTGGATCGGGCTGATGGCTGTGCTGGTGTTCTCGGTGCAATGGCAGTGGCTGCCCGCCTTCGGCTACGAGACCGTCGGCGCGGCGTACACCGGCTGGGCACGCGTCCTGGATATCGGCCGCCACCTCCTGCTGCCGGCCTTGACGCTCGGGCTGTTCCACATGGCTGTCTATGCCAGGCTGACGCGCGCCTCCGTGCTGTCGGTGCGGCGCCTGGACTTCGTGCGCACCGCGCGGGCAAAGGGCCTGCCAGAGCGCGACATCGCCCGGCGCCACGTGCTGCGCAATGCGCTGCTGCCGCTCATCACCTATGCCGGCATCCAGGCCGGCAACCTGGTGGGCGGCTCGCTGGTCGTGGAGACGGTCTACGCCTGGCCGGGCATCGGCCGGCTTGCCTATGAAGCGCTGATGCAGCGCGACTACAACCTGCTGCTGGGGGTCTTCCTGATCGCCTCGGTGCTCGTCGTGCTCATCAACCTGTTGATCGATCTCCTCTACACCCTGGCCGATCCCCGTATCGAACTGACATGACGACGATGCTTGCCCTTTGCAGACGGCACCCGGGCGGCGCGGCGGGACTCCTGCTGCTGGCGGGCGTGCTGCTGCTGGCGCTGGCTGCGCGCTGGCTGTATCCCGGCAACCCCTGGGACATGGTGGAGGGGCCTTTCCTGCCGCCGTTGTCGCCGGGCCTGCCGCTGGGCTCGGACATGCTGGGGCGCGACGTGGCCGCCGGCATCGTGCACGGCACGCGCGCCACGCTGCTGCTGGGCGCCGTGTCGGCCGGCGTCGCGATGACACTGGGCGTGGGGCTCGGTGCGCTCGCCGGTTACCACGGCGGCAGGCTGGACCACTGGATCGTGGGTCTCATCGAGGTGTTCCAGACCATCCCCGGCTTCCTGCTCGCCGTGGTGGTGGTCGCCATCCTCACCCCCAGCCTCGGCACCGTGACCGGCGCCATCGCGCTGGTGACATGGCCGGGCCTGGCCCGGCTGGTGCGCGCGGAATTCCTGAGCCTGCGCCAGCGCGAGTTCGTCCAGGCAGCCGTGCTGGCGGGCCAATCCGCCGGCCGCGTCATCCTGACGCAGATCCTGCCCAACGCTCTGGCGCCCATCATCGTGTCCGGCTCGATGATGGTGGCCAGCGCCATCCTGCTGGAGTCCGCGCTCAGCTTCCTGGGGCTGGGCGATCCGGACACGATGACCTGGGGCTACCTGATCGGTGCATCGCGCAGCGTCTTGCGCGATGCCTGGTGGATGAGCGCCTTTCCAGGGCTTGCCATCCTGCTGACCGTGCTCGCGCTCAATCTCGTGGGCGAGGCGCTCAATGATGCGCTGGATCCGCGCCGCAGCGGCACCGGAGCCGCGGCATGACGGCGTTGCTCGCGGTCAACGGCCTGTGCATCCAGACGCTTTCGGGCACTCCGCTGGTCAGGGACATCTCACTGTCCATCGCTCGCGGCGAAATCGTCTGCGTCGTGGGGGAGTCGGGCTCGGGCAAATCCCTCACGGCGCAGGCGTTGATGGGCCTGCTGCCCGCCGAGTCGCTGCGCCTGGCGGCGGGCAGCATCCGCCATCATGGCCGCGAACTGGCCGGCCTCGACAATCGCCAGTGGCAGGCCGTCCGCGGCCGCGCGCTGGGCATGGTCTTCCAGGAACCCATGAGCGCGCTGAACCCCGTGCTGCGCGTCGGCGACCAGGTCGAGGAAGCGCTGCGGCTGCCTGGCCCGCAGGGCGTGCGCCTGGATGCCCGCGCCCGCCGGGCGCGGGTGCTTGCCCTGTTTGACGATGTCGGGCTGCCCGACCCCGCTGCGCTGGCAGCCGCCTATCCCTTCCAGCTGTCGGGCGGCCAGCGCCAGCGGGTGATGATCGCCATGGCGCTGGCCCGCGCACCGGACATCCTGATCGCGGACGAGCCGACGACCGCGCTGGACGTGACCACGCAGGCGCGGATCCTGGCCTTGATCCGCGCCTTGCGCGACAGCCGCGGCATCGGCGTGCTTTTCATCACGCACGACTTCGGCGTGGTCGCGGATATCGCGGACAGCATCGTGGTGATGCGCCACGGGGAAATCGTGGAAAGCGGGCCGGCGCAGGCCATACTTGCACGGCCCGCCCACCCCTACACGCGCAGCCTCATCGCCGCATTGCCGCGCCCGACGGAACGTCCGGTCCGCCCGCCGGCCGGCCAGCCCATCGCGCAAGCCCTCGGGCTGCGCAAGCGCTACGGCGGCAAGGCAGGCAGGTCCGTGCTGGCGCTGGACGACGTGAGCCTGGCCATCCATCCGGGAGAGAGTCTGGGCGTCGTTGGAGAGTCCGGCTCGGGCAAATCGACACTGGGCCGTGTGATGGTCGGGCTGACGCCCGCCGACGCGGGCACGCTGCACCTGGATGGCACGCCGTTGCCCTGGACGTCCCAGGCCTGGCGCGGCCATCGGCGCACCGTGCAGATGGTGTTCCAGGATCCCTATGCCTCGCTCAATCCGCGGCATCGGGTGCGGGACGCCATTGCGCAAGGCCCTGTCGCGCAAGGCGTTCCCGCGGCGCAAGCCCGCGCCGAGGCCAGCGCCTGGCTGGAGCAGGTCGGTCTGGATGCGCGGCTGGGGTCCCGTTACCCCCATGAGTTCTCGGGCGGCCAGCGCCAACGCATCGCCATTGCCCGGGCCCTGGCCCTGCGCCCTCGCCTGCTGGTCGCCGACGAACCGGTGTCGGCGCTGGACGTCTCGACACAGGCACAGATCCTGCGCCTGCTGGAAGACTTGAAGTCGCGCCATGGCCTGGCGCTGCTCTTCATCACCCACGACCTGCGGGTGGCAGCCAGGTTGTGCGAGCGCATCGCCGTCATGCAATCGGGCAGGATCGTCGAGCTGGGCGACGCGCCGACCCTCCTGCGGCACCCCGCGCATGCCTATACCCGTGAGCTGGTGCGGGCGATTCCCGGCCAAGCCTGGATGGAGGCGCTGGACAAGCGGGCGGCGGCCTAGGTCCTGTCAGCGCTGGCAACAGGCTCTAGTCCGAGGCTTGCGGCAGCCCGAAACGCGCCACGTAGATCTCGGCCAGCCAGTCCACGAACACCCGCAAGCGCGGGGCGAGCTGCCTGTGGAAGGGATACATCGCCGACACCGGCAGGTCCGGGCACTGCCATTGCGGCAGCACCTGCACCAGCCTGCCGTCCTCCAGGAACGGCGCCACCCGGAAGCGCGGCACCTGGATCAGGCCGCAGCCCGCCAGGGCGGCTTCGGCATAGCTGTGCGCGTCGCTGACGCGCATCCATCCCTTCGCCTCGAATGAGGCAATGTCTCCGTCCATCCACACCGTGAACGGATAGCGGCTGGCATTGCCGCGCGAGAAGAAGCCCACCGCCTGGTGCGCGGGCAGCTCGTCGGGATGCTGCGGCGTGCCGTGGCGCGCCAGGTAATCGGGGCTGGCGCACAGGATCTCGGGCATGTTGGCCAGGCGCCTTGCCACCAGCGTGGAGTCGCGCGGCTGGCCAGCCCGCACCACGCAGTCGATGCCCTCGCCCACCAGATCGACCAGGCGGTCGCAGCAACTGATGATGAGTTCGATGCGCGGATGCCGCGCGTGGAATTCGCCGATGCGCGGCAGGATGACATGGGTGGCGTGCACACCGTGCAGGTCCAGGCGCAAGGTGCCGCGCGGGCTTTCGGCGGTGGCGCGCAAGGCCGACTCGGCATCGTCCAGCTCCTGCAGCACCCGCAGGCAGCGCGCGTGGAAGGCCTGGCCATCCAGCGTGGGCCGCACCTGGCGCGTGGTGCGCTCCAGCAGGCGCGCGCCCAGCCGGGTTTCCAGCGCCTTGATGGCATGCGTGGCCGTGGCGCGGGGAATGCCTTGCGCCTGCGCGGCCAGCGTGAAGCTGCCCAGTTCGACAATGCGCACGAAGAGTTGCAAGGTATCCAGACGGTCCATGTTCCAGCCTGATTGTTGTCCTGGGTTGAATTATCAAGCCAATTTTCGTGGCTTTATCCAGCCGGCTGCAACTGCAATGATGCGTCCATGGTTTTCAAGGAGGCATCCCCTCCCGGCCGCCACTACCTTCGAGTTGGAGATTTTCCATGCAAGTCCACGCAGACCAGACCCTGACCACCGCGCGCCATGCGCTCGTCACCGGCGCCTCGCGGGGTATCGGCCGTGACATCGCGCTGCGCCTGGCGGCCGATGGGCATGACGTCACCGTCAACTACCGCGCCGGGGCAGCCGACGCCGACGAAACCGTCGCCGCCATCCGGGCCCTGGGCCGCCGTGCCTTGGCAATCCCGGCCGATGTCGCGCAGCCCGCGGATGTCGCCCGGCTGTTCGACGAAGCAAGCGCCACGTTGGGGCCGGTGCATGCCGTCGTCCACAATGCGGGCGTCATGCAGAACGCGCCCATCTCGCCCGACACGCTCGAGGTCTTCGATCGCACCATCGCGGCCAACCTGCGCGGCGCTTATCTCGTACTGGCCGAAGCCGCTCGCCGCCTGAAGCAAGGTGGACGCATCGTTGCGGTGTCCACCAGCGTCATCGCCTTGTCGCCGCCTGGGTATGGCGCCTACATCGCGTCGAAGGCGGGTGTCGAAGGCCTGGTGCGCGTGCTGGCGCAGGAACTGCGCGGCCGCGGTATCACGGTCAATGCCGTGGCCCCGGGCCCCGTGGAAACCGCGCTCTTCATGACCGGCAAGACGGATGCGCAGGTCGAACACCTGCGCAAGCTGCCGCCGCTGGAACGCCTGGGCCAGCCCGAGGATATTGCCCGCGTGGTGAGTTTCCTGCTGGGCCCCGATGCCGCCTGGGTCAACTCGCAAGTGCTGCGGGCCAACGGCGGTTTCGCCTGAACCGATGCAGGACTAGTGGTTGGCCGGCCTGCCGCGCGCCGCGCGCTTGTGGCCGAAACTGTGCACGGCGTGCAGCAGGCCGTCGCGATCGATGTGCATCAACTGCTCGGCATCGGCGGGCGCGCAGCCTGCTGCCAGCGCGGCCGCCTGCGGATCGCGCAGGAAATCCTGGCAATCCGCGTGGCCGCCATAGACGCGTGCCAGCAGGGATTCCAGGCGTTGCGCGGCTAGCAGGTCCAGCGCCACGCCGATGCCGCCGGCACCAGGCCGCGGGGCTGCTGCGGTGCTGCGCTGCGCCCTGCCGCTGGCCAGGGCCGCACGCAAGGCATCCAGTTGATCCAGCAGTACGGCCATGTCCGGATACCTGCCATCGCGCTCCAGGATCACGGTCAGCGGCTGCGGCGCCCGCGCCGCCAAGTGCGCCAGCAAGGCCGTCATGGCCTCGGGCGGATCATGCAGATGGTCATCCAGCAGGCGCTGCGTGCTGGCGCCCGGCGCGTCCACCCAGCGTCCGCCCGAGACGTGCACGCAGGCCACGCGATCCAGCGGCAAGGCCTCCAGCTCGGCGATCGGATTCCGTCCCGCATTGAGCGCGTTGGCGTACAGGTTATGCAGGTCCAGCAGCAGGCGGGCGCCCGAGCCCGCCAGGATGGCTCGCACCCAGTCCGCTTCGGACAGGCTGCTGGCGGGCGGCGCCACCAGCGACGCAATGTTCTCCACCCAGGGCAGGCTGCCCACCACGGCACGCGCGCGGGATAGATTCCCCAGCGTGCCAGCCACGGTTGCCACCGTGCGCGGTGGCGCGGCCAAGTGCCCGATCTCGATGCCATCGGCCCGCACGAACGCCAGGTGTTCCGACCAGGCCAGGGGCCGCACGGCCTCGACCAGTCTCGCCATGTCGGCCAGCCGCGTGCCGTCCACGGGATGGGCGGACGCCAATCCCAGGCCCACCGCATGCAGCACCACCGGCACGCGCGCGGCCAGGCTCGCCAGCGCGCGCACGTCCCTGGCAGGCGCACCGAACCAGTCGTCGGCAATCACTTCCAGCACGTCGATGCGCGCGCGATGCTGCTGGATGCCCGCCGCCAGCTCCGGCCGCCAGCCCATGCCCACGCGGTCGATCATCGCGGCGCGGCTACGAGGCAAAGGCGAGACCCTTGTCTCAGTCACCCCCACCGCCTCCGCAACCCCCACATCCACTGCCGCCGCTGCTGCTGCCGCTGTCGGCACTGCCGCCGCCGCAGCCGGTCGAACTGGTGCTGCCTCCCGAGGAGGCGCCTGCCCCGCCTGCCCCCGCGGGGGCGCTGGTGTAGCCCATATAGGCCAATGCAGGAAACGCTGCGACGGTCAGGCCTGCCAGGCCAAAGACGGAAGCCACCCAGACCACGTCGTCCTTGTTGCGGCGCATCCGCTTGGGCGAGCCGCGTCGCAGGCCGGCCATCAGCACCTGCTGCTCCTGCAAGGCCTGCGTGCCACGCGGTGTCATGCGCCGGCGCAAGGGCCGCAGGAAGACCCAGAACAGGATGGCGGCACCCGACAAGAACAACACGTTGCTGCGCCCTTCTGCCAGCGCATGCGCGACCTTGACGATTGCCAGGCCCACCATTGCCACCACCAGTACCCAGTACACCGCGCGAACGGTCGGATCAGGACCATTCAGCAAACCGGCACGGACAAGCCCTTCGCGATAATCCTTGCACACGTCCTCGGCCCAGGCCTGCTGCGCCAGGAACGTGAATATGCTGGTCGGCGTCTGGAAACGCGCCAGCACCTGACGCTCTATCTCCCGCAAGCCGCTCGTATCGGCAAAGGGAGCTGCCACCACCTTGCGTTGCGCATCCACCTTGAGCAGTTCGCGATCCAGCAGCATGAAAGCCGCGACACGCACGACCTCCTGTGCGCCGCCGCGCAGGTAAGCCAGCGCATAGGGATCGGACAGCAAGGTGCCTTCCAGGGCCGGATCCGCGCGTCTTGCCATCCTTTCCTTCAGCCAGACGCGAAATCCGAGCACCACCAATACGGCCAGCATCATGTAGGCGGCCAGAAAAGTGGGACCGGGCCAGAGTAGCGGATTGGCGGGCAAGGGAAGGCTCCAGGATGGCAAACGAGTCGGGGTGGATGTTACTGAAGCCCCGGGGCCTGTTGCCGCCCAGGGTGTATCCGCATGCAACGACGGCGCGCCATCGGGGAAGCATCAATGCTAAGGTCCCGGCACCCTGGACTCGGCAACACCCCGCATGAAGGCTTTGAAGATATCCCTGTGTTGTGGCCTGGTCGGCGCAATCCTTTTTGGCCTGATCGGGCTGCTGAGCGGCGGCTTCGGCAAATTCCACTGGCTTGCCGCGGCCATCGTCGGCCTGCTGCTGGGCTTGATCGCCGCGCCGGAATTCGAACCCAAGGCGTTCCGCCATGCCGCCTGGTACCAGGCGGGCTGCGGTGCGCTGGCGGGCGGACTGGTCACGGCATGGCTGGGCTTGCCGGCCAGCACGTGCCTGATGGCGGCGGTGATCGGCGGACTGATCGCCTGGCTGGCGCCGTGGTGGCTGCATCACGTGCAGGGCCCCTGACTGGCCGCCGGTACAATCCGCCCACTTCTTTTTCGTGCGCGCGCCGACACGCGCGTGGCACACCGATCCGAGACCTGCCGTGAAACTAGCCACCTGGAACGTGAACTCCCTGAATGTGCGCCTGCCGCAGGTGCTGGACTGGCTGCGCGACAACCCCGTCGACGCGCTGGGCCTGCAGGAGCTCAAGCTCACCGACGACAAGTTCCCGCAGCAGGCCTTCACCGACATCGGCTATCACGCCGTCTGGACCGGCCAGAAAACCTATAACGGCGTGGCCATCCTGTCGCGCGAGCCGGGCGAGGACGTCACGCGCGACATCGGCAACTACACCGATATCCAGCGCCGCGTCATCGCCACCACCCTGCCCTCGCCGGCCGGCCCCGTGCGCGTCGTCTGCGTCTATTGCCCGAATGGCCAGGCCCTGGACAGCGACAAGTACGTCTACAAGCTGGAATGGTTCCTGGCCCTGCGCGACTGGCTGAAGAGCGAGCTCGCGCGCTATCCGCGGCTGGTGGTGCTGGGCGACTACAACATCGCGCCCGCCGACGAGGACGTGCACGACCCGGCCAAGTGGGAGGGCGGCGTGCACGTCTCGCCGCCCGAGCGCGACGCGCTGAAGCAGTTGATCGGCCTGGGCCTGTCGGACGCCTTCCGTCTCTTCGAGCAGCCGCCCAAATCCTTCAGCTGGTGGGATTACCGCATGATGGGTTTCCGCCGCAACGCGGGCCTGCGCATCGACCACATCCTGCTGTCGGACCCGCTGCGCGACGCTTGCACGGCCTGCGACATCGACAAGGGCCCGCGCGGCAACACGCAGCCTTCGGATCACACCCCTGTCATCGCGACGCTGACGTTCTAGTCCCCCTGCGCCTTGGCGGGCAGGCGCCAGGGCGGCAACTGGCCGTGGGTCCAGCCGCGCAACAGCCATTCCACGGGGCCGTGGCGGTAGCGTTGCAGCCACCACCTGCTGGCCAGCATCTGCGCGCCATAGATCAGCAGCCCCAGGCCTCCCGCCAGCGCCAGGGGCACGCGGTCGATCAGCGCCAGCCCGTAGGCGTGGAAGATGAACGCGCAGGCCAGCGATTGCGCCAGGTAGTTCGTCAGCGACATGCGGCCGGCCGCCATCATCAACGCCGACACGCGCAACGCCCAGGCATGGCCCCGTGCGCGATCCAGCGCGATCAGCACCAGCCCCGCCCAGCCCAGCGTCAGGCATGGCGCCGTCACCATGGCCACCGCCAAGCCCACGCTGACCCAGGGGGACGCGGACAGGAAGTGCGCGGTATAGGCATAGAACACGGCGCCGGGCAGCCCCACCGCCAGGCCCAGCCGGCAGGCACGCGGCAGCCAGGCCCGCCAGGCGTCTTCGCTGGCCAGCAGCCCGCGCGCCGCGGCCACCGTTCCCAACAGGAACATCGCGAACGCCCCAGGCCCCTGCACCAGCAGGATGACCCACACCATGTCGCCCAGGGTCTCCACGTTCTGTGCGATGACCGACATCGGCGTGCCGCGGTAGGCCGCCAGCGCGGCCTCCGCCTCGTCGAAGACCGCCGTGCCCTTGCCGATGTCCGGGAACTGCCACTCCAGCGCCGCGATGCCGAGCCACAACGCGGCGCTGGCCAGCGTCAGCGCCACCGCGACCACCGCCCGGCGCCGCGTTGGCCAAGCGTGCACGGTCAACAGCAGCGCGCCCAGCACGGCATAGGTGGTCAGGATGTCGCCGGGATACAGCAGCACGCCGTGCGCCACGCCCAGCACGAACAGCCCAATCAGGCGGCGCGGCATCGCGCCCGGCCCCGCCAGTCCGCGCGCCTGCCGGCTGGCAAGCTGCAAGGCCACGCCATAGCCGAACAGGAAGGAGAACAGCAGGTAGAACTTGAACTCGAAGACCAGCGACACCAGCACGCCCCAGGGCGCGACGTCATCGCTGCCCGACAGGCCGTAATAGGCCGACGCGAACAGCATGATGTTGACCTGCAGGATGCCGAACAAGGCAAAGCCGCGCAGCACATCGAGGGTGGGAAGACGGGAGTCAGCAGAAGTCATGGGTCGCGGTGTCGCAGGAAGCCAGCCATCAGGCGTCTGTGAGGTGACGCCTTTGCGCAGCCGCAAGACTACCGCAGCCGGCTATGCGCCGTTTGCGAAGTCGGCGGGGAATGGCCGCTTCTCAGGGACAGGAAATCTGCTAGAATTTCGCTTCTTTGGGGCGGTAGCTCAGCTGGGAGAGCGTCGCGTTCGCAATGCGAAGGTCGGGAGTTCGATCCTCCTCCGCTCCACCAAGATGCCAGAAAACGAAAGGCGCCGCATGCAAATGCGGCGCCTTTCGTTTTTTCCCTTCCCGCCTTGCCCCTCCCCGCCTTACGGCCCAACGCACGAGAAATTAAGAATGATTCTCGACCCTGTCGGTGACGCCGCCCCTGGCCGCAATTATTTCCATCGCTGACAGCCGGCGCGCCCGGCGCCGGGCCACGGCCCTGCATGGGAGCCTGCGCTCCCGCTGAGCCCCTGTCACATCACGCCCAGATTTGTGACATTCCGCGCTGCCATATTCCCCTAGGCTTGAAGCTTATGCCTTGGCACCAGGTTTCTCGCCGCCCGGCGGCGGCCTGCGCGGTCATGCGGCAGCCGCGCCCCCGCGCAGGCCGAGCAAGGAGCTCACATGCACGCCACCCGCCCCACCCTGCAGATCACTCCCGCCTGGCAAGGCCAGCAGCATTACCTGGCCGTGCGCACCTACAGCCTGGCGCTGGCCGCGCCGCTCTCGGCCGAAGACCAATGCGTGCAGTCCATGCCGGATGCCAGCCCCACCAAATGGCACCTGGCGCACACCACCTGGTTCTTCGAGACGATGATCCTGCGGCCCCATGCCAGCGGCTATCAGGTCTTCGATCCCAGCTTCCACTATCTGTTCAACTCCTATTACGAAGCGCTGGGGCCGCGCCATCCCCGCCCGCAACGCGGCCTCTTGACGCGCCCGGCGCTGGACGAGGTGCTGGCCTACCGGCGCCACGTCGACGACGCCATGCAGCACTTGCTGGAGTCGGCCGACGCGGCAGTGTGGAGCAGCATCGCGCCCCTGCTGTCGCTGGGCCTGCAACACGAGCAGCAGCACCAGGAACTGATCCTGACCGACATCCTGCACGCGCTCTGGTGCAATCCGCTGCTGCCTGCCTATCAACCGGAGCCCGAGCCGCTCGTGCGCCTGGTGGCGCAGCCCAAGCCGCTGCGCTGGCTGGCCTTCGAAGGCGGACTGGCCGAAATTGGCGGCCTGTTGCCCGATGACGGCTTCGTCTTCGACAACGAGACGCCCCGCCATACGGCGCTGCTGCACCCTTACGCGTTGGCCGACAGGCTGGTGAGCTGTGGCGACTTCGAGAGTTTCATTGCCGATGGCGGCTACCACCGCGCCGAGCTGTGGCTGTCGGAAGGCTGGGCACGCGTGCAGCAGGAAAATTGGCAGGCGCCTGCTTACTGGTTGTCTTCTGGCGACCCGCGCCTGGCGACGCGCACGCGTCACACGGGCTGGCATGTGTTCGGCCTGCAGGGCGTGAAGCCCTTGCAGCCTGAAGAGCCTGTGTCGCAACTGAGTTTCTATGAAGCCTGCGCCTACGCCGAATGGGCCGGCGCGCGCTTGCCCACCGAGTTCGAATGGGAAGCCGCCTGTGGCGCGGCGGGCCTCACGGGCATGTGCGACCAGGTGTGGCAGTGGACCCGTTCTTCGTATGACCCCTATCCGGGCTTCAAGCCGCAGCCGGGCGTGGCATCGGAATACAACGGCAAGTTCATGGTGGGCCAGCTGGTGCTGCGCGGCGGCAGCCTCGCCACGCCGCCAGGGCACACGCGGCCCAGCTATCGCAACTTCTTCCCGCCGGCGACGCGCTGGCAATTCTCGGGCCTGCGTCTGGCCAAGGATCTCTGACATGAACCCGCCCGCCCTCGCCCACGCCGCTGCGCCGCGGATCAGCGACTTCGAGCACGACCTGCTGGAAGGCCTGTCGCAACCCGTGCGCGCCATCTCTCCCAAGTATTTCTATGACGCGCGCGGTTCGGCGCTGTTCGACGAAATCTGCGAATTGCCCGAGTACTACCCCACCCGCACCGAGCTGGGCATCCTGGCCGAGCACGCCCCGGAAATGGCTGCGCGCATCGGCGCCGATGCTGACCTGGTGGAATTCGGAGCAGGTTCCTTGAACAAGGTGGGCCAATTGCTGGCCGCGCTGCAGGCGCGCAACGCCATGCCGCGCTACGTGCCCATCGACATCTCAGGCGAGCACCTGGGCGCGGCCGTGCAAAGCCTGCGCGCCCGCCTGCCCGGCCTGGACGTGACGCCCGTGGTGGCCGACTATACCCGGGCCTTCACCCTGCCCGCGCAGCAGGCCGGGCGGCGGCGTATCGGTTTCTTCCCCGGCTCCACGCTGGGCAACTTCGCGCCTGGTGAGGCGCTGGCCTTCCTGCGCCAGGCCGCAAGGCTGCTGCGCGGCGGCAGCCTGCTCATCGGCGTCGACCTGGTGAAGGATCCGGCGTTGCTGCATGCCGCCTACAACGACGCGCAAGGCATCACCGCGGCCTTCAACCTGAACCTGCTGCGCCGCGCCAACAGCGAACTGGGCACGGATTTCGACCTGGATGGCTATGCGCATCATGCGCTGTACCACCCCGGCCTGCGCCGCATCGAAATGCATCTGGTCAGCCGCCGCGCCCAGAGGGTGACCGTGGCCGGACAGCGCTTCGATTTCGACGAGGGCGAGTCGCTGCACACGGAAAGCTCGCACAAGTTCACGGTGCACGGCCTGCGCGCGCTGGCAAGCCAGGCGGGCTTTCGGCCCGGCCCCGTGTGGATGGACCCGGACCGGCGCTTCAGCGTCCACTGGCTGGACGCGCCGGCAGCCATGCTGCATCACTGACGCACGCCTGGCCTGACGCGGACGCCAGGGCTCGGCCGAGGCCGAAGCATTCGCGTTGACGCGCGTGGGACGATGGGGGCATAGTCGCCGGAGCGCCTTGCCCTGGCGCGCCTGACAAGAAGAACCATGCAGCCGGCCTCCGCCACCCCCGCTCCCAGCCTTGCCCGCGAATTCGCGCTCCTGTTCGTGTTGGCCACGCTGTGGGGCGCGTCGTACAGCTTCATCAAGATCGGGGTGGCCACCATTCCGCCCGTCACGCTGATTGCCGCGCGCACGCTCATCGCCGGTGCGATCCTGCTCGCGGTCATGCGCTGGCAGGGCCTGCGCCTGCCGACGGACGCCGCCACCTGGAAGCGCTTCCTGTTCCAGGCCTGCCTGAACAGCGTCGTCCCCTTCACGCTGATCGCCTGGGCCGAATTGACGGTGGACGCCGGCCTGGCAACCATCCTCAACTCGACCTCGCCCATCTTCGCCTTCCTCTTGACGGCGCTGATCACCCGGCACGAAGTCGTGAACGGGCGCAGGGTCTTCGGAGTGGTCGCGGGCCTGCTCGGTACCAGCCTCATCGTGGGCTTCCAGGCGCTGGATGGATTGGGCAGGGAGCTGCTGGCGCAGATCGCCGTTGTCGCCGCCACCGTCTGTTATGCGGGCGCCGCCATCTTCGGCAGGTCGTTCAAGGGACTGCATCCGATCCTGCCGGCGGCGGGCTCCATGCTGTGCGGCGCGGCCATCCTGATTCCCGCAAGCCTGGTCGTGGACCATCCCTGGACGCTGGCACCGTCGGGCGCCTCCCTCCTTGCCTTGCTCGGCCTGTCGGTCTTCTCGACCGCGCTGGCCTTCGTGATCTATTTCCGTCTGGTGCACACGCTGGGCTCCATCGGCACCACGTCCGTCGCTTACCTGCGCGTGCCCATCGGCGTGGGCATCGGCGTGCTGTTCCTTGGCGAGCAACTGGGCGCCACCGCCTGGATAGGGCTCGTCTGTGTCGTGGCCGGCGTCATCGCCATGACCTGGCCGGCCCGCGCCAAGTCCTGAGCCTGCCTCCTTTTTTCCATTTTTCCCACCCGCCCACGCCCGGGCGACGTGACCGCGCGCGCCTGTCCCCGATAGCGAAATCGGGACTTCAGTCATCGGGCTGAAACTTCAAATTCCAGAAAAATATTAAACATTTCAAAGACCTAGAAGACCCTATGCCGGATGCCAGGGTGCATATGGGTACTGTTCTCTAGAACCCTTCGTCACGCCACAAGCTTGCGTCATTCGTTAGAGTGTTTGCACCTGAGAATAAGAACAATACGCAACAAGTGAAGGAGTTCGTCCCATGCGCCCTGACGCAAGATCGATCCACGCACTGCCCGGCACGTTCATCCCTCTGCGGGTTCGCACCCGCCCGGCGCCGCCGGATTGAGCAGGCCCGATGGCTGTTTCCCAGACAGACCGGCACGCGCATTTTCCGCGCTGCCGCCATCGATCCCGCCACGAGGCTAGACCATGAACCGCGACACCTATGACTTCCTTGCCATCGGCCTGGGCCCCTTCAATCTGGGCCTGGCCTGCCTGAGCGCGCCGCTGCCCGGCGTGCGCGCCCTCTTCCTGGAACGCAAGTCGGGCTTCGACTGGCATCCCGGCATGCTGATCCAGGACTCGACGCTGCAGAACCCTTTCCTGGCCGACCTGGTCAGCCTGGCCGATCCGCGCAGCGAATTCAGCTACCTGAACTACTGCAAGCAGACCGGGCGCATCTATTCGTACTACATGCGCGAGAACCACTACCTGAGCCGCGCCGAGTACAACCGCTATTGCCAGTGGGCCGTGTCCCGCCTGCCCAACGTGCGCTTCGGTACCGAGGTACACAGCGTGCTGCGCGACCCCGACACGGACACCTACCTGGTCAGCGGCCAGCACGTGGGCACCGGCGAACGCTTCATGCTGCGGGCCCGCAAGCTGGTGCTGGGCCTGGGCACCCAGCCGACGCTGCCCAGCTTCTGCAACCCCGCCGAAGCGCCTTATGTGCACAGCGCCGACTACCTGCGCGCCAAGGCCGAACTGCAGAAGAAGCGCTCCATCACGGTGGTGGGCAGCGGCCAGAGCGCGGGCGAAGTCTTCCACGACCTGCTGCGCGACAGCGACAAGCACGCCTACAGCCTTGCCTGGATCACGCGCTCGCCGCGCTTCTTCCAGATGGAGAACACCAAGCTCACGCTGGAGTTGATTTCGCCCGACTACACCGACTATTTCTTTGGCCTGCCCGAGGCGCGCCAGCGCCAGGTGCTGACCCAGCAGAACAGCCTGTACAAAGGCATGAACGCCACGCTGATCAACCAGATCTACGATCTGCTGGACCAGAAGATACAGGCCGGCGACCGTCGCTACACCCTGACCACCAACGCCGAGCTGCGCGCCAGCCGGCACGATCCCGCGACGGGGCTCTACCACCTGGACTTCCATCACGTGGACTATGGCACGGACTACCGGCATGTCACGGACGGGCTGGTGCTGGCCACGGGCTACACGCAGGCCGTGCCAGCCTTCCTGAACCCCATCCGCGACCGCATCCGCTGGCGCGCCGACGGCCGCTATCGCGTTGCCCGCAACTACAGCATCGACCAGCACGGCGGCGAGATCTTCGTGCAGAACGGCGGGCTGATGGGCCACGGCGTCAGCAGCCCCGACCTGGGCTTCTGCTGCCATCGCAACTCGCAGATCCTGCGCGAGATCACCGGTGTCGAGCACTACAAGGTCGAGGAACGCATCGCCCTGCAGGACTTCGTGCCGCCGCTCTCGGGCGTGCTGAATCACCGTGGCACGGCGCCGATCCGCGCCACCGACGACATGGCGGCCAGCATATGACGCAGCGGCAGACCGATCATTTCCTGCCTGCGGCGTTCGCGCGCGGGCTGCTCGAGGAAACGCGCGCGCTGCGCGCCGAGCCGTCGCCCGAAGGCTTCACGCTGCGCACGCTGGATCCGGCGACGGACGCCGCGCTGCTGCACAGCTGGTTCGTGCAGGACTACGCGCGCTTCTGGGCCATGCAGGACTACAGCATCGAGCAGGTGCGGGCGTTCTACCAGGACCTGGTCGACAGCGGCCACGCCTGCGCCGGACTGGCCTATTGCGATGGCCAGCCAGCCTTCCTGGTCGAGATCTACGACCCCGCCCATGACGAGCTGGGCGAGCACTATCCCGTGCGCGCCGGCGACCTCGGCATGCACATTTTCGTGGGGCCGCCGCGCGTGCGCATCAGCGGCTACACGCGGCGCGCCATCACCTTCGTGATGCGCTTCCTGTTCGACCGCCTGCACGCCACGCGCGTGGTGGTCGAGCCGGATATCCACAACACCCCCATCCACGCGCTGAACCGCGCCGTCGGCTTCGTCTATGACGGCCAGGCGCAACTGCGCGGCAAAACCGCGGGCATCGCCTTCTGCACCCGCGACGACTTCGTAACGGCCACTCTCCAGGAGCACACCGCATGAGCCCCCAACCGACGCAGCACCCCGCCGACATCGCCCGCCACCTCGAGCCCGGCGCATGGGCCCGTGCCAACCGCCTGCTGGTGCGCAAGGCGATCGCCGAGTACGCCCATGAGCTGCTGCTGGTGCCCGAACGCGTGGGCACCGCCGACACCCCTGGCTTCGAGCGCTATCGCCTGACCGTGGACGACGGCCACGCGGTCTATCACTTCGACGCGCAACGCATGGCGCTGCGCCACTGGCGCGTGCGCGCCGACTCCATCGAGAAGTCGGTGGCCGGCGCGCCCGCCGAGCTGGATGCGCTGCAATTCATCATCGAGATCCGCAAGGCGCTGGGCATCCCGGAAGACCGCCTGCCCGTCTACCTGGACGAGATTTCCAGCACGCTGCACGGCAGCGCCTACAAGCTCACGCGCGACGCCCTGCCGGCCGCCGAGCTGGCGCTGGCCGACTACCAGGTCATCGAGACTTCGATGATCGAAGGCCACCCCTGCTTCGTCGCCAACAACGGCCGCCTGGGTTTCGATTCGCACGATTACCATGTGTATGCGCCCGAGGCCGCCTCGCCCCTGCAGGTGATGTGGCTGGCGGTGCACAAGGACAACGCCCATTTCGCGTGCCTGTCCGACATGAACTACGATGACCTGATGCGCGAGGAAATCGGCGAGGCCAAGGTCGCGGAGTACACGGAGACCTTGCGCGCGCAGGGCCTGGACCCGGCCGACTATCACTTCATGCCGGCCCATCCGTGGCAGTGGTTCAACAAGCTGACCATCGCCTTCGCCTCGTACGTCGCCACGCGCAAGATCGTGTGCCTGGGCTACGGCGAAGACGAATACCTGGCCCAGCAGTCCATCCGCACCTTCTTCAACGTCAGCCAGCCGCGCAAGCGCTACGTGAAGACCTCGCTGTCCATTCTGAACATGGGTTTCATGCGCGGCCTGTCGCCCTATTACATGTCCGGCACGCCCGCCATCAACGAATACACGCACAGCCTGATCCAGTCCGATCCCTTCCTGCGCGAGAACGGCTTCAGCATCCTGCGCGAAGTGGCCTCGCTGGGCTTTCGCAATTACTACTACGAAGCCGCCATCAGCGCCGACACCCCCTACAAGAAGATGTTCTCGGCGCTCTGGCGCGAGAACCCCTATCTGCGCATCGCATCGAACCAGCGCCTGATGACGATGGCCGCGCTGCTGCACGTGGACCGCGACGGCAACGCGCTGCTGCCCGCGCTGATCGAAGCCTCCGGCCTGCCGGTGGCCGACTGGCTGGACCGCTACATCGACGCCTACCTGACTCCGCTGGTGCACTGCTTCTATGCCCACGACCTGATCTTCATGCCGCACGGCGAGAACCTGATTCTGGTGGTGGAGGACAACGTGCCGGTGCGCGCCTTCATGAAGGACATCGCCGAGGAATCCACCATCCTGAATCCCGATGCGCAGGTGCCCGACAACGTGCGGCGCATGCTGGCCGACGTGCCCGAGGACTTCAAGCTGCTGACGATCTTCGTGGATGTGTTCGACGGCTACTTCCGCCACCTGAGCCAGGTGCTGGTGGACAATGATTGCTGCACCGAGGACGCCTTCTGGGCGCGCGTGGCGGGTCGCATCCAGGCCTACCAGGAAGCGCATCCGGAATATCTGGAAAAATACCGCCAGTACGATCTCTATGCGCCCGACATGATCCATTCGTGCCTGAATCGCCTGCAACTGGCCAACAACCTGCAGATGGTGAACCTGGCGGACCCCATCGGCAGCTTCCAGATGGCGGAACGCCTGGACAACCCCATCGCCGTGCATCGGCCCGCGTGGCTGGATGCCGACGCGTCGATGCCGGCGGTCAACGTCCGGGCCGCGGCGTGAGCAGCCTGACGACGCCGGGCGTGGGCAAGAGGAGGCGGCGGTGAGCACCGAGCTGGAAAGCGTGCTGGCCAACGCGGCCAGGCGGGTGCCGGGCATGGTGGGCGTCATCGCCCACGATGGCCCGCCCGGCATCCGGGCAGGCGCCGACAACGGCGCGCTCATCGCCAGGCTGCGCGACCACTGGCGGGCGCGCTACCCCGAGGCCGGCCCGCACTATCTGGCGCTGCGCTGCTGGGGCCTGCTGATCTGGCAGCCGATCTACCTGGGCGTCATCGCGGCGCACGAGGCGCGCGGCGTCCCCGACCTGTCGCGCCTGACGGCGCCCTGGCGGGACGACGGTTTCCTGGCCGGCTACCACATCAGCCGCCATGCCCTGCGCGACGGCGTCCTCCATGCCCGCATGGACGACGTGGCCGGCCAGTTGCGTGCGCTCTGCGCCGGCCTGCTGGCCGAGCTGTCCAGCGTCGTGCACATCAGCGCGAAAGCGGCGCAATGCATGCAGGCCGACATCGTGCTGAACGCGCTGCTGACGCTACGCCCCGACGACAGGGAGAAATCCAACGCACAGGCGCAATGCCGCGCGGCGCAATGGCTGGCGCGCCTGGGGTTGCCGGGGCGCAGCAGCTACTTCGAGTGCGGCGCGCCCGGCAGGCCGCTGCTGGCGGTGGATCGCCAGGTGTGTTGCCACTATTTCCGCAAGCGTGACGGGGACTACTGCAGCACCTGTCCCAAGCTGGAGATGCATGAACGCATCATCCGGCTGCATGCCGAGCAGGTCCAGGCCGCCTGAGGCCAGACCCGCGCGGCGCCAAGATTGACGGAGCCCGAAGAGCATGACCGATATTGGACACCTCAGGCAGGTGCGCGAGGCCCTGAGCCCGCTGCACGTGCGCGCCTACTTCGACCAGGCACTGTTCGAGCGCGAACAGGAGATCATCTTCAAGCGCAACGCCCAGTACGTGGGCCACGAGAAGCTGGTGCCCGAACTGGGCGACTGGCGCCGGCTGGCGCATGAGCAAGGCGGGCGCGTGCTGGTGCGCAACCCCAACGGCGTGGAGCTGGTCTCGAATGTCTGCCGCCACCGCCAGGCCTTGATCCTGGGCGGCGAGACGGGCGACGTGACCGGCCCGGCAAACCCGGCGGGCAACCTGCGTGCCACGGGTGGCAACATCGTCTGCCCGCTGCACCGCTGGACCTACAACGACCGCGGCGAGATCCTGGGCGCGCCCCAATTCCCCAGCACGCCGTGCATGAACCTGCCGCGCTTTCCGCTGAAGGACTGCCACGGCCTGCTCTTCGAAGGCCCGCGCGACCCCGCCCAGGACATGGCCCCGCTGTTCTCGCGGCCGGAGTTCGACTTCTCGGACTACGTCCTGGACCACGTGGAAGTGCACCACTGTCACTACAACTGGAAGACCTTCATCGAGGTCTACCTGGAGGACTACCACGTCGGCCCCTTCCATCCGGGGCTGGGCAAGTTCGTGACCTGCGACGACCTCAGCTGGGAATTCGCCGAGCAGTACAGCCTGCAGCGCGTGGGCGTGCATGAAGAACTGGAAAAGCCGGGCTCGGACGTCTACCGCGAATGGCACGACAAGCTGATGGGGTTCCGCTCGGGCACGGCGCCGGATTTCGGCGCGATCTGGGTCACCTATTTCCCGACCCACATGATCGAGCTGTATCCGCACGTGCTGGTGCTGTCGACCCTGTATCCGCAGGGACCGCAGGAAACCCTGAACGTGGCCGAGTTCTATTACCCGGAGGAAATCGCGGTCTTCGAGCGGGAGTTCGTCGAGGCGCAGCGCGCGGCCTACATGGAAACCGCCATCGAGGACGACGAGATCGGCGAGCGCATGGACGCCGGCCGTCTGGCGTTGCTCAAGCGCGGCACCTCCGAGAGCGGGCCGTACCAGTCGCCCATGGAGGACGGCATGCTGCACTTCCACGAGTGGTATCGCCGCACGATGGGCGAGCACCTGGGCGACGCAGCCGCCTGAAACCAACCGGACAGGAACCCGCCATGAAGCACCCGCGCGCCAATCTGCCGTCGACCGATCCCATCGTCGTTTCAAATGAGAATATATGCTATTCTCAAATCCCTGATCGCACTGTCCGCGCCGCCGGCGCGCAGACCCAGCATCCGAACCCCATGACCCGATTCACGGTTGCCGATTTCAACCGGATGGGCAGCGAGGCGGGCTTCCGCTATCGCCTCCCCCAGCTCTCCGGCACACGCGACGCCATCGATGATGTGTGCGTGGCGGAGGGGCGCGTGCAGGAGTTCTCGATCCGGCCCGGCCTGACGCTCGTGCTGTCGGACATCATCGCGCATCACCACTACGAGGCGACCTCGGTGATGCACCCCCAGTTTTCCACCATCGTCATGCTGCAAGGCCAGGCACAGGCCCTGCTCGACAAGCATGACGATGTCCGGATGGTGGCCCAGAGCGGCCTGAGCGCCGTCTATGGCGACGCGGTTTCGATGACCGGCGTGCACCCGGCCGGCCAGCGCATGCGCAGCGTCAACGTGTCCCTGAGCGACCCGGCCGGCGCCGGCGACCCGCAGCTGAGCGAGATGATCGCCCAGGCCCTGCGTGCGCCGGGCTTGCGCCTGCGGCGCTGGCCGGTGCAGACCCACCTGATCCAGGCCATCGAGCAATTGCTGGACAGCACCTGGCAAGGGTCGCTGCACGGCCTGCTGCGTGATGGCGTCAGCATGCAGCTGCTGGCCCATGCCCTGGCGGACTTCTCCCAGGCGCCGGCGCAGGAAACGCAGACCTCCGCGCGCGACCGCCAGTTGCTGGAGCGGGTGCGCGAGCGCCTGTATCACGCGCCCGGCGAAGACCATACGCTGGAAGACCTGGCGCGCCTGGCCTGCATGAGCCCCAGCACCTTGCGGGCCAAGTTCCAGGCCACGTATCACCGCTCGGTCTTCACCTGGCTGCGCGAACGCCGGCTCGAAGTGGCGCGTGAACAGTTGGCCCAGGGCTGGAGCGTGCAGCAGGCGGCGCATTTCGTCGGTTACCGCCACGCCACCAATTTCGCCACCGCGTTTCGCGAGCGTTACGGCATCGCACCCAGCGAGCTGAGTTGAGCTGATTCCGCCAGCGTCCGGCCTCGCCCAGCCGCTGCCGGCCCTCCGAAAGACCCTGACGCCACCTCTGGCATTTGCCAAACATCCAGCGGCGGCGCGCATCCCCCGGCTTGCCTGCCGCACGCCACCATGCGGGGCTCGCTCCTTTTCCCGGAGCGCCCGACCTGGATGCAAAGACGGCCGTGCCGCGTTCCTCTCTCCCCTCCTATCCCGTCATGGTGCTGATGCTGGGCCTGCTGGCCTGCGTCGCACCCGCCACCATCGACGCCTATCTGCCCGCCTTCGGCGCGCTGGGGCGGGAATTCGGCGTTCCCCAGGAAGCCGTGCAGCAGACGCTGGGCGTCTATATGTCGGCCTACGCCACGATGCTGCTGCTGCACGGCACGCTGTCGGACTCGTTCGGCCGCCGCCGGGTCATCGTCGCGACGCTGCTGCTCTATATCGCGGGATCGCTGGTCGCCGCCCTGGCGCCCACCTTCGACTGGCTGCTGGCGGGCCGCGCCCTGCAGGGGTTCTCCGCGGGCGCCGGGCTGGTGGTGGGCCAGGCCATCGTGCGGGATTGCTACACCGACGCGGTGGCGCGCCGCACCATGTCCTATATCGTCATGGTGTTCAACGTCTCGCCCGCGCTCGCGCCCATCATCGGCGGCCATCTGGCCGCCAACCAGGGCTGGCGCGCCGTCTTCCTGATGCTGACGGCGCTGGCGCTGGCCGCCCTGCTGCTGTGCGGCACCCGGCTGCCCGAAACGCTGCCGCCGGAACGCCGCCAGCCGCTGTCCTGGCGCGTGCTGGGCGGCAACCTGCTCAGCCTGCTGCGCGACGGCCGTTACCTGGGCATGACGCTGGCGGCCAGCCTGCTGGTTGCCGGACAGGCCTTTCTCATCGGCGGCGCGCCGGACTTCATCACCGGCACGCTGGGCCTGCCGGAAACCGCCTTCGCCACCTTGTTCGTGCCGCTCGTGATCGGCGCCATGGCCGGCGCATTCTTCGCGGCGCGCATGGCCGAGCGCTGGACCGATGGACGCCTGATCCTCACCGCCTACCTGCTGATGGCAGGCAGCTGCGTGGCCAATGCCGCCTATCTGGCAAGCGTGCCCGCGCCCGCCCTGCCCTGGGCGGTGGTCTTCCCCTCGATCTTCACCAGCGGCCTGGCCATGGTCATGCCGGCCCTGACCTTGCGGATCCTGGCCCGCGCGCCGACCTTGTCCGGCACGGCGGCCTCCCTGCTGGGTTTCGTCCAGATGATGGGGTTTTCAGTCATCAGCGGCTGGTGCGTCCCGCTGGTCTATGGCCAGCCCCTGCGCATGGCGCTGGCGATGCTGGCCTGCGTGGCGCTCAGCGCGGCGGGATGGGTGATGTTGCACCGCCGTGGCAGCGCCATCGGCGCCACGCAGACGGGATAGCAATTTCGGCGTTTGGCATAGGGATCGTGCGCTTAGCGATACGTAAGCAAATTCAACAAAAACAATAATTCTCATTAACAGTTCTATCCCTACTATCATCGCTGGAGAAGGCAAGCATGCCGCTCGTATCTTCTGGCGCGCCGTTCCGCGTGCGCCCCCTGGTTCTCCTGGTCAACACCGCCCTGGTGCTGGCCGCCGGCGCCGCCCAGGCCCAAAGCAGTGCGACCGCGCAGCAGCCGGGCCAGCTCCAGGCCGTGACCGTCACCGCCGACAGCCTCGGCGTGACCGAGACCACGCGCTCGTACACGACGAATGCGATGAGCACGGCCACGGGCCTGTCGCTGTCCCCGCGAGAGACCCCGCAGTCGGTCAGCGTGATCACGCGCCAGCAGATGGACGACCGCGGCCTGCAGACGACCTCCGACGCCCTGCAAAGCGCGCCCGGCGTCTCGGTGACCCGCAGCGACACCAACCGCTACTCCTTCTCCGCCCGCGGCTTCGACATCGACAACTATCAGTTCGACGGTCTGACGCAACCCAACCTGTCGCCCTGGGCCTTTGGCGAAAGCAACCTGGACCTGGCCGTGTTCGACCGCGTCGAAGTCGTGCGCGGCGCCACCGGCCTCATGACTGGCGCCGGCAATCCCTCGGCCGCGGTCAACTATGTCCGCAAGCGGCCCCTGCGCGACTTCGCCCTGTCGGGCGGTGTCTCCGTGGGCAGTTGGGATTTCAAGCGCGGCTATGCCGATATTTCCTCTCCGCTTTCCGAGAATGGCCGCATCCGTGGCCGGGTGGTCGCGGCGTACTCCGATTCGGACAGCTATACCGCCTTGCAGGAGTCGCGCGGGCGGACGCTCTATGGCGTCATTACCGCAGACCTCACACGATCGACCGAACTGACCGGCGGCGTGTCCTACCAGTCCAGCGCGTACAACGGGTTCGGCAGCGGCTTCCCGCTGTTCTACAGCGACGGCACGCGCACGGATTTCGGTCGCACCGCCTCGAACAACGCCGGCTGGGCCCGTGCCGAGAACGACACCACCACGGGCTTCCTCGACCTGAGCCATACGTTCGCCAACAACTGGAAAGCACGTGTCGCGTACAGCCAGTCGTTGACCGACGCGACCATGAAGCAGGTCTTCCGGGGCGGCTATCCCGACCGGGCCACCGGCATCATGAGCGCCGCGCCGTCCTTCAGCTATTACGACGGCCACGTGCGCCGCAATGCGCTCAACCTGACGCTGTCGGGCCCGTTCCAGCTGTTCGGTCGCGAGCACGAGCTGGCGGTTGGCTACATGCGCTCCGAAGACCACGTCGCCTTCCCGCAATACCGCGCCCTGGCCCCCCTCCCCGGCCAGACGAACTACTTCCAATGGGACCAGGACCTGACCCCCGAGCCCAACTGGTCGTCCACCAAAACGCAGGCCGATGACCTGGACAACAAGCAAAGCGGTGGCTACATCGTGAGCCGCTTCTCGCTGGCCGATCCGGTCAAGCTCATCGTGGGCGGCCGCCTCAGCAACTGGGAAACCAACCAGAACTACTTCGGCACGCGACGCCAGTATTCCCACAAGAACGAGTTTGTTCCGTACGCCGGCCTGCTGGTCGACCTGAACGATACCTTCACCGCCTATGCCAGCTACACGGAAATCTTCAAGCCGCAGAACAACCGGACCGAAGCGGGCGAAATCCTGCCTCCGGTCACCGGCAAGAGCTATGAGATCGGCCTGAAGGGTGCCCACATGAACGGCCTGCTGGCGAGCGGCATCTCCCTCTTCCGCACCGAACAGGACAACCTGGCCGAAGCCACCGGCAACCTGGTCACCGGCACCACGAACCAGAGCGCCTACCGCGCGGTGAAGGGTGCCAAGGTCAACGGGCTGGAGCTGGAGCTCGCAGGCGAGGTCACGGAGGGCTGGAACGTGGCCACCAGCTACACCACCTTCGTCGCCAAGGACGCCAACGACAACCCGATCAACACGAGCAAGCCGCGCAGCCTGTTCAAGCTGTATACGACGTATCGCTTGCCGGGTGAGCTGAACCGCCTGACCATCGGCGGCGGCGTGGACTGGCAGAATCGCATGTACCAGCTGGCGACCGCGCCGGGCAATCGCCGCGTGAACGTGCAGCAAGGCAGCTACGCCCTGGTCAACGCCATGGCGCGCTTCGACTTCACCGACAAGGTCTCGGCCACGCTGAATGTGAACAACCTCTTCGACAAGAAGTACTACTCGCAGATCGGCTTCTATAACCAGGGCTGGTATGGCGCGCCGCGCAACGTGATGCTTTCCTTGAGGGCCCAGTATTGATGCAGCCCCTGTTCGAAGGCCGCCCGGCATGAGGGACGGCTGCTTGAAACACGGCGCGGCATGGCCGCGCCTGCTGGTGGCGGGCTTCCTGGCCGCCGTCCTTGCCGCGTGCGGGGATGGCGGCAAGGACGCGCCACCGGCATCGGCCACGGGGGCTTCCACCGCGCCATCCCCTGCTCCGGCGGCGGATGGCGCCGGTGTGTCGTCGGCGCCCACGGCTGCCGGGCCCGACGCCACCGGTTTCCCGCTGACGCTGACCACCGCACTGGGCGATGCCGTCATCCCTGCGCCGCCCAGGCGCGTCATCACGCTGGGCCTGGGGGCCGACGACCTGGCCCTGGCACTGGGCGTGGCCCCCGTGGGCGTGGGCCGTGCCGACTGGGGCGGCGATGCCGACGGCTACTGGCCGTGGGTGCGCCAGGCGCTGGAACGGCAAGGCAAGCCGCTGCCCGAGACCATCCGCATGTATCCCGAGCTGGACGTCGAGCACATCATCGCGCTGCAACCCGATCTCGTGCTGGCGCCGTTCAGCGGCATGAGCGCCCAGGCGTTCCGGCAGTTGTCGGCTTTCGTGCCCGTGGTGGGCTATCCCGACGCGCCTTACCTGACGCCCGTCCCCACGCAGGTGGACCTGAGCGCAGCCGCGCTGGGCAAGACGGAAAAGGCCGAGGCCGTGAAGCAAGGCATCCATGACGCCCTGGCGCAAGCCGCCCGCAAGTGGCCCATGCTGCAGGGCAAGTCCTTCGCCTATGTGCGCGCAGACCTGGGATCGGGCAATTTCGCCGCCTATGTGCCGGGAGACCCGCGCGTGGACACGCTGTCGGCGATGGGCCTGACGCTGGCGCCCGCCGTGCGCGGCCTGCGTGCCAGCGGCGGGCACTTCGCGCATTACCTGGGCTTCGAGCACGCGGACCGGCTGGCCGACGTCGATGTGCTGGTGTCCTGGTTCTATAACGCGCAAGAGCGCGACAAGGTGGCGGCGGTGCCGCTCTTTGCCAGCATTCCCGCCGTGCGGCGCGGCGCCTACGTCGCACTGGACGACCCGGGCCTGGTCATGGCATCGTCTTCGGGCGCGCCGCTGGCGATCGCCTGGATGCTGGACCGACTGGGTCCGCAACTGGCCCAGGCAGCCGAGCGCGCATCGTCTCCGTGAAGCCCTGCTGACCGCGCCATCGCTGCCTGTTTTCCGTGCCTCATCGTCCTCTTCATGCTCTCTGCCTTCCGGCCGCCCTGCTGGGGTTGCTGGCCTGTGCGCTGGCCAGCCTGGCGCTGGGCTCGCGCACCCTGGGCCCGGCCGCCGTCTGGCAGGCGCTGACCCAGCCCGACGACAGCTACGTTTCCCTGATCGTGTCGTCGCGCGTGCCGCGCACGGTGCTGGCCATCCTGACCGGTGCGGCGCTGGCCGTATCGGGCGCGATCGCGCAGGCGCTTACCCGCAATCCGCTTGCAGACCCGGGCCTCCTGGGCGTGAACGCAGGCGCGGCGGCGTCGTTGGTCGGCACGGCACTGATCGCGGGCAGCATGCCAGCGCATCCATTCTGGGCCGCCCTCCCTGGCGCCCTGGCTGCCGCGGCGGTCGTGCACCTGGTCGGCGCGGGCGGACGCGGCCGCTTGAATCCCGCCCGCCTGGTGCTGACGGGCGCGGCGCTGAATGCCGTGCTCTTCGCCTTCGTGCAGGCCGTGGCGCTGGTGCGCGACGACATCTTCGACGTCTATCGCTTCTGGGCCATCGGCTCCCTGTCCGGCCACAGCCTGGCGGCCGCCTGGCAGGCCGTGCCCTATGTGGCTGCCGGGCTGGCGCTGGCCGCGCTGCTCGCGCGCGCCCTGAACCTGCTGACGCTGGGCGGCACGCTGGCCAGCACCCTTGGGGCCCGGGCAGGCCTGGCCCGCCTGCTGGGGCTGTTCTGCATGACGCTGTTGGCCGCGGCCGCCACCGCCGCGGTGGGGCCCATTGCCTTCGTGGGCTTGGCAGTGCCTCACCTGGCGCGCCGCCTGGCCGGCGCCGACCAGCGCTGGCTGATGCTGTATTGCGCGCTGCTGGGGCCGATCCTGATGCTCGTCGCCGACATCCTGGCGCGCGTGCTGCGCGCGCCCGCGGAAGTACTGACGGGCGTCATCGTCGCGCTGCTGGGCGCGCCCTTCCTGCTGGCGGCCTTGCGGCGTTCGGCAAGGACCGCGGCATGAGCGCCAGTCGCCCGCCGCCGAACGATGCCTTGCCGACGCGCCAGTGCCTGCGCATCGGCCGGCACGTCTCGCTGCCCTTCGTTTTGCGCACGGTCGTCTACTGCAGCCTGCTGCTGTGCCTGGCTGGCGCGATCGCGCTGGCAGGCGTGCTGGCGGGCCCAGGGCTGGACCTGGATGGGCTGCTGCGTGTGCTGGGCGGTGGCGGCACCAAGCTGGAACAGTGGCTGGTGCATACCGTCCGCCTGCCCCGCACGCTGGTGGCCCTGGGCGCAGGGGCCGCGCTGGGGCTGTCGGGCACGTTGTTCCAGAGCATCACGCGCAACCCCCTGGGCAGCCCCGACGTCATCGGCCTGACAGCGGGCGCATCGGCTGGCGCCGTCGCCGTGTCCATGCTGTGGCCGGGCATGGTTCCCCTGGCGGTCGGCGCCGTGTCGGGCGCCTTCATTGCCACGGCCGCCGTCTATGCCAGTTCGGGCGCGGGCTTTTCGGCACCGCAACGCATGGTCATCGCGGGGATCGCCGTCGGTGCGCTGGCCTTCGCCTTCGTGCAGTTCGGCCTGTCCAATCTGCGCCGGGAACAGGCCTACCTGGCCGCTGCCTGGCTCAACGGCAGCGTGGCGGGCAGCACCTGGCGGGACGTTCACTTGCTGGCCGCGGCCTGCCTGCCCATGGCCTTGCTGGCGCTGGCACAGGCACGCCGCCTGGCGCTCCTGGAAATGGGCGACGGGCTGGCGACCGCACTGGGCGCACCGCCGCGCGCCACGCGCGGCATCGCCATCCTGCTGGGCGTGGTCGCCGCCGCGGTGGCCGTCAGCGTGGCCGGCCCCGTCGCCTTCATTGCCCTGGCCGCGCCCCAGATCGCCCGCCGCTGCGTGCGCCGGGGCGGGCCCCTGCCCATCACGGCCGCGCTGACCGGCGCCGTGCTGCTGGGTGCCGCGGATCTCTCGGCGCGCCATCTCACGGGCGGCCAAGGCCTGCCCGTGGGGGTGCTCACAGCCGGCATCGGTGGCGTCTATCTGGCATACCTCCTCATCGCCGAATGGCGCAAGGCTTCCGCATGACCCTGGTCGTTTCCCCGCTTGCCCATCCTCCCCTTTTGCTCGAGGCTCACGGCCTGTCTGTCCGCTATGGCAGGCACGATGCCGTGCGGGAGGTCTCGCTGAGCGCGCCGCCGGGCTCTTTCACGGCGATAGTGGGCCCCAACGGCTGTGGTAAATCGACCCTGCTGCGCGCCTTGAGCGGCGCCCTGACGCCCAGCGCCGGGGAAATCATCCTGGGTGGCAAACCCATGGCCGCGATGCGCCGCAAGGAAGCGGCGCGCCAATTGGCCTATCTTCCGCAAAGCCCCGTGGCGCCCGAACTGGTCACGGTCTTCGACCTCGTGGCGCGCGGCCGCTATCCGCACCAGACGCTGCTGCGTCAGTGGTCGGATGAAGACGAGCTTGCGGTGCGCACCGCCCTGGCCGACACCGACCTCTCCGCCTTGGCAGACCAGTCCCTGGATGTGTTGTCGGGCGGGCAACGCCAGCGTGCCTGGCTGGCGCTGGTGCTGGCGCAGAGCGCGCCGCTGCTGTTGCTCGACGAGCCCACCACCTTCCTCGATATCCGCCACCAGGTGGACCTGCTGGCGCTCTGCACCCGCCTGAACAAGGCGGGCCGCACGCTGGTGGTGGTGCTGCACGATCTCAACCTGGCCTTCCGCCACGCCGGGACCGTGGTGATGATGCGCGAAGGCAAGGTGATGGCGCGCGGCCCGGCAGACGAGATCGTGACGGAACACGCCATGCGCACGGTCTTCGACCTGGACTGCCGGGTCATGCCCGATCCGGAGAGCGGGCGCCCGATGGTCATCCCGCGGCTGGCGTGACGCGCGCCGCCGCGGGCAGGCCGCGCACGGCAATCAGTTCTTCAGGCGGTAGCCGGTCTTGAAGATCCAGCGCACCGCCAGCAGGCAAGCCGCCAGGAAGACCAGCGTCATGGCCAGGCTGATTTCCACGGCAACGTCCGACACGCCGTAGAAGCTCCAGCGAAAGCCGTTCACCAGATACACCACCGGGTTCAGCAGCGTGACCTTCTGCCAGAAGGCCGGCAGCATGTCGATGGAATAGAAGCTGCCGCCCAGGAAGGTCAGCGGCGTCACGATCAGCATGGGCACGATCTGCAGCTTCTGGAAGCCGTCGGCCCACACGCCGATGATGAAGCCGAAGAGGCTGAAGGTGATGGCCGTGAGCAGCAGGAAGCACAGCATCCAGATCGGGTGCTCGATGCTGAACGGAATGAAGGCTCTTGCGGTGGCCAGCATGATGAGCCCGATCAGGATGGACTTGCTGGCCGCGGCGCCCACATAGCCGATCACGATCTCCATGTACGAGATCGGCGCGGACAGGACCTCATAGATGGTGCCGGAGAACCTGGGCATGTAGATGCCGAAGGCCGCGTTGGAGATGCTTTCGTTCAGCAGCGACAGCATGATCAGGCCGGGAATGATGAAGGCGCCGTAGCTGATGCCGTTGATTTCCACCATGCGCGAGCCGATGGCCGAGCCGAACACGATGAAGTAGAGCGACGTGGACAACACCGGCGAGGCGATGCTTTGCATCAGCGTGCGCCAGGTGCGGGCCATCTCGAACAGGTAGATGGCGCGGATGCCGTGCAGGTTCATGATTGCTGACCTTGTTGCGAAGTCTGGGACGAGGCGGCGGGCTGGTGCACCAGGCCCACGAAGATTTCCTCCAGCGAGCTTTGCGAGGTGCGCAGGTCCTTGAAGCCGATGCCCTCGGCCGCCAGGCGCTGCAGCAGTGCGGCGATGCCGCCGCCCCCGCCTTCCTTGTCATAGGTATAGACAAGCTCGTGGCCCTCGGCGGCCAGCTCCAGCTGCTCGTTGGCCAGGGCCGCGGGCACGGCGGCCAGCGGCTGCTCCAGGTACAGCGTCAATTGCTTCTTGCCCAGTTTTTCCACCAGCGCGGCGGTGCGCTCGACCAGGATGATCTCGCCCTGGCGGATCACCCCGATGCGGTCGGCCATTTCCTCGGCCTCTTCGATGTAGTGCGTGGTCAGGATGATGGTGACACCCTTCTCGCGCAGCTGGCGCACCATCTCCCACATGCCCCGGCGCAGCTCGACGTCGACGCCCGCGGTGGGCTCGTCCAGGAACAGGATGCGCGGCTCGTGCGACAGCGCCTTGGCGATCATCACGCGGCGCTTCATGCCGCCCGACAGCGTGCGCAGGCGCGCATCGCGCTTGTCCCACAGCGACAGGTCGCGCAGGATCTTCTCGATGTGGGCCGGGTTCTTCGGCTTGCCGAACAGGCCGCGGCTGAAGCTGACCGTGTCCCACACGGTTTCGAAGGCATCGGTGGTGAGTTCCTGCGGCACCAGGCCGATGGCGGCACGCGCCGCGCGGTAGTCACGCACGATGTCGTGGCCGTCGGCCATGACCTGGCCGCTGGTCGGCGTGACGATGCCACAGAGGATGCTGATGAGCGTGGTCTTGCCCGCGCCGTTGGGGCCGAGCAGGGCGAAGATCTCGCCACGCGCGATCTCAAGGTTGATGGGTTTCAGCGCCTGGTGGCCCGAGGCGTAGACCTTGGTGAGATTCTGGACGGAAATGACGGGCTGCACGCAGCCTCCTTGGTGTTGCGATCGGAATGTCGGTCGGGGGGGAGGATCGGAGGAAAAACGAAGGCGCCGGCGCATCCGGCGTCTTGACGACGCGGTGACACCGGCGAGGGGTTTGGGGGAATTGTAGCCACCCTGCCCGCACCCCATAAGCTTATCCCCACATGACGTGGGGATAGGCGAGGATGCTGACAATAAGCTGACTGTTCGTTCTTATCGTGCAGGGGCAGCCTTGAGCAGATCCTCGATATGCACAGGCAGCTCCCGTACCCGCACGCCCGTTGCGTGATGCACCGCCGAGGTCACCGCGGCGGCGAATCCTGCCAAGCCGATTTCTCCGATACCACGTGCCCCCAGCTCATTCAAGGCGGTGTCCGGGTGATCCAGGAAGACCACGTCGATGGCCGGGGCATCCGCATGCGTCGCAACCAGATAGTCCGCCAGGTTGCTGGTGACAGGCGCACCGTTGCGCGCGTCGTAGCGGGTTTCCTCCAGCAGCGCCATGCCGACGCCCATGATGAGCGCGCCTTCGATCTGGTTGCGCCCGGTCTTGGGGTTGATGATGCGGCCCGCATCAATCACCGTCACCACCCTGGACACCCGCAGGCGGGCGATCTCCGGCTGCCAGGCCACCTCGACGAAATGCGCGCCATAGGAATGCAGCGACAGCTTGCCCGCATCGGCATCGTCGTCGCTGGAACCGGATTTGCCCTCGCCGACGGCGGCTTCCGCCAGCAGGGTTTCGAAGCGCACACCTGCGGAATCCGCTGCATCGGTGGCGCGGATCTTCCCTGCCTCGAAGACCAGGTCTGCGGTGCTCCGGCCATGATAAGGCCAGTCCTTCCTCTTCACGGCCTGGCCCAATGCCTGGGCGATGGCCGCGCGCGTGGCCTGGGCAGCGGCCGGCACCAACGAGCCCGTCGCCATCGAGCCGCCGGACAAGGGCCCGGGCGGCAGGTCCGTGTCGCCCAGCCTGACCGTGATGCGAGACAAGGGCAACCCAGTCAGTTCTCCCACCATCTGCGCCAACACCGTATAGGTGCCGGTGCCCAGGTCCTGGGTGGCGCTGGCAACCTCCGCGGTGCCGTCCGTGCGCAGGGTCACCCTGACCTGCGCCGGCAGGCGCTTCGCCAGCCATGAGGCGCTGGCCACGCCCCAGCCCAGGATCTCATCCCCACGCCGGATGGAACCCACGCCCCGCGTGCGCCGGTCCCAACCGAAACGGCGGGCCCCCACTGTCAGGCATTCAACCAGGTGCCGTGTCGAAAACGGCACCGCCAGGCTTTCATCTTCCTGCGGCTCGTTCATCAGCCGCAACGCCACCGGGTCCATTCCGAGTTCACAGGCGAGCTCGTCGATTGCCGACTCCAGCGCGAAGAGCCCGGGCACGGCGCCCGGCCCTCGCATGGAGGTGGCCGGGGCCATGTCCCGGCGCTCGTAACGGCTGCGCACCCTCAGGTCGGGCACGCTGTACAGGTAGGGCGTGGCCTCGCCGCAGTTTTCCTTCATATGGTCGAAGCGCGAGGCGTAATACAGAAAGTCGTGGCGCAGGGAACTGAGGCGTCCCGCGCGCGTGGCCGAGAGGCGGATGCGCTGGCGCGTGTGGCTGCGATGGCCCACCGTCTGGAACATCATCTGGCGCGTGATCTCCAGCTTCACCGGCCGGCCAAGATCCCGGGCAGCGGCAGCAGCCAGCACGGCATGCGTCCATGGCCACAGCTTGCCGCCGAAACCCGACCCCAGGTAATGCGTGATGACCCGCACCCGCTCGACAGGCACGCCCAGCATCTGGGCCATGGCGGCGCGGTGATTGACCACCGCTTGCGAGGTTTCGTACAGCGTGTAGTGGCCGTCCTCGCAGACGGCGATGCTTGCGTGCAATTCGATGGGGTTGTGGGTCTGGACGGGCGTGGAATATGACTGGTCGAGCCTGACCTCGCCGCGCGAATAGGCCGCGTCGGGGTCGCCGCGCTCGCTGTCCACCTCGCCCGACTCACCGGGTTGCGCCTCCATGCCGACATCAGGGGCCTCGGCGTCATAGGCCACGGTCACGGCGTCGGCCGCCGCCTTCGCGTGCGCGAACGTGTCGGCCACGACCAGGGCGACGTACTGCCCGTAATAGCGCACCAGGTCGTCGTGCAAGGGCGGACGGTGCTCATCGACGGTCACCCCGCTGTCCTTGTCGACGCGATGCAGCTTGCCTATGTTGTGGCGCGTGTAGATCTTGATCACGCCGGGCATGGCCGCCGCGCTTGCGGTATCCACCTGCCTGACGGTGCCGCGCGCAATCGTCGCGCCTACCGGCAGGGCATGGACCATGCCGTCCAGGCGCTGGTCGGCAGTGTAGGCGGCCCGCCCCGTCACCTTCAGCGCGCCGTCCACGCGGGAATGCCCCGCGCCCACCATCGCCGACATGGCCTTCCTGTCCGGCGCGTTCATGGCCGCACCCCGCGTCCTTCAGCCACGGCACGGCTCAAGGCATGCATCAGGCAGCGTTTCGCCAGCTCTACCTTGAATGCGTTCTCCGGCAAAGGCCGGGCATCGCGCAAGGCCGCCTCTGCGGCAGTGCGGATCAGACTCTCCGTAGGCGCGCGGTCAAGCAGCACGGCTTCGGCCTCGGGTGAGCGCCAAGGCTTGGCGCCGACCCCGCCCAATGCAATCCGCACGTGCTTGAGCACGCCGGAGCGCTGGGCCAGAACCACGCCCGCCGAGGCCAGCGCGAACTCATAGGAAGCGCGATCACGCAGCTTCAGATAGACGGATCGGCCCTGCAGCACGGGCGGAGGCAGGCGGATGCCCGTGATGAGTTCATCCTGCGCCAACGCATGCTCGTGCTGCGGCGTGCTGCCCGGCAACAGGAAAAAGTCGGAGACCGGCAGGCGCCGGGCGCCACGCTCGCTTTCAAGCACCACCGTGGCATCGAGGGCCACCAGTGCCACCGCCATGTCCGAAGGATGTGCCGCCACGCAATGCTCGCTGGTACCCAGCACCGCCATGTTGCGGTGGTATCCCTCGATGGCGGAACAGCCGCTGCCCGGCTCCCGCTTGTTGCAGGCCGTCGCGGTGTCGCGGAAATACACGCAGCGCGTGCGCTGCATCAGGTTGCCCCCGGTGGTCGCCATGTTGCGCAATTGCGGCGACGCGCCGGCCAGCAAGGCCTGGGACAGCACCGGATACGCGGCCAGGATGGCTGGATGATGCGCCAGGTCGGCATTGCGGACCATCGCGCCGATGTCCAGGCCGCCGTCGGGACGCTCGGTGATGTCCGTCAGAGGCAGGCGGCTGATGTCCAGGACCTCCAGCGGCGTTTCGACCTCGAGCTTCATCAAGTCCAGCAAGGTCGTGCCGCCCGCCAGGAAGCGGAAGGCGTGAGATTGCCCCGCCGCACGGGCGCGGCCAGCCGCACGCAGCGCGTCGCTGACGCCGCGGCTGTGGCTGAGATGGAAAGCTTGCATGCGGGGCCTCCTGGCTCAGTCCTTGCGCGGACCGCGCACATGCTGGATGGCAGCCACGATATTGGAATAGGCGCCACAGCGGCAGATGTTTCCGCTCATGGCCTCGCGCACATCGGCGTCGGCGGGGCCACAGGGCTCGCGCATCAGCGCCTCGGCCGACATGATCTGGCCCGCGGTGCAATATCCGCACTGGTAGCCGTCGTACTCCACGAAGGCTTCCTGCAAGGGATGCAAGGCCTCGGGCGTGCCCAGGCCTTCGATCGTCGTGATCTCGTCACCCTGGTGGCAGGCCGCCAGCACCAGGCAGGCATTGGTGCGCCGGCCGTTGATGTGCACCGTACAGGCGCCGCACTGGCCGTGGTCGCAACCTTTCTTGGTGCCCGTCAGGCCCAAGTGGTCGCGCAGGCAATCCAGCAGCGTGGTGCGCGGGTCCACCTCGCAATGCAGGTCCTCGCCATTGACGCCCAGGGTCAGCGGAATCGGCGCCGCGGCGCGGGCGCGCGCGGCCGTCTCGGCCCGCGTCGGCATGCGCCGTCCCGTGGGCATCAAGGGGGGAGGACTGGAACGGGCATGCCGTGCGGCATGCGTGGGATCGGGGGTGGCAAGTTTGGGCGGCATGGTCCGGTCTCCTCGATGCACCTGTCCGGCCGCTTGGCGGAAAGTAGCGGCGCGACGCCCGATGCGCGCAGGTGTGAGGCCAATGTAGAACCCCACCCCGGTCATCCGTGCCTTCCAAGCGCATGCGAAGGATTCCGTTTGTAAACCGCGCGGGCACTGGGTCTGCGTGGTTTTTCCTCCGAAACGCCCCATTACGGGCGGGCCCGCCCCGTCGCATTGAGTAAACTTGCAGCCTTCCCCACTGCCCTGCCCCCTCATGTCCTCCGTGCCCGACATCCGTCCCGATCAGTCCGTCGAACTGCTCAAGGCCCTGCACATCCTGACCCGCGACGGCAAGCTGAACCAGGACAGCCGGCGCAAGCTCAAGCAGGTCTACCACCTGTTCCAGTTCATCGAACCACTGCTGAAGGACCTGAAGCAGGACCGCGACGGCATCACGCTGGTGGACCACGGCTCGGGCAAGTCGTATCTGGGCTTCATCCTGTACGACCTGTACTTCAAGCAGCTGAAGGATGCGTCACACCTGTATGGCATCGAGACCCGGCCGGAACTGGTGGCCAGCGCGCAGGATCTCGCGCGCCGCGCGGGTTTCGAGGGAATGTCATTCCTGAACCTGTCTGCCGCCGAGGCCATCGATTCAAGCAAGCTGCCCGCGCAGGTGGACATCGTGACGGCGCTGCATGCCTGCGACACCGCCACCGACGATGCCATCCGCTATGCGCTGGCCAAGCAGGCCAGGCACATCGTGATCGTGCCCTGCTGCCAGGCCGAAGTGGCGGGCGTCCTGCGCCGCCGCAAGCAGATGTCGCTGGGCGCTTCCGCCCTGGCCGAGTTGTGGCGCCACCCGCTGCACACGCGGGAGTTCGGCAGCCAGGCCACCAACGTGCTGCGCAGCCTGCAACTGGAGGCGCACGGCTACCAGGTCACGGTCACCGAGCTGGTGGGCTGGGAGCACTCGATGAAGAACGAGCTGATCATCGCCAGTTACAAAAACCTGCCCCGCAAAAAGGCCACGGAACGGCTGGAGAACCTGCTGGAGATGCTGGGGGTCGGGGAGTTGCGGGAGCGCTTCTTCGGCGGCGCGGCGCCTGCCGCGTCCGCCAAGGCCTGATCGCGTGGGGAATCAGTCCCGCTTGGCGTGCGGACAGGAGGCCGCCTCGGGCGCCTCCATCAGCTTTTCCCAGCCTTCCCGGCCCAGGCGGCGCAGCGTTTCCTGGTTGCGCAGATAGATTTCCGCCGCGTCCGGATTGGACTCCACCGCGCGGTCCAGGCTGTCTTCGCGCAGGATGTGGAAGATCGGATACGGCGAACGGTTGGTGTAGTTCTCGATGTCGTCCGGGCCCGCATCGGCGAACTGGTATTGCGGATGGAAGCTGGCCACCTGCAGCACGCCTTCAAGCTCCATCGCTTCCAGCAGGTCTTCGGCCACATCCAGGAAATCGTTGTAGTCCAGGAAATCCGCCAGCGCGTCGGGCACGATGAGCAGCGCCGTGTCCATCTCTTGCGGGTCGGCGTCGGCCACCGTTTCCAGCAGGCGTTGCAGGTCCTGGACCACCTGCTTGCGGTTGATGGCCGCGCTCACTTCGTAATGGATCTGTCCTTTCACCTGCACGCTCTTGGCGAAGGGACAGAGGTTCAGCCCGATGACGGCGCGCTCCACCCAGCGCTGCGTGGCGGCCAGGACGGCTTCAGGAGTATCGGAGGGGATCGCGGGGGACGTCATGGCAAGGATTCACTTTGGGACTGAGGAAAGTGGCGCATTCTATCCGCCTAATGGATGGGAAAGTGTCACATTCCTGCCATGCTGGCCGCACCATTCCATCCGGGGTGATTTCCCTCAAAGCCTCACGTCCTCCCACAGGCGCAACACCATTTCGTGGGCGGCGCCAGCCGCCAGCACCAGGGCATCGTCCATGACCCGCGCGGTTTCGATGCACAGCATCTGCTGCCACGCATCGGGCGAAAACTGCGACAGGCGGCGGGCCTTGTCGATGTGCGGATTCCACAGGACGGCGCTGCCCGAGCCCTCGCTTTCCACCACCAGGCGGCGGCCCAGGCCGGTGTCATCCACCACCAGGCAGGGCGAGCCGGTGTAATAGATGCGGTCCACCTCGCCGTCGAAACGCAGCGGCCCCTCCTGGCGCTTTTCCACCCAGCCTGCCAGCGTGTCCAGGTAACGGGCATCTTCCAGGCCCAGCACCCGCACGTCGCGCACGTCGCCCACCTGCAGATAGGTGTGCAGCGCCTGGCTGATGGTGCGCGGCTGGCCACTGTCGTTGCGGCTGTGCAGCGCCACGCGCAGGCCGGCCGCGTCGAGCCGCACGTCCAGGCGTGCCGACAGGCCTTGCCAGGGCCCATCGTCGTCGGCGGCCAGGGCCAGCGTCAGGACCGCGGCTTCGCCCGCCAGGGCCTGGGCGTCCTGCACCTGCCACACGCGTGCCCGCGCGTGGCCATGGGCGGGCGCGTGCGCGGCATCGGGCACCTCCGCGTGCACGGCTGCGGGATTGCGCGCCAGTTCGCCAAACCAGGGCCAGCACACGGGGATGCCGCCTCGCACCGACTTGCCCGGTTCAAAGGCCGCGGCATCGCTCAGCCAGACCACGGGCTGTCGGCCGTCCCGGCCGAAACCGAGCACCTGCGCGCCCTGCTCCGCCACCCAGGCCTCGGTGTCGCCCACGCGCAAGCGCCAGCAATCCAGTTCGCCCCGCCGGGTCCGGGTGATGTCGATGCGCGTTTCCTGTGTCACGGTGATTCCTTGCAGCAGAGTCGGATAAGCGGGATTTTGACCCGAGCGGCGTGCTGGACGCCAGTGCTGCAAGCGCGATGCCAGGCGTGGCGGCCGTGGCAGGCAATGCCGGCTTGCGCTATGGTTGCCGGTGTCGTTGACATGGCTGTTGCGGCAGCATGTCGCTTTTGTCTCTCCTGCCTGCCTCTCGATGCCTCTTGCCGCCATGAACGCTTCCGACAGAATCCTCATCGCCGGCTGCGGCGACGTCGGCCTGCGCGCCGCCCGCCTGCTGGCGTCCCAGGGCGCGCAAGTGTGGGGGCTGCGCCGCAGCCTCCCGCCCGGCCCTGCCCCGCTATCCTGGATCGCCGCCGATTTGCGCCAGCCTGCCTCCCTGGCCGCGCTGCCGCCCGGCATCACGCACCTGGCCTACCTGCCCACGCCCGGCGAGCGCAGTCCCGAGGCCTATCGGGGCGTGTTCATCGACGGCCTGCGCAACCTGATGGCCGCGCTGGATCCGGCCACCTTGCGGCGCGTGGTGCTGGTGTCGTCGACGGCGGTGTATGGCGAACACGAAGGCGCCTGGGTGGACGAACTGACGCCTGCCGGACCGCTGTCGTTCAATGGGGAGATCCTGTGCGAGGCCGAAGCCTGGCTGGCCGCGCAGCCTGTGTCCAGCGTGTCGCTGAGGCTGGCCGGCCTGTATGGTCCGGGGCGGCTGCAACTCATCGCGCGCCTGCGTGAAGGACGCGCCCGCGCGCCCCGGCATCCCGTGCACTGGGCCAATCGCATGCATGTGGATGATGCGGCGGGCGCGCTGGCGCACCTCTTGAACCTGCCCGATCCCGCGCCGGTGTATCTCGGTTGCGACGACACGCCTTTGCCATTGCACGAACTGTATGCCGCGCTGGCGGAAATGGCCGGCGCCCCCGCGCCTGGCGAGGGTCCGGCGCCGGGCGCGGTAGGCAGCAAGCGCCTGTCGAACGCCCGGCTGCGGGCCAGCGGCTATGCCTTGCGCTGGCCCGATGCACGGCAGGGGTATGCCGCGCTGCTGAAGGACGCGTGACGCGCCTGCGCCGCAAGTCCTTCAGGATGCTGGCTGGCGTCGCGGGTCAGAAGACGCCGAACAGCCACAGCAGCAGGATGATGGGAATGGGAATGCCGATTAGCCAAAGCAGGATGCCGCGCATGGTCTTCTCCTCTGTTTGAAGTCCGAGCACCCATGGTGCCCGCTTGCGCCGTGCCTTGCCTGTCCAAAGGCGTCAAGGCAATTCAAGCGGATACATCTGGCGCGGCGCTCAGTCGTCCTGCACCCTGCCGCGCAGGCGCTTGGTCTGTCCATGCGCGACCTTGCGCTGCACCCGCCGCCGCTGCGAGGCGCGCGTGGGCCGGGTGGCATGCCGTGGCGCGGCGGGCGTGGCGGCCGTGCGCAACAGCGCCAGCAGGCGATCGAGCGCGTCGCCGCGGTTCTTTTCCTGGCTGCGGAAGGACTGCGCCTTGATGATGATGACGCCGGCCTGCGTGACGCGGTGGTCGCCCAGGGACATGACGGCATCCTTGAACCATTGCGGCAGCGCCGCATGGGCGAGGTCGTAGCGCAGGTGCACCGCGCTGGAAACCTTGTTCACATTCTGGCCGCCGGAGCCTTGGGCACGGATCATGCCGTAGCTCAGGTCGGCGGGGTCCAGCGACAGCGTATCGGTAATCGGGATCATCCTCGCATTTTGCTACAGTGCCTCGTCGCCGTCTTGCCCGCCGTCGTGCCTTTTCCGTCCCATGTGCCTTGCCGCCTTCGCGCTCAACGCGCGGCCCGACCTGCCTTTCGTGCTGATCGCCAACCGCGATGAGTTCCATGCGCGGCCCACTGCGCCCGCAGCCCCCTGGGCCGGGCAGCCGGGCCTGGTGGCGGGCCGCGACCTGTCCGCCGGCGGCACCTGGCTGGGCATCGCCGCGCCAGGCCGCTATGCGCTGCTGACCAATTACCGCGACCCCAGCCACGTTCTGCCCGATGCCCCTTCGCGCGGCGCGCTGGTGCAGGGCTTCCTGTCAGGCATGGACAGCCCGCGCGACTACGCGCACGCCGTGCATGCGCGCGGCGCGGACTACAACGGCTTCAATCTGGTCGTGGGCGATGCGCAAGGCGCCTGGTATGCGGGCAACCGCGACGGCGCGCCGCGCGCCCTGGCCGATGGCGTGCACGGCTTGTCCAATCATCTGCTGGATACGCCCTGGCCCAAGGTCGTGCGCACGTGCGAGGCCCTGCAGGCCTGGCTGGCGGAGGGCGCCCTGCCGCCCTCTCCTGCCGGCGAGGCGCCGGACCTGCGCGCGCTGTGGCGCATCCTGGCCGACCGCCGTGCGCCACCCGATGCGGAATTGCCCGACACCGGCGTGGGCCTGGCGCGCGAGCGCCTGCTGGGCAGTCCGATGATCGTCAGCGAAACCTACGGCACGCGCTGTGCCAGCGTGCTGCTGCTGCGTCCTGGCGTGGGCCTGTCCTTGCACGAACTGCAATACCGGCCCGATGGCTCGGCGGGCACGCAAGCCGACTGGCTGCTGCCCGCCGATACCCGGCTGCCGGCGGGCGTGGCCGTGGCGCTGGCGCGCCAGGCTGGTTAAGTCCGCCGGCGCCTGCGGCTTGCTTGGCTTGCTTACTGCGCCGACTTACTGCGCCAACTTACTGCGCCGACTTACTGCGCCGACGCGGCTTCCGCCAGCGCCGGATAGTCGGTGTAGCCGTTATCCGGACCTTCGCCTTCCAGGGGCGCATAGAAGGTCTCGGCGCGCGGCGCGTTCAGTTCGGCGCCGGCCGCGAAACGCTCGACCAGGTCCGGGTTGGCGATGTAGAGCTTGCCGAAAGCCACGGCATCCGCCTCGCCCGCATCCAGCACCTGCTGCGCAGTTTCGGCCGTGAACGCTTCGTTGGCGATATAGACGCCGCCGAAAGCCTCCTTCAGTTGCGGGCCGATACGGTTGTCGCCCAGCGACTCACGCGCGCAGATGAAGGCGATGCCGCGCTTGCCCAGCTCGCGCGCCACATAGCTGAACGTGGCCAACGGATCGCTGTCCGACATGTCGTGCGCATCGCCACGCGGCGCCAGGTGCATGCCCACGCGGTCCGCGCCCCACACGTCGATGCAGGCGTCGGTCACTTCCAGCATCAGGCGCGCGCGGTTTTCCAGGCTGCCGCCATAGGCGTCGGTGCGCGTGTTCGTGCCGCTCTGCAGGAACTGGTCCAGCAGGTAGCCGTTGGCGCCGTGCACTTCCACGCCGTCGAAGCCCGCGAGCTTGGCGTTTTCCGCGCCGGTGCGATAGGCCTGCACGATGCCGGGGATCTCGCTGGTTTCCAGCGCGCGCGGGGTCACGAAGGGACGCTTCGGACGCAGCAGGCTGACGTGGCCGTCGGGCTGGATCGCGCTGGGCGCGACGGGCAGGTTGCCGTCCAGCAGTTCGGGATCCGAGATGCGGCCCACGTGCCACAGCTGCAGGAAGATGCGTCCGCCCGCGGCGTGCACGGCCTCGGTCACGCGCTTCCAGCCTTCCACCTGCTCGGCGGACCAGATGCCCGGGGTGTCGACGTAGCCCACGCCTTGCGGGATGACCGAGGTGGCCTCGGACAGGATGAGGCCGGCGCTGGCGCGCTGGGCGTAGTACTGCGCCATGAGTGCGTTGGGCACGCGGCCGGCGGCGCGCGAACGGGTCAGCGGCGCCAGGACGATGCGGTTCGGCAGAGTCAGCGCGCCGACCTGTAGGGGATCAAAAAGCGTGGTCATGCTGCAATCCTTCTGGGTTCAGTTCAGAGATCACGCGCGGACTGCGCCAGGAATTCCTGGATGAGCGTCTCGTTGCGTGCATAGAAAATCCACTGCCCCACCTTGCGGGAGGTGATCAGTCCTGCGCGCTGCAGGATGGCCAGGTGCCCGGACACGGTGGACTGCGACAAGCCCGTGCGCTGGTCGATGCGCCCCGCGCACACGCCCATGTCCCAGGGGTGGTCCTGGGCTTCGAAACACTGCTCCGGGGTTTTCAGCCACGTCAGGATCTGGCGCCGCAAGGGGCTGGCCAGGGCTTTGTGGATGGCGTCGATATCCATGGTGTCGGTAGGTGTATATCTGGATTTTCCGAATCTTAGTTCGGTCTTTTCCGATATACAACCCTGTGCGCAACAGGGTTGCTGTACGGCCTCGGCTTACGTTCGCGGAATACTGTATATTCATACAGCCTTGTTTTCAGTTCCCCATCTGTCCATGCCCCGGCCCGAACACATCCATCCCGCCCTCTGGCGTGGCTCGCAACTGGCCACGCGGGCCAGCGCGTGCCTGCCCGCCGGACACGCGGCGCTGGCGGCGGAATTGCCCGGCGGCGGCTGGCCCCTGGGCAGCCTGACCGAGTTGCTGCCCGAACGCCACGGCGTGGGGGAAATCCGGCTGCTGCGCCCGGCATTGGCCGCCGTGCCCGCGCATCGCCGGATCGTGCTGCTCTCGCCGCCCTACGCCCCCCACCTGGCCTGCTGGCATCACTGGCGGCTCGACCCTGCGCAGCTGCTGTGGCTGCACCCCGCCCACGACCGTGATGCCTTGTGGGCCGCCGAACAGGTGCTGCGCAACGGCCAGTGCGGCGCGTTGCTGGCCTGGCACGACCCGGTGCCGCTGCCTGCCTTGCGGCGCCTGCACCTGGCGGCGCAAGGCAGCGACATGCTGTTCGTGCTGATGCGCCCGCCCTCCACCGCCGCGCAGGCCTCGGTCGCGCCCCTGCGCGTGGCGCTGGCGCCGGCGCGCGGCGGCGTGGCCGTCACGCTGCTCAAGCGCCGCGGCCCGCCTTGCGCGCGCACCCTGCACATTCCCCTGGACAACCGCCTGCCTGGCCTCGACACCCTGTTTCCCCATGTCCCTCTGGATCAGCCTGCACCTGCCCCAGCTCATGCTGGACGCCTGCCGCACGCGCTGGCTCAGTGAGCCGGCGGCCTGGGCATTGCTGTCGCGCGAGCGCATCGTCGCCTGCAGCGCCGGCGCCCGCGCGCTGGGCCTGGCCGAAGGCATGCGCCGCAGCGGCGCATCCACGCTTGCCCCGCAAGCCACGCTGCTGGAACGCGATGCCGCCAGCGAACAGGCACTCTTCGACGCCGCCGCGCTGGCCGTGCTCCCCTACACCCCGCAAGTGGCGCAATACGCCGACCACACGCTGCTGCTGGACGTCACGGCCAGCCTGACGCTCTTCGGCGGGCCGCGTGCCCTGCTGCGCGCCACGCGCCAGGCCGTGCGCGCCTGTGGCCTGCAGGTGCAGGCCGCGCTGGCTCCCACGCCGCATGGCGCCTGGCTGCTGGCCCGCCACGCTGCGGCACGCGCCCGGCGCGCCACGCTCAAGCCCGCCACCTTGTCCCGCCGGCTGGACGCCCTGCCCTGTGCCTTGCTGCCCGAGGCCGAACCCTTGGCCGACTGGCTGGGCGGCATCGGCTGCCACACCCTGGGCGCCTTGCGCGCCTTGCCGCGCGCGGGGCTGCAACGCCGCAGCAGTCCCGCGCTGATGCGCGCGCTGGACGCGGCCTATGCGCCCACGCCGCTGGCCACGGACTGGTTCGTCCCGCCGCCCGGCTACCGCATCCGCCACGACCTGCTGGAACGGCTGGAGCACAGCGAAGGCGTGCTGCACGTGGCGGCCCGGCTGCTGGAAGGCCTGTGCCGCTGGCTGCAGGCCTGCCGGCTGGCGGTGACAGGCCTGCGGCTCACGCTGATCCACGAACGCCGCCGCCACGCAGGCCCGCAGGAACAGCCCGACACCCGCCTGGAGCTGGCGCTGGCCGAACCCGCCTGGCAATTGCCGCAACTGCTTGCGCCCTTGCGGGAACGCTATGCACGCCTGCCCTGGGCCGGCCCGGTCGTGGCCTTGCAGCTCGACACCCAGGTGCTGGCGCCGCAGGCCCCGCCCAGCGCGCAGCTCTTCCCCGACCCCGGCGGCTCGCCCGCTGATTTCCGCCGCCTGCTGGACCTGCTGCGCGCACGCCTGGGCGACGCGCGCGTGCTGCATGGGGCCGCCGTCGCCGACCACCGCCCCGAGAACGCGAATGTCTGGGCCGGCGCGGACACGCCCCCCTGCCGCCAGGGACTCGCCTCCACGCCCGGCGAGCGTCCGTTCTGGCTGCTGGACGTTCCCCAGCCCCTGCCGCTGCAACAGGACCGGCCCGTCCATGGCACGCCGCTGCGCCTGGTGCGCGGCCCCGAGCGCATCGAAAGCGGCTGGTGGCACGGCGCCTTCGTGTTGCGCGACTATTTCGTGGCCGAGGACGCGCACGCCGCGCGCTATTGGATCTTCCGCGAGCGCGGCCAGGCCGCGCCGCGCTGGTTCCTGCACGGGCTCTTCGCCTGAACCGGGGCCTGAGCGATGCGCGACACGTCCACGCCGCTGTCCGGCCTGCTGTCCGGTCAACTCCCCGGCTATGCCGAGCTGCATTGCCTCTCGAACTTCTCTTTCCTGCGCGGCGCCTCGCATCCGGAAAGCCTGGTCGAGTACGCCGCGGAACTGGGCTATGCGGCGCTGGCCCTCACCGACGAATGCTCGCTGGCCGGCGTGGTGCGCGCGCATGTCGAAGCGAAGAAACTGCCCGGGGACAGGCCGCTGAAACTGCTCATCGGCAGCGAGCTGCGCCTGTCGCCGCGTGCCGGCCATCCCGGTTGCACGCTCGTCGCGCTGGCGCAGGACAAGGAAGGCTATGGCAACCTGTCCGAGCTCATCACGCTGGCGCGCGGCCGCGCCCCGAAAGGGGAATACCGGCTGCACGCCGACGACCTGGATGCCCCCGCCGCCGCGCATGCCCATCTGCGCGGACTGCCAGGCTGCATCGTGCTGCTGTCGCCCGAACGGGGCACCCCGCTGGAAGACCTGCTGGCGCAGGCGGAATGGACGGCGCGCACCTTCGGGCCGCGCGCGCGCATGGCCTTGACGCTGCTGCATCATCCGCACGAAGACACCTATCGCGCCGCGGTGGAAACCGCCGCGCGCCGCCACGGGCTGCCACTGGCCGCCACGGGCCGCGTCGAGATGCACACCCGTTCGCGCAAGCCCTTGCACGACACGCTGGCCGCCATCCGGCTGGGCCAGCCCGTGCATGCCTGCGGCTATGCGCTGGCGCCCAATGCCGAACAGCACCTGCGCACGCGCCAGCGCCTGGCCGCCAGCTATCCGCCCGAGGCCCTGGCCGAGACCCTGCGCATCGCGCAGGCCTGCACGTTCTCGCTGGACGAGCTGCGTTATGAATACCCCGAGGAGATCGTGCCTGCCGGGCACACGGCGGCGTCATACCTGCGCGAGGCCACGCGCGAAGGCGCCGCCCAGCGCTATCCCCAGGGCGTGCCGCCTGCCGTGCAAACCCAGATCGACCACGAGCTCGCGCTCATCATCGACCTGAAATACGAAGCCTATTTCCTGACGGTGCACGACCTGGTGCAGTTTGCCCGCTCGAAGGCCATCCTGTGCCAGGGCCGGGGCTCGGCCGCCAATTCCACCGTCTGCTATTGCCTGCATATCACCGAGGTCAACCCCGCGGAAAGCACGCTGCTCTTCGAGCGCTTCATCAGCCGTGAACGCGGCGAGCCGCCCGACATCGACGTGGACTTCGAGCATCAGCGCCGCGAAGAAGTCATCCAGTACGTCTATGAAAAATATGGCCGCGCGCGCGCGGCGCTCACCGCCGTCGTCATTTCCTATCGGCCGCGCAGCGTCCTGCGCGACACGGGCCGTGCCCTGGGCATCGACGAGGTGATCCTGGATGCCGTCGCACGCCAGCACCAGTGGTGGGATGGCAAGGACCACCTGATGGATCGTTTCGCGCGGGCCGGCCTCGACCCCTCCTCGCCCGTCGCGCAGCATTGGGCCTGGCTGGCCGAGCAGCTCATGGGATTTCCACGCCACCTGTCGCAGCACCCGGGGGGCTTCGTCATGTCGCGCGGGCCGCTGACGCGCCTGGTGCCCATTGAAAACGCCGCCATGGCCGACCGCAGCGTGGTGCAGTGGGACAAGGACGATCTCGATGCGGTGGGCTTGCTGAAGGTCGACGTGCTGGCCCTGGGCATGCTGACCGTGCTGCGGCGGGCAATGGCGTGGGTGGCGCAGCGCCGCAGCCTGCCAGGCTTTGCCTTTCCGGACATCCCGGATGAAGACGGGCGCACCTACGACATGATCTGCGATGCCGACACCATCGGCGTCTTCCAGATCGAGTCGCGCGCGCAGATGAGCATGCTGCCGCGCCTGCGGCCAAGAACCTATTACGACCTGGTGGTGGAAGTCGCCATCGTGCGCCCTGGTCCCATCCAGGGCGGCATGGTGCATCCGTACCTGCGGCGCAAGAATGGCGGCGAAAAGCACACAGCCCCCACACCCGAAATCGGCGAAGTCCTGGCGCGCACCCTGGGCGTCCCGATCTTCCAGGAACAGGTCATGCAGATCGCCATGGTCGGCGCAGGCTTCAGCGCCGACGACGCCGATCAGCTGCGCCGCTCCATGGCGGCGTGGCGGCGCAAGGGCGGCGTCGACAAGTTCCGCAACAGGCTGATCGACGGGCTGCTGAAACACGGCTGCACCCAGGAATTCGCCGACAGCCTCTTCCGCCAGATCGAAGGCTTCGGCGAATACGGCTTCCCCGAAAGCCATGCCGCCAGCTTCGCCAAGCTGGCCTACTACAGTTCCTGGATCAAGCGCCACGAGCCCGAGGCCTTCCTGGCGGCATTGCTGGACTCGCAGCCCATGGGCTTCTACCAGCCCGCGCAACTGGTGCACGACGCGCGCCGGCACGGGGTGCAGGTGCTGCCCGTGGACGTCTGCCACAGCGAGGCGCCGTGCACGCTGGTCGAACGCACCGTGCCCGCGCCCGATCCCCTGCCGGCGCATGCCCCCGGCGATGCCCCCCGGCCCGCCGTGCGCCTGGGCTTGAACCAGGTCGCCGGACTCTCCCAGGACACCGCCGAACGCATCGCCGCCTTGCGCGCGGAATCCCCTTTTACCGATGTCCACGACCTGTCCCGCCGCGCCGGGCTCACGCGGCACGAGCTGGACGCCCTGGCCGCGGCCGGCGCGCTGGCCACGCTGGCCGGGCACCGGCGCCAGGCCCGCTGGGTAGCGGCGGGCGCCGTGGCCGATGCGGGCCTGCTGCGCGCGGCCAGCGTCGGCGATGTGCAAGCGCCCGCCCTGAGCGCGCCCTCCGAGGGCGAGGACATCATCGACGACTATGAATCCGTGGGCCTGACGCTGGGACGCCATCCCGTGCACCTGCTGCGCCCGCGCCTGACCGGCATGCGCTTCATGCCCGCCGCCACGCTGAACGGCTATCCGCATGGCCGGCTGGCACGGGCCTGCGGCATCGTCACCGGGCGCCAGCGCCCACCCACCGCCAAGGGCGTGCTCTTCGTGACGATCGAGGACGAGACCGGGCCGGTCAACGTGGTGCTGCGGCCGGAACTGGTGGAGCGCCAACGCCGCGAAGCCACCACGGCCACCCTGCTGGGCGTCTATGGCGTGTGGCAAAGCCACCAGGGCGTGCGCCACCTGGTGGCCGGCAGGCTGGTCGATTGCTCGCCGTTGCTGGGCAGGCTGACGCCGCACAGCCGCGACTTCCATTGACCCCTTCCCTTGACCGTCACGCGCCCGCCCGCCAAGGAGCGGTAAGATGACGGCTTCCGTTCACCGTCACACCAAGGTCTTTCCATGAGCACCGAACCGCTCAAGCAGCGTATCGCCAACGCCGTCAAGGACGCCATGCGCGCCAAGCAATCCGAGCGCCTTGGCACCCTGCGCCTCTTGCAGGCCGCCATCAAGCAGAAGGAAGTGGACGAGCGCCGCGACCTGGACGATGCCGACGTCACCGCCATCCTGGAAAAGCAGGTCAAGCAGCGCCGCGAGTCCATCACCGCCTTCGAACAGGCCGGCCGCCAGGAAACCGCCGACGCCGAAAAGGCCGAAGTGCTCGTGCTGCAGGAGTTCCTGCCGCAAGCCGCCACCGAAGCCGAAGTGCTTGCAGCCGTCGACGCCGCCGTGGCCCAGGTGGCCGCCGAAGGCGCCACGGGCGCGCCGGCCATGGGCAAGGTCATGGCCATCGTGAAGGCCGCGCTGGCCGGCCGCGCCGACATGACGGCGGTCTCGCGCCAGGTCAAGGAAAAGCTGACCGGCGCCTGATCGGCAGTTGGCGCACCGCCATGAAAAATGGGCGCCTGTGCATCACAGGCGCCCATTTTTCATTGGCAGGTCTGGCGTGCTCAGTGGCCCCCTCAGCGACCCCGCCTCGGATCCGCCTTGGGCTTGGGCATGTAGGCGCGGCAGGTCGGCGTGCCGAATTCGATCGACTCGCGCAAGGCCGCCAGGCCCTCTTCGTTCCACACGCCCACGTTCCAGGCCGCCAGGCTCACCGCGCTGCGCTTGCCGTCACGGGCCTGGATGTTGGCCTGCACCAGCGGGCTGGTGCTGAAGCGCGTGACGACCTCTGCCACCGCCGTGCGCGCCGTGTCGTCCACGCCGCCACGCACCGAATGGCCGTTCTCGCCCCGCAGGCACTGGCGCATCTGTTCATCGGCACGGCGCCAGGCTTCCTGGTAATCCACCGCGACCTCGAAGGAATCGGTGATGGCGCGTCCGCCCTGGGGAGCGATGTCCGTCGCGCAACCCGCCAGACCGACCGCCATCGCGGCCACGGCCGCCAATTTCTTGAGCATGCTGAAATCTCCACATCGAATGCCGGCCATTATGCTTGATTTAGGCTGACCGGCGCGCAACGCAGGCCCGGCGCTCAATCCATCCTGGCGCCCGACGCCTTCACCACCTCGGCCCAGCGCGCCATTTCCACGCGGGTCAGCTCGCCCAGTTCCTGTGGCGTGCCGCCCACCACCTGCAAGCCTTGCGCGCCCAGGCGCTCGCGCACCGCGGCATCGGCCAAGGCCTTGCCGACCGCGCCGTTCAGGCGCGCCACGATGGCATCGGGCGTGCCTGCCGGCGCATACAGCGCGTGCCAGGACAGCACCTTGAAGTCCTTCACGCCCGCCTCCTGCAGCGTGGGCACGTCCGGCAGCAAGGGCGAACGCTCGTCCGAGCTGACCGCCAGCGCGCGCACCTTGCCGGACTGGATCAGGGAGAAGGTCTGGTCGAACATGAAGTCCACGCGGCCTCCCATCAGGTCCTGCAGGGCCTGGGGCGAACCACGGTACGGCACGTGCGCGAAGGCGATGCCGGTCTGTTTCTTGAACAGTTCGCCGGTCAGGTGCTGGCTGGTGCCGTTGCCATTCGACGCAAAGGTCAGCTCGCGCGACTTGCCGGCGGCGATCAGGTCCTGCACCGTCTTGAACCCCGAATCGGCGTTCACCACCAGCACATTGGGCACATAGCCCAGCAGGATGATGGGCTCGAAGCTCTTGACCGGGTCGTATTGCAGGTTGGGATACAGGCTGGCGTTGATGGCGTGCGTGCTCACCGTGGCGCTGGTGATCGTATAGCCGTCAGGCGCCGCGTTCGCCGCCATGGCCGCGCCGATGCCGCCGCCCGCGCCGCCACGGTTGTCCACGACCATGGGCTGGCCCAGTTCGCGCTGCATGGACTCACCCAGCACGCGGGCGAAGATGTCGGTGCTGCCGCCCGCGGGAAACGGCACGATCCACTTGACGGGATTGGACGGATAGGTGTCAGCGCCCAGCACCGGGGCCGACACGGCGGCGCCCGCCACCGCGCAGCAGAAGGCGGCCAGGATCTTGCGAAGGATGGTCGTGCTGAACGTCATGATGCGTTGTCTCCTGTGTTCTTGTGAGGCATGCATGGGCCGGGCGCGCGGCCACCGGCGCGACGCGCCCGGCCCCGGCGCGCGTGCCCCTCGGGGCCGCGCGGCATGGACTGTCGATCGGATGGGGATCAGGCCGGGCGGATCAGGCTGCCACGGACTCGGCCTTCAGCAACGCGCGGGCGGCGGCCGTCAGCGGCGCCTTCAGGGCCGCGTCGGTATTGGCCAGCATGGGCAGCATGGGGCCCATGTCGGCAATGCCGCAGAAGCTCACCGCATCGTGCAGGACCGGGATGGGACCGTGCGCGTCACGCAGGTCTTCCACGCCCAGGAAGCCCTTGCGGAGGGTTTCCGCGCCTTCCCAGTCGCCCGCCTGGATGGCGCGCAGCAGCGACATCGACGCGGCAGGCGCGATGCAACCCGTACCGGTAGTGAAGCTGCCCAGGCCGAAGGCGCGCAGGTGATCGATGGCAGGACGTTCGCCGATGCCGCTGATGATGCGCTTGGGATCCACCTGGGCCGCCAGTTCGCGCAGTTGCTCGTCCTGGGCCGGCTGCTCGCGCACCACGGCGTACTTGATGAGACTGACCGTGCCGTCGTCCACCAGCGCGCGCACCGTCTGTGCCGGCAGATAGCCTTCGTCCTTGATGTACAGCAGCACCGGCTTGCCCAGTTTCTCGGCGAACAGGCTCACGCCGCGCGCCACGCCCGCGGGATGGCAGGCGCCACGCTGGGGCATGACCATCGTGATGGGGAAGTCATAGTCGCGCAGCACGGCGGCCTGGTCGACCAGCTTGCCGAAGTCCGGCCCGGCCGAGGGCACCACCCACGTGTCGTCGGCGGCAGCTTGCACCAGCAGGTCCAGCACGGCGGCGTATTCGTGCATGCCCAGGTGATAGAAATTGGCGTTGCCGCCATAGACCAGCGTCGAGATGCCGCCGGCTTCCATGTGGCGGATCAGGGCGCGGTTGGCGTCGGCGTTCAAGGACAGGTCGGCGTTGCGCGCCAGCGGCGGCACGGCCAGCACGGAAGCGGCGACGTCCTGCAGAGTGTGGGGAGTGGTTTTCATGTTGCGGAACTCTTGGAGTGTTGAGGGGATGGTGCCGGTCAGGGCACGGATCCGCCTGGCGCCGGACCCCGTGCACAGAGCCCGCCACATCGGCGATGACGATGGCGGAATCTTGGCAGCGCCTCGAAAACTTGTCAACAAGTGGTTATTTATACTTCCAACATACTGACAAGCTGGCCGGTAGAATGCCGGCATGTCCACCGCCCCCCTGTCCGCGCGCGCCGCCCCCCCGCCCCCTTCCACCGAGGGCGGCCCGGTCCTGCGCCGCGTGAAGAAATACAGCGACCAGATCTACGAAGAGATCATGGCCCGCATCGTCAGCGGCGCCCTCCCCGAGGGCGAGCGCCTGCCGGCGGAAAGCGAAATGGCGGAAACCTTCGGCGTGTCGCGCCCGGTCATCCGCGAGGCGCTCGCGCGCCTGCGCGCCGATGGCGTCATCGTGTCGCGCCACGGCTCGGGTTCCTATGTGCAACGCAAGCCTGCGGTCGATTTCCTGCAGCTGGCGCCCATCGGCGGCGTGGCGGATCTGCTGCGCGCCTATGAATACCGCGTGGCGCTGGAAGGCGAAGTGGCATGGCTGGCGGCCGAGCGCCGCACCGAAACCGACCTGCGCCTGCTGTCTGCGGCGCTGAAGGACATGCGCGCAGCCATGGACGAACGCCGCGTGGGCGCCGAGGCCGACCTGCGCTTTCATCGCGCCATTGCGGCCGCCACCAAGAACCCGCTGTTCGAGTTCAGCATGCAGGCGCTGTCGGAATACATCGCCGAAGGCGTGGCGCTGACGCGCAAGCTGTCGCTGAAAGTGGGACGCGCCCGACTGGAGCTCGTCCAGGCCGAACACGAGCGCATCTACCAGGCCGTGCGCGCGCATGACAGCGCAGGCGCGCGCGAAGCCATGCGCAGCCACATCGACAACGCGCGGCTGCGCATGCTGACGGAAGAGCCGCAACAGGGCTGATACGCGGCAGCTCCGGCGCGGCAGTGCGCGCTGGGCCGGTGCGCCCTAGCGCCAGCGCGCCCGTATCCGCGCCGCCACGTCCATCGCCGGCGCGGGCTTTTCGCCTTTCGGCCGTATCGGCTCCAGCGGCTCCGGCCTGGGCAGCAAGTCGAACTTGTCCAGCAGGCTGTCGGGGATGAAGCGCGTGCGCCCGCCGTACACATGGCGGTCGCCCATGCCGGTCTGCTGGGTCACATAGAAGCGCTGCGGCACCATCACGTGCAGGAAGTCCCGTGCGCGCGTCATGGCCACGTACAGCAGGCGCCGCTCCTCTTCGATCTCTTCCGAGGCGCCGGTGCTGATGTCGCAGGGAATGCAGCCATCCACGGCGTTCAGCACATAGACCGCCTTCCACTCCTGGCCCTTGGCGGAATGGATGGTGGACAGGATGAGGTAGTCCTCGTCGCGCATGGGCGGCCCGGCGTGCGCGCTGGTGGCATCGGGCGGGTCCAGCGTCAGTTCGGTCAGGAAGCGCTCGCGGCTGCCGTAGGCGCCCGCCAGGCGCGACAGCTGCTGCAGGTCGCCTTGCCGCACGCGCGCATCTTCGTACAGGCGCTCCAGGTGCGGCGCGATCCAACGGGTCACGAGTTCCAGCTCCGCCGGCCAGCCGGCCTTGCCGCTGGCCAGCGTGGCATACAGCTGCGCAAAGCCGCGCCATGCCTCAATATCGCCTTGCGCCGGCACGAAGCCGGCAATGGCCGACACCGGATCCGCGGCGTCGGCCAGGGTGTCCATGAGACGCGCCGCCGTGGCCGGCCCGACGCCGGGCAGCAGTTGCGCCACGCGAAAACCGGCCACGCGGCTGCGCGGATTCTGCGCCCAGCGCAGCACCGCCAGCGCGTCCTTGATGTGGCCGGCCTCCAGGAATTTCAGGCCGCCGAACTTCACGAAGGGAATGTTGCGCCGCGCCAGCTCCAGTTCCAGCGCGGCGCTGTGGCTGGACGTGCGGAACAGCACGGCCTGGGCCATGAGCCGCAGGCCTTCTTCGCGCCGCTCCAGCACGCGGTCGGCCACCCAGCGCGCCTGCCCGGCCTCGTCGCTGACGGCCACCAGTTGGGGCTTCAGGCTGGAGGGACGGTCCGTCCAGAGATCCTTCTTGAAGCGCTCGGCCGCCTGCGCAATGACGGCATTGGACGCATCCAGGATGGGCTGTGACGAGCGATAGTTGCGCGAGAGCGTGACCACCCGCGCGGGCGTCGCGAAGCGCTGGGGGAAATCCAGGATGTTGCGCACCGTGGCCGCGCGGAAGGAATAGATGGCCTGGGCATCGTCGCCCACCACCGTGAGTCCCTTGCCGTCGGGCTTCATGGCCAGCAGGATGCCGGCCTGCAAGGCGTTCGTGTCCTGGTACTCGTCCACCAGCACGTGGTCGAAGCGCCCGCCCAGCTCGGCCGCCAGGCCAGGGTCGCCCAGCATCTCGGCCCAATACAGCAGCAGGTCGTCGTAATCCAGCGCCTGCTGGTCCTGCTTGGCCTGCACGTAGGCGGTGAAAAGACCGTTCAGTTCCTTTTCCCACTGCGCGCACCAGGGATAGGCCTGGGCCAGCACCTCGGCCAGCGGCGCGCCGCTGTTGACCACGCGCGAATAGATGCCCAGGCAGGTGCCCTTCAGCGGAAAGCGCGCGGCCGTGGCCGACAGGCCGCGCGCGTGGCGCACCATGCCCATGAGGTCTTCGGCATCGCCGCGGTCATGGATGCTGAAATTTTCGGCCAGCCCGATACGTGGCGCGTAGTCGCGCAACAACCGTGCCCCGATCCCGTGGAAGGTGCCGGCCCACGGCAAGGCTGGCGGCTCGCCGCCCTGCAGGCCCAGCGCGCGCGACAGCACCTGTCCCGCGCGCCGCGCCATTTCCTGGGCGGCCCGGCGCGAAAACGTCAGCAGCAGGATGCGCTGCGGGTCCGCCCCATGCAGGATCAGGTTCACCACCCGATGCGCGAGCGCGCTGGTCTTGCCCGTGCCCGCCCCCGCGATGACCAGCAGGGCACGGGCATCGGCATCGGCCAGGCCATGCGCCGCCGCGACCCGCTGCTCGGCATTGAGCTCGGCCAGGATGTCGGCATGCTGGGCGCCCACGGCCCAGGCAGGCAGGGCAACGGCGGGGCTGGCTGGGGACGGGACGGAGAGCAGGTCGGTGGGCATGGCATCAGGGCGGCGAAAAGCTGGCGCCGGGAGCCGGCGCATCGACCAATATACTGTATATCCATCCTGTGCCGACCGAGCCCTGCGCATCGAGATCCGGCGCGGGCGGCGGGGGAACACGTTTGCATCCGGCGGACAACGCATCTTCCGCCCCAGCCAAGCCCTCACCAGAAAAGCAAGCCCGCCGCGCGGCGTCCTCCGCGATGCCTTGCGCCAGCGCAGATGCGCGCGAGGTGGCGGCGTCGGGCTCCAACGCGCGAACCTAGAATGGATTCGCACGCCGACCCGACACCGGACCCCTCTTGAAACATTCCACCGAAGTCATGGCGCTGGATTGGGAACATACCCATTCCCGCTACAGCGCCGAGCAATGCCAGCTCGCCCAGGATGTCTCCGCCCGCCACACGGCGGCGCTTGCCGAGTACTTCTACGACTGCATGCTGGCGGACCAGGGCGCGGCATTCTTCCTGTCGCATGAACTGGTACAGACGCGCCTGCGGCATTCGATGCAGGAGTGGCTGCTGACGGTGTTCGATGCGCGTGACCTGGCGCAGTTCCAGGCAGCGGTGGCCTATCAATACCGCATCGGCGAAGTGCATGCGCGCATCGAGATTCCGGTGCACTTCATCATTCGCGGCATGCGGCTGCTGGCCCGGCGCATGCACGAACTCCTCCACGCTGAACCGGCTGCCCTGCCCGACGCCGTGCTGGGCGCCTGCCGGTATGTCTCGGAAGTCACGCTGATCTCGGTCGAGATCATGTGCCATGCCTATGAAACCTCGCACGACCGCAAGTCGCGCGCCGAGGAAGGCTATCGGCTGCTGGCCCTGTCGCAGAACATCGGCGCCGAAAAGGAACGCCAGCGCGCGGCGCTGCTGGATTGGGAAAACCAGCTCATGTTCGGTCTGTCGGCCAACCTGCCGTGGCAGCAATTGCCCCGCATCCGCAAATCCGAATTCGGCCTGTGGTTCACCCACAAGGCCTCGCACGCCTTCGAGGGCGCCAGCGAAACGCGCAGCATCCTGCTGCAGCTGGCGCAGGTCGATTCGCTGATCCAGACCGCCTCGCACCACCCGCCCGGCAGCGCGCAACGCGCGCAAGCGCTGCAAGGCATCCGCGACGCGACCCAGGCGCTTGCCTATCTGGTCGAGTGCCTGTTCGAGCAGGCGGGCAACCTGGAGTCCGGCCGCGACACGCTGACGCGGCTGCTGAACCGCAAGTACCTGCAGGTGGTCATGAACAAGGAGATCGCCTACGCCCGCAAGATCGGCGCGCCGATGTCGGTGCTGCTGGCCGACATCGATCACTTCAAGCTCATCAACGACACGCATGGCCACGACGGCGGCGACGTCGTGCTGCAGCAGGTGGCCAGCCTGATCTCGACCTACAGCCGCGGCGGCGACTACACCTTCCGCCTGGGCGGCGAGGAATTCCTCATCGTGCTGGTGGATGTGGACGGGCCCCAGGCCCTGAGCGTGGCGGACGCATTGCGCCGCCGCGTGCAGGAACGACCCGTGGCGTTGCCCGATGGCAGCCGCGTGCAGGTGACGCTGAGCGTGGGCGTGTCCGGACACAGCGGCCACCCCGATTACCAGCGCCTGCTGAAAAGCGCCGACCAGGCCCTGTACGCGGCGAAGGCGGCGGGCCGCAATCGCTGCGTGCTGGCGGAAGACGACACCGACGTGCCCGCCAGCGCGCCGGTCAGCCACGCGGCAGGCTATCGACCGGTACGCGCCGGCGTGCGCTGAGGCGAGTCCCCATCGGAATCCAAGCCACGGAGACCGCTGGCGCGTGGCGCGGGCCGCGTGGCCAGCCACGCCGCACAGGCCGACATGCCGACGGTCACTGCGCCCCCCAGCCACCAACCCGGATCGGCTCCCCACCAGAACAGCACGGCCCCCAGCGTGATGCCGCCCACCGCGAAGCATTTGCCGCGGCGCGAGATGGCGCCCTCTTCCCGCCAGGCCACGAGCGCTGGGCCGTAGCGCGGATGGCGCAGCAGCCAGGCCTCCCAGCGCGGCGACGCCCGGCCGAAACAACTGGCCGCCAGGATGACGAACACCGTGCTGGGCATGACCGGCAACACCGCGCCCAGCACGGCAAACCCCAGGCACGCCAGCCCGCAGGCGAAATACAGGCGGCGGCGCCAGCGCGCCTGCCAGCCGGTGGCCGGCATGACCGCCGCCATCAACCGCCCGCCCTCGGCGAGACGCCACTTGCGGCGCGCACGGATGAGGGCGGCGCGAGGAACAGCATGCCGACCGCGGACACATCGCTTTCTTCCAGCACGCCGGCCTGCCAACGCAGCGTGAGCCACGCCAGCAGGTTGTCGTAGCGCGCCCGTGCCAGGTCGCGCAAGGCCTCCACGCGTTGGCGTTCAGCGTCCAGGACATCCAGGTTGGTGCGCTCGCCGCCCAGCACGCTGCGGCGCGTGGCTTTCAAACGGCCCGTCGCCGCATCGGCGGCGCGCTGGTACGCCGCGATGCGCCGCTCGCTGCTGGCAAGCAGGTTGTACTGCCGCTCCAGGTCGTCGAGCATCGCCCGTGTGTCGGCCTCCAGCTTGTGCTGGGCCACATCCTGCTGCGCCAGGGCCTGGGCGCTGGCCGCGCTGGTGCGCCCGCCGCTGTAGAGCGGCACCGAGATTTCCACGCCGACGGTATTGGTGTCGTAGCGCTGGCCGATCTGGTTCTCGGCATTCGAGTCGGTCAGCTGCTTGCGCGCGTACAGGCGCACGCTGGGCAGGTGGCCCGCGCGCGCCGCCTCGCGCCGCTGGCGGGCGGCCTCCAGCAGGCGGCGCTGGGCGGCAAGTTCCGGATTGCTGCCCAGGGCGGTATCGCGCCACTGCGCCAAAGGCTGGGGCGAACCCGCCAGCGCCGCCATGGCCCGCGCATCCAGCGGCGCCAGCGCCGCCTCGCCCAGGTTCGGCCCGACCACGGCGCGCAAGGCGTTGCGCGCGTCGCGCAACTGGTCTCGCGCCTCGATCTCCTGCGCCTGCACCAGGCCCAGGCGGGCCTCGATTTCCAGGCTGTCGGTGACCGTGCCCTCCCCGCCCGCCACGTAGCGTTCGCTGCGCCGCGCATCTTCGTGCAGGGTGCGCGCCTGCGCCTCGGCCAGTCCCAGCGCCTCCTCGGCATACAGCACATCGGTGTAGACCTGCAGCACCCGCACGGCCAGCGCCTGCCGGGCCCGCGCCAGCGTGAAGCCCGCCGCCTCGGCTCGGGCCGCCCCCTCGCGATACTGCGCGAACGCCGCCGCGTCGAAGAGCGGCTGGGTCAGCGTGAAACCAGAGGAATAGCTGTTGTAGCGATAGTCCTGGGTCACCTCGCCAAACAGGTTGCTGCTGCGCGACTCGGTCCAGTTGCGTCCGCGGTTGTAGCGGTACTGCACCGTGGGCAGAAGGCCGCTGCGGCCCAGGGCCCGCTCTTCCTGGTCGGCCCGGGCCTGCGCGCGCGCCTGCGCCCACGTGGGGTCTGCGGACAGCGCCATCGCATAGGCCTGGCGGAAATCCACGGACTGGCCGCAAGCAAGGAAAGACGCCGCGGACAGGCAAGCCGCGGCCGTCCAGCGAAACCCGCGCATCATGACTCTCCCCATGCCGTCCGGACCCGGTCCTGCAAGGGCTTGAACAGGTAGTTCAACAAGGAGCGCTCACCGGTGCGCACGAAGACCTCCACCGGCATGCCCGCGCGCAAGGGCGCGTCGCCCAGGCGGGCCAGTTCGCCGGCGCCCACCTGCACCCGCAAGGTGTAATAGGGATGGCCGCTGCGCTCGTCCTCGAAACGGTCTGCCGACACCAGCGCGACCTCGCCGGCCAGACGGGGCGTGCGGGCGCTGTCGAAGGCGGAGAACATCAGCTCGACGGGCAGCCCGGCGTACACCTTGTCCACGCTGGCCACGGGCAGCCGGCCCTCCACCGTCAGGGGCTGGTCCTGCGGCACGATCTCCATGAGCCGGGTGCCGGCCTGCACCACGCCGCCCACGGTGTGGGCGGCAAGGCCCACCACGATGCCGCTGGCCGGCGCGCGGATTTCCGTATGGGCCAGTTCGAAGCGCGCCGTCTCCAGCCGCTGCGCGGCCTGCTCGGCCTGCACGCGGGCCTCGGCCAGATCGGCGCGAACTTCCTGCTGGAAGGCATCGCGGCGCTGCTGGGCCCGAAGGGTCAGTTCCGCCAATTGCTGGCGTGTCTGGCCGATGGTGCCCAGGTCCGACGCGATCTCGCCCGACAGCTGCGACTGCATGCGCGACAGCTCCAGCAGGCGGTTGCGCGGGACATAGCCCTCTTCGGCCAGCCCTTTCAGGTTTTCCACCTGTTCGCGCAGCAAGGCCTGTTGCGCGCGTTTGTGGGCCAGCGATGCCTCCAGGCCAGACAGCAGATTGCGGCTGCCCTGGGCGGACGCCTCGATGCCCGACAGTTCCCCCGCCAGCGACGCGCGCCGGCTGGCGAAAAGCTGGCGTTCGAGCTCGAAGGCCGCCAGCGCGCGCGTGTCCTCCGCCCCGACGGCGGGCCGCGCGACGTCCGCGCTGCCGTCGCGCTCCGCCGTCAGCCGCGCCACGCGTGCGGTCAATGCGTCCAGCTGCTCGCGCAGGCCCTGCGTCTCACCTTGCGCGCGCGTGGCATCCAGCCGCAGCAAGGGCTGCCCCGCGCTGACGCTCTCGCCTTCGCGCACCAGCAGTTCGCCCACCACGCCGCCGCCCAGGCTGTCCACCGCCTGGCGCTCGCCGCTGACCACCACCACGCCGGGCATGGGCACGCCATTGTCCAGCGGTGCGAGCGCCGCCCAGGCCAGGAAGCCGCCGAAACCCAGCAGCACGACCCACCAGCCCAGGCGCCCCGGACGCGCATCGCGCAGGCGGGCGTCTTCGGCCGTCGGCCACAGGACCGCATCCTCGATATCGGTGGACGCGACTTGCCCGCGCGAGGGGCGGCGCGCGATCACGGCCTGGCTCATGCCTTGTCTCCTGGCTGCTTGATGGTCATGCCGGCGGGCATGGCATAGGCGCCATCCGTGCCGGTCGCCATGCGGCGCAACCCGGGCACCGGACCGGACACCGGACCGGCGGCCGCCAGCCCGGCAGTGGCGCTGTTGGCGGCGACGTCCGAAGCCGCGGCGGACGCCGCCGCGGCCTGCCTGGCCTGCCCCGCGTCCTGCAACTTCGCCAGCACCTGCGCGGTCGGCCCCACGCCTTGCAGCTGTCCTGCCCGCAACACCAGCAACTGGGTCGTGGCCGCCAACACCTTGGGTTTGTGCGTGATCAGCACGACGGTCGCCTTGCGGGCCCGCAAGCCTTGCAGCGCGGCCATCAAGGCCTGCTCGCCCGCGTCGTCCAGGCTGGCATTCGGTTCGTCCAGCACCACCACGCTCGGCTCACCGTACAAGGCCCGGGCCAGGGCCACGCGTTGACGCTGCCCCCCGGACAAACCTTGTCCTCCCATGCCCAGCACGGTGTCATAGCCTTGCGGCAGCCCCAGGATCAACTCGTGCGCCCCCGCCGCCTGGGCGGCGGCCACGACGCGTGCCGCAAGTCCGGTCTGCGCCTCGCCGGCCTCATCGCCTGCCGACTCCTGGAAACGTGCGATGTTCTCGGCTACCGTCCCCGCGAACAACTCGACGTCCTGCGGCAGATACCCGATCCACGGGCCCAGCCGCTCACGATCCCATTGCGCCAGGTCTGCTCCGTCCAGCCGCAAGACACCGACACGTGGCGTCCAGATGCCGGCCAGCACGCGCGCGAACGTGGACTTGCCCGACCCCGACGGGCCGATCACCCCCAGCACCTCGCCGGCAGGCAGCACCAGGTGCAGGTTCACCAGCGACGGCGTACGCGCGCCTGGCGGCAGCACGGTCACGCCTTCCACCCGCAAGGCGCCGTCGGGACGCGGCAGCGGCAAGCCCGCCGCGGGCTCGCCATGGTCGGACAGCAAGGCCTGCAGGCGCGCATGCGCCAAGCGCGTGCCGCTCCATTGCCGCCACGCCGCGATGACCTGGTCGATGGGACTCAGCACCCGCCCCATCAGGATGGAGCCCGCGATCATCATGCCCGGGCTGATCCGGTTGTCCATGGCCAGCCAGGCGCCCAGTCCCAGCACCGCCGATTGCAGCGCAATGCGCAGGCTCTTGGAAATCGCGCCGATGCCGACCGACGTCCGGCTGGCCTGCGCCTGCCTTCCCACATAGGCCCGGTGCAGGCGCTGCCAGCGCCGTTGCAGCGCGCCCAACATGCCCATCGCCTGGATGCTCTCGGCGTTGCGCAATTGTCCTTCCGCCAGCAGGTTGGCCCGCAACGACCAGGTGCCCGCCTCGGCCAGCGGCACGCGTGATTGGCGCTCATTCAGCCAGGCCAGCCCCACCAGCAGCAAGGCGCCCGCCAGCGCCAGCACGCCCAGCCACGGATGCAGCAGGAACATCACCAGCAGGAACAGCGGAAACCAGGGCGCGTCGAAGAAGGCGAACACGGCGCTGCCCGTCATGAACTGGCGCAGGGTGTTCAGGTCACTCACGGCCTGCGCCGCATTGGCGGGCTGCCCCGCCAGCCCGCGCCGGAAGGCCGCGCCATGCACCTGCCTGCCCAGCACCGCATCGAAGCGCGCGCCCAGTTGCACCACCACCATGCCGCGCGCATATTCCAGCGCGCCCATCATGGCCAGCAGGCCGAGCATCAACAGGCTCAGCATGACCAGCGTGGTCGGATTGCCCGACGCCAGCACCCGGTCGTAGACCTGCAGCATGTACAGCGCCGGCGCCAGCATCAGCAGGTTGATCACTGCGCTGAAGGCCGCCGCGCTGCGCCACGCGCCTCGATAGCGCCGCAACACGTCGCGGATGTCCACGGAAGCAGGAGCGCCCGGATCGGGTGGCGCGGCGGGTGCGCGCACGGAGTCGAGCATGGTGAAGGCCTCGGCATGAAACCGGCGATGCCCAGAGGGCTGGCATCGCCAAAAAACAGGAAAGGTCCCGGACGCGACGCCCGGGACCGATATCCCGGCAGCCCTGGCGGCCGCCGGGATGACGACGTGGCAGCCCGTTTAGGCCGCCAGCGCCACTTCCGTCTCGGACAGCGCCGAGGCACCGACCAGGTCGGCGATGGACACGCCGTCCAGCGTCAGGCCGTTGGCTTGCAGGGCGGCCAGCAGGCCGCCGTTGCTCACCGTGCCCAGGCTGTCCGAAGCGCCCGACACCGAGCCGTTCATCAGGCCCCAGATCACGTCATGGACGACGTTGGTGCGGCCATCGGCGATGTCCCCCACCAGCGGCGTGTCGAAGTTGAACGTGAGGAAGGGCTTGTCGACGACGCCCGTGTCCGACACGCCCGCGCCCAGCGTGATGCTGGTGATCGAGCCGTGCAGGGTGTGCGACACGGGGCCGTCACCGACCGAACCGTTGAGCGGCGGGAAGTAGTAGCTCAGGTTGCCCGTGGCAAGGAAGGCGAAGCCGTCCACCAGCGTGCTGGTGTAGCCGTAGCTGGTGCCGTTGAAGGTATCGCCGCCGAAGAAGCCGCCATAGTTGGGCGCGCTGGTGTGCTCACCTTGCACACCGTTGTTCTGGAATTCGGTCAGGACGGTGCGCAGGTCATCGTCGGCGGAGGTGAAGTCCGGGAAGAAGTCTTCGTCGTAATCACTGATGTAGGCGCTCATAACAACACTCCTGTCTGAAGTTTCGATGCCGGAATCGCTTCCGGCGCCCAGGATGGCGAGGCTCGCCACCCCCATGCGGCAACACGCCGCATGTCCCTGCGCCGCGCGCACTCGCGCGGCAATCCCTTAGAAATGGATCTCCATTCCGACCTGCACCGTCCGGCCTGGCGCATAGGTGCGTGCCAGTGCGTCGGAGTAGCCGTCGCGGTACATGCGGTCGGTCACGTTCTCCACCGCCGCCATGAGCTTGATCTGCTTGGTGGCCTGGTAGCTGGCGAACCAGTCCCAGGTCGTGTAGCGGAACCAGGTCTGCGCGCCGCCGGTCTCGCGGTTGTAGTAACCATTGCCGCTATAGGTGAAGCGCACGCCGGTGTCGAGCTTGCGTTCGAACATGCGCACGCCCAGCACCGCGGCGCCCTTGTCCACCGGCTTGGCGATGGCGCTGTTGAAGACGTTGTTGCGGCACACGATCATGTCGTTCACCCAGGCCTCCCACGAGGGATACCCCGCCGCCAGGGCATCCTGGTGGCCTTGCGGGTAGCTGCCGTCCTCGTTCGGCTGGTCGTGCACGCTGCTGCCGGCGCCTGCGAAATACAGGTCCTGGCAGAACTTGTTGGCGCCGCCCAGGTAGTGCGTGTAGGACAGGCCGGCATAGATCCAGCCCGCGTCGTAGTGCCCTTCGAACTCCAGGCCACGGAAATTCGTGACGTTCCGGTTGTTGACGAAGGCGACCTTGCCGAAGCCGAAAGGCACTGTCGTGCCCGTGCCCGGCAGGTTGTTCTCCAGCGAGGAATACAGGTAGTTGTAGGCGCGGGTATCGAAGTAGCCGAGCTTGGCCGACAGGCGGTCGCCGCGCGTGAATACGTCCTGGAACTGGGTGTTCACGCCCAGTTCCCAACTGCGCGTCGTCTCCGGATCGGCATTGGGATTGGGATACATGACCGACGCGTTGTCGCCTGGATGCGCCCCCACCATCAACGATTCGTTGATCGCGGGCGGACGCCACGAGCGCCCCCACGTGCCATAGAGCTCCAGCCAGGACGTCGGCCGGACCGCCGCGGCCAGCGAGGGCAGCAGCTTGCCCTCGCTGCGGTCCACCGACGACTCATACATGCCCTGGCGCTGCGTCCACTGGGGTGCCAGGTTCGGGTTGTTCCAGTAGCCCCTGCGGTCGTTCGCCTCCATGAAGGCAGCCGCGCCGGCCTCGCCGCCCGTCCGTCCGGCCTCGCACGCCCTGCGCTGCGTCGCCGAGGTGCCCGGGCAGAAGCGCGCCATGTAGCGCTGGAAGCGGTCGACATATTCATGCTGCGTGCCGGGCACCTGGGTGTCGCCCTTGAGCCAGTACCGGTCATAGCGCAAGCCGGCCGAGAGCGTATAGACCTCGTTCTCGAACGTGACGTTGGCAAAGAGGCCGCCCATGTCACGCTTGCCCTTGGGATTGAGCCCGACGCCCTGGCCATAAGGGTTGTACGACGGCACCGCGCGGCCCTTGTGATCGAGGCCGATCGAGGAGCTGGCACGGTCCGTGTAGTACTCGCCGCCGTAGTTCACGCGCAGCACGCTGGCCTCGCCGATCGGCAGGCGCGACGTGTTGTCCAGCTGCATGCCATGGGTCTTGGTGCGGATGCGGTGATCGGAACCCAGCCCGTAACCGCAAGCGGTGCGCACGGAATCCGCCACCGTCTCGCCCTCGCAATTGCCCCGTTCCCAGGCGCCGTCCACGGACAGCCTGATCAGTTCCGGGTCCGTCAGCGGCACGGTTCCGCTGCCGATGAGCAGCGAGCGCGGATACGTCGGGTCCGTGTAGTTCCGGTTGCGGGTGTCGACGGAATACAGCTTCAGGTTCAGGTCAATCAGGTTGTTGCCCGGCGGCTGCAGGCGGTAGTCCAGCGAATACCCCTGGGATTGCACGCGCGAACTGCCCAGGCTGCGCCACACCGTGCCCCCCTGCTGCATCGACAGGTCGGCATCCGTCGTGTTCTGGTAGCCCACCTGCGTGCCCACGTAGCTGAACTGCAGCGACTGGCCCCCGTCCAGGTTCCAGCGGGCCTTGAACAGGCTGGAGTTCTGGCGCTGGCTGGCGTACTTCACGTCGTTGAACGCAGCCAACTCGCCGTCCTGCCAGGCGGTGTTGTGGTTCGCGCCGCGCGAGCCGATCTCGTAATCGCCGAAGGAGCGGCGGGCATAGGCGGCCAGCAGCTCCACCCGCTCGCCCACCCGCGCCGCGCCCGCGGCGCTGCCGATGAAGTTCACGCCATTGCCGGCATTGCCCAGGCCGGTGTTGGCGCGCAGCCGAAAGCCCAGGTGCTGGCCTTCGCGCAGCACGTCGTCGAAATCCAGCGTGCGGAAGTTGACGCTGCCGCCGATGGCGCCCAGGCCGTGCACGTCCGAGCGGGGTCCGCGCTCCACCACCACGCTGGACAGCAGCTCGCTGTCGACGAACATTTCGCCATTGCGCTGCATGTGCCCGGTCTGCACGAAGTTCTGGCGCATGCCGTCGATCATCATGTTCACGCGGCCGAAGTCCTGCATGCCGCGGATGTTCACCGACAGGCCGGGGTTCAGGCGGTTCACGGCGCTGGCCACGCCCGGGGTGTCCTGGATCAGGTCGGCGGCATGCCGCGCCGGCGTGCGGTCCATCTGTTCGCGCGTGATCACGCTGACCGCGCGCGGCGTCTGGTAGACCCACTGGTCCTCGGGAATCCTGCCCACCACCACCACTTCCGGCAGCGCATGCACGCTGACCCGCGATGCCGCGGGCAGCGCATACAGCTGCACAGCCAGGCGTCCGCCGTCGCGCGGCGCCGCGTAGCGATAGCCCACGCCCGAGCCAGACAGCAGCACATCCAGCGCCTGCGTCACCGTGAACTGCCCCACCAGCGGGCTGGCCTGGAGATCGCGCAGATCGGCCTTCCCGACGAACAGATCGATGCCTGCCTGCTGCGCGAAGACCATCACGGCTTCGCCCAGAGGCTGGGCGGCGATGTTGAACTGCCGCACAGCCTGTCCTGCCTCGACCGTCTGCCCCTGCCCCGCGGCAGGCGACTGGGCCCAGGCAGCCGCTGGCGGCAAGACCACCAGCGCCCCTGCCGCCAGTGCCCTGCCCGCCAAACCCATTCGTCCTCGTGTTCTTTTCATGTTCTGTCCGTGCCAAGATGCAAACGCGCATCATTAACATTGACGGGCCACAAAAAGAATCGAGTAAAAAAAGATGAGAATTATTATCGAAGGGGCTGGAAGCATGACGCCTGGCCTGCCACCAGGCAGAGGAAGCCGCCCGTCAATACACCATCGTGAGGCCGGGCAGGCGCACGGCCTTCAACCCGACCTGCGCACAGAGGCGGTCGATGGCATCGTCCAGGCTGTCCAGGTGCACCAGCGCCGTGACCGGCGTGCGCGCGGCGTCACGATTGAGCATCACCAGCCGTCCGGGCAGGAAGCCGTCGATGCGCGCCAATGCCTGGCCCAGGGGTTGCGCCTCGAAGCGCAACAGGCCTTGCGTCCAGTCTGCCTGGCTGTCCGGCGACATCGGCGTGGACACCACGCCCTCGTTGGCGCTGTACCGCACGCTCTGCCCTTCCTCCACCCGCGCCTGCGCACGGCCCGCGCGCGGCGGCTGTGCCAGGCCCACTTCGACGCTGTGGGCGAGCACGCCCACCCAGGTATAGGTGGCGTCTTCACGCCGCACCAGATAGCGCGTGCCCAGCGCCGTGCTGGCGCCAGGGCCCGCAACGACGACGAAGGCCCGCGGCTCGTCGGCCGAACGCGGCGCCGGCGAGAAGACCGCCTCCCCGCGCAGCAGCGTCGTGCGCCGCTGCTTGCCGTCATACGACACGTCCAGGGCGCTGTCGCTGCCCAGGAGGACCTCGCTGCCGTCGGACAGGTGCAGCGTGCGCATCTCCCCTGGACGCGTACGATGGTCCGCCGTCAGGACAGCCCAGCCGCCCATGCTTGCCACGCCCAGCCACCCGGCCAGCGCCAGGCCCGCGCCCGCCGCCACGCGGCGTGGCGCGGCGAATGCATGCAGCAGCGACAGCAACGGGTTGCGCGGCGCCCTGGGCACCGGCACGGTGAAAAGATCGCTGCCCCGCAGGTCGCCCGCCAGCGCCCAGGTCATCTCCGCGTCGGCCAGCGCCTGGCCGTGGCGCGGATCGCGCGCCAGCCAGCGGGCCAGCCGCCGCGCGCTCCCGGCATCCAGTTCGCCCTCTCCCAGGCGCACGGCCCAGGCCGCGGCGGCTTCGCGCACTCGGCGCGGCACGGGCGCGTTCATTTCGGACATGGAAAGGCCTTCATGAAGACTAAGACGTCTGAGAGCCTTGAAACAGTAAAGATGGCGCCAGCCATGATCTCAGTCCTCGGTCCCTGCCCGCTCGCGCAGGAAATCCAGCGCCAGCGCCAGGTGCTTCTGCACGGCGCTGGTGGAAACGTTCAAGTGACGCGCGGCATCCTGGTAGCGCATGCCTTCGATCCGGCACAGCTGGAAGATCTGCTGCGTGCGCAGAGGCAGCTCCTGCAACGCATCGTGCAGGCGGCGCAGGCGTTGGCGCGCGTCGGCTTGCACGTCCAGCCCGGCCGCCGGATCGTGCACCTCCTCCAGCGTCTCCAGCGCCACCGCCTGGGTGCGAGCCTGATGGTGGTTGCGGCGATGATCGATCAACAGGTGCGTGGCCACCGTGTACAGATACGACAGCACGTTGTCCGGCATGCCTTCCTGCAAGCGCACGATCAGCCGCGCATAGCAGTCATGCAGCAGATCCGCGGCGAGTTCGGCGTCGCCCGTCTTCAAGACCAGGAAGCGCCGCACCCGCTCCGCGTGCGCTGCATAGAGTTGCTCGATATCGGGTAAGGCCGCCACGTTCCTTTTGACTGTCGGGTCAAGATTGCCAAGATAATGCTCATGATAATCATTATCGTCAAAGCAGAGCGACCCAGCATGTAACACCGCTTTACCCCTGCGCCGTGCCTTGCGCCAGGGCGATCACCCGCAGGAACGCGGCCTGCGCGCCTTCCACCACCAGCGACTCGTACTGGTCGCCCACCGGCGCCGCATCGAGCTGGGCAACGAAAGTCTTCCAGTGCAAGGCGCGGCCATCCGCGTGCGGCGCAAGATGACGGGCGCCGAAGCCGGCATCCAGCCCCAGCGCTTGCGCCGCCTTGTACAGGAACGCCGCCCCCAGGTTCGAGCCCTCGGTGACGTACAGCCAACCCAGTGCGGTTGCGCGGCCGGCGGCGTGGCGCGGCGTGGCCAGCGGCAGGTTCAGGTAATGCTCGGGCGTCAGGCCCAGGTCACGGCAGTCCTGTTCGAGCGCGGCGAGGCGCTCGCGCTCGGCCAGACCGGGCAGCCAGCCATTCAGGATAGGATCGCGGAAATAATGGCGCGTCAGCTGGTGGAAGCGGTACTGCACGATCAGGAACTGCGCATAGTGCTCGCGGTCCTTCATCGGCTCGCCCGCCATCATGGCCGCATCCACCTGGGCGTGCAGCGTGCTGGTGGCCTCTCGCAGGTGCAATGCGCGCCCGGGCTTGCGGGCGGCATCGGGCTGCCCGGCGGGCGTGACGGTCTCGGTGGCGGTCTGCATGGCTGGCTCCTCGTCTTGGCGATCGTCACGCGATGGACGAACAGTGTCTCCTTGGTAAGACGGTTCAGCCGCGCAATCGAATACTTTTTCCGGCGGCAACGCCCTGACGCGAGGCTTGCGCTTGCCTGGCCGCGAGGCTTGCGGCTATGCTCTGCCGGTCGACTCACTGACCGCACAGAAGAGTCCAGCCCGCCCGGGCTGGCGCCGACGGAGCAACCGCCCCGGAAACTCTCAGGCCCAAGGACTGCGCGGTCCAGACGATCTGGAGAGAGGCGCCTTGCGCGCCCACCGAAGGGGAAGCCGCGCCGCCGCGCGGTGAAGCTCTCAGGTAACGGGACAGATGGGGCGCGATGACTACCTGGTCATCGCCCATCCCCTATCTGGAGCGACCATGCCCCGCATCGCCGTACTCGGCGCCGGCATTACCGGCGTCACGACCGCCTATCTTCTCAACCAGGCCGGCCTGGACGTCACGGTCATCGACCGCAAGCTGTACCCGGCCATGGAAACGTCCTACGCCAACGGCGGCCAGCTGTCTGCCAGCAACGCCGAAGTCTGGAACCAGGTGTCCACCCTTGCGAAGGGCCTGCGCTGGATGTTCCAGCCCGACGCCCCGCTGCTCATGAACCCGCGCCCCTCGTGGCACAAGGCCGTGTGGCTGGCCGAGTTCCTGTGGGCCGTGCGCAAGTACCGCCAGAACACCATCGCCACCACGCGCCTGGCCATCGAGGCCCGCCAGCACCTGTACGCCATGGCGGAGCAGGAAGGCATCGACTTCGATCTCGAACGCCGCGGCATCCTGCACGTCTATCACGACCGCGCGGGCTTCGATGCCGCCGCGCGCGGCAACGCGCTGCTGCAGGCTGGCGGACTGGAACGCCACGCCGTCACGCCCGAGGAAATCCGCCGCATCGAACCCGCGCTGCAAGGGCATTACCACGCGGGCTACTACACGCCCTCGGACGCCACCGGCGACATCCACAAGTTCACGCGCGGCCTGGCCCGCGCCTGCGAGCGACGCGGCGTGCGCTTCCTGCATGGCCGGGACATCATCGGCATGGACAACACGCAGCCCGGCCTGCGGGTCGACATGGCGCCGCTGGATGCGGGCACAGGCGCGCGCCTGGCGGACATCGAATCCTTGCAGGTCGATGCCGTCGTGATCTGCGCGGGCGTGGGCAGCCGCCGCCTGGCCGCACTGGCGGGCGACCGCATGAACGTCTATCCGGTCAAGGGCTATTCCATTACCGTCCACCTGGATGACGAGGCCAGCGTGCGCGGCGCGCCCTGGACGAGCCTGCTCGACGAGCGCGCCAAGATCGTCACCTCGCGCCTGGGCCGTGACCGCTTCCGCGTGGCTGGCACGGCGGAATTCAACGGCGAGAACCGCGACATCCGCGCTGACCGCGTCGAGCCGCTGCTGCGCTGGACGCGCGCCCATTTCGCGATGGACACCTCGCGCGTGGTGCCCTGGGCGGGCCTGCGGCCGATGATGCCCGACATGATGCCGCGCGTGCAGCGCGGCAAGCGGCCCGGCGTCTACTACAACACCGGGCACGGCCACCTGGGCTGGACGCTGTCGGCCGCGACGGCGGCAGGCATTGCCGCCCTGGTGCAGGCCGACTTGCCGGGGTTGCGGCAGGTGTGACGGCCAGAGGGGCTGCAAGGGCGGCTCGCCCTGGCGCCCTGGCTGCGCGATAATCCGTCCCTCTTGTGTCTTGGAGGGACCATGAACACGCATGCGGACGGTGCAATACCCCCGATAGCCCCATCACGTCGGGACGGGGTGCTGAGCCTGCTGTTCGGCGTGGCGATCGCGCTGCTGTTTTTCTACGTGCTGCGTGGCACAGGCTCGCGCGCGCCGCTGGCCCTGATCAACAACGGCAGCGATGAGGCGGGCGCCGCCGCGCTCGCGGCCCATGCCTTCATCGCCGGCGGCATCATGCTGTTCCTCAGGAAGCTGAGCGAACGCCTGGGCTTCTTCGGCTTGCTGGCGCTGGTGCTGACGCTGCTGGGGGTGATCATCGCGTGGGGGCTCCCCGCACGCATCACCGACGGCCTGCCTTTCGTCGGCGCGCCCACCGCCTTGCTCGTGCTGGTCCTCTTCGCCTTCAAGTCCTGGCAGCGAGGCGCGCCGCGCGCGCCGCTGACACGCGGCACGCGCGCATTGGCGTTGGCGGTGATCGCGCCGGTGCTGCTGCTGGCGCTCTGGATCGTCGCGCTGCGGCCGCTGTTCTTCTGAGCCGCCCCGCGCGCCGTCCTCAGGGCGTCGGCATCGAGAACTCCGCGCCCTTGCCGATGCTGTCGGGCCAGCGCTGCATGACGCTCTTCTGGCGCGTATAGAAGCGGATGCCTTCCTCGCCATAGGCATGCATGTCGCCGAAGAGGGAGCGCTTCCAGCCGCCGAAGCCATGCCAGGCCATGGGTACCGGAATGGGCACGTTGATGCCCACCATGCCCACCTCGATGCGGCGGCTGAACTCGCGCGCCGCCTGGCCGTCGCGGGTGAAGCAGCTGACGCCGTTGCCGAATTCGTGCGCATTGATCAGCGCCACCGCCTCGGCCAGGTCCTTCACATGCACGCAAGCCAGCACCGGCCCGAAGATTTCCTCACGGTACAGGCGCATGCCCGGCGTCACCTTGTCGAACAGCGTGGCGCCCAGCCAGAAGCCCGCCTCGCAGCCTTCGCCGGCCTGGCTGGCGTCGAAACCGCGGCCGTCCACCACCAGTTCGGCGCCTTCGCGCACGCCTTCATCGATGGCGCCGCGGATGCGCGCCAGGGCCGCCGCCGTCACGATGGGGCCCATTTCCGCGCCCGCCGTCTCGCCATTGCGGATCTTCAGCGTGCGGGCACGCTCGGCCAGCACGGGAATCAGCGTCTTGCCCACGTCACCCACCAGCACGGCCACCGAGATCGCCATGCAGCGCTCGCCCGCCGAACCGAAAGCGGCACCGATCAGCGCGTCGGCCGCCTGTTCCAGGTCTGCATCGGGCATCACCACCATGTGGTTCTTCGCGCCGCCCAGCGCCTGCACCCGCTTGCCGTGGCGCGCGCCGGTTTCATAGATCCGTTGCGCAATCGGCGTGGAGCCCACGAAAGACACCGCCTTCACATCCGGGTGTTCCAGCAACGCCTCCACCGCGTCCTTGTCACCCTGCACCACGTTGAAGACGCCGTCCGGCAGGCCGGCTTCCTTCAGCAGCGCTGCGATGCGCAGCGACGGCGACGGATCCAGCGGGCTGGGCTTGAGCACGAAAGTGTTGCCGGCGGCCAGCGCCATCGGGAACATCCACATCGGCACCATCACCGGGAAATTGAAGGGCGTGACGCCTGCCACCACGCCCAGGGGCTGGCGCAGCGTCCAGTTGTCCATGCCGCCCGACACCTGGTCGGTGTAGTCGCCCTTCAGCAACTGCGGGGCGCCGCAGGCGAACTCGACGATGTCGATACCGCGCGCCACCTCACCCATCGCGTCATCGAACACCTTGCCGTGCTCGGCCGTGATGAGATGGGCCAGTTCCTCGCGATGCGTGTTCAGCAGCTCCAGGAACTTGAACAGCACGCGCGCGCGTCGCGCCGGCGGCGTCTCGGCCCACTTCGGAAAAGCCTCTTGCGCCGATGCCACGGCGGCGTCCACGTCGGCAGCATTGGCCAGCGCCGCTTGCGCGCGCACCTTGCCCGTGGCCGGGTTGGTGATGGGCGAACGGCCGGCGCCTTGTCCGGCATGGGTCTGGCCCTGGATCCAGTGAGCAACGAGGGGGGTGGCGGAAGTGTCGGCAGACATGCGGGCGTCCTTATCGGTCGGTGAATGGCGGTATGTCCATGCAGTCTAGGAACTCCCGCCTCGCTTGATAAGCCAGTTTTGTGTGATATTAGTGTTCATAAATCTGAACATATGGCTTACACCCTCATCCTGGAGTCCGCCCCATGTCCATGGACGAACTGGCCGACGAAGTCGCCGACATCTTCCTGCTGACCGTGCTGGCGCAAACGCGCAGTTTCACCCAGGCCGCCAAGCGCCTGGGGCTGTCCAAGGCCTCGGTCAGCGGTCGCATCGGCGCGCTGGAGCGCCGCGTCGGCACCCCGCTGGTGCGCCGCTCCACGCGCGCGGTGTCGCTGACCCAGGCAGGCCAGGTGCTGGCCGATGGCGCGGCCAGCGGCTTCGCCGCCGTGCAGGACAGCCTGTCGCGCGTCCGTGACCTGGCGGACCAGCCACGCGGGCTGGTGAAGCTCACGGCGCCCGTCGCCTTCGGCCGCCAGCATCTCGCGCCGCTGCTCACCCCATTCCTGATGGAACACCCCGACATCAACGTCGAACTGGACCTGAGCGACCGTTTCGTGAACCTGGAAAGCGAGGGCTTCGACCTGGCCATCCGGCACGCCGGCGAAGCGCCGCCGGCCTATGTGGCATGGCCGCTGGCCCAGACGGCCACGCATCTGCTGGCCAGCAGCCGTTACCTGGGCAGGCACGGCACGCCTGCCCAGCCGGAAGACCTGCTCACCCATGCCTGCCTGCCCTACCTGCGCAACGGCGGCGCGGCCACCTGGACCTTCCAGTGCGAGCGCGGACCGCGCAAGGGAGAGCGCGTGAACGTGCCGGTGCGCGGCCGCTTCAAGGCGAACAACAGCGAGGTGCTGCGCGGCGCCTTGCTGGGGGGCTTGGGAATCGGGCTGCTGCCGGACTTCAGCCTGCCGACGGGGCGCGACGCGCGGACGCTGCGGCCCGTGCTGCCGGACTGGTCGGTGCAAGGGTTCTTCGGCGAGACGATCTATGCGATGCGGCCGTGGTCGGCGTCGGTGCCGCAGGCGGTGCGCAGCCTGGTGGATTTCCTGCGTGAGCATTTGCCGGGGCAGTTGGAGAACGGCCGATCCGATACACGGCAACAACAGAACTGACGGCGGCATTGCATGTGCCCGGCGTTTCATACCATAATTGAGATTAATTCTTATTAATATCCCAAACCGTGGGCCAGACCGGCCGCGCAGGAAGCCATTGCCGTGCCGGACCCGGCCCCCACCCTCGACGTCGAAACCCTGTATTGCGATCACAACGGCTGGCTGCAGGGATGGTTGCGCAGGCGCCTGGGCAATCCGTTCGACGCCGCGGACCTCGCGCACGACACCTTCGTGCGCGTCCTGGCCAAGGACCTGGCCGCCGTCATGCGCGAACCCAGGGCCATGCTGACCACCATTGCCCACGGCATGGTGGTCAGCCTGCATCGCCGCCGCAAGATCGAACAAGCCTACCTGGACGCGCTGGCGACGCTGCCCGAGCCGCTGCTCCCGCCCGAGGACACCCGGGCCATCATGCTCGAAACGCTCATCGACATCGACGCGCGCCTGGACCGCCTGCCCGCCATCGTCCGCAAGGCCTTCCTGCTGGCGCGGCTCGATGGCCTTGAACAGGCCGACATCGCGGCGCAACTCGGCGTCTCCATCCCCACCGTCAAGCGCTATATCGCCCGGGCGGTGGAACGATGCTATTTCCTCGACTGATGCCGCAAGGCCATCGCCGACCGCCATGAGCGCGCCCTATTCCGACACGTCCGCCGAGGCGCCGATCCCCGTCAAGGTACGGCGGGACGCGGCTGGCTGGCTGGTGGAGCTGCAATCACGCTCGGTCAGCGCGTCCACGCTGGACCGCTGGCGGGCCTGGCGCGCCGCGCATCCCGATCACGAGCGCGCCTGGCAGCGCATCGAAGCTTTCGAGGGCAAGCTGCAGACGCTGTCCTCGCCGCTTGCCCATGCCACCCTCGCGCCACCCGCTTCCGCGCAACGCCGGCGCGCCATCCAGAAACTGGCCCTGGTTCTGTTTGCGGGCGGCACGGTCTGGGCCATCGAAGACCGCACACCTTGGCGCACCTGGACGGCCGACCATCACACCGATACCGGGGAGCGCACGGCCTTCACGTTGGCCGACGGCACGCGCATCGAGATGAACGCCCGCACGGCGATCGACGTTCATTACACCGACGCCGAACGGCTCGTGCGATTGGTCAGCGGCGAAATCCTGGTCACCACCGCGCCCGATTCCGCTGCCATCGCACGGCCGTTCATCGTGGAGACCGCCCAAGGCCGCGCCCGGGCAATCGGCACCCGGTACGCCGTCCTCCAGCAGGAGGGCGACCATGCCGACCACAGCCACATCACGGTCTTCGATGGCGCAGTCGAGATCCATCTGGGCAATGGACGCGTGCGGCGGATCGAGGCGGGCGAACAAGCCACCTTCACGCGGGAACACATCAATGCGCCCGACGTCGCCGACGAAGGCGCCGACGCCTGGACCCAGGGCATGATCGTGGCCCATGACATGCCGCTGGCCAGGTTCCTCGGGGCGCTGGCCCGTCATCGCACGGGCCGCCTGGCCTGCGCGCCCGAGATCGCGGCGCTCAAGGTCAGCGGCACCTATCCCGTCGCGGACACCGACAAGGTGCTCGACATTCTTCAGCGCAGCCTGCCCATCCAGGTGCGCAGGCTGACCCGTTACTGGATCACCGTGCACCCGCGCCAAGGCTGATGGCGTGGTCCCTCACAAAAAAACCCACGCTGCACCTTCGGCTTGCTGCCCCCGGGGGGGCCGCTTTTTGCCTTGGGGGCGGCCCGGCGGCAAAAAAAGTGATCCCTGTCCGCGTCTCGTGCGGCAAACCAGATAAGACCCTCATCTTCATCTGACTCTTTCGACGAGACATAGCACATGACACATTGCAGCCGGCGCACGCATGGCGCTCCTGAACGACTGCGACGCACGGCCGTGACTGCGGCGCTGATCCACGCATGCGTGGGCACGGGCCTGGCGGCGGGCGCACTGTCCGCCTCCGCGACTGCCCAGGCCCAGGCGATAGGCGCCGAATCCGCCCGTGCCTACGACATCCCGCCCGGCTCCCTGGCGACGGCCCTCAATCGCTTTGGCCAGCAATCCGGCGTGCTGCTGTCCTATGCATCGGACTTGACGCGCGACCTGCAGAGCCGCGGCCTGAGCGGCAGCTACACGCCCGCTGGCGCGCTGTCGGCGTTGCTCGACGGCACCGGCCTGGAAGCCTTGCGGCAGGATGGCGGCTATACCCTGCGCCAACGTCCGTCCGGCGCCTCCCGCAACGACATTTCCACGCTCGCATCCGTCACCGTCACCGGCAAGGCTTCCTGGGGCTTGCCCGAGGCCTATGCCGGCGGACAGGTCGCCACCGGCAGCCGCTTGGGCATCCTGGGCAACAAGGACGTCCTCGACACGCCCTTCAGCACCACGAGCTATACCGCCCAAGCCATCGAGAACCAGCAGGCGCGCACGCTGGCCGACGTGCTCTCGAACGACGCGTCCATACGCAACACCAGCTCCACCGGCCACGGCATGGAGACCTTTCGCGTCCGGGGCTTCGACCTGTGGATGGGAGACCTGGCGTTCAACGGTCTCTACGGCCTCGCGCCCGACGCCCACGTGCCGCTCGAGATGTTCGAGCGGGTCGAGGTGCTGCGCGGACCGTCCGCCCTGCTGAGCGGCATGGCGCCCCAAGGCTCCGTCGGCGCGACCGTCAATCTCGTCCCCAAACGTGCCCCCGATGCCCCCTTGAACCGGGTGACGGCCACCTATGTCGGCGACGCCCAGTTCGGCGCGCACGCGGACCTGTCGCGGCGGTTCGGCGAAGACAAGGCCTGGGGGGTGCGCGTGAACGCCGTGCGGGCCGATGGCCGCACCGGCGTGGACGGCCAGTCCAAGACGCGCACCCTGGGCGCGCTGGGCCTGGATTACGACAGGGGCCGCGTGCGGGCTTCGCTGGACGCCTATGCCCTGGAAGACAGGCAGGACGGCGGCAGCGTCTTCATGGCCGGTTTCACCACCGCCATTCCCAAGCCTCCCGATGGCGACACGAACATCTATGCCGGCGCCGAGAACACCGTGGAGAATCGCGCCCTCGCCGGACGGCTGGAATACGACCTGGCCAAGGACTGGACCGTCCATGCCGCGGCGGGCCGCCGCCTGCACCGATACACCGGCACGCTGCGCGGGACCTACGTCATGGTCGCGCCCAACGGCGACTTCGTGGGCGCCCTGCGCAGCGGCAACGGTTACTCCGACACCAACACGGGCGAGGTCGGCTTGCGGGGCAACTTCCAGACGGGCCCGGTCAAGCACCAGCTCGTCCTCAGCACGACCGGCCTCACCTCCGTCACCGGCATCGTGAATGCGGTCGGCGCGAACTACGACTCCAACATCTATGACCCGGCTCCCCCTCCCCTGCTGGGCATTCCGCCCAGGCCGCCGAAGTACCAGGAAGCCACGCTCACCAGCCATGCCATCGCGGACACCCTCTCGTTCGTGGACGACAGGCTGCAGTTGACGCTAGGCGTGCGCGAGCAGCGCGTGCGCAGCAAGACCTTCAGCACGGTGACGGGCGCCGAGACCGCGAATTACGACGAAAGCGCCGTGACCCCTGCCGTGGGAGTCGTCGTCAAGCCCTGGGGCCCCGGCGTGTCCCTGTATGCCAACTACATCGAAGGCCTCTCGCAAGGCGGCACCGTCACCGACGTGACCGCCCCCAACTACCTGCAGGTTTTCGCGCCCTACAAGAGCAAGCAGATGGAGGCTGGCGTGAAATGGGATGCCGGGCGTTTCCTGAACACGGTCAGCGTGTTCCAGATCTCCAAGCCCAGCCTGATCCGCAATCCGTCCACCCTGGTCTATACCGACGACGGCGAACAGCGCAATCGTGGCATCGAATGGACCACCGCCGGCGAAGCAGCTCGTGGCTTGCGGGTGCTGGGCGGCGCCAGCTATACCCATGCCGTCATGACGCGCAACGCCAATGCCGCCCTGGACGGCAACCGGGCCTTCGGCGTGCCGCCCTGGACCGCCAACCTGGGCGCCGAATGGGATCTGCCCGCCGTGACAGGCCTGACCCTGACGGGCCGCCTGACCTATACCGGCAAGCACTATCTGGACAGCGCCAACCGGCTCCAGGCGCCCAGCTTCACGGTGGCGGATTTCGGCACGCGCCATGCCACGCGGATCGGCGGCCGCAATGTCGTCCTGCGCGCCATGGTGCACAACGCCTTCGACCGCCGCTACTGGATCGGCGGGTTCGCCGATGGCGGGGCGCAGGTTGGCGCCGGCAGGCAGTTCCTGGTGTCGGCGTCGGTGGATTTCTAGGCGTCGCGCCTGCAAGCCGAGCGCACGTCTCCTGAAGAGGCTCGGCTTGCCGTCATGGGAAAGGCAAAGGGATCCGCAACGATTCGTAGGGCGCGCACAGTTGCTTGTAGCGATCCGCAATGTGCGTGCGTGTCCATGCCGACGCGTACACCTCTTCCACGAAAGCTGACCACGCCAGGTCGGCATCTTCAGAGGCCCCAAAGGCATGCAAGGCCTTCAGGACCTCTTGGGTGGCGGCCTCGCGAACGATGCCCTTGTCCCTGGCCGACGGTACCCATGCCGCCGTTTCCTGCAGCACCTGGCAGGCGGCAAGGGCGGGGTTCGGATCGGCGTAGCGGGAATTGCCTGCAGCGCTGGCGGGGCCACCCAGGGCCACTGCCAACACCAGCCCGATCAGTCTTGCGGATTCCATCTGTGTGATCTCCCGGTCGGCCCAACGCCTACGCGTCTTCCGCCACGGCGGCGTACTTCGATTGATCTGCAGTGAAGAACACCGTGGTCGCATGCCGCGTGCAGACGATCTCACGCTCGATATCCAGGTGGATGTCCAGGTCTTCGCCCCGCAGGCCTTGCCACATCGCCAGATAGCGCAAGGATCCGTATTTCCTGCCCGACTTCAATGCGCGCTCGACACCACCGCGCCAGGGCAGCAGCGGCAACTCGCCACGCTTCGCCTGCTCCGCCAGCTCGGCCTTTTGCAAGGCCAGTTCCCTGCCCTGCTCCCAGCAGGCAATCAGCCCACGGTCCTCGGCATGCCACCGCTCTTGCAGCACAAGGCCGGTGCGTACGCTTTCATACACTGAACGTCGAATCCTCATGCCGCTTGCTCCTGTTGCCCGACCCGCTGATCACCGCTGGCAGGTGCCATCAACGCACCGCCACCGCCTCGATCCCGGCCAACCTCGCGATCTCCTCGTCGGAGTACCCCACCTCGCGCAGGATCTCCTGGGTGTGCTCGCCATACAGCGGCGCGCCCCGGCGCGTGACGCCGTTGCCGTTCGAGAACTTCACGGGCAGGCCCAGCGCCTGCACCTCGCCCGCCACCGGGTGGTCGACCGTGATGACCATGTCGCGCGCCAGGGTCTGCGGATCGTCCAGCATCTCGCGCATCTTGCGCACGGGACCGGCGGGCACGCCTGCCGTCTCGAAGCGTTCCACCCAGTAATCGGTGCCGTGGCCGCTCATGGCCTGCGAAATGATGTCGATGAGCGTCTCGCGATGCTTCATGCGCGCGCCATTGGTCGAGAAGCGCGCATCCGTCACCAGCTCGGGCATGCCGATGGCCTGCGCCAGCTTCTCCCAGGTGGACTGGCTGACCGCGCCGATGTTCACCCAGCCGTCCTGCGTGGGAATGGCCTGGTAAGGCGCGGCCACCGGGTGCGCCGACCCCATCGGCGTCACGGACTCGCCCGTGGCGAAGGCCATCGCGGCCTGCCAATAGGTGTAGACCATGGAGGCCTCGTACAGCGAGGTGTCCAGGTACTGGCCTTCGCCGGTGCGCAGCCGCTCGATGTAGGCCGCCAGCACGCCGTTGGACGCCAGGATGCCCGCCGAGACGTCGCCGACCGGCACGCCCACCTTCACCGGCGGGCGGCCCGGGCCTTCGCCGGTCAGGCTCATGATGCCCGACATGCCCTGCGCGATCAGGTCGTAGCCCGCGCGCTTGGCATAGGGGCCGGTCAGGCCGAAGCCCGTGATCTTGCAATAGATGATGGCCGGGTTCACGGCCTTCAGCGACGGATAGTCCAGGCCCAGCTTTTCCATGGTGCCGGGACGGAAGTTCTCCAGCACCACGTCGGCCTTGGCGATCAGGCGCCGCACGACGTCCACGCCCTCGGGCTTCTTCAGGTTCACCGCGATGCCGCGCTTGTTGCGGTTGATGATCATGAAGGCGCAGGACTCGCCGCTGATCTCGGGCGGCGTGGCGCGCCGCGTGTCGTCGCCGCCTGGCAGGCGCTCGACCTTGATGACGTCCGCGCCCATGTCGGCCAGCATCAGGCCGGCCACCGGACCGGCCATCACGTTCGTCAGTTCAACTACCTTGAGGCCGGCCAGCGGACCCTTGCGTGCGGCTTGATTCATCTGTTCCTACTCTTACTTGCCTTGGAAGACGGGCGTGCGCTTGTCCAGGAACGCGCGATACCCCTCCACGAAATCCTGCGTGTCGAAGCACGCATAGCCTTCCTCCTGCTCGGCCTGCGTCAGCGGCTCGGGCCGCGCCTGCAGGCGGCGGATGAAGCGCTTGTGCCAGCGCGCCGACAACGGCGCCAGCGCGGCGATGCGCGCGGCACTGGTGGAAATTTCCGCTTCCCACGCATCCACCGGCACGACACGCGTGACCAGGCCCTTGGCGCACGCTTCCGTCGCATTCAGCAGGCGGCCCTCCAGCAACAGTTCCAGCGCCACCTGCGGGCCTACGGCGCCCAGCAGCGCCTGCATTTCCGGATAGGCCAGCACGCCGCCCAGCTTGGCGATGGGAATGCCGAAACGCGCATCCTCGCTGGCGATGCGCAGGTCGCAGCACGCCGCGATCTCCAGCCCGCCGCCCACGCAGGCGCCACGGATGGCGGCCAGCGTCGGCACCGGGCTCTCGCGCAGGGTCTGCATGGCCAGGTGCGCCTGCTTGCCGAAGGCGATGCCCTTTTCCTTGGTGGAACGCAGCGCCTCGAACTCGTCGATGTCGGCGCCGCTGCCGAAGGCCTGGGTGCCCGCGCCACGCAACACGATGCAGCGCAGCTTCGCGTCGACCGTGAGCGCCTGCAGGTGCCCGGCCAGTTCGACCCACATGCGCTGGCTGATGGCGTTGCGCTTGGCTTCGTTGTCGATGATGAGCGTGGCGACGTGCGCGTCACGCTGGAGAGTGATGGTTCCGCTCATGAATGCACTCCGTGGGCGCTGCCCGTCAGGCGGGCCGTTGGGCACGCGAAAAGGCGCATGCGGGGCGAACCCAGCATGCGCCGGCGTACCGCATCAAGGGAACAAGGCGGGGGCGGCGAGGAGACGCGGCACGCGTTCAAAACGCCGGCACGATCGAGCCCTGGAATTGCGTCTCGATGAACTTGCGCACGTCGTCCGAGTGATAGGCCTTCACCAGGCTGGCCACCCAGGGCTTGTCCTTGTCTTCCTGACGCACCGCGATCAGGTTGGTATAGGGCGAGTTGGCCTCTTCGCGCGCGATGGCGTCCTTGCTGGGGTTCAGCTTGGCGGCGATGGCGTAGCTGGTGTTGATGACGGCAGCGTCCAGATCGTCCAGCGCGTGCACCAGCTGGGCGGCGTCCAGCTCGCGCAGGCGGAGCTTGCGGGGATTCTCCACCACGTCGATGGGCGTGGCCTTGATGCCTGCGTCGGCCCGCAGCTTGATGAGGCCCTGCTGTTGCAGCAGCAGCAAGGCGCGGCCGCCGTTGGTCGGGTCATTGGGCACGCCGACGGTGGCGCCGTCCTTCAGCTCGCCGAGCGACTTCACGCGCTTGGAATACATGCCCATCGGCAGGATCACGGTGTTCGCGGCAGCCACCAGCTTGTAGCGGCGGTCGGCCACCTGCTGGTCCAGGTAGGGATGGTGCTGGTAGGCGTTGGCATCCAGGTCGCCGGCCACCAGCGCCGAGTTGGGCTGGATGAAATCGCTGAACTCGATCACCTGGATCGTCACGCCATCCTTGGCGGCCGCGGCCTTCGCAGCTTCGGCGATCTGGGCATGCGGGCCCGCCGTCACGCCCAGGCGGATCGGCTTGTCCTGCGCGAACACGGCGGAGGAGGAAAACACCAGCGTCGCGGCGGCAAGCACGACGGTCGACAGGAAATTGCGTTTGTTCATGAGTAACAGCGAGGCAAGCACAAGGGAAAGGGTTGAAATTGTAATAACACTCGCTTTACTTATAAACAAATATCGCAGAATAAAGTTAGGCTTACAAGACATAAGAAATAAGCAGGCCGCCCCGCGGCGACCCACGCGGGGACGTGGCGGCCCGATATGGCCTGGCCGGCAGCGCCGGCCGGCCAGGCAAGACCGCCACGGTATGGCACACCCCGTGCAGCGCTACGCAGACAACGCCATGCCGCGCGCCGGCACCCGCGCAAGCGGGTTCTGGAGATTGCCGGCCATCTTCAGGTTGCCGGCGGGGTCGGCCAGGTTGACCATCTGCAGGTTGTTGCCCAACTGCAGGCGGTTCAGGCAAGAATGCAGGAACTCGGGCGCGAACAGGTCGTACCGGGCATAGCGGGCCGCATGTTCTGGATGCGCGTCCTGGTATTCCAGGATGCAATCGGCCACCGCCTGCCAGAAAGTCCCTTCGTCGCAGCATTGGTTGGCGACCAGCACCTCGTTCACGTAACGCAGCACGCCGTCGAACACGTCGATGAAAATGGCCAGAAGCTTGACGTTCTCAGGCACGTCCACCGCCAGGCGATGCACGTTCTCGGGCATGTGCGCCCGCGCCTCGACATTGAGAATCGCCGACTCCTCGGCAATGTCCTTCATGATGGCGCGCACCGGCACGCAGTTGTCCATGACCAGGATCAGGTTCTCGCCGTGGGGCATGTAGACCAGTTCGTACTGGTAGAAGCAATGCACCAGCGGCGCCAGGTAGGCGCGCAGATAGCTTGCCAGCCACGCCTGCACGTCCAGGCCTGAACGGCGGATGAGTTCGGGCAGCAGCGCCTTGCCTTGCGTATCGGTGTGCAGCAATGCGGCCATGGTCATCAGCGACTCGCCGGGCCGCAGACGCGGCAGCGGATTTTCCCGCCACAGGGCCGAGAACATCTTCTTGTAAGGCGTATCGGCCGGGATGGCGGCTTCGTAGTAGTAGTTCCGGAAACCCAGCGTTGCCACCTCCTTCAGGGTGCTGAAGCCGTTCTCGCGCAGGTACTCGTCGCGCTCGATCAGGCCGCTGATGTAGTCATTGATGGCCGGGGTGCCGGACATGTAGTAAGGCGACAGGCCCCGCATGAACCCCATGTTCAGGATGGACAGCGAGGTCTTCACGTAGCGCTTGCTGCGGTCGGTGATGTTGAAGAAGGTGCGGATCGATTGCTGGGCCAGGTATTCGTCGTCGCCGTAGCCCAGGCAGATGATCTTGCGATCCGCCACGTAGGCCGCGAACGCGATGGACAGTTTGTCGAACCATTGCCAGGGGTGCGCCGGCATGAAGTAGTAGTCGTCCGGCTCTGCGCCTTGCCCGCGCACGATGTCGGTGTATCGCGCCACCGTGGTCTCTCCGAGCTCCTCGCGCATGAGCTGCGCATAGTCCAGCCCGGGGATGCTGGCGAAATGGGCATTGTCCTTGTGCACGGCCAGCCACATGATCCGCACCGGCGAGCCGGCCTCCGGGGCATAGGCGCGGTAATCGGCGGCGTTGAAACCCAGGCGCCCGTTGTTGGCCACGAACCCCGGGTGCCCCTCACGCATGGCGACCTCGATGCTCTGGAAATCCTGGGTCTGCGCCAGTTCGGCCGAACTGGGCGCATCGGCCTTGGCCAGCTTGAAGGCAGCCCCGTACAGCGTGCTGCTGATCTCGTCCAGATAGATCGGCAGCAACTCTTCCTTGATGCCGATGCGCGCCCGGACATCGATGATGAACTGCAGGGCATCCAGGGGCAGCGCTTTCCCCTCCCGGACGCGCGTGATCGACTCGGCATCGATCGACCAATGGCGCAGCGCCAGCACCCGCGCCGCGAAGGTATACAAGGTCTTGCCGTCGTCGCTGGTGAGCGTATAGCGGGCCAGGCCGTCGACCATGTCCTCGATCATCTCGGGCGCCAGGATCAACTCGTGCGAGTATTCGGACAGCGCCTTGCGCAGCAAATGGCGGTTGCTGGCCGCCCAGTGCTCGGGCGTCAGGTGCGTGGCAGCCTGGGCGGGTTGCTGAGACATCAGGGTAAGCGTGGCGGGATTCATGCTTGGATATCCTTCGTGACGGTTGGTGAGGCGGCCTTGAACAGGTCGCGCGTACAGCCGGCTTCGGAAACCCGCGCCTCGCTGGCACTGGGCACGCGCAGGATGAGCCGGTCGAGCATCCCCGTCAGCAGGAAGACCGCCGCCCCGACCACGAACGGCATGTACAAGCCATAGCGGCTGACGATGGCGCCGGCCGCGAAAGAGGACAGCAGGACGCCCAGGTTCTGGAAGAAATTGGTCACGGCGAAATCCTGCGCATAACGCTCGGGACGGCTCAGGCGGAACAGCGCCACGTCCAGCTTGACGATGATCTGGAAGATGGCCCAGCCATACAGGCAGCGCCCCACGATGACCAGCGCGGGATCGGGCGCCCCCTGCATGAGCAGGCCCGCCATGCCCAGCAGCAGGTTGCCGAGCGTGTGATCGGGCAAGCGCGCCTTGCGGGCACGCAGCCTGGCATGCACCCGCAAGGCGATCAGCGCCAGCACGCCCGGGATGGCGAACACCGCGCCCGACGCGAGTTCCGAGCCATCGCCGCTGATCGCCTGCCAATGCGTCGAGAAGAACGGCCGTATCACATAGCAGCCGAAATCGAACAGCAACATGATCAACGCCAGCCGCAAGATGGGCAGGCGGGCCCGCCAGGCCGCCAATGCCGGCAGCGGGGACGCGGGGGCGACATAGCCGGGATCGTGCGCACGCGTGGTCCGCACGATCCTGCCGCTGCGGATGAGATAGGCGCAGACCCCCATCTGGAAGAAATCGCCCGCCGCCATCGCCATGATGCTGCCCGTGGCGCCCCATTCGCTCAGCACGAAGCCGCCCACTACCGCGCCAAGGATCGCGCCGAAGTTCACCACCACCGACAGCGTGCCCACCACGCCGGCATGCTCGGCCTTGGGCGTCAGGCGCATCAGATAGGGATACATGAGCAGATAGCTGCTCTTGCACATGAACATCAGCATGGAGAGCACCCAGTACCAGGCCACGTCCGGCGCCCAATTGCTGGCGACGCTGAAGGTGCCCGCCGCCAGTTGCGTCCAGACCAGCAGGTGCAGCGGCTCGACCCGTCGGGCCAGGCGCGCCCACAGGGGCAGCGTGCACATGACCGCGATGGATATCGCCGCCACATACGCGCCCACGTGCACCGAACTGTCCATGCCGTAGCGCAAGGAAAAGAACTGCGGATAAAAGGGGATCAGGATCGCGTCGCTGACCACCGCGAAGGCCGTCATCACGATGATGTGCGTGCGCAGCGTCATGCATGCTCCGCGATGCGCTGGAAGTGTTCCCCTACCGGCACGGCGAAATCCTGCAGCGCGATATTCCGTTCGATCTTGTAGTGCTCCACGCCCGTCAGCGCGCGGATGATGCAGGAATTCCGGTAGCAGCTCATGCCCAGGTCGGGGTTGGTCAGCCCGTGGGTGTGCATCCCCGCGTTCTGTACGAAGACGTCGGTGCCGTCGAGGTCGGCGGCGTAGTGGCGCGATAGCCGATAGCGGCCCTGCCCGTCCCAGCGCAGGCGATGGCGGATGCCCTCGACGATGGGCGGGATGTTCTGGCGGTAGCCGGTGGCGAATATCACCGCCTCGGTGCGATGCGTGTACCGGGCGCGGGTGTCCCGCTGCACGAAGTCCAGCACGTAGCCGGTGCCGTCCTCGACCTGGCGGCAGGCCTGCACCTCGCAGTTGGTGATCAGGTGCGTACGCAGCCGGCCCTGGCTGCGGAGATCGTCCAGCAAGTCATAGATCCGGTTGATCAGGCTGGCGTTCACGCCTTTGTAAAGGCTGTCCTGCCTGTCGATGATGCCGGCTTTCGTCGCGTCGGGAAGATCGAAGAAATAGTCGATGTAGTCCGGCGAGATCATTTCCAGCGTGAGCTTGGTGTTCTCCATCTGGAAGAAGCGCGGCGAGCGCGTGATCCAGGTGAGCTGGTAGTCGTGATTGCCGCTGTCGCGCAACAGGTCGTGGTAGACCTCGGCGGCACTCTGCCCGCTGCCGACGAGGGTGATGGACTTGCGCGCCTGCAATGCCGCCTTATGTGCAAGGTAGTCGGAGGAATGAAGATAGCGGTGGCCACTCTCACGGCAGCAGGCAGGAAAGTCTGGCACCGAGCCCACGCCCAGCACCAGCTTGCGGCAATGATAGGTGAACGGCGTGCGTGCCGGCCCCGCCACGCCGGACACCACGTAGTGGCCACTGTCCGCGTCGTGCCCAAGCGACCGGACCTCATGGCCGAACCGGATGTTGCCCAGCCGCGCCACCACCCACTTGCAATAGCGGTTGTACTCGGCGCGGCTCAGGGTGAAGTTCTCGCGGATGTAGTAGGAATACAGCTTGCCTTCCTGTTTGCAGTAGTTGAGGAAGCTGTACCGGCTTTGCGGATCGGCAAGGCTGACCAGGTCCGCCAGGAAAGGATTCTGGAGCGTGCTGTGCTCGATCAGCATGCCCGGGTGCCAATCGAAGGTGGCGTTGCGCTCGAGGAAAAGCCCGCGCAGCGACGCGATGGGCTCGGCCAGGCACGCCAGGCTGAGATTGAAGGGACCCAGGCCGATGGCGATGAAGTCGTGCACGTCCTTGCCCCTCACGGCGCTTCTCCCGTTGCTCCGCTGCCCGCCAGGCCGCCCTCTCCCCGTCACCATGCGTACGACAGCGTCGCCATCAGGTTCCGGCCTTCACCCCAATAGCAGTTCTCGATGCTGATGCAGGAAGCGACATAGGTCTTGTCGAAGAGATTGTTGGCCGACAGGCGCACGCTGCTGCCCGCCAGCCCCTGGTGCAGCTGCCCCAGGTCCAGGCGCACCATCAGGTCCGTCAACGTCACGGCCGGCACCTTGCCGCTATTGGCGTTGTCGATCCAGTTCGTGCCCACGTAGCGCACGCCCGCGCCCACGTCCACGCCGGCAGCCGCTTTCCAGTCCACCCAGAGCGACGCCAGGTGCTTGGGTGCCTGGTAGGGGGTGTTGCCCTTGAACCCGTCCGCGGATTCGACGAAGGTCAGGTCGTTCAGCGTGTAGCTGGCCAGCACGGCAAAGGTCTTGCTCAGTTGGCTGCGCGCCTCCAGTTCCAGCCCGCGCGCCCGCACCTTGCCGGAAGGCTCGTAGAAAGGTTGCGTGGGCGCGCGCGACGCCACGTTGTCCTGCGTCAACTGATACACGGCCCCCGACAGGTAGCTTTCGCTTCCCGGCGGCTGGTAGCGCAGGCCGACTTCGTACTGCTTGCTGGTGGCGGGCCTGAGCAGTTGGTTCTGCTGGTCGGCGCGAATGCTGGGATTGAAGCCTTCGCCGTAGCTCAAGTAAGGCGCGAGGCCATTGTCGAAGAGATAGACCAGGCCGGCGCGCTTGGTCAGCCTGGATCCCTTCCAGCTCGAATCGGCGTTGTCATAGGCGTTGGTGACGCGTGCCTCGTCCTGGCGCAGCCCCAAGGTCAGCCGCCATTTGTCCCATGACAATTGGTCCTGCAGATAGAAACCCGTCTGCTCGAGCTGGCGATCTACCGGTGCCGAATAGATGTCGGCAATGTTGGGCGTGCCGTACACAGGATCGAAGACATCCAGGGGGTCCGCGCTGCCCGACCGCCAGGTGCCATCCAGTTTTCGGCGCTGGTAGTCGAGGCCGCCAAGCAGCGTATGCTGGACGGCGCCGGTGCCGAACTTGACTTCGATCTGGTTGTCCACCGCCACCGCATGCATCTTCTCCGAGGCGCCGGCGTAGTAGCGCGTCAGGGAGGTTTCATCGGCCCAGCCGAACCCATAGACCTGCTCCAGCGAAGCCCGGGTGCGGACATGGCGGAAATTCTGGCGTACCGCCACACGATCGTTGAAGACGTGCTCGAACTGGTAGCCCAGCAGCTGCTGCCTGCGGTCGTAGGCATTGGCGGTGGGGTCGCCGTCGAAGAATCGCCGCGACGCACGCCGTCCAGCGTGGCTGTTGGTGATGCTGGCATCGGCCGGGACCGCGCCGTGGTAGCTGCCTTCCGGATCACGCTGCAGATAGGCCTGGAGCAACAGCCTCGTGCGGTCCGAGAAGTGGATGTCCAGCGAAGGCGCAATGGCGTAGCGTTGCTCGCTGACGTGGTCGAACTGGCTGTCGAGCGTACGGCCCATGCCGGTGACACGATAGGCCACCTTGCCGCTATCGCCGAGCGGGCCGGTCACGTCCAGCCCGGCCTCGTAGCGATCGCGGTTGCCGACCGTCAATTCCGCCTGCCGATAAGGTTCGAAGCTGGGGCGCTTGCTGGTGAGCGCCACCACGCCGCCGGGCGAGGAGCGGCCATAGAGGACGGACGCCGGCCCCCGCAGCACGTCGGCACGCTCGAGGAAATAGGGATCGATCTGCAGCGCGGTATAGCTGCCCTGGTCGCTCAGCGTCCGCAGGCCGTCGAGCAGGACATTGTCCACGCTGTTGTCGGTGAAGCCGCGCAGGGACACGTAGTCATAGCGGTTGGTGGCGCCCACCAGCGCCGTGAAGATGCCCGGCGTGTAGTTCAGCGCCTCGGAGACGCTGCGCGGCTTCTGGTCCTCGAGCTGCTTGCGGGTGATGACCGACACCGACTGGGGTGTCTCGAGCAGCGGCGTGTCCGTCTTGGTGCCGGCGGCACTGCGCCGAGCCACCATGCTGTCGCCTGCGCTGTAGGCGGTCTGCGCTGCGCCCATGACGGTCACCGGTGTCAGCGTACCCACGCCGGGATCGCGCCCAGGACGGGCGCGCAGCACATATCCCCCGTTGCGTCCGGGCACCGCCTGCACCGACGTGCCGGCAAGCAGCCGCTCCAGGCCTTCGGCCACCGAATAGCTGCCCTGCAGCCCCTGGGTCTGCAGGCCCTGGGTCAGCGCGGGATCGGCCGCCACCATGACCCCGGCCTGGGCGCCCAGCGCGCTCAGGGCATTGTCGAGCGGACCGGCGGGAATGCTGTATTGCCGCGGGATTTCCGTGGCAGCGGATTGCGCCTGCGCAGCGGGCGCCGCCCACTGCAGGGCCGCCACGAGGCACAACAGCCTCAGTCCCGGGCGGGAAAACACAATGGAAACGCCGCCTGCGCGGGCGGGGGACAACAACTGGCGATTCGCCATGAAAGGAATTCCTGTCTCGCGATGGTTGGCTGGCCGGTTGCCGCGTCATCGCGGCGGGCTCATGAACAAGACACGCGAGAAAAAGGAATCTGCCGGGCCGTTACATCTTTTTTTCCGCTGGCAGGCCGGGCACCGTCACGCCGCGCGGATCTGCACCCAATACCGGGTGCGGTAGCGGATCCGCACGGGCAGCACCTCTTCCAGCATCCGCAGCGCCGCATCCGTGTCCTGCACCGGAAACGCGCCGGTGACGGACAACTGCCCGACGCCGTCCTCGCACCGTACCAGCCCGCTGCGATAGCGGCCCAACTCAGCCGCGAACCGGGCCAGCGGCATCCGCACGGCCACGATCATGCCGTGCAGCCACGAGGCCTCGGCGGAAGCGCCGTCGACGCCCTCGACGGCCTGCACGCGCCGAGTATCGAAACACGCCGCCTGCCCGGCATGCACCACGGCCGGCCAGGCAGGCGCTTCACGCGGGACCAGCCGCACCGCCCCTTCCAGTACCGCGACGCGCACGCCCTGCTGGTTGCCGCCGTGGAACTGACGCACCGTGAAGCGTGTCCCTATCGGCAGGATGTCGCCGCTCTCCGTATGGACCCGCAGCGGCCCGGCTTGCGCGTCATGGCCGGTCGCCACCAGGATTTCCCCGCGTCGCAACCAGATGTCGCGCGCCTGGCCCTCGAATTTCGCGTCGATGGCGGTGTCGGTGTTCAAATCCACCCGCGTGCCATCGGCGAACGTCAGCGTCTGCCGCTCCCCCACGCCGGTCTGGTGCGCCGCCTGCCAGCCAGGACGCGTGGACGTGGCGGCTTGCCAGCCCAGCCCCCCTGCCCCGGCGACCAGCAAGGCCAGTTTGATGATGCCCCGGCGTTGCTCGCGCATGCCCGTCCTGGCCAGCGTGCCGTCGACCAGGCCCGCATCGGCATACTGGCGCGTGCTCGACAGGTTCCGGGCCAGGTCGGCCAATCGCCGCCAGGCGCATTCATGGTCGGGATGCGCCGCGCGCCAGCGCTCACAGGCCAGCCGAACCTCATCGCCGGGTTCGTCCAGCAAGCGGGCCATCCACTCCGCCGCCTGTTGGACGACCTGCGGAGACAGCCGACAGGCGCCGTCGGCCAACGGCGCGAAAGTCGGCAGCGCGGGCGGGAGGTCAGGCATAGACAGCCTGGTAGCAATGCTGCAAGCCACGCACCACGGCCTTTTGCACCACATTGACCGTAATGTCGAGTTCAGCGGCAATGGCCTTGTACGGCATGCCGTCCATCTGGGCCATCAGGAAGATGCGGCGGGTGCGTTCGGACATGCCTTCCAGTACGGCATAGACGGCTTGCAGGGCTTCCATCAGCAATTGCTGGGTTTCTGGCGACGGGGCGGTCAGTTCGGGGCGCGCGGCCAGCGCCTCGAGGTAGGCACGCTCCAGCGCGGCACGCCGGTAGCGGTTGCGCATCAGGTTGATGGCCACGGCGCGCAGATAGCCGCGTGGCTCGCGCAGCGCCACCTGCGCGGGCGTTCGCAGCACCCGCTCGAACGTATCCTGGGCCAGGTCGGCGGCATCGTCGCGATTCCCCAGCTTGCGGCGCAATACACCCTCCAGCCAGCCATGATGATCGCAATACAGCTTGTGCATGCGTTCCTGGGGAACCATTTCTGCCTGCAGCTTGTACATGGACGCGCCAGCCCTCAAAAAATTGATAATGCAAATTATTATCAATTCATTTTTGTGTCAATGGTTCGCGCATCCCGATCCTGCCGAACAGCTTGAAGATGGCCCAGATCGATGCCAGGGCAACGCCGCTGGCCGCGCCGAAGATCGCCCCGTACCCCAGGCGCTCGGCCAGCCATCCCACCGCCACCCCGCCCACCATGGTCACGATGCCGTCCGTGCATTGCAGGATGGTGAAGTCCACGCCGGCCTGCCGGGGGTCCGCCAGGCGCATGAACTGTGAATACAGGGCGACAAAGCCAAACGACATGACACCGGAGGAGGCCATCAGCGCCACCGACACGAGCACCTGCACGGGGACGTCCATGCCCAAGGCGATGGCCGTGAGGCATGCCAGCAGGACCGCTTGCGCCAGCAAGGAGATCGCGAGCACCTTCCCGGGCCCCATGTACCGCACGCACGCCCCGCCCGACACCGCCCCGCCCAATCCCAGCACCACGCTGCCTGTCCCGTTCAATACGCCGATCATGGACAGGCTGAACCCCTGGTCGACCAGGAAGGGGCCCAGCATGGCCAGTCCCCACTTCTGTCCGGCGACAAACAAGGCCGTCGCCACGATCGCATCACGGATCTCGGGGCGGGCAAACGCGGCCGCGAGCACCGGGCGGTGGCTGCGGGCCATCGCCTTGCTCCCCCGCCCCAGCCCCAGGGAGAACGGCAAGCCCAGCACGAGCACCAGCGCCGCCATGGCGAAGCAGGCCGAGCGCCAGCCGAACTGTGCCACCAGCACCAGGAAGAGGCCGGCCCCGATGGCGGAGCCCAGGTAGGAACTGCCGACCTGCGCCGCATTGCCCCAGCCGTGATGGCGGCGCGGCAGATGCTCGACGGCATATCCGTCGCAGGCGATATCGGTGGTTGCAGCCAAGAATGCCACCCATGACAGGCATGCCACCTGGGCAAGCAGGCTTTCCCCCAGCAGGCCGGCGATGGCGATGCCCAGCGCGCACAGTGCATTGCCGGCGAGCACGACGAGGTTGGAGCGGTCGGCGCCCAGGGCCGGCAGCCGGAACCGGTCCACCGCCGGCGCCCACAGGAACTTGAGCGACCAAGGCAGCACCGTGATGTAAAGCAGGCCGATGCGCTCGAGCGATGCCCCGGCATCGCGCAGCACCGCCGGCAGACCGATGATGGTCAGCCCGGCGATGATACTTTGCCCGATATAGACGCCTGCGATCGCGATGATGATGGCGGCCGGGGACGGAGCGCCAGCGCGTGCGCGCATGCCGGCCATCAACGCGTCAGTCCCGACGCCAGCAAGACCGTTCCCGCCAACTCGGCAATGTCCTCGAACACCCTGGTGTCTCCCATGACCGGGAACGACGCATAGATGGGCAGCGATGGAACCGGGCGGGTCACCTGCAGCAGATCGATGGTGCCATCGTCCAGTTCACGCTGCACGATGGCGCGCGGCAGGATCGCGATCGCGATACCCGAGACCACCATCTGCAAGGTCACCGCCAGGGAATTGCAGGTGTTGATGTTCGGCGGCGAGACGCGCGAACTGGCGAACCAGCCCATGGTCAGCGCATGCAACGATGACGGCGCGGGCACGCTCAGGATGGGCAGGCGCGCCAAGTCCGCGGGGCTGAAGGGTGCTTTCTGCTTGAGCTTGCCCTTGGCGCTGACCCAGCACATGTCGGAATCCCCCAGCAGCACGTCACGCACCTGCGGGTGTTCACTGGGATTGGTCAAAATGGCGAAGTCCAGCCCGCCGGCGTTGATCCGGCTGCGCAGCATCGACCCCACGTCGACGGTGAGTTCGACATTCAGTTCGGGATACCGCTCGCCCAGCGTCGCCAGGAAAGCCCCCAGGCCCGCCAGCGCGGCCGATTCGTTGGAGCCGATACGCAGCAGGCCACGCAAGGGCATGGCCTCGTCGGCCAGGATATTGTCGGCAAGGTCCAGCAGCGTCTCGGCCTTCTTCAGGAAGGCCAGGCCCCTGGGGGTCAGCTCGGTGCCCTGCGCATGACGCTCGAACAGCTTGTAGCCGACCGTGCATTCCAACTCGTGGATCCGGGCCGATACGGTCGGCTGCGCCAGGTGCTGCTGGCGGGACGCAGCGTGCAGGCTTTTCAGCCGTGCGACCCAGTAGAACGTCTCTATCTGACTGAGGGAAAGCTTCATGATAGAAATTGGCGCTGCGCGGCTCCGAAATTTCGATTACCAGTTCATTGAAGCATGGATATAGCATTCCCCACACAAATCGCATAAAGCGATGAAGGTGCCTCGAGCACGCTGGCGAGGGTTCCCGCGAACCTGGATCAGGCGGCTGGCACACACAAGAGGGAAAAAAATGATTCCAAAGCGGATCGGCATACTCATCCCCTCGACCAATACATCGGTCGAAGCGGATTTCAAGTGGGTGACCTCGAAAGCGGTCACCGCGCACAGCGAACGGCTCGCCATCCCCGACGGCACCATGACGCCGGCATTCCTGGACCAGATGAACCAGGACCTGGCCGCCAAGGTGGCGTCGGTGGCCTCGGCCAGCATGGATCTCATCGCGTACGCCTGCACCTCGGGCAGCTTCTATCGCGGCCCGGCCTGGGACGAACAGGTCCACGACCTGGTGCAGCGCACCGCCCACGTGCCCTGCGTCACCACCAGCACCGCCGTCATGGACGCCTTCCAGGCGCTGGACGTCCAGCGCATCAGCGTCATCACGCCTTATCCCCAGTGGACCAACGACAAGCTCGCCGCGTACTACGGCCAGCAAGGCATGGATGTGCTGGGCGTGCACGGCGACGTCCGCGCGGCGGCACAGGGCCATCGCGCCATCAATGACCAGGATCCCGACGACATCATCCAGTTCGCGCTGGACCATTTCGACCCGGATGCCCAGGCGCTCTTCTGCTCCTGCACGGCCTGGCGCGCCGCCGAGTGCGTGACCGCGCTCGAGGCCGCCCTGGGCGTGCCGGTGATCACCTCCAACCAGGCCACGATCTGGGCGGCGCTGCGGCAACTGGACATGCTGCACGCGGCACAGCCCCTGGGGCGCCTGTTCACCCGCAGCGCGGTCTGTTGACACCGGCGGCGCCCTGCCCGAGCCGTTCCTTTCCGCAAGATCCGAAAGCCCCCCGCGGCGCACCCTTCACGGCGCGCGGCAGGCTACGCCCAACCCCGTTACGAGAGCGCAAGACGATTCATGGCCAACATCGCCCCCACCCTTACCTTGCCCGACTGGGCCGCCACCCCGGCAGGCGTGCGCGCCCAGGCGCGCCAGGGCCTGCTCACCGGCAACACCAGCGGCATGGCGCCCGGCTACGGCCAAGGCAACCTGGTGATCCTCCCCAAGGCGTGGGCGGAAGATTTCTACGGCTATTGCCAGGCCAATCCCACGCCCTGCCCCCTGATCGGCATGACCGAGCCGGGCAGCCCGCTGGTGCCGATGCTGGGCGATGACGTCGACCTGCGCACCGACCTGCCGCGTTATCGCATCTGGCGCGATGGCGTGCTCGTCGAGGAGTGCACCGACATCTCGGCGCACTGGCGGGACGACTTCGTGGGCTTCGTGCTGGGCTGCTCGCTGTCCTTCGAATACGCCCTGGAGCAGGCCGGCCTGCGCGTGCGGCACGTCGACGAAGGCAAGATCGTGCCGATGTTCCGCAGCTCGATCCAGACCCGTCCCGTGGGCGCGTTCCACGGCCCGATGGTCGTGTCGATGCGCCCCTACACCCCGGACGAGGCCCGCATCGCCTATGAGGTCTGCGCCCGCCTGCCCGGCGCACATGGCGCGCCCGTGCACATGGGCGATCCCGCCGCCATCGGCATCGCGGACGTGAGCCGCCCCGACGAGGGCGAGCCCACCGAGATCCTGCCCGGCGAAGTGCCTATCTTCTGGGGCTGCGGCGTCACGCCGCAGGCCGCCGCCATTCTTGCCAAGCCACCCCTCTGCATCACGCACGCCCCCGGCCACATGCTCATCGGCGATGTGCGGGTCGAAGACCTTTCCCTGATCTGAGCAGGCCACCGTGCCCGCCCGGAACGTCCGGTTTTTTCCTGGAGCTCAACCATGAAGAAGATGTACAAGAACCTGCTGCCCGCCGCGCTCATGATGGCGGCCCTGCTCGGCCTCGCGCCCGCACACGCCCAGGGCGACACCAAGGCGGAACTGATCGCCATGGCCAAGGAGATGAAGCCTTTTTCGATGCGCGTGCTCGGACCGCCCGTCGGCACCGCCGAATGGGTCTTCGTCGTGCAACCCTTCTGGACCCAGGCCGTCAAGGAGATCAGCGACGGCAAGGTGACGGCCACGCTCAACAGCGTCACCGACATCAGCGCGCAGCCGCAGGACGCCCTGCAGCTCGTGTCGCAGGGCACCTTCGACATGACCAACATGGTCGCCAACTACGGCTCGGGCGAAGTCCCGACGCTGGACGGCTTCGACCTGGCTGGCGCCGCCACCTCGACCGAGCAGATCAAGAAGGTGCTTGCGGCCTATGAACCCGCCGCCGACGCCGCGCTGAAGAAGCGCTATCGCCTGGCACTGCTGGGCGCCGGCATGTCCGGGGCCCAGACCTTCTTCTGCAAGGGCAACATCAACACCATCGACGACTTCCGCGGCAAGAAGATCCGCGTCAGCTCCAGCACCCTGGCCGAACTGGTGAAGGGCCTGGGCGCCGCGCCCGTCACCATGGCCTTCGGCGAACTCGTCCCTGCCCTGCAGCGCGGCGTGATCGACTGCGTGATCACCGGCAGCATGTCGGGCAACACGGCCAAGCTCTATGAGGTGGCCGACACGCTGTACTTCCTGATCGCCGGCTGGGCGCCCACCGTCCAGGTCGCCAACGCCCGCAGCCTGTCCCGCCTGGACGAGAAGCAGCGCGCCTGGCTGGACAAGGCCATGACCTACTACTACCGCGAGGTCAGCGACACCGTGCAGACCAGCAACGTCAACCAGGGCGTGTGGTGCAACACCGCCGATACGCGCTGCACCATGGTCGGCCAGAGCGGCGTCACCCAGGGCAAGATGAAGCTGGTCGAGCCCAGCCAGGAAGACCTGGCCAAGGTGCGCGAAGTGGTCGAGAGGTTCGTGCTGCCCGCCTATGGCCGCACCTGCGGCGCCGACTGCACGCGCTCGTGGAACGAGACCGCCGGCAAGGCCATCGATATGCAGATCTCCACCCAGTAACCCTCACGGACAGCCGCGGGACCGCCCCCTGGCCGGACCCGCGGCTGGACAGGAGTCGCCATGTCATTCCTATCGAACACACGCGCCGCGCTCGCGCGGATATCGCGCGCCAGCGCGCTGTCGGGCCTGTACCTGCTCTTCCTCACGGCGCTGGGCGTCAGCGCCGACGTGCTGGTGCGCAAGCTCTTCGGCATCGCGTTCGTCGGCACCGACGAGCTGGGCGGCTACGTCATGGCCATCGCCACCAGCTGGGCGCTGTCGTATGCCTTCCTGGAAGGCGCCCACATCCGCGTCAACGTCATCCACATGACGCTGCGCCCGGCCGCCAAGGCCTGGCTGGACATCCTGGCGGCCGCCGTCACCGCCGTCATCGTCGGCCTGCTGGCCTGGCAGGTCTGGATCCTCGCCTTCGAGTCCTGGGAGTTCGACGCCGTCTCGAACACCCCCTTGCGGCTGCCGCTCTGGATTCCGCAATTCATGTTCCTGGGCGGCATCGTGCTGTTCCTGCTGTCGGCCGTGGTCGTGCTGCTGGAAAGCCTGGAACATGCCATCCACGGACGTTATGAACAGGCCTCCTCGCTGTCCGAGGAACAAGGCCAGGTCGAGGAGTACACATCATGATGATCGGCCTGGCATTCGCCATCGGGGCATTCATCCTCTTTTTCGCAGGCCTGCCCATCTTCAGCGTGATCGGCATCGGCGCGCTGGCCGTCGGCCTGATCTCTCCCGTGCCCATCATCGACGCCCTGGGCATGACGGCCTGGGGCCACTCGCAGAACTACGTGCTGATCTCGATCCCGCTCTTCATCCTGCTGGGCGAGATCTTCGTGCGCAGCGGCATTGCCGGCGAGATGTACGACGCCGTGGCGCCGTGGCTCAACCGCATTCCCGGCCGCCTCATGCAGACCAACGTGGCCACCAGCACCATCTTCGCCGCCACCTCGGGCTCCAGCCTGGCCACCGCGGCCACCATCGGCTCCATCGCCATCCCGCAGATCAAGCGGCACGGCTACAACGAGCGCATCTTCCTCGGCTCCATCGCGGCGGGGGGCACGCTGGGCATCCTGATCCCGCCGTCGATCAACATGATCGTCTACGGCAGCATCACCAACACGTCCATCCCCGAGCTTTACCTGGCGGGCATCGTGCCGGGCCTGATCCTGATGGCGCTCTTCATGCTCACGACCTGCGTCCTGTGCATGCTGCGCCCCGACTGGGATGGCAAGGTCATCGAGACCGACTGGCAGATGCGCCTGCGCACCCTGCCCAGGCTGCTGCCGCCGCTGGGGCTCTTCACCGTCGTGGTGGGCTCGATCTATGCCGGCATCGCCACGCCCACCGAGGCCGCCGCGCTGGGCGTGCTGGCCACGCTGCTGCTGGCGCTGGTCAAGCGGCGCATGTCCATCGCGGTGCTGAACAGCGCCCTCTTCGCCACGGCCAAGACCAACGCCATTCTGATCATCATCATCGTCTTCGCGGCGCTGCTGAACTTCGCCCTGGGCCTCATCGGCTTCTCGCGGGCGCTGGACGGCTTCATCGTGAACCTGGACCTGGGCAAGTACGAGCTCATCCTGCTGGTGGTGCTGATCTACCTGGTGCTGGGCTGCTTCCTGGAAGGCCTGTCCCTGACCGTGCTGACCGTGCCGGTGCTCGCGCCCATCATGGCCAAGGCCGGCTTCGACCCGGTGTGGTTCGGGATCATGGTCATCCTGGTGACCGAGGCCGGCCTCATCACGCCGCCCGTCGGCATGAACTGCTACGTCGTGCAGGCCGCCCGCGGCCGGGGCTCCCTGGTCGATGTCTTCATCGGGGTCTCGCCCTACCTCATCTCGCTGCTCGTCCTGGTCGGCATCATCATCGCCTGGCCCGGCGTCGTGCTCTGGTATCGCTAGCCCCCCTCTTGCCACCCAGACCCGCGGTGCGCCTTGTCCAGGCGCACCGCCTCACTCTCGCAGAACAGGAGAACGCCTTGTACGTGCTGAACGACCTCCCGCCCGCCATCGACCGTGCCCTGCTGGACCTGCTGGTGCAGGCCGAACCCGCCGTGATCGGCCACTTCCGCTACACCGGCTTCATGACGCCCGCCATCAAGGCGGTGATTCCCGACCGCCGCATCGCCGGCACCGCCGTCACGCTGCGCGCCCCCGGCATGGACGGCGCGATGGTGCACTACGCCATCGGCCAGGCCCGTCCCGGCGACGTGCTGGTCATCGACCGCTGCGGCGACGAAGCCATCGCCTCGCTGGGCGGCGCCGTGGCTTATGCCGCGCGCGCCGCCGGCGTGGCGGGCATCGTGGTCGATGGCCTGATCACCGACCTGAGCGAACTGCGCCAGTACGGCGTGCCCGTCTGGTCGCGCGGCACCTCCGCCGTCACCGTGAAGACGCTGGGCCTGGGCGGGGAATTCTGCGTCCCGGTCACCTGCGGCGGCGTGGCCGTCGCGCCTGGCGACGCCATCCTGGCCGACGAGAACGGCATCCTGGTGCTGCCGCCTTCGGACATCAGGGAATCCGCCGAACGCGCGCTGCAGATGATGCGAGACGAGAAGAAGACGCTGGCCCGCATCGACGCCGGCGAGAAGTATCCCGACATCCTGGGCTCGACGCAGGTCATCCTGGATGCCATCCAGAAACAGCAAGCCGCGCGCTGAGGAGGACGACGCCGCCATGACCCGACACGACGACCTGGCCGACCTTCCCGTTCACATCCTGAGCCAGCGCCTGCAGGCCCGCGCGCTGTCCCCGGTCGCACTGGTGGACGCCTACCTGGCGCGCATCGAACGCGACGACCCCGCCCTGCACGCCTACGCCGAGGTGTACGCCGATGACGCCAGGCTGGCCGCGCAGGCCGCCGACAGCGCCATCCGCGCCGGCCATGCCGTCGGGCCGCTGCACGGCGTGCCCATTGCGCTGAAAGACCTCATCGACATCGCCGGGCGCCCGACCGGCGGCGGCTCGCTGACGCGCGTGCGCCAGGCCACGCGCAACGCCACGCTGGCCGACCGGCTGCTGGCGCAAGGCATGATCGTGCTGGGCAAGACCCACACCGTGGAATTCGCCATGGGCGGCTGGGGCACCAACAGCAACACCGGCACGCCCTGGAACCCCTGGGACACCCAGCAGCCCCGCACACCGGGCGGCTCCAGCAGCGGCTCGGGCGTCGCGGTCGCGGCCGGGCTGGCCCCCTGGGCCGTGGGCACCGACACGGGCGGCTCGGTGCGGCTGCCTGCGTCGTGGTGCGGGATCACGGGCTTGAAGACCACCACGGGCCGCGTCAGCACGCATGGCATCCTGCCGCTCAGCCCGACGCTGGACACGCCGGGCCCCATGGCCCGCAGCGTCGAGGACGTCGCGCTGCTCTATACCCTCATGCAGGGCGCCGACCCGCTGGATCCGCTGACCCGCGGACTGGCCTATGCCGATCCCCTGCCCGGCCTGCGGCGCGGCATCAAGGGCCTGCGGCTGGCCCGCATGCCCCGCGCCGAGCGCGAATACGCCAGCGCGGAAGTGCTGGCCGCGTACGACGCGTCACTGCAGGAACTGGAAAAACTGGGCGCCGAGATCGTCCCGCTGGAGCTGCCTTTCCGCTTCGTGGACGTGGCCACCGACAACCTGCGCATCATGGCGGCCGAGAGCTACGCCATGTACCACGCCATCATCGACGACGAGACAGCCGCGGTGGATCCGCACGTGCGCCCGCGCCTGGCCGCCGGACGCGGCGTGACCGCCAGGCAGTACATCGATGCGCTGTCCATGCGCGGCAAGATGATGGCGCAGTTCGAGGCCGCCATGGCGGGCATCGACGCGCTGCTCACGCCCACCACGATGACGACCGCCGTGCCGCTGCACGAGGTGGACCAGACCAAGGCCCCCGCCCATTACACGCGGTTCGCCAACTACCTGAACCTGGCGGCGCTGGCGGTGCCCAACGGCGCCGACGCGGGCGGCCTGCCCACCTCGCTGCAGATCGTCACGCGCGCCGGCGACGAAGCCACCGCGCTGCGCATCGGCTGGGCCGTGCAGAACGCCACGTCATGGCATCTGCGCCGCCCGCCGTCCATGGCACTGGACGGCGGACATCTTGCCGGGCAAGGGGCAGGCGCGGTTTAAACGGCGGCGCGCGGTTCGGGCGTGGCGTGCTCGAGCCGGTTAACCGCGCCCTGCAGCATCGCCATGGCCACGGGCGGCACGACGATGGCCCAGAACGCCAGCCAGCGGCCCGACAGCGGCGCCGTGGCGGGCTGGGCCAGCGTGCGTTCGCGCAGCACCCGTCCCAGCGCGATGATGACAAGGAAATAACCCAGCGGCACGAGCCATGCGATGAACAAGGCCGCCCGGGGAGACACCAGTTGCCGCGAAGGCGCCTGCCCGGCGGCTTCGCCGTGGATGCGATACAGCCAGTACAGCAGATAGACGGCAGCCAGCAGGCTGACGAGGATCGCAAGGATCTGCAGCACCAGCAAGGTCAGGGCCTCGACGTGTTCGCCCCGCATGACCGCCATGTAGGTGCCTTGATACAGCCCGGCGAAACACAGCGGCGCCAGTCCGATCAAGGCGATCAGAAGCGGGGAGCGATGATGGTACGTGAGCGGCTTGTGCCGGACAGGCGCATCCCCCGCAAGCGTATGAGGCTTGCCCACGCCCAGGACCAGCAGCGCAAGTGCGGCGCAAGCGAGCAGGCCATAGGCCAGCGGGGACAGGTATCCCGCCGCTGCCGTCCAGACCGATGCCATCACGGCGATTTCCGGGACGATCCCCAACAGCAGCAGCGGCAGGCTGAGCACCAGCAGGAAATCGGTCTTCGACAGCCCCGCGCCGAGCAAGGTGCTGGCCACCGCCGCGATCGACAGCAGCGCGAATGCACTGGAACACACGCCGAGCAGGAACAGCAGCGGAATCCATGTCCACAGGACAGGCAAGGCGGCAATGCCCGCCATGACCGCGGCAAACACCGCGACTGGCAGGATCAGCGCCAACTTGGCCCGCCCCGGCATGAGCAGCATCGCCACCATGCCGCCCACCACCCATCCCAGCATGGAACCCGAGGACACGAAACCCATCGCCTCATAACCGGCGCCGGTCTTGGTGAGGACCATCGGCACCGAGGCATACAGCCCCCGCATGGCCATCGCGCCCAGGAGAACGCCCAGTACCAAGCCCCAGTAGCGGGAGGTGCTCAAGATGTCGGCGGCCGTCCAGCCTGCCCCTTCCGTCGCCCTGCTATTCAGCGTAGTCATGCCTGTTCCGCGCCGTCGTCGAACGCGCGGCCTGTCGTTGAAAAATGGTTCTCCGGCGGCCGAAGGCGTGCCCTGTCCTCATGGGGACCACGCTTTCAGGACTCGCACCCCTTGAGGTTCGGCGCCCGGCCACACCTGGATGACATAGCGATCCTCGCCCTCCAGGCCATCCTCGCTGAGGGTGTCCAGGCCGGACATGCCGACCCTGATGCCGAGGGCACCTGCGGGCACGGCAAGACGAGCCGCCGACGGCGCGTAGTCCGTCAGTCCCGCGAGCACCAACTGTCCTGACGGACACGTGATGCCCGCTTCCACCACCTGCTGCCAAGACGCCAGCTCGGGCGCCGGACGCTGGTCATGGCCGATGACACGCACCGGCACGGTCATGTTGCGCGCCGTATGGATGACCACCGCATGGCGGCTGGCCGTCATCCGGCGCGACAGCGCCTCGTCGGTATAGTCGTCCGGCAGATCGGGATGACCCTCGTCGCGCAGGTAGATCTGGAAGTAGTCGGCCAGCAGCTCGCCCTGGTACAGGACGCGCGGCGAACTGGCTCCCATCGCCGGCCCCATGATGCCGGCCGCCCCCCATGCCAGCAGTGTTCGTCGATCCAGGCGCCTGTCGGGCCGCATTGCGATGCCTTCGCTTCCTGCCACGGCCAGGACGGACCGCGATCATTGAAATAGGAAACACGAAGGGTAAGGAAGCGGAAGGGACCGGAAGGAAAGAATGCGTAGCCGGAGAAGACAAAGCGTTAGCCGCTGCCGGCCACGCACAGCCGGTGTCTGCGCAGGGAGCCTGCTAGCGCACCGCGGCCTCGTCCTGCCGCGTGGCCGCCAGCCTGTTGACGGCACCCTGGATCATCGCCATGGCGACGGGGGGCGCCACGACCGTCCAGAAGGCCAGCCAACGCCGCGACAGGGGGCGCGTGGCGGGCTGCGCCCCGGCCCGCTCGCGCAGGACAGCGCCAAGCACCGTCAGCAGCACGAAATATCCCAAGGGCACCAGCAGCATGATCAGCGCGGCGGCAAGCGGCGTCAACAATTGCCGGGAGGCGCCCTGCCCCGCGATCTCGCCATGGATGCGATACGCCCAATGGACAAGATAGACCGCCGCGCCGATGCCCACCCCGATCGCCAGGCCGCGCAAGGCCGGCAGCATCCTGGCCCCCATGCCGGCGCCTTGCCATTGCGCCAGCAACGCCGCCACGTACACCCCGAAGAAAACCGCAGGCAGCAATCCGATGATCGCCACCAGCGCCGGCGACCGGCGCCGATAGGCCAGCGGCACGTGCCGCGTGCGCGCAGTGCCGTCGAATGCAAACGCCGGCGTCAGCAGCAGGACCAGCACCGCGAGGACGGCAAACACCAGCATGCCGGTCATCACGCCTTGCGGCTCGTCCATGTATATCTCCATGTACACGGCGGCCGCCATCACGTACTCGGGGAACGTGCCCATGTACAGGACGGGCAGCATGAAAGCCAGCACGAAGTCGGACGTCGACAGGTGCCGCCCTGCCAGCACGCCCGCCACGGTCACCGCCGCCACCGCCGTGAAGATGCTGCCGCACAGGCCCATGAAAAACAGATAGGCGCCCAGGCCTCCCGCCAGCGGCAGCAACAGACCTGCCGCCACGCCCGCCGTGAAGGCCACCAAGGGCAAGGCCAGCGTCAACCTGGGCCAGCGCGGCGCCAGCAACATCGCCACCATTGCGCCGACGGTCCAGCCCAGGATGCTGCCCGCGGACAGGAACTGCATGACCGAATAACTGGCCCCCGCCTCCGACACCCACGTCGGCAGCATGGCGTACAGATTGCGCATCGCCATGGCCGCCAGCACCACCGCCGCCACGAAGCCCCAATACCGGCGGGTGCTGAACAACTCGGCCAATGTCCAGGCCCGCGGCTTCAGGTCCGTGCTGTCCAGCGTTTGCATGCTCACTCCCGGCCCTCGTCGGAGCCCATTTGTCACCAAAAAGGGGCCAAGTATATCGGCGGCTAGTCGTCGGGAGACTGCTCTCCCCCCACCACGATGGCGTAAAGCAACAACGCCAGATCTCACATTGACATATCGGGAATTTTCGATATCATGGGAACCTATGGACCTGCTGGAAATCTTCAAAGCCCTGTCGAACCGTACGCGTCTGGAAATCCTGAAAGGATTGAAGGATCCGGCGAACAGCTTCCCTCCGCAAGACGAAGGGGATGTTCACACGGTCGGCGTCTGCGTCAGCAGCATCCAGGAAGGCGTCGGGCTCTCTCAGTCGACGGTGTCCGATTACCTGGCCACGCTGCAACGCGCCGGCCTGGTCGAAGCCAGGCGCATTGGCCAGTGGACCTACTACAAGCGCAACGAAGCGACCATCGCTGCCCTGGCGAAGGTCATCGGGCAGGAACTGTAATTCTTTCACCTTTTTTTATTCCAATATATCGATATTTCCCGATATCCCTTTTTCCAGAAACGAGGATCATCATGAAAGCAATGGTACTGACAGCATTCGGCGGCCCCGAATCGTTCGAACTCCGCGACGTCCCCAAGCCCGTGCCGCAGGCGGGCCAGGTTTTGGTCCGGGTCCATGCGACCTCCATCAATCCCCTGGACTACCAGGTTCGCCGTGGCGACTACCCCGACCTGGTGCCGCTGCCCGCCATCACCGGGCATGACGTCTCCGGCGTGGTCGAGGCCGTCGGCCCGGGCGTGACGGCCTTCGCCCCCGGCGACGAAGTCTGGTACACCCCGCAGATCTTCGACGGCCACGGCAGCTATGCCGAATACCACGTTGCCGCCGAGAACATCATCGGCAGGAAGCCTGCCTCGCTGAGCCATCTCGAGGCCGCCAGCCTGACGCTGGTTGGCGGAACGGTGTGGGAGGCGCTGACCGTGCGTGCGGCGCTGCGCGTGGGGGAAAGCATCCTGGTGCACGGCGGCGCGGGCGGCGTCGGCCACGTGGCCATCCAGGTTGCCAAAGCCATCGGCGCAAAGGTGTTCACCACCGTGCGCGAGGCGAATGCCGAATTCGTGCGCGGCCTGGGCGCCGATGTGACCATCGACTATGAGAAGGAAGATTATGCCGACGTGATCTTGCGGGAAACCGGCGGCCGCGGCGTCGATGTCGTGTTCGACACCATCGGCGGCAACACCCTGGCACGCAGCCCCGATGCCCTCGCCCAACTCGGCCGCGTGGTTTCCATCGTGGACATTGCCCAGCCGCAGAATCTGATCCAGGCCTGGGGCAAGAACGCGAGTTATCACTTCGTCTTCACGCGGCAGAACCGCGGCAAGCTGGATGAGCTGCGCACCTTGATCGACCGCGGCCAGTTGCGCCCGCACGTGGGCGCCGTCTATTCGCTGGCCGACATCCCGCGCGCCCACGCCCGGCTGGAGAATCCCAACAACGGGCTCAAAGGAAAGATCGCGATTGCGGTCGATCCTGGACTTGTCCGCTAGGCGCACACGCGCAGTGCGCACGCCCTGCGCAGAGGGCCACGCGCCTGCTCATCGCCGCCGCCGGAACGTCCAAAGCAGCACGACCAGTCCGATCATCGCCAGAACCAGGCCGACCAGCGCGAAGACCGGCATGCCATGCCACGCCGGACCTACTGTGAGCAACCGCGGCGCCAGGCCGAGAATGAGCGCCGCGGTGACGATGGCGATGGCCAGCCGCGTCGCGGCGCGCTCCAGCGCACCGCTGACGCGGTCAAGATGCTGCACCTCGATCTGCGCGTTCACCTTTCCCTGCTTCAGGTGGTAGAGCACCAGCCGAAGAACCTGCGGCACATCCTGCACGACGCCGTAGAGTTGCGCTGCGGCCGCCTTGCCACGTTTTGCAATCTCATCCGGAGCGTGGCGCGCCAGCATCTCGCGGCGCACGATCGGTGCGGCTACCGCGATCAGATCGATGGCCGGGTCGAGCCGTCTGAGCATGCCATCCGCCGTCGCCAACGCCTTGAACAGCAGCGCCAGATCCGCAGGCAGGAACAAGCGCGCATCGCGCACCACGGCCATCAAGTCTTCGAGCGCCTGCACCAGGTTGTGTACGCCGCCTGCATGGCGCGCCACGAAGCGCTCGCTCGCGCGACTCAACTCCGGCAGGTCCGGCACTCCCCCTTCCGACACATCGAGCATCACGGCGGCCAGGCCATCGGCATCTGCCTGCACGATCGCGGCAACCAGCGATAGCAGTTGCTGGCGTCGGCGGGGGGACAAGCGGCCGACCATGCCAAAATCGATGAACGCCACGCGATTGCCCGGCAACGCGAACAGGTTTCCCGGGTGCGGGTCTGCATGGAAGACGCCACCCTCGAAGGCCATCTGGAGAAAGGCTTCGGCGCCACGCCTGGCGAGCACGGGGCCATCGGCACCCAGCGCCGCCATCGCCGCCGAATCACCCGGCGAAGCCCCCTGGACGAAGTCCATCACCAGCAGCCGTTCGCTCGTCCATGCCCAGTGAATACGCGGAATCAGCACATCCTCCCGCTGCGCCAGCACGGCGGCAATGGCGTCGGTGTTGCGCCCTTCCTGGCGGAAATCGAGTTCCTCGCGCAAGGCGGCGGCCAGGTTGGCCATCACCTCCCGCGGACGGTAGCGTTCAAGCGCAGGCCAATGCTGGCTGGCCAGCGCCACGAGGTGATCGAGCAAACGCAGGTCGGCCTCGATCGCGCGCCGCAGGCCAGGCCGGCGCACCTTGAGCACGACGGCGCCGCCATCGGGCAAGGTCGCGCGGTACACCTGAGCCATCGACGCCGCCGCGACGGGTTCGGTGACAAACCCGGGGAAAACGGCGCCTACCGGTGCGCCCAGGTCTTCTTCGATCTGTGATGCGATCTCGTCCCACGGCACGGGCGTGACGCCCGCGTGCAAGCGTTCCAGTTCGCGCGTCCATTCCGGCGGCAACAGATCCGCGCGCGTGGCCAGCATCTGGCCAAGCTTCACGAAGGTGGGACCAAGCTGTTCGAGCGCCATGCGAAGCCGCTGGGCAGGGGTGGCGGCCTCGACAGCGGGAGGCAGCGGGGCATCGCGTCCGGGCAGCCACGTGCGCAATGTCAGGCGTTCGGCGATTTCGCCAAAACCGTGGCGCAGCAACACGCTGACGATCTCCTGCAGGCGCTGGCGGTCACGCACGGCGACGATCGCGGTTTGTAGCATGGGACATTCCTTCAGCCTGGGCGACGGAATTTCAGCATAAGGGATTCGCAAGCACGTTGAGAACCCATTTTCGCCTCATGCCCCCCGCCTCGCAGCGGGGCGCTGGCCAAAAATTCGTTGCACCGCGCGTTGCCCCGAAAGCGCCGGAAAAGACAAAGGCCTTAGCAAATTTTTGCTAAGGCCTTTGTGGTACTGGTCGGAGCGGCGGGATTCGAACTCGCGACCCCTTGCACCCCATGCAAGTGCGCTACCAGGCTGCGCTACGCTCCGTGAAGAAAAAGATTATAGCACCATTTTTAGCGTCGTGTAAAAAACACGACGCATCACACGAAAAATCAATGCACCTGCTGCTGGGGTGCGGCGGTGCCCAGCGCGCCGCGCAGGCTTTCCGAGATGGCGGCCAGCTCCGCGCGCAGCGATTGCAGTTCCTGCGCGCTCAGGCGCACGGCGGCTTCCTGGTCGAAAGATGCATCGCGGCCGCCATCGCTCAGGCGATTGCGCGCGCCGCTGATGGTGAAGCCCTGCTCGTACAGCAGCGAACGGATGCGGCGGATGAGCAGCACTTCGTGATGCTGGTAGTAGCGCCGGTTGCCGCGGCGCTTGACGGGCTTCAACTGCGTGAATTCCTGCTCCCAATAGCGCAGCACGTGCGGCTTCACGCCGCAGAGGTCGCTGACTTCGCCAATGGTGAAGTAGCGCTTGGCCGGGATGGGAGGCAGGGCAACAGTAGGGTCGGGTCGAGTCATTGTTCGATTTTAGGCCGCGATGCCCGTCTATGCAGGGATGACAAAAGCCAACAAAACGTATCGTCCACCGGTGATCCGCAAGGGATCAGTCATCGGTATCGGAATCGTCCTCGGTGGATGCCGGCAAGCCCGTCTGTTCGACGGAGCTCTTGAGCTTCTGGCTGGCGTGGAACGTTACCACGCGGCGCGCGGCGATGGGAATCGTCTCGCCCGTCTTGGGATTGCGGCCGGGACGCGGCGGCTTGTTGCGCACCTGGAAGTTGCCAAAGCCCGAGAGCTTGACGGTGTCGCCCCGGACCAGGGCATCTCGGATCTCTTCGAAGAAGGTATCCACGATGTCCTTGGCTTCGCGCTTGTTCAAGCCCACGCGCTCGAACAGCAACTCGGCCAGTTCAGCCTTGGTCAGGGTACGGGGGTCGGCAGTGCTCATGTCGGCTCCGGATGATCAGGTGCGCAGGCGCACGCCATGTGCGTTGGCCAGGGCATCGCGCAGGGTCGCCATGCAGGCGTCGACGCGCGCGTCTTCCAGCGTGACGGCAGGGTCTTGCAGCCAGAAGCGGAACGCCAGGCTCTCGTCGGCGTCGGCGCCGGCCTTGGGGTCGCGCCACACGTCGAAGAGACGCACGTCACGCAGCACCGACAACGCCGGATCATTGTCCGCCGTGGCGGCAATCGTGTCGAGCAGCGACTGCACGTCCACGCCGGCCGGCACCCACAGCGCCAGGTCGCGCACCACGATGGGCTGGCGCGACAGGTCTTCGGCCTGCGGCACGCGCGCGGGCGTCAGCGCATCCAGCGCGATCTCGAACAGCACGGGCGTGTGCGCCAGCTCGGCCTGCTGCACCCAGCGGGGATGCAGTTCGCCGATCCAGCCGGCGGGCGCGCCGTCGACATCGATGCGGGCACTGCGGCCGGGATGCAAGGCAGGATGTTCGGCGGCGACGAATCGCACCGAGGACAGGCGTGCGCCGAAGAGCAGTTCCACGTCGCGCTTCACGTCATAGAAGTCGACCTGCCGGCTGGGCAAGCCCCACTGCTCTTCCGCCGCCGTGCCCCAGGCTGCGCCGCCCAGGCGTTGCGGCTGGTGCACGCCACGCACGGACAGGCCGCCGGCTTCCACGCGCGGATCGCGGCTGAACACGCGGCCCAGCTCGAACACGCGCACGCGGCTCTGCTTGCGCTTGGCGTTGTGCACGATGTTGGCGATGAGGCCGCCCATGAGGCTGCTGCGCATCACGGCCAGTTGGCTGGCGATGGGGTTCAGCAGCTTGATGGGGTCGTCATTGCCGGCGTAGTCACGCTCCCACTCGGCTTCGACGAAGGCGAAGTTGACCACTTCCTGGTAGTCCAGGGCGGCGACGGCGCGGCGCAGCGCGTGCGGATCGTGTTCGGCCTCGGGCTGCGACAGCATGGTGGCGCGCGCCAGCGGCGGTCGGTCGGGAATGTTCTCGAAGCCGTGGATGCGGGCGACCTCTTCGATCAGGTCTTCCTCGATCTCGAGGTCGAAGCGGTACGAGGGCGGCGTGACGATGAAGTCCTCGCCTTCCTGCGTGAACGGCAGGCCCAGGCGCGTGAAGACCGAGGAGATGTCGTCCGTCGACAGCGTGATGCCCAGGACGCGGGCGCAGCGGGCGGTGCGCATGCGCACCGGTGCGCGCGCGCCGGCCTCCTTCAGCTTGCCCACGGTCTGGTCGTCCAGCGGACCGGCCTGGCCGCCGCAGATCTGCTGGATCAGCGCGGTGATGAATTCAATGTGCTCGGGGATGCTGTCGTAGTCCACGCCACGCTCGAAGCGGTGGCTGGCCTCGGAGCCGAAACGCAGGCGGCGCGCGCGGCCGGCAATGGCCTCGGGCCACCAGAACGCGGCCTCGACATAAATGTTGGTGGTGTCCAGCGTGACCGACGTGGCTTCGCCGCCCATGATGCCGGCCAGGCTTTCCACCTGTTCGCCAGCAGCAACGACCCCCAAGTCGCCGTCCAGCTCGATGGTCTGGCCGTTCAGCAGCGCCAGCTTTTCGCCTTCGCGCGCCCAGCGCACGGTGAGCTGCCTGGCCGGCAGCTTGTCCAGGTCGAAGACGTGCGAAGGACGGCCCAGCTCCAGCATGACGTAGTTGGAGATGTCGACCAGCACCGACACCGAGCGCTGCCCTGCCCGCTCCAGGCGGGTGCGCATCCACTCGGGCGTGGCCGCGCGCGCGTTCACGCCGCGGATGACACGGCCGCCGAAACGGCCGCACAGGTCGGGCGCCTGGATGTCGACGGGGATGACCTCGTCCAGCTCGACCTTGGCGGGCGCGGCTTGCGGCATCTTCAGCGGCACGCCGGTCAGGGCGGCCACTTCACGCGCCACGCCCAGGATCGACAGGCAGTCGGCACGGTTGGGCGTGAGCTTCAGGGTGAAGACGGTGTCGTCCAGCGCCAGCGCATCGCGCAGGTCGCGGCCGGGCGCAAGGTCATCGGCCAGGACCATGAGGCCGCCGTGGTCCTGCGACAGGCCCAGTTCGCGGGCCGAGCACAGCATGCCCGAGGACTGCACGCCACGCATCTTGGCCACGCCGATCTTCATGCCGCCAGGCAGCTCGGCGCCCACGCGCGCCAGCGGCACGACCAGGCCGGGCGCCGCGTTGGGCGCGCCGCAGACGATCTGCAGCGGCTCGCCCGAGCCGTCGTCGACGCGGCAGACGCGCAGCTTGTCGGCGTCGGGATGCGGAGTGGTTTCCAGGATGCGGGCAACGACGATGCCCGAGAAAGGCGGCGCGGCAGGCACCGCGTCTTCGACCTCGAGGCCCGCCATGGTCAGGCGATGGCCCAACTCGTCCGAGGAAATCGCGGGGTCGACCAGCGTGCGCAGCCAGGATTCAGGAAATTGCATGATCTGCCGTGGAGATTAATCGTTGAACTGACGCAGGAAGCGAAGATCGCCTTCGAAGAACTGGCGCAGGTCGTTCACGCCATAACGCAGCATCGTCAGGCGCTCGAGGCCGGAGCCGAACGCGAAGCCGATGTAGCGCTCGGGATCGAGCCCGAAATTCATCACCACCTGGGGATGCACCTGGCCGCAGCCCGAGATCTCCAGCCAGCGGCCCTTGTTGGGACCGGACATGAAGCGCATGTCGATCTCGGCCGAGGGTTCGGTGAAGGGGAAGAACGACGGACGGAAGCGCAGTTCCAGGTCGTCGGTCTCGAAGAAGCAGCGCAGGAAATCGGTGTAGACACCCTTCAGGTCCGCGAACGAGATGTCCTCGGCGATCCACAGGCCTTCGACCTGGTGGAACATCGGGGAATGGGTGGCGTCGCTGTCGACGCGGAAGGTGCGGCCCGGCGCGATCACCTTGATGGGCGGCTCGTGCATGCGGGCATAGCGCACCTGCATGGGGCTGGTGTGCGTGCGCAGCAGCAGCGGCAGCCCCTTGTCGTCCTGCATGTCCACGTAGAACGTGTCCTGCATCGAGCGCGCGGGATGGTTCTCGGGATTGTTCAGGGCGGTGAAATTGGTCCAGTCGTCTTCGATCTCGGGGCCATCGGCCACCGAGAAACCGATGGAGCGGAAAATCTCTTCAACGCGTTGCCAGGTGCGGATGACCGGATGGATGCCGCCCACGCCACGGCCACGGCCGGGCAAGGTGACGTCGATGGTCTCGGCGGCCAGGCGCTGGTCCAGCTCGGCTTGCGCCAGGGCCTGGCGGCGCTCGGTCAGCAAGGTCTCGATACGCTGCTTGGCTTCGTTGATGCGGGCACCTTCCTCGCGCTTGCGCTCGGGCGTGAACGCGGCCATTCCTTTCAGCATTGCGGTCAGCGCGCCTTGCTTGCCCAGGAAACGGGCCTTGGCGTTTTCCAGTGCGGGCGCGTCCTGCGCCTCGGCGAACTGCGCCTGTGCCTGGGAGATGAGGTCCTGCAAGTTCAGATCGTCGGCCATGATGTCGTAGCGGTAAACCTGGGGGAGATGACTGGTCAGACCGGATGGCAGGCCAGAAATGCAAACGGGACCATGACGGCCCCGTTTGCATGACGCACAGTACTACTTTGCGCGCGGACGTTCTACGACGGGATCAGGCGCCCAAGGCGGACTTGGCTTGCTGAACCACCGCGGCGAAGCCGGGCTTGTCGTGAACGGCCATGTCGGCCAGCACCTTGCGGTCGAGTTCGATCGCAGCCTTCTTCAGACCGGCGATGAACACGCTGTAGGTCACGCCATGTTCACGCACGGCGGCGTTGATACGGGTGATCCACAGGGCACGGAAGGTGCGCTTCTTGTTGCGGCGATCGCGATAGGCATATTGCCCGGCGCGCATGACCGCTTGCTTGGCGATGCGGAACACATTGCCACGGCGGCCACGGTAACCCTTGGCGGCGGCAATGACTTTCTTGTGACGGGCGCGAGCCGTTACACCACGTTTGACGCGAGGCATGTTCTAGCTCCTGTTAAGCGAAAGGCATCATGGCGCGAACGGACGCCACGTTGGTTTCGTGGACCGCAGCCGAACCGCGCAGCTGGCGCTTGCTCTTCGTGGTCTTCTTGGTCAGGATGTGGCGCTTGAACGCTTGACCCCGCTTGATCGATCCGCTGCCGCGGACCTTAAAGCGCTTTGCGGCGCTTTTCTTGGTCTTCATCTTGGGCATGACGACTTCCATAATGATGGCTTCGGGTGCCTGCCGCCTGATTGCGGACAGATCTTGATGAACCCAAGGCCACGCTCTTTTTCCGTCCCGCGCACCGGTATGCAGGCAGCACCCATTTGCATGGACACGCACCGCTATCGGATTTGATGTTGGCGTGGGCAGAAAAGCCCTTGATTATACGGTGATTTTTCCGTTTGTGTCGAATCGGGCCACGCTTTTCCCTGAAGTGTCCCTTTTTCGCCCCAGTTTTGGCGGGGCCCAGGCGCGACTACTGGAACAGGCTCATGGGCTGCCGGCGATGATGCCCGCGGCGCCCAGCACGTGAAGGATCGCGTACGCGCAGAAGAGGAAGGCGCAGAAATACAGGACGATCTTCACGGTGGAGGGACGGATTTTTTTCGACATGCCTGATGCTGCGTGAAGGGGGAAACAAGGCGGGCGCGCGTCACACGCCCAACTGCCGACGATACTGGATGGCCTCCGCCACGTCCGCCAGCCTGAGCGTGTCGCTGCCCGCCAGGTCCGACACGGTGCGCGCCACCCGCAGCACCCGGTGCGCCGAGCGGGCCGACCAGCCCAGCCGCTCCATGGCCCGGTTCAACAGGACGCGAGCCTCATCGGGCAACCGGCAGTGCGCGTCGACCGCCGACGGCGGCAACGCGGCGTTGAGCATACCCTGCCGCAGCCATTGCCGGGCGCGGCAGGCCTCTACCCGCGCACGCACCGGCGCCGACGGCTCTCCGGGCGGCAGGTCCAGCCACCCCGCCTCGGGCGCGGGCAGGCTCACCTGCAGGTCGATACGGTCAAGCAACGGCCCGGATATCCGCCCCCGATAGCGCTGCACCGCCTCGGGCGTGCAGTGGCACAGGCGCACCGGGTGCCCGTGCCAACCGCAGGGACAGGGATTCATCGCGGCCACCAGCTGGAAGCGCGCCGGGTATTCGACCCGCCACATCGCCCGGGCGACGCCCACCCTGCCCGTCTCCAGCGGTTCGCGCAGCGCTTCGAGGGCGCGGCGGTCGAACTCCGGCAACTCATCCAGAAACAGGACACCCAGGTGCGCCAAGGTGATCTCGCCCGCGCGGGGCCGCGACCCTCCGCCCACCAGCGACGCCGCGGAAGCCCCGTGATGCGGCGCCCGGAAAGGCGGAACGCGCGAGAACGGCGTTTCCACGGCGCCCAGGCTGGCCACGGCCGCCGCCTCCAGGGCGTCCGCTTCCGACAAGGGCGGCAACAGGCCCGGCAGGCGTTGCGCCAGCATGCTCTTGCCCGTGCCGGGCGAACCGATCATCAGCAGGCCATGCCCGCCGGCCGCCGCCACCTCCAGGGCGCGCCGGGCGGCGGACTGGCCTCGCACGTCGCGCAGGCACGGCGCCTGCCCTGCGCCTGGCAAGGCTGGCACCGCGGGCGGCGACAACGGCGTCTCGCCCGCCAGGTGCGCCACCACGTCCTGCAAGGTGTCCGCGCCCAGCACCGTCACGCCGGGCACGCGGGCCGCCTGTCCGGCGCTGGCGCGCGGCAGGATCAGCGTGGCGCCCGGCTGGCTGCGGGCCACGGACAAGGCAATGGCCAGGGCGGCCGCCACCGGCACCAGCGCGCCGGTCAGCGACAGTTCGCCTGCCAGGACCAGGCGGGTCATCACGGACTCGCCTGAGGCGGCCCCGCCCTGCCGATGCTCCGGCAGCGTCAACTGGCCCGATGCCAGCAACACGCCCAGCGCAATCGGCAGATCGAAACGCCCCGACTCCTTGGGCAGGTCCGCGGGTGCCAGGTTGACGGTCAGGCGACCGGCGGGAAAATCGAAGCCGCTGTTGAGCAGCGCCGCCCGCACGCGTTCACGGCTTTCGCGCACCTCGGCATCGGGCAGACCCACGACATGGAAGGCCGGCAAGCCGGGCGCAAGATGGACCTCCACCCGTACGGCAGGCGCATGCAGGCCCGATAGCGCACGGCTGGCAAGAACGGCGAGGGTCATGGCGGGCTCCTGGTGTCATAAGACAAGCCAGGAGTATGGGCAGGCGTCCCAAGGCGGGGCCAGACCTCGGTGGCCGGAAACGTCCATTCCCTCCCTCACAGATACGGATCCGGGCCTCGCTCCATGAACGTCGACATCACGATATAGCTGCGCGTCCCATCCACGCCTTCGATGTCCTGGATCTTGCCCAGCAGTTCCTCCAGGCCTTCGGTTTCGCGCACGCGCACCTTCAACAACACGCAGGCGTCGCCGGCGACGGTATGCATCTCCTCGATTTCCGGCACGTTGGCCAGCGTCAGCAGACGCTTGGTGCTGACGAGGTTCTTCGTGTTAACCAGCACGAAGGCAAGGAGCGTGCGGCCAACCTTGCAGCCGTCGATCTTCGCGACCGTCGCCTTGATGACGCCGTCCCGCTTCAGCCGCTTGACCCTGTCGTGCACGGCCGGCGCCGAGAGGTGGATGGCCTCGCCCAGGTCGGCATAGCTTTGCGTGCTGTCCTCGGCCAGCAGGGCTAACAGCTTTCGGTCGACCTCGTCCAGTTTGGCCGGTTGGTGGCGCACCTGCCTAACGGCATTCGTTTCTTCAATAGGGTTAGGCATTTTCCGTTTGTTCCCGAATATTGTTCAGCCTGCAATCCCTGCATTGAACATCATTTGAGAGAGGAAATCATGCCTTTGGCATTGTGGGCCCTGGTGATCGGGGCCTTCGGTATCGGCACCACCGAGTTCGTCATCGCCGGATTGATCCCGGCCATCGCCGCCGACTTCGACGTCTCCATTCCCATGGCCGCGCACCTGGCCACCAGCTACGCCCTGGGCGTCTTCGTGGGCGCGCCCGTTCTCATCATCCTGGGCGGCCGGACTGCCAGGAAGACCATGCTGGCCTCGCTGGCCGGATTGTTCGTGCTTGGCAACCTGGTCACCGCCATGGCGTGGAACCTGGAAGTGGCCATCATCGGCCGCGTCATCACGTCGCTCACGCACGGCGCATTCTTCGGCATCGGCTCGGTGCTGGCTGCGGAAATGGTGCCCAGGGAGAAGCGCGTCAGCGCGATCGCCTTCATGTTCTCCGGCCTGACGGTCGCCAACCTGGTGGGCGTGCCGGTGGGCACCTGGATCAGCCAGCAGTTCTCGTGGCAAGCCACGTTCCATGCCATTGCCGCCATCGGCGTGGCCACGGTGGCAGGCGTGCTGACGCTCATTCCCCGAACGCCCAGGCCGCAAGCCAAGCCGGTGGCGCACGAGTTCGCCGCATTCGGCAACGCCAAGGTTCTCCTTGCGATGGGCATCACCATCCTGGGTCCGGCCGCGTTCTTCACCGCCATCACCTATATCGCCCCGATGATGACCGAAGTCGCCGGCTTCTCGGACGGCGCCGTCACCTGGCTGCTGATGGTCTTCGGTTTCGGGCTCTTCGTCGGCAACTGGCTGGGCGGCCGCTACGCCGACCGCGCCTTGATGCCCCTGCTGTACGGCACCCTGCTGGCCCAGGCCGTCGTGCTGTTCATCTTCCATTTCGTGGCCAGCAGCCAGCTTGCGTCGGTGCTCTGCATCTTCCTGATGGCGGCCTTCGGCTTCGCGACCGTCTCGCCCATCCAGAAGCTGGTCATGGACAAGGCCAAGGCCGCCGGCGCCCCCACGCTGGCCGCGGCGGTCAACATCGGGCTGTTCAACCTGGGGAATGCGCTGGGCGCCTGGCTCGGGGGTTATGTCATCGACAGCGGTCTGGGGTTTACCGCCCCGAATTGGGCAGGCGGCTTGCTGTCGCTGGGTGGACTGGGCCTGGCCCTGCTTTCTGGCTGGTTCGACCGCAGGCCATCCTCAGGGAAAGCGGCCTGCGCCACGGCGGGGAGCTAGCGTTTCGCGGGCCGCTTTCGTCACATCGGTCAGTGCCGGATTTCCGCCAGGAACTTCTGCGCCCGAGGACTTTTCGGCTGATTGAAGAAGTCCTCGGGCGTACCCGTTTCCACGATCCGGCCCGCATCCATGAACCAGACGGTGTCGGCCACCTCGCGCGCAAAGCCCATTTCGTGCGTGACGCACACCATGGTCATGCCTTCACGCGCCAGCGCCTTCATCACCTGCAGCACCTCGCCCACCATTTCCGGATCCAGGGCGCTGGTCGGTTCGTCGAACAGCATCACGGGCGGGTTCATGGCCAATGCCCGCGCAATCGCCACCCGTTGCTGCTGCCCGCCGGACAATTGCGAAGGGTAGGACTGCGCCTTGTGGGCCAAGCCCACCTTTTCCAGCAGGGCCAGCGCCTGATCATGGGCTTGCGATTTGCTCGCACGTTTGAGCATGACGGGCGCCAGCGTCACGTTGTCCAGCACGCTCAAATGCGGAAACAGGTTGAACTGCTGGAACACGAAGCCGATATGGCTGCGCTGCTCATCGACATTCGCGCCCTTGCGCGTGATGTCTTCCCCGTTGACCTCGATCCGCCCTTTCTGAATGGGCTCCAGGCGGTTGATCGTGCGGATCAGGGTGGACTTGCCCGACCCCGACGGGCCGCAGACGACCAGCACCTCACCGCGCTTGACGGTGGCGTTGATATCGGCAAGCGCCTGGTAGTCGCCATACCATTTGTTGACATCGACAAAATTGATCATGCGTTGGCTGCCTGCAAGGGTTTGGCGAGGCGGCGGCGCGCCACGCGGATATCGACCAGGCGCGCCAGGCCGGTCAGGATGAAGTTCAACGTGAAATAGGTCAGCGCGAGCAGGCCGAACACTTCGAAGGGCCGCACCAGCAGGATGCTGTTGAGCTGATTGGCCGCATAGGTCAGCTCCTGCACGCTGATCACATAGGCCAGCGAGGTTTCCTTCACGGTGGAAACGAATTGGCTCATCATGCTGGGCAGCATGTTGTAGAGCGCCTGCGGCAGGATGATGCGGCGCATGGTCTGCCCATAGGACAATCCCAGCGCCCGGCCGGCTTCGGTCTGGCCCGGGGGCAGCGCCTGGATGCCGGCCCGGATGATCTCCGCCAGATAGGCGCTCTCGTAGCAGACCAGGGCCACGACCAGGGTCGTGAAGCCCGCCACGGGACGGCCTATCAGCACGGGCACGAAGAAGTAGGCCCAGAAGATGAACATCAGCAACGGCAGCCCACGCACCATGTAGACCAGTGCCGTGGCCGGCCAGCGGAACAGCCTGCGCGAGCTCAACCGCCCCAGGGCAAGCAGCAGCCCGAAAGGCAATGCCAGGCTCAGGCTCAGCGCCGCCAGCCCCAGCGTGGCAACCAGCCCACCCATCGGACCGTTGGGATATTGGCCGACGAGCAGCAGCAGCCAGTTGTCAGAAAGGATTTCCCACATGTCAGCGTGCTCCCAGTCGATTGCGACGGGCAAGCGCATCGCCGCCCCACATGATGAGCAGGGACAGCACGAGATACATCACGGTGACGACGGCATACGCCTCGAACACCTTGAAGGTCACGTTTTCGATCTCCCGCGCGGCCTTGGTGAGTTCGGCCACGCCGATCGCCATGGCCAGGCTGGTGTTCTTGAAAAGCAGCAGCGTCTGGTTCACCAACGGAGGAATGCCGATGCGGAAAGCCTGCGGCATCATCACCTTGCGCATCGTCTGCATATACGACAGGCCCAGGGCGCGCGCGGCCTCGAACTGCCCGGCCGGAATGGCACGCAAGGCGCTGCGCAGATCCTCGGCCACATAGGCGGACATGACCAGGGCAATGGCCGTCATGGCCATCAGGAACTCGCCCCCCATCGCGTTGATCCGGTCCACCAGCGCCATCGGCAACAGCGCCGGCACACCGAAATACCAGAACAGGATATGGACGAGCATCGGCACGTTGCGGTGGAACGCCACGTAGGCCGAGATGAGAAAGTTGAGGGAACGGACGCCTGCCAACCGGATGATGGCCAGCAGCGTCCCCACGGAGAACGCCAGCACCCAGGCCAGGCCGGTCAGCGCCAGGGTCGTCAAGAGACCCTGGATCAGCCAATCGGCATACTGGCCCTGGAGGATGGCGCCGAAGTCAAAGGCATATTGCATCGGCGTCGGACCTTATGGCAGGCGTCAGCCCTTGATGGCTTCGATCTTGAAGTCGCGCTTCATCTTGTAGGGCGAGCCCGATCCCAGCCACTTGTCGAAGATCGGGTCGATCTCGCCACTGGCCTGCAAACCGTCGAGCACCTTGTTGACGTGGTCCAGCAGCGCCTTCTCGCCCTTGCGCACGCCCACGCCCCACGGTTCGATGAAGAGCGCCGGCTCGAGGATCTTGACCGGCACGGGACTGCCGGCAGCCTGCGTGCGGAACTTGGCCAGCATGAGCTCCGAGGCGACGAAGCCGTCCACCTTGCGTTGCTGCAGGGCCATGAAGGCGCTGGGGGGATCCTTGAACGAAATGGCGTTGACGTCTGGAATGTGCGTGCGGGCGCCCTGCTCCGACGACGAGCCCGCCGTCGCGCTCACCCGCTTGCCACGCAGGTCGGCGGGCGATGTCAGGCCAGCGTCGGCCTCGCGTGCCAGGACCTTCTGCGGGCTGACGAAATGCTGATGCGAAAAATCGATCTGCTCGGCGCGCGCCGGCGACCAGCCCAGATTGGCGGCGACCACGTCCACGCGGCCGGCCACCAGCTCGGGAATGCGCGCCTCGACGGCGATCAGCTTGAGCTCCATGGGCACACCCAGGCTGTCCGCGATCTTCTTGCACAGATCCACTTCATAGCCCACCACGGCGCGGGTCTTGCTGTCCTGGAAGCTGAACGGCTCGGCCGTTCCCAGGGTGCCGCAGATGAATTTGCCGCGGGACTTGATGTCCTGCAACTGGTCAGCCTGGGCCGCGCCGGGCAAGACGGCGGCCAGGGCAAGCACTGCACCCGAAACAGACAGGATTTTTTTCATGGTTTTCCCCTTGTTGAATGAAAAGAACATGCCGCGGCGTCAACGCAATTGCGCGCACGCCTTGGCAATACGATCGCATCCCTCTTCGATCTGACTCATCGAGGTCGCGAAACTCAAGCGGATGTACGGCGACAGCCCGTAGGCCGCGCCATCCAGCACGGCCACGCCCGCCGTATCCAGCAGATACATGACGACATCCAGGTCGTTGGCCAGGATCTTTCCCTGCGGCGTCCGACGGCCCAGCAGCGCCTGCACGGACGGATAGACGTAGAACGCACCGTCGGGCACGGCGCAACGGATGCCGGGAATGGCGTTCAGCAGCGCGACCACGCGGTCACGTCGGGCGCGGTAGGTCTCGCGCGCCTCCGCCACGCTGGCCTGGTCGCCGGTCAGCGCAATCACCGCCGCAGCCTGGCTCACCGCGCTCACGCAACTGGTGTTCTGGGAGATCTGCGTGGCCATCGCGCGAATCAGCACTTTGGGGCCGGCGGCATAGCCCAGCCGCCATCCCGTCATCGCATAGGCCTTCGAGACGCCATTGACCGTCAGCACACGATCGGCCAGCCTCGGCGCAACCTTGGCAAGACTGGCCATCGGGCCATCGCCGTAGCACAGGTGCTCATAGATCTCGTCGGTCAGCACCGCCACTTGCGGATGGCGCAGCAGAACCTCGGCCAGGGCGGCCAGCTCTTCTTCGGTATAGACCGCGCCGGTGGGATTGGAGGGCGAGTTCAGGACCAGCCACTTGGTGCGAGGCGTAATCGCGGCCTCCAGCACCTGTGGCGTCAGCTTGAAACCATTCGCCTCATCGCACACCACGATCACCGGCTTGCCTTCGTTGGCCAGCACCATGTCCGGGTAGGACACCCAGAACGGCGCGGGCACGATGACCTCGTCGCCTTCCTGGACCGACGCGGCCAGCGCGGTGAAGATGAGTTGCTTGGCGCCCACGCCGACGATGATCTGGTCCAGCCCGAAGCGCAATCCATTTTCGCGCTCGAACTTGCCCTGCACCGCCTTCAGCAATGCCACCGTGCCTGCCGTAGGCGTATATCGCGTCTGTCCAGCGCGGAGGGCGTCGATGGCGCCCTGGACGATGTGGGCAGGGGTGTCCGCGTCGGGTTCACCCACCGTGAAATCGACGATGTCGCGTCCCTCGCTGCGCAACTGGTCCACGCGTGCCTTGGCGGCCATGCTCGGCGACGGCTTGATCGCCAGCGCGCGGGCCGCAAGAAAGGAAGTATCGAGACTCATGCCATGCCCTTCGCGGCAAACGCGGCGTTCATCCAGCTCTGTTCACGGGCGCCTGTGGCGATCTCCGCCATGATGCGTTCTTCCTTGGCCGCATGGGCCCGCGCCGCCTCGATCAGGGCCGGGGCATGCGCCGGCGCGAACGAGACCAGTCCATCTTCGTCGCCGACCAGCCAGTCGCCAGGACTCACGACCTGCCCACCCACCGTGACCGGCACATTCACTTCCCCCGGGCCGTCCTTGTAAGGTCCCCGATGGGTGACGCCGCGTGCATAGCAAGGGAAGTCGTCTTGTGCGAAAGCGCCGACATCCCGGATGGCGCCATCGACCACCACGCCCACGCAGCCATGCTGCTGGAGATAACGCTTCATGATTTCTCCCAGCACGGCATTCTCCAGTGCGCCGCCCGCGTCGATGACCAGCACATGGCCAGGCTGGATCTGCATCATGGCCTGGTAGATGAAGAGGTTGTCCCCTGGCCGGGTACGCACGGTCAGTGCCGTCCCCACGAGCTTGCCGCGGCCGTGATAGGCATGCAGGCCAAGAATGCCGGCCTGGCGACCCAGGTTGTCGCTGAGGTGCGGCGTGACGATGCCTTGAAGCGCGTCACGGATGGACGCATCGCCGGCGGCTGCGGCAGGCAGGACGCGCGTGCCGGGAAGAGGTGTACGCATGGTGTCGGAATCGGGTCCGGAAAATCGATGAGGAAGCCATCATCGGACTTTCATGCTTTCAAAAAAAGTGATTTAAACTCAAAGCACTTAATTCCCTGCCGGAATCAAAGGGATAACCCGAATATGTTCACTTTCAAGCAGATCGAGGCGCTGTACTGGACGGTCCGGCTCGGAACGTTCCATGCCGCGGCGCGCAAACTGCACACCTCGCAGTCCGCCATCACCAAGCGGATCCAGGACATGGAGAAGGAATTCGACCTTGCGCTGTTCGACCGTTCCGGCCACAAGGCCGTCCTGACCGCGCGCGGCCATGAGATCTATGCCATGGCGCAGGAGTTGCTCGCGCAACGCGACCGGATGATGACCCGGATGCAGGACCTGCACGTCCAGACCGGCACGGTCCGCCTGGGGATCACGGAAATCACGGCGATGACCTGGCTGCCTGCGTTCATCAGCGAATTGCGCAACATCTATCCGCGGCTCACGCTGGAGCCCAGCATCGACCTGGGCAGCGACCTGATGGATAGGCTGGCCGCCGGCAGCATCGACATGGCCATTGTCCACGAAGAACTCATTCCGCCCGAGCTGGAATCGGTCAGGTTGCGCGCACTGGATTTCGTCTGGACCGGTTCGGCCGAACAGATCGATGAGGCCCGCAGCTACAGCCCCGAAGACATCGCGGGCATGCCGCTGCTGAGGCAGTCCCGGGAATCCGGACTGAACCGCATCTATGACCTGTGGCTCAAGCCACACGTTTCGACCAACAACATCTTCACCATCAACAGCCTGATCGCCATGGCGGGACTGACGGCTGCCGGTTTCGGTATTTCCTGCCTGCCCCGCGACTACTTCAGTGACTGGATCCGCGACCGCAAGCTGCGGGTACTGCGCACCAGCATCACGCCACCACAGTCGGTCTACCATGCCACCTATCGCCAGGATGCCGACTCGGCGTTCTATCATGATCTGGCCAAGCTGGCTGAACGCTGCTGCGACTTCTCGAGCCACTGAAACACGCGGCCCCATTCTCGGCAATGCGCCGCGCGAGGACCCCCATGGAATCCCCCTCCTCCCACACCACCACCCTCAACCGCGGCCTGAAAAACCGCCACATCCAGCTCATCGCGCTGGGCGGTGCCGTCGGCACCGGCCTCTTCCTGGGCGTATCGCACACGATCCAGCTGGCCGGCCCCAGCATCCTGCTGGGCTATGCGCTGGGCGGCATGATCGCCTTCTTCATCATGCGGCAGCTGGGCGAGATGGTCGTGGAAGAGCCGGTGGCCGGCACGTTCAGCCATTTCGCCTATCGCTACTGGAGCGGCTTCGCCGGCTTCATGTCGGGCTGGAACTACTGGGCGCTGTACGTGCTGGTGGGCATGGCGGAACTCACGGCCATCGGCGTCTACATGCAGTACTGGTGGCCAGCGCTGCCCACCTGGGCCTCGGCGGCCATCTTCTTCGTGCTGGTCAACGCCATCAACCTGGCCCACGTGCGCCTGTACGGCGAATTGGAATTCTGGTTCTCGCTGGTGAAGGTGGGCGCCATCCTGGGCATGATCGGCTTCGGGGCCTGGCTGCTGGCCAGCGGCACCGGCGGCCCGCAAGCCTCCATGGCGAACCTGTGGCAGCACGGCGGCTTCTTTCCCAACGGCGTCTCGGGCCTGGTGATGGCAATGGCCATCATCATGTTCTCGTTCGGAGGGCTGGAGCTGATCGGCATCACCGCCGCCGAGGCGGACCAGCCCGAGAAGAGCATTCCGCGCGCCACCAACCAGGTCATCGTGCGCATCCTGGTGTTCTACGTGGGCGCGCTGCTGGTGCTGCTGGCCTTGTATCCCTGGCAGAAGGTGGTGACGGGCGGCAGCCCCTTCGTGCTGATCTTCCACGAACTGAACAGCAATGCCGTGGCGACGGCGTTGAATGTCGTGATCCTGACGGCGGCGCTCTCCGTCTACAACAGCTGCGTCTACAGCAACAGCCGCATGCTGTATGGCCTTGCCAAACAGGGCAACGCGCCCCGCTCCCTGCTCTGGGTGAACACGCGCGGCGTGCCCTTGCGGGCGCTGGGTCTGTCCTCGCTGGCGACCGGCACCTGCGTGCTCCTGAATTACCTGATGCCTGACGGCGCGCTCGGCCTCCTGATGGCGCTGGTGGTGTCGGCGCTCGTGCTGAACTGGTTCATCATCAGCCTGACGCACCTGCGCTTCCGCGCCGCAAAAAGAAAGGAAGGCACGGCCACGCGCTTTCCCAGCTGGGGCTATCCGTTCACCAATTACCTGTGCCTGGTGTTCCTGGCGGGCATCCTGGTCATCATGCTGCTCACGCCAGGCGTGCGCGTGTCGGTGCTGCTGATCCCGCCCTGGATCCTGCTGCTTGCGCTGACCTATCGCTACAAGACACGCAAGGCGGCGGCGAACGTGCCCGCCAGCCCCTGACGCGCTGGCAGCCCAGGTGCCCATGAAAAAGCCCCGCATGCGGGGCTTGTTGCTTTGCTGGCCGGTAGCGCGACTCAGAGACCGGGGCGCTCGGCCTGGGTCTGGGCGGCGCCCGGCTTGTCCAGCGCATCCAGCCGTGCCTCCAAGGCGCGCAGCTGGGCTTCCAGCGCATCCGCGCGGGCCCGGGTTCGGGTCAGCAGGTCGGCCTGGATCTCGAACTCGTCGCGCGTGACCAGATCGAGCTTGGCGAAAGTCTGCGACACGAGCGAGCGCACGTTGCGTTCGATGTCGGCCGCGGGGCTACGGGCGATGAGATCGGAAATGTTCTTCTGGAGATCGTCCAGCCATTGCGTGCGGTTCATGACATGCCCTCTCTAGTGTGGATCGTTGACGACAGTGTAGAGCCTCGCGCCAGGCTTGTCCCTGGCTGCGCCCCATCGGCCCCCGAGGATTCGCGCGCCGCTTTCCCGCACGCACCATCACGCGCACCGGCTTGCGCACCAGACGGGTGCTACGCACCACGGTAAAGCACCAATTCGGTGCGCCTCCTGCGCCATCCCCGGCCTTTCTGTGTCTTGCTGTGACGAACCCAGACCTGGCACGCCATTTGCTTAGGTGTGTAGGCCAACGCGCAACCACAGAGGAAAAGCCATGAAACTCATCATCGCCATCATCAAGCCCTTCAAGCTGGACGAAGTGCGGGTGGCCCTGTCCGGGATCGGGGTCCAAGGACTGACCGTGACCGAGGTCAAGGGCTTCGGCCGCCAGAAAGGCCACACCGAGCTCTACCGCGGTGCCGAATACGCCGTGGACTTCCTGCCCAAGCTGCGGGTCGAGGCTGCGGTGCCCGACGCGCTGGTGGAGCAGGCTGTCGAGACCATCGAAGCTGCCGCGCGCACCGGCAAGATCGGCGATGGCAAGATTTTCGTGGCGCCCCTCGAGCAAGTCATCCGCATCCGCACCGGCGAAGCCGGCGAAGCGGCACTGTGATCCATTCGACACAATCCTCGGAGCAAGAACATGAATAACGCAGATGTCGCATGGTTGAGCACGTCGACCGTGCTCGTGCTGTTGATGGTCGTTCCCGGCCTCGCGCTTTTCTACGGCGGCCTCGTGCGGTCCAAGAACATGCTGTCGGTGCTGATGCAGGTCATCGCCACTTTCAGCCTGGCCGTGGTCCTGTGGTTCGTCTACGGCTACTCGCTGGCCTTCACCGACGGCAACGCCTTCTTCGGCGGCTTCTCGCGCCTCTTCCTCTCGGGCGTCTTCACGCCGCCTGACGTGTTCCCGCTCTCGGGCACCGTGCCGGAAATCCTGTTCGCCGCCTTCCAGGCCACGTTCGCCGGCATCACCTGCGCCCTGATCGTGGGCAGCTTCGCCGAACGCGCCCGTTTCTCGGCCGTGCTGGTCTTCACCTTCATCTGGTTCACGTTCGCCTACGTGCCCATCGCCCACATGGTCTGGTACGGCGGCGACAACCCCGGCCTGCTGTTCGCCGCGGGCGCCCTGGACTTCGCAGGCGGCACGGTCGTGCACATCAACGCCGGTATCGCTGGCCTGGTGGGCGCCTACGTGATCGGCAAGCGCCTGGGTTATGGCCGTGAAGCCATGCAGCCGCACAACCTGCCCATGACCTTCATCGGCGCCACGCTGCTGTGGGTGGGCTGGTTCGGCTTCAACGCGGGTTCGGCCCTGTCGGCCAACGGCGTCGCCACCCTCGCCTTCTTCAACACGCTGATCGCCACCGCCGGCGCCGTGCTGGCCTGGGTCTTCACCGAGTGGGCCGTCAAGGGCAAGCCTTCGATCCTGGGCGCCGCCTCGGGCGCCGTGGCCGGCCTGGTCGGCATCACCCCGGGCGCTGGCCTGGTGGGTCCGGTCGGCGCGCTGATCATCGGTATCGCTGCCGGCGCCATCTGCGTCTGGGGTGTGAACGGCCTGAAGCGCCTGCTGAAGGCAGATGACTCGCTGGACGTGTTCGGTGTGCACGGCGTGGGCGGCATCGTCGGCGCCCTGCTGACCGGCGTGTTCAACGCCCAGGCCTTCGGCGGCCCCGGCCTCGACAGCATCGGCGCCATCCCCGGCCAACTGTGGGTCCAGCTCGAAGGCATCCTGCTCACCATCGTGTGGTCCGGCATTGTCGCCTTCATCGCCTACAAGATCGCCGACATGGTCTGCGGCCTGCGTGTGCCGGAAGACGTCGAACGCGAAGGCCTGGACATCAACTCGCACGGCGAGTCGGCCTACCACAGCTAAGCAACGCAAGCAGTGCCATCCAGATAAGCCCGGCGGGCGGGACATCCCGCCCGATCAGAGGCCCCCAGGGGGAAACGGCCCGCAGCCTTGCGGGCCGTTTTTTTTATATCGGAAAGGACGCCTGGGAAAGCACCGGCCGCTACCCGCGCGCAGCGAACCGGCGCTGGCCGGCGCGCCTGGCAGCTTCTATCAATGCCCCGCCGGCCGCGCCGCCCCTGCCGGCAAACGCGTAGAAGCGCGCCGCCGGCAGATCAGGCAGGCCCTCCTCGCTGCCCAGGACGCGCAGGCCTTCGCCGCGCTGGCTGTCGGCGATGACCGTGACGGCAAAGCCCGCACGCGCCGCCGACAGGCATCCGGCCATGCTGCTGCTCTCGAAGACGATGCGCCAGCTGCGATCCGTCTGCCCCAGCGCCATGATGGCCGACTCGCGGTACACGCAGGGCTCAGGGAAGACGGCCAGCGGCAGCGGCCCGCCGCCCGCCAGGGGCTGATCCGCCGCATACGCCCAGACCAGGGGCTCTTCCCACAGCAGCGTGCCGCTGCCCTCGCTGCGGCTGCACTGCTTGCCGAAGACGAGATCCAGCCTGCCGCGTTCCTGCTGGCGCAGCAGATCGGCGGTGATGCCGACCTTCAGCTCGACCGTGGCGTCGGGGTGCCATTGCCGGAAGCGTTGCAGCACCTGGGGCAGCCAGGCGCCCGCGAAGTCTTCCGACGCGCCGATGCGCAGGTGACCGCGCAACGGCGTACCCCGCAGCTTGGCGCGGGCCTCGCGTTCCAGATCGAGGATGTTGCGGCCGTAGGCATACAAGGTGTCGCCGGCCTGCGTCAATGCGAGCCGGCGCGTGGTGCGCGCCAACAGGCTGGCGCCGGCGATCTGTTCCAGGCGGCGCATATGCCCGCTGACGGCGGAAGGCGTCAGCGCCAGCCGCTCGGCGGCGGTGGCGAAGCTACCGCTGTCCACGATTTCCAGAAAGGTGCGCAGCAGCGCTGTTTCCAACGGCGGGCCGTCGGCGGGAGAGGAGGTGTCCATGCCGACATTCAACGCGAAAAATCATTAATTGTGAATGATTATTTTCCAATCGAACGGAGTCATCCCGCTATGCTGGAACCTCTTCACGACCGGAGGCAAGCCTGTGCACGACTACCGCTACGCGTCGACCGAAAGGCTCGACATCGCCTATCTGGAATGGAATCCGCGAGGCAGCCGGACCGCCCTCCTGCTGCACGGCTGGCCCGACAGCCCCGAGTGCTGGAAGGCCGTGGCGCCGGTCCTGGCCGAGGCCGGCTACCGCGTGCTGGCGCCCGCGCTACGCGGCTTCGCCCCTACCCGGTTCCGTGATGCCGGCACGCCGCGCAGCGGCCAGTTGTCCGCGCTGGGCCGTGACGTGCTCGACTTCATCGACGCGCTGGGACTGGAACGCCCGACGCTGATCGGCCACGATTGGGGCGCGCGGGCCGCGGCCAATGCCTGCGGCCTGCGCCCCGGCGCTGCGTCACGCCTGGTGATGCTGTCGGTCGGCTATGGCACCAACGATCCGGACCAGCCGCTGGCGCTGCTGCAGGCGCGCAACTACTGGTATCACTGGTACATGGCCACGCCGCGCGGCGCCCGCGTGCTGCGGGAAGAGCGCACGGCGTTCGCCCGCATGATGTGGGACACCTGGGCACCGCCCGGCTGGTACGACCCGGCCGATTTCGACGAAGCGGCGCGCGCGTTCCAGGGGGATGACTGGGCCGGGATCGTGCTGCATTCCTACCGCCACCGCTGGGGCTTTGCCGAGGGCGATCCGGCCTATGCCGAGGACGAAGCGCGCCTGCACCCGGCGCCGGTGCTGTCCGTGCCGACGCTGGTATTGCATGGCGGCGCCGACACGTGCAACCACCCCGACAGCTCCAAAGGCCGGGAGGCGTTCTTCCAGGGCGGCTACGAGCGCCAGGTGCTCGACGGCGTGGGGCATTTCCCTCAACGGGAGGCGCCGCGGGCCGTTGCCGAGGCCATCCTGCGGTTCTGCGTGGGCGGGCCGGCGTGAGCACATGGCCCGCGTCCCGGGCGCGGGGTGCGCGGGTTATAAAACGCGGATGAAACGCAACAAGACTCCGCTTGCGGCGCTGGCCGTTGCCGCCGCCCTGCTCTTGCCCGCCCCCCCGGCCGAGGCTGCGGCGCCCGTCGCGCAACCCTCCCTGCACGCCGCCATCGGCAACGTGATCCGGCCGCTCATGGCGGCCAACGACATCCCCGGCATGGCGGTGGCCGTCAGCATCGACGGACGGCGCCACGTGTATGCCTACGGCTTCGCATCGAAGGCCGGCGGGCTGCCGGTGGAAGCCCGCACCCTGTTCGAGATCGGATCCGTCAGCAAGGTCTTCACCGGCACCCTGGGCGCCTGGATGGCGGCACGCGGCGAGATTGCGCTCTCGGACCCGGCCCAGCGGCACTGGCCCGCGCTTGCCGGCGCCCCCATCGGCCAGGCAACCCTGCTCGACCTGGCCACCTACGCGGCGGGCGGCCTGCCCTTGCAGATCCCCGATGCGGTACGGGACGACGCGCAGCTGCTGGCCTATTTCAGGAACTGGCAGCCCGACTTCCCTGCCGGCACGCAACGCCTGTATTCCAATCCCAGCATCGGGCTGTTCGGCCGCCTTGCGGCGCAAGGCGGCAACGCCCGCTTCGGCACGCTCATGACGCATTCGCTGCTCCCGGCGCTGGGCCTGCGAGACACGTTCCTGCGCGTGCCGGAACAGGAGATGGGCCGCTACGCCTTAGGCGTGGCGAAGGATGACCCGCGGGTACGCGTCTCGCCGGGTGCCCTGGATGCCGAGGCCTATGGCATCAAGACCACCGCGGGCGACCTGATCCGCCTGGTTCAACTGAGCATGGATGCGTCGGCGCTGGATCCCGTGCTGCGCCGGGCCCTGGCCATGACCCAGACGGGCTATTACCGCTACGGCGCGGTCCTGCAGGGCCTGGGCTGGGAAATCCATGACGCGCCGGTCACGCGCGACAAGGTGCTGGCAGGCAATACCGCGGCCATCGCCCTGGAACCCCAGGCCGTTGCCCGGATCGATCCGCCGCAAGCGCCGGCGCCGGATCGCTACGTCAACAAGACGGGCTCGACCCGGGGGTTCGGCGCCTATGTGGCGTTCCTGCCCACGCAGAAAATCGGCGTCGTGTTGCTGGCCAACCGGAACTATCCTGTCCCGCAGCGCATCGAGGCCGCCTGGACGATCCTGCAAGCCATCCAGGCAACCCGTGCCGCCGTCACGCCCGCAGCGCCGACAAAATGAAATCGGCGCGTGCCTGCACGCCGTCACGAGGAACGTCCGACACCGCATAGCCCAGCGCCGGGTAAGCCCGGCGCAGCCGTTCGTACTCTTGCAAGGCCGCGTCCAGGCCGTGGCGTCGCGCGCCATCCTGGACGTATATCCCGGGCCAGGGCGGCACCATGAAAACCCGCCGGTGATAGACCGGCTGCGCGCCGAGACGGCCTTGCCAGGGCGTGCCGTCGATCTCGTGCAGCGCCACGGCGGCATCGACCAGGCCTCGATCGAAGAACACCCAGCCCGGGGTGTCCTGCATGCGCACCCGATCCCGCTGGGCCAAGGCAAACACACGCGTCAGGAAAGCCGCCATGTCCACCCAGGGCAAGGCGTTGCCACCGGCCCGCGCCTGCGCCTCCACCACGCGCCGCCCCGGTTCCTCGACCACGGCATGGCCTCGTCGCGCCAGTTCGGCCAGCAGCGTGGACTTCCCTCCTCCGGAACAGCCCGTGATGACGACATGCCGGCAGGCGTCCATCAGGCCCGGATCGCCGGTCACGGGCCCCTCCGCGCGCGCCGGAAATCCTCTGCCAGGAGGCCGTAGAGGGCGGAGTCCGAGACCTCGCCCTCCACGATCCAGCGCTCGCGCAGCAGGCCTTCCTGCCGGAAGCCCAGGCGCTGCAACAGCCTCGCGCTGGCGGCATTGCGAGGGTCGATCTCGGCCTCCAGGCGGCGCAAGCCGTGTTCCTTGAAGAGATGGGTGATGAAACCCTCCAGGGCCTCGGTCATGTAGCCCTTGCCTTGGGCCGACGCCGCCAGGTTGTAGCCGATCTCGCCGCGCCGGCTGCCCGCTTCGATGGCGAAGAGCATGCAGGTGCCTACCAGCCGCCCGGTTTCGCGCTCGCGGATGCCCAGCTTCCACAAGGTTCCCTCGGCCTGGGCGGCCTGGTCCGCCACGAGGGCATCGCGCGCCTGCGCCGTATCCGTCCACGGCGCATGGTTCCAATAGCGCATGACCACGGGGTCGGACTGGATGGCGAAGAGCGCTGCCGCGTCCTCTTCCAGGGTGAGCGGGCTGAGCAGCAGGCGTGCGGTTTCAAGCATGGCGGGAAGGCGCGGGGGCGCGGCGATGCGCGCGGCACGGCCAAGGATAGCAGGCCGCCCCGGGGACGACGGCGACGAGGCGCGACATGAGGGTTTCACCGTCTCGTGCGTCTGGTCCATGGAGAGCCCTGTTTCCGACACCCTTTCCACCAAGAGGATTCCTGCTTCATGCAGACCACCACATCCGCATTCCGCTTGCGCCACGCCCCCGCGGCCCTGGCCCTCCTGATCGCCCTGGCGGCACCCCGCCCTGGCCTGGCCGATACGCCGGTCCCCCTCGCGATCCCGGCGCAATCATTGGCATCGGCCCTGAATACCCTGGCCCGTCAGGCAAACCTGGAACTCAGCTTTCCTGCGCGCCTGGTGGCCGGCCTGGACGCACCCGCCGTGCACGGCACCTTGACGGCAAGCGAGGCCCTGGATCAATTGCTGGCCGGCAGCGGCCTGACCGCCGTGGTCGAGTCCGGGGTGGCGACGGTGCGGCCGGCCGCCCCCGAGGTCAGCACCCTGCAGGAAGTGGTGGTCACCGCCAGCGACCAGTCCGTCAACGCCCTCGCGCCCGCCTATGCGGGCGGCCAGGTGGCGACGGGCGTGCGGCTGGGCGTGCTGGGCAACACCAGCAACATGAAGGCGCCGTTCAGCACCACCAGCTACACCGCGGCCACCATCCGCGACCTGGAGGCCGGCACCATCGCCGACGCCGTCAACCGGGACCCCTCCGTGCGATACACCGTCCTGCCCGGCGGCAACGTCGACAACCTCAGCATCCGCGGTTTTCCCATCTGGGAGGGCAACTCCGGCGAAATCGCCTTCGACGGGATCTACGGCATCGCGCCGAACTACCGGGTGCGCACCGAATACGTGGAACGCATCGAAGTCGTCAAAGGTCCTGGCGCGCTGCTCTTCGGCATGTCGCCCAACGGGTCGGTGGGCGGGGTGATCAACGTGGCGCCCAAGCGCGCCAGCGCGGACGTCAGCAGCCTGACCGGCAGTTTCGTCTCGGGTGGCCAATGGGGCACGCACGCCGATGTGGGACGCCGCTTCGGAGACGATGCGCAATTCGGCGTGCGCCTGAATGCCAGTTATTACAAGGGCGATACGGCGGTGGACCACCAGTCCACGGAAGGCAATGTCGGGGCGCTCGCGCTCGACTACGAAGGCACGCGCTTTCGCGCCACGCTGGACGTGCTGTCGCAGAACGAGCGGATAGACGGCACCGGCAGGCCGATCATGCCCACCGCGGGCCTGCCCATGCCCGAGGCGCCTGATGGCAGGCGCAATGTCACCCAGCCGTGGGAATGGTCGCGCAATCGCGAGCAGGCCACGCTGCTGCGCACCGAGTTCGATGTCAGCCCGCGCCTGTCGGTCTTTGCCAATGCAGGCACGTCGCGTGCGAAAGTCTCGCGGCTCTACGATTCGGCGCCAAGAATCACCGACGCGGCGGGCAACACCCTGGCTACGCCCACCTACGCCCGCTTCGACGTGGAACGCCACACCCTGGATGGCGGGCTGCGCGGGCGCTTCAAGACCGGCGCCGTGCAGCATGCCGTCACCCTGCAGGCCTCGCGCTACGAGGAAGACTTCCACCGCGCCCTCAACCCGGGGCAGAGTGTGCGCTCCAATCTCTACGATCCCATACTCTCGCCGCGGCAGCACGTGGCAAGGCCCTCCTTCCTGCCCCGCATCCACGACAACCGCAACACCAGCTTCGCACTGGTGGACACACTCTCGCTGCTGGACGAGCGACTGCAGATTTCCGCGGGTCTGCGGCGCCAGCGCATCGAATCGACCAACTACAACCCGCTGGGCACCGCCGCCGCCAACACCTACGATGAGAGCGTGACCACGCCTGCGCTGGGCATCGTCGTCGAGCCCGCATCGGGGTGGATCTTCTATGCCAACTACATCGAAGGCCTGAGCAAGGGGGACATCGCCCCGCCCGCCGCCCTGAACTACGGCGAAGTCCTGTCGCCCTACAAGAGCAAGCAATACGAATTGGGCACCAAGTACGACACCGGTCGCTACATGCTGACGGCCTCGGTGTTCCAGATCGACAAGCCCAGCGGCGGCATCCATGACGGCATCTATGCCGCGAACGGTGAACAGCGCAATCGGGGGCTGGAACTCTACGGTTACGGGGAGGCGATGAAGGGGCTGCGGCTGCTGGGAGGGGTCACTTTCCTGGATGCCGAGATCACACGCTCCCCCACCCCGGCCCTGCGCGGCAATCGTCCGATCGGAGTGGCGAAAATGCAGGCCAACCTGGGGGCGGAATGGGACGTGCCCGCCGCGCCTGGCCTCACGCTGCGTGCCGACCTGATCCATACCGGCCACCAATACGTCAACCAGGCCAACACCTTGCGCATCCCTTCATGGACACGGCTGGACCTGGGGGTGCGCTATCTCACCCATGTCGCGGGCCGGGATCTTGCGCTACGGGCCACGGTCCAGAACGCGATGGGACGTGATTACTGGGCTGGCGTCACATCATGGGGCGCCGTCTCGGCTGGCAGTCCCCGCACATACCTGCTGTCGGCGACGATGGACTTCTGACCCGCGTGCGCGTGGCCTTGCGCCGAGAGGCGCAGGGCCGGCTACAGGGCCCGGATCTCAAACACGCCCGTGGCGTCCTGCTCCACCCGCAAGGGGAGCTGCTGGGCCAGGGCTGCGAGGAATCCCGCAAGGTTGCGCAGGCTATAGCTGCCGCCCACCCGCCACGCCTCGATGGCGGGATCCTTGATCACCGCGCCCGTGACGCCATACCGGCCGAACTCCTCCAGCGCCTGCGCAAGCGGCGTGTCTTCGAAATCCAGCCGTCCCTCGCGCCAGAGCGCGATGGCGCCGGGTGCGGGCGCCGGCACGACGCCGCTGCGGCCCGAGGCATCGAGCACATAAGCCTGCCCCACGGACAGGCTGACATCGCGCAGGCCGCTTTCTCCCACCAGTTCCCGCCAGGCGGGCTGCGCGCGCCGCACGCGTACTCGACCCGCCTCGACGGCCACGCGCACGCCTCCGGCGTCCAGCCCGCTGCGGGTATGGCGCACCGTGAATTGCGTGCCCACGACCGCAATGCGCAAGCCGCCCGCAAGCACGACCAGGGGACGGGCGGGATCGGCCTGCACGGACAGCCAACCCTGGCCTTCGTGCACCGTGATCTCCCTGCCGTGCTGGCCATAGCGCACGTCCACCTGCGTCTGCGTGTCCAGGACCAGTTGACTGCCGTCCGGCAGCGCGATCGGCCTGATCTCGCCGCGCGCGGTGGCAAGCCGCCACGGCGCGCCCAATCCATCGTCGCGCCCCTGCCACGCCAGCCAGCCCCCGCCCGCGACCACCGCCAAGCCGGCGGCGCCGGCGGCCGGCAGCCCCACGCGCCGCAACCAGGCACGACGCGCGGGTCTCGCGGCCGCGGGCCGCGACCCTGACATGGCGCGCAGCCTGCGCGCGGTGTCCTGCATGGCCGATAGCGCCTCGGCGTGCGCGGCGTCCTCGTCCAGCCAGGCCTCGAATGCGGCACGCTCGCGCGCGTCCAGGCCGCGCTGCAGGCGCAGCGCCCAGCGCGCGGCTTCGGCGTCGGTGCCGGCTGGCGTGTCGGCGTCGGTGTGCTCTGCCGGGCGGGCGACGCCATGATGCTTGCTCATCGTGCTGCCGAGCCTCGCATTTGCCCGGGCCGGCTCACCCCCCGCCCCCCATCCGTCGCTCGCAGGCGCGGCAGGCCACCATGCCCCGCACCAGGTGTTTTTCGACCATGCTGACGGACACCCCCATGCGCCGGGCGATTTCGGCTTGTGGCAATCCATCCAGCACGTGCAGCAGGAATGCCTCCCGGCAACGGGGCGGCAAGGCCGCGATGGCATCGAGGTAGGCCGTCACGGCCTGGCTGCTGCAAGCGGCCTGCTCGGGCTGGGAAGCTGCCGGCGCCATGGGTTGCTCTTCCTCGGCCAACCCATCCAGGTCCGCATGCAGGCGCAGGTTCGCGCGCCGATGCTCGTCCACCAGCAGGTTGCGGGCGATGCGCCGCAACAGCGCGCCAGGCTGGCGCACGGCCTGTCCGCCTTGCTGCTGCAAGGCGAGGAAACGCGCATAGGTTTCCTGGACGGCATCGCGCGCGGCATCGATGTCCCGCGTCAGACGCCGGCAAAAACGAAGCAGATCCTGGTAATACTCTGAAGCCATGGCGGGTAAGCTCGCCCTCGAGGCAGTAACGACACCGCGGCGCCCGGCCTAGCGGCTCGCGCTTGCCTCCCGATGCAGGAAGGCACGGGCGGGCGCGATCCGCCATTATAGAGACGAGAATCACTTTCATTCCAGTTTCTGCATGCTGCCCGCCTTGGCCCGGCATGGCGCGCCACCCTTCCTAGGGCAGCTGCAAGGCGTCCGGGTCGATCGGCTGGGCACGGTTCAGCGCCGTCGCCACCTTCACCCGCAAGGCGTTGGAGTGCGCGCCGCGCACCTCGCGTTTCACGTCCAGCAGCTGTTGGGGGTGCATCGAGAACTCGGTGAGCCCCATGCCCAGCAGCAGGCGCGTCAGGCGCGAATCCCCCGCCATTTCGCCGCATACGGCCACCGACTTGCCGGCTCGCTGGGCCGAGTTGATGGTGTTGGCGATCAGGCGCAGCACGGCCGGATGCAGGGGATCATAGAGATCCGCCACGTCGTGGTCGCCGCGATCGATGGCCAGCGTGTACTGGATCAGGTCGTTCGTGCCGATGGAGAAGAAGTCCAGCTCCTGCGCGAAGGGCTCGATGGCGATGGCGATCGCCGGCACTTCGACCATGGCGCCCAACTCGATGTGCGCGGCATACGGCTCGCCGCGGGCATCCAGCTCGCGGCGCGCCGCATCCAGCGCCGCGCGCGTGGCCCGCACCTCGTGCAGGTGCGCGACCATGGGCAGCAGGATGCGGATGTTGCCGTGCACCGATGCGCGCAGGATCGCGCGCAACTGCGTGCCGAACATTTCCGGACGGGCCAGGCAATACCGGATGGCACGCTGCCCCAACGCCGGATTGGTGGCGACAGTGGTGTCGCCATCCAGGGTCTTGTCGGCGCCCAGGTCCAGGGTACGGATGGTGACGGGCAACCCGGCCATGGTCTTGGCAACCGAGGCATAGGCGCGGTACTGCTCCTCCTCGCCTGGCAGCTCGTCGCGCCCCATGAACAGGAATTCGCTGCGGAACAGGCCGATGCCCTTGGCGCCGGCGGCCAGCGCCACGGCGGCCTCTTCGGGCAATTCGATATTGGCGTTGAGCGAGATGTCGATGCCATCGAGCGTCACGGCCGGCTCGTTGCGCAGCAGTTCCAGTTCGGCCCGCTCACGCGCATAGGTGTCCTGCCTTGCGCGGTATTCGGCCAGCACGGCATCGGAGGGATTCACCACCAGCGCGCCCGCCGAACCGTCGACGATGACGGTGTCGCCATCGCGCAGCAGCGCGCGCGCCTTGCCCATCGCCACGATGGCGGGCACGCCCATGCTGCGCGCCACGATGGCGGTGTGCGAGGTGGCCCCGCCCAGGTCGGTGACGAAGGCGCTGAAGCGCCCGCCACGCAGGCGGATCATGTCGGCCGGGGAGATATCGTGGGCCACCACCACCAGGGGTTCGTCGCCTGGCGGCGGGTCATCCAGGCGCAGCATGGCCGGCGAGCCATGCAGCACGTCCAGCACCCGCTCGATCACCTGGCGCACGTCGGCGCCGCGCTCGCGCAGGTATTCGTCCTCCATAGCCGAGAACTGCTCGCCCAGGATCTGGCCTTGCGTGGTCAGCGCCCATTCGGCGTTGTAGTGCCGCTCTTCGATCAGCGACAGCGTCTGGCTGCTGAGCAGCGGGTCGGACATCAGCAGGCGATGCACGTTGAGCATCGCGGCCATCTCGCGCGGCGCGTCCTCGGGCAGGTGGTCGATGAGTTCGCCCAGCTCGTCGCTGGCTTCCTGCAGCGCGTTCGTCAGGCGCTCGGACTCGGCCGCCACGTCTTCCGCGGCAATGCGATAGTGCGCCACCTCGAGCGCCGTGGCGCCCATGACGACCGCCCGGCCGATGACGTAGCCGCGTGCCACGCCCTGCCCATAGAGGCACAGCGTGGGGCCCGGCATGACGCCAGGCACCGGGCCATCCGACGGCAGCGCGGCGGTGAGTCCGGCCGCCAGGACGTCCTCGCGCAAGGCGGGCAAGCCGCCGGGCTTATTCGCCTTCGCCAAATCGGTCATTGAACAAGGCCTGGATATCGATCAGCGCCTGGTCGGCGTCCGCGCCGGCCGCGTCGACCGTGACAGTAAGCCCCATGCCCGCCGCCAGCATCATGACGCCCATGATGCTCTTGGCGTTCACGCGCTGCGCGCCCTTGGCGATGTGGATTTCGCTGCTGAACTTGCTGGCCAGCTGGGTCAGTTTGGCCGCCGCGCGCGCGTGCAGGCCCAGTTTATTGCTGATGACGATGTCGATGGAGGGCATGTTCGGGATATTAAGGAGTTCCGGCGTTGAGCAGGCTTGCGCCGTGTCAACGATCGACGCACAGGACCGCTTGTGAAGCGCCCGAAAGCGCCCGTTCGAGCACTTCGGCCAGCGGCCGGTCACGATAGTTCAGCGCCCGCAGCAGCATCGGCAGGTTCACGCCTGCCGCGAGGCTACAGGGTACGCCATCGGCGCGCGCCTTCTCGACGGCGCGGGTGGCGATGTTCGAGGGCGTCGCCCCCACCATGTCCGTCAGCACCAGCACGCCCTGCCCCTTGTTCGCGGCCTCGATGGCGGTAACCACGCGTGCGGCGTCCGCCTCGACGTCCTGGTCGGCATGGATGTCGCACACGGCAAGCTCCAGCGCCGGGCCCATGACGTGGCCGGCGCAATTGGCCAGCGCATCGCCCAACGGCTCGTGCATGACGAGGACGAGGCCGATCACGCGACGGCTCCCTGGTCCACCGCGCGTTCGAGCGCCTCGGCGAACATGGCCGCCACGTCGAAATCGGTCTGCTCGGTGATTTCCACGAAGCAGGTGGGGCTGGTGACGTTGATCTCGGTGACGTAGTCGCCGATCACGTCCAGGCCCACCAGCAGCAGGCCGCGCGCAGCCAGCTTGGGACCGATGGCGCGCGCGATCTGCTCGTCGCGCGCCGACAGCTTCTGCGCCACGCCCCGGCCGCCAGCGGCCAGGTTGCCGCGCGTTTCGCCCGCCATGGGAATGCGCGCCAGGGCATACGGCACCGGCACGCCGCCGATGATCAGGATGCGCTTGTCGCCCTGCGTGATCTCGGGAATGTAGCGCTGCGCCATGATGCTGCGCGTGCCGTCGTCGGTCAGCGTTTCGAGAATGGCGTTCAGGTTCGGCTCCTGCGTCTGCAGGCGGAAGATGCCGGTGCCGCCCATGCCGTCCAGCGGCTTGACGATGACGTCGCCGTGGCGGGCGTGGAAGGCCTTCAGGCGCGCCATGTCGCGCGTGACCAGCGTGGGCGCGGCGAACTCGGAGAACTCCGTGATGGCGAGCTTCTCGGGATGATTGCGGATGGCGCTGCCCGCATTGAACACCTTGGCGCCCTGCGCCTGGCCGTATTCCAGCAGGTGCGTGGCGTAGACGTATTCCATGTCGAACGGCGGGTCCTTGCGCATGACCACGGCGTCGAAAGCCTCGAGCGGCACGTCGTTGCGCTCGCCCGACTCGCGCCACCAGTCATGGCCATGCAGGTCCGCGCCGTCGACCAGCGAGAAGCCCGTGGCCGCGGCCAGCACCTTGCCGTCCTCGGCATAGAGGTCGCCCTGCAGCGCATAGGACAGCGTGTGGCCGCGCGCCACCAGGCCACGCATCATGGCCACGGAACTGTCCTTGTAGGCCTTCAGACGCGGCAGCGGATCGATGATGAAGAGGACGTGCATGTGAAACCTGCAATCAACCTGGCATTCCCGCAGCGCGCACGGGGACCGAAAAAAAGAAAAGCCGCGCCCAGCCTAAGCGGAGCGCGGCACGTGTACGGCGAGTGTCCAGCCAGCGGGTCAGGCGGCGTCGGACGGCTTGCCGCCGCCGGCGGGCGCTGCCTTCTTGCGCGGCGCCAGCACCATCACCATCTGGCGGCCTTCGAGCTTGGGCATGGCTTCGACCTGGCACAGCTCGGTCAGGTCGTCACGTACGCGCTCCAGCACGCGCATGCCGAGCTCCTGGTGAGCCATTTCGCGACCGCGGAACCGCAACGTCACCTTCGCCTTGTCGCCCTCTTCCAGGAAGCGGCGCAGGTTGCGCAGCTTGACCTGGTAATCGCCCTCATCCGTGGCCGGACGGAATTTCACTTCCTTGACCTGGATGATCTTCTGCTTGCCGCGGGCTTCGGCCTGGCGTTTCTGTTCCTGGTACTTGAACTTGCCGTAGTCCATCAAGCGGCAGACCGGCGGCTCGGCATTGGGCGCGATCTCGACCAGATCGACGTCGGCTTGTTCAGACAGGCGGAACGCATCGGCGATCTTCACGATACCGAGCTGTTCTCCGTCCAGACCTATGAGGCGCACCTCGGGAACACGGATTTCACCATTGATGCGATTGGGCTTTTCGGTTGCGATGTTGACGACTCCTAAATATTGAGCAGATCTTACTGCTGGGAAGGCGGCTGCGGAGAAGGTTGTCCGCGGCGTTCGGCGACTTCCTGGGCCAGCCTGGCCGAGAAATCAGCCAGGGGCATGACGCCCAGGTCAAGACCACCGCGCCCGCGGACGGCCACCGCACCGGCCTGGCGTTCTTTTTCGCCCACGACCAGAATGTACGGCACCTTCTGCAGACTGTGCTCTCGGATTTTATAAGTGATTTTTTCACCGCGCAAATCAGACTCGACCCTAAAGCCTTGTTTTTTCAGGCTTTGCGCAATTTCTTCAGCATAATCAGCGGCAGGTTCGGAAATACAACACACAACTGCCTGCACCGGAGCCAGCCAGGAAGGCATGGCGCCGGCGTGATTTTCGATCAGCATGCCGATGAAACGCTCGAGCGAACCCAGGATCGCACGGTGCAGCATGACCGGCGCGCGGCGCTGGTCGTTGGCGTCCACATACTCGGCGCCCAGGCGCACGGGCATGGAGAAATCGACCTGGATCGTGCCGCACTGCCAATGACGGCCGATGGCGTCCTTCAGCGTGTATTCGATCTTGGGACCATAGAACGCGCCCTCGCCCGGCGAGATTTCGAAATCACAGCCCGTGCGGCGCAGGCTTTCCATCAGGGCCTCTTCGGCCTTGTCCCAGACGGCGTCGTCGCCGATGCGCTTTTCAGGACGCGTGGCGACCTTGTACAGCACGTCGGTGAAACCGAAATCGGCATAGACCTTCTGCAGCAGCGCCGTGAAGGCCGCGCACTCGTCCTGCAACTGGTCTTCGGTACAGAAGACGTGGCCGTCGTCCTGCGTGAAGCCACGCACGCGCATCATGCCGTGCAGCGAACCCGAGGGTTCGTTGCGATGGCACTGGCCGAACTCGCCATAGCGCAGCGGCAGGTCGCGATAGGAATGCAGGCCGGCATTGAAGATCTGCACGTGGCCCGGACAGTTCATGGGCTTCAGGCCATAGACGCGGTTCTCGGACTCCGTCGTGAACATGTTCTCGCGGTAATTGTCCCAGTGGCCGGTCTTCTTCCACAGCGAGAGGTCCAGGATCTGCGGCGCCTTGACCTCCTGGTAGCCGTTGTCGCGGAAGACCGCGCGCATGTACTGCTCGACCTGCTGCCACAGGGTCCAGCCCTTGGGATGCCAGAAGATCAGGCCCGGGCCCTCTTCCTGCATGTGGAAGAGATCCAGTTCGCGGCCCAGCTTGCGGTGGTCGCGGCGCTCGGCCTCCTCCAGCATGTGCAGGTAGGCGTCCTGGTCTTCCTTTGTTGCCCAGGCGGTGCCGTAGATGCGCTGGAGCATCTCGTTGTTGCTGTCGCCGCGCCAGTAGGCGCCGGCCACCTTCATCAGCTTGAAGACCTTCAGCTTGCCCGTGGACGGCACGTGCGGGCCGCGGCACAGGTCGATGAACTTGCCTTCGCGGTACAGGCTGATGATCTGGTCCTGCGGGATCGAGGAAATGATCTCTGCCTTGTAGTCCTCGCCGATGCCCTTGAAGAACTCGACCGCGTCGTCGCGGCGCCATTCCTCGCGCGTGACCTGCTCGTCCTTCCTGGCGAGCTCGGCCATCTTCTTCTCGATGGCCTGGAGGTCTTCGGGCGTGAAGGGACGCTTGTACGAAAAGTCGTAGTAGAAGCCGTTGTCGATGACCGGGCCGATGGTGACCTGGGCGTCGGGGAACAGCTCCTTCACGGCGTAGGCCAGCAAGTGGGCCGTCGAATGGCGGATCAGGTCCAGGCCGTCGGCATCCTTGGCCGTCACGATGCCCAGTTGCACATCCTGCTCGATCCGATAGGACGTGTCGACCAGCCTGGGCTCGCCGCCCGCCTGCGTGACGCGTCCGCCCAGCGCGGCGCGCGCCAGGCCCGTGCCGATGGACTGCGCCACTTCGGCCACGGTCACCGGACCGGGAAACTCACGCTGCGAACCGTCGGGCAGGGTGATCTGTACCATTGAAGCCATCCTGAAGTGCTGAAAGTAAACGATGCAAAAGAAAAACGCGGCCCTGGTGGCCGCGTTGATCGGGTTGACTGAAGTTTGCTACGCACTTGCGTGCGGCCGAACACGACGAAACCAACGCGGCTAGGGGCGAGGACTTCCAGTCGTAGTTCGAGTAGCAAGCATCATGTCGGGTATTCGTGAAAATGCGGTGACGCAAATGTCGGGGGGTGGCCACGCGACAGCGCGAAAAACACGCTGCCCATGCGTCTTGATGGACCCCATCAATCCTTGGAGTGTATCACCCTTCCCCGCTGCGCTTCGTCATGCGTGGCGCGGCGCCGACAGCGCGTGACGGACGTCGGCGCGCAATATCCCCTTGCATCCGGACAAGGTAGCTCGCGGACTTTCCCGCGCACCGCCACTACCATGAAGTAGTTTCCACCCCTTGCGCGCCGCGCCGGCGCCTGCCCCGCCAGGCGCCTGGCCGCCGACGTGCCCTGCCAGGAGAGACCCATGCCCAAGACGACGCACAGCCAGGATCCGCTGAAGAGCCCCGGCGATCCGCGCCCGGAACCCGCACCCGCGCCGGGCGACCCCACGGGCCCGGAGGCGCCGCCGCCCCGCCCCGAGGCCATCAAGAAGCCCGCGACGGGCGGCTCGTCCGGCACGGGCAACGCCATCCAGGCCGCCGGCGCGTCCGCGCTGCAAGGCAAGATCCTGCCGCCCAGCAGCCCGGTGGAAGTGCCGCGCCTGCCGCCCAAGCCCACGGCGGACACGCCGGACGAAGCCAGCAACTATGGTCAGCCCCGCGTGGACAGCAGGAACAACGACAACTGGGCCGACAGCGTCAAGCCCAAGCCCGACGCCAAGCACGCGCGCACCCATCTGCCCTGATGCGCGGCGGGGCCGCCCAGCGTCAGAGCGGTCCCTTGAAGACGAAGAATGCGCCCAGCGCGATGAAGGCAAAGCCCACGGCATGGTTCAGCGTGAGGCTTTCCTTCAGGTAGAAGACCGAGAACACCGCGAAGACCACCAGCGTGATGACCTCCTGCATGGTCTTCAGCTCGGCGGCGCTGTAGACCGCATGCCCCAGGCGGTTGGCCGGCACGGCCAGGCAGTACTCCACCAGCGCGATCATCCAGCTGATGAAAATGACCTTGGCCAGCGGACTGTTGGGAAACTTCAGGTGCCCATACCAGGCGAAGGTCATGAAGACATTGGACAGGACGAGCAGGCCGATGGGCAGGAACTTGTGCATGGGGACACGCGCGAAAAGACAGGAATGACGGCCCGGTGGCCGCGAAGGCGCCCAGCTTACGCCTGGCGCCGCGCAGCCGCCAGCGGCAAGCCCCTGCCGTGATGGCGGCCATCCTTGCGAGCCCATCCACCGTCGCTACAATCCCCGGATGAGAACCCGAATCAAGATTTGCGGCCTGACCCGCGAAGACGATCTGCTGGCGGCCGCCGACGCCGGCGCCGATGCCCTGGGCATGGTCTTCTATGCAGGCAGCAAGCGCTGCGTGGACGTGGCCCAGGCCGCGCGCCTGCGCCGCCTGGCGCCCTCCTTCGTCAGCGTGGTGGCCCTTTTCGTGAACCCTTCGCCCGACGACGTGCAACGCGTGCTGGACGAGGTGGGTCCGGACCTGCTGCAGTTCCACGGCGACGAAACGCCCGAGGCGTGCGAACGCTACGGGCATCCTTATCTGCGCGCCTTCCGCGTGGGCGGCCCCACGCTGCAGACGCAGGACGACATCGCGCAGGCATGCGAGCAATATGCCGGGGCCCAAGGCTGGCTCTTCGACAGCTACAGCTCCGGCTATGGCGGCAGCGGCCTCGCCTTCGACCACACGCTGCTCAACGGCGTGCCGGCCGCGAAGCGCCGTGCCGTCGTGCTGTCTGGCGGCCTGAAGGCCGGGAACGTGGAAGCTGCGGCCATGCACGTGCGCCCCTGGGCGGTGGATGTGAGCAGCGGCGTGGAAAGCGCGCCGGGCATCAAGTCGGCCCTGCGCATCCAGGAATTCGTTGCCGCAGTGCATGCTGCGGATGCCCGGCTGACGGCGCTGGCGGGGTGATGCAGGCGGGTGCGCGTAGAACCGCTTCAACCTTCCTGACATTTTTTCGTCACGCGTTTGACAAGCCCTGATTTTCCATATTAGAATCTCGTTTCTCTGCAGGCGGTTAGCTCAGCTGGTTAGAGCGCCACGTTGACATCGTGGAGGTCGTTGGTTCGATTCCAATACCGCCTACCAAAATGTCTGCAAGCGTTGCCCAACGCTTGCAAGAAAAAGCCGCCAGATCAATGACTTGGCGGCTTTTTTGTTCCCAATCTTGCCAAGTGCTGCCAAGCCGCGCCAAGCGGGTTTGGGGGTGGCATTGGGGGTATCTGGTTTTAGGTTGGGGGTATCGGCTTTTTTGCCAGCGCCAGCTGCTGATCCAGGTAATCCGACCACCACTGCATCAGCTCCCTCCTCTCCTCCAGATACTGAGCGTGGTCATAGGCTCGCTTGACCTTGTTCGGCTCCTTGTGCGCCAGTTGCATTTCGATGGGTCGCTCCCGGAAGCCGCTTTCCCCGTGCAGGATCGTGCTGGCCAGGCCGCGAAAGCCGTGGCCGGTCTGCTGTTCCCCGTAGCCCAGGATCTCCAGTGCGCGATTTATGGTCTCGCCGCTCATCGGCACCAGGTCCGGCCGCCGGATGCCGGGAAACAGGAATCGATGGCCCCCGCTATAGGCTTCCAGTTCGTCCAGCAACTCGAGCACCTGACGCGACAACGGCACCAGATGCGGCTTGCCGAATTCTTTCTGCAGCTTCGTCCCCTTCATCCTTGCAGCCGGCACAGTCCAGAGCGCCCCCGCTGTCCGATCCCACTCCGTCCATTCGGCCCAGCGCAGTTCGTTGGTGCGCACGAAGGTGCGCATCATGATCTTGAGCGCGAGACGCGTCTCGGGCCGGCCATGATAGTTTTCCACCCTGAGCAGCAGCGTGGGGAGATCCGGGAGCGCGACATGTGCGTGGTGCTCGACGGGCGGCCGGGGCGCCAAGAACTTCTCCAGCCCGTAGGTGACGTCGGCGTGGACACGCCCGGTCCCCACCCCATAGCGGAACGCCATGCCGATGGCACTGAGCACCCGGGCGGCCATCTCCAGCGCCCCACGTCGCTCTACCTTCCGCACCGCGTCCAGCACCATCTTGCCCGACACCTCCGTTATCGGCAGCTTGCCGAACGAGGGATAGGCGTTGTTCGCCAGCGAGGCACTGATCCGCGCGTAATAGCCAGGGCTCCAATGCTCGACGCGGGTCGCAAGCCACTCCTCCGCCACCCGCTGGAAGCTGTCGGCAGCTGTCGCTGCCGCCTTGGCGCGGTCGACCTCGCGTTGCACGGCTGGATCGATACCCGCGTTCAGTAGCGCCTGCGCGGCGGCGCGCTGCTCGCGCGCCCGCGGCAAGGGGACCTCGGGATACTCGCCAAATGACAGCGTGTTCTCTTTTCGGTTGCCGGGGCGGCGGTACTTGAATCGCCAGAACTTCGCGCCTGATTTTGCGAGCTCCAGGTATAACCCGCCGCCGTCGAAGAGCTTGTTGCCACCACTCGGCGAACGCTTTGCTTGACGGCAGCGGGTGTCCGTCAGCGGTAGGACCTGTTTCGACATCGCTGGATTATTCCCCAGCCTGTGCCGCCGGCGCCTGGTAACCCTCCGGATCCTCCAGCCACTTCAGGAGGTCTGCGCCGCGCCATGCCGTCCGCGCGACGGTGCGAACCTGCGGCGCCGGCGCAGTCCCTTTGTTCACGCGCTTGCGCCAAGTCTCACGCGAGTACGGAATTCGGTCCTCGAAATCGTTCCAGGCATACAGCCCCTCCGGCCGGATGACATCCGCCGTCCGGCGCGGCCGCTTTTCTGCGCCTGCCGGCGCCATCGTGTTCGTATTCAATCCCTTCTCCTGTTCCTGTGCTTGTCGTGCTGGGGGCGAGCAACGCCGCCCTATTCCTCGTATGGCCGCGCGCGCAGCTCGGCCTCCAACCTGTCGATCTCGGCGTCGGCCCGGCGGGCCACCTGGAAGGCCGCCTGCCTCATTGCCTCCTGGCCATCTCGGAACGCATCCGTCTGATTTCGGTAGGTGCCGGGCAAGGCCCGCGGGATGCTGGCCACCTCGCGCGCGTACCGGCCATCACGCCCTCGGCGCATGGCGTAGCCGATGAGCCAGCCGAGCAGCCCGCCACCCAGCGCCATGACGACCTGGATACCGCCGTGGCGCAATGCGTCAATGATCCAATCAATCATCGTTCGCCTCCTGGGGGTCCATGAGGCCCGACATGACTGCTGCGTGGTAACTCGAGTGGCCTTCCTCCACCAGGTCCAGGTAGCGCTCCGCATCGTCCGCCTCGCAGCCGAAGCGGCGCATGACTCGCTGAATGCTCTCAGTGGTGTGCATCGTGGCCCTCCTGGCTGGCAGTCACCGGTTTGAACTCCACGACCCACACCCACGGGTTCTTGGCCCAGTCGGCCGGCCCGTTGATGCTGTCCCAAAGCGCATGGAACGATGCCCGTGCGGAAGGCGTGCCGTCGCTGCTGCGCTGCCCATAGGTGCTCCACAAGCCGCTGGACGTCTTGCCGATGCCCTCGGCAATGGCGTCCACCTCGCTGATGGCCTGTAGGCGTTCGACGCGCACGCGCACGATCTCCAACAGGATCCGGCTGGCCCATCGCGGCATGAACCGCGCGTGCCTGTACCGGCCCGGCCGCGGCGGGCCATCGTGCGGGGGCGTGCCGACGTGCTGCCAGTCCCTGCGATCACCATCCGCCTCGTACTGAATCGGTGCCCAGGGGAGCCGGTAGCCAGCGTCGATGCACCTGTCGGCCATCTCGCTCCCACTCAAAGCGTCGAGGCCCGCCTCGGAGCGCCAAGCCTCGCGCACGTAGAGCCGGTCCCCGATCTGCCCGTAGGGGCAGCGCAGCTGCTCGGTACGCTCTTCCCAGCAGCCGCCCGCACCGCGAGAAGACAGCACCCACCAGCCTGGGCGCACCTCATTCGCCACCAAGCCGGTGAACCCCAGGTTCAGGCCTTCGGCCAGCGGCTTGAATGCCGCGCCGCGGCGCGTCATCCGCTTCGGGTTTTCCTCGCGCAGGATGGCCATGACCATGGGCGCACCGAACAGAATTCCGCTTTCCTTCATCATTCCTCCTTGGCGCGCTGGGCGGCGGCGGGCGGGGCGACGTATACGGCAATGGCATCCAAGATCAGTCGATCGCACGCATCGGACCAGTCTGTCAGATCGCCGTCGAGGATCATCCGCCGGACGAGGCTCGCTAGGCGTGCCGTATCCGGGCTGACTGGCACCTCTTGCCGCCCCTCCCGATCAGCGAGAACGGCGGCGCGCACCTGGTCCGCCGTGTAAAAGGCGACTGGCCCTCGGGTCTTGGGCACCACGTCGATTGCCGACTGGGCATCGGCGGGTCGGGAGTAGATCCCGTACAGGGCGGCCCCATGGAACACGGCCCACCAGTCCGTCTCGGGCAGCTTGATATCGTCAGCCATTTCCGCCTCCCTTGCTCTCCTGGCGCGCGGCGTCGATGGCGGCGCGATGGTTGTCCAGGCCTTTCGCGGCGCGCCACTCATCGACCGAGCTATCTCCATCGATAGCAACCCGCGCGGCCATGACTGCCGTTTGCACGGCCTCTTTCCAGACGCGAGCGCCGGACTCGTCGAGCATTGCCTTTGCGAGTTCGCCGAACTCTTCGGCCAGCGCGATCGTCATGATCCGATCGCCGGGGAATTTCTCGCGCGCTCGGCGCAACTCAGCGTCGACGTCACGCATGAATCGGGCGGTGACGTCTTCCGCATCGTGCGACGCAAGGGGGCGCCCCGCCAACGCTGCACGCACATGGCGCAGGGCCAGGAGCGGCGTGGGCGCGAAATCGCCCGTTGGCTGCATCTGCTCTGCACCAGCGAACACCAGCCCCGCCTCGGCCTGGGCCAGCGCATCCAGCAATGCCGCATCCTGCGCCTGCCCGCTGGCCTGGGCGGCGAGTGCGGCGCGGGCCCGCCATGCCTTGAACGCCAGGAATGCTTCGTCGTATTGCGTGGTGTCGGCGTCGTCGGGCAGATATTGATACCCACGAAACCAATCATCGAACGCCACCCGCTCATCCAACTCTCCGGCATTCCCGGATGGTTGTGACCTCAGCGCGCCGATCATTTCGTGCCGGCATTCGTGCCAGCCCGTTACCCACGCGGCCTTCTCGCCAGAGCTATAGTCATCTGGCGCATCATCCACCGTCGGATGCTTCGGCAAGGGCAACCCATGCGCCCCGCGTACAGGTTGCTGCGGCTGGGCCTGGGCGGCAACGGGGGCGGCGAGCATGTTGCGGATGCGGGCGGCCACGGTATCGAGCGCGCCATTAAAACCGCACCGGAACACCGCATCGCCCTCACGCGGGTTTTCACGCAGCCCCGGCAACTGCGACAGCAGCGCTTGAAGCCCCACCGGCTCCGCGCTCGCGGCAGGCTGCGAAGCATCGCAATCGTTCCAGCCACGTTGCCACGCACCGAGTTCTGCCGTCGACGCGTTTTCATGAAAATCTTGGTCGGAGGCGTACTCACGTAGGGCAGGCTGCGCACCGTGGCGGGCCAGCAGGGCGCGGGCGAATGCTTTGATCCGAGCGAATTGCTCGCTGTCCGCGTATTCGGGCATCTCCGGGCAGACTTCGCGCATCTTCGCGTAGCCCGTCGCGATGTGCTCTTGCGCCAGTGCGGCGATATCCGCATCGCTCGGCGCGCCCTGCTCCTGCATGGGGACCGGGGTGGCGGCAGGCTGGGCGCGGCGGTTCCAGGCCTCGGCCGCTCGTTCTCCGTTAGGCGGGAAATGGTTGCGGTGTCCCCACAGTTGAGCGCCGCAATCGCGGCAAGCGATATGCAACGCGGGTTCGGAGCGAGGCCCTACGCGCTCACTCGCGCAGAACGGGCACGGCAACAGGTTCAGGTCGTTGCTCATTTAGCATCGCCTCCATTGGTAGATTTGAGGGCGCGGATGGCGGCAATAGCCTCGTCCACGGCATCAACCTCATGGCCGCTGTAGCCGTAGCCATACCGGTCGCTGACCAGGCGGGCGGCTGCCGCCGCCTCTTCCAGCGCAGCATCCCGCACGGCCTGCTGGTCGAGCGCTGGGGCAGCGGGGACCCGGATCGTCCGACAGTGCTTGAGCGCGGCCTTGGAAACGAGCGAGCCGTCAGCGGGCAACTCGCAGAGGTAATCCTCCGGCTTGGCGCTGTCCTTGTTGCGCAGCATGCATCGCGCCAGATCGGCCTCCGTCGCATCGCGCAGCATCATCTGCTGGCCGGGGCAAACGTCATGCCACCAGCCCAGGCGTTCACGCGGGATAGTGGCCTCCATTTCCTTGCGCGTCTTCAGCTTGACGCTGTGGATGTTCACGGATGCCTGCAGGTCGAGCGCTGCCGGGGGAGTGGGGGCGGCGGCCAGCATGGCGGCGTAGGCACCCTGGAACTCTGCGTCGGAATCTTCGCTGGATGGGGCGCCATCCCAGGCGTCCTGCATTGCCCGGGTGGCTTTGCCCGGCACCAGCGCATACCCCGGCGGCACCACCGGGGCGCTCAGCTGCAGCGCAGCACGTGCAGCGGACCAAGCGGCCTGGCGTCGGTTGCTGTACTCGGTCGACATGCGATCGTGCTGCGCGAGCTTCTCGTCGCTGGCCAGGAAGCCGGGATCGGCGGCCAGGCGCGCCATCTGCTGCGTCAGGTCTTGCAGAGCGACCAGCTCAGCCAGCGCTCCGCGAAGGTCATTGGCGGCTGGCAATGCTGGCACGCCAGCCGGTTCATGGTTGGGCTGCATCAGCATGCCTCCAGGGGATAGGAAGGGGGAAAATCGTTGTGGATAACGCCGTCGAGGTGACGGCCCGCAACGGCCTTGCCGACGCGACCCATGATGGTCCCGTCAGCATGGGTGAACTTGGGCCCTGTGACCGGCAAGCCTTCGAGGTGCCCCATCATCGGCACCCACTCGCCCCACTGCTTGAACAGGAAGGGCACGCCAGCTGCGCGGCACTGATTGCGGATGTCGGTGGGCCAGTCAGGGTGCATGGGGCGGGCGTGCTTGCCGCTTTCCCCGCCGACGATGACCCAATCCAACACCTCGCCCAGGTGATAGCCGAAGCTGCGGCAAGCCGCCTGCAGGTCGACGGGCCCCAGCAGCGGCTCCATCGAGAGGAAGCGCCGGCGCGCGGGGGCCGCCAGCAGCTTCGGGATGTCCCGGTCCGCTTCGGCCTGGCTCACGACCGAGGCGCCCAACCAGACATTGGCGGGAAGATGCGGCACATCCAGGTGGTCCAGCCAGAACAGGTGCCGAGCCACATCCAGCATCATCGGCTGCACGTTGCCGATGCGCTTCGTCAGCAGCAGCCAGTCAAGCTGCGGCGTGTCCTCGATCAGCTGGAACAGGTCGGCGCGCCAGCCCGGGGCCACGGCGTTGTCGAACACGTCAGCCAGGCTCGCGCAGAACACCCGCTGGCGCCGGCCGTGCGCAGCGTGGAATGCGGCGGCGTTGCGCGCCCAGGCGCGCGGGCGCTTCCAGTTCGCCGCGCTCGTGCGCCGGCGCGGCGCGCCCGGCCCCCAGTTCACGGCCTGGCCACCACCGTAGCGAGCGTTGCGCGTCTCCGCATAGCAGTTGTCACAGCCCGGGCCCAACTTCTGGCACCCTTCCCAGGGGTTAAACGTGGCATCGCACCATTCGATCAGGGTCCGGTCACCCATGCTGCACCTCCCCGCTGCGAGCGCGCAGCATGGCGTCCGCCATCAGATAAGCGTTGTCCGCGACGAAGTCCCGCCACCCAGGCTCCAGATCGAGTTCTTTGCTGGCTGCAGCATGAAGATGCTCGGCCAGATGGATCCGCATGGCATCTACGGCGAACCGGTCGCGCAGCGTCATGCCGGTGACGGCCTCAGCGCGCGCCAGCGTATACAGGCGATCACGCTCCGCAGGATCCGTGATCCCCTCAATGCGCGCCGCGGCATAGGCATGGATCGCCTGCGGATCCTGCATCGGGTAGGCGGTACCGCCTGTTTCAGCCTTGCTCATGGGATTCTTCCCTCCGCTTCTGGGCCAGCTGGAGCGCACAAACGAAGATCGCGCAGCGGGCCGCGTAGAAGCGGTCGCCGCGAATCTCCGGGGCATCGAAAGGGACAACCACCCGCATGCTCAGGTCATCATGGGATGCGATGGCGCGTTGCCTCATGGCCCAAAAGCGGATGCTGAGCAGCACCCCCAGGCGCAGCGCATCGCCATCACACGCCGTCGGATTCCATGGGCTTCCGTCCGCCAGCACCGTGCCGTCATTCAGAAAGCGCAGCGGCCCATAGCCTGCAAGGTCCGCTACCGCCTCGTGTGCAGCTTTGTCGGCATCATCCATTGCGGCTCCCCTTCTTCGATGCGCGCAGCGAGAGGTCGAACAAGCCGCCTTTCTGCGACGGGATCCGGACCTCGAACGGGCCCACGTGCAGGGTCGGGAGATGCTCCGGCGCAACGGGCGCCATCGAGCATCCGTAGCCCAGGCCAGGGATCACGCGTGCCTGCTGCTGATGGGGCATATCCGCAAGGCCCGGCGCCTGCAAGAGCGCATCCACCATCTCCAGAAGCCATCCGGCCGGCGCGGGCAACCCCAGCACGCCAGAGCGCACTGTCAGCGGCTGATTGACAAGCCAGGCACGTACGCCCTGCAGCGCCTCTGCGTCGGCAAACTCTTCCGGCAGGAGGAGCGCAGGCTGCGCCAGCGCGCGCGCAATCAGCAGCAGACGGTCGTGCTCAGCCTTCGCTTCCGGCTCGCCCGTCCAATCGCCGGCGCCGCCGACTGTGTGGCAGTTGCGCAGATCGGCAGCTGCCACCGACAGGGTCTGACGAGCCTGGTTGACGGCTTCGAGGTAGGTCATCGTCATGCGAGCTCCTTGACGGCAGCTTCCCAGGCTGCATTCACCTCGGCCATGGCGGCATCGGTGCCCCCACGGTCAGGGTGGTGCAGGCTGGCCAGGATCCGGTACTGCGCACGGACCTGGTCGCGCGTGGGCATGGAGCACTCGGCAAAGCTGAAGACCTGCCGCCACGTGCGCTTGCCCGCCTGTCCCGGCGCGGGGAGCGACGTGAAGCCCGTGAAGGCCCGCTCCAGCACGCGAGCGCCGCCGTGCCGCTCAACGGCGCGCAGCGCATCCAGAGTCGCTGCGATGGCGGCCAAGTTGTCGGCCACGCGCGTGTACCTGTCGATGGCCAGAACGCGGCGATTGCCCTGGCGGTCTTGCCAATAGACGGCCGCGCCGCCGTCCTGGGGCTCGGCCTGGCCGCCGCGCGGCAGGCCATCCAGGCGCAGGGCGAGGTTCGTGCTGACGATCACGTCCTGCTGGTCGATGTTCAGGCGGCCCAGCTCAGCCATTACGCGCGAGACGGCCTGGGGCACCGTGAGGTTCTCGATGCGTTTCCAGTTGCCGAGGTTGGATGGGACGGTGCGTCCGAACTTGGCGGCCACGCGGTGGGCGGGCAGCGTACGCGGCCACCCATCCGGCCAGGAAAGTGGGTAGGCGTTCATGCTTGTTCTCCGCCGCGCACAGCGAGCGCGGTGACGATGGGACGGACCCAGATGGGGGTGCTGGCCAGTTGGAACGACTCGCCCGCGCGCGCCAGCAGGATGGCGCGGCCGATTTCTTCGGCCATCGCGGTGGCCGCGCGCTTCGGGACGGCATTGCCAATGCGCTCACGCCACGCTTGATCCGACGTCCCGTGCAGCATGAACTGCTCGGCCGCCTCCGCATAATCGTCGGGGTCGTACAGGCTCTGCAGCGCGGCCAGGTCGAGTGTGGTGAAAGGCCGGTGCCACGTACCATCCAGCGCGCGGATCACGCACACGAGCCGGTCCGAGGCATCCGGCAAGCGCCAGTCCGCCACGCTCCAGCGGCCGTTATCGTGGCAGGCCGCGGCCGAGACAGCGCCCGACGGCTGGCCCGGGTCGACCACGCCATAATGGCCGGCGGTCTGGTAGCCGCGCTCGGCCGACATCCGGGAACGCGGATCGGCGACGGCATAGGCGCCCATATCGTCGCCGCCAATGACGGTCCCGCTGTGCTGGTTGAAGCGGGTCACCGGATACTTGGTGAACAGCTTGCCTTCGGCCTTGGGGCGAGGGTCAGCAACAGAGAGATACCCTCCCTGGACTCCCTTACCCCCGGCCGTGACAGTGCGGCTGGTTGCGTCCCAGTCGGTGACGGCCAGGTGCCCGTGACGGCCAGCCCAGTCAGGAAGAGGGTCGGCGACACACTGGCCCGTCCCGTGCGCCCCTGTCACTGCCCGGGCCTGACCGTCGAACGGAACCACCCGGAACTCGTTGCTGTGTTTCGCCGGCCCGTCGTGTCGAGGATCAGCAACGCACTGCCCACCGCTGGAAGGCCCGTGGCCGCCGCTCACTGTGCCAGCAGCCGCTGCCCAGGGCACAACCCGGAAGACGTTCTTGTGCGTGTCTGCGCCGTAGCCACGCGGGTCGGCCACGCTGAAGGTCCCCTGCCCAGGCGACTTGACGCCGATGACAGCGCCAGCCGTGTCATCCATGCTCATGACGCCGTACTGCTGATACTGCGCGGCGCCGTCGTGCGCGCGAGGATCAGCGACGGAGAAGCGACCATTGCTCGGCAGAGATTCACCCGCTACCGCGCCCGTGGCTGCATCCCATGCGTTCACACCATACCCAGCCGAATACATCTCCTGGCGCGGGTCTGCGACGGAATAGGCCCCGTTGGTAGGCCCGCAGCGGCTGGACACCGTGCCGCTGGTGCCCGCCCAATCCTGCACGCCCAGGAAGCCATGGTGCGCCTCGGGCACGATCAGGTAATCGCGCAGGTGGCCGTTCTCGACGGTCAACCGGTTCAGGCTTCGCCAGTCCTTGCCGGCCTCCACGAATGCCAGCCGCACCCAGGTTTTCCAGTTCAGCGCCGGGATACGGTGCATCGGCCCGGCGGCGGGGTCGCCCGGACGCGCGTAGCGGCTCAGCACCTCGCCCACCGACCGGAGAGGACGCTTCGGCGGCTCGTAAATGAAGGGCGGCACCTTCTCGGCGTGGCGCGCGATCAGCAGGAACCTTTTGCGGCTCTGGGCCAGGCCGCCGAGCTCGCCGCAGTCGTGCGTCGTCTCGCGCACGATGTACCCATAGTGGCGCAGCATTCCGGTGATCTGATCGAGCAGATGACGCCCCCGCGTGGCGATGCGCGGCACGTTCTCGAACAAGATGACGTCGACCGGATCCGCGGCCCATGCCTCCAGCATGAGCCAGACGCCGCGCAACGTGAGGCGGTTGAGCGCCTGGTACTTCGCCGTGGTGCTGCGCGTCTCCGACAGTAAGCCGCTGAACCCCTTGCACGGCGCGGACAGAAACACGATGTTCGGGCGCTTGCCGTGGGCCGCCGCACGCAGATCGTCCGGCATTGCCTCGGCCCACCCGGCCGGCGGCTCCTTGCCGTGGAAGGCCAGGTACTGCGAGCGGTCGAACAAGTCGCGCACCGTGCCGCGCACGCCGGTGAAGCGATGGAAATCTTCGGCGCCAGCCGGATCCACGTCTATGCCGCCCACGCAGACCATGCGCCCCTGCAGGCCTGGAATCTCCGGGCGTGCATCCTGGAATCCGGCGGCGCCACCGCCCAACCCGAAGAACAGGTGGAAGTGGTTGATGTCGCTGATCATGAATTGTTCCCTTGCGTGGGCACGGCGCCAAAGGCGTAGCCGGGCCGGGCGTGAAAGTGTTGGACGGGGGGCGAAACGGGCGTGGCATGAGCGGCGCGCCGCGCGGCGCGCGCCAGCGCGACATAGCTGCGCTCGGCAGACCTGAACTCATTCAGGTCCAGCTTGCCGAGGATGGTGTCGATGACGTTGACCGCGTGCTTCAGGTAAACCAGCGCATCCTCCGGAAGAGGCGCCGGCGCGATGTAGTCGTTCAACAGGCGGCCAGCATGGTCAATGACCTCATGCTCCTCCACGAACCGAGGATTGCCCTGGACGGTCAGGCCCACGACGTTCAGCACGTCGGCCAGGTTGTCCCTCACATCCGAGCACGGCGCCTTGCGCAGGCCGTCAAGCGCGATGTGCATGCTGACGCTCACGCGCTCGCAGATCTCGCCCAGCATGGGTACACGCGGCGCGCGGGCGACGCGGGGAAGCTTCCGCCCCCTACGGTTCTGGCTGGCGCTCATGCGGCCTCCCGCATCGCGGCAGGCGCGACCAGGCGGCCGTTCTCGATCCAGTGCGTCTCGAAGGCGTCCGTGGGCGGGGTGGTCGGCGCCTTCAGCGTGCCCAGCAGAATGACCGTGTCGATCCGCCCGGCGACGGCCAGCGCGTCCAGCAGGTCGATGACCTCGTCGCGCCCGACCAGGTTCATGATGTCGAACGCATCAAGCAGGGCCAGCCGCAGGCCGGACATCTCTGCCAGCCCCAGGGTGATGATCGCGTCGGCGCGCCATTGGGCGGAGGCGGACTGCTGGCGGTACAGGCGCTGGCCGCAGCGAATGGCCTGGTCTGCGTCCAGCTGCACCGTCGCCCAGCCGGCGATGCCGGACAGTTCGGCCAGCAGCTTGTTGAACGGATCCAGAGCGGAGGCCAGCAACTCGCCCGGGATACCGTCGGGCGCCATGGCGTCGGAGATGGCCAGCCATTTGCCGATGGTGACGTGGTGGCCGGTGGCCAGGGCCGTCTTTTCATCGGCGCCAGCTGCTGCGGCCTTCGCCGCCTCAAGGTCCTTCACACGCTGCTGGATCTCGCGCTGCTCGACCTGCAAGCGCTGCAGTTCGGCCTGTGCGCGCTGGAGATCGTCAGGCTCGACGCATTCGACCGCGGCGCCATCATCGCCGCTGGCGGCGACCTCGGCAGCGGCGATATCTCGCAGGTCGTTGTCGACGGAGCGCTGCATCAAGTCGCGCGCCTTGCGCGCCGCAGGCAGCTGGGCGGCGGCCTCGGGGTCGCCTTGGGCGCCGATCTTTCCGTGCTGCGTCTCGTACGCCTCCAGGGCCTGAAGCACCCGGATCTCCAGCGCGCCCGGCAACAAGTCGTTGACCTGCTCGACCTTGATGGTTTCGTCCAGGCAGCGTGCGAGGTCGTGCACCAGGCCCTCGCGCGGGCCGGTGCCGGCCTGGCCCTCCAGCGCGGCGACCTTCTCCACCCACTCCGCGAGACTGTCCTGGTCGGTTTTCAGCTTCGTGCGCAGGGATGGCAGGGACCTCGCGGTACTCTCCCGGCGCTCGCTCCGCGCTTGCCAGGCCTTGAATGCCTCCGCCTTGGCGCGCAGGCCGCCCAAGTACTCCTGCTGCTCGCCGATGCGGCCGGAGAGCTTCTCGCTTTCCGCGGTGAGGTCAGACAGCAACGCTGCGTCGAACTCGGGCTTCGTTGCCTTCCACCCCTCCCCCTTCTTGCTGCCCCAGGTCTCGCCGGTCAGGGCACGCCAATCGGCCTTTGCGTCGCGGGCCTTGCCGTCGGCGTATTCCTTCGCCGCCGGGAAGCCGCTGCGCAGCATCGGCAAAATGCCCTCGGCCAGCGTCTCGTCGCAGCCGCGCGCCTTCAGCATCTCCTTCACGACAGCTGCGCGCGCGCCGCTGCCGGTGACCTTGAAAAGCAGCGTGCGCCGCTCATCGGCGCTGGCGCGGGCGAAACGGCTCGGTTCAAGCAGGTAGGGCAAGACCGGGGAGTCCGCGCCGGGAAACTCGCCGTGCTGTTTTCCTTCCGGCAGCAGCACGGACACGCCCGCCTCGCCAGCCTCGATGGTGATGCTTCCCTCGCTGGCGCCGTCGGTGACGAGCAGGCCGAGGTCCTTCTTGTAGTCCACCCTGGCATGCTCGCCCAGGAACGCCATGCGAATGGCCTCGCAGAGGCTGGACTTGCCCGCCTCGTTGTCGCCCGCGATCAGCGTGATCGGTGCTTGCAGCGGCAGCTGCACATGCCGCAACGACTGGAAATTGTGAATATTGATGCTGGTGAGCTTCATGGCTGGCCTCTGTCAGGCAAGGACGGCGCGCGTGCCGTCGGAGTTCATTGGGGATACGACGTTCAGCTTCTCGAGGGTTTCGAGCAGCCGTGCGGCGCGGTTGTATCCAATGCGCAGGCTGCGCTGGATGAGAGAAATGCTTGCGCGATCGTGGGCGATGACCACGTCACGGGCCTGGTGAAGCAACTCGTCTTGGTCCGCGTGGTCTGCGACTTCCTGCTCAGCTGCTTCGGCCTGCTGCGCCAAATCGAGGCGCAGGCCACCCAGCGAGTACGTCAGGTCGCCGATCAGCCCCGAAAGCTCGCCGGCCATCAGGTTGAAGTCCGCGGCGAACTGTTCGGACTCGGCGCGGCCGGCCCGGTCCTGAGCCTGCGTGAGCAGGTCAAGCGCCACGATGCGCTTCAGGTGCAGGCCGTCATCCAGCAGGAACGCGACGCGGTCATTCCACGTGAGGCCCAGCAGGGTTACCTGCTTGCCACCGTTGATGTGATGGGTGACTTCCGACGGGTCAACTGCCTGGCGCTGGTAGCGCACCACGGCGCCCGCGTCGCCGGCGCTGCGCAGTTCGACGTCGGTGTCGATGGTGAACGTGTCAGGTGCGGCATCGCTCTGCAGCCATGCCGTCATCGACAATGCCGGGTTGGACTGGACCTGGAATGGCTCGACCGGGAACGGATCGACGCATTTGCCGAGGATGCCCATCACCACATCGCATTGCGCGGGCGAGGCGCTATCGACCACCAGCGTCCGGCCGCGCGTGTCGATCCAAACTCGCACGTCCTTCTGCTGCCTGAACGCCTGCGGCAGCATTTCGTCGCGCACGGCCTCCTTGATTTCTTTCATCTGGCGCTTGCCAGGCTTGAACCCCTGCTGCTCTTCGAGCTTGGCCGCACGCTCGCGGACCATCAGGTTCACAGCGGCCGCCGGCATGACGCGCTGCTCAATGCGCAGGGTCAACAGGTAGTGCCCCGCCGAGTCGTAGACCAGGTCGGTATCCGGAGCAGGCGACACCCAGCCGACAGACTCGGCCTCCATGGTGCCGCACGGAGTAAAAGGTGCGGCGGCCAGCTGTTCGGCCAGCGCGGCCGGGCCCGGCTGCCACGCCTCGGCGAGGCGGTAGACGCTGGCGTTGCGGAAAAAGACCTTGTTCAACATGACCGCCCCTCCCCTTACTCGAGCGCCGCGCCGCTACGGCGGCGGGAGGTCGTGCCGGTACCCGTACCCGTGCCCGTGCGTTCAGGGGTGGTCGGCGTCCCGGCCAGCTCACGCTTGCGCGTCTCGTAGACGTGGCGCAGGTCGGCCTGCTCGTCGGGATGCTCGACCTCCTGGATCAGGTCGGCGGCGACATCAAGAACGTCCAGCGCATCGGCGGCGCGCAGCTTTGCGACCACCTGTTCGAACGTGACGGCGAAACCTCCCAGGCCACCCTGAGACTGGGCGCCTGCCGTCCCCTGCCCTTCGCCGGCCGGGGCGGCAGATGCCGCGCCCGGCGCCGGTGTACCGGCCTCGGCTTGCGCCTTCTCGCTGGGGGTGTCCTGCTTGGCGGACGTATCTTCGGCGTCCGCGACGGTGGCGCCCTTGGGGCCGTCCCGCCATGGGCGGCGCGAGGGGCTGTTTTCGGCGGGCGGTCCGCCGCGCAACTCGCCCAAGTCGACACTGATGGTCCCGTCCGGGCCGGTCGTGGCCTCGATGATGTCCTGCGCTTCCTCGACCGTCTGCAGGCCCATCAGCAACTCGGGCGCGTAGAGCTTCCCGAAGAACGAAGCCGTGCGGTAACGCAGCATGACCTCGTCCATGGTCTGCCACTTGCTGCCATTCTTCGTGTACCAGCCCTCGAGCACGGCCATTTCGATGGACACAGCGGGCGACTCGATGATCTCGCCGGTTTCCTTCTCGATGGCCCAGGCCACGCACACCTTGTCGTGGATCTTGACCTTCTCGACCTTGGTGTGCCGGGTGCCGCTCTCCCAGTAGGTCGACTTGTATTCAATCTCGCGCTCGCCGCGGCTTTCGATGCGGAAACGCAACGGCGAGAAGCGCCCGCAGCCGTTGATCGCAGCGATGATCCACTGCGACGACCAGGACGGGCGACCCTCGACGATGTAGAGGTTCTGCATGACCATCAGCGGGTCGGCGCCCATGCGCTGCGCCATGTTCAGCGCAACAACCGAGTTCGCCAACGCGTTCGGGTTCTCGCGGCTCTCGGTGACCTTCCCGTAGCGGTCCAGCTTCTCGATGGTCTTGCGATATGCAACAGGCACCAGCGTGCTGCTGGAAAGCAGGTTTGCCGCGCGCTGCATGAGTTCGAAGCTCTGCAAGCTGCCGAAGCCCGGTGCAACGGCCGGAAGGCTGGCTTCCGCCGGCTGGCGCAGCGCGGCGGGAGTGGTTTGCTGTGCTTGAGATGACATGATCAGTTCGCCTTTTGGTGCTGCGCCAGGTACTCGGCGCGGGTTGCGGGGGTGACGATGCGGCGGTCCGCCTCGTCCTTGACGTCCATGTGGGCCTGCATTTGGCTCTGGACGAAACGCTCGGGGTCCCAGGCCAGGTGCTGGGTGATGACCGGCTTGCGTTTTCCGGCGGGGTCTTCCAGGCGCAGGTACACGTCGCGGCTGGACGGCATATGTGGCGTTGCCATCGGGGCTATCCTTTGAAGAGGCAGGTGGACCAGCGCGCGCAGTACTTCGGGCTGCACAGAACGCTGGAGGGATTGGGCGGGAACATTCCGGTGCGGAACATGGCCGCGGCGTGCTCGATCAGGCCCGGCCGGCCCTCGTCACCCACCATCACGCGGCGGGCGTCGAAAATCGGACTCAGGGCGATATCGCCGGACTTGGAGCCGGTCGACAGCGCGAGGATCTGGGCGCCGATGGTGCGCACGCCTTTGGTGTGCTCGTACATCAGCTGGTAGGTGCCGGTCTGGGCGGCGTGGCCACGGGTCGAGGCCTTGCCGTCCTGGATGGCACGGGCGCCGGTCTTGTGGTCGGTCACGGTGACGCCGCCTTCCGCCTCGGCCACCCTGCCCCGGTCCATGGTTCCGGTCAGCCGGATCTGGATGCCGTGGCCGCAGTCGATCTCGAGCGGATCCAGTTTGGTCTCGACGTCGACGTAGACCAGCTTCGGCGCGACCTCCAGGCAGTAGCGCGTGATCAGCACCAGGGCGATGCGCTCGGCATCGGCCAGGCTCAGGCCGTCCTGTGACATGTCGATCTCGCGGTCAGGGTTGTGCAGTTCGTCCAGCGCGGCGCCGGCGGCGTCGTCGGCCGTGCAGACCTCGCCATTCAGGCGTGCCAGGTCGAAGGCCGCCGTGCCCGCATGGACAGCCGTGCCCAGCTGCGCGCGCATGCCGCTGGCCTTGCGCATGCCCAGCAGATGGGTGCCCTCCCATGCATGGGCGCAGTCGAACAGGCGGCCCCAGCTGGATGCACGGACGGTGAACGGGGACGTGCTCATCGCGCAGCCCCTTGCGCCGCGGCGTAGCGCGTGGCGCCGCGTTCGCCGTCCGCCCTCACCTCGTCCTGGTAGGCCATGTCCTGACCCAGCAGCCACAGAACGGCCACGAAAGCGACTTTCCAGCCATGGCGGCGCAGGCTCACGTCCTCCTGCTGCGCCGGCTCGCGGTCGGTCAGGGCTGCTTGGATGGCATGCGCAGCGGCCAGAGCTATCAGGACGATGGCCAGCAACGTCAGGCAGGTTTGCACGACCGTCATGCTGCGACCTCCTGATGGCAGGCGGCTGTGGCCAGATTCAGTGCAGCACGCAGCCGCTCGAGAAGCTCAGGAATGCCCACCTGCGACTGGTCGTCTTCGAAGCCCGAGATGAACGACTCCGCGTCACGCAGGGCGCCCAGCATTTCGCGGTAGTTGAATCGGAGGGCCATGTTCTGGCGCTTCGCCGTATCCAGGGCGGTTTGAACGGGCGTCATCTTGGGGAGGTCGAAGTCGCGCGGCGAGTAGGGCACACCATCGAGGGCGAGCTTCGCCCTCTTCTCGATGAAGCGCGTGCGGCGCGTCTGCGTGCGGCTGGCGCGCGCGGTGCGCATGATGTGGTCGAGCGCGTCGCGCAGCAATTCGACGTCGGCCGGATTCAGAAGGCGTTCCGGCAAGATGCCGGCGAGGCGCCTGAGGATCGGCGTCAGAGCCAACCCTACGGACACGCGCATTTCGTCATCGAGGGTGAAGGCGCCATAGCTCGACTCCACGCTATGGGCGGATGGGAGTTGCTTCGCGAGCGCGTACGAAGCCGCGGAGCGTGCATCTTCGGTGCTCATGCCAGTTCCTCCAGGCGAGCGAGCGCCAGCGGCAGGCCACGGTCAGCGAACGCAGCCGCCTGGTTCTCGTTGAGGTTGGGATCCGCCATGGCCGCCGAGAAGATGGACAGCCAGACGTGCTGCTGGATGTTCAGGCCCGACACTTCACCGTAGGCAGCTGCGGAATTGACCTGCTCCCGTCCCGCGTCATAGACGACGGGCAACGGGTACGCGGATTGGTGACCGTAGGCCATGATCAGGCGCCCCGGGCGTAGTCAGCGTCGGGCACGATCACCACGTCGCCGCGGATCTCATGCGTGGTGCCAGGCACGCACACCTCGTGGTACAGGCGCGTCGCCTCGGCGTTCACCGGCAGGCCCTTGCCGTAGCTGTCGTCGTCGACCAGCATCACGGTCGTGCGGTCCTTGAGGCGTACCGTGTCGAGCGTGTCGGCCCCGATCAGCTTGCGCACGTCGTCGATCGCGTGCGGGCCGACGAGGTCCTGCTGAGTCCCGTCCGCGCGGATCAGCTTGCGCAGGACGGCCGGCGCGGCCGCCGACTCGTCGACCTTGGTGTAGGGGTAGCGCTCGGTGAACGGCTTGATGTGCCTGTAGAAATGGGAACCGATCGACGGCGCAGCGGCGAGGGCGGCGAAGTCATCGGCGCTCACGCCGTCGTAGTGATAGAGCGGACCAGGCGCGGCGCCCTTCCCTGCGAAACGGATGGCGAGGCGGCTGGCGCCGGCGTCGTGGCCGATGGCCGCGATCTGCGAGGACTGCACGGGCGTAAGGGGGATGGCGTTCATGGCTCAGAGCTCCAGGTAGGGGTCATGGCGGGCGTGGGCGCGCATCAGCGCATCGCCTGCCAGGCCAAGCAAAAGAAGGAAAACCGCTGCGGCGGCGATGAGGAGCGACGGGAGCATCAGGACACCCGTGCGGGGAAAAAACCCAGAGCGATTGCCTGGGTTGGAAAACCGGTCTGAAGATACGAGCGGCGCTGCGCCGCACACGTCTTGTCTGCGTTTGCGCTGGCTTGGCAAAGGTTGCACATCGGTTTCTCCATGCCCGTGATTTGGGCCGATGAAGAAATGGTAAGCGCTCTAACCTGTCTCGTCAAGCATGCTTACGTAAATAATTTAGCCTGCTTACCTTCTGGTTGAGCAGCCAATTTGCGCAGCGCGGTATGATCTGCTTACAGACAGAGGTCGGAGGGAGAGATGGGGAATATGAAAGTGCTTGCCGGGGATATCCCTGCGAGCCACTCGGAAGCAGTCGCTGGGGATGCCGCCTTCGTGATTGGCGGCGCTCTATACGCGTACCGCGATCTCGAATCCGTCGAAGTGGCGTCCGAAGATGTAATCCAGAGAACGGGCTTAGGAGGCGCGGCAGTCGGCGGCATTTTGCTTGGAGGTGCTGGCTTGGTTGCAGGCGCGCTCATCGGCAGAAAGCAGCAAAAGACCGTCAACATCGTTGCGGTCTTCTTGGACGGGAGACGCATGTTCGCCACCGTCCCGTCAGGAGCACTCACGAACATGCAGGCCGCGATATTTGCCGAATCGGCACTCAGCGTTGAGCAGCGTCGCGAACGCAAGAGAGCAGATGATGAAGCCGCGCGGGCACGTCTGGCGCTGCGAAAGGAAGGGAACAAAAAAAGCCGCCGTAACGCTCTGCGACTTGTACTGGCACTTTTCGCCTTGCTTGTGATTTGGGCCCTCGTCTCGCCGAGTGAGCCGCCGGCTGGCTTAGAAGCTGCGGCGAGCCAGTCCCGATAATCGGTAATCGCCCCCAACCGCGCTCATCTAGATCGGGCGCACCGCCACGCGCTGACGGCAGGCGAAAAAAAACCCGCCGGAGCGGGTTTTGTTGGGGCTAAAACGGCCCACTAGGCGACTTTTTGCGCCTCCACGCCCAGGGCCTCATTCTCACGTTCTTCAGTGTCATGCTTCCGCTGAGCGACCAGTTGGTTCAGGATGCGCCGCTTCTCATGGTCAGCGAAGCGGCGCAAGGCCTGGCGCATAAGGGGCTGATAGGCCAAGCCATTCAATTCGGCAATCTTTTTAAAGTCGTTGATCAGGGACTGTTCCAAGCGGATCGAGATGGGGCGCAGGCACAGCGCTTCCTCAATGATCTGGGTGTCATCTTCAGGTGCGACGGCAACGAACTCTTCGCTGCGCCCAAGCTCACCGCTATCCCAAGCCTCTTCAGTGTCGAGGATGCGGTCTTTGGTCGTCATGGTTTCTCTCCGTATTTGCGGTAGATGCGTACCTCATCGGGATTCGGTGCGTACGCGGACTTGATCGTGATTTCGCCCTCTGGGTGGGGCATATACACGATTTTCAGCACTTGGCCATAGTCTGTCTGCGCAACAAACCAGCGGGTCAGTGGATTGGTAAGATTGTCGGCGCGCTTGTCGATCAGGCTTGTGCCCGTCTTGTTCGCAAAACACTGGATGATGTCCTCTTCGGAGACAGGAGGGGACTTCTCAGCCAGTTTAGCGCGCACTTTTTGTGAGATGTTCAATTTCATAGCGCATTTCCCGCGTTCGAAATTGAATTGTATATACGATCAAGGCGTTTTTCAAGTGACGGTTGGGAGGATAGCTAGGATCTCTACCGCAAAAACCGTATATACAGGCGCTGCCATCTCCAATGCCATTACGGGATGAGGGTCGCGGGCCAGCAAGGTCTACAGTTTTGCCCCCCGCCAAACCCATACCACGCGGCCCAGCACATCAAGTGCATCGCGCTCGCCGTTCTCGATCGTCTCAGGCTCAAACAGCGGGTTGTCGGCCTTGATGACGATCGCGCCGTCCTTTAGCCGGCGCTGCACCCGCTTGATGAAGAGCTCGTTGTAGCGCGACAACACGAACACGGCGTCCACATTGATCTCGCGCACGCCACGGTCGACCAGCAGTTGGTCGCCGTCGGCGAACGTCGGCGCCATGCTGTCTCCACGGCCCGTTAAAATGGCTAGGTTGTCGATGCTAGTGATGTTTGGAAGGTTGGACCGCACCCAATCCCGGCGCACCCGGACCTGATCCATGACTTCGTCATCGGGCCGCAAATGGCCGAGGCCAAAGCTGCCGGTAGCATTTGATATGACGATCGTGGCCTGATCCGAGACGCGCACAGCATCTGCGACGGCAAGATCACGAACCGTTTCGGCCGCATCCGAAGGTGCTTGATCCGCGGTAGCAGGCTTTGCAGGTCCCTCCCCTCGGGCTATCCACAAAGGTGAATATCCGCTCGCAGCACCAAGCCTTTCAGCTACGTCTATGCGACCAATGGTGCGGATCTCCTTGGACCCGGCGCCGCGCCATTGCGAAACAGCAGAACGGCTGACTCCGCCTACACGCGCAACTTCGGCCACCCCCCACCCGGTGGTCCGCATTAACTCGTCGATCCGATCTTTTAGGTTTTTCATTGTAAGCACGATTACACACCGAGCGTTCGGTAAGCGTGCTTCTCTTTTCATGGTAAGCGTGCTAACCTTCGCTCACCATGAAAAAATCCGACGCAATCTCCTTGTTGGGCGGAACGGTCTCCGAGGCTGCGAAGGCCGTTGGGATCAATCCGCAGGCGGTCACCCAGTGGCCTGACGAACTGCCTCCTCGAATCGTGGATCGCGTTCACGCCGCCATAGCACGGGCTCACCCCGATGAATGGCCCAGCATCTGGAAGAAGATCGCGGGTGAAACACCTCCGCCTTCCAAGGTTGAAGAGGCGGCGTGATGGGTCCGCACTCAATGCTCCACTGGACGCGGCGCCCATTCTCCCGTCTGTGCCCCCCCATACGCCTGCATGATGCGCAGCACCTCCACAAGCACGGCTTCTCCGTGCTGCCCCAGCACGTCTGTGCAGACCGCGCGCGCGCCCAGCAGCAGCCCCTGCGCGAGCCGCGCGGCCTCGATATCGATCTGCGTAAGACCGTAGTCATCGGCGCGGCGCTCCCATTTCGCCAAGAGCCCTCCCCTCTGGGCCATGCCCATCTCCCTGTTTCATTGACCATCCCGCCGCGGCGCCCCCTGGGCATCCCCTCCCTGCTGCGCCGCGGCGGTACTCAGAACCACCAAGGGCCGAACTCTACCGGCCATGAGAGCCAATAGCATGCGAAACAAGTCGCACAGTTCGCTGGTATCCGTCGTGCGCAGCCACGTTTCCGAATGGCGCAAGGCCGAAGGCTGGTCGCGCGAGACCGTCGTGGCCGAGATCGTGAAAGCCCATGAGCGCATCGGCGGCGTGGCCGCCAGCGGCATCCGCTTCGAGCCGAACACCCTCGACACCTTCGAGCGCATGAAGGTCAATGCGGACCGCGTCTTCCGCTGGCTGGATGACGAGAGCAAGGACACGAACCTGCTGCCGTCGAACTTCCTGCCGTCGATCCTGGAGGCGATGCCGCACATGATCCGTCGGCACTGCCTGGACGAGATCCTGCGCCCCCTGGGCCTCGGCGTGCGCACTCTGGAGGCCGTCGGAAGCCAGGCCGTGTGCGTGGGTCAAATGACCAACCTGCTGCGCGAGCAATCCGAAGCGGCAGCGGCCACCGCCGAGCTGCTGGACGGCAACGCCACCCCCGCAGAGCTCGAGCGCGCCCACCGCGAATTGTCCGAATCCATCGTCACCACGCGCAACGTGCGGGCCAGCATCGAATCCCAGATGGCCAGCATCGGCATCCACAAGGAGCCGTCGCAATGACCGTCCAGCCAACCCTGAGCCGCACGGGCGGCCTGTTCGAATACCGATGTGACGTCACCTTCGGACGCGGCAAAACGCAGACCGCCGCGCGCCGCAGTTGGGAACAGCGCCGCGCCAAGAAGCTTGCCGAACTCGAGGCGCTCGACGGACAGCGCGCCCGCGTCGCGCTCACACGCACACCTCCCCCTTTCAAGCCCATGACCACATCCGGCATGCATGGCGCCGCGGGCCTGGCCATGCGCGCCGCTGCCGCTCGCGCGCAGGCCGTGCAACCAACGTTGAAGCCGCTCACCAGCCGCGTGCGCTGGAGCGCGCAGTAAAGCCCCCTCCCCCCACCCTCAAGGCCCCACCATGCCCCTCAATCTCAATGCCCGGGAGACGCTGGCCGAATTGGTCGCACTCCAGGATCTGCAGCAGCAGATGGCACGGCTCGCTGCATCCCCCGGCTATCTGGACAGCGCGGACAAGCTGGCCGAGTACGACCGCATGTCCAACGCATATGCCAACCGGCGCCCGGTGGCCTGGGCTGCTGCTCGCGCCGCCCTCCAGGCCCAGGCCAGCACACCGGCAGGGCCGCCGAGCACCGATTCCGATTGGTGCCCTCGCCAGAACGCACAGCACCTGCTGCGCAACCCTCAACTGGCCATCGAGACGTTCGGCTACGAATGGGCCGCAGATGTCGTTCGTGGCCTGCTGGAATCCTCTACTCCCCCGGCAGCGCTCGCCCAGCAAGCCAATGCATGGCTGGCGGTGTGCTGGGCTCTCGACGAATGCGCGCCGAACTGGCAAGAGGGCGCGGGCGTGGGCCAGGACATGGCAGCGGCGGCCATTCGTGCGATGGCCGACCAGCAGGCAGTGCGCGATGAGCTTTACGCAGCACTGGTCAAGCTTTCCAACGCGTATGCCTTCCTGAAACCGCCCGGCTACCCGAAGTCAGACGCCGAGAAGCAAGCTGATTCCGCCATCAACCGCGCCCTCAAATCTACCAATGGAGGCGATGCCAAATGAGTGCCGTTGCTTATATCCACATCTGCCGCAAGAAGCCGAACCTCAAATCGCTGAGATTCGAGAAGGACGCGCCAGACCTGGCGGCCAAAGGGTACAAGGCGTACCCACTCGTTGTTGCCCAGCCTGCCGCCACCCCGGCAGCGGTGCAGGAGCAGGCCGCGCCGAGCGATGAATTGGTTGCACTGTTCCGCGAGGCTGTAGCCTGGGGCTGCGTGTACGGCGAAGTCATACCTGCACACCAGTGGGACAGCATGCGCGATGACATGGCCGAGAAGTTTGCGGCCCGCCACGGTGCGCAGCCTGCCGCCGGCATGGTCAGCGTCACGCAGCATGACGCCAGCAACTATTGCCTGATCCTGCGCGAGTTGGGCATGGAAGAGGAAGGTGACCCCGTGGCCGAAGTGCAGCGCCTGATGGCGCAGCCTGCCGCCCTCGTCGTCACGGCATCGCCCGACCCGCGCGGGGTGCACGTCGCTGTCCACCAGGGAGAGCACTGCGTCCACGCCGAAGTGGTCGCGGTGCCTGCCGCGAGCGCGGAGCAGGTGCGCGACTGGTCCGCGATCAATGCAGCCATCGACGAGTATGTGGACGGGTACGATCTACGCGGCGAACCAGGCGACCACACTCCAACTGAGTTCGAGCAGTTCCTGATCCTCGACGCCATCAACGGCTTGCTCGCTGAGCCGGAGTTTCTGGCACTTCTCGCCGCCCCCGTTGTCGCCCAGCCCCAACCATCCGGGAATGCCGGAGAGTTCAAAACCGACGATCAGCTTGGCGGCCTGCTGGCGTCGATCCGGAACTATGGCAGTTGGAAGTATGCCGAGGCGAAGGGGCGCGCGGAACCCGACCTGTCCGATGTTCGGGCCGCATGGGACGAGGTCTACGAGAAGGTGCAAGCACTCGCCGCCCAGGCCAGCGGGCAGGCGCAGGATGCGGAAGACGCGGCGCGGTATCGGTGGCTGCGCAATCACCCCCTGGACGGGCTGGAAGAAACCACGCCGTGCATCCGTGCCGCTGAAAGCGACTCCAAGCACTGGGCGCTGAACGGGAACGATGCTGACGCCGCCATCGACGCCGCGCGCCAGGAGAGCAAGGGAGGCGAAGGATGAAGCACCGCAGCCTCGTGCGCGCCCTGGCCATGGCCGCCATGAGCGGCGCCCTGGTCGCTGCGGCCAGGCAGCAGGCTGGCCTGCCGCCCAAGCCCGTGCAGCCGCTGCCTCCCGCGCCGCGCCATGTGCGCGATCGTACCCTCAACAAGAGCCAGCGCAAGGCCGTCAAGAAGCTCCGACGCCAGGGAGGCCCGCATGGTTAACGACCCGGAGGGCATCCTGCTCGCGCAGATCAAAGTGCTCGCGCAGATCAAAGCAGCGGCACTGAGAATCAGGTCGATGCCGCCAAGTGTGAACCAAAGCCCCAAGGTGTTGTTCATGTCTGCGGCCACCTACGACAGCGCCGTCGCGCAAGGCATCCTCGCGCCGGACCATCCTGCCGTCAGGATCGACGACATCGTCAATGAAGGCCTCGTCGTCGAGGTTGACGCATCTGTCCTGATGTCGCCCGACAGCGTCCGCCTCTGCCGCGTGCTGTCCATTCATCCGCCCCGCAAGGCTGCAGATCCTGCGGCGAAGGAGGCCGAATGAAGCCCTACGAGGATTTTCTGCGCGAGAAGGTTTCGCTCGCGCGCGCCGGCGGCTTCGACGTGGCCCAGGCCGATATCAACCCAGCTTTGAAGCCGCACACGCGCGACATCGTGCGCTGGGCCCTGCTGGGCGGGCAGCGCGCCATCTTCGCCTCGTTCGGCCTGCACAAGACCGCCACGCAGCTGGAATGCATGCGCCTGATCGGCGTGCACCGGCCGTGCCCGCGCCTCATCGTCATGCCCCTGGGTGTGCGTCAGGAGTTCTTCCGTGAAGCGCGCGAGCGTTTCCATGGGGAACACGCCATCGACCTGCGCTTCATCCGACGCGACAGCGAGATCGACGACCCGGCCACGATCTACATGACGAACTACGAGGCCGTGCGCGAAGGCAACGTCACGCCGCGCTTGTTCGGGGCATCGAGCTTGGACGAAGCCAGCGTTCTGCGCAGCTACGGGTCCAAGACCTATCAGGAGTTCCTGCCGCTGTTCAGCGACATGGAGTTCCGGTTCGTGGCCACGGCCACGCCCAGCCCCAACCGCTTCAAGGAACTGATCCACTACGCGGCCTTCCTGGGCATCATGGACAGCGGCCAGGCCCTCACGCGCTTCTTCAAGCGCGACAGCAGCCAGGCAGGCAACCTGACCCTGTACCCGCACAAGGAAGCCGAATTCTGGATGTGGGTGGCCAGCTGGGGCGTATTCATCCAGCGCCCGAGCGACCTCGGCCACAGCGACGAGGGGTACGACCTGCCCGAGTTGGACGTCCGCTTCCATGAGGTGCCGTCCAACTACGACGTCGCCGGCGCCGACAAGATCGGCCAGGGCCTCCTGATCCCCGATATCGCCTTGGGCGTTACCGCGGCCTCCAGCGAAAAACGCAACAGCCTGGCGGCCCGCGTCGAGAAGGCGCGCGAGATCGTTATGGCGGATCCGGCCGACCACTTCATCGTCTGGCACGACCTCGAAGACGAGCGCCATGCCATCCAGGCCGCCATCCCCGAGGCAGTGAGCGTCTGGGGCACCCAGGATCTGGATGAACGAGAGGACCGCATTGTCGCCTTCAGCGACGGTGAGTACCGCGTGCTGTCCACCAAACCCATCATCGCGGGCAGCGGCAGCAACTTCCAGCGCCACTGCCACCGGGAGGTGTTCGCGGGGGTCGGCTTCAAGTTCAACGACTTCATCCAGGCCATCCACCGCATCCAGCGCTTCCAGCAACGATTCCGCTGCCGCGTCGACATCATCCACACCGAGGCCGAGCGCGAAGTCGTGCGCACGCTCATGGAGAAATGGCGCCAGCACAACGAGACGGTGAAGAAAATGACCGAAATCATCCGCAAGTACGGCCTCGACCAGCTGGGCATGCAGGACACCCTGGCGCGCACGATCGGTGTGCAGCGCCGCGAGATCGCCGGCCGCAGCTTCGTCCTGGCCAACAACGACTGCGTCCTGGAGGCGCGCGAGCGCCCCACTGACAGCACGGGCCTGATCGTCACCAGCATCCCGTTCGCCAACCACTACGAATACAGCCCCAGCTACAACGACTTCGGCCACACCGAGAACAACGACCACTTCTGGCGCCAGATGGACTACCTGACGCCCGAGCTGCTGCGGATCCTGCACCCCGGGCGCATGTATTGCTGCCACGTGAAGGACCGGATCCTGTTCGGCAACGTGACGGGCGCCGGCGCCCCCACGGTCAGCCCCTTCCACGCCGAAGCCATCTTCCACGCCCAGCGGCACGGCTTCGACTACATGGGCATGATCACGGTCGTGACCGACGTGGTCCGGGAGAACAACCAGACCTACCGGCTCAGCTGGTCGGAACAGTGCAAGGACGGCACCAAGATGGGCGTGGGCAGCCCAGAATACGTGCTGCTGTTCCGCAAGCCACAGACCGACCGCTCGCGGGGCTACGCCGATACCCCGGTGAGCAAGAGCAAGGCCGACTACACCCGCGCCCGGTGGCAGGTCGACGCCCACGCCTTCTGGCGCTCCAGCGGCAACCGCCTGATGACGCCCGAAGAAATGGCCGGCTTCGGGCCCGGCCGCCTGGCCAAGATGTACACGGATTTCAGCCTGGCCGAGGTCTACGACTACGAGAGCCACATCCGCCTGGGCGAAGCCCTGGAGGCGCGCAGCGCGCTGCCGGCCGACTTCATGAGCCTGGCGCCTGGCAGCCATCACCCTGACGTCTGGCACGACGTCACCCGCATGCGCACGCTGAACAGCGAGCAATCCCGGCGCGCCGTCGAGCAACACGTCTGCCCGCTGCAGTTCGACATCGTGGACAGGCTGATCACGCGCTACAGCAACGCCGACGACGAGATTTACGACCCGTTCTGCGGCCTGGGCACGGTACCGCTGCGCGCGGTCAAGCTGGGGCGCCGGGGGCGCGGGAGCGAGCTCAACACCGGCTACTGGGCCGACAGCGGCTACTACCTGCAATCCCTCGAGCGCGAGCTCGCCACGCCAACCCTGTTCGACTTCGAGGCCCTGGAGGGCGAGGAGCAAGCCGCATGACGCCGCAAAAACAAGCATTCCGCCACAAGCCCGAGGAAGGCATCTACGGCGACTGCCGCCGTACCGCCATCACATGCATCCTGGACCTGCCCCGCGACGATGTGCCGCACTTCGGGCTGCATTTTGGAAACTCGGAAGCCTTTCACGAAGCCGAACGCGTGTTCCTGGCCAGCCGTGGCCTGTCCAAGATCAATGTCGTGTACCAGGACTCGCTCGAGAACGTGCTGATGACGCTCCAGGCCACGAACCCCGATGCTTACTACCTGCTGGGCGGCACCAGCCGCACGGGCGTCGGGCACAGCGTCGTAGGTCTGGGCGGCCAAATCATCTGGGATCCGTCACTGGATGACAGCGGCATTGTGGGCCCGATGGACGACGGCTTCTACTGGGTGAGCTACTTCGTGCCGTTGGTGGCGATGCGGAGGGCAGCATGACCGCCCCTCTCATAAGTTCCCAGCGCCACCTCGACCCCCACAAGGTGCTGCGAAAGGCGTGCTCGTTCAAGGTCTTCGTGGTGCGCGTCATGGAGATATCGCTGCGGGGCAAGCCCTACCGCGTTGTGCTGGATGGGCACCACAATCTGGCCGCAGCCAAAATGGTCGGCGTGGCGCCCACCTGGCGTCGCCCGTCGCGCAAGACGCTGCGCGTCCAAGCCAGCATGCCGCCGGCCCAGTTCGAGCAGCTTCTGATCAACAACCTGACCGATTCCGACTGGTACTTCGTCGACACAGATGAGGTCGTGCCCGAGTTGCTGGCGATGCAGAAGGACCCGTCATGATCTGGTCGGAATCCAACATCGCCCGCGCCCTGGCCCTGCAGTTCTTCAACCGCAAGTATCTGTGCGTCCTGCCCAACTGCAATTGGACCGGGCACGAGTGCGACCTCCTCGCCGTCACCGAAAACCTGCGGATCATCGACGTCGAGATCAAGATCAGCCGCGCCGACCTGAAGGCCGACGCGAAGAAGGAGAAGTGGTGGCATCGCGAGCACATCGGCTATTGGCCCGAGGTGACTGAAATGCGCCACCACGCCAGGCTCGACAAGCTGATGGTCCATAGCGTCCAGCGCCGCGCGCGCTACAAGAGCACGCCCAAAGACTGGCCCTCCAAGGTCTGGAAGCATTACTACGCGCTGCCCAAGGCCATCTGGACGCCCGACCTGTTGGATGCCCTGCCGAACACCAACAGCGGCATCCTGCTGCTGGAGGGCGGCCGGCCACCGCGCTCTTCCGGGTTCGTGGACATCACCTGCCTGCGCCGCGCCACGCCCAACCGAGATGCCAAGCAAATCGGCCCGGCCGCGGCCGTCGATATCGCCAGGCTGGCCAGCCTGCGCATGTGGTCGGCCTATGCCCGCGCCGAGGGAAAAGCGGCATGAGGCAGGTCGATATCTTCGCCGGGGGCGCACGCCTCCAGATGACGGAGAGCATCGAGCTCACCGTCCAGTCACTGCAAGCCTATGGCCCGGACCACCACCACTGGGCCGTGGCCTGGTCAGGCGGCAAGGACAGCACCGCCACGCTCACGCTGCTGTGCTACCTGATCGACACCGGCAAGGTCCGCCGGCCGCGCACGCTGACCGTGTTCTACGCTGACACCCGCCAGGAGCTGCCGCCGCTGGCCATCGCGGCCGCGCACCTCATGGACGAGTTGCGCGAGCGCGGCATCGACGTGCGCGTGGTGACCGCGCCGCTGGACAAGCGGTTCATGGTCTATATCCTGGGCCGCGGCGTGCCGCCCCCGAACAACAACACCCTGCGCTGGTGCACGCGCCAGATCAAGATCGACCCGATGCAGGACGCGCTTGAGGAGCATCTGGCCGGCCTGGACGGACGCGTGCTGATGATCACCGGCGTACGCCAGGGCGAAAGCGCGATCCGTGACCGCCGTATCGAGATGTCCTGCGGCAAGGATGGCGCCGAGTGCGGCCAGGGCTGGTATCAGAAGGTCCTGCCCGAAGCCAAAGGCCTGCGGGGGCGCCTGGCCACCTTGGCGCCACTGCTGCATTGGCGCGTGTGCCACGTGTGGGAATGGCTACGCCATTGGGCGCCGACGGCTGAGTTCGGTGACTGGTCCACGGCCGTCATCGCCGACGCCTACGGCGGCGACGAGGCGGAAGAGATCAACGCGCGCACGGGCTGCATCGGTTGCCCGCTGGCAAGCGAGGAAAAAGCGCTCGAGACGGTCCTGGCCATGCCCAACTGGGCCTACCTGTCCCCCCTGCGCGGTCTCAAGCCTCTCTGGCGCGAACTGCGCGAGCCCCAGCATCGCCTGCGCAAGGAAGGCCTGGAACGCCTCAAGGATGGATCCATCGCCGCGAACCCCCAGCGCATGGGCCCGCTCACCTTTGCCGCGCGCGAGATGGCCCTGAGCCGGATCCTCGCCATCCAGGACGAATGCAACACCGCCGCGCACCGCGCGCAGCGCCCGACCATAGACCTGATCAACCCCGAGGAGGAAAACCGGATCCGCGAACTGATCGCTGCGGGGACCTGGCCCGATGGCTGGTCCGGTGATGAACCCCTCGGCGACACCATCCTGCCGGTCGTTTACCAGAACGGCTGGATGCAGCCCCTTCTTTTCGAGGAATCGCGATAGTGACGACGCGACCTGACCCGCTGACCCCGCCCGACTCGGACCTGGGCGACTTCGCATTCATGCCGCTGATGGTGGCCAGGCTGCGCAAGTCCAAGGCGTGGGTGAAAGCCAAGCGCAACCCCGCGCTGGGCTTCTACATGATGAATCTGTGGATGGCGGCCTGGCACGAGGTGCCGGCTGGTAGCCTGGAAGACGACGACGACGTTCTGATGGACGCCGCCATGTGCGAGCCCGCGAAGTGGGCGCGCGTGCGCGAGGATGCCTTGCGTGGCTGGGTGCTTTGCTCTGACGGCCGCCTGTATCACCCGGTGGTGTGCGAGCAGGTGATGGACGCCTGGACGTCGAAGCTGGAACGCCGCGACCGAAACGAGCACGAGAACAACCGCAAGCGCCTCGAGCGCGAGGAACGCTCCAAACTCTTCGCCGAGTTGAAGGCCGCCGGCATCCACAAGCCTTGGAACACTTCCCTCGCGGACTTGCGTGCCACTGTCCAGGTGCTGACCACCCTCCAGCCTGCGGACGGTCCTACACCTGACCGGAACCTGTCCGCCGGACAGGTCGAGGACAGCCCCGGGACCGTCCGGGACCTGTCACGGCTAAGACAGGGACAGGGACAGGGACAGGGACAGGGATATATAAAAGAAAAAGAACCAGCGGCGGCATCTTCCCCCGGTTCAACGGCACAGGATTCTGCCGGCGCTCCGCCGCCGTCGCCTTCCCCATCCCCGACATCCTCCCGCCCGACACAGATCGCCGTTCTGCTGCGAGGCTGGGAAAGGGCCCGTGGGGCGATGTGCACGGTCACCAGCAGCAACCCCCACGTCAACGCCTGGGCTGAACACGGCGTCACCGACGAGCAGCTGCGCGAAGCCTACGACCTGGCCGTCCAGGACCGGGAGAAAAACCACGACCCCAGCGGCATCAACGCCGGATTCCTCGACGTGTTCGTGTCGAAGGTGCTGAACCCCGCCCCAGGCGAGAGCCGCGTCAAGGCCGTTCCGCCCACAGACCCGCTCGCCTGGACGTTGAAATGGTCCGGGGTCGAGGCCAAGGCCAAGGAGCTGGGCATCGAGCAACAGCCGGGCGAATTGAGCCCCGCCTTCAAGGCCCGCGTCCACGCCGCAGCGGGCATCACCGACGAGGACCGACGGCGCGTCCTGGCCGACTTCGGGGAGCGGATATGACCGAACCCGTGCGCTGCGTCACCTGCGCCAACTTCGACCTGCGCACCGCCGGCAAGCTCGCCCCCCACGGCTTCGGCGCCTGCGCACACCGCCAGGTCGGATGCCTCACCAGCAACAGCTATCCCCGCTCCTGCCACCTGCACAAGCCCGCCGACAAGTCCCTGGTCGAGAGCCGCCTGCGCTGGCTGGAGAAACACGCCCCCACCATCCCCACACCCAATCGGAGCGCCTGATGGCACCTTCCCAGATCCGTTTCACCATCCCCGGCGTCCCTCAGGGTAAAGGCCGGGCCCGCTCCTCGGCGCGCATCATCCCCGGCAAAGGCGGCAAGCCCATGGCCATCACCCGGCACTACACCCCCGAGAAAACCGTGGCGTACGAAAGCCTGATCCGCTGCGCCGGGGCGCAGGCCATGGACGGCCACCCGCCCTTCACCGGCCCTGTACGGATGGAAATCGACATCGTGTGCCCGGTACCGCCTTCCTGGTCGAAGGTGCGCCAGCGCCGCGCCCTGGCCGGCGAGATCCTGCCCACCGTCAAGCCGGACGGCGACAACGTCGAGAAGGCGGTCAAGGACGGGATCAATGGCGTGGTCTACCGCGACGACGTCCAGGTCGTGCGGGACAGCAAGGGGAAGGTCTACGGCGAGGTGCCAGCCGTGCACGTGGTCATCACCGAGCTGCAGGGCGTCGAGAGCGCCCAGGGGGCGAAGCGCCATGCGTGACGTGACCCTGCCCGCCCGGGAGCCGGGCACGTTCTCCTGCCCCGAGCATGCCCTGTGCGTGGCCTACGCCATGCTGGCCATGCCCATCGAGCCCAAGAACGCCACGCAGATCATCTGCGAGGCCCTGCAGGAGCAGTTCGATGTTGAGTACGAACGCAAGTCCCTGAGCGGCCTGACGCCGCACGACTGGCACGCGCAGGCCGTGTTCGTGACGAACATCCTGCAGCGCACGCTGGGCGACAACGTCGGTTTCCACATCCTGCGGGCGCAGTACAGCACCGGCCAGGAGGGCGCCGTCAGCGCGCGGCGCGTCTCGGAATGGCTGAATGGCGACGCCGCCGAAGGCTCGCGCGAGCGGGAGCTGACCGACCTGCTCGTGACCAACATCCTGCGGGGGCGGCCACGCCTGCGCGACCTCTCGGACAGGTTCGACCTACCCTACTCGGCCATCCAGCGCGCCGGCAGCGCTTATCGCGTCATGGTGGAATCCAGGCGGCGTGCGGCACTGTTCCGCCTGGACATTCGCATGCGCGATGCAGGCATTGTGATGGACGCCGAGGGGCATGCAGTTCCTACACCGCTTGACAACGTGAATCAGGATATGCAAAATTCGCCCATACTCGTAGCAAGTCCGCCCTGAAGAAAAGCCCCGTGCGCAAGCCGGGGCTTTTTGCATTACGTCGGTATGCGTTGGGGGTTGTATCCGCCATGCCGCAACACTGCATCGACCTTCTCCCTGGGCTCCGCGGTGAGCAGCCTGAGCGAGCTGCCAGGACCAGATGTAAGGCGCGAGTCTGGGAGCGCCTTCAATATCTCAGCCAACTGCGCGATCTCTGGACCTGACAGGCCCTCCTTCGGCAGGTTGAGGGAATACATCGCTGTAGAGCCGGTAACCATTCCACCCCCCAATGTCTGGCGCTGCGAGCGTCAATGAAGAAAGAGACGGCGACGATGAGCAGGCGGCGCGGCGCTTTTCTTCCTGCGCCCGACGCCCGCCAAGGTCGAGGTGCTGAACGACGTCAATGGCGACCTGGTCAACCTGTACCGGGTGGTCCAGCACCACCTCGAGGAGTTCGTCCGGCAGTTCAAGTGGGCCCTGACGTCCCGCCAGGTCTTCAAGTGGCTGCAAGACACCCGCCCAGAGACTCTCACGGACATCCAGCGCGCGGCGCGCTTCTACTACCTGCAGCAGAACGCCTTCGGTGGCAAGGTGGACGGCCAGACCTTCGGGACGGCCACCACCACGCCCCCAGGCCTGAACCTGCTGCGCCTGGAGGAAACACTGTCAGCTGCGCATCTGCGCCTGGCCGGCGCCTACGTCGAGCACATGACCTGGCAGCGCTGCCTCGACACCTACGACCGGCCGCACACGCTGTTCTACATGGATCCGCCCTACTGGGAGACCGAGGGCTACGGGGTGGAGTTCGGGATAGACCAGTACGTCGACATGGCCGCGCGCATGCGCACGATCCAGGGCAAGGCCCTGGTGAGCCTGAACGACCATCCCAAGGTGCGCGAGATATTCGCGGGCTTCCACATTGAGGCCACCACCCTGCGCTACACGATTGGCGGGGGCGGCGGCCCGGAGCGCGGCGAAATCCTGATCTTCAGCTGGGATCCGCAGCAGGAGCCCGCCGGCCTGTTCTGAGATCGACATGGCAACAACCCCTGCACGCGCGGCGCGCCCCCTGCCCGACCTGCCAGAGGGCGCCAGCTTCGCGCCGGCGCCCGAGGTAATGGCCTGGATCGAGCGGGAGATCATCGCCCCCACGGGGGCGCTGCACAACCCGGACCACGCCCACCTGCAGGACGCCGACCTGGCCATCCTGTGGGCGGGCCAGGCCTTCGAGAAAGCCGGCCGCATCGTGCTGGGCCAGGCCGAGCAGGTCATGTTCCGCGCGGGCGGCTGGCAGAAGGCGCGCCAGGAAGCCCAGATGCAGGATTGGTTCGGCCGGGTGCCGGCCTTCCTGATCACCCTGGCCGCCGACTACTGCGCCAGCTGCAGCGACGTCGAGTTCTGCGCGCTGGTCGAACACGAGCTTTACCACGTCGCCCAGGCGCGGGACGCGTTCGGCGCGCCAGCGTTCAACCGCGACACCGGCATGCCCAAGCTGCGAATCGTCGCGCACGACGTCGAGGAATTCGTGGGCGTGGTGCGCCGCTACGGTGCGACGCCCGATGTGCGCCGCTTGGTGGCGGCTGCCGGCCAGGCGCCAGAGATGCCCGCGCTGAACATCGCGCGGGCCTGCGGGTGCTGCCTGAAGGTGGCATGAAGCGCCGCCCGCATCTACTTCGCCGGGTTCAGCTTGGACACGTCGAATAGGTAGGCTGCCGCGAAGGCAATGATCCAAAAGGTTTCTTCGGCCAATTTCCGCTCAATGAGTAGCCCGTTCGACACATACGCCGCGCCCATGCCGAGTGCCGTCGCCATTGAGCCTCGAACAAACATGTAGGCCCATCGATCAGCTGTCATAGGTTCGACGGCAGGAGCCCGAAACCGCAGGTTCTCGTGGTCCAGACCCGCGCCAAGCATCCCGTACACCGCCCCGCAAAAAGCTGCGGCAAACGCCTTCCAGGTGCCCCAGAACTGCCATCCCAGCATCCAAGCGTTGATCAGCACTACGACAGAAAAAATGGCCGACACATAGACCGTCGCCTTCGCAGCTTTCTGGTTCATTCAGATATCCCCAAATGAACAGATAACGGCCTGCGTGAACCAACCTTTAGTACCGGACCATGGCTAAGCTCACCGACACCCACAAGCGCTTCATCGTCCAGGCATTGGCCTGCTGGGACAGGCCACAGGAAGTCGCCGACGCGGTCAAGGAAGAGTTCGGCTTCGAGATGAGCCGCGGCCACGTGCAGCAGTACGACCCGACGAAGGTCAACGGCAAGGAGCTATCGGCCAAGTGGCGCGACCTGTTCTTTGCCACGCGCGAGGCATACCGCAAGGCAGCGGCAGAGATCCCGATTGCAGAACAGGCCTTCCGCCTGCGCAACCTGGGAAAGATTCATGAGCGCCACATGGCGCGCGGCAACCTGAAGGGCGCCGCCGAGGCACTCGAGCAGGCCGCCAAGGAGATCGGTGGCGCATTCACGAACAGACGGGAGCACACGGGCGCCGGCGGTGGTCCGATAGAACAGAAAACGGTGGTGGTCGATGAAAAAGAAGTCGCCGCCGCCGTCCGCAAGCTCGAGGACGATTACTGACGTTGACCCGGCCCTGCTGCGTGCCACGGCCAAGGCCAAGTGCGAGCAGGACCACCTGTTCTTCAGCCGGTACTTCTTCAAGCACCGCCAGGCCATCAAGTTTCGGGTCAACTGGCACCACGAGCTTATCGCCGAGAAGGTGCAGGCGGTCATCGACGGCCGCATCAAGAACCTGGTCATCAACGTGCCGCCCGGCTCGTCGAAGACGGAACTGGTGGCCATCAACCTGATGGCCCGCGGCCTGGCGCGGAATCCGCGCGCCCGGTTCCTGCACATCAGCTATTCCGATGACCTGGCCCTGCTGAACTCGCAGACGGCCAAGGAACTGGTGCAGTCCGACGAGTACCAGGAACTGTGGCCTCTGAAGGTGGCCGCTGACGCGAAGAGCAAGAAACGCTGGAACATCGAGGTCGATGGCCGCAAGGCCGGGGGCGTCTATGCCGTCAGCCTGGGCGGCCAGATCACGGGCTTCCGTGCTGGCCACATGGCCGAAGGGTGGCAAGGCGCGATCATCATCGATGACCCGCTGAAGGTTGGTGACGCCTACAGCAAGCCGCGGCGCGCCAAGGCGAACCGTGACCTGATCGCCACGGTGAAAAGCCGTCGGGCCAACCCCGACACCCCGATCATCGTGATCATGCAGCGCCTGGCGCAGGAGGATGTCACCGGCTTCATCCAGGCGGGCAACCTGGGCCCGGACTGGGAACAGGTCGTCATCCCGGCCCTGATCGACGACGCCTATGTCGCCACCCTCCCCGCGCATCTGCGCGACAAGGTGGACAGCAGCGAGCGAGACGAGAAAGGACGCTTCAGCTACTGGCCCTACAAGGAAAGGCTGTCCGAGCTGCTGGCCATGGAAGCCGGCGCAGGCACCGACCAAGAAGGCGGGCGCGTCTCGCGCTACGTGTTCTCGGCGCAGTACCAGCAGCGCCCGGCGCCGCTGGGCGGGGACCTGATCCAAGGCGCATGGTTCAAGCGCTACAGCGTGCCGCCCGTCATCGTGGCGCGGAAGGTTTTCGCCGACACGGCGCAGAAGACGGCCGAGCGCAACGATTACAGCGTGTTCGAGTGCTGGGGCCTGGGCGACGATGGCCGGATCTACCTGCTGGACCTGCTGCGAGGCAAGTGGACGGCCCCCGACCTCAAGCGCCGCGCGAAGGAATTCTGGGCCAAGCACCTACCCGCGCCCAAGGGCATGGCGGCGCTGCGTCAGATGGTCATCGAAGACAAGTCCAGCGGCACCGGGCTCATTCAGGACCTGAGCGCGGAAGGAAAGATGCCCGTGAAGGGCATCGAGCGCAGCACCGACAAATTCAGCCGGTTCATGGACGTGCAGGCCTACATCGAAGCGGGGCTAGTCTGCGTCCCTGAGGATGCCCCCTGGCTGACCGACTTCGTTGCCGAGTGCGAGGCGCTCACCGCTGACGACACGCACGCATACGACGACCAGATAGACCCAATGATCGACGCAATCAACGACCTGCTGGCAAGCAAAGGCAACGTCCGCAGCCGCTTCGAAGCACTGGCGAGTTAACACATGCATTTCAACCACGACGGCTACGAGAACGCGGTATTGGGCAACCGCGCCCGCGGCAACCCGCGCGGCGGCCCACCCGCCCGGGACGCTCTCACGATGTATAGCAGGGGCGGCCTGGCCGCGCGAATCGTGGACCTCCCTGCGGACCTGTCCGTCTCCAAGGGCGTCCAGGTGCTGGTGGATGAGCAGCCGCTGCAGGCAGTTGCGGACGAACTCGACCGGCTGGCAGCTTCCGCCGCGCTGGCCAACGCCCTCCGGTGGGCCCTGCTGGAAGGGGGCGCGTGCATCGTGCTGCTGACGGACGACGGCGCCAACATGGCCGCCCCCCTCCTCGCCGACAATTTGCAGTCCATCCGCGAACTGAAGGTGTACGACCGCCTGAGCGTTACCGGCGTTGTCAGGCGCTACTCGGACGACAGGGACCCCAACTACGGCCAGCCGGAGATCTATGGCATCCGGGCGCAGGCGCCGTTCGGCATGACCTCATTCCACGTGCATGAAACCCGGCTCATCCCCATTCCCGGTGGACCACTCCCGAACGCGCTGGACACGGACCAAGTCCCGTGGATCGGCCGCTCGGAAGTGGGGGCGGCCTACGCCACACTGCGCCGCTACCAGAGCAGCCTGTACTGGGCCGACCGCCTGCTGGAGCGCAAGCAACAGCCCGTGTACAGGATGAAGGGCCTGGCCGAGGCCATCGAGCAGGGCATGGAGTCCCAGGTACAGCAGCGCATCAACATGGTCGACACGGCACGGGGGATCCTGAACACCGTGGCCATCGACGCCGAGGACGATTACACGGTTTCGAGCCTGGATCTCGGTGGCGTCAAGGACGTGATGGGCGAATTCCAGATCGCGCTGTCTGCGGACACGGGGCAACCCGTGTCGGTCCTGTTCGGCAGGTCCCCCGCGGGCATGAACGCGACAGGCGAAAGCGATTTCCAGGTGCTGGACGACCTCGTGAAGGGCTACCAGTCCAGCCGTCTCAACGCGGCGGCCGAGCGGCTGGTGGCCCTGATCTTCGCCCAGAAGTCGTTCAAGGATCCGCCCCAGTCATGGACGGTTCACTGGCCGCCCCTGCGCACGCCCACCTCCAAGCAGGTAGCGGAGACGCGCAAGGCCACGGCGGAGGCCCTGAAGATCGAGATGGAATCGCTCGGCGCCGCCATGGACGCCGGGGTAAGCGAAGACGAAGCCCGGGCCTATCTGATCGAGAGGGGCATGTATGGCCTTGATAAGCCGGACGACGCGGGCGGACGCTCGGCGGCAGCGGCATACGCCGCGCAAACCTAGCCGCTGGCGCTACCCGGCTGGGGCGGAAGCGGACTACCAGCGGCGCTTGCTGCGGATCGCCGATCAGTGCCAGCGTGCAGTGGAAGAGAACGTGCTGCCCGCGCTGGCCAGGATCCGCCAGGACGACCTGACGGACCTGCCCCAGTCTGAGGGCTGGTTCGAGGCCATGCGCCAGGCCTTCCTGGACGCGCTTGTCGCCGCGGCCGTCGTGGACGAGGTCAGCACTGAGCTGGTCGAGATGGTGGCGCGCCAGGTGGATCGCTTCAACGCCGGCGAATGGACGAGACTGCTCCGACGCGCCTACGGCGTCGATGTGCTGACCGCTGACCGCGGCATCGCGCCGCTCCTGCGCATGTGGGAAGCCGAGAACATCGGGCTGATTCGCTCCATCCCGAACAAGTACTTGGACAGCCTGCACGGGCAGGTCGTGGCGGCGGTCCAGCGCGGCACGCCGCTACGCGAAATGACAGCGATCGTGCGCAACACCTACGACGTGCCGCGCAAGCGCGCCGAGCTGATCGCCCGCGACCAGATCGGCAAGCTGAACGGGCAGATCACCGAACACCGCCAACGCACCGCCGGCATCGACGAGTACCGATGGCGCGGCGCGCTGGACGAACGCGAGCGACCCGAACACGTCGCCCGTGAGGGCCAGGCCTTCAAGTGGACCGACCCGCCCCCTGACGGCCACCCCGGCCACCCTATCCGCTGCCGCTGCTGGGCCGAGCCCGTGCTGCCGCTGCTGGATGACCTGGACGCTTTGATCGTCCACTGACGAAAGGATTACCGCATGGTTATGCGATACGACCGGGCGCCATTCAAGGCCACCCGTACCGCCGAGGGCTACATCGTCGATTCCCCTGTCCTGACGCGGACCGGCGTGTTCACCTACCGAGACGGTGCCGGCAAGGAGCGGCGCGAGTACCGCCCTCCTGAAGAGGTGTTCGCCGCCGACTCCCTGGCGTCGCTGCGCGGCAAGCCGATCACCGACGGCCACCCCGGAAAGGTCGATGCCAAAAATGCGCGCAAGCACATGATCGGCACCGCCATGTCCGAAGGCCGCCAGGACGGCGACAACATGGTGGGCGACATACAGATCGTGGACGTCGCCCCTGTGGAGGCCGGCAAGCGCGAGCTCTCGCTGGGCTATGAGCTGCTGCTGGACGAGACGCCGGGCACCGCGCCCAACGGCGAGCGCTACGACGCCGTCCAGCGCCACATACGAATCAACCACCTCGCGGTGGTCCACCTCGGCCGGGCGGGCAACGCCAGGCTGAACCTTGACGCGGCAGACGCCGTGACCATTACCGAAGAGGAACATGACATGAACATGGTCAAAGTCCGCCTCGACTCCGGGATCGCGTATGACGCGCCGCCGGAAGTGGCGAATGCATACGAAAAACTCCGCGCCGACGCAGCTGCCGCGAAGGTCGACCACGATGCCGCGGTCGCCAAGTTGAACGGCGACCTGGAGCGCGAGAAGGCCCGCGCCGACGCCGCTGAAGCGGACAAGGCCAAGGCGGAAGGCGCAATCGTGCAGGCCCGCGCCGACGCGGCGAAGGCCGCCCGTGCGCGCATCGAGCTCGAAACCACGGCCAAGGCCCACGGCGTCGAGATCAAGCAGGACGCCAAGGACCTGGACATCCAGGTCGACGTGATCAAGAAGATCCGCGGCGACAGCTTCGACGCCACCGGCCGCGCGCCGGAATACATCGCGGCCATGTACGACATCGCCATCAGTGAAGCCGGGCGCCGCCAGGACGCGGCGAGCCAGCAGCGCCAGGCCGTGACGGGCAAGCCGGACCAGCGCCAGGATGGCGGTGACAACCAGCCCAAGTCGGCCCGCGGTGCCCGCGAAGCCATGATCCAACAGCAGCGCAATCCCGGGAGCAAGTAAATCATGTACGGAAACTATCTCGATCCGGCCTTCGCCGGCATGAAGGGCGACGCGGGCGACGACCGCGTCGAATCGTTCCCGGTCGGCGCCGCCGGCCTGGGCTTCGGTCTGGTCTGCGGCACCGACGCCAGCGGCATCCTGGTGCCCGGCCCCGGCACCAAGCTCCGCGGCGCCAGCCTGCACAGCCACACGATCACCGGCTCCGGCTATGTGCAGTTCGACTGCGCCTCGGTGATGACCCGTGGCCATTCGTGGCTGCAGGTTGCTGCCGACGGCGCCGTCACGCCGGACGGCCCGGTGACCTTCGCCGCCGACGGCCGCGTCGGTGACGACGAGGCGAACACCCTCCCGAACGCGGTGTTCCGCAGCGCGGCCGTGCAGGTCGAGAACGGCGTCATCGCCCTGGTCGAACTGCACAACCCGTTCGCCCAGGCCCCCGCCAGCCCCGCGCCCGGCGGCTGACCCCCCCATCCCCTACCGCAACAACGAGAGGCCCGCACATCGCGGGCCTTTTTCATTTTCCACGAGGGAAACATGAAACACATCAACTACGACGAGTCCGACCTGGCCGGGGTGCGCAACTACGCGCCCTCGATGGGTCTGGCCGATCTGCGCGAGGATGACGCGATTATCCTGGCGCGTCAGCTCGACTACGTGAAAGCGCAGGTCTACGAGAAGAAGTTGCCCCCGATGCAGGGCCTGATCCTGGTCCCGATCATGACCGACGTGCCGGAATGGGCCGAGACGGTCACCTACCGCACCTTCGACCAGGTCGGCATGGCGAAGATCGTGGCCAACTACGCCGACGACCTGCCGCGCGCCGACGTGAAGGGCAAGGAAATCACGGTTCGCGTGAAAGACCTGGGCGACAGCTACGGCTACAACATCAACGAGATGCGCGCCGCGCTCCAGGGCAGCGTCAACCTGCCCACGCGCAAGGCCGACGCCGCCCGTCGGGCCATCGACGTCGCGCTGAACCGCATCGCCATGGTCGGTTTCCCCGAATATGGCCTGTTCGGTCTGCTCACCCATCCGAATATCGGCGAGACGGTGCTGCCGTTCGGCGACTGGACCGCCACTGGCCGCACGGCTGACCAGATCTTGGCTGACCTGGATGCGATGTATGACGCCGTCCGCGTGCAATCCAAGTCCGCGCACCGGCCCAACATCCTGGCCCTGCCCACCGCGCAGCACTCGATCATCACCAGCCGCCGCCTGCCCGACAGCAACGGCATGACCATCGCCAAGTTCTTCCTCGAGAAGCACCCGGAGCTGGCCATCGAGGAAGTGCCGGAGCTGCAGGCGTCGGGCGAGGCTGGCGAAGACGTCGCGCTGATGTACGAGCGCAGCGCCGAGAACCTGAATCTCGACCTGGTCATGCCCTTCAACCAACTGCCGGCCCAGCCGCGCAACCTCGAACTGGTGGTTCCCTGCCTGGCGCGCACGGCCGGCGTGGCCGTCCACTACCCCCTGGCCCTGACGAAAGGAGTGGGAATCTGATGGCTACCGTAAAGAACGAAACGCTGGGCGTGATCAACATCGGCGGCAAGGTGATCGCCCCCGGCCAGACGCTGCCCGATGTCGACACCGATCACCCCGCCATCTCGCGCTTGGTGAAGGCCAAGCGCCTGTCCATCACCGATGCTGGCGGCTCCAAGACCGTGAAGCCTGTCGCTGGCAAGGGCGACGGCCAGGGCGATGGTGCTGGCGCCGCGAAAGGTGCCGCCGACAAGACCTCCGATGTGCCCACCACGGTGAAGGCGCTGAAGGAACAGCTGACGGCCTGGTCGGTCGATTTCCCCTCCACCGCCGACAAGGCGGCGCTGCAGGAAATCTATGACCGCGAGGCCGCCGCGCGCGCCGGAGGCACCGACGGCGACAAGCCGGAAACGCAGGAGTGATCATGGCGGCCACCGTTGAGTTGCTGGATTTTCTGGCGCCGGCGGTGGCCGGCATGCCTCCCGCCGACAAGGAAAAGGCGCTGGAACTGGCGAAAAGCCACCGCCCCAAGTGCCTGCCCCCGGCCAAGCAAGACGAGGCCCAGGTCTGGTACGCCGCCTGGGTCCTCTACCGAATCAAGCAGCAGCGCGTCGCGGACGAAAGCAGCGTGATGCCTACTCCCGGCGTCGTCAGCGAAAAGGAAGGCGACCTGGCGCGCACGTACGGCCGCGTGGAAGGCGCCGAGGATCCCGCCGGCTTCTACGGCCAGTACCACGCGCTGGCGCGCCTGTGTGGCATGGGTGCCATCACCGTGGGGACTGCATACCGTGGCTACCGCTGTCCGTGATCGAGACTTGGGCCTCAACGCCTACGTGCGCAAGATGGACGCACTCGGCGGGCGTGGCGTGAAAACCGGCATCCAGGCAGATGCCGGCCGAGACCCCGATTCTGATGCGGACCTTCTGCAAATCGCGATCATCAACGAATTTGGCCTCGGAGTTACGGCTCGTCCCTTCGTCCGCGACTTCTTCGAGAAGAACCAGCAGGTGCTGGCGCAGGCCATGGAACGCGTGGCGGCGGCGGTAGCCAGCGGCAAGGTCTCCAATGTCGAACAGGCCCTGGACATGCTCGGGCAGTTCGTCGAGAAGCACCAGAAAGCGCACGTCCAGCAGTCCGCCAAATGGGCTGAGCCCAACAAACCGTCCACGGTGAAACGCAAGAAGAGCTCGACACCGCTGATCGACCACGGGCTGATGCTCGGCGCCATCCGCTACCAGAAGACCTCCAAATGAGCTTCCGACGCCCCCAAATAATCATCCCGCGCGCCAAAGGCGGCTATGTCGACGGCCGGTGGTTGGAGGGCGCGCCCGCCGCGCCGCATCCGATATCGGCGTCTGTCCAGCCCGCCAGCGCGGGCGACTACCAGCAGCTGGAGGCTGAGAACTCCGGCCGCAGGATCCGCGCCGCCGTGCGCATCTATACCAATGCCAGCCTCAACGTGGCTGGCCAGGACTGGCGCAACGGCGACCGCCTGGTCTGGGACAAGGCGCCCATGCCCGGCGAATACATGCTGGTGGGCGTCTCGCCCTGGCAGTCCGCAGTCATTCCGCATTACCGCTACCTGGCGGTTCTGCTTACCGAGTAAACCCCTGGCACCCTGGCGCCTGGCCGGGACCGGACGAGGGAAAACGTCCGGTGAGCCTTACCCCGGTTCGGCGGGGAAACCAGGCCTCCGAAGAGGGCCGCATCGAGTCCTGCTGGCGCGCTGCGCCGCGGATAGTCCCATCGATGCACAACCGGATTTCCACATGGCGAACGATCACGATCCGCTCTACCAGCTGCTCAAGGCAGCCTGCGCGCCAGCGCTGCTGATCTTCGCGGACGAGAACGGAAAGCGCCCGGACGGCGAGTTCTTGACCATGGCGGTCAGGTGGGCCGACAGTCCGCCTGCCCATGCAGGCACGATAGATGAGGAGGACAGGCAGCTGCTGACTATCGTGCACAGCGGCACCGTCGAGCTCCAGGCATTTGGTTCTGCTCCATACGCCGCACTGGCCCGCCTCGCCGTCCTGTTGCACGGGGAACGCTTGCTCGACCTGGCGGAGGAGCTTGGCGTATCGGTCCTGTCGATTGGTCGCCTCCAGGACCTCCCCACCCTTCTTGACAACGCGGCCTACCGCCGCCGTGCAGTACTGGAACTCGGCGTGAGCTTCAAGACGACCGCACTTGAGCACGTGGGCAGCATCGAGACCGTCATCATCAACACCGATATCACCGCGCAGCTGCCGCCCGAATAGTCGGCGCCCCTGCCCTATTTCATCGCGCCCCCATGGGGGGCGCTTCTCATTGGGAGCCAACCAAATGGCACAACTCGACCGGATCGTGAACGTCCAGATCTCGCTGAACACCACGGCGATCAAGGAACAGACGTTCTCCGATCTCCTGGTGCTGGGCGCGCACGCCCTCTCTGTCACGCGCACCCTCGTGGTGACGCAGGCCGACGAACTGCTGGACCTGGGCATGTCGCCTCAGGATCCGGTCTACATGGCGGTCAGGGACGTCTTCAAGCAGATCCCCACCATCAACCGCGTTTTCGTCGGGCGGCGCCATGTGGCCGCCTCGACGGCCACTGTCACGGCGGCCACGGCGTCCGAATACTCCGTCACCCTGGGGTGGCGCGCCGCGGTGACCGGCGAACAGCAGACGGCGACGGCGACCTACCCCGCCCAGGCCGACGACACTGCCGACGACATCGCATCCGCGCTCGTGACGGCTATCGCCGCGCTCGGCGCCCCCGTGACGGCCACGTCCGTCGGTGCCGAGGTGGCGGTAAGCCCCACCGTCGCCGGAACGGCGATCAGCTTCCGCGTGCGTGGGAATCTGCTGGCTGACATCCCGACCAGCGACGAGTCCCCCTCCGTCGCCCTGGCAGCCTGCAAAGCGGAAACCGGCGACTGGTACGGCGTGGTCACCACCAGCCGCACGGATGCGGAAATCATCGATGCTGCGCAGTGGGTCGAGGCCAACACCAAGCTGCACTTGGCCGCCAGCGCGCAGGCCGGCATCCTCGATCCTGGCTTGAGCAGCGATCTGGCATCGCGGCTGCAGCAAATGCAGTTCTTCCGCACCGCGCTGTGGTATCACGCGGCAGCCGCCGGCGAATGGCTGGAAGCCGCGGTCGCGGCCAACCGCTTCACCTATTACCCCGGTGGCGAAACCTGGGCGAACACCAAGCTGGCGGGCATCAGCTACGACAACCTGGCCGAGGGCCAGGCCCTGGCCGCCCATGCCAAGAACGCCAACACCTTCGAGCCGTTCCGCAATTTCGCCATCACCCAGAACGGCAAGGTCGCCGCCGGCGAGTGGATCGACGTGATCCGCTTCCGCGACTGGCTGGCCGAGCAGATCAAGATTTCTGTGGTGTCGGCGCTCATCAACATCCGCGGCAACCTGGGCAAGGTTCCGTACACCGACGGCGGTATCCAGACCATCGGCAACGCGATGCGCGGCGTGTTGGAACTGGGCGTGCAGCGGGGCGGGATTGCACCCGAGGAACTGGACGAGGATGACCGCGTGATTCCGTCCTTCACGATCACTCTGCCCCGCGCCTCCGGCGTGCCCTTCAACAACAAGGCCAATCGCGTGCTGCGCGATGTCGGCTTCACCGCCCGACTGGCCGGCGCCATCCACGCCGTCGAGATCAAAGGCAACCTCACCTACGAACTGTAATCGGAGCCTCGCATGAACGTCGCAACCTATGACCCCAAGCGGGTCATCCTGACCTTCGGGGCGAACCAGATCAAGGGTTTCACCGAGGGCACTTTCATCAACGTCGAGGAGATCACCGACGGCACCACGCGGCAGGCCGGTGCCGACGGCGAGGTCGCCCGGGTCATGAGCACCGACACCGGCATCCGGATCACGGTCACGTTGCAGCAGACCAGCCTGTCCAACGCCATCCTCTCCGCCTACCTCAAAGCGGACCGGCTGGGCGGCGGCGGCGCGCTGCCCGTGACGCTGACCGACCTGCGTGGCGCCACCGTGGCCGCAGCCGGCTCTGCGTGGATCGTGAAGATGGCCAACGCCGAATTCGGGCAGGAACTGGGCTCGCGCGAATGGGTCATCGAGACCGGCCCTGCCGAGTACTTCGTGGGAGGTAACACCTGATGGCGCGCATCAAGGAAGTCAGGATCGGTGAAACCACGTTCCGCATCCACCGTTTCGACCCGTGGGAAGCCCTGCGGATCCTGGGCGACCTTCAGCGGGACCTGCTACCCAGCCTGGGCCCGATCATCGCGGTGGTGTTCAAGGAAGGCAAGGAAGGCGAGCCGGGCGACGCCGCCGACGAAACGGCGATGATTGCAGCGTTCCGCGAACTGGCGCAGAAGCTCGACGGCAAGAGCCTCCAGGGCTGGGCGGACAAGCTGCTGGATCCGGACATCGTCTCGTTCGAGTTGCCCGACCGGGCGCCGGAGAAGCTGGAGCCCCGACACCGCAACCTGGCGTTCGGCGATTTCACGGAAGTGCTGGAGGTCATGTTCCACGTGCTGCAGTGGAACTTCGCCGGCCCTTTGGCACGTTGGGCCGACCACTTTGGGCCGGCCCTCGGCAACCTGAAGGGCAAGCTGTCGGCCGATTCCGAGAAGACCTCCTAGACGAACTGGTGATCTGGCGGCCCATCCTGGCCGGAAAGCTGGCCCTTGAGGCCACGCGGTCCGGCCAGGTGGATCTCATGGACGTCCTGAAGCTGAATGCGCTGCTGGACGCGCAGGACGCCGCGCTGGAAGCGGCGCGGAGCAAAGCAACAATGAAAAGGGGTTCGTGATGACCGTCATGCGTGAGTTGGTCACGATGCTGCGGTACCAAGTCGACAACAGCGGCTTGCGTCAGTACCAGGCCACCGGCACGGGGATCGTCAATCGCATGCGCCGCGGGCTGGGCGCCGTACGGGATATCGGCCTGGGCGTGGGCGAAGGCCTGCGCGACGGCCTGCGTGACGCTCTCGGCAGCCAGAACGCCCTGAATGAGGCCCAGCAGCAAAGCACCCAAGAGGTGAAGAAGACCGGCCAGGAATACAGCCGGTTGGGCAATATCATCCGCACCGCGATGGCCTTGTTGTCTGTGCGCCAGATCGTGAACTGGATCGACTCGTGGGGGCAGATGGAAGCCCGCATGAAGCAGGCCACGGCGAGCGCCGAGGAGTACGCCAACGCCGACAAGGAACTGGCGCGGATCTCGCGGCTGACCTACAAGTCCTACAACGACAACGCCGAATTGTTCGTGCGCACGCGCCGCGTGATGTCCGACCTCGGCAAGTCCACGCAGGACACCATCGACCTGACCGAAGCGATGTCGCTGGGCATGGCCCTGTCCTCGACCGCTGCCGACAAGCAGGGTGCGTCCGTGGACGCCCTCTCCAAGTCCATCATGCAGGGGAAGATCGGGACCGACCAGTTTCAGACCATCCAGGCCGGCATGCCGCGCCTGTTCACTGCCCTAGCCGACGGCCTGGGCATGAACACGGTGCAGCTGAACGCGTACGTGAAGGCTGGCAAGCTGACCACGGAAAAGATGTTGCCGGCGCTGCAGTCGCAACTGGCCAAGATGCGCGTCGAGGCCGAGGACATGCCCGTCACGGTCAACGACGCCATGACCGTCATGAACGATGCGGCGCAGCGGTTCTTCGGCAAGACGCTCACCATCGGGCGGCGGGCGATCCTGGCCACCACACGCACGATCGAGTTCCTGGCCGACAACATCGAGGACGTCGCCAAGGCCATCGCGCTGCTGGGGGCGACTTGGGCGATCAACTCGGCTCGGGTTGCCTTGGCCGGCGCCGCGGCCTCGGCTGGCGGCCTGCTGGCGGCTATCCGCAACGCTCGAATCGCAGCGGTCGCGCTGGCACTGCCCCTCCTCAAGATCGCAGCGATCCTGGCCACGATCTATCTCGTCGGCCAGGACATCCTGGTGTGGCTCGAAGGCGGCGATTCGTTGCTGGGGCGCCTGGTAGGCGGCTCGGAGGAATGGCGAACGCAACTGGACGCCATCATGGCGCCCGCAAAGGAGATCGGCAGCCTGCTGAATCTCATCGTGCTGGAAATCGGGCGCGCCGTTGCGGGGCAGTTCGAGTTCGCCAACGGCTTCGAGGTGATCGTCGCCGCGGTGAAGATTTCCCTGACGGCGATCCTGGCCGTCTTCGCCTGGTGGCTGGAGACCGGCAAGCATTTCTTGGCGGCCTTCCTGGCAGTCCTGCGCGGCGATTGGGACGAGGCGACCGAACACATCATCGCCGGCATCAAGAGCATGGCCCAGCCTCTCATTTGGCTGAAGGATCAGGCCATCGATGTGATGAAGTCCATCGGCAACGCCATCGAGGAATGGATCATGGGCAAGCTGGACAAGGCCAAGAAGGCAATCGCCAGCGTGCTGCCAGACGTCAGCGGGATCACGGACCGTGCATCCAATTGGGCCAGCGATGTCGCCAACCGCGGGCGCGCTCTGTTCGGAATAGCGCCTGCCCAGGCCCAGGTCGCCGGCGCTACGGCCGTTTCTCAAGTCGTGAACAACGATCTGGGAGGCATCACGGTTAATGCTCCCGGGGCTGATCCGGCAAGCGTCGGGCGAGCAGCGCAAACCGGCGCTGGCCAGGCGATGAATTCGTTTGGCGTTCCCTTCGGGCCTTCCATTCCGATGGTTGAGGCGTCCCCATGAGCATAGTTTCCCTCGTATTCGCGACCGGTTATTCACGGACCACCATTGGCACAGTCCAGCTGGACGCGCTGCTGGTGGAAACCGTGGAGTTGACAAGCCGCGCCACCAGCTACGCCGTGGAGGATGGGCCGCCGGTCACCGACCATATCACCCAGGAATCCGAGGTCTTGCAACTATCGGGCGTGATCTCGGCTGCGGAGGTCACGCTGTTCGAGGTCGCCGGCCGCAGCAAGATGGTCGCGGCCAAGGATGCGCTGCGCAAAATTCACCAGGATCAGCTTCCGATAACGGTGTTGACCGGCCTGGACCTGTACGCCGACATGGCAATGGAGTCCTGCAAGCTGAGCCGCGGCAACAACAGCGGCAACGCCTTCGAGGTGACCTGTGCGCTGAAGAAGATCCGAAGGGTCGTGCTGCGCACTGCCGAGATCCCGCCCGCCAAGGTCGCTCCACGCGCGAAGGGGAAGGCCGGGCAGACCAAGGCCAATGGCGGAAAGGTTGATGCGAGCTCAGGCACGGAACAACGCACCAGTGACGGCGCCAGGTGGTTGGACAAGCTTCTGGGCATATTGAGGTAGCAATGCTGACCATTCCAGTCATCGACGAAAACGACAGCCTGACCGAGGTCGAGCTCGACGGCCGGACGTATTTCCTGCGTCTATCCTGGAACAGCGAGGCTGAAATCTGGTCGTTGGGTATCGAGAACGCTGCCAATGAGCTGGTGGTGGCCGGCATCGCCCTCGTGCCCGACTCCCCGATCCTGCGCCCCTACCGCCACCTGGCCGTGCCGCCGGGCGACCTGCTGGCCCTGGCTCCGGATCGTCGGGACTCGATATCGCGCGAGGCATTGCCTGCCGGAGACGTGGCCCTCATCTATGTCTCCGCTGCGGAGGTAGCAGATGGCGCGCTTTCATAGGGACTATCGGCTGCTGATCGGACGGGCCGGGAAGACCGGCGTGGAGATCACGCCCCCGCTTCGCGTCACCTTTGAGGTCGAGAAAGACGCCGGCGAGCAGCCCAACCCGTCGAAGATCCGTGTGTACAACCTCGCGGCCAGCACGAGGAAGGCCATCGAGGAACCTGATCAGCGGTGCGTGCTCTACGCTGGCTACCGCGAGGAAGGGCCGCCCCTGCTGCTGTGCGCTGGCGCGGTGTCGTTCGCCTACACGTTCCGCGATGGCCCCGACACGGTGACCGAACTGGAGGTGCGCGACGGCTTCATCGAGATCCGGGACACAGCCGTGTCGCTCGGGTACGGGCCTGGCGCACAGGCCAGCACCATCATTCGGGATGTCGCAGGCCAGATGGGGTTGAAGCTCGTGATGGCCGACGACCTGCCAGATCGGCGCTGGTCCGGCGGATTCTCGTTCTACGGCCCAGCGCGGCAGGCCTTGCACAAGGTGGTTCAAGGCACGGGCCTGGAATGGTCCGTGCAGAACCAGCAGCTGCAGGTCATCCAGAAGCGCGGCACGACGTTGCGGCGCGCCATCGTGCTGGCCTCTGACACTGGTCTGCTGGGTTACCCAGAGCGCACCCGCGAGGGCGCCAAGGAAAAGGCGACGGTCAGGGATGAGAGCACCGGGGAGCGGCGGCAGGTCGTGAGCGCCAAACAGCAGCGAGACGGCTGGCGCGTGGACTCCCTCCTGCTGCCTACGCTAAACCCCGGCGACCTGGTGAAACTGGAAGCCGTGGGCGTCAATGGTTTCTATCGCGTCGATGGCCTGCGCCACAACGGCGACAGCCACGACGGGGACTGGCGCACCGAATTGCAGCTTGTGGAGCGCTACGCGCCCCCGAAGAAAAAGGCCAAGACATGACCGACCCTGTCACCGCGTTCAGGCAACTGATTGCGGCTGAGCTATCCGAGATCCACACCTCGATGCCCGGCAAGATCATCAGCTATGACGGCGAGACGGCAGTCGTGCGCCCCGCCCTCTCCAAGAGCCTGGCCAACGGCGAAGTGCTCGCGCCGCCGCAGATCGTGCGTGTGCCCATCCACTGGATGGTCGGCGACATCCATGGCGCGAAGGCCGTCATCAGCGTGCCGCTGAAGGCCGGCGACGATGTGACCCTGTTCTTTTCCGAACGGGCGCTGGAAACGTGGCTCCAGGGCAGCGACGATGCCCCGGACGACCCTCGGCAGTTCGACCTGTCCGACGCCTATGCCACGCCGATCCTCAGGCCCGGGACTGGCCAGGCGGATACGGAGAACGTTTGCGTGCAATATGGGCCGGGGTCGATGAAGCTGGCGCCGGACGGCTCTCTCACCATCCGGGTGCCGCGCAAGCACGTCATCGCCGAGGAAACCGTGTTCGATAGCCGCGTGACCGTCAATGGCCCGTTCACCTACACCGCCGGCCTACAAGGTTCTGGCGGTACCGGCGGATCCTCAATGCGCATCCAGGGCGGCATCGACTTCCAGGGCGGCACGATCACGCACAACGGCAAAAACATCGGCAGCGATCACAGCCACCCGAACGGTATGGGCGGAAACACGGACGGACCAAACTGATGGGCCTGGACATTCAACTCGACGCCAAGAGCCACGACCTGGAGTTCGACGCCGCGGGCGACATGATCCTGCGGGATGGCGCCGACCGCGTGGCGCAACAGGTGAAGGTCACTTTGCTGACGTTCCTGGGCGAGTGGTTCCTGGACGTCGACTTCGGCGTGCCCTATCTCGAGAAGGTTCACATCAAGGCGCCCCAGCGTGCAGAGTTGGAGGCCATCTTTCGTGCGCGCATCGCAGATGTCCCGGGCGTCCTGCGCGTCGCCTCGCTGAACATTGAAATCGACCGCCAGCAGCGGCTCTGCTCCATCACCGCAGGCGTGGACACGGCCGAGGGCCGAGCCGTTCGCGTCTCCATCCTGCAATAAATCGCGAGGTTCTCAATGGCATACGGCGTTACCGCCGAGGGGTTCGTTCGCCCTCGCCTCCCAGAAATCCGGCAGGAAATCGTTGCCGACCTGATCGCGCGCCTGCGCGCGGCCGGCGTGGCCGGGAGCATCGAGACACGCCCGGACAGCGTGCTTGGCCTGCTCATCGACACCTTCGCCGAGCGCGAAAGCGCCTTGTGGGAACAGGCTGAAGGCGTCTATTACTCGACCTATCCCGGATCCGCCGGAGGCATCTCCCTCGATCGCTCGGTGTCATTCACCGGCGTGACGCGGCTGCCCGCCCAATCCTCGCGTGGATACGTGGTGCTGTACGGCTTGGCCGGCACCCTCGTGCCCGCCGGCGCGCAGATTCGCCACCTCGCTTCCCAGACACTGTGGCAGATCGACGCCGACACCACCATTCAACCTGGCGCGGCAGCAGATGCCACCGTGGTCCCGGTGGTGCAGAACCTCACCACCTACACCGTGTCCATCAACGGCGTGGCCTACAGCTACACCTCAGACGTCACGGCGACGATTGGCGAGATCCTGGGCGGCTTGGTGGCCGCCCTTTCGACCTCGTCCGTGAACGTGGAAAGCAACGGTGCAGCGCTGCGGCTCTGGAGCGACGGGCGCCAAGCCTTCGGCCTGCAGCTGGGCCCGGCTCTCTCCATGACATCGCTGGGGTCGCCGGCGCTGGTGCTGGCAGCTACGGTAGGGCCTCAGGACGCCCAGCCGGGCGACCTGAGCGTGATCGTCACGCGCATTGATGGTTGGGACAGCGTCAACAATCTGCAGGCAGCCACGCTTGGCCGCCTCGCCGAGAACGACGCGGAGCTGCGCGCGCGCTACCCCACGGGCCTGTTCAGGCTGGGCGCGGGCACCATGCCCAGCTTGTCACCCAACGTCCGCGACGGCGTCCCAGGCGTGAGCGCCGTGAAGGTCTTCGAGAATGACACCGACTTCGAGGATGGGATCGGGCGCCCCCCGCACAGCGTGCATTTCGTGGTGGAGGGGGGGCTGGACGATGAGGTCGGCGAAGCCATTTTCCGGGTGAAAGGCGCCGGCATCGACACCTTTGGCGAAATCGGCGTGCTCGTGACCGATGCTGAGGGGGCGATTCACCCCATCTACTTTGATCGCCCGGTGCCGGTCTACATCTGGGTACGAGCCACTCTCACGCTGCTCCCCCCTGCTGAGCAGGCATTCCCGCCCGACGGATTCGCGCAGGTGACGGACGCCATCCTGACAACGGGCACTTCCCACCAAATCGGACAGGACGTCGTGCGGCAAAGGTTCTTTGGCGGCATGTATGGGACGCCCGGCATCGCGTCGGTGAACCTGCTGCTGGCTTCGTCCACCGACCCGGCCTTCGAGCCGGCGCCCGAAGACTTCGGCATGGCCAACATCGCCATTCAGGACTTCCAGGTGGCGAAGTTCGATCGTAGCCGCATCGAGGTGAACTGATGGACCTCAACCAGAACCACGCTGCCATTGCATGGGGAAATTGGCTCGCGCAGTTCGAGAAGAAGCCGCGCCTGCAGGCGCTGGTGATGGCCCTGCTGAAACCAGCTGAAGGGCTGCAAGGGGCTCTGCGCGGCCTCTTCGAGGATCGCTGGCTGGACACGGCCGAGGGGCAGCAGCTGGATGGCATCGGCGAGATCGTGGGGCTACCGCGAATCCTCGATGAGGCCCTGTTCGTTCGCTTCTTCGGCTTCGAAGGCCAGCCCAACACCGCTGGCTTCGGACAAGCACGTATCAGGCGCCGCCACGAGCGGACCGTTGCAGGCAGCACCACGCTGCAGGATCACGAGTACAGGAAGCTCCTGTACTGGAAGATCGCGCTCAACAACGGCCGCGGCACCGCACCGGAAATCGCGGCCGCGCTGAAACCGATCTTCGACGTCTCACGCGTCATCGTGCAGGACGTGGGCAACGCCAAGATCCGGATCTGGGTCAGCAAGGTCCCAGGCCCGGGCGACGCGCTCATGGGCGACCCGTATCGGTGGGTCCCAAAGCTGGCCGGCGTCGGCGTGCAGATCATCACCGGCTCGACGGAACGACCGTTCGGGTTCATCAACCAGGGATTTTTCGGATTCGGCGTGGGCGTAATGGCCCGAGGAATATAGGACATGGCACAAGTCGATTTTTTCAGCAATTTCCAACTGCAATGGGGCGAGACCGGCGCGACCGAGCCCATCCAGGACACTCAATATCGCCAGGGCTGGGCCTACATCGGATCCGCGCCCCCCAGCGTCGAGCAATTCAACAAGGTTCAGCAGCTGAACGACCAGAAGTCGGCATGGCTGTTCCGCCAGTTCAGCGCGCTGGCGAACCTGACCGGCCATGCTCTGGCCGCCGACGCGGACGATGCGCTCTCGCACGCCCTCTCCAATCTGGACGCGGGGCGCATCACCACGGGCACGCTGCCCGTGGCGCGAGGCGGCACCGGCCGTACCTCGGCTTCCTACCAGAACTTCCTGATCGGCGGCGGTGGGAGCACGCTGCTGGAAGCCACGCCTTCCCAGGCGCTGGCGATCATGGGCGGCGTGCCCGTCGTGTCGATAGCTACTCTCCCCGCCACCAACCAGGGGCCAGTGATCGTTGCCGAGGTGGCCGAGGTTTGGGTGTGGGTGCAGACGGCCTATTTCACGGGCTACCGCTCTCCGCTGTGCGGCCGGCCGGTGGACGGGCACACCATCAACCCGCTGGCCAGCGAGGTCGACGCCGTGGGCGGCCTGCTCAGCAAGACGGCCTATGCGGGTCTGTGGGGCTATGCGCGGGAGAACAACCTCGTCGTGACGCAATCGACGTGGAGTGCCAACATCGGTGCGCACTGGTTCGTGGACGTGAACAGCACGCAGTTCCGGGTTCCCGACCTACGAAACATGTTCCGTCGTTTCACCGGAACTGACGCTGACACTGCAAATGCGCGGGCCATGGCCAGCCGGCAGATGGATGCCAACCGCGCCCATGCTCACGACATGCGGGCCGACGCGGGCCGAGGCGCACTCGACGCTGAGGGCCCGGACACCATCGGATTCGGCGGCGGCGGCTACTCCGGCCAAACGCAGCCCGCAGGCGGGGCGGAAGCCCGCCCTGTCAACGTGGCGTATCACCCGCGCCTGCATGCCTGACCTGGCCGTGGCACTGCAAATGCAAGGGTCATGGGTACCCGACAGGGGCAGCAGTTCCTGGCCCACGGCCACGGGTACGGAATCTCTCAATCGGTCCAGTCTGGAACTGGCGGCGCGGCGATCACAGGAGGCGTTACGCCAGCGGCCAACACCGCCCCTGCTGGCGGTACCGAGACGCGGCCGGTCAATGTGGCTTACAGCCCCCGTCTGCACACATAGGTCAGGCGTGCAGGCGGGGGTGGTACGCGCTGTTCCCGGGGCGGGTCTCCGAGCTGGTACGCGCCACGCGGCCCAGTCGGAAATCCATCGCCAGCTGACGATTGCCGGTGGCCTCGCCGTGGAATGGGATGCTCTGCCCCTGGTCAACACTGCCAAACGGCCCCGACGGCGTGCCCGACACCATGTGAATGCCCAGGCCCCCACCGACTTCCTGCATGGCGTCGCGCTGGACGGTCGCCATGCCTCTCGCATTTGCAGTGCCACGGCCAGGTCAGGTGTGCAGGCGAGGATGGAACGCCACGTTGAGGGAGCGGGTTTCGGTGGACGTCCGAACGACGCGGGCCGAGTCGATATCCAGCCGGTCCGCAGCGATAGTGAGCGACCCGAGCAGCACATCAGACGCCCCGGACGTACCGGCGCCCGGCCGTGCCAATGCCGCGCCGCTGGAGGACACCAGCGCGCCATCGAATCCACTACCAGCGCGCCGGAAATCAGCCGTCGCCTGAATGCGCTGAGATGCGTCCAGTTGGCGGCTGGCCATGCCGCGCGCATTTGCAGTGCAAACCCCATTTTCTAACCAGGAGTTCTCACATGACTCAGCAAATCACGGTCTACCAGACCGATTCCGACGGCCTGTTCCTGCACCCCGTGGTGGCCAACGAACTGCCGCTGCAACCTGGCACCTACAACGTGCCGTATGGCGCGCGCTTGACGGCGCCGCCGGAAGCGCCTGCCGGCCAGGTCGCGCTCGCCGTGGGCGAAAGCTGGACGCTGGTCGAAGATCACCGCGATGCAACGCTGTATCGCATCTCGGATGGCAGCGAATACGCCACGGGTTCGACGGTCCTCGATGCCGGCCAGGTCGTGCGCTACCCGGGCTGGGGCCAAGTGCCTACCTGGCTCACCCCCCTGGCCCCGCCCGCGCCGGGCTCGACGTGGAATGGTGATGGCTGGGACGCACCGGAAAGCGCGCCGGAAGATCCCGCTGCCGTCTGACGGCCTACGCAGCCAGCAGGGTCAAGCGCTCGTCCCGAAGCGCCGCGGCCTGTCGCCGTCCCAGCGGGCTGCGCGCGAGCTCTCTGGCCAACTCCCAGCCCCTAGGGTGGTAGTAGCGCAGCAGCATGCGCGTGTCTCGGTGGCCGGTGATCTTGGCCAGCTTGTGAGCCGCGAAGACACCAGCCAGCCTGGACGTGGCCTCATGCCGCAGATCGTGGAATCGCAGGTTGTCGAAATAGTGCTCACGCGGCCGACGGCCGTGGCGGTGGCAGAGTTCGTGGTACCGACGCTGCGCACGACGCCGGGCTCGAATGAATGCCCTCGTCACGGATCCGGGTCGCATGGTGAAGATCGGCCCACGCATCGGGCGGCCCGCCAACCACTTGCGTAGCACCTCGCGCGCCAGCGGCGTGAGGGGCACGAATCGCTCCTGGCCATTCTTGGTGTCGCGCAGCCGGACCACACCGTGCATCAAGTCCACGTCCTCCCGTTGGATGCCCACGATTTCCGAGCGCCGCATGCACGTTTCAATGGCCAGCCGCATGATGGCGGGCAGTTCTGGTGACCGCGTGCAGCGTATCAGCCAGTCGATCTCGTGCCTGGGGCACTCGTCGGTCGATATCCCGCGCAGCGTGATGCGCTCGTGCAGGCGCCGCTCGCGCGCGTCGTCGACGGACGGTCGGGTCACCATCTGCACAGGGTTGGCCAGCGTCGTGAAGCCCCATTCCTTGCGGGCTACGGTGTACAGGTGCGACAGCAGCGCCATGCGACGCACCACCGTTGCCGGCTGGCGATCACGCAGCCACTCGTCGCGCAGGCGCCGCAGGTCGTTGTGCCTGATGGCGCTGAGCAGTCTGCCGGCGAGCCCGGTCGCCAGCCAGACGCGAGATATCGATTTCTCCGCCGACGCGCCCTTCTTGAACGCCGAAACCTCACGCAGGTATCGGTCCATGGCATCGGCCAGGGTCAGCATGGAACGTCGTCGGGCTGCGGGTCGGCGAAGGATAAGGCGCGTCATTGTGGATATCCGTTACACAGCCCTCGAATGTAACCCCCTCGAAGCGACATAGAAGTCCGCACTGCCCTAAATACCCCTTAGCCCGCCGCGCGCGGGCTTTTTTTCGCCTGGAGGAACCATGGCAAGACTGAAAGAAAGCGCGACGACGCCCCGCAACCTGCTGGCCTTCCTGGACATGATCGCGGTGGCCGAGGGGACCGATGACGGGCGCCAGCCCACGCGCGACAGCGGCTATGACGTGCTGGTCGGGGGCGGCAATTTCCAGAGCTACGCGGATCACCCGCGCGTGCTGGTGCGCCTGCCGCGCCTGAATATCTCCTCCACCGCTGCGGGCCGCTACCAGCTGCTGTCGCGGTACTGGGATGCCTACCGCAAATCGCTCGGGCTGGTGGGCGGGTTCACGCCCGAGAACCAGGACCGCGTGGCCATCCAGCAGATCCGCGAACGCGGCGCGCTGCCGGACATCGCAGCGGGACGGTTCGACGCGGCCGTCCGCAAGGTGCGCAACATCTGGGCCAGCCTGCCGGGCGCGGGCTACGGCCAGCACGAGCAAAAAATCGAGCGGCTGCGCGCCGCGTACCAGCGCGCCGGCGGCGTGATTGCGGGGTAGGCATGGAGGAGTACGTGGACCGCGCGATCCAATACGTGTTTGGCGGCACCGTGGCTGGCGCTGTAGCCACAGCCTGCATCTGGGTACTGCGCAAGCTATGGCGTGGCGACCAAATCGCCAGTGCTGACGCGACGGGCAACATCACGGCCGTCGACCGCCTGCTGAAGATCCTGGATGAACGCCAGGAGGAAAACGCCGCCCTGCGAGCCGCGCTACAGGAATCGAACGCGCGAGTGGACAGGGCATACCAGGAGCGCAACGAGATGCTGCGCGAACTCGGGGAGGTCAAGGCCGAGCTGGCGGCCGTCCGAGCCGAAATTCGACTGATGCGAGGCACGAATGAGCAAGCTGGGTAAATGGATGTACCGGCACTTCGAGTTGGTCCGGGCGTGCCGCCTGTGGGCTGTGGTGGTGCTGTTCGGGCTCAGCACAGGGCTTGCTGGGTATTTCGTCGCATGGGCTCAGGCGAGCGCGTTGCGGGCGCAAGATCGCGAGGACCATATCGCGGAGGTGAAGCGCTGGCAGGTCGCCAATGCGTGGCTGATGACCCTGATCGAGAGTCGTTTGCCTGCTATCGCCAGTACGGCTGAGGGGGCGGCCCAAACGGCGCAGGCGGCTGCTGAGACAGCGGCCACGGCGGCGTCGCGTGCTGGCGTTGCGGGCAGCACTGCCAACACTGCGGCTACCACGGCGAAGAAGGCGGCGCAGGCCGCCGGTGCCGCTGCGCGCGCCGTCGACCAGGCGGTGACGCCGGCGCCCGCTGCACCTGCCGAGGCGCCGGCGTGGCATGGGGGCAGCTGACATGGTGACCTGGATGCTATCGCGCCTGGCAGGCTGGCGCGGCTACGCAGCGGCATTCCTGGCCGGCGGCCTGGTGCTGGGTGCAGCTGGCTGGACGGCCAATGGCTGGCGCATGGGTGCGGAGCTGGCCGACGAGCGCACCAGCCATGCGACGGTGATGGAAGAACACGCGCGGGCGGCCCTGATCGCGGTCCAGGCCGCGCGAGATGAGGAACGGCGGCGCGTGGTCGCCCTGGAGGATGCTCGTGATGAATGGAAAAAAATGGCCGCAACGAATGCCGCTGCTGCTGGCCGTGCTCGTGCTGAGCGTGACGGGTTGCTCGCCCGTGCAGACTCGTTGGTTGCCGACGCCAGAAGCCGCGATCCCGCCCTTGCCGGCAGGGGCCCGCCAGGGGCCGTCCCCCTCGATCTGCTCGCCGACGTGCTCGGACGCGCTGTCGAACGATCTGTCCAGCTGGCTGCCATCGCCGACGGCGCCCGCGCCGCGGGACTGACCTGCGAGCGGGCCTACGACGCCATACGGGGCACACAGGCGCCTAATTGACCCTACCCACCCTGCACTCGGCTATCGCAGTAGATGGCCGTCATGGTCGCGCTGCGGTGCCCCAGCGATCACCCTGCGCGGCGTCCTCGATGCTCTGCACTTCGGCAATGAGCAGATCCAGCCGCCGATATAGGGGCGGCTGGTGTTGTCAGGGCTGCGTCATTTCGATTTGCCCAACGGGGGCAACCCAGCCTCCACTGCCGCGCAGGCCAGCGCGACGATGCGGCTGATATCGACCTCTCCTGACGCCCAGCGGGCATAGGTACGACGCCCGACACCGAGGGTCGCCGCAGCCGTGTCGAAGGTCAGGCCCTGGCGGTCGGCCCAGGCACGCAATTCATCGGCTGTCATGCAATCACCACGTCATGCGACACGGCGACAGACTGGCCAGCACGCAGATAATCACGGATCGACCAGCCGTCATTCCCGAAATGGTCATTGGCTTCCTGCACGGTCAGCAAATTCTGGCCAGGCAAGTCGGCATCGATCATCAGACTGTCTTCGTCGACGCGCACGGCCACGACGTTGGGCGCGTACTCTTCGGCCATGTCGCGGCGAGGGGTCAGAAAGACCGGGCCGCGAATGGCGCCGGCAGCGATGATGCCAGCAAGGCCTGCGTCGTCTGTGCCATGGAACAATTCGATCATGATGCGCCCGATTAGGTGGTTGTGGTGCCGAGCACCATGAGTAAAGAATAGTGCCAAAATGGCACTAGGTCAAGACGTTTCCCGGATCACCAGCCAACCCACTGGATCCACCACACCTGGTAGTAACGCTGGCCATCGATCTCTTCCCAGCCGCGGAACAGCATTGCCCGGCTGGTGTGCAAGGTCATCAGCACGGGATCCTGCAGGTCTGGGATGGGCGGATTGGGGTTGTGGCCGCCCGCGTTCAGGCGTTCCACCGTCAGCGAGTCCACGAATCGCTTCATAACATCCGAGTAGCGGCTGTGCATCGACACGGGGCCGGCTATCCGCTCCGTCCGCTCTCTGTCGGTCAGCGGCCTTCCGAGTCGATGGGTTCGGGTGACGGTGGCGGTGCGTTCTGTCATGGCAATACCTGTATGGATATACAGTGTACTGCCGAATAAATAGGCGACGGATCAGCCGGGTTCAGGCGTGGCAACCAGTCGGTGGGCCGGGTAGAGGTGCAGAAAATCGCGCGTCGCCTCCACGCGGGCGGTCAGCCAGTCGTCATAGGCGCCGTCTGGCAGGATGACAACACTGCGCTTTTCGTCACCAGAGCGGTGATACTGATTGAATAGCGGATCCTGATCGGCGTTGAGGGTCAGCATGGTGTAGCTGTCGGCCAGCTCGCCGGCGGCGTTGCGGTACCGGTCCCACAGACCGGCAATGCCCAACGGCGCACCGTCGGCACGGCTGAACCTTGTCGGGATGGCCTTGCCGCTGCGCCAGTCCGGCTCATAGATGGCATCAGCAGGGATGATGCAGCGCTGCCCGCGTGCCCAGGCGTTGCGGTAGGTGTAGGCGGTAGCCGCCGTCTCCGACCTGGCATTGAACGTCGACAACTTCTCTGCCTTGGCCAGACCGTCCGCGCGCGTCATCGACGAGATCAGGCCCCAGCGGCCCTGGCCCAGTTCGCGCTCCGGCACGGCCTCGTCGCCTGCTTCGTGCTCTGGCGGCCGGCGGATGAACTCGCCGGTGTAGCGCGGCCACAGGTCCGTCTCGGGCGGCGGAAGCCCGCGCACGCGGAAATGACGCTCCATCTGCTCGCGCTTCTTGACGGCCTGATAGTGGCTGCACATTAGCTTTCTACGCCATCGGATGGTAGGTCAGAAACAGAAGACCACCACCGAGCAATGCCGCCAATCCAGAGGTTATCCCGAAGATAAATGTCCAGCAGTGCCAGAGGTCCCTTTTCTTCTCGTCCTCCTCTGCGATGTCGACCCCCGCGTCCGGATTTTCTGCAAATCGATTCAAAGCAGAGTGCCACCCATCTGAAGCAGCACCGTGCATCTGGCGACCGGCAAGCATTGCCAGGACTGCCATAACCAGCCCCAGGCCGAACGCAGCCGCTGGCCAGGGCCAAATCCCAGGCTGATTTTTCTCGGCCAAGGCAATCACGCCTGCTACCCCGGCAGAATTCAGGAGCACCAAGCCGCGCAGTATTTCCAAGCCCCATGTATCAGTGTGGTGGGAGTGGAAGGCCCACACCTCCCTCAGCAAACTGTGATGACTCTTGAGCCTATCAACATCGGGGTATTGGGACATCGGTTGAACCATCCTATATTGAACGGCCTGCCCGCGCTAACAAGCAGACAGTACAGTTTGGGGGCATAGTTGGGGGCATCGGAGACGAAATATACGCCGAGTTGCAGCGTTGGTGCGGCCGTCCGGCTTCAATGCGGTTTCAATACCGCCTACCAAAATGTCTGCAGGGGCTTGAAGATTCACGCAAAAGATTCACGCAGACTCATCAAGCCAGTGCAAAAAAAGCCGCGAAGCCCTTTGGACTTCGCGGCTTTTTTCTTTTCCGGCCCTGCCCTTCGATACCGCTTGCAAGGCCGGGGGGCGCTTAGGCGCCTTCAGGCGGTTCGTGCCGTGCATTGATGCCCTGCGCCAGTTTTTCACCTGCTCGGCGCGCCTCGTCGGGCGTGTCGTATTCGTTGGTGTGCAGCACCTGCGCTTCGGGCTTGCCGCTTTCCGCGTTGACCAGGCCGCCCACGTCGACACGGGCCTTGTACGTGCCGCCCGCCGTGGGTTCGATCGTGACATTCACCTGTACGCTCATTGTGAGTCCTCCTTCGATGCGAAGACTCATGGTACCCCCGCGCACTTGCAATGGCACACGCGGCTAACACCTGCGGACAACTGATGCGTTCGCTTGCAAAGCCGTTAGGAAGGACAAGCCCAGATCAAACCTGGATCAAGCGAAGCGCCGACAGGAAACGCCTAGACCGCCCAGGGCAGGAAACGCGAGCCATCCGTCGAGGGCAGGCCGAAGTGCTCGGGATATTCGACGGCAGTCAGGTACAGCCCATCGGGCGCGAAGGTCGGCGCGGCGCGGCGGCGGTCGCGCAAGGCAAGCAACTCACCCATGAAGGACACGGGCTGCCTGCCCTGCCCGATCTGCAGCAACTGGCCGACGATGTTGCGCACCATGTGGTGCAGGAAGGCGTTGGCGCGCAACTGGAACACGATCAGCGAACCGTGCCGCGTGATGTCCAGCCGGTGCATGACACGCACCGGATGCGCGGCCTGGCATTGCGAGGACCGGAAACTGCTGAAGTCCTGTTCGCCCAGCAAGGCCGTTGCCGCCTCGCGCATGGCATCGACCTCCAGCGGCTGGAAGCACCAGCCCGCCCGGCCCTGCCACAGCGGCACGGGCGCGCGCTCGTTCCACAGCAGATAGGTGTAGGCGCGCGCCGTGGCGGAAAACCGGGCGTGGAAGCTGTCGTCGACAGGCTGCGCCCACTGGATGCCGATGCTGTGCGGCAGATAGCGGTTCAGCCCACGCACCCAGGACTCCATGCGCCGGTCCAGCTCGGTGTCCAGGTGGACCACCTGCATGGCGGCGTGCACGCCGGTGTCGGTGCGGCCGGCGCACATGACCTGCATGGGCGCCCCCGTGAATTGGGCCAGCGCGGCGTGCAGGCTGTCCTGCACGGTCTGGCCGTGGGGCTGGGTTTGCCAGCCCTGCCAGGCCGAGCCGTCGTACGAGAGGCCCAGGGCAATGCGGGGCATGGCGGAAAACCCGTGTCGAAAGAAAGAAGAACCGGCCCGAGGCGTCTCAGGCCGGCGCTGTTGGACTAGCGGCGATCGTCCGAAGGCGGACGGCGGTCATCCAGATCCAGGTCGATACGCTCCAGCTTCTCCTGGAACGCCGCCCGCGCAACGCCATGGCGATCCGGATCGTAAGCCTCGTCGTCCTCGTTCTCGTAGCCGTCGTCATCCTGGCGGGCGCCGGCACGGCGCATGGCCCACGCGATGATGAAGGCGATGAGCGCCAGCACGCCCGTGACGATGGCCAGCAGGTTCTCGGACCACCAGTTGCCGCGCGGCGCGGTCTGGGCCGCGTCGGGCGTGGCCGGCGTGGCGCTGTTCGCGCCGCCGGCGCTGGGCGACGGCAGGGACGGGGCCGAAAGGCCGCTGGAGGCGCCCCCTGAAGCGGCGCCATTGCTGCTCGCGGCACCATTGCCGCCCGACGCCGCGGGCGGCGTTGCGCCTGTCGCGCTGGGGCTCGAACCTGCGCTCGAACCTGCGTTTGCACCTGCGCCTGCGCTTGCCCCGGCGGCGCCGTTGCCAGCCTGGCCGGCGGAACCCGCCTGGCCGCTTTCCGTCGCACCTGGCGCCGGGCTGCCGCTGGCTGCACCAGCAGAAGCAGCACCAGCCGTCGCAGCTCCCGCGCCGGCCGCTTCCGCGCCACCCGCCTGGGCCGAGCCAGAAGCAGGCGCAGAGGCCGAGGCCCCTGCACCATTGCCATTTGACGCCGCGCCCGCACCCGTGCCTGCCGCGGCACCACCCGCCTCGCCCGTGGCGCCATTGCGGGCCTTGTCGCCATCCGAACCAGCCTGTGCGCCAGCAGCGTCGCCGCCGCCCTCGCCCAACGCCTGCTTCAGGCTGTCGACATTGCGCTGCAGCGTATCCACGCGGCCACCGGCCTCGTCGATCGCCTTGCCCGAAGATGCGTTCTCGTCGGCTGCGGCATCCGCCGCGGACAGACGCACGCGATCCTGGCCGTCGGCCGCCTGCACGCTGGCAGGCGCGTCCGCCGCGCCCACCTTGCCGGAGGCGGCATCGCCGCCCTGCCCGGCCTGGCCCGCGCCGCGCCCCCGATTGAAAGCTTCGACCTGCTGCTGATAGATGCGGCTGGCTTCGCGCGGATCGACGGCGCGCACCGTGGCGGCATCCGGCAGATTCAGCGCCGCACCGGCGCGCAGGAGGTTCATGTTGTTGCCGATGAAGGCCTCAGGGTTGGCCTGCCACAGTGCCACGAGCACCTGCAGGACGCCTGCGCCTTCCACCGGATTCGCACGCGCGATGGCGAACAAGGTGTCGCCGCGCTGAACCGCGAGCGTGCCTGCGGCAGGACGCGGCGCTGGGGCGGCGGGCGCAGACGCGGCGGGCCGGGGCGCCACCACCGCCGGCGACACCGCAGGCGTCGCGCCCGACGGCACCAACAGGCTGACCTGGACGCGGCGCTGGCCGGAAGCCGTGCTCACGTCCAGCAGAAGGTCCACCACCTGCCCGCTGGGCGCCGCGGCGCCCACGATGCGCAATTGGCGTTCATCGGCCTTGCGGCCCGGCTCGACCAGCACGCGCAGCCCCTTCAGCGCCACCGGGGGCGCGAGGTTGACCTCGCTCCAGGCCGAAAGCGGCGCGATGGCGGCCTTGAGGCTGGCCGCCTCTTCCGCGCTCATGCCCCGCACGGGGACCAGCACCTGCAGGGGCGCGCCCGGCGCCGACACCAGCCTCGAATGGCCGATGTCCGCGGCCTGGGCCGCGCCGCCCAAAATCCCGGCGCAAGCCAGAGCGGCGCCCAGCGCCAGATGGCGCGAGTGGGCAAGAGGGGAAGCACGACGATCGGAGCGGGTCATATCCTGGGGTTCCAGAGGCAGCAAGGTGGAAGGGGGCCAGAAAAGCCGAAAAACATGAGCCCGCGCCGCAAGGCATGGACTCGGATAAGACCGCGCCCGGGTTTTCTTGCGAATGACCCGGGCGCGGCATGTACGCGGACGCTCAGACCTGCTCGCCCAGCGCGATGCGCAGCATGCGGCGCAGCGGCTCGGCCGCACCCCACAGCAGTTGATCTCCCACCGTGAAGGCGCTGAGGTAGCTCGGGCCCATTTCCAGCTTGCGCAGGCGGCCGACCGGGATGTCCAGCGTGCCGGTCACGGCCACCGGGGTCAGGTCGCGCATGGACGCTTCGCGCGTATTGGGGATGACCTTGGCCCAGGGCGTGCCCTGGCGCAGGATGTCCTCGACCTCGTCGAGCGGCACGTCGCGCTTGAGCTTGATGGTCAGCGCCTGGCTGTGGCAGCGCATGGCGCCGATACGCACGCAGAGGCCGTCGATGGGCGTGGCGGGCGTGCCGAAGGCGTCGCCGCGGCCCAGGATCTTGTTGGTTTCGACGCCTGCCTTCCACTCTTCGCGCGAGACGCCGTTGCCCAGGTCCTTGTCGATCCAGGGAATCAGGTTGCCGGCGAGCGGCACGCCGAAGTGTTCGGCAGGCAGTTTGCCGCCCTGCTGCAGGGCCAGCACGCCACGGTCGATTTCCAGGATGGCCGAGGCCGGATCATCCAGCAGGCCACGCACTTCGGCGTTGATGTGGCCGAACTGCGTCAGCAGCTCGCGCATGTGCTGCGCGCCGCCGCCCGAGGCCGCCTGGTAGGTCATGCTGGTCATCCATTCCACCAGGTCCTGGTGGAACAGGCCGGCCAGGCCCATCAGCATGCAACTGACCGTGCAGTTGCCGCCGACGAAGTTCTTCACGCCGCGCGACAGCGCCGCGTCGATGACGGAACGGTTGACCGGATCCAGCACGATGATGGCGTCGTCGGCCATGCGCAGCGTGCTGGCCGCGTCGATCCAGATGCCCTTCCAGCCGGCTTCACGCAGCTTGCCGTAGACGGCCGTGGTGTAGTCGCCGCCTTGGGCGGTCAGAATGATGGGCAGCTTCTTGAGGCTCTCGATGTCGTGGGCGTCCTGCAGCGGGCCCGCGCCCTCGGCCCAGGCCGGCGCTTTCCCGCCAGCGTTGCTGGTGGAGAAAAATACCGGTTCGATCAGGGAGAAATCATTTTCGTCGCGCATGCGCTGCATGAGGACCGAGCCCACCATGCCACGCCAGCCGACCAAGCCTACTGCTTGCGCCATCGTTATGCCTTACGTCTGGATTGTGAAAAAAATTCGTGGAGAAAGAACAACAATTTATCAGAACCCCAAAAAAACGGCGCCGGAGGGGGGGAATTCCCCCTTCCGACGCCCTTTTTCTGGCCTGAAGCGGGGTTTCAGCGCAACGCTTTCAGCACCGCGTCGCCCATCTCCGAGGTGGACACCTTGGTGGTGCCGTCTTCGAAAATGTCCGCCGTGCGCAGGCCGTCGGCCAGCACCTTGCGCACCGCCCCCTCGATCCTGTCGGCCAGCGGCGACAGGTCCAGCGAGTAGCGCAGCAGCATGGCGGCCGACAGGATGGTCGCCAGCGGGTTGGCGATGTTCTTGCCGGCGATGTCCGGAGCCGAGCCGTGGCTGGGCTCGTACAGGCCCTGCCCGGCCGCGTTCAGCGACGCCGAGGGCAGCATGCCGATGGAGCCGGTCAGCATCGAGGCCTCGTCCGACAGGATGTCGCCGAACAGGTTGCCGGTGACGATCACGTCGAACTCGCGCGGGGCGCGCACCAGCTGCATGGCCGCGTTGTCGACGTACATGTGCGACAGCGCGACGTCCGGATATTCCTGGCTGACCTCGATGACGATGTCACGCCAGAACTGCGAGGTTTCCAGCACATTGGCCTTGTCCACGCTGCACAGGCGCTTGCTGCGCTTCATCGCGGCCTGGAAGGCCAGGTGGGCGATGCGGCGCACTTCGGGCTCGGCGTAGCGCATGGTGTCATAGCCTTCGCGCTCGCCCTTGAAGGGGCCGTCCTCGGCCGTGCGCACGCCGCGCGGCTTGCCGAAATAGATGTCGCCGGTCAGTTCGCGCAGGATCAGGATGTCCAGGCCCGCCACGACTTCCGGCTTCAGCGACGAGGCATTGGCCAGTTCCGGATACAGGATGGCCGGGCGGAAGTTGGCGAAGAGACCCATTTCGCGGCGCAGTCCCAGGATGGCCTGCTCGGGGCGGAATTCGCGCGGCAGGCTGTCGTACTTCCAGTCGCCGACGGCGCCGAACAGCACCGCCGACGAGGCCTTGGCCAGCGCCAGGGTGGCCGGGGGCAGCGGGTGCTCGAAGGCATCGAAGGCCGCGCCGCCGACCTTGGCTTCGTCGATCTGGAAAGGCTGGTCCAGCGCGCGCAGCACGCGCACGGCCTGCTCGACGATCTCGGGGCCGATACCGTCGCCGGGAAGGACTGCAATCTTGTGGGTCATCAGGGAAACATCCTGCCGAATAAATGAGATGAAAGGAAACCGCCGCCAAGCTTGATCCGGGACGCAGCGTAGCCGGCTCTGCCGGTCCGCCAGCGTCGCCCCCTCGAGGGGGAGGCGCGCCAGCGCCTCGGGGGTGGGATCAACCGATAGGACGGGCGTCCAGCCAGGGGTGGCGGGCCAGGCGCTCGGCTTCGAAGGCGCGGATCTTGTCGGACTGGCGCAGGGTCAGGCCGATGTCGTCGAAGCCGTTGAGCAGACAGTACTTGCGGAAAGGCTCGATATCGAAAGGCAGCTCGGCGCCATCGGCCTTGATCACGACCTGGCGCTCCAGGTCGATATTCAGCTTGTAGCCGGGGAAGGCCTTGACCTCGTCGAACAGGCGCGCGATGTCGAGCTCGGAGAGCACGATGGGCAGCAGGCCGTTCTTGAAGCTGTTGTTGAAGAAGATGTCGGCGAAGGACGGCGCCAGGATGGCCCGGAAGCCGTACTGCGTCAGCGCCCACGGCGCGTGCTCGCGGCTGGAGCCGCAGCCGAAGTTCTTGCGCGCCAGCAGGATCGACGCGCCGGCATAGCGCGGCTGGTTCAGCACGAAATCCGGGTTCAGCGGACGGCGGCTGTTGTCCATGCCGGGTTCGCCGTGATCCAGGTAGCGCAGTTCATCGAACAGGTTCGGGCCGAAACCCGTGCGCTTGATGGACTTCAGGAATTGCTTGGGAATGATGAGGTCGGTGTCGACGTTCTCGCGATCGAGCGGCGCGACCAGGCCTTCATGATGGGTAAATGCTTGCATAGTGGATCACCGGAAGGTTCGGACGTCGACGAAATGGCCGGCCACGGCAGCGGCGGCCGCCATGGCGGGGCTGACCAGGTGCGTACGGCCGCCCTGGCCTTGCCGGCCCTCGAAATTGCGATTGGAGGTGGAGGCGCAACGCTCGCCCGGCTCGAGGCGGTCGGCGTTCATGGCCAGGCACATCGAGCAGCCCGGCTCGCGCCATTCGAAGCCGGCGTCCAGGAAGATGCGGTCCAGGCCTTCGCGCTCGGCCTGCTGCTTCACCAGGCCCGAGCCCGGCACGACCATGGCCTGGCGCACGTTGGCAGCCACGCGCTTGCCACGCGCCACCGCGGCAGCCGCGCGCAGGTCCTCGATGCGCGAGTTGGTGCAGGAACCGATGAAGACGCGGTCGACCTTGATGTCCACCAGCGGGGTGTTGGGCGTCAGGCCCATGTATTCCAGGGCGCGCACCATGCCGCTGCGGCGCACGTCATCCTTTTCCCTGTCCGGATCCGGCACGCGGCCGTCCACGGGCAGCACCATTTCGGGCGAGGTGCCCCAGGACACCTGCGGCTGGATATCGCGCGCGTCGATCTCGACCACCCGGTCGAACTTCGCGCCCTCGTCCGAGTGCAGCGTGCGCCAGTAGGCCACGGCCTGGTCCCACAGCACGCCGGTCGGCGAATAGGGGCGGCCGCGGAAGTATTCGATGGTCTTGTCGTCGACCGCCACCATGCCCGACCGGGCGCCGGCCTCGATGGACATGTTGCACAGGGTCATGCGGCCCTCGACGGACAGCCCGCGGATGGTGCTGCCGGCGAATTCGATGGCCGTGCCGTTGCCGCCCGCCGTGCCGATCACGCCGATGACGTGCAGCGCGACATCCTTGGCCGAACAGCCGAAAGGCAGTTCGCCCTCGACGCGGATGAGCAGGCTCTTGCTCTTTTTCATGATGAGCGTCTGGGTGGCCAGCACGTGCTCGACCTCGGAGGTGCCGATGCCGAAGGCCAGCGCGCCGACGGCGCCGTGGGTGCTGGTGTGCGAATCGCCACAGACCACCGTCATGCCGGGCAGCGTCGCGCCCTGCTCCGGCCCGATCACGTGCACGATGCCCTGGCGCAGGTCGTTCATGCGGAATTCGGTCACGCCGAACTTGTCGCAGTTGGCGTCCAGGGTGTCGACCTGGAGCTTGGAAATGGGATCATCGATGCCCTGTGCACGGCCGCGCGTGGGCACGTTGTGGTCGGCGACAGCCAGGTTGGCGTTGATGCGCCAGGGCTTGCGGCCGGCCAGGGTCAGGCCCTCGAAGGCCTGCGGGCTGGTCACCTCGTGAAGGAGGTGACGGTCGATGTACACCAGACAGGTGCCATCGGATTCCTGGCTCACCACGTGGGCGTCCCAGAGCTTGTCGTAGAGGGTTTGGGCCATGTCGGTCTCGCGTCGATGGGCGCCCGGCCCAGGGGGCCGGCGCCGGGAACGGACGCCACGATGGCGCGCGCTCCTGTCATGGCTTTGATTATGCCTAGCGCGCCGGGTCTCACCCAAGGCCACATGACACAATGTGTCTTTGCGGCGACGCAACATTTCCAGGACTCCCGGCGGCCGGCGCACCTCCCCGCCAACTGGGTCCGGAACAGGGACAACAGCCATTTCGACCGCGAATTTGCGAGGTAACAGTGACGGACTCCAAGTAGAATGCCCCAGAGGCCTTTTTCGAGACCGCACTTGAACGTGACCCCGCAATACGCCGCCGACAACGGCCTTTTCTCGCTGAACCAGATCCTGGCCATGATCATGGCCCGCAAGACGCTGGTTCTGCGCACCATCGCGGCCGTCATGCTGGTGACGCTGGCCATCGTGATGCTGCTGCCGCGCACCTGGGTCGCCGTCTCGGACCTGTACATCGACTCGCGCGACAACGACCCCCTCGCCAGCCGCGGTTTTTCGCCCGGGCTGGACGAAAGCTACATGCAGACCCAGATCGAGATGATCCGCAGCCAGGCCGTGGCCGAGCGCGTCATCGAGGCGCTCGGCCTGCGGCAGCAGGAGCAATACCAGAAGAACCTGCGCAGCATGGGCGAGGTGCGTGCCCGCGAGAAACTGCTGGAGACGCTGTCGCGCAACACGCAGGTCACCAGCGGCCGCGGCAACCGGGTGCTGGCCGTGTCGTTCTCGGCCCCCTCCCCCACGCAGGCCCGCGACATCACCAACGCCATCGTGCGCGCCTACCTGGAAATGAGCCAGGCCATTTCGTCTTCCGCCGCCCGTTCGCGCACCGAGCAGTACAACGCGCAGCTGGAGCAGTTGCGCACCGAGGCCGACCAGCTGCAGGACAAGCTCACGCAGTACCAGCGCGAACACGGCATCTTCAATGACAAGGAAAGCGACGACCTGGAGGTCAAGCGCCTGGAGCAGATGACGGCCACCCTGCTGACGCTGCAGAACGCGATACAGGAAGCCGAGGCGCGCAACGCCGCCACCCAGCGCCTGCTGGCGGCCGGCGTGCGTGCGGACGAACTGCCCAGCGTGGCCCAGCTGGCCGCCATCGCCGCACTGAAATCCTCTCTGGTCGACACGGATCGCGTCATGGGCGACGTCCGTGGCTCGCTGGGTGCCAACCACCCGCGCATCCGCGGCCTGCAGCAGGAACGCAATGACCTGGTTGGCCGCATCAACCGGGCCGCCAAGGGCGCGCTGGAATCGCAGCAGGCCGAAGTCGAACGCCTGAAGGCCCAGCAGGAAGCCTTGCAGGGCGCCCTGGAAACGCAGCGCAACCGCGTGCTGGAACAGAAGCTGCACTACGACCGGATCGCCGTCTACCAACGCCAACTGGCCAGCGTCGAGCAGATCTACCATGCCGCGCTGCAGAAGTACGACGGTCTGTTGATGGCCAGCAACATCAACCTGGGCAACGTCACCGTGCTGCGTGCCGCGGAGGCCCCCAGCACGCATGCCAGCCCGCGCACGATCAGCAGCGTGGTCGCCAGCGTGCCCGTGGGCGCCATCCTGGCGCTGTGCCTGGCCCTGCTGCTGGAACTGCGCCAGCGCCGCGTGCGCTGCACCGACGACCTGGTGCGCGGCATCGGCATGCCGCTGCTCGGACGCATCGGTGCCCCGTCCTTCCGTCCCAAGGCCGCCAAAGCATGACACAGCCTTCCCTTCTTTCCAGGCTGGCCAACCAGAACCTGTCCCAGGCGGAAGGCCAGGGCCAGCCCGATCCGGGCGGCAAGCCGTCCGACAAGATGGGCGACCGTTTCATCAGCGCCGGCCTGCTCACCGCCGAGCAGGTCGAGCAGGTCGTCGCCCGCCAGCAGAGCGCGCGCATCCGCTTCGGCGAGGCCGCCGTGCAATTGGGCTTCCTGTCCGAGCAGGATGTCCAGCGCGTGCTGGCCCAGCAGTTCAACTACGCCACCTCGCTCACGCCCAACCCCGGCATGACGGTGCGCCTGGCCATTGCCAGCGCGCCCTTCAGCCCCGAGGCCGAGGCCATCCGCCAGGTCCGCTCGAACCTGCAGATGCAGACCGCCGAACAGGCCGGCCCCGGCCGCGCGGGCAGCAGCCGCTCCATCGCGATCGTCAGCCCCAACGAGGGCGAAGGCAAAAGCTACCTGGCCGCCAGCCTGGCCATCGCGTTCTCGCAATCCGGCCAACGCACCCTGCTCATCAACGCCAATCTGCGCGCCTCGGGCCAGCACGACATGTTCGGCCTGGCGCCCGGCGTGGGCGCGGGGCTGTCGTCCATCCTGGCGGGCCGCTCGCCGCTGACGCCGGGCGAGCCCGTGCCGGGCTTCCCGCTGCTCAGCCTGCTGCAAAGCGGGCCGCAGCCGCCCAATCCGCTGGAAATCCTGGCCGAGCCGGTGCTGCGCAACATCATCCAGCGCCTGGAACCCGACTTCGACGTGTTCATCCTGGACACGCCGGCTGCCAACCAGTCGTCGGACGCGCAGGTGATCGCGCGCCAGGCCGACGGCTGCGTGCTGGTCGCCAGACAGGATGCCACCCGGCTCGACGACATCCACCAGACGCTTGCCATGATGCGGACCGCGGGCACTCGCATGGTGGGCAGCGTCTATAACGCATTCGACCCGGCCAGCAGCCGCGAACGCCGCCGCAGCCTGCTGCGACCATGGCGCCGCTGAGCTCCGAGCATCCGCCCGCCCGCCGGCGTCTGCTGCTGCATTCCCTGACCTCGCTGCTGGACCAGGCCTGGCTGAGCGGGCTGAACCTGCTGCTGGGCCTGGCGCTGATCCGCCTGACGACCAAGGACGCCTACGGCACCTACGCCCAGCTGTATGTCGTGGCGCTGTTCGTCGTGTCGATGGTGGAAGCCTCCATCATCAACCCGCTGAACACGGTGGTGCCGGGCAAAGCCGCGGACGAACGCGCGCGGATCATCGCCTGCCTGGCGCATTTCCAGCGCCGCGTGACAACCGGGATGGCGCTGTTCTTCGGGGTCGTCACGCTGGGGGCCGCCCTGGTCCTGGACCTGCCGCAGCCCTTGCTCCTGGCCGCCGCTTTCGGCATCTACCTGCACCTGAACACCCTGCGCGAATTCCGCCGCGGCCTGCATTTCCTGGATGGCCAGCCGACGGCGGTGCTACGCATGGACGTGACCTATGGCGTGGCGCTGATTGCCGGGGTCGCCACTCCCGCCCTGCTCACGACGCTGACCCTGCCGATGGCCCTGGCGGCGCTCGCGCTGGCCAGCGCCGCCAGCCTGCTGTATCCCGCCGGCCCCGTGCTGCCCGCGCCGCCGCCCAAGGCCGAATACCGTTCGCTGCTTGCCGTCATCTGGAAGCGCGGCAGGCTGGGCTGGCCGGGGGCCATGTCCTCCTGGGTCGTGAACTACGGCTATCTGTTCCTGACCGCCTACTGGCTGGGCGCCGCCGCCACCGCCGACCTGAACGCGTCGCGCCTGCTCCTCATGCCGATCCTGCTCAGCGTGGTGGCCTGGTCGCGCGTGGCGCTGCCCGCCGTCAGCCGGATGCAGGCCGCGTACAATCATCGAGGCATCACGCGCCTGGCCCTGGCCTCCATCGGCGGGCTGCTGGCGCTGGCGGCTGCCTACGTCGCCGTGCTGTGGCTGGCGCTGCCCTGGCTGCAGACGCATCTGCTGGGCCACGAATACAGCGCGGTGGGCTGGCTGGTGCCCTGGTGGGCGGCCTATTTCGCCGTGTTCGCCATCCGCACCGTGGGCACGGTGGTCATGCTCGGCGCTGACGGCTACCGCCCGCTGCTGGTCGCTGCCTTCGCCGGCCTCGTCGCCACGCTGTGCGTCATCGTCTTCGCCATTCCGCGCTTCGGCCAGGCGGGCGCAATCGGCACGCTCATCCTTGTGGAAGTCCTTACCGCCCTGCTGATCTGGGCCGTCCTCATCCCGAAGACACGCCATCGACACTGAGACCGCCATGGACATCAGCATCTGCCTCTGCACGTTCCGCCGGCCCGCGCTGCTCGACCAGCTGCTGTCCGAGCTGGCGCGCCAGAACTACGACGGGTTGCGCGCCGAGATCGTGGTGGTGGACAACGATGCCGCGGGCTCCGGCCTGGTGGTGGTCGACAACTGGCGCACGCGCATGCCGATTCCGCTGCACAGCGACCAGGAGCCCACGCCCAACATCGCGCTTGCCCGCAACGCGGCGGTGCGCAAGTCGCAAGGCGAGTTCATCCTGTTCATCGACGACGATGAGTCGCCCGAGCCCGACTGGGTCCAGCACATGATGGCCACGCAGCGCGCCAACGATGCCGATGCCGTGATCGGCCCGGTCGGGCCGCGCTATCCGGCTGGCGTGGCCGAATGGATCAAGCAAGGCGGCTTCTTCGCCGCGCCCAGCCGCCCCACCGGCACCCGCCTGGGCTACAGCCAGGCCTATTCCGGCAACACCCTGCTGCGGCGCGCCGCCATCGCCGGCCTGCCCGGCCCCTTCGACCCGGCTTTCGGCGTGACGGGCGGCTCGGACACCATGCTGTTCTGGGAATTGGAAAGGCAAGGCGCCAGGACCGTGTGGTGCGAGGAAGGCCTCGTCACCGAGGACGTGCCTGTCCAGCGCGCCAACCTGACATGGATCCTGCGCCGCGCCTACCGGGGCGGGCAGAGCTTCGTGCGGGCCGAGATCACCCGGCTGCACGGCATGCAGCGTTACCAGCGCGCGGCCTGGCTCGGCGCCCGGGCGTGCGTGCAGCTCGTGGTCGCGGGCGGGCTCTCCTTGTTGAACCTGCCGTTCTCCCGCGTCGGCGCCGCGCGTTGGCTGCGCACCGCTTGCGCCCAGTTGGGCAAGCTGGGCGCCCTGATCGGACACCGCTATCGTGAATACGCTAAACAGTAGACCCCTCACCAGCCTGGAAAGGCTGGAGCTGGCCGGCGTGTCCCTGCTGATCGCGATCTGCCTGGGCTTTCCCGCCCTGCGCACGATCGACCTCTTCAGCGACAACACCGAGGCCGACGCCAGCTATGCCGAAGGCTCCATCCTGATGCAGCTGGTGTTCGGCCCCGCCTTCCTGCTGGCCGCCTGGCTGGTCTGGCGCTACAGCGCCTGGGCCGCGCAGATCGTGCGACGGGTCAATCCTTTCCTGCTGCTGATCGTGCTGTGGGCCGCCATCACCGTCCTCTGGTCGCCCTATCCGGCCGTGACGGTCAAGCGCTCGATCCAACTGGTGGGCCTGATGCTGGTGGGCATCACGCTGACGCTGCCCTTCGTGCAGGACAGGCACTTCATCCGGGTGCTGTGCCGCACGCTGACGGCCCTGCTGGTGGCGTCGTTCATCATGGTGCTGGTCATTCCGAAGATCGGCGTCGACCCGCTGCGCGAAGGCGGCTGGCGCGGCATCCTGTGGCACAAGAACACCCTGGGCGGCGTCGCCTGCTTTGCCGTGCTCACCTGGGTCAACCGGCTGTGCAACAAGGACACCGATTGGCGCATCGGCATCCCGGCCCTGCTCTTCACGCTGCTGATGCTGGTGATGTCGCGCAGTTCCACGGCGCTGATCTCGGCCATGACGGGCATCGCCATCTATCTGTTCGCGCGCCGGCGCTACCTGGGCGGCCCCAACGCCCGGCTGATGGCGGCGCTCGCGCTGACCATCGTGGGACTGGCCTTCTTGCAGATCTTCTTCACGGTGACCGGCCGATTGCCAACCTGGAGCGAGATCATCCGCCCCCTGTTGCTGCTGCTGAACAAGAGCCCCGACCTGACGGGCCGCACCGACCTGTGGGAGATGGTGCTGCTGGACGTGGCCCGCCACCCGGTGCAGGGCATCGGCTTCGGCGCGTTCTGGCTGAACGTGGGCAGCCCATCGCAATACATCATCGACGCGGTCAACTGGATCCCGCTGCAGGCGCACAACGGCTATATCGACCTGCTCAATGAACTGGGCGGCGTCGGTTTCGGCCTCTTCGTCGCCTTCCTGCTCTGGCACACCGTCACGCTGTTCAAGGTCGGCCGCATCGACAAGGAGCAGGCCGCCATTCACTGGGCCTTCTTCATCCTGATCCTGATCAGCAACTTCTCGGAAAGCCAGTTCTTCAACGGCGTGCTGTTCCAGAACTGCCTGCTCATCTTCTCCTCCATCGCGCTGTCGGCCCTGGTGGCCCGGCACCAGCCGGCCAGCCGGCCGCCTCCCATGCCCGTTCCCCAGACATGACGCTCGCTTCACTCCGATCCGCCCGCCGACTCATCCAGGCAGCCGCCCTGGCTGCCGGATTCGCCGCCAGCGCAGGCGCAATGGCGCAAGCCGCCCTGGCGCTGCCCGGCACGCTGCAGACGCCGTACTACCGGTACGACATCGACGAGGATCAATTGGGCGGTGCGCCCGACCAGTCCAGCCTGAACCAGCCGCTGGACGCGGGCTCGCGGATGTTCATCAAGCATGCTCGCTTCCACAAGGCAGGGCCGGACGGCCGGATCGACACGAGCGACGACGAGCGGCTGCGCCTCTTCGGCATCAACCTGAGCTTCGCGGCGAACTTTCCCGCGCCGGAAGACGCCGCCGGCATCGCACGCAGGCTCAAGCGCCAGGGATTCAACGCGGTGCGCCTGCACCACATGGACACCTCGCCCAGCACGGCCACCGATCCCCCCGTCAGCATCCTCACGCCCGGCCCCTATCCCAGTTTCAACGACGCCGCCGTGGCGCGGCTGCGCGGCTTCATCGAGGCGCTGGCCCAGGAAGGCATCTACGTCAACCTGAACCTGCGCGTGGGCTATCAGTTCCGTCCCGACGTGGACGAGGTGCCCCCCTTCGACGCCAGCCAGCAGGCGCGGCCCATCGCCAGCCCCATCGTGGTGTATCACCCTCGCATGGTGGAACTGCAGGCGCGTTTCGCCAGCGAGGTGATCGCGCGCCTGGGCCTGGCGAACAATCCCGCGCTGGCCATGGTGGAAATCAACAATGAGTCGGGGCTGCTGGCCGCCTGGCAGCGCCGCGAATGGCGCGACGCCATCCCCGAGCAATACAGCCCGGAACTGCTGCGCCTGTGGCAGGCCTGGCTGGCGCAACGCTACGGCTCTGTCGAGCAGGCCTGCGCCGCATGGCGCACCTGCGAGAAGGCCGACGAGGTCATCCTGCTGACGCCCGAAGACGCCGAGGCCGCCGAAAGCGGCCTGCAGGTGCTGCGCGACAAGCTGGACTCCCAATGGGTGCGGCTCTCCGGCCAACGGGTGGGCGGACGCGACGCGGCCTCCGACTCGGCCTCGGGCAAAGAGTTGCGCACACGCGATTTCCTGCTGTTCCTGGCCGACACCGACCGTGCCTATTACACGCGGATCCGCCAGGTGATCCACCAGGCGGCGGGCTTTCCCGTGCCCGTCACCGGCACGCAGATGGGCTACGGCGGCATCCTGAACCTGGCCTCGCACGAAGAGATGGACTACACCGACGAGCACTTCTACGTCGACCATCCGCACTTCCTCAACGGCAGCAGCGACGTGCGCGACTGGCGCATCTGGAACGTATCGCTGACCGGCAAGCACATGGACCTGCTGACCGGCATGGCCTTGCGGCGCGACGTTCGCAAGCCGCTGGTGGTCAGCGAATTCAACCAGCCCCTGCCCAGCCTGCCCGCCGCCGAACTGGTGCCGATCACCGCTGCCTTCGCCGCGCTGCAGGACTGGGACGGCCTGTTCTTCTTCGATTACGCGGATGGCAGCCGCGGGCCGGCCGTTCCGGGCAGCTTCGCGCTGCGCGGCGACTGGGGCAAGGTGGCGTTGATCGGCCAGGGCGCGCGTCTCTTCCGCTCGGGCTGGATTCCCGCCAACCAGGAAGCGCTGGTCCTGCCCATGCCCGCCGGCACGCAGGCCGCCCTGGCCGCGTCGCGCCGTCCCGACGCGCTGGAAGCCCACCTGGCCGCGCGCCACGGCGTGGTCGAAGCGATGGGCTGGAGCCGCCGCATCGCCCTGGACCCCGCCGCCAGCGAGGACACGCCCGTCGCCCGGCCAGCCGCGCCGGCCCAGCCGCTGCGCTCGCCCGGCGGCGAGGTGGTCTACGATCCGAAGCAAGGCGTGCTTGGCATCCAGGCACCCCAGGTGCTGGGCCTGTTTGGCCGCCCGCCGGCCTCGCCCGACGCCGGCGGGCTGGGCGCGCGCTTCACCGACAGTGACCCCGCGCCTCACGCCAGCATCCTGCTGACGGCCGCCGACGCCAAGCCGCTGGCCGACTCGCAACAGCTGCTGCTGTCGCTGGGCAGCGGCACGGTGGGCACGCAACCGGGCTCGCACCCGCCGCGCCCGAAGCAGATGGTGAAGCACCCGTCGGGCTCGGACTCCTGGACCCTGGAGCCGGACCCCCAGTTCATGCAACGCCCCTCGGGGTCGCATAACGGCTCCGGCCTGCCCTGGCTGACGCTGAACCGCGCCGACGTCAGCTGGCCCACCCGCTGGACGGCCGCGCAGGTCTATCCGCTGGACGGCCAGGGCAAGCGCATGGCCGCCCTGCCCGCCTCGCGCGTGTCGATCGGCGGCGGCCGCCTGACGGTCTCGGTGCAGGCCACCCCGCAGGAAACCAGTCCCTGGTACGAAATCGTTCCCGGTCCCGCCCCGGCGGCGGCCAGCCGTCCCTGATCACACGCACAAGAAGGGAGCCGCGACATGTCCACTGCCCTGCATATCCTGATCCTGCTGGTCGCCATTGCGCCGGTGCTGAGCTGCGTCTACCTGGGCATGCTGACCCTGCTGTCGGCCCGCTTGCCCACGCCCAGGGCCAGCAACCAGGACATGGTGTTCGACGTGCTGATTCCCGCGCACAACGAATCCCAGGTCATCGTGCGTACGCTGTCCAATCTGCGCAAGCTGGACTGGCCCGCCAGCAATTACCGCATCCTGGTCATTGCCGACAATTGCACCGACGACACCGCTGAACTGTCCCGGCAAGCGGGCGCCCATGTGCTGGAGCGCCAGGACGCCACGCGTCGCGGCAAGGGCTATGCGCTGGAGCATGCCTTTGCCTATAGCGCGCAAGGCCCGGCAACGGCCGTGGTGGTGGTGGACGCCGACACCGAAGTCACGCCCAACCTGCTGCAGGCCTGCGCCGCCCGTATCGAACAGGGCGCCCTCGCCGTCCAGGTCAACTACGGCGTGCTGAATCCCAACGACAGCTGGCGCACCCGGCTCATCACCATCGCCTATGGCGCCTTCCACGCCGTCCGGTCGCGCGCCCGCGAACGCATGGGGGTGTCCTGCGGCCTGCGCGGCAATGGCGCGTGCTACACCCACGAACTGCTGCGCCGGCACCCTTTCAACATCTATTCGCTGACCGAAGACCTGGAATATGGGGTGCTGCTGGGCCTGAACGGCATCCGCGTGCATTACGCCGACGAGGCCTGCGCCGACGCGGAGATCATCGATTCGGAACGCGGCGCGCGCACCCAGCGCAGCCGCTGGGAAGGCGGCCGCCTGGCGGTGGCCCGCGCCTATGCCGGCAAGCTGCTGGGCCACGCCTGGCGCCACCGCAGCGCCACCAGCTTCGAGCTGGCGCTGGACCTGCTGACCCTGCCGTTGGGCAACATCGTGCTGCAGATCGTGCTGCTGGCACTGGTGGCGGGTGGCGCGGCGCTGCTCGTCCCCGCCCTGGCGGCCTGGCTCTGGCTGCCGCTGATCCTGCTGCTGATCCTGGCCGCGCATGTCTGGCGCGGCTGGCAACTGGCGCCGGTGGGCTGGCGCGCGCTGGCGGACCTGGCCTATGTGCCTTTCTTCATCCTGTGGAAGATGTACGCCAAGCTGCGCACCCGCGGCAACAAGGGCTGGGTGCGGACCGACCGCAAGTAAACGCGGCCAGCCGTCCCGGGCGGTGGATCAGCGAGGCGCCGGGGCATGCCCCCGGCCCCGCATCCGCTCACGCAGCGCCAGGCCGATGCGCTCGACATGGCGCCAGGACAGGTGCGCCGCCCCGAACGACAGCACCACCAGCAGCCCGATGCGCAGGGCCAGCGGCCAGTCCGGTATCCACGTGTCCAGCAGCACGAACACCAGCCAGTGGTACAGGTACAGCGAATAGCTGATCAGGCCGACATGGACCAGCGGGCGCGAGGCCAGGATGCGGCTGAACAGGTTCTGCCCGAAGACCAGGTACTGGAACATCAGGGCCAGCGCGATGCCTTGCAGCGAGAAGCGCAGGGTTTCCCGGAAGAAGGGGTCGCGGTACAGCAGCGTGGCCAGCATCAGCGCGATGCCCGCCACGAACACGGCAGGCCGTCCCAGGAAGGCGCGCAAGCCGGGCCGGTCCGTCGTGAGCAGGGAAAAGGCCGCGCCATAGAAGATGGAGTCGACGCGCGTGTCGGTGCCCATGTAGATCCGCTTGCCCGACAGCATCTGGGCGTCCATCCCCGAGGCCAGCCAGATGCGCCAGGCCAGCACGGCGAACAGTGCGCCCACGATGACGCGCGTCAGCCAGGCGCCGCGCGGCGCCAGCACGGCGAACAGCAGCGGGAACACGAAGTAGTAATGCTCTTCCACCGCCAGCGACCACGTGATCGACAAGGGCGAGGCCATGACCGAACTGTCGAAGCAGTCGCAGATGTTCCAGTAGTTGCTGAAATAGAAAAGCGCGGCCGCCACGTCCTGCCAGGGCACGGGCGCGCCGGAGAGCCACAGGCTGATCGCGCTCACCGCCACGAAGACATAGAGCGCGGGCATGAGCCGGAACAGGCGGCGCACATAGAAGGCCTGGATGTCGATGCCGCCGTCACGCGCGTGCTCCGACAGCATCAGCCGGGTGATGATGAAGCCGCTGATGAAGAAGAAGACCGTGACGCCCAGCCCGCCGGGAATGATCTCGCCCAGCCAGGCGTGCGACAGCATGACGAGCAGGATGGATGCCGCGCGCAGGCCATCCAGCGCGGGCAGGTATGCATGGCCGGTGCTACGCACGCAGGCGCTCCCTCATGACCGGGCGCCGGCAGGTCGGGGCAGGCTGTCGCGCACGCCTTCCTGCAGGGACCGCCACGGCAGCAATCCCAGGTCGCGTTCCGCGGCGCGGCTGTCCAGGCGGATGTCCTGCCCCCACAGGCGGACCAGCGACGGCGGGATGGGGGGTGGCAAGGCCATGCGCAGCTTCGCGCGGCGGGCCAGGATCTCGAGGATCTTGAGCGCGGGCGCGGCCAGGTGGGTCTCGATCTTCAGGCGGCGATTGCCGATGCGGGTGACAGGCACTGCGCCCAGTTCGCGCGCCATGGCAAGGAAGTAGTCGTTCCAGTCGGGCGCGTCGCGCATCGCCAGGTTGTAGACCGCATTGACCTTGCCGGGCAGGCGCAGGGCCGCCAGCACGGCCTGCACGACGTCATCGACGTGAACCAGGTTGCTGCAGCCATCGCCGCGCTCGCCCAGGTCGCCGATGCGGCGCGCGCGCACCAGCGCGGCGATGCGGTCGGTCCATTGGGGACTGCCGGGGCCATAGATGCAGCCCGGCCGCAGCACGACCTTGTCGGCCGTCTGCGCCAGTTCCTGCTCGGCCTGGGCCTTGGCGGCGGAATAACCGCCCACGCCGCCGGCGGGCGGGCAGGACTCGTCGATGAGACCTTCGATGGCGCCATAGATGGCCATGGAGCTGAAATGCACCAGGCGCGCCGGCACGCGTTGCAAGGCCAGGCGCAAGGCCTTCGCGTTCTCGACGATGGCGGCTGGCGAACCCGCCATGCAGTTGACCACCGCGTCGGCCTGCGCGAACGCCTGGGCCAGCGCTTCGCTGTCCGTCGCGTCGACAACGATATCGACGCCGGCGCCTGCCCTGCGGCCGGCAGCCACGGGCTGGGCCCAATCGCTGGCGGCCAGGGCGGCGACCACGCGCCTGCCCACGTATCCTTGCGCGCCCAGCACCAGTACCTTGCTCGTCATGTCGGCTCCCATGTGTCGTTGTCGGCCCTAGGCTGGCCGCGCGGCCAGCCGGCCCTTCAGGTGGTCCGCCAGGCGCAATGCCATCGCCACGATGGTCAGTGTCGGATTCGCCTGGCTGGAGGTCGGGAACACCGCGGATCCCGCCAGATAGAGGTTGTCCGCCTCGTGCAGGCGGCAGTGCGAATCCACCACGCTATCACGCGGATCGTTGCCCATGCGCGCCGTCCCGATGTGATGGCCGCCATAGGCGCCATAACGGGTCATTTCGTGCTCGACACTGTCCGGGTCGTAGTCGAATCGCGCGTGCCCCCACTTCTCCAGTTCCTGCGCGAATTCGGCCAGCGCCGCCTTGACCGTGTGGACGTCGCGCCCGGTATAACGCCAGTCGACGTGCAGGCGGCGCATGCCCAGGGCATCCAGGCCGTGGCCCAGCGTCACGCGGCTCTCGGCGTTCGGTTCCTGTTCGGCGTGGAAATCGAGGCTGTAGCGCGGCGCGCGCGGATGCACGATGACGGAAGGGAACTTGCGCGCCGCCAGCGTGCGGTGGCGCACCCAATGCGCCAGGAACTTCGCGATGCCACCGGCGTCGGCCACCACGTTGCGCACGTGCTGCAGCGTGGCGCCCGGTGTGAGCGACTCTTCGCCGTGCAGGCGCTTGCCATATTCGTAGGGGATGAAGTATTTGGCCAGGTACAGCATCGACAGCGGTCCGGTGCGGTGTGCCGGATCGGTGATGCGCGGATGGTGCAGCCGCGCAATGAAATTGCCAACTTCAAGCCGCTGCTGGGCGGCCGCCGACAAGGCCAGGCGGCGCCGGCAGTAGACGCCGTCATCGGCGCGTTCATAACCGTGCCAGACCCGCTCGGCGGCATCGATGCTCAGCGTCCCGATGGTGCCTGCCAGATGGCACATGTAATAGCGGCCCAGCACGTCATGGGCATTACCCAGGCTCTGGCCGCCGGCGCCCGCGCTGTTGAACAGCAGGCGCGTGGTTTCCAGCCCGCCCATGGCCAGGGTGTAGCAGCGCGCGGCAATCGTGATCTGCCGGCCATCCAGCGTGCGCGCCTGGGCGCTGACGATATGCGAACCCGTCTCGGACAAGGCCAGGTTGCAGACCGAGTAGCCCTGCAGCACGCGCACGGCGCTGTTTTCAAGGCGGCGGTGATAACGGTGGCCGAAATGGGTGGGGCAGCTGAAGCGCTCCAGCGTGTCGGTGGAAAAGCTCGTGCTGTCGAAGCCGTCGAGCATCGGCCGCATGGGCCGCTCGAAGGCTTGTTCCGCGGTGTAGGCATAGGCCCCGGCTTCGCACAGGCGGTTGGCTTGCGGGTAGTACGGCAGCAGGTCGCCCAGCCCGATGGGCCAGCCGCTGTGCGCCATGTAGTCGCGCGGCGCGAAGTCGATGGCGTCGAAGGGCATGCAGCGCCCGCCCCAGATCGTGGTGGAGCCGCCGAAACGGCGCTGCCGGTAACGGTCCAGCGGGCTGTGCAGGCGCTCGTCGGCAACAGTGCCGGCATAGAGCGCCTGGATGCGGGGGTCGTCTTTTTCCCCGCCGCTTTCGATCAGCAGGACGTCCAGGCCGGCATCGCGCAGGGCCAGCGCCATGGCGATGCCCGCGGCGCCCGCGCCGACGATGCAGAGATCGGCGGTGAGGGTGGCGCCGTGCGGAACGGAATCGGGCTTGAGGAACATGGCGCCGCTCCTAGCGCGGGCCGGCCGCGCCCGCGCCCGCCAGGCTGCGCTGCACGTAATCGGCAAAATTGATGTAGCCGGCCATGGAGGGATGCACGCCGTCGGCGAACATGCCCTGCGCCAGCACGCGGAAATCGTTGGTGCCGCCGCTGGACCAGTTCAGGTAATCCACCACCGTGACGTTGGGGTAGCGCACGGCCAGGTCTTCCACCAGCCAGCGGTTGAAGGCGTTGCCCACGGCGATGCGGTCATCGGTCATGCCCAGCCACGAACCGATGTTGTCGATGATGAGCGGGATGCGGCGGTCGGCGGCGGTCTGGGCGAAATAGCGGAAGTTGTCCTGCAGCACGGCCAGCGGCACGCCCAGCGCCAGGTCGTTGATGCCCACGTGCAGGAAGATGGTGCTGGGCTGCGTGCCGGCGGGCAGCGTGCGGGCCGGACGGCCATCGCCCACGTTCACGTCCTGCGCCATGACGTCACGCAGCCAGCGCGCGCGCACCTGCGACGAGGTCTGCCCGCCCATGCCGTGATTGAAATGGAACACGCCATAGCGCGCGGCCAGTTCATAGGACAGCTGGCCCGGTTCGGAAGGATGGTCGGCCTTGAACTGGCCGTTGAGGTTCAGGCGGCCCTTGCGTTGCGGTTCGCCTTCGGCGATGGAGTCACCGACCACCACCGCATAGGGCTTGCCCGGCGCATAGGCCGGCGCGCGCTGCGCGGCAGAGGCATGGGCGCCCGACAGGAACAGGGCGCACCCGATAAGGAACGAACGGATCAGTATGCTCGGCATCGACGGCATTCCAGGGGGGAGTTGGCGGGATGCCTGCCCCGCGGCATCGGACCCCGGGCAGGCCGCCCTGGTTCGGGACGGCGTGAAGACTGGCGCCGGGACTCGTCCGGAAACACGCCTGCGCATATTATGATGGTTTTGGATGACCTGGTGCGGACAGCAATCCGGCTGTTTTTGCGCGGCGCAAAAGCATGGCTGTCCAGCCCCCGGTCGATAACGGAAAACCTATGTGCGGCATATTGGGAGGCTGGTGGCACCAGGCTCCGGGCAACCTGACCCAGCGTCTCCAAGCGGGCGTCGATGCGCTGCGCCATCGCGGCCCCAACGACAGCGGCATCGAAACCTCGGAGCAGTCCGGCGGCACGCTGGGCCTGGCCCACACGCGGCTGTCCATCCTGGACCTCAGCCCGGCCGGCCACCAGCCGCGCCGCTCGGCCGACGGTCGCTACTGGATGACCTTCAACGGCGAAATCTACAACTACCGCGAACTGCGGGTGGCGCTGGCGCGCGAGGGCCACGTCTTCGAGAGCGACAGCGACACCGAGGTGCTGCTGTGCGCCTGGCAAAGCTGGGGCGAGGCTGCCCTGCCCCGCCTCACCGGCATGTTCGCCTTCGTGGTGTTCGACACGGTCGCCCAGACGCTGACCTGCGTGGTCGACCCCTTCGCCATCAAGCCCTTCTTCTGGCGCGCCGAGAACGGCAGCTTCAGCTTTGCCTCCGAGGCCCGCGCGCTGCAGGCCCTGGCCGGTGGCCCGCCCCGCCTGAACTGGCAGACCGCCTACGATTACCTGGCCCATGGCGTCTACGACAGCAGCGCCTCGACGTTCACGCAAGGCGTGCATCGCCTGCCTGCCGGCCACCTGCTGCGCTGGAAGCTGGGCGCCAACACCCTGCCCACGGTGCACGTGTGGTGGCAGGCGCCCGTGGTGGCGCCGCGCCGCATCGGCTTCGCCGACGCCACCGCGCAGCTGCGCGAGATGTTCCTCGACAGCGTGCGCCTGCATCTGCGCAGCGACGTGCCGCTGGGCGCGGCGCTGTCGGGCGGCATTGATTCCTCCGCCATCGTGTGCGCCATGCGCCACCTGGAGCCCGACCTGCCGCTGCACACCGTCAGCTTCATCGCCGAGGGCTCGCCGCAATCCGAGGCGCACTGGGTGGACCAGATCAACCAGCACGTCGGCGCCATCCCGCACAAGGTCGTCGTGCAACCCGGCGAGCTCGTCACGCAACTGGACGACCTCATCCAGGCCCAGGGCGAGCCTTTCGGCAGCACCAGCATCTATGCGCAATACCGCGTCTTCAAGGCGGCCCGCGAAAACGGCCTGACCGTGATGCTCGAAGGCCAGGGCGCCGACGAGGTGCTGGCGGGCTACCAGGGTTACCCGGCCTTCCGCATGCAGAGCCTGATCGAAACCGGCCGCCTGCCGCAGGCCGTGTCCTTCATGATGGCGTGGCGCCGGTGGCCGGGCCGCGACACGCGCCACCTGCTGCGCCACACGGCCTCGCTGTTCCTGAAGGACGACACGTATCACACGCTGCGCACCCGCTTCGGCCACACCGAATCCGAACCCGCGTGGCTGGATGCCCGGCTGCTGGATGAAAACCAGGTGCGCCGCAGCTATCCCCGGCCAACCGCCATGGCGCCCGCGCCAGGCCGCCGCGTCATCCAGGAACTGGCGCGCGCGCTGGGCCAGAGCGGCCTGCCCGCGCTGCTGCGCCAGGGCGACCGCAACGCCATGCGCTTCTCCATCGAGAACCGCGTGCCCTTCCTGACGCTGGAGCTGGCCGAGTTCCTGCTGTCGCTGCCCGAGGACTACCTGATCTCGCGCGGCGGCGAGACCAAGCACATCCTGCGCGCGGCCTTGCGCGGCCTGGTCCCTGACGCGATCCTCGACCGCCGCGACAAGATCGGCCTGGTCACGCCGGAGCACCAATGGTTGAAGGATTTCGCGCCGCAGGCGCGGGAATGGCTAGCGGACTCGCAGGACATCCCCTTCCTGAACACCCGCGCCCTGCTGGACGCGTTCGACGCCATCATCCAGGGCAAGCAGCCCTTCTCGTGGCAGGCCTGGCGCTGGATCAATTTCGTGCGCTGGTACCGCGTCAGCGGCATGCAGGCCTGATCGCCCGGCTGCGCCGGCGAGCCTGCCTCCTAGAAGAAACGCTCGTCGACGAACACGACGTCGCCGGGCAGCACCGCATCGTCGAGCTTCGCCTTGATCTTCACGATGGCGCCGTCCGGGCCCTTGCGGTTGATGCTGATGCGGCCATCGGAAGCCCGCTGGGTCATGCCGCCGGCGATGGCGATGGCGCGCATGACGGTGAGATCCGGTTCCACCGGGAACGAGCCCGAGCGCGACACTTCCCCGTGCACATAGAAGCGCGGCGCCTGCGCCAGGAAGACCACGTCGCCCGCCTGCAGGACCACGTTCTGGATCTGGCGGGCCGGCAACTGGCGGTTGCCCACGAAGAGCTCCACACGCTGCTGCGTGAAGGGATCGATGCCCGGGCGGATCAGCACGGCGGTATCGGACGCGCCTTCACGCACGCCGCCCGCCATCGCCAGCAGCTCCAGCAGGGTCAGGCGGCCTTCGATGGCATAGCGCCCGGGCCGGTTGACCTCGCCCAGGATGGAGGCCACGCGGCTGCGCACGCGCAGCACATCCACGGCCACCTTGGGATCCTGCAGATAGCCGCCCTTGCGCAGGCCTTCCGCCACGCGGCGGCCGACCTCGGTGGGCGCCAGGCCGCTGACGTCCAGTTCGCCCAGGAAAGGCACGGTGATGCGGCCCTCGGCATCGATGGTGAGCCGCGCATCGAGCTCGGGCTGGCCGAGCACGCTCACGGACAGCGTGTCGCCCGGCCCCACCACGGCCACGGCGCCCGAGGCCTCGACCACGGTTTCGACGGACTCGACCAGCGGGCCGACATCGGTCACGGACTCGGGCAAGGCGCGCGGCGCCTGGGCGGCGGGCGCGGCAACGGACGCGGGCGCATTGCCACGCGGCATCGCGGTCGTATCGACGACCTCCGGGGCGCTGCGCAGAACGGGCTGCGGCGCCACGCGGAACGGGTTCTCGGAAGGCAACTGGATCTGGGCCTGTGCCGCCATGCAGCATGCCAGCCCGAGCAGGCCCGCCGCCACGTTGCGCCATACCTTCGAGCTCGCCAAGATCGTTCTCCGCATGTGGGCACGCGGCCACACGCCGCGCAGTGCGCCATTATAGGTACAACTCCGGCACGGTTTTCTACATACAATGCCGGCATGCGCATGCCGCGCCTGCCATAACCTCGACGACCCCTGATGCCCGCGCCCCCTGCCCCGATCCGCCGGCTGTTCGGCCTGGATATCCTGGCCGTGACGTTCGATGAAGCCGTGACGCTGCTCAGCGAAGCCGCCGTTCGCCGCGATGGCGCCGCCAAAGTGGTCGTCACGCCCAACGTGGACCACGTGGTGCGCCTGGAGCGCCAACCCGAGTTCAAGCGCAACTACGCACAAGCCGACTTCCTGTTCGCCGACGGCATGCCCGTCATCTGGGCCAGCCGCCTGCTGGGCGAACCGCTGCCCGAACGCGTTACCGGCGCCGATCTCTTCACCGCGCTGTGCCGCCAGGCCGTCGCCGGCAACTGGCGCGTGGCCCTGCTGGGCGGCATGCCCGGCGACGAAGCGCGGCTGCAAGCCCGTTTCGAGGAATACTACCCCGGCTTGCGCATCGATATCCGCTGCCCCTCCATGCGCTTCGATCCCTATGGCGAAGAAGGCCTGGCAGCGGCCGACTGGGCGCGCGAGCTGGACGCCGACGTCGTGTTCGTCTGCCTGGGCATGCCCAAGCAGGAGAACTGGTCGCTGCGCCACGCCCCCTCCTTCGGCGGCGGCATCGTGCTGTGCGTGGGCGCCGCCATGGAGTTCGCCATCGGCCTGCAAAGCCGCGCGCCCCTGTGGGTGCAGCGCAACGGCCTGGAATGGCTCTGGCGCCTGGCCAGCAACCCGCGCAGGCTCTGGCGCCGCTATCTGGTCGAAGACACCCGCTTCCTCGCGTTGTGCTGGCGCGAGTGGCGCGCGCGCCGGCAGGGCCGGAGCCCTGGCGCATGACCTTGGCCTTCCGGCCGACCTGCCTTGCATTGGCGCTCCTGGCCGCCCTGGCGGCGGTTCCGGCGCAGGCCCAGAGTCCTACCTTCCCCGAAGGCATGGAACACGTCTTCCGGCTGCGCAGCATGCCGCAATACCACAGCAACCCTGCCCGCCTGCCCGACAACGACACGCGCCGCCAAGGCAGCCAGGTGCTGATCAACACCATCGGCGGCGCGGTGCGCATGCCGCTGCTGTCCGAGCGCACCCGCCTGGAACTGGCGGGCAACATCGGCGACGCCCGCTATGACGGCAACCGCCAGCTGGACCATCAGCCCAAGCAGTTCTCGGCGGCCTTGCCGTGGCGCGCGGGCAAGCTCTTCGCGGGCCGCTTTTCCTATGGCTACAGCGACCGGCTGTACGAATACCTGAACCGCACCTGGCCCGACCGCGACATGCAGGCGCAGCAGCGCTGGCAATCGCAGCTGGGCCTGCGCGTGACGGAAGACCTGACGCTGCCGCTGCTGTCCGTCCACCAGGGCCGTTCGCGCTACGAAACGGACCTGAACCGCACGCTGTACAACCGTGATGAAACCGGCTGGGAAGCCAGCGCCTATTACTCGGGCATGGATCGCAGCTTCGTCAACGCGGGCTTCCGGCAGTCGCGCGTGAACTACATCGACCGCACGGACTTCTGGCGCGCACAGATCGACGATGCCTACCAGGACAACGAGATCTTCATCGATTCGCATTGGGATCTGACAATCAAGACCTCGGTCGAGACGCGCTTCGGCTACCTGCGCCGCAGCTACGAGAACCTGGGCGAACGCGACACGTCTCTGATCACGATCGATACCCGCGCCTCGTACCAGTATTCCCCCAAGACCCGCTTCGAGGTCTACGGCTGGCGCCGCCCCTACAGCAATGACGACAGCCCCGACACCATCTATTCGACCCAGACGGGCCTGCGCATGACCATGCGCTGGCAGGCCAGCGACCGCAGCGCGGCCTGGCTGAGCGTCGCCCGCGAGGTGCAGGCGGACACGCGCTTCTCGGGCGTGGACAGCCGCAGCACGGTGTGGCGCTACGGCACCCGCCTGGAATGGAAGGCCACGGACAACGTGCGGATGGTCCTGGACGGCTACCGCACGCGCGAAGTCGGCGCCGACGCCGGCAACAGCTTCTCGCAGAACATCCTGCGGCTGGGCGTGGAGTTCAGCACCAGCCGCGGCAGCAGCCAGCCCGAGCGCATGCTCTTCACGTCGGAATGCGACTGGCGCTACGTGGAGTATCTGCTGTGCGACGCCATCCGGCCGGAGTGAACCGACGCTCGGTCGCCGGAAAAGCCATGGCTTTCACTCGTCGTGAAGGCAGGCCAGGAATGCCGTCGTCAGGCTGGAGTCGGCTTGCTGCTGCGCGGCAAGGATATACCGGAAAAACGCCACCGTTGGCGAAAACGGCAGGCATGCCACGCCGGGCATCTTCAGGTGCCGCAACACCAGGGGATTGACCACGCTGACGCCCAGCCCCATCGCCACCATGTGGCAAATGGTGGCGGCATAGGGCGTGTCAAGGATGAGCTTGCGGCGGTCCGGCACGAACGCGGCATCGATACCCGCGCGAGTGCCATCGCCCTGCGTCAATGACACGAATGGCTCGTCATCCAGATCACCCGCCGTGATCGCGCGTTTACGCGCCAGGCGATGCCCCTTCGGCACGATGCACACGCCTTCCTCCTGCGCCCACAGGCTCGCGGTCACGCCAGGCGTATCCGTCAGGTAGGACACCAGGCCCACGTCGCAATAGCGCGTCGCGGTCCACTTCGCGACCGTGGGTGAATCCCCCGTATGGATCGATATGGGAACGTCCGGATAGCGCTGCCGGAATGCCTGCACGGCCTGCGGTACCACGCTCATGGCAATCGAAGGCACCGCCCCGATCCGCAAGGTTCCCGGGCCCACCTGGCGTATGAGGCGGGCGGAATCCGCCAGGGCATCCATGCCAAGGAATGCGCGCTGCACTTCCCGATAGAACGCCTCGGCTTCCGGCGTGGGGACCAGGCCACCGGCGCGGCGCTCGAAAAGGCGGAATCCCGCGGCGGTTTCCAATTGCCCGATGACGCGGCTGACGTTCGATTGGGACGTGTGGAGCTGGGCGGCAGCCAGCGTCATGGAGCGCATCAGCATCACGACGCGGAAGGTCTCGATGTGCTTGAACTTCATCCGGGGTTCTCCTGCACGTGGGAGCCAGCAGCATATCAAAATTGCATGCCGCCAATGAAAACTCTCATTTGACGTAATGTTGCTCGATTTCCATACTCCCTCCCAGGATTCGGCGTGCGACGCGCACGCGCCAACGGAGCAGCAAAGCATGGAATCGAAAGTCAGTCGCCGCTTGCAGCAGGCAACCGCGCAAGAAGTCTGCGACCACATTTATCTGCCGCGCCTGAACCGCGAATTCGGCAGCGGGTTCACCTACCTTTCGGACATCAACCAGGCGCACCTGCTCATGCTGTTGCATGCGGGACTGATGCCTCGGGAACCGGCGGTCCTGCTGGCCAGGGCGCTGGTGCAAATGGAGCAGGAAGGTCCCGCGGCAGTGCCGCTGGACCCGCAACGGGAAGACGCCTACTTCAACTATGAAGCCCAGCTCATGCGCCTTGCCGGCCCGGAGGCGGGAGGCCGCCTGCACGTGGCACGCAGCCGCAACGACATTCTTGCCACGCACGATCGGCTGCGGGCGCGAGACGCCGGCCTCGACGTGCTCGACGCATTGAACGCGGTGAGAGAGCGGGCAATCGCGCGCGCGCAGCAGTATGCCGATGTGGTCATGCCCGGCTACACCCACCTGCAATCCGCGCAACCCATCACCTATGGCCACTACCTTGCCGCCGCCGCGGATGCCATTGCCCGCGACGCAGCCCGCATTGAACAGGCGCTGGAGCATGTCGATGCGTGCCCGATGGGGGCCGGCGCGCTCGCGGGCACGACCTTCCCCATCCAACGCGATGACACCGCCCGGCTGCTGGGCTTTGGACGCTGCGTGGCCAATTCCCTGGATGCCGTGGCGTCGCGGGACTTCGCCTGGGGGCTGATGTCGGCCATGACCATTGCCTCCCTGACCTGGGGACGGATTGCCCAGGACTTCTACGTGTGGGCAACGCCGGAATTCGGGCTCATCGAATTCCCCGATCGCGTGGCGGGCACGTCCAGCATCATGCCGCAGAAGAAAAACCCCGTGGTCGTGGAATACCTGAAAGGCAAGACGAGCCACCTCATCGCGCTTTTCACCGCGTCGATGACCGCCGTGAAAGGCAGCCATTTCACGCACAGCGGCGACGGGAACAGGGAAAGCATGCGCAGCTTCTGGGAGAGCGCCGACGAGTGCGTCCGCTGCCTGAAGCTGTTCCATCTGGTCCTGGACGCCGCGGAACCTGTCCGGCAGACCATGTTGCGCAAGGCGAGGACCGACTTCTCTACCGCGACGGATCTTGCCGATGCCCTCGTGCGCGAGTCAGGCCTGTCCTTCCGTGAGGCCCATCACGTCGTGGGCGCGGTAGTGCGCCAGGCAATCGAGGGCGGCCTGGCGGCTGACGACATCACCCCGGACATGGTCAACGCCGCAGCCCGCGGGCAGACCGGGCGCGACATCCATCTCGATGAAGCTTCGGTGCGACGGTGCCTGGATCCGCAGGCCAGCGTGAAAGCCCGCTCCGCCCTGGGCGGCCCCGCGCCGGCGCAGGTGGCGCAGCGGATCACCGAACTCAGCCATTCGCTGGAGGACGCCCGATCCCGGGCCGCGGCGCGCCGTGCATCCATCGCCCTGGCGCGCGCCACGCTCAAGAAAGAAATAGCCGCGCTCGCTGCAGCGCCTTTGCAGTAGATCCCTGGCTTGTCCGCAGCACTTCCAATTCTTACTACACAAGGGGTTCCATCATGAAACTTGCCATCACTTTTGCCACCGCCTCGGCGTTGGCGCTGTCCAGCGCGGCCATGGCCCAGACGTATCCCACGAAGCCCATCCGGCTGGTCATCCCGTTTGCCGTGGGAGGCACCACCGACAATCTTGGGCGCGTGCTGGCGGCCCGCCTGTCGGAAAAACTGGGCCAGCAGGTCGTGGCCGACAACCGCCCTGGGGCGGGCGGCAACATCGGCTCGGATATCGTCGCCAAGGCATCCGCCGACGGATACACACTGTTGTTCGCCACCGAAGGCACGCTGGGCATCAACCCTGCTCTCTACAAGACACTCCCCTTCGACCCGCAGAAGGACTTCACCCCCGTCGCGCAGTTCGCCAGCGTCCCCAACATCCTGGTCGTCAATCCCAAAGTCCCGGTGAAGACCGTGGCGGAACTCGTGGCGCATGCCAAGAACAAGCCTGCCGGTCTCAATATGGGCTCGGCGGGCAACGGGACGACAAACCATCTTTCTGGCGAGCTGTTCCAGAAAATGACTGGCGCATCCTTCACGCACGTGCCCTACAAGGGCAGCGGCCCTGCGATGGCAGATCTGCTGGCGAACCAGATCCAGTTGATGTTCGATAATTTTCCAGGCTCGTTGCCGCACGTGAAGGCAGGCAGCCTGCGGGCCTTGGCCGTCACCAGCACCAGGCGGTCGCCGCTGCTGCCGGACGTTCCCACCATGGCGGAGGCCGGCGTGCCAGGCTATGACGTGGAAGTCTGGTTCGGCGTGGTGGCCCCCAAGGATCTGCCGCCGCAAACGCTGGCGACGCTCTCGAAGGCGATCACGGACATCGCACAGGAGCCGGCAACGATAGAGAAAATCCTGAATATCGGGGCCACGCCCCTGACATCCACGCCGTCCGAGTTTGCCCAACGGATCCGGCACGCGCAGGAAAAATGGGCGCCTATCGTCGCGCAATCCGGCGCGACCATCGACTAGGCGTCGCGCATCGCATTGGCGTCGGTCCGCAGCGACGCCGATGCCGTCCCGCCTCAATACGCGTGACGGTCCCAGAAGACCAGCAGCACCGTGCGGAACAGGATCTTCACGTCGAGCCAGAATGACCAGTTCGCGATGTAGTAGCGGTCGTAGGACACGCGGCGCTGCATCTTGTCCGGCGTGTCGGTTTCACCGCGCAAGCCGTTGACCTGCGCCCAGCCGGTGATGCCCGGCTTGACCGTGTGCCGCAGCATGTAGCCGCGGATCTGCTTGCGATAGAACTCGTTGTGCTCGGCCGCGTGCGGGCGCGGCCCCACCAGGCTCATGGTGCCCTGGATCACGTTGAAAAGCTGCGGCAGCTCGTCGAGCGAAGTCTTGCGCAGGATGCGGCCGATCTTGGTGACACGGTCATCGTTGACCTGCGCCTGCTTCAGCACGGCGCCCTCGGTGGGCTTGGGCTGCACGCGCATGGAGCGGAACTTGTAGACCGTGATCGGACGGCCGCCCTCGCCGTAGCGCCGCTGGCGGAAGATGATCGGCCCGGGCGAATCCAGGCGTATGGCCAGCGCCGCGCCCAGCATGATGGGCGAGACAATGAGCAGCCCCAGGATGCCCAGCACCATGTCCATGCCGCGCTTGATGCTCTTGGACAGGCCCAGCATCTTGGTTTCGTGCAAGGCCAGCAGCGGCACGCCGGCGATGTCGGCGCCGCTGACCGCGAACTCGTCGAGCAGCGGCGACTCGGGCATGAAATAGATGGACGCCGTCGAATCGTAGACGCGGTTCATCAGCTCCTGCGCCCGCGGGCTGGTCTGCTCGATGCCCAGGCCCACGAACAGGATGTCGATGCGGTCGCGCCCGACATGCCGCAGCGCCTGGTCGTAGGCGCCCAGATAGGTGGGCATGAAGGCATCGTCGTCATCGGTCACGACAGGTTCTTCGGCGTAATAGCCCAGCACGCGGATGCCCAGGATGGGCGAGCGGTTCAGGCGCAACGCCAGCTTCAGCGCCTCGGGCCCGAGCCCGATGAAAGCCGCGTGACGGCGGTTCGACGACGAGTTGTTGATCAGGAAGATCGCGGAACGCGTGCAGGCCAGCACCAGCAGTTGCAGCGGCAGTGTCATGAGGGCCCATTCGCCCAGCACCACGCGCAGCCACTCGGTGTTCGTGCCGGTCTCGGGCAGGAAGAACAGCGCCGCCATGGCAAGGAACAGCACGCGCAGCCAGCGGATGACGCCCTGCCCCAGCATCCAGAGCGTATTGCGCGCGCTGATGAGCAGGTTGAACGGGAAGAATGTCAGGAAGGTGCCCAGCGCCAGCAGCATGGGCACGGTCTGCGTGTACATCGGAACGCTGTCGATGCCGTGGCGCGACATCAGCATCGCGAAGACGCCCCCGGCGATCAATGCGGAGGCGCCGGCGCAGGCCAGCATGAACAGACTGTCGTTATGGCTAGGTTTTTCGTTCAGGTACATGGACGAGGTTCGACAGCAGCCCGCGGACGCTTCGTGCGCCAGAAAAGGTTCACGAATACAAGAAAACGTAACATCGGTAACGGCGAGTGTATCGCTGAAAGATGACGTTCAGGATGGTGCAAGGCTACCGGTGTGGCTTTCTCGCAGCAAGTATCGGGATGCAAGCGGGGATGCGGGCGCCGCGCCCCGCCTGGCGCTCAGCGGCCATAGGCGTCGTCGAAACGAACGATATCGTCTTCACCCAGGTATGAGCCCGACTGCACCTCGATGAGCTCCAGCGGAATCGCGCCCGGGTTTTCCAGTCGGTGCGTCACGCCCAGCGGAATGTAGGTGGACTGGTTCTCGGTCAGCAGGAAACTCTCGTCTCCGCGGGTGACCTTGGCCGTGCCCTTGACGACGATCCAGTGCTCGGCGCGGTGATGGTGCATCTGAAGCGACAGGCGAGCGCCCGGCTTGACGGTGATGCGCTTGACCTGGAAGCGGCTGCCCTCGTCGATGCCCTCATAGTGCCCCCAGGGCCGGAAGACCTGCCGGTGCGTCGAGGCCTCCGGCCGCCCGGCCTTGCGCAGCCGCTCGACCAGCTTGCGGACGTCCTGCACGCGATCACGGGCAGCCACCAGCACGGCGTCGGAGGTTTCCACCACCACCAGGTTCTCGACGCCCAGGACAGTGACCAGGCGCTTGCCGCCATAGACATACAGCCCGCGGCAATCCTCGGCCAGCACGTCGCCATGCAGCACGTTGCCCGCGTCGTCTCGCGGCGCGATCTGCCACAGCGCCGCCCAGGAACCGATGTCGCTCCAGCCTGCGTTCATCGGCACGACGACCGTGCCGCCGGCCCGCTCCATGACCGCGTAGTCGATGGAATCCGACGGACTGGCCTTGAAGGCCTGGGCGTCGACCCGCAGGAAGTCGCCGTCGCGGCGCGTGGCGGCCATGGCCTGCCGGCAGGCCTGCAGGATGTCCGGCCGGTGGCGCTCCAGCTCTTCGAGGTAGCGGCTGGCGCGCATGAGGAACATGCCGCTGTTCCAGTAGTAGTCGCCACTGGCCAGGTAGGCGGCGGCGGTCTCGGCGTCGGGCTTTTCCACGAAGGCCTGCACGTCGCGCACCACGCCCTCGCCTTCCTGCGCGGCGCGGATATAGCCGTAGCCGGTTTCGGCGTAGGTGGGCACGATGCCGAAGGTGGCCAGCCGCCCGGCGGTGGCCGGCGCGATGGCGGCCTGCACCGCCTGACAGAAGGCCGCTTCGTCCGTCACGGCATGGTCGGAAGGCAGCACCAGCAGCAGGGCATCGCCTTCGCGGGCCATCGCCTCCAGCGCGGCCAGCGCGATGGCGGGCGCCGTGTTGCGCGCGGCGGGCTCCAGCAGGATCGACGCGGTTTCCACCCCGACCAGGCGCAGTTGTTCCGCCACGACAAACCGGTACGCTTCATTGGTGACGACCAGCGGGTCCGCGGGCGCCAGGCCTGCCAGGCGCAACCACGTGGCCTGCAGCGGCGAATGGTCCCCCAGGACCGGCAGGAACTGCTTGGGATAGGTTTCCCGGGACAAGGGCCAGAGACGGGTGCCGGCGCCGCCGGCAAGCAGGACCGGGAGCAGACGCAGTGGGGCGGGGGAAGACATCGCGATCATCCTTTTGTTCGGACTCGGTTCGACACGGACTGAAGGACCGCCTTGCAGCATGCGGGCGGGAATGCAGCCATGCTAACCCGCTCGATGTGCCGCCCTTTGGGTTCGGGGCGGGCGAATATACCGGGAATTGGGGATTGCGCACGCAAACATGACGTGAATGGCGCGCAACTCACACAAAAATAGTTGATACAAGCTGAAAAATGTATAGAATCCAAATGTTGCTGTAACGCGTCCACTCCCATTTCCTCCAAGGAAACCAGAGACGCGCGCAACATTCAAGACGCAAGGTCATGCCTCAAGAATGCGACCAGAAAGTCGCAGCTCCGCCTTGCCATTTGGCACCACTTGCCATCATGACGGATTCCTTCGCGTTCGAGCGCTCTCTTGCCGCTCCGCTCCATGGCGTCGTCTTTTCCCCTCTGTACCCTCGCCTCCTGCACCCTTCGCGTGCACGGGCCGTTCCGCCCTGCCCGCGCCGAATCTGACGGTCGGCTATCCCGCGTCATTTTCTTACGCCCATTCGTTAAGCAAGGACTCCCGTGGAAAACCCGCTCTTCGACTATTACCGCAATCGCCAGGCCCCGCTCCAGTGGCGCGGCGCCCTGGGCGCCCTGGCCCAGTCCCTGACGAACCATTTCTCGTCCGAGCAGTTGCGCACGCTGCTGCGCGAGGCCGGCCAGCATTTCGCCAGCCAGCACCCGATCCAGGCCGCCGAGACCGTGCAGTCGATGCAGGACGCGATGAACGGTGTCTGGACGACGCAGGACTGGGGCTGGGTCGACATCCATGACCTCGACAGTTTCCTGACGCTGACGCATTACGCCGCGCCGCTCGAATCCGCATTCGGCGCGCAGAACCTTGCCTGGAGCGCCGCCTTCCTGGAAGGCGTCTACGAGCAATGGTTCCGCCAACTGGGCGCGAGCGATGCCTTGCACGTGCGCCAGAGCGAGGAAAGCGATGTCCGCACGGCCATCGTGCTGCGCCTGGGCCGTTGATTGCCTGGCTCGCCGGGTCAGCCCGGCGGGCACTCACTGAGGGGGAATGCCATGAGCACTTCCAGCGACATCTCGAATCTCTTCGGCAAGTTCGGGGGCCATCCCGAGCACTACCAGGAACTGGACAACGCCAACCGCGCCCAGGACTCGCGCGCGCGCTGGTCGCTGCTGTCGGCCGTCCCGGGCATCCCGGAAGCCACGCATGCCGGCGATGATCCCGACGCGCAGGTCTACGGCGATCCCGCCCCCCACGGCCAAGACGTCGAAGTGGTGCCGCCGCGTCCTCGCATGGCGCCCCTGCCCGAACGCCACCCCGGCCCCCGCGCGCACCCGCCCGTGACGCCGCTGACGGCGCCCGAGCCGCCCGCCGCCCCCGCCATCGCGCCGGCGGCGCCGGTCGTGCCCAT